>WNFV01000008.1_pt1 | contig 187086 bp, 172 predicted proteins | sample 5400101 | NCBI WGS metagenome assembly WNFV01 (sample SAMN13153361, study PRJNA577476) | soil metagenome | isolation source: 115 cm soil or saprolite under grassland replicate 1 | place: USA:California | collected 2016-06-15 | reverse complement strand
CACATCGAGACCAACACCGTTGACGGCGGCCGTTTCGTCGCCAGCAGTTGATCACTTTCGCTGACCTGCAGCCAAGTGCCAACGCTCCCGCTGTCAACCCCGGTCCACCTGCGGGAACGAGGTTGGGACAGGCTCAGTGCTCGCGGTGAGAGCGGCCGGGTTCAGATCGGCTCACGCCGGACGCCTTGCTGCCAGCAGGCCGCATACCCGTGCCGCGGTTCAGGTCGTGGGGTGATCGCTGCTCGGCGGACCGGTGAGGACTGTGGGCACGTACTCGAGCAGCTGCAGCCTGCGGTCGAATGTACGGCTGGCGACCATCTCGAGGCCGACGTCAGGATACCCGTCGTAGATCCGCTCCCGCCCGGTGCTGCCGGTGATGACGGGGAAGACGACCACCCGGAAGCGGTCGACGAGGCCGGCCTCGAGCAACGACCGGCACAAGGTGAGGCTGCCGATCGTGCGTAACCCACGGGTGCTTTCCGCCTTCAGCGACCGTACGGCCTCGACTGGGTCCTCGTCGACCAAGCGCGTGTTGGCCCACGCCAACGGCTCGTTAAGAGTCGAGGAGAACACGACCTTGGACATCTCGGTCAGCTGCGCGAAGCTGTCGTCGTCGGACGTGGCCGCAAAGCCCGACATCAACCGGTACGTGGTCGCCCCCATCAGGGTCGTGTAGTTGCGTTCCGGCGACTGGTCGAGCCACGCCAGGTACTCGGGTCCCTCGAGGCCCCAATAGCCCGGCCAACCCTCCGCCGAGGCGTAGCCGTCGAGCGAGGTGATGAAGTCCACCAACAGTTCTGGCATCGGGTTTCCTTTCGCTCGTGCTCCTCTCCACCGTGCTGGCTGCGACGCTCAACGGCAACTCCACGTGATCGCCCTTCAGCCGGTCGCTGGGCTGAGGGTGTCCAAGGCAGCCACGCGAACTCAGCGCGTCACGCACCAAGCCGGGGAACATCAACCCGGTCGATGGGCATCCCGGTTGGGGAGGCGGCATCGACCGGTTTCATACGGGTGGTGCGGTTAGACGAGGACGGCCACGACGCGGGTGTCGTCGTCGAGGGTGTCCAGGTAGCGGTTGGCTTGTTCGAGGTAGGTCAACCGGTGGGTGGCCGGGGCGATGCGTTCCCCGCCGGGGGTGAGGATGGTGTCGGCGGCCGCGGCGGTCAGGTACTGGTAGTTGCTGTAGGCCACGGGGCCTGCTTGCAGCATCTCCGTTCACCTGTTTCCAGGCGCCCGGCGCCGTAGGTAACCGCGTTGTGGGCGCATGGCCAGTACCCGGGGCTGGTTGTTGAAGTCGGCTTCCGCCTTGTCCATCGGGTTGCGTCCGGGTCGTCGAGGTGGCGCTGTACGAAGCTCACCCAGGGGGCGGGCGTCCCTTGTACCGCGCACGACGCGCGTGAAGGTCAGGTGGCGGACGCCCGCTCCCACATCGTAGGCGTGTCGCAGCGCGACCAGGTCGAGGCGCCGCAGCGGGCCACCGTCGCACGGGGTCGGGCGACCCTTGCGGGCGTCGACCAGGTACCGGCGGGTCCACAGCGTGCCGGGCTTGGCCCAGAACCGTTGGGCGATGGAGCCCGCAACCCCGAAGTGCCGGTCGAGCTGGCGGCGGTCGACGGGGCGGGCGGGGCGGGTGTGCATGGTGAACGCCGGGGTCTGCCGCCCGGCCACGACGAGGCGGGTGGCGGCGGTGTATGTGTCGAGGTGGGCCAGGCCGGGCTCGTCCAGCTCGGGCAGGGTGTGCCGGGGCCAGCACCCGGGCGAGTGGCATGGCGTCGAGTAGCTCGGGATGCCGTTGTCGGTGACGGGTTGGGTGGCGACCAGTTCGGCGTGCCGGGCGCCGCCTGCTCGCGCTGTTGTTCGAGCTCGGCGCGGCGCTGGCGGATGCGCGCCCGGTAGACCTGCTGCGTCGGGTCTTTCGGGTCGGCTTCTTCGAGTTCGGCTATCAGCGCGTCTTGCCGGGTGGTGATCTCATCGGGGACCCGCCCGGCGGCTTCGATGGCCGGGCGTGTTGTTCGACCGAACCCGGGACGGGCAGCGGATCCTGATCACGGCCGAGGCCACCAGCGGCGAAGAATGCGTCCATCGCCCGTGACCCCGGAGGTTGCGTTGGCAAATCAGCGATACCAGCGCAGGGCACGGCACCGGTTCAGGCGTCTTTCCGGTGGATGGCGGCTTGCATCGACTGGAGATTGGACTTCAAGCAATCCAGCTTTCACCATATTCCGCGGGTCCCGCGGCACCCCGCACCCCTACGCCTGGGCACGACCGCTGCTTTCCTGGCATGCTGTTGTCCCCTTCACCTTTCGGATCCAGGTCAGCCATCAGACCCAGGAACCTCCCTCCGAGTTCCTCCCAGCTGAGCTGGGGATACAACAAGGCGCCTCGCGGCGCACCTGATCTGCCGCCGAGCGAGCTATCACGCTCGGTTATCGCCACACCTCGGTGGCCGACCGGACCTGCCGAGAGTCGGCGGTGGGGTCACCAGTTCGATGCGGTCACTTCTCCTGGTCGCGCGCGTTGTTGAGGGCGGCTTGAAGTTGCAGCCAGGTCGGATCCGTTGCGGCTGCGGTGGTCACTGTCGCCAGGTCGTCTGGCTCCCAGGTCCGCGTTCCGTCGGTTACGACGAGATGTGTCTCCAGGTCGCCGTCGTCGGGAACCTCGCAGGTGGCGTCCAAGAAGGCCGTAACCATGGCCCGCAACGTGTCGCTGTCCGCAGCATGGACCTTTGTGGAGCCGGCGAGTACCGACAAGAGCACAAGATCGCCTCCACCGCTGGCGACCACGAGCTCGCCTGTCGCCGTGGCGCCCAGCCCGGTCACCGGAGAGCCAGCCAGCACGTCGTGCTCGACCGCGAGCTGATTGTCCAGGTCGACTTCAACGAGAGCACCGGTCGGCGTTCCGACCCAGAGCACGCCAGGTTGTACTCCGAACGCGATGTTGTGTCGCGACCAGGCACGCATCTGCTCAAGCCACTCTTGCGGGTACGGGTAGCCCGGGTTGGATTCCCCGAGGGTTGTGGCCAGGACGCGCTCGAGCGAGGGGAACTCGAATACGTCCAGTGAGTTCTCGTATGCGTTGCCTCGAATCGCAAGATGACGTCCGTCCGCGCTGAAGACCGGCGTCCCGTAGCCGTCGGCGTCCAAGATCAGCGCCCTGCGAAGCACTCGCATCGCAGCCGGCGTGCCCTCGTGATCGACCCGTGCGAAGACTCCGAGCGTTGCGCCTTGATCGCTGCAGAGCGTGACCACCAACCCGCCACCCGGATGCGCCGCAACCCCGGTGTCCCAACGCGGGCCGGTACCGACGGTTCCCGAAGCGAGGTCGAGGGCATCAGAGGAATCCCAGGCGTTGGCCTCAACGCCTGACGATGGCGACGCCCACAACGTACGACCGTCCGGGCTGAACGCCAGACTGCTGTACGCGGCAGTCTGCGGAAGGCCTTCCAGCTCGGAAAACCCGGCAGGAGTCCACCGCACCACCCTGCCCTCGCCCGCCACCAGAAGCAGCGGCTGGTCTGGATGCCATGCCGCACCGGGTGTCCGCTTCGTCCGCTCCCAGCCGGCGGCATCTGCGTAGACGGCCCAGTCGGCGCCAACGGTCGCGAGTTCGTGCAGCTGCCCTGCTCCACAGTCCCAGACGTGAACCGCCGGACGTTCGGAGTCCAAGCCAGCGACCAAAGCAAGTCGCGGATGGCACACCAACTGCTCAACAGGAGCCCCGCTACCGACTCGGACACGTGCCACGGTGTCAACAACAGCCACCCCAACACCGTACTTTCTCAGGCGCCCCGCTTCGGCGGCCAGGCACAAGCGAGCCCGAGGATACCCGTCCCATCACGCACGCAACGCTCCAGCCCGGCGGAACTAAGGTGCACCAACGAGAAGGACCGGGCACGCCAACCGGATCAACGTCTGTTCGATGATATTCAAGGACCATACGGACACGACGCCGACCAGATGGCCGGCATCGCTGTCCCCGGCCCGTGGCCTTGTCGTCGCCGAAGAGGGGCTTGCGGTGTATGGCGCGACCAGTGAGATGATCGAGAACGCCCGACCGTCCGCCCGGGACCACCGGTCGGCCCCCTTGGTGATCGGGCAGCACCAGGCCAAGGCCCGACGCCGGTAGCCGGCCCTGGCCCAACCGCACCCGCGGCGCCTGAGGCATCTGTCGATCTGGCATTCGCTGGTTCCAACGTCAGCAGACGCAGAGTTGTCACGACAATGGAGATCCGCGCCGTCTGGTCGGCCGGGGTTACCGGACAGATCCTGGTCCGCGGTGACTCGGCGTTCGGCTCCGGCCCAGCCGCCTCGGCCTGCCGTACGGCGGGTGCGAACTTCTCCCTCACCCCCGCAGTCCAACCGCAAGCTGCGGGCCGCTATTGGCGCGATGGACCAGCAGGCGCGCCCCGCCACCCCCACCAGCCTGACCTCGCCCACCCCGCCCACCCAGGCCAAACGCAAACACGGAGAAGGCCGGAACGTTCGGCAGAACCACCACACACAGACACATCCACACTAACCGGTTATATCGGCTTCGGCCGCTGGCGGCGGTACCGCTGCCGGAGGGGCGCACCGTGCTGGTCAGTGGCGGGGATGACTACACGATGCGGTGGTGGGATCCGGTCGACGGTTCGCCGATCCGCGTCCTGGCCAACCAGGGCGGGGTGAGAAGACTGGTGGCGCGCGCCCCGACGTATTCGCCGTACGCGTCCTCGGCCTCCCGCCGCACCCGCACCCCCTCCACGTCCGCCGACTGATGTACGGGTGCGGCGGCTCCGGAAGTTGCAGGGGGACGTTCGAGATTTTCCGCCGGACGCGGTCCGCGGTCAGCCCGCGGTCGGGTACCGGCAGGCGGCACGCTTGGCCGCGTCCACTTCCCGGGCGGTCACGGCGTGCCCGCCGGTCCGGCGGGCACCTCGTCAGGCCCGGTACCAGCCGCAGGCCACCCACGCATCAGCTCAACGAGATGATCCCGGGTCGAGGAGTCAAGCACGCTGAAACGAAACACCAACCCCACGCGCCGTGGCACACCACGAGCAACATCGCGCCGCCACGCGCAGACGATCACAGACACCGACAGTTCAGCCTCTGTAACGTCGTCACTATGACCGGGCAAGTACTTTCGATCACCGCCGGCGTGGTTGCGCCCGAATCCGCGGGCGCCCTCAGCGAGGCCTACCGCGAGGTGACCTCTAGAATGCCGCACAGCGTCCTGCAGACCGTTTTGGTCCGGGGCGAGGGGGAGGAGTGGCGGATCGTCACGCTGTGGCGCAGCCGCGAGCAGATGCACGAGTACCGCCGCAAGGTCGGCACGTCGGCGGCGGTCAAGATCTTCCAGGACGTCGGCGTCGAGCCGACGGTCACAGAGTTCGAGGTCGTCCATCGGGCGGCGACCGAATGAGCCGCCTTCCTCGAGGCGATCGATGATCGTGTTGAGGAAGCCGCGGTTGTGTCAGTTCACCGGGTGCGGCGGCTGTGCCACCGCCGCGCCACTGCGTGCATGCGGGCCTTACAGCGGCCGCGCTGTACCGTCAGGCACGGGCCGCGGCGCCGTGGCCGTAGCGCACGCGCCGCAGTCTTCTGGCCGCTGATGGAGCTACCGGTACTCGGCAACCACGTCGATGGTGCTGACAATGTTCGCGTTGAACGCGTCGAGGTCGTCGGCTGGGATCCAGATGATCCCGCCACCGACCATCACCGCCGAGGCCACTATGCTCGGCGCGAAGGCCACTTGTCCGACCTGGTCAAGGTCGTGCTGGCTGCCCTCTTCGGCAACGTGGTCTTCGACCCGCCGACGGGACCACCATCACGTTGGCGGGCGGCCTGTCGGAGCTGCGGCCCAACGGTGAGCTGCACGAAGCCTGGGGCGGCGAACGGGACCGGATCTTCGGCGAGATCGACCGCGCCAGCCACCGGGTCAAGGTCACGCTGATCGACTGCCTCTGGCTGTCGCCGACCCAACTACTACGCCAACCGGCTGCTGCTCGGTGGCGATCGCCAGCGGCCGGCCGCGATCCGCACCATCTTCGCCCAACCCGACGCCGGGCACGCCCGGAAGCAGCTCGACGTGATCGCTGGCATGCTCGGCCGGCAACTACCCAAGGTCGAGACCATGCTCCGCGACGACGCCGACGACCTGCTGGCGTCACCGCGTTCCCGGTAATGCACTGGGAGAAGGTCGGCGCGGCCAGATCCTGCTTGGCCTTCCCGACTTCGACTCGGTGGAGGAGTCCCACCGGGTTGAGGTGGACCGCCTACTCGGCCTGGTCGACCTCGTGGTCTGGGTGCTGGATCCCGCAGAAGTACGCCGACAACCTGGTGCACAGGGAGTATCTGGCCCGGCTGCGGCACAACCGTGACGTCACGGTGGTGTTTTGGCCACGCTGACCGCGCTGGTCGGCCTGGGCTGGCTCGGGTCCGGTTCATGCTGTTCACGCTCGGCATGCTGGCCATGCCCGGCACCACCCCGGCCCTGCTCCTGCCGGGTGGGCTGACCGCCGGCATGATGATCGCGGTACTGGTACGGCCGCTGGTGCGCTTCGCCGCAGGCCGGGGTCCGGCGGCGCGCCGAGACGCGGCTACGCTCGGCGGTCGCCGCGGTGGGTCAACGCCTGGTGCTCGACCCGGTACGCCAGGTGGCGGCCAGCTACGCCGAGGCGCAGTCGGCGCTCCACGACGCGACCGGCCGGCCATGAGGACGCCCCTTACCTCTCCACCGTCCCCGCCCGGGGCTCCTCGGACGCGCGGCGGGCCGTGGGGGTGGCCGGCTGGACCGGTGCGCCGGTCAGCGCGCGTCCGTCGACGGGTGATCAGATCGGGACAGGCCGGCGAGCACGATGTCGATAGCGCGACCGAGTGTGTCGGGATGCGTTTCCATCGTCGCTGATGCTTGGGCCAGCCCGCGGATGAGCAGGTAGACCTCCTCGACCGTGACCGAGGGGCGTACCGCGAGGCTGTCCTGGGCTCGACGGAGGACCTTGTGGACGGCGGCTTTCAGCCGCATCGACGCGGTCGCTGCGGTGACCGGAAGCCCGTCGCGGCCAGCCAGCATCGAGGCGAGCGACAGTTTCGTGGCGCCGGTCTCGATCATCGCTCGTACGAGGGTGCCCCACGCCGCGGCCGGATCGGGGCTGGCGGCCAGAGCGTGGGCCTGTTCGGTGAGCTGATCGAAGTGTCGCAACAGGGCCGCTTCGATCAACGCCTCCTTCGTCGGGAAGTGGCGAAAGACCGTGGCGATGCCGACACCGGCCCGTCGGGCGACCTCCTCGGTCGATCCGGCGGCTCCCTGGGTGCCGAACACCGCCTCCGCCGCGGCAAGGATCCGTTCCCGGTTCTCTCGCGCGTCCTGCCGCATCCAGCTCCCTCCCCGTGTACATGCCCCGACCGAGACTTTAACCGGAGTACGGACTTCGGTACAGTAACCGAAGTCTGTACTCCGGTTACTTGGAGGATGCCATGTCGCAGCCAGCGCCCGCACCAGCCGACGTCGTCCGCGCCGTGGCCGCCGGGGTCAGCCGCCTGATCGCCGGGAAGCTCACCGAACAGGAGAAGCAGTCCCAACTTGACCACCTAGCCAGCCTGTACGCCGAGCACACCGATGTCCGACACCCGTTCGCGCCCATGGGCGACACACCGCTGCGCACCCGTGCCGAGCTACGCCGGCACTTCGCCGATGGACCGGCCCAAGCGCGCGGGGCCGAGCGTTTCGAACCCGTCGGACACGTTCACGAAACCTCAGATCCCGAGGTGGTCATCTTCGAGTTCAGCTACGTCGGCTCGGCCAGTGGCCGCTCCTTCACGGTGCCGTGCATCTTCGTGACCCGGGTCCGCGACGGCGTCATCGTCGAATCACACGACTACGTCGACCACGTGGGCCTGGCCCGCGCCTTCGGCCGACTCGACAACCTGGCCACCGCGCTTGCCGCGAACTCCGGATGAGAAGACCGATGCACCCGACGCCGCCGTCACTTCTGACCCCGTCGGCGCGGCGATCCGAGCGGTCGTGTCGTTACGGGGCACCGGGAGTCGTCCGCAGGCGGGGCTCACGCGCTGCTCAACGGCGGATGCTGGACCGGTCGACAAGGCCCGGCGCAACCAAACGACCGGCCTCGTACTCAGTGAGCCGGCGTCATCCACAGGTAGAACGTGCGGTGTGGCACGCTCGCGCAGCCAGGCACGGACCACGGTCGGCGGTACCCCGAACCGTTCTCGTACCGGGCGATCGTCACCCAGCCGGTGTCCGTCCCGTCCACGGTCCTCATGGTGCTCGTCCGGTCCGGGTTCGACCACCCTGGGCGGGATCAACGTCGTGCATGCCGGCGAGGTTGGGCACCAGGCCCTGGATGGCGTCGTGCGGGCGGGCCACCCGGTACAGCATCTCCGCGACCGACAGCGCGACGGCCAGCAGTACCCCGTAGAGGATGTCGAAGACCAGCACGCCGGCGAGCGAGGCGAGCGCCAGCAGGAGCTCGTTGCGCCGGAACGCGGCCAGCCGCCGGAACCCGGGCAGGTCGACCAGGCGCAGTGCGGCGTACACCACGATGGCGCCGAGCGCGGCGCTGGGGAACTTCGCCAGGACCGGGCCGCCGGCGAGCAGCACCACGACGACCGTGGCGAGGGCGACCAGGGAATAGAACTGGGTACGGCTGCCCGCGGCGACCCCGAGGGCGGTGCGGCTGCCGCTGCTGCTGATCGGGAAGCCGTGCAGGACCCCGGCGCCCAGGTTGGCCGTACCGAGCGCCAGCAGCTCCTGGTTGGAGTCGACCGGGTACCCGCCCCGGGCCGCGAACGCCCGGGCGGTCAGCACCGTGTCCGTGTACCCGACGACGAGCACGCCCGCCGCGGGGAGCAGCAACTGTCGCAGGTCATCGAGGTCGGGCAGGGCCGGCGCCGGAAGGCCCTGCGGGATCGGTCCGACCACGCTGATGCCGTGGCTCTGCAGGTCGAACCCGACGACCGCGAGGGTGGCCAGCAGTACGGCCAGCAGCGGGACGGGCAGGGCGGGCAGGCGCCACTGCCCGATCAGTAGGAAGGCCAGCACGGCGGCGGCGAACAGCAGCGTGCCGACCTTCAACTGGGGCAGGTGCCGCACGAAGGAGGCCAGGTGGCCGGCGAAGGTGTCACCGGTCAGCGGTACCCCGGTGAGCTTGCCGAGTTGGCCGACGATCATGATCATGGCGACCCCGGCCAGGTACCCGACGAGGATCGGCTTGGACAGCAGGTCCGCCACGAACCCCAGCCGGGTGGCGAAAGCGAGCAGGCACATCAGCCCCACGACGACCGCCAGCGCCGCGGCCAGGGCGGCGTACCGGGCCGGCTGCCCGCCGGCGAGCGGCGCGACGACGACGGCGGTCATCAGTGCCGTGGTGGACTCCGGACCGACCGACAGTTGGCGGGACGAGCCGACCAGCGCGTACAGCGCCAGTGGGGCGAGGATCGCCCACAGGCCGGTCACCGGCGGTAGCCCGGCCAGCGCGCCGTAGGCCATGACCTGCGGCACCAGGTATGCGGCCACGGTCAGCCCGGCCAGCACGTCGCCGCGCAGCCACGAGCGCTGGTACCCGCGCAGCTGCGCGACACCCGGCAGCAGCCGGTCCGTCAGAGCCGGTCGGGGTCTGCCCATGCCCTGCCCCTTCGGCGCCCGCCCGGCTCCGGCGAGCCGAGATCACCGCCATGCTGCCACCAGCCTCGAGCCCGCGTCGCTCAACGGTCATCCCGGCCACGTCCTTCCCGCGGCACCTCGGCGCCGCGGGGGATCGACACCATGGCCCTTTCCCCGGGTGGATCGTCGGGTTGCTGGTGGATCGCGACGCCGGTCATCACCAGGGCGACGCCGAGCAGGTCGTGGACCGTCGGCAGTTGGGCCAGCACCACCGCGCCGATCACCGTGGCGCTGGCCGGCAGGATGCACAGCATCAGCGCGAACGTCGACCGGGGCAGCCGCGCCATGGCGAGCTGGTCGGTCACGTACGGGACGACCGAGGAGCAGACCCCGACGCACACGCCGGCCAGCAACCAGCCGGGGTGGGTGAACGCGGGCGCGGTGGGCACGACGCCCATCGGTGTGGCCACGACGGCGGCGACGAGCATCGCGGCGCCGAGCTGGTCCACGCCACGCCAGCGGGACGGGCCCGGCGGACCGGTGTTGGCGACGCGGTGGCCGAGGGCCACGTACAGCATGAACAGCGCGCAGTTCGCGAACGCGAGCGCGAATCCACCGGGACTCCCGGCGAACCGGATGTCGGTGAGGACGAAGACGCCGCTCGCGGCGACCGCCAGGGCCAGCAGGTTGCGGCGGCTGCGGACGCCGGCGGCGGCCAGCGCGATGACGCCGAGGTACTCGATCGAGCCGACCGTCGCCAGCGGCAGGCGCGCGATCGCCAGATAGAAGACGATGTTCATGGTCGCGAGGACCACGCCCAGCGCCAGCAGTACCCACCGCTGGGCCGCGGTCGACCGCCGCACCAGGCGCCACGGGCGGCGCCACCCGGCGAAGACCACCGCGGCGCTGGCGATCCGGAGCCAGGCGACCGCCCATACGTCGAGCCGGCTGAACAGGAGCACGGCGAACGCGGGTCCGAGGTAGTGGAAGACGGCGCTGACCGCGAGGAACATCGCGGCCGGCAGCCGCGCGCTCCGGGCGGCGACTTCCGTCGGTACGGTCACCGCAGTATCGTCCAAGGCGTCGGGTACCAAGTGAAGGGCAAGTCGAAGGAGGGATGGACAAGTTGCCTTCGAAGCCAAGGTCAAACGCGCCTTCGGCCTTGAATGGCCGAGCGGGGTTGCTGGACGAGGTCAACCTGCGGCTGCTGTCCGAACTGCACGACAACCCGCGGCTGTCGATGTCCGAGCTCGCCCGCCGGGTGGGCATGTCCGCCCCGGCGGTCACCGAGCGCGTGCAGCGCCTGGAGGCCGCGGGGGTCATCGTCGGGTACCGGATGGAGGTCGACCCCGCGGCGCTCGGGATGCCGGTGACGGCGTGGGTGCGCATCCGGCCGGGCCCCGGCCAGCTGCCGAAGATCGCGCGGGCCGCACAGGCCACGCCTCAGGTGGCCGAGTGCCACCGCATCACCGGCGAGGACTGCTTCCTCCTCCGGGTGCACGCACCGACGATCGGCGACCTCGAAGAGGTCCTCGACCGGTTCCTCCTCCTCGGCCAGACCACCACCTCAATCGTCGTCTCCACGCCCGTGCCCGCGCGGCCGCTACCCCTGCCCGGGCAGGTGTCCGGCGGTCGCGGGAGGTGAGCGAGAACACCTGCCCGGGTCGCCCCGGGTCGGCGACGATGTGGTGCATGGTGGCTCTGTTGGAAGGCGTCCGGGCCGAGTTGGGCCTTGCCGGCAGCGGCGGTCTTCAGCTGAGCGGGGAGCCCCGACCGGCGGTGCTGGCGTCGCCGCTCGCGGTCGCCGACTGCGCCGTCGCGTCGGTGGGTGCCTGCCTGACCGCGGCGGCTGACCTGGCGTTCGCCCGCACCGGCCGGCGGCCCGACGTCGCGCTCGACACCGCGCACGTCGCCGCGGCGATGCGGAGCGAGGCCTGGCTTCGCGACGCGGCGGGGCGTGGGATGGACGGCTTCGCCCCGTTGTCGCGGATGTGGCCGGCCGCCGACGGTTGGGTCCGTACCCATGCGAACTATCCGTGGCACCGCGCGGCCTTACTGGCCGGCCTCGGGATCCGCGCCGGCGACGACCGGGAGGTGCAGCCGCGGTTGGCCGACGCTATCGCCCGGCGTCCGGCCCTGGCGGTAGAGCAGGTGGTGTACGACGCGGGCGGGCTGGCGGTGGCGGCGCGCACGCAGGCCCAGTGGCTGGCCGACGGGCACCGCGGCGCGGTGGCCGCCGGACCTTTGGTGGACATGGCACCGCTGGGGGACGGCGCGCCCGCGGTGCCCCCGGCGGAGCGGGGAGCCCTTCCCGCGTCCGGGATCCGGGTGCTGGATCTGACGCGGGTCATCGCCGGTCCGGTCGGTACCCGGATGCTGGGCGCGCTCGGCGCCGACGTATTGCGCGTGGACGATCCGCACCGTCCGGAGCTGCCGCTGTCCGCCATCGACGGGGTGGTCGGCAAGGCGAGCACGCTCGTCGACGCCGGCCGGGCGGAGGGCCGTGAGCTTCTGCATCACCTGCTGGACCAGGCCGACGTGCTGGTCACCGGCTACCGGCCCGGCGCGCTGCGCCGGCTCGGCCTGGACCCCGACCAGGTGGCCGACCGGCATCCGGGCACCGTCGTCGTGACTCTCTCGGCCTGGGGGACGACCGGCCGCTGGGGTACCCGCCGCGGATTCGACAGCCTGGTCCAGGTCGCCACCGGAATCGGCTGGGCCACGAGTGCGGACAACCTCCGCCCCGGTACCCTGCCGTGCCAGTTGCTCGACCACGCCACCGGGTACCTGATCGCCGCCGGCACGCTGGCCGCCCTCGCCCGGCGGGCCCGCACCGGCGCCGCCACCCATGTCTCGGTGTCCCTCGCGCGCACCGCACGATGGCTCCTCGACCAGGGCGCCGGTCCGGCCGGCCCGAGCGCGGACCACGACGAGTCCCGGCGCCAGGCTGAGACGTACCGCACCGCGTTCGGAAACGGATGGAGCGGCATCAGTCCGCCGGGCCGCCTCGACGGCCAGCCGCTGGCCTGGCCGCACCTGCCGCCCGCCTACGCCCAGGCGCCACCCGCCTGGCGCTGAGCTTCCGAATCCGCCCATGACGAGGGCGGTTCAGACGGAACAGCCACCCGGGGGTTCTGGCATATTGGCCTGATGGCCGGACGGTCGATCGCGGGCATGACCCCGCGGGAGCGGGTCGCGGCCGAGTGCGCCCGGCGTGGCAAGGACGCCGTCGTGGCGGACTGCCTCGCCGTGCTCCGGGGGGCGACGGATCCCACCCTGGTCAGCTCGCTGGCCGGACCCGGCGCGAACAAGTACTTCGACGGCGCGGAACACTCCGATACGTACTGGTTCCGGGTGTGGGCGCTGCGGGCACTGCTGTGGTCGTGGGACGCCCGCGCGATCGGCTGCGTGTGCGACGCGCTGACCGACGGCTCCTGGCGGGTACGCGAGATGGCCGCCAAGGTCGCGGCGAGGCATCTGGTCGGCGATGCCACCCCCGCCCTGGCCGGACTCCGCGACGATCCGGTACCCCGGGTCCGCAACGCCGCCCAACGCGCGCTGATGCGGATCGGCGCCGCCGGCGCCTGACCCCGGCGGCCAGGGGTACCGCGGCCCGGGCGACGGTGCTGGGGGACGAGATCGGGCGCCGGGTTCGCCAGCTCATGGCCGAGCTGCTGCCGGCCGACGGCGGAGCGTGACGTCCCGGCCGCGCCGGCGGGTCGGTCAGCCGGCACCTCCGGCCGGCGGTGCGAGCCGCGCCGCCGGGTCGAGGTGTCCGGGCGGGCAGGTCCGGTCGACCGGGCCGACGGACCCGGGCTCACGTCTGGTCAGGTAACTGTCTGGGACCTTGTCCATTTCGAGCCGGGAACCGTAAGATCCCGGCTCGTCGTCCGGGATCTCGGCGACTGGATTCGCCTGTATTGGGGGTTTCGTTAGTGACGCCGGTGGCCATCATCGGGGCGGGACCCTATGGGCTTTCCATCGCGGCGCATCTGCGCTCGCGCGGAGTCCCGTACCGTATCTTCGGTACGCCGATCGATACCTGGCGACGGCATATGCCCGCCGGGATGACGCTGAAATCGGACGGTTTCGCCTCCAGCCTGAGTGACCCGGACGGCAAGGGAACCCTGGCTGCCTACTGCACGGACCATGGCATTCCGTACCACCACACCGATATTCCAGTGAGCTTAAAGGTATTTCTGGCCTATGCGCTGGACTTCCAACAACGATTTGTTCCGGATGTGGAAGACCGTCAGGTCGTTTCGATCGACAAATCCGGCGACGGGTTCTCGATAGAGCTGGACGACGGCGAGACTTTGCGAGCGAATTTCGTCGTCGGCGCCGTCGGCATCACGCATTTTGGGAAGGTACCCGGGGAAATCGCGCACCTGCCGGCTGAACTGGTCTCGCACAGTTCGGTGCACCATGATCTATCCAATTTCGCCGGTCGCGACGTCACCGTGATCGGCGGCGGTTCCTCGGCGGTCGACATCGCGGCGCTGTTGCACGAGGCCGGCGCCACCACCTCCCTTATCGCGCGACGGGAGAGCCTGCGTTTCTTCTCGCCGCCGAAGCCGGGTCTCCGGAGTCGTTGGCAGCGGGTGCGCCATCCTTCCTCGGGCCTGGGGCCGGGCTGGCGGTCGTGGCTGTGCGAGAACATGCCGAACGTGTTCCGTTTCCTGCCGGGCAAGGCTCGACTGGTAATCATCAAGCGGCACCTCGGCCCGAAGTCGGCCTGGGCGATGAAGGCCCGGCTCGACGCCGGCGTGACGGTGGCCCTGGGCGAAAGCGTCGAACGCGCCAGCGCGGAGAACGGCCAGGTGCGGCTGGTCCTGCGCGCGGCGGACGGGCGGCGGCGCGAGGTCGTGACCGATCATGTCGTGGCGGCGACCGGCTACTCGCCCGAGCTCGAGCGGCTGACCTTCCTGAGCGAGAACCTGCGCCGGTCCATCCGGACCCACGCGGGGATGCCCGTCCTGTCGGGAGGCTTCGAGAGCTCGGTGCCCGGGCTCTACTTCGTGGGCCCCCCGGCGGTCAACAGCTTCGGGCCGCTGATGCGTTTCATGGTCGGCGCCGAGTATGTCGCACCGCTGGTCGCCCGCCGGCTCGCCCGCCGAGCGCGGCAGACCGAGTCGGTTCCTACGATGGCCCCGGTATGAGCGCTCCGGCCGCCGCCAACGACGCCCGGGCGGCAGAAGCGCCAGCCGATGCTTCGTCCACGTCGTCCCCGTACGGGGTGCGGCTGGAACGGCTGCGCGCGGGTCGAGGCGACGACATCCTGTTTCTCGTGCCCGGTCTCGAAGGGGACCCGACCGAGCTGACCGCCCTGGTCTCCGCCTTCGTCGGCCCGCAGGACGTCTACGCCGTGGCGCCACTGCCCGAGGACGCGCAGCGGCGGCCGGTGGCGAGCATGGAACGCATGGCGGAGCTCATGGTCGCGGCGATGCGCCAGGTGCAGCCGTCCGGACCGTACCGGTTGGGCGGATACTCGTTCGGCGGGCTGGCGGCGCTGGAAATGGCGCAGCAGCTGCGCGCCACGGGCGACGTCGTTGAGGCGTTGTTCCTCATCGAAGCCGTCTACGACGAGCGGTACTGGCCGCGCGGGATATGGCTGCGGGCCCTGGTCCGGCGGACCGTCCGGCAGCTGCTGCGGATCATGAGAATGCGGCCGGTGCGGGCCGTCGGGGAACTGCGGCTGCGCGGCACCCGCCTGATCCGGCGGGTGATCCGGCGCCGGACCGCTGCCGCCGATCCGTTGCTCGTGGAGGCGTCCGACGAGGCGTCGATGCGCGGCCGCGCGTACGGCGCGATCGGCGGCTACCGCCCACGCTTCTACGCCGGCCCGATGACGCTGATCGCCTCGGCGCTCGACCGGCACTTCGGGTGTGACACGGTGCGGCTCTGGTCCGGATACGGCGACCGCATCGACGTCCAGCGCGTCGATGGCGACCATCTGACCGTCATGCACGACCCGGCGTCGGCGGCGGTCGTCGCGAGCATGATCGATCACCGGCTCGCCCAGACGCGCAAGAGCTGGACCGGTCTGCGCCCGATGCCGGGCTTCGCGCGTCCGCTGATCCTGACGACGATGCGCTGGTTCTCCGCGGCGCGGCTGGCACATGCGTTGACCGAAGCGGGCTTCGCCGTCTCCGCGTGCCGGCCCCGGGCGCACCCTTTGGCGCTCGTCGACGGGTTGACCAGCGACTGCCGGCTGGGTCGGTTGCGGCGGTTGCGGTCGCTGGCGACCGCGATCCGGCAGGCCGAGCCCGACCTCATCCTCCCCGACGACGAGGGCGCGTTGCGGCTGTTGCGTCGGCTGCATGCCCGGACGCGCACCGCTGATCCCGAGATGGCCGCGGTGATCGCCCGCTCGCTGGGCACCATCGAGGACTGGCCGTCGATCGCCTCCCGGACGGCGCTGGCCACCGAGGCCCGGGCGTTGAGTATCCCGGCGCCGGCGACCGCCGTGATCGACACCGCCGACTCGCTCACCAGGTGGGCCGCCGAACATGACGCGCCCTTCGTGCTGAAGACCGACGGGAGCTGGGGCGGGCGCGGGGTCGCCGTCGTGCGCGACGCGGCGCACCTGCGCGAGGCGTGGCGGACGATATCGAACCCGCCGTCACTGCCCCGGGCCCTCAAGCGCATGGCAGTCAACCGCGAGGCCGGTTCCCTGGCCGCGTGGGTGCGCCGGGCCCGACCGGTCGTGAACGCCCAGACATTCGTCGCGGGACGGGAAGCCATCATCACGGCCGCCTGCGTCGACGGCAAGGTCGAGGCCCTCGTGTGCCTCGAGGTCGTCCAGGCGGCGGAGGCGAAGGGCCCGGCCGCGGTCGTCCGGATCATCGACCACCCGGCGATGGCGGAAGCCGCCCGGCGGCTGGTCGTCCGGTTCGGGCTGAGCGGATTCTGCGGCTTCGACTTCATCATCACCGACACCGGCGACGCCCGCTTGATCGAGCTGAACCCGCGGGTCACCCCGACCGCGTACCTCCTCGTGGAAGGCGACTACCAGCGCAGCCGGACGATCGCGTTGTTTCCGGCGGAGGCGGTACTCGGCGCCGAACCCGGCGGAGCGCTCGACGTGCCGGTGCGCGCCCCCGCGCTGACCCGCCACGGCGAGCGGGTGGTCGCCCGCCAGCGTCGCCCGGTTGCCCGGATCGCCCGTCGCGTCAAGCAGAAGCTGAGCGTCCCGCGGTACTGACCGGGCGGGCTCACGGTCAGGCCGCACTGATCACGATCCGGTCGATGGACGGTGCGTGGTCGGTCGGGTTGGTGAACGTGACCGTGTTGGCGCCCCGCTGCAGGGTGACCCGGAGCCGGGCGGACCGGCAGCAGGTCGAGCTCCCGGTGACCGAGACGGTGACCGGTGCGCCGTCGGACACCGAGATCACCGCGGTGCGCACGGGCTCGTCGTCGAGGTGCAGGTAGAAGAAGGTGAGCAGGTAGGTACCGGTCGCCGGCGCGATCACGCCGTTGAAGCGCAGCGCGCCGATCTTCCGCGCGCCCCGCCAGTTCCCGATGTTGCGGACGATGAGGCCGCCGGACGAGCCCGGGTAGTAGTCCACCGTGGCGGTTCCGGCGACTTCGTTGCCGGGCGCCTCCGCCTCATACGTCACCGGCGCCGGCCGGGGCGCCGGTACCCCGGCCGCGGTGGGGGACGCCGCGGCCGGGGGCGGGCTGCTCGACGGGGACGCGCTCGGCATGGGCGACTCGCTCATGCTGTCCGACGGGACCACGGGTGGGAGGCCAACGGCGCTGCTGGATTGCGGTAGCGCCGGCGCAGTCGGCCGCGCCGGTGGCGAGGACCGCAGCAGAGGTACCACGGCCACGACGCCCAGCCCGGCCACGATCGCGGTGACGACCAACCGGCGCCGCCGGTTGCGCGCGATCCGCCGGCGCATCCGCCGGCCGGCCACGTCGCCACCGAGCGTCGACGGCACGTCACTCCGTGCCGTGTCCGCGTCGGCGTCGCCCGACACCGGCTCGGAGACCCGCACGGACGACCCGACCGACCGGGATGCCTGAACCGGGTCGGGCACCCATGGCCCGATCCGCAGCCGGCCCTCGCCTTCCTTTCCGTCGCCCATGTACCCCCATGCCCCAGCGATGTCCTACGGGAACCCGCCAGGCCGTACGGTGCCAGGCGGGCGCCGGACATCGAGATCGTGATGCCCACAGACTGGGGCGACGCGGGGGCCCAGCGCGTTACACCCGCCGCGGGGCCTTGCCGGCCCACGTCGCGAAGTGGCGCATCTGGTTGGGCTACGGACGGTCAGCCGTCGGACGTGTTCGACGGGCGTGGCCGGTCCCGCCCGCCGAAGTACCGGGCCGGGCTCACGCCCAGCTCGCGGGCGAACATGACGCCGAACCCGCTCGGCGTGGCGTACCCGACGGCATGCGCCACGGACGTGACCGGCTCGCCGGCCGCGAGCAGCCGCAGCGCCGCGACCAACCGCATCCGCTCCCGCCACCGCCCCACGGACAACCGGGTCTCGTCGCGGAAGAGCCGTTCCAGCGTCCGCCGGCTGGTACCGACGCGGCGGGCCAGCTGGTCCACCGTCGACCGGTCGGCCGGGTCGGCCAAGAGCGCGTCGGCGATCCGGCGGGCACGCGGATCGGCGGGCAGCGGCAGCCGCAGCGGCGCCACGGGCAGCGCCGCCAGCTCGTCGAGCAGCACCCCGACGAGCCGCTCGTGGGCCGGCCGGCGCAGGTCGAGCGGGCAGGCCCGGACCGCGGCCAGGATCAGCTCGCGCACTTCGCCATCAACGCCGACGACGTCCCCGCCACCCGCCGCTTCTACGAGCAGGTGTTCGGCTGGCGGTTCACCGCGTGGGGACCGCCGGGCTTCTACCACATCTCGCCCGGCGACGGTGGCGTCGCGGACGGGCCGGCGACCGGTGACGGTTCGATCGTCGGCGCCCTGCAGAAGCGCCGGGACCTGATCCCCGGTCGGCCGACGACCGGCTTCGAGTGCACGATCGCCGTGGCGGACGTCGACGCGATCGCCCGGGCGGTACCCGCGCACGGCGGGCGCATCCTCATGGAGCGCAGCACCATCCCCGGGGTCGGCGACCTGATCTTCTTCGCCGATCCGTCCGGCAACGTGGTGGGCGCCATGCGGTACGACCCGGCGGCCGAGTGAGGGGCCGACTTTGTCGGTTGATGCGCTCCGTGTCACCGTGCTTCCAAGAGGTAGAAGCTCGCCTATGTAATGGCCGCATCACGCCCTGGGGAGGTCGTCATGCGGCGTCGTGTCGGGCTGTTGAGCGTAGGACTCGTCCTGGTCCTGTTGGGCGCCGCCGCGGACGCGCGCGGCCCGGTGGACCGCACGGTCGGACCGCCGCCGGCCGGTGCCTCCGACGAGGAGGCGGAGGAGCACCAGGAGGCCGGCGAGCACAAGGAGGCCGGCGAGCATCACGAGGCGGGCGGGCACGAGGCCGGCCCGGCCGGGAGCGACCAGTGGTTCGCCGCCCAACGGCTGTACCCGTTCACCGGGCAGCCTTCACTCGACGCCGCGTACCGGACCGCGGTCGACCAGGCGGCCACCGCCGCGCTCGCCCCGCGTGCCGCCGCGCTCGCGGCCGGACCCTGGCAGCCGCTGGGCCCGTCCAACATCGGCGGCCGGATCACCGACGCGGTCGTGGATCCGGTGCGGTCCAACACGGTGTACGCGGGCGCGGCCACCGGCGGCGTGTGGCGCAGCACCGACGGCGGCGTGACGTTCCGCCGGTCGTGGCCGGCGACGCTCACCCCGTCGATCGGTGCGCTGGCCGTCACGCCCGCCGGTGCGGTGTACGCCGGTACCGGTGAGGGCAACCCGGGCGGGGGCAGCGTCACGTTCCCGGGCAACGGGGTGTTCCGGTCCACCGACGGGGGTACCACCTGGACGCCGGCCGGGTTGGCCGGCAGCGACCGGATCGGGCGGCTGGCGCTCGACCCGACCAACCCCAACCGGCTGTTCGCCGCCGCCACCGGGAGCCTGTTCACGCCCGGCGGCGTGCGCGGCCTCTACCGCACCACCGACGGCGGTACCACCTGGCAACGCGTCCTGGCCGGAGCGAACGGGACCACCGGCGCCGTCGACGTGGCCATCGACCCGAACAACCCCAACCGGGTATTCGCCGTCATGTGGGACCACAAGCGCGAGCCGCGCGGCCGCACCTATGGCGGGGTGGGCTCCGGCGTGTTCCGCTCGACCGACGGCGGTACCACCTGGACCCGCGTCGGCGGCGGCCTGCCGGCGTCGAGCACCAACCTGGGCCGGATGGGCGTGGCCATCGCGCGCAGCAACTCGGCCCGCATGTACGTGATCGCCGCCGACACCACCGGCAACTTCCTCGGCTTCTGGACCTCCACGGACAGCGGCGGCACGTGGACCCGGATCACGAACACGTCGTTCCTGTCGGCGTCGCAGTCCACGTACGGCTGGTGGTTCGGCCGGATCTGGATCGACCCGAACGCCTCCCGGCACCTGTGGGTGGCCGGCGTGCAGATGCTGGAGTCGAGCGACGCCGGCGCGAGCTGGACCCGCAACACCACCTTCCACGCCGACCAGCACGCGTTCGCGTTCGACCCGCGGGTCGGCGGCCGGGTGTTCCTCGGCAACGACGGCGGGGTGTACCGGTCCACCGCGGGCGGTTCGCTCTCCGGCACCTGGACCAAGGCCTCGTCGCTCGCGGTCAACCAGTTCTACACGGTGGCCGTGTCCCGGCAGGACATGACGCGGGTCAGCGGCGGCGCGCAGGACAACGGTTCGCTGCGGAGCTGGGGCGGTACCGCGTTCAACCCGATCGGCGGCGGCGACGGCACCACGAACCTCATCGACCCGACCAACCAGAACAAGGTCTACGCCTGCTCGCAGAACGGCGCGTGCACCCGGTCGACCGACGGCGGCACCACCCGCTCCGGGTTCGGCGCCACCACGTCGGAGCGGCGCAACTGGGTGACCCCGGTGGTGTTCGACCCGAGCAACCCGGCGGTGATGTACTACGCCGGCAACCGGGTCAACCGCTCCACCAACTCGGCCGCGAGCTTCACCGTCATCAGCCCCGACCTGACGCGCGGCGACGGCGGCATTGGCGGCTCGACGTTCGGCACCGTCACGACGCTGGCGGTGGCGCGCACCGACGGCCGGGTCAGCTACGCCGGTACCGACGACGGCCGGATGTGGATAACCCGCAACACCGGCGGTACCTGGACGGAGATCACGGCCGGCCTACCCACGCGCTGGGTCACCCACGTCGAGGTGGACCCGGCGAACGCGAACACCGCGTACGTATCGGTTTCCGGGTACCGCAACGGCGACCCGGGCGCGCACGTGTTCAAGACGACCACGGGCGGCGCGGCGTGGCAGGACATCTCCGCCGGGCTGCCCGACGCGCCGGTCAACGACGTCGTGCTCGACCCGCGCAACCCGGCCGCGCTGTACGCCGGTACCGATGTCGGCGTGTTCGCGCGCGCGGCCGACGGTACGTGGTCGGCGGTGGGCACCGGGCTGCCGCTGGTACCGGTGGCGGACCTCGACGCCGTGGCGTCGGGTACCACGACCGTGCTCACCGCCGGGACGTTCGGGCTGGGCTTCTACCGGACCACGGTGAGCTAGCGGGCGGTTGTCCTCCACGCGACAGCACGGCGGTGCAACCCGCCGCGACTGCCCCGGGTGTCGGTGGCGTCGAACACCACCACTACCCGGAGGACAACATGGAACCCACCCGCCACCGGCGGCGGCACGCGGTGCGGCTCGGTCTGTTCGCCACCGCCATCGTGACGGCGCTCGCCGCCGCACCGGCCGCGGCGAACGCCCAGACCACTCCGCCGTCGCGGCACGTGGTCGACCTCGGTACCCTCGGCGGCACCTGCTGCGGCGAGGCCAAAGCCATCAACCGGCAGGGCGACATCGTCGGTCAGGCGGCCCGGGCCGACGGGCAGACCCACGCGTTCCGCTGGCACGAGGGCCGGATGACCGACCTCGGCACACTCGGCGGAAACTACAGCAGCGCCCGCGGCATCAACGACAAGGGCGACGTGGTGGGCGTGTCGCGCACCGCGACCGGCCAGGAGCACGCCGTCCTGTGGCGGCACGGGCAGATCCTCGACCTCGGTACCCTCGGCGGCGATCGCAGCGTGGCCACCGCGGTCAACGACCGGGGCGACGTCGTCGGCTACAGCACCACCGCCAGTTCGGACAGCGCGCACGCCTTCCTCTGGCGGGCGGGGACGATGACCGAGCTGACGCCGACCCTGCCCTACTCGCTCGCCCTCGACATCAACGACCGCGGCGTCGTCGCCGGGTCGGTGCTCGCCGGAACCGGCGGCACCGTGGGGGCGCGGTGGCGCCACGGTGTGCTCACCACGCTCGACGAGCGTACCGGGGACGCCCGGGCCATCAACAACCGTGGGCACACCACGGGGCTGGCCAAGCCCTCGGGCCACTCGTTCCTGATCGCGGGCGGGCGGTACACCGACATCTTCGCGCCGGACGCGGTGTTCGTGGAGACGAGCGGCATCAACAGCCACGACGACGTCGTCGGCAAGAGCCAGCTCGGCGCGTTCGTCTGGCGGCACGGCCGGTTCACCTGGCTGCCCGCGCTGGGCAGCTCGGCGGGGGCCACGGCCATCAACGACAAGGGACAGGTCGTCGGCTGGGCGGCCACCGACCACGGCGGCAACCCGCACGCCGTGCTGTGGACGTTCTGACACCGCGACGACACGTCGGCCGGCCCCACGCGGGGCCGGCCGACACGCGCCCGGCCGTACCCCGTCGTTACCCCTGCCGCAGCCGCCAGCTCTTGCTGTCGATGATCACGCACACGCCCGGCGACATCACGATGACCCGCAGCGTCCCGGTCGCGGAGCTGTAGTCCACCCCTTCCACCTCGAACGCCCCTGAGCAGATGCTCACCAGCGGCAGCGGGCGCAGCGCGGCGACGTGCCCGGCGACGTCGGCGCCATCGAGCGGCCGGGCGAGGTCGATCCGCAGCAGCGGCTTTACCATGCCGAACAGGTCGGCCGACGGATCGTCGGAGGCGCACAGCAGGGTCTGCGCGGTGAAGAAGTCGCAGCCCTGCACGTTGCGTACCGGATGGTCGAGGCGGACGGTGAAGGCCGTCGGCAGGTCCCTCCCCGGTACCGCGGCGGGGTTGAGCCCCGGGGTGGCGAAGCCGAGCAGCCGGTCCATCGTGCCCCACTCGCCCGACAGCAGCCACCTCCCGCTCGGGCTGATCGTGTCGAACGAGTTGTTGTACGCCTCGCCCGCGCCCAGCGCATGGACGTACTCCCGCCAGCCGCCGTCGGGCGCCTGGACCCGGAACATCTTCGCGGTCGCGCCGGCGTGCTCGTACGGCTCGACGTAGTAGCCCGCGACCGAGTCGGGGTCGCCGACGTGGTCCCAGCCGGCCAGCCTGACCGACAGCGGGATGGTGCCCACGCCGGTGTAGCGCAGCTCGGTGCTCCCGGCGCGGGTGATGGTGGCCAGGCCCTGGCTCTGTGTCAAGGCGCCGGCGTGGTCGTAACCGGCCGTCGTCCAGCCGGTCGCGGCGAGCGCGGGAGCGGGCACCGCGAGGACGGCGACCGCGATGGCGGTGACCACGGTAGCCGTGACGACGGCCGGGCGCAGGCGGGCGCGGGGCATGGCGGGTCCTCCCTCGCAGCGGATGATCCTCACCGTGCCACGACGTACCGGTTGGCTCAATAGCGAACGGCATCGATAGGGTGGCGTGGAGGGCACTGGCGAGGGGGGGCCGCGGTCTCTTTCACCGTCGACCGGTGGCCGCTCGCGCGGCGGTGACGGCGTCGCGTCGTAGGCTCGGGGCGGTAAGGGTCTCGTCCGTGCAGGGTGGGGGATGTCGCCAGGAGACGGTGCTGATAGGTCGCGGCGCGGCGGGCGGTGGCGGACCCCCCGGCTGTGGGGTCTGGCGGTCGCGGTGTCCGCGGTCGTGCTGTCGTCGTCGGTGTCCGCCGTGCCGGAGCGCCGGGCGACGACGTTCGTGGTGTTGCAGATGAACCTGTGCAACAGCGGCGCGGCGAAGGCGAAGTGCTACGCGTTCGGCAAGGCGGTGGACGAGGCGGTCGGGAAGATCCGGCGGTACCCGCCGGAACTCGTCACGCTCCAGGAGATCTGCTACGACGACCTGTACGCCCGGACGGGATGGGGCAAGCTCGCCCAGGCGATGGCCGACCGGTACGGCAACGGGCACGTCGCGGTCGACTTCGCCCCGGCGCTGAACCGGGACACCGACGACTGGTACCGCTGCGTCAACGGCGCGCCGTTCGGCCTGGCGGTGATGCACCACTACCCCGGCGGCGAGGCGCACCACGGCTGGTACGCCAGCCAGGACTCGAGCGAGGAGATCCGGGCGTGGCTGTGCACCACGGTCATCCCGGGCCGGCTGACCGGGTGCACCACCCACCTGTCCACCGACCCGCCGGTGGCCGTGCGGCAGTGCCACGAGCTGATGTCGATCCTCGCCGCTCCGTGGGTGCTGCCGCAGGTGATCGTCACGGGCGACGTCAATCTGCGGTCCGCACCGGGGCGGCCGGACTGTACGCTGGCCAACTTCCAGGTCCGGAGCGACAACGACCTGCAGCGGGTCTTCTTCACGAGCAACATCGGGTGGATCGGTGGCCGGTCCGAGAACATGCGGTGGACCGACCACCCGTTGCTGTACGAGAAGCTGCGGATCTGAGCGCGGGTCAGGCCCGCTTCCAGAACGGCGGACGCTGCAGTGTCGCGGCCGGGACCCGCAGGAACGCGTCCAGTACGCGTACCGCCTGGTCCCACAACAGGTCCACGTCGCCGCCGGCCTCGATCGCCTCGGCCAGCTCGCGGACCGGCGCGGTCACCTCCTCCGGCACGCCGTGCGCGCGCAGGTGCGCGAGCATGGCCCGCAGCCGGCTGGCCAGGTCGGCCAGCAGCTCCCGGCGCTGGTACCGAAGCGGCCCGGCCGGGTCGGCCGGCAGCTCCCCGCCCTGGTACCCGGGCAGCCCGGCCCGGTCGGCCCGCAGCCGCACCAGCTCCTGGGAGACCAGCTCCCGCGCCTCGGTCAGCGCCGGCGGCACCGGGACGTCGCCGCGCGAGGCGATGCCCCCGACGGGTGCCGGCGCCGGGGCGGCCCGGAACTGGGGGGTCGCCCGCGCGGGCGCCCCGCTCTGCGCCGGTGGCTCTGCCAGTGCCGGAAGCACCATCGGCGGGGGCGGCGCCGACCGGTCGCTCATCGCCATGCCCGCCAGACGCATCGAGGCCGCCGGGTACGCGCCCGGTGCCGCCGCGTAGCCGCCCGGTCCCGACCAGCCCGCCGGCAGCTCGACCGGCTGGACGACCCGGTGCACCTCGCCGCCCTCCGTCACCCGGGGGTCGACCGCGACGTAGGCGGTGAACCGGCAGAGCACGCCGAAGCGCAGGGAGGTCTCGACGATGCGCCGTTCCAGGTCGGCGGGGGCGGCTATCCCGACGACGTAGCGGTCTTCGAGGTCGCGCAGGTGTGCCCGCGCCCACAGCGCCGTGACCGCCGCGACGGTGCGCGGACCATCGGTGTCCACGGCCGGGTCGGCGTCGGCGACGCGGGCCGGTACGGTGGTCGCCCAGTCCCGCCCGTCCCGGGTGGTGCCGCGCAGGATCAGCGCGCCGGCGGTCGCCTTCTCGTAACGGCCGGCGACGACCAGCGGTACCCCCGGGAAGAGGTCCGGCACCCGCGCGGGCGCCTGGGTGTCGTCGACCAGGGTCAGGCCGTCGCACTCCAGGCGCAGACCGGTCACGAGCGGCGCGCCGATGCGGCGGTGGATCGCGTCCATCGCGTCGTCCAGCCGGTCCTCGCTCTCGACCAGCTCGCACCGGCCGCCGCCCACCGCGGCCAGGCGGCCCAGGAAGCCGGCGTTGACCGCCTGGTCGATGCCGACGGTGTGGACCCGGACCCGGCTCAGCTCGCCGGCGAGGGCATGCAGGATGTGGTCTTCGTTGCCGACCTGGCCGTCGGTGACGAGGACGAGGACCGCCTCCCGGCCACCCGCCTCACCGTGGGCGAGCACGCGCAGCGCCTCCTGCAGCGGGGGCAGCAGCTCGGTGCCGCCGCGCGCGGTCACCTGCGCGAGGTGCTCGACGGCGCGGAAGCGGTGCCGGTCGGTCGCGGTGACGAGGTCACCGGGCAACCCGTCGGGGCGCTCGACGCGGTCGTCGAAGGTGAGCACCGCGAACCGGTCGGCCGCCGTCAGCGTGTCGACGATCCGCGCCGTGGCGCGCCGGGCGGCCACCATCTTCCAGCCGCTCATGCTGCCGGAGCGGTCCAGCATCAGCACGACGTCACGGGGACGGGCCGGCCCGCCGCCGGTGGGTGGCAGGACGGTCAACCGGTACGTGCCCTCGGCGCCCGTGCGGTCGGGTACCAGCTCCAGGGCGTTGGCGGGCTCGGCCGCCGCGTACCGCAGCCGCAGCACGAAGTCCCGGTCCAGCCGCTCGCCGGGCTGTACCTGATACCGTCCGTCCACAGTGGACACCACGGGCAGTGTGGCGGCCGCGCCCGAGAGCGGCAGCCCGCCCGCGTCGATGCCGACGTCGATGGACAGCCGTACCGGGTTGGGGAAGCCGGGCAGCAGGATCGGCGGGGTGATGCGCGAGGCGTCCGGTACCGCGTCGGTGTCCTCGGCGTACCCGTCGCCGGCCGGCTGGCCGGGCAGTGGCGTGCCGGGGATGTAGCGGGGCGCGACGACGAGCGGGAACCGGAACGTCGCCGTACCGTCCTCATAGGACAGTGGGCAGACCAGGGTGAGGACCACGCTGACCCGCTCGCCCGGCTGGATGTTGCCGACCCGCATGGTGAACACGTCGGGGCGGTCCTCCTCGGCGATCGAGGCACGCTGCCCGGCCGCCACCGCGCGGTCGTACTCGGCGCGCGCCTGCGCCCGCTCGGCGAGCCGGGCCTCGATCACCCGGCCGGCGGCCGTCATCCGCATCCCGGTGACCGCGGCCCGGTCCGGCAACGGGAACACGTAGGTGGCCTCCAGCCCGACGTCGTACCCGTTGACGAAGTCCTGGGTGAGCCGGACCGCGCCGGCCAGGCCGGTGATGTCGGCGCGCACGTCGACCGCGGCCAGCGGCAGGTTGCCACGCTCGGTGCGCAGCGCTCCCAGGCCGGCGTCCTCGACCGGCGCGGCGACCCGCGCCGCCTCGTCGGCGCTCATTACTCCAATGTGGACGGTCATCTCGGGCTCCTATCGACGGCGGGGGCGAGCAGGCCACGTTCGGCGAGCAGGTCGAGCAGCGGCCCGGCGGCGGCCCGGATCGCGGTGAGGTCGGCGGGGGATGGGCGGGCCGGCACCAGCAACACCGCGCCGCCGGGCAGCGGGACACCGGTCAGCGTCGCGTTCTCCGCGACGGACAGCGTCATGTCCGCGGGCGCGGTCATGTCGGCGGGCGCGGTCGGGTCGGCGGGCACGGTCGGGCCGGCGGGCGCCGGGCGGTCGGCCCAGAAGCGGGCGCGGGTCCGCGCCGGAACATCCGCGTCGGGTGCCGGACCGGCGGGTACCGGATCGGCGGGCGCCGGAGCGGGGGCCACGTCGGGCAGGGCGGCGATGGCGCGCAGAGTCTTGTCGGTGGCGCCGGTCAGCTCCGCCTGGATCTCGGCGAGCGTGCGGCCCTGAGCCTGCCGGCGCTTGATCGCTACGAGCTGGAGCAGGTGGCGCATGCCGTAGCGGGCGGTCCGCCCGCTCATCGCAACCGGCCGGTCCACCAGGCCGATCGTGGCATACCACCGCACGGCGCGCCGGTCGGGCAGGTCCCGGACCCGCCCGTTCGGCGCGCCCGGATAGGCGGCACCGGCCAACGCGTCGGCGACGCGCTGCACCAGCTCGTCGAGCGTCCACGGACCATCGGCTGCCATGCGCCTACGATGACACTGTCATGCTGTCACTGTCAAGGTGGTCATCATGCGAGATCCTGGACGGTGGCGGGAGTCACCGTGCGGGTCACCGCGGCCAGCGGTGACAACCGGACGGCACGGGTCACCGTCCCGTAGTCACGCCGGTTCGAGCCGGCGCCACACCGCGATGCGGGGCGTCGACGGCTCGCGCGGCATCCGGTACGCCGGCAGCACCCAGCGCCGGGCCTCGGCCATCCGGCGCGCCCTCAGTACAGGTAGACGTCGATGAGGAACGCGGCCGCCCCGGCGAGCAGGGCCACCAGCGCGGTGCGCCGGGCCGGGCCGGCCGGGTCGGCACCGAGCCCGAGCAGAAGCGCGGTGAATGCCGTCGCGAACACTCCGGAGCCGGTGTCCTGCCAGCTCGCCGGCAACCCGGGGACCGGGGCGTCGGTGAAGAACGTCGAGCCGTGGGCGGCCCGCAGGATCGCGTTCCACGCGACCGTACCCGCCGCCGTCGCCACCGCGGCACCGAGCACCGTCGGCGCGCGGCGCGGCCGTACCAGTGCGGCCAACGCCGCGGCGGCCACGGCCGAGAGTAGGGCGCCGTAGCCGATCTGACCCCAACCGATCATCCTGGTCCCTTCCCGACGTGGCGGTCGCCTTTGATGTCGAGTGTAACCATGGTTTCATTGCTGGGGGTGCGCCGCCGAGGTCGCCGCGGCGCGGCCGGGTACCCGACCGCGGGGCCCGCACGGTCAGCCGCCGGCCATGCGGCTGCGGACCTCGTCGGCCTCGGGGACGCCGAGGCCGGCGTAGATGGCGAGGGCCTGCTGCCAGTGCCGGCGTGCCGGGTCGGTCCCGCCGGCGGCCGCGTGCGCACAGCCGAGGCCGTAGTGGGCGCGCGCCTGCTCGTACCGGTCGCCGATCTGTTCGGCGACGGCGAGGGCGGCCGTGTGCTCGGCGCGCGCGTCGTCGGCGTGGCCGGCGGCGACCAGGGTCTCGCCCAGGTCGTTGAGCGCCTCGACCTCGAAGCCACGGCCGTTGATCTCCCGCGCCAGGCTCACCGCCCGCCGGTGGTGGTCGACCGCCTGCTCGTGGCGGCCCAACCGGGAGTGGACGGTACCGAGCCAGGTCAGCGCGGAGGCGATCCCCTCCGGGTCGCCGATCTCCTCGAACAGGGCGAGGGCCTGCTCCTGTTCCTGGGCGGAACGCTCGTAGTCCCCGGATCGCGCGTGGGCCACGCCGAGGTCGGTCAGCGCACCGGCCGCGCCGAACCGCTCGCCGATCTCGCGGAACAGCCGCAGGGCCCGGCCGTGCTGGTCGGCGGCCTGCCGGTAGCGGCCCAACCGCTCATGGACGTTGCCGAGGTTGGTCAGCGCGATGGCTTCGCCGAAGGTGTCACCGATCTCGTGGAACACCATGACGGCCTGGTGCTGGCAGTCCGCGGCCGGCCGGTAGCGGCTCTGGCACCAGTAGATCGTGCCGAGGTTGCCCAGCACGCGAGCCTCGCCGGCCCGGTCGCCGGCCTCGCGGAACCGGGCGAGCGCGTGCCGGTAGTACTCGATGGCCCGCGGGTAGTCGGCCACCCGGCCGTACACGCTGCCGAGGTTGGTCAGGGCGTGGGCCTCGGCGGCGTGGTCACCGCCACGGTGGGCGGCCTGCGCGGCGTGGGTATGTACGGCGACGGCCGCGCCGTAGTGGCCGCCGCTGTCGAGGTAACGGAACAGGGTCGCGGCCAGACCGGTGGTGTGGTCGGGCCAGCCCTCGGCGGCGTGGACGGCGGCGGCGACGAGGTTGGTGCGTTCGGTGTCGAGCCAGGCGCGGGCCGGGCCGGGCTCGGCGACCGGCGGCGTCGGTACCGCCGGTTCGGCGACGCGCGGGCGGCGGTGTTGCTCGGCCGGGTGCAGGGTGTCCATGGCGGACGCCGCGGTGGACAGGTACTGGTCGAACAGGCGGGTCAGCGCCCTGCGGCGTTCGGCCAGCGGGTCCTCGTCGCTCGCCCGGTCGGCGGCGAAGACGCGGACCAGGTCGTGGAAGGTGTACCGGCCGGGTGCGGGTTGCTGCAGGAGGTGGTGGGCGTGCAGCTCGCGCAGGTTCGCGGCGGCGGTGTCGGGGGTGGTGTCGGCGAGCGCGGCCGCGGCGTAGCTGTCGAAGTCCTCGCCGGGGTGCAGGGCGAGCAGCCGGACCAGGCGGCGCCGGTCATCGGTGAGCTGCTGGTACGACAGGGTCAGGGCGAGCTCGACGCCGCTGTCCAGGCGCCGCCGCTCCTGGCGTTCGTCGAGCCGGTCGGCGTGGTCGGTAGCCGTCCAGTCCGGCGCGGCCCGCATCTGCGCGGCGATCAGGGACAGCGCCAGGGGGAGGTGGCCGCAGCGGCGCGCCACCCGCAGCAGCGCCTCGGCGTCGTCACCCAGCGGCACGTCGGGTGCGGCGCGTTTGAGGAACTCCAGGGCCTGGTCGGGGGTGAACACGTCCACCGGCAGGTGGGTGGCGGCGGGCAGGCCGGTGAGGCTGCGCCGGCTGGTCACGAGCGTCAGACAGCCGGGGCTGTCCGGCAGCAGGGGTCCGACCTGCTCTTCGCCGGCGGCGTTGTCCAGCACCACCAGGGGGCGTCTGCCGGCCAGCCGGCGCCGGTACAGCGCGGTGCGGGCGGCCAGCTCGTGCGGGATCTCCTGCCCGGGTACCCCCAGCAGGCGCAGGAAGCTGTCCAGCACCGCGGCCGGGTCGGCCGGTGGCTGGGCCGGGTCGGGGTGGAAGCCGCGCAGGTTGACGAACAGCACCTGGTCGAAGCGCCGCTCGGCGGCCAGCACATGCCCGGCGTGTACCGCGAGCTGGGTCTTACCGACCCCGGCCATGCCCTCGACCGCGCAGATCACCACCGTACCGTGCCGCAGGGCGGAGCGGAGCCGGTCCAGCTCGACATCGCGGCCGGTGAACTGGGCCACGTCGGCCGGTAGCCGGTCCTGGGCCCGCACCTGCACCGCCGCCCGGGTCTCGCCCAGCGCCACCCGCAGCGCCTGGCGCCACTGGACGACGTATCCCTGGTCGGGATGCAGCGCCCGGACCACGGCCAGCAGCAGATCGGTGTTGAGCCGCCGCCGGCCCAGCTTGAAACAGTCCACGACGGTACCCCGCCGGGCCAGCTCCCCCGCCGGCCGCCCGGCCGCGGTCCAGGCCGCGTTGATCCGGTCCGTGATCGTCTCGTAGGACGGGTCACCGGCCCACACCTTCAACGACCGCAGCCGCGCGACCAACTCGTCCACCGTGCGCGCCGAACCGGGGTCGGGGAGCAGGTCGAAGGCGTCTACCGGCATGCCGCACCGTAGGCGATCGCAGCGACCGGGTTCAACGCGGGTACGATGTCCGGCGCCCGGAGGCTGGCCAGAACAGGTCCACGACGTCGTCGAACTGGATGACGAGGACCGCGCCCACCAGCCCGGCCGTGACCGCCAGGGCCACGCCGGTGCCCCGGATCGGGCCGGACCCGGCGAGCGCGGCGCACAGCCCCAGCGTCGCGACCACGATGAGCATCCCGTTTCGCACCAGCGTCGGCGGGCCGACCGGGCGGCTCGCGGCACCGAAGCAGGGGCACGGCGTCGCGGCGCCGCGCGACAGCGACACGGCCACCCCGGCGGTCAGCACGCCGAAGAGACCCACCGCCGCGGCGAAGCCGATCGGTGCCCACGCGGTGCCGAGCAGAAGTACCACCACCGCGGCTTCCGCGACGGCCACCGCCGACGCCAGCGCGTACCGGCTGCCCGTACCGGTCAGGCGCAGCGTGACGAGCGCGTCGGCGAACGCGCGGAAGGCGGCCGGCCGCCACGCCTTGCCGCCGAGCGCGACGACGAGCACGGCGGCCAGCAGGCAACCGCAGGCGATCGCGACGTACCGCATCCAAACCTCCCCCGAGCCGGCCGGTCCCAGCCTAGCCGCCGGTGGACCGGCGGCGCCGACCCACGTACAGGCGTACGTATGCGAGAGGTGCACCGCCGCGGGCTACGGTCGCGCCGGGTCCACAGCCCGGCCGACCCGGTCCCCGGTCGGGCGTAGCGACCGCTACGCCTCGGTGACGTCGACCGCGATCTCGCCGCCCAGCCGCGCGTCACCGGTCAGGCGCAGCTCGTCGCCGCTCCAGAACCGCCCGGCGTCGTACCACTGCGTCCGCCGGCGGCCTTTCGGGAGCAGCCCCATGGCCTCGTAGGTGACCGCGACCACCTCGGCGCAGTAGGCGCTCTCCAGGTCGGCGCCGGCGGTGTCGCGCCGCAGCCGCGGCAGCCGGCCGTGCAGCCACCGTCCGGCCAGCCGCGCCGTCGACGGGAACGGGGTGCCGTCGAGCCGGGCGACGGTGCGCAGCACCGCGTCCTCCATCTCCCGCGTGACCGGCTGCCACAACTGGCGCAGCCACGCCCGCTGCCCGTACCGGTTGGCCCACACGACCACCGCGTCGTGCAGGTCGTGCAGCTGGACCCCACGCTGGCGGGTGCCAGACCACCGGTCGGGCAGCGAGCGGCCCAGCTCGGCGTGCCACATCAGCGGCGGCAGGTCCTCGAGGACGACGGACATACCGACGTGGTTGACCGGGCTGTTGGTGGTGAGCTGGATCGCGCGGTCGGCGGGGGTTCGGCCCCGGAAGAGCCAGATGTCGCCGGTGCGGGTCAGGTCGAGCGCCTCATGAAGGGTGATCCGGTTGCCGGGCACTGCCGTAGCCTATGCACGTGCGGTGGTGGAAGGTAGCGGGACTGGCCGCGTTCGTCGGCGTGGCGGCGACCGGCATCGTGATCGCCCGGGCGGAGCGGCGCCGGCGGGCGTACACCCCGGAGGAGATCCGGGCACGCCTGCACCAGCGGCTGGCCGAGGCCGAAGCCGGCGGCTGAACCTCGCCGGGTGTACCAGCGTGGACCGGTACAACGTTGTCTAACCGCTGGGGGAGTGAGGCACCGCCATGCAGACCCGATTACCGCGCCGCCTGGTTCTGGCCGCCGCGTCCGTCCCGCTGGCCGTGGGGTACGCCCCGCCGGCGAGCGCGGCACCGGCGCCTGCCCGCTACGTGGTCACCGACCTCGGAGCGCTGGGCACCGGTGACTTCAGTGTCGCGACCGCGATCAACAACGCCGGCGTCGTCGTCGGCTACTCGAACGTCACGCCGGTCCTCGTCCACGCGTTCCGCTGGGCCGACGGGACGCTAACCGACCTGGGCGCGCTGCCCGGCGACGGCAACACCAGCCGGGCCACGGCGGTCAACGACGCCGGTCAGGTCGCGGGCGTCTCCTCCCGCGCCTCGGGCGGGTTCGGGTACACCGTCCGCTGGACCGGCGGGGTCATCCAGGACTTCGGCTCACCCAACACCTTCCAGCTCAGCTTCGGCACCGGCATCGACCCCGCGGGGAGGGTGGTCGGCGCGCAACGGCCGCCGGACTCCCGTGACCTGCACCCGGTCCGGTGGAGCGCCGCCGGCGCCGCCACCGACCTCGGGCTGCCCGCCGGCGCCGCCCAGGCGCAGGCCAACGGCGTCAACGTGCGCGGCCAGATCGTCGGCGCGCCCGCGTTCGTGTGGCGGAGCGGCGCGTTCACGCTGCTGCCGCCGCTGCCCGGTGCCAACGGGGCGACGGCGACCGCGATCAACGTCGGCGGCGTGGTGGTCGGCTCCTCGCCCGCGGTCACCACGAACACGGTCCACGCGGTGCGGTGGCGCGGCCTGGCCGTCACGGATCTGGGTACCGTCGACGGGATCGCGTTCAGCACCGCCACCGCGATCAACGCCGCCGGGCAGATCGTCGGCACCGCCGACCCGCAGTGCGTACCGTGCCCGGCACCACGGGCCTGGCTGTGGGACACCGGCACGATCACCCCGCTGGACAGCCTGATCCCGGCCGGCTCGGGATGGGCGCTCCAGCAGGCGAACGGGATCAACGACCGGGGCCAGATCGTCGGCGCCGGGCTGCACAACGGTCAGCCGCACGCCTACCTGCTGACCCCGCGGTTCAGCGCGACGGTCAACTTCCAGCCGGCCGGGGCCGCCGTGCCGGTCGGGTACCGGGCGGACACCGGTGCGGTCTTCGGCCCGCGCGGGTCCGGGCTGTCCTACGGCTGGAACGCCGACAACCGGGCGAACGCGCGCGACCGCAACGCGGCCGCATCCCCCGACCAGCGGTACGACACCCTGAACCACATGCAGAAGCCGGGCGGCGCGACCCGGTGGGACCTCGCGGTGCCCAACGGCCGGTACACCGTCCATGTGGTCGCCGGAGATCCGGTGGCACTGGACAGCACGTTCCGGATCAGCGTCGAGGGCCGCCTGGCGGTCTCCGGTACGCCGACCGGCGCGGCGCGCTGGCTCGAAGGGACGGTCAGCGTGATCGTCACCGACGGCCGGCTCACCGTCGCCAACGCGGCCGGCGCGGTCAACAACAAGCTCAACTACATCGACGTGATCGCGGGGTGAGGCACGGGCCGGTCGCCGCGACCGCGGCGACCGGCCCCCCGACCGGCTCTATCGGCGCCGCTGGCGCTGCCGGAATTAAACGCCGCGCACCTGCAACGGATGCGCGAGCTGACCACGGTCAAGCAGACCGGCAACCTGGTCGACGGGCTGCTCGCCGACCACGGCCTGTACCACCTCGAAGCCGACCTGCGGTGGATCGAGACGACCGCCGCGCGGCTCGACGCGCTCGCCGCGACGGTGCGGTCATGAGCCTTCTGGAAGCCCGCGACGCCGTCCTGTCCTTCGGCGAGACCCCGGCCCTGCGCGGGGCCAGCCTGACCGTGACGGCCGGCGAGATCCTGGCCGTGATGGGCCCGAGCGGGTCGGGCAAGTCGACGCTCCTGCACTGCATGGCCGGGATCCTGGTACCCGATTCCGGCGAGATCGTCTTCGACGGCCGCCGCGTCGACACGCTCGGCGAGACCCAGCGCAGCACGCTACGTCGCGAGCGGTTCGGGTTCGTGTTCCAGTTCGGCCAGCTCGTACCGGAGCTGACCGCCGTGGAGAACGTCGCGCTGCCGTTGTTGCTCGGCGGCACCCGGCGGGCCGCGGCGCTGCGCGAGGGGCGGTCCTGGTTGGACCGCCTGGGCCTGTCCGGGCTGGACGAGCGCCGGTCGGGGGAGCTGTCCGGCGGGCAGGCGCAGCGGGTGGCGCTGGCCCGCGGGCTGGTGACCGCGCCGCAGGTGCTGTTCGCCGACGAGCCGACCGGGTCGCTGGACTCGCTCACCGGCGAGCAGGTGATGAACCTGCTGGTCGCCGCCGCCCGGGAGCAGGGCACCACGGTCGTCCTGGTCACCCACGAGCCCCGCGTGGCCGCCTACGCCGACCGCGAGGTCGTGGTCCGCGACGGCAAGGTCACCGTCCTGTCGGCCGCACGGGTCGCGTCATGATCGGGTTTGCGCTCCGGCTGACCCTGGCCGGCGGCCGGGAGGCGATCGCCCGGCTGGTCGTCATCGCCGCCGCCGTCGCGCTCGGCGTCGGCCTGCTGCTCGTCGCCGTGGCCGGGCTCAACGCGGTCGACGCGAAGAACCTGCGCGACGCCTGGCTCAACTCCGGCACCGAGGCCGCCGCCCGGTCCGGTACCGCCACCGGCGCGCCGCTGTGGTGGGTGGTGCGCGAGGACTACTACGACGGCCGCGCCGTCGGCCGGGTCGACCTCGCCGCCACCGGGCCGGACTCCCCGGTGCCGCCCGGCATCCCCCGGCTGCCCGGCCCGGGCGAGTTCTACGCGTCACCCGCGCTGGCCGAGCTGCTGCGCACGACGCCCCCCGCCGAGCTCGCCCACCGGTACCCCGGCCACCAGGTCGGGGTCATCGGCCCGGCCGCGCTGCCCGCGCCGAACTCGCTGGTCATCATCATCGGCGGTACCCCCGAACAGGTCGCGCACCTGCCAGGCGCCAAGCGGATCGACCACCTGATGACCACCTCGCCGAGCCGGTGCGACGGCTGCGTGGTCGGGTACGACGCCGAGGCCATCGACCTGATCCTGTCCGTGGTGGCCGGCGCGCTGCTCTTCCCGGTACTGATCTTCATCGGTACCGCCAGCCGGCTCGCCGCCGCCCGCCGGGAACAGCGGTTCGCCGCGATGCGCCTGGTCGGTGCCACGCCTCGGCAGGTCACCACGATCGCGACGGTGGAGTCGACCGTGGCCGCCGTCGCCGGTACCGCCATCGGGTTCGGCCTGTTCTCCGCGTTGCGCCACTGGCTGGCGGGGATACCGTTCACCGGCGAGCCGTTCTACCCGGACGACCTGTCGCTCACCGTGGTCGACATCCTGGTGGTCGCTCGGGTTCCTGCTCATCATGGTCGGGCTGGTGCTCGCGGGTCCGTGGCTGACCATGGTCGGCGCCCGGCTGATGGTGCGCCGGGCCCGCCGCCCGGCCGGGCTGATCGCCGCGCGGCGCCTGGCCGACGACCCGAAGGCCGGCTTCCGCGCGGTCAGTGGACTGGTGCTCGCCCTGTACGTCACGAGCGCGGCGCTCGGAGTGATCACCACGATCGTGGCCGAACGCGGCCGGCACACCGGCAACGCGCTGGTCGACAGTACCGTCTGGCAGTTCTTCTGGCCGGACGGCCGGGCGATGCCGCCGGCGTCGGGCGCGGCCGCGGTACCGGGGCGGCTGCGCGCCATCCCGGGCGTGCACAGCGCGACGCTGGTGGACGTCAACCCCGAGCGCACCGGGTCCGGCCTGGTCGCCTGCGCGGATCTGGCCCGCGCCTCGGAGTTCGGCCGCTGCGCACCGGGCGCGCAGGTGGCCGCGGTCGACCCCGGGCTCATCCTGTGGCGCGCGTCGGCCGAGGCCGCCGCCGCGAACGTGTGGCCCACGGCCGGCGTCAGCCTCGACCGGCTGCGGGCCCAGCCGGTCGTGTCCATCGTGGTTGGTACCAACGGCGGGCAGCCGGTGATCGAGCGGGTCCGGACCGTCCTGGAACTCGCCTACTCCTTCACCTACCCACCACACACCGAGCACGAGAACGAGACCGACGCCACCACCGCCTTGGCCGGATGGCAGCAACTGGCCGACGTCGTGATCCTCACCAGCCTGCCCATCGCCGGATGCAGCCTGGCCGTCGCCGTGGCCGGCGGGCTCACCGAACGCCGGCGGCCGTTCAGCCTGCTGCGGCCGGAGACCGCGCGCAACGACTGAGCGTCAGAAGAGCGCGAGCTGGTCCGGACCCGGGCGTCGCGACCGGGAGGACGCCAGGCTGGCCCGCGTCCAGGTGAGGTCGGCCGGGCTCTCCTCGGGCGGCGGGCTGCCACCGGTGAGCGCCCACAGCGACGGGCCCAGGCGGATGCCGTGCTCGGCCAGGGCCCGGCGCATGACGGGCAGGGCGACCGGCAGCCGCATGGTGTCCAGGTCGGGCAGCGGCAGGTCGGTGCGCATCCGCATCAGCCGCCGGTTGCGGGCCACGATCTCGCGGGCGGCCGGGGTGGCGAACTGGGCCGCCGCGTGGTCGCCCACGGCCGCGCGGACCCGTTCCCCGGCGCCGCCGTCGAGTGCGGCCCAGGCCGCGTCCACCGTGCCGAACTCGGCCAGCAGCCGGGCCGCCGTGGCGGAGCCGAAGCCGGGCACGCCGAGCAGGTTGTCCGACGGGTCGCCGCGCAGCGCCGCGTAGTCGCGGTACTGCCACGCCTCGACGCCACAGACCTCGGGCAGCGACGCGGCGGTCACCAGTACCGACGCGCCGCGGCCACCGTTGCGCACGCGCAGCACGGAGGTGGTCGGGTCGATCAGGGCGAAGGCGTCCCGGTCGCTGGTCACCACGACGGTGCGCCAGCTGCTCTCCCTGGCCTTCGCCGCGGAGCTGGCCAGCACGTCGTCCGCCTCGTACCCCACCGGTACCACGACCGGCAGCGCGGTCGCCCGCACCAGGTCGGGGGCGACGGCCAGCTGCTCCTGCAGATCCGCGGGCTTGTCCGGTCGCTGGGCCTTGTAGCCGGCGTCGTCGGCCTTGCGGACCGAGTGCTCCAGGCAGTCGAAGCCGATCAGCACGGCGTCGGGGCGCAGTTGCGCCGCCGCGTGCGCGACATGGGTGATCAGGCCCTTGATCGCCCAGACGGCGCGCCCGGCGTCGTCGACCAGCCGCCCGGTGGCCGCGGCGTGGTAGGCGCGGTGCAGCAGGCTGTTGCCGTCGACGACGAGCAGCAGCGGTACCGGGGACGCCGTCACCCACCCAGGGTAGAGCCGCCGCCCGACGGCGTCGCGATCCCGCGCCCATGGGCCGGCGTCACCGGAGGTCGCGTCGGGTCCGTAGGGCCAGCAGGGTGAGCCAGCTCCAGCCGATGACGACCATCGCACGCTGGACGAGCCCGCCAACCCCGACCAGGGCCGCGTTCTGCGCGAAGGCGGCGCTGGCGAGCACCAGCGCGGCGGGGAAGCCGATGCCGCTGGCCGCCGAGTACGCCGCCCAGCCCCGCCGGCCGCGCCGGGCGAACGCGCGGCTGAACGCGAAGCATGCGGCGGTCAGCGCGACGAACCCGACGAGCGACGCGACGTCGTGCAGGGCGCCGTGGACGGTGTGGTGGTCGGAGCGGTCCGGGGTACCGGGCGGGTACCCGCTCACCGGGTCGGTCAGGAAGAGCCCGGCGCCGATGAGGCCGAGCCCCCACACCGCGATGAGCAGCGGTCCCCACGTCGCGGCCGGCTGCCCGCGTAGCGCGCGTCGCAGGCCGAGCGCGAGCGCGAGCGACAGCAGACCACCGAAGACGAAGGCCACCTGCTGCACCCACCCGCCGCCGCCCAGGGCGAGCGAGCTCACCGGGTGCCGCACCGGGTCGTAGTGCGGACGGGTGGCGCCCTCCACGAGGAACGCGGCGACGAACAGCGGGCCGGCGAGCGCTCCGGCGGTGAGTAGGCGCCGGGTCCACCGCCGGCCCGAGCGGTCTGGCGGCGGGGGAGTGGGCGGCGGCAGCGTGGCGGTGGTGGTCGGGTACATGCTGTCAACCGTAGTTGACACGAGAACGTGTGTCAACTACGGTTGACAGACGGCGGCGGCCATGGGTAGCCGCGGTCAGGTCTGCTCACCGGGCTGCACCAGTCCGGTCTCGTAGGCGAGGACCACCGCCTGCACCCGGTCCCGCAGGTCCAGCTTGGCGAGGATCCGCTTCATGTGGCTCTTGACGGTGGACTCCTCGACCACCAGCGCGTCGGCGATCTCGGTGTTGGACAGACCCCGGGCGACCAGCTCCAGGACCTCGCGCTCGCGCGGGGTGAGCTGGCGCAGCCGCCGTTCGGCGGCCGGATCGCGGCGCGGCTGTCGGGTCATGCGGTCGATCACCGTGCGGGTGACCGACGGGGACAGCAGCGACTCGCCGGCCGCGATGGTGTGGATGGCGGCGATGAGCTGTTCGGGTTGGGTCCGCTTGAGCAGGAAGCCGGAGGCCCCGGCGCTGAGCGCCCCGACGACGTAGTCGTCGTCCTCGAACGTGGTGAGCATCAGGATCCTGGCCTGTGGCACGGCGGCGAGGAGCTGCCGCGTGGCGGCGATGCCGTCCAGGTTGGGCATCCGCACGTCCATGAGCACGACGTCGGGCCGAAACCGGCGGGCGTGCTCGATGGCCTGGTACCCGTCGACCGCCTCGGCCACCACGTGGACGGTCTCGTCGCTGGAGAGCACCGCGCGCAGCCCCGCGCGCATGAGGTCGTCGTCATCCGCGATCAGCACCCGCAGCCCGGTCATCCGGCGCCGCCCGCGGCCGGCCGGGAGCGAGGGAGCGTAGCCACTGAGTCGGACGGTCGGGCACAGGGCGGCCGAGAAGCCGCATGACCCGCGCGAGCGCAGCGAGTGCCAGCCAGCCCGGTCATCCGGTGGCTTTCGGGTGCGGCAACCGGGCGTGCAGACGGAAGGTGCCCTGCCGGGCCCCGGCCTCCAGGGTCCCGCCGAGCAGGCTGGCCCGTTCGCGCATCCCGACGATGCCGTGGCCGCCGCCCGGCGCGGAGCCGTTCACGGTCGGGTTGGTCACGGTGATCTCGACCGCGTCGGGCGCGTACCACACCGCCACGCCAGCGCTGCCGCGCCCGTGGCGTACCGCGTTGGTCAGCGCCTCCTGCAGGATGCGGTACGCCGCCCAGGTGACGGTGGGCGGCAGGCTCCGGTCCTGGCCGCGCACGTCGGTGGTGAGGACCAGACCGCTGCTGCGGTGGTGCTCCAGCAGTTGGTCGAGGGCGGCGGGGTCGGCCGGCACGGCCGCCTGGGGCGCGTCGTCCTCGCGCAGCGCCCGGACCAGCTGGTCGAACTCGCCGATGGTCGCGCGGGCCACCTGCTCGACGGTGGCGATGGCGCGCCGGGAGCCCTCCGGGTCACGCTCGTGCAGCAGCCGGGCGGCGCCGGCCTGGACGAGGATCACGTTGATCGCGTGCCCGGCCGAGTCGTGCAGCTCCCGGGCGATGCGGGTGCGCTCCTCGGCGGCTGCCAGGCGCCGTTCCCGGACCCTCTCGCGGTGCGCGCGGGCCGCCTGCTCCTCCAGCTCGCCGATCCGCTCGCGGCGCAGCCGGGTGTGCTCCCCGGTGATCCACACGCCGGCGCAGATCAGCGCCCAGAAGCCCAGCCCCGGCAGGGACCCTCGGACCGGGTGGCCGTTGGCCAGGTAGGCGACGGTCGCGGCGGGGACGAACAGGCCGGCGGCGAGCATGGCCGCCCGGCGCCGGAGCGGCGGCGCGTCTCCGCTGTTGGCCACGGCCAGGGCGTACAGGACGACGACCGGGCCGAACGGGAAGTCCACCGGGTGGTCCAGCGCCACCAGGGTGATGACCGCCGCAGACGTGGCCACGTAGACCGCGAGCGGTACCCGCCGCCAGGCGAGCAGCGGCATGGCCGAGGCGGCCGCGAGCAGGACCCCGACACCGTCGAGCGGGCGGGCCGCCGGGTCGGGCGTGCCGAGCCCACGGGCCGCCAGCACCACGACGGTCAGGCCGAAGACCAGCGCCGCGACCCCCGCGTCGATCGCCACCGTGCGTCGGGTCACCTTGCCCAGCCTAATGCGGGTGGCCGCGCCGCCCATCGCCTTCGAGGGGTATCCGGCCTACCCCCGTGGAAGGGTGCCGGGATCCTCCTCCGGCGCGTTTCGGGCGGATGGTCCGCGTTCCTAGCGTGGCCGCCATCGTGCGTCGACGTCGGAGGAGGCGGCAGATGTTCGCGTGGCTCGCCGGATGGTCGTACCGGCGCCGCTGGTGGGCGCTGGCGCTGTGGGTACTGGTCCTGGCCGGTGTCACCGGTGCCGCGCAGGCGGTCGGGGGCCGGTACCACAACGACTTCTCGCTGCCCGGCACCGAGTCGCAGCAGGCCCTGGACACGTTGCGGGAGCGCGCCCCGGCGCAGGCGGGCGCGGCGGTGCGGATCGTCCTGCAGGACCCCGGCGGCCTCGCCGCCCCCGCCACCCGGCAGCGCGTGGAGGCGATGCTCGCGACGGTCCGGACCCTGCCGCACGTGGCCGACGTCCGGGCCCCGTACGCCGACCCGACCGCGGTGTCCCGCGACGGCACCATCGGCTTCGCCACGGTCACGCTCGACGGCCAGGCCCAGGACGTCCCCGCAGGCGATGTCCGGACGCTGATCGACACCGCGCGGGCCGCGGACGGCGGCGGCCTGCGGGTGGAGGTGGGCGGCGACGCGGTCACCGGCACGGAGAAGGCCGGCGGCGGCGCGGCGGAGGGCGTCGGCCTGCTCGCCGCGCTGGTCGTCCTGGTTCTGCTGTTCGGGTCGCTGCTCGCGGCGAGCCTGCCGATCGTCATCGCGATCTTCGCGGTGGGCAGCGCGACCGGCCTGCTCGTGCTCGCCTCGCACCTGGCCACCGTGGCGGACTACACCACGCCGCTGATGATCCTGGTGGGGCTCGGCGTCGGCATCGACTACGCGTTGCTGCTGTTCTCCCGGTACCGCGGCGAGCTGGCGGCCGGCGCCCCCCGCGAGGCGGCGGTGCGCACCGCCCTGGACACCGCGGGCCACACGGTGTTCTTCGCCGGGGGCACCGTGATCATCGCGCTGCTGGGTCTGGTTGTGCTGGGCCTGGGCTCGCTGCAGGGCGTCGCGGTGGCCGTGGCGCTCACCGTCCTGGTCACCATGCTCGCCGCATTGACCCTGCTGCCGGCGCTGCTGACGATCATCGCCGGGCGGGTGGAGCGCGCGGTGCGCCGCCGGGCCGAGCGCGGCCGGGGCACCGCGGGCACCCGGTGGGCCCGCTGGTCGACCGCCGTCCAGCGCCGGCCGTGGCCGGCCGCGCTGCTCGGCGCCGCCCTGCTGCTGGCCCTCGCCGCACCCGCGCTGGACATGCGCCTGGGCCTCGCCGACGCCGGCAACGGCGCGCCGTCCCGGACCAGCCGGCAGGCGTACGACCTGCTCGCCCAGGGGTTCGGTCCGGGCTTCAACGGACCGCTGATCCTGGTCGTGACCGGCGGCACCCCGGCGGCCACCAGCGCCGGGCAGACCCTGCGGAGCACGCCGGGCGTGGCCGCGGTCAGCCCACCGCTGCCGACGCAGGACCCCGACACCTCGATGGTCGTCGTCTACCCCGACGCCAAGCCGCAGGACGCGCGGACGCAGGAGCTGGTGACCCGGTTGCGGGGCGAGGTGCTGCCGGCGCTGGCGCACCGCACCGGTGCCCGGTTCCTCGTCGGCGGCACGACCGCCGCGATCGTGGACTTCGCCGCCGCGGTCTCCGCGCGGCTGCCGCTGTTCGTGGCGGTCGTGGTGGGCCTGTCCGCGCTGCTGCTCATGGCCGTGTTCCGGTCGCTGCTGATCCCGCTGAAGGCCGCCGTGCTCAACCTGCTCAGCGTCGGCGCCTCGCTCGGCGCCGTCACGCTGGTCTTCCAGCACGGGGTACTGGGCGGGCCGCTGGGTATCGAACCGGGTCCGATCGAGGCGTTCGTGCCCGTGATCATCTTCGCGATCGCGTTCGGGCTCTCGATGGACTACGAGGTCTTCCTGCTGGCCCGGGTACACGAGGAATGGGAGCGCAGCCACGACGCGACCGCCGCCATCCGCGCGGGGATGAGCACCACCGGGCGGATCGTCACCGCCGCCGCGGCGATCATGGTCGTGGTCTTCGCCCCGTTCCTGCTCGACCCCGGCCGCATGCTCAAGCAGTTCGGCCTCGGCCTGGCGGTGGCGGTCCTGCTGGACGCGCTGGTGATCCGCTGCCTGATCGTGCCGGCGGTGATGCAGCTGTTCGGGGGGTGGGCCTGGCGGCTGCCGGCCCGGCTCGACCGGGTGCTTCCCCGACTGGCCCTGGAACGCCGGAAGACGCCGCCGCACCCGTCGTCGCGCGGATCTTTCGCCGCTCGCGGTAGCGGTACCCGATGAGGAGCCTGCCATGACGCTGAGCCGCAGGGAGGTCCCGCGTATCGCCGGTTCGGCGTCCTCGGGCTGATCTGGCTCCACCAGGCGCACGGCAGCGACGACGACCGCACCGGCCGCGGAGCGTGACGCGACCGCGAGATCTTGGACGCTGGCGCCCCCTGGAGGGGGTACGAGCGTCCAAGATCTGCGCAACCGGCGGTGCTACCCGGCCTGCGGTGCGGTGACGTTGACCAGCCAGGGGACACCGAACTGGTCCACGCACATGCCGAACTCGTCGCCCCACACCTGCTTCTCCAGGGGCATCATGATGCTTCCGCTTCCGGACAGCCGCTCCCAGTAGCCACGGAGCAGGTCGCCGTCGTCACCGCTGAGGCTCACCGAGCACCCCGCGATGGGCTGGTACTGCATGTTGCTCGGGACGTCAGCGGCCATGATGGTGTAGCCGGCGTCGGTCTCCAGCAACGCGTGCATGACCTTGTCGGCGTCGGGCGAGTCGGCGTCACCGAACTCGCCGAACGTGTTGAGGCGCAGCTCGCCCCCGAACACGCTCGCGTAGAACTCCATCGCCTGGCGCGTGGTGCCGTTGAAGTTCAGGTACGGATTCAGTCGAGAGGCCATCGTCTTCTCCTGCCACGGGTTGGCGGGCGGGCCCCGCGCGGGACCCGGCGTGACCCGGCCAACGTATCAGCCGGTCGGGGTGCTGGCACCCGGGTCGGGCGGAATTCGCGGCCGGGTCGGCGGAAGGTCGATCAGCGGCATCTGCCCGGTAGGTCACCTACGTCCCGTCGGGCCCTCCGGCCCGCCCTCCAGAAGGGCGTAGACGTCGCCGGAGCGGCCCAGCGGGCGGAACCGCTCGAGCAGCCGGATCAGCTCGGCCGCGTCCAGCCAGCGCTCGCTGGCGAACCGCATCGTCTCGATGGGCGAGTAGTTGTAGCGGTAGCCGCCGGCCCGCGCGCCCAGACTCTCCAGCCGGGCCAGCGCGGCGAGGGCGGCGTCGTGTGCCGGCGGAAGGTACTCGAAGGACAGCGCGCGCAGGGGTCGGCTGAGCCCGGCCAGCACGTCGACCTCGAAGCCCTCGACGTCGATCTTGCAGAACGCCGGCGCCCCGTGGGCCGCGATGAGGTCGTCGAGGGTGACCACCGGTACCTCGATCGTGCGGTCCCACCGCACGCGGGCGAAGCTGCGGTCCGTGGTCACCGACTCGATCCAGTCCGGCGACATCGACGACACCGTCGGGGTCGCGGTGGATAGAGCCAGCCGCGCCCGGCCAGCCCGGGCTCCGACCGCACCGGCCACGATGGTGACGTCCCGGTCACCGCCGAAGAACAGGCGCAGGATGCGCACGAAGTCCGGCTGCGGCTCGACGGCGACCACCCGGGCGCCCAGCCGCCGCCAGGCGCGCACCCGGCTGCCCGTATGGGCGCCGATGTCGAAGCCGATGTCGCCCGGGCCGAGGAAGGCGCGGTACAGCCGTACCATGCGCCGGCGCCGGCCGGGCACGCCGTGGTACATGACGAGGGAGCGCGCGATCCCCCAGATGCGGCTGATCATGCCCCGACCCTACCGGCCGGCGCCGGGTCGCCGATCCGGACCTTCGCCCGTCGGAACGGGACGGTCGGCCCTGCGGACCGGCGCCGGCGGCGGGACGCTGGAGTCAGGACGCGGAGTGCGCCTGCGAGGATGCGATCGGGAACCCCGGCGGGACGGCGGCCGGGCCGGAGGCGGATGCGGTGACGGGAGGCGATAGCGGTGCGGGCCCGAGACATCATGAGCCGGCCGGTGCACACGGTCGGGACGACCGACACGATCGAGGACGCGGCGGCGCTACTGGCGGACAAGAAGATCACCGCGGCTCCGGTGCTCGATCCGGATGGCCGGGTGGTCGGCATGGTCAGCGAGGGTGACCTGCTGTGGCACCGCATCCCCACCGACCCGACCCTGCACGTGCGGCGGTCCTCCGCTCCGGACCCGGCCAGTCGGCCCCGGCTCGTCCGCGACGTGATGTCGCGGACCCCGGTGACCGCCTGGCCCGAGGCGGACCTGGCCGACGTCGCGGACCTGATGTTGCGCCACAACGTGCGCAGCGTGCCGGTCCTGGACGACGGGCACCTCGTTGGCATCGTCAGCCGCCGGGACATCCTGCGTACCGTCGTACGTACCGACGACGTGCTGGGTCACGAGGCGCAGCACCGGCTCGACGAGTACGCCGGCGGCGCGCGCCGCTGGACGGTCACGGTCGCCGACGGCGTCGCCACCGTCGACGGCGCCTTCGCCGACGAGTCCGAGCGGGTCATCGTCCCGGTCCTCGTCCGCACCGTGCCGGGCATCGCCGACGTGAAGCTGGCGCAGACCTCGCCGTGACGGCGGCCGGGCAGGTTCGCCGGCACACGGGCGGTGTGGGACGATCGGCCGGTGCGTGGACGTAAGGATTCTGATGGCAGCGTCGACCGCTGGTCGAGGTCGGACTGGTGGGGCGTTGTCCTGGACGCACCGGACCCCCGTGCCCTCGCTCACTTCTACGCGGATCTGCTCGGCTGGGATATCGCTACGGAGTCCGAGCACCACTGCACTCTCGGGCCGAGGGATGGGGTGGCGTATCTCGCGACCCAGATATCGCCGGACTATGTGCCGCCGACGTGGCCGAACGCCGACGGGAAGCAGCAGATGATGCTGCACTTGGATTTCGAGGTGGACGACCTCGAAGCGGCGGTCGCTCACGCCGAGGAACTCAGCGCGCAGCAGGCTGCCTTCCAACCCCAGAACCATGTTCGCGTCATGCTCGACCCGGCGGGGCACCCGTTCTGCCTATATATGGGCGAGTGACCAGCGGCTGTCGCCGGTCCTGACGGCGGCGGGCCTGGCCCGCTGAGCCGTCAGTGACCGTCGGTGGTGCGCCAGTACATGGCCCACCTGCGCCGCAAGCTGGAGGACGACCCGGCCCGGCCGCAGCATCTGATCACCGAACCGGGGATGGGGTACCGGTTCCGGCCATAGGTATCATCAAACCTGGTGATCATTGAGGGTCGGTTCAACGGACCGCCGGGCTCGGGCAACGGCGGCTACTGCGCCGGGGTGTTCGCCGCCGGCGCTCGGGGCGAGGTCACGTTGCGCCGGCCGCCGCCGCTGGACACCGTGCTGTCCATCGTGGACGGACAGGTCCGCGCGCCGGACGGTGCGGTGGTCGCCGAGGTCGCGCCGGTCGACGGGGTCGCCGAGGTGGTACCTACGTCCGGGTACGCGGAGGCGGTCGAGGCCGCGGCGAGGTATCCCGGGTTCGTCGAGCATCCGTTTCCCACGTGCTACGTCTGCGGGCCCGAGCGCGCCGACAGGCACAGGCAGGAGGAGGCGCCATGCGGGACCTGCGACCACGACCGGAGGACCTGGAGCCCATCGAGCGGGCGTCGGTCGACGAGGTGCGCGCGGTACAGCTGGAGCGGCTGCGGTGGGTGGTGCGGTACGCCTACGAGCGGGTCCCGCACTACCGCCGGTCCTTCGACGGTGCCGGGGTGCACCCCGACGACCTGCGGAGCCTGGCCGACCTGGCGCGTTTCCCGTTGACCACGAAGGCGGACCTGCGCGACAACTACCCGTTCGGCATGTTCGCCGTGCCCCGCGAGCAGGTCGCCCGGTTGCACGCCTCCTCCGGAACCACCGGGCGGCCCACCGTGGTCGGCTACACCCGCGAGGACATCCAGACGTGGGCGCGGCTGATGGCCCGCTCGATCCGCGCCGCCGGCGGGCGGCCCGGCGACCGGGTACACGTGGCCTACGGGTACGGGTTGTTCACCGGCGGCCTCGGCGCCCACTACGGGGCCGAGGAGCTGGGCTGCACCGTCATTCCGGTCTCCGGCGGGATGACCGAGCGCCAGGTGCTGCTGATCCGCGACCTCGCGCCGGAGATCATCATGGTGACGCCCACCTACATGCTGGCCATCCTCGACGAGATGCAGCGCCAGGGCATGGACCCGGCCCGGACGTCGCTGCGGGTGGGCATCTTCGGTGCCGAGCCGTGGACCGAGGACATGCGCCGCGAGATCGAGCAGCGGATGGACATCCACGCCGTGGACATCTACGGGCTGTCCGAGGTGATGGGGCCCGGCGTGGCCAACGAGTGCGTGGAGACCAAGGACGGGCTGCACGTCTGGGAGGACCACTTCTACCCGGAGGTCATCGACCCGGTCACCGACGCGGTGCTGCCCGACGGCGAGCGCGGGGAGCTGGTGTTCACGTCCCTGACCAAGCAGGCGATGCCGGTGATCCGGTACCGCACCCGGGACCTGACCCGCCTGCTGCCCGGCACCGCGCGCCCGATGCGCCGGATCGAGAAGATCACCGGTCGGACCGACGACATGATCATCCTGCGCGGCGTCAACCTGTTCCCTACCCAGATCGAAGAGCTGATCCTGCGCCAGCCGCAGCTCTCGCCGCATTTCCAGTGCGTCCTGACCCGCACCGGGCGGCTGGACGCGCTGACGGTACGGGTGGAGCGGCGCGCCGAGGCGGACCCCGGTGCGGCCGCACTGGCCGGGGCGGCCTTGATCGACCATGTCAAGAACACCATCGGCGTGAGCGTCGAGGTCGAGGTCATCGAACCGGACACCGTGGAACGGTCGATGGGCAAGATGCGCCGCATCGTCGACGAGCGGCCCAAGGCCTGACCCGGTCCGCCGCCCGCCCGTCGCTCGTCCGGCCACTCCACCGGCGCCCAGCAGCGGGTCGCCGCCGACGTGTCCGAGTGCGCTGCGGGCCGGGCAGCACGTCCTGGTCATCGGCATCGAGGCAGGAAGGATCTCGCCGGTCCTCGACCGGACGTTCCCGTTGGGCGAGGTCCCCGCGACCATCGGGTACCTGCGGCGGGGTCAGGCCCGCGGCAAGGTCGTCGTCACCCCGTGAGTTGACGCTCCGCGTCCACCTCGGGGCGCCCGCTGGCGAACACCCGCTATGGTGTGGGGGTCGTCCAGGGGAGGGCGCGTTGGGCGGTCGACGTAGACAGCGGCGCGGGTCGGCGGGGCGCGAGCACATCCCGCCAGGCGGTGTACCCGACCAGGTACACGCGCCGGATGGCGCCGGACTGCCGGAGCTGGTGCTGGGCCTGCAGGCCACCGCCGGAAACGCGGCGGTGACCCGGATGCTCGCCTCGGGCGCCCTGTCGCCGGTGCTGCGGTCCCGGGCGGGCGGCGGGTCCGGACCTGGCCCGTTCGGTGGCGCCGCGCCGGCGTTGACGGCGGCACCGCAGGCCGGCGCGAGCCTGCCGCCTGCGGCCAGCGCGGCCATGGGCGCCTACTTCGGCACCGACTTCTCCGACGTGCGCGTGCACACCGGCAGCCAGGCGGACGCGCTCAACCGCGCGGTCCAGGCCAGGGCGTTCACCGCGGGCACCGACATCTTCTTCAGCGCCGGCAGCTTCGATCCCGGCCGTCCCCGCGGCCGGGAGCTGCTGGCACACGAGCTGACCCACGTCGTGCAACAGCGGGCCGCCGGTCCGGCCACCGGCGCGGTGCGGGTGAGCCGGCCGGAGGAACCGGCCGAGGTCCAGGCGCGCGCGATGGGCGGGGGGCTGGTCGCGGGCCGGTCGCCGGGCTCGGCCGGGGGGTCGCCGAGTGCCCCGGCGGGTGCGGTGATCCACCGGCAGCCCGCCGACTTGACGTCGCCGGCGCCCGCGCACGACGCCCCGCTGCGCGTGGTGGAACGCGGCATCGAGGCGGTGGGGCCGGGCCAGATCGCGGCCCGGCTCGGGCTCCCGCCGGAGACGGTGCCGCCGGGTGCCGAGTCCAACCCGGACTTCCTCATGTCGCTGGCCAGCCCCGACAGCCGGGTCGCCCGCCTGGAGGAGGTGCACGGTGTCCCGGCGGAGGTGGTCGAGTCGGTGCCCGAGGGCGAGGTCGTCGAGGTACCGGCCAACCACACCCTGACCACGTTCCTCGCGGTGGCGGAGGGCACCGAGCACGCGGCGCACACCATGGCCCACCACGGCAGCGAGACCGCCAAGGCGGTGGCCCACACCAAGGTCTTCCGGTGGACCGGGCGGCTGTTCAAGGTGGTCGATATCGCCTACGCGGTCAACCGGATCGCCGAGGCACCCGCCGAGGAGCGGGCGGCGGTCATCGGCGAGGAGGGCGGCCGCATGGCCGGCAGTGCCCTCGGCGCCCGCGTCGGCACCTCGGCCTGCCTCGCCTTCGGCGTCGGCACCGGTGGTGTCGGGTTGCTCGTGTGCGGGATCGGCGGCGCGGTGCTCGGCGACAAGCTCGGCGAGGCGGCCGGCGGCGCGATCGGTACCGCGATCTACAACCTGATGCACATCGGGGAGACCATCACCCACGCCGTCGAGATGACCGGGCAGCTCCTGAGCGGCGCGCTCGACCTCACCTCGGCGCTGGCCAGCATGCCCGGCCAGGTGATCGGCTCGGCGCTGGCCGCCAGCCGGGAGAGCCTGTCGGTCGACAACTGGGACCTGCGCTACCTGCCGCCGGCGCTGCGCGCCGACGTGTACGCGGTCGGGCTGCAGGTCTGGCGGCAGGTCGCCACGCTGCCCCCGGACGCGTTCCTGGGGCGCGTGGCGCAACCGCTCAGCGCCTTCGGCCTGCCGGCCGACGCCGTGGCCCGGATCGCCGCGGCGTCGGGCCTGCGGAGCACCGCGTCGACGACCGCGGACCCCAGCCCCGGATCGCCCGGCGCGCCGCCGGCCCCCGCGGAGCTCCTGGCGCTGCGCCCGCTGGAATTCGTGCACCGGATGGAACAGCTGCACCTGACCTTCGTCCAGGACCCGACGTACGCCGCGGGCTACGGGGACGGCGACGACCGGGCGCTGTGGCTGCAGCTGCAGCCCACGGTACGGGAGCGGGCCACGGTGAACCCCGGCAACTGGGACCTCAGCCGGGTACCGGCGATCGACACCGACGACGGTCGAATGATCGATCTGGGTCAGGCCATCGAGAGCGCCGGCCGCACGGCCTGGGCCCGGCTCGCCCCGCTCGACCAGGAGCGGCTGCAACCGGAGCTGGCCAAGACGATGAAGGACCTGGGCGTCCCCCGCTCGACGGCGCAGGCTATCGCGGAGGGCATCAACCTCCTGCCGCACGCCCGCCTGGCGCCGCTGGCCCGCGCGCTGAACCTGGACATCGGCGTGGACGCCGAGACGATCCTCGAGTGCACGCCGGCGTTGTTCGTCGATCTGCTGCGCGACTGGGACGTGCCGCTGCGGTTCGTCCGCGAACCGGCCCAGATCGAAGCGCTGGCGGTGCGCTGGATCCGTGCCGGGTTCCAGCCCTGGTAGCCGGGCCCTTGGTACCGTCGACCGATGCCGACCGTGCGCCTCCGCCCCGCCCGTGCCGAGGATGCCGAGGCGGTCGCGACGATCTGGTCCGAGGGTTGGCGCGACGGGCATCTCGGACACGTGCCGGAAGCCCTCGTCGCGGTCCGCACGCCGGAGTCCTTCCGCACGCGGGCCGCGCAGCGGGTCGCCGACACCGTGGTCGCCGACGCTGACGGCGAGGTCGCCGGCTTCGTCATGGTGGTGGGCGACGAGGTCGAGCAGGTGTACGTGTCGGCGCGGCACCGGGGGTCAGGCGTCGCGGCGGTGCTGCTCGCCGAGGCCGTGCGGCTGGTGGCGGCCGCCGGACACCGCCGCGCCTGGCTGGCCGTGGTCCCCGGCAACGCGCGGGCGCGGCGGTTCTACGCGCGGTGCGGGTGGACCGACGAGGGGCCGTTCGACCACTCCGTGGTGACCCCGGCCGGCACCATCGCGGTACCCGCACACCGCTACGTCAAGGGCCTTAGCGGATCAGTACCGGATCGGTAGCGGCCGATCCTAGCGTCGCGTGCCGGAGTGCGGTCGACGGTTGGCCGCGCCGCGCCCACCCAGCCAGGCGGGGTACGGGCCGAAGAGGCGCTCGAACGCCGCGACCATCGCCGGTGGACGGGTCGCGAGGTAGGTGGACATCGAGCACCAGCAGGGCCGGCATGGCCGCCAGCACGGGCAGCAATCCGAGGACGGCAGAGGTACGCCGTAGGCGATGGTCCGGCGCCGCGCGCGGCGGCCGGTACTCCGGCCAGCGCCGCTCGGCCCGGCCGGTCCGGGTGGCGGGTACCCCCGCGTAGCGGCGTGGCGGCGGGTCAGGTCCCGGTGCCGCGCAGGATCAGCGTGCGGTCGGTCAGCGATCCGTTGACCGAGTCGGTGCGGGTGCCCGCGACCCAGACCGTGGGCGATCCGGCGACCGCGCTCACCCCGCCCGCCGTACCGCCCAGCGGCAGCACCGGCGTCGACTCGACGGACCAGGCCGTGCCGTTCCACCGCTCGACCAGCGGCTGCGGGCCGTTGGCGGTACTGGTGTAGCCGGCGGCCCAGACCTGGTTCCCGCTCAGGGCCGTGACGCTGTAGAACAGGTTGTTGCCCCCGACGCCACCGACCGGCGGCGTGGCCACCTCGCTCCAGGCGGTGCCGTTCCAGTGGTACGCCACCGGCGTGCGGTAGCCGTTCTTGGAGCCCACGGCCCACACGTCGGTCGACGAGACCGCCACCACCGAGCGCAGGTACGCCAGCTTCGTCGCGTCCGCGAACGACACCGACCAGGTGCCGTTGAGGTAGTGCAGGATCAGCGGGTGCCGGGCGCCCTTCGCCTCGCCGAGGTTGACCCACGTGCCCACGGCCCAGATGTCCGTCGCGCTCACCGCGGACACGTCGTAGAGCTGGTTGAGGTAGTTGGCCGGCACGGGTACGGACACCTGGGTCCACGCGGAACCGGTCCAGTGCAGGACGAGCGCGTCGATGAACGCCGACGGGGTGAACGTCTCGTAGTACCAGCCGACGGCGTAGGCGTCGGTGCCGGACAGGGTCTCGACGCCCCACAGCTCCCGCCCGGACACCCCGGGATTGGGCGTGGCCGCGAGCTGCCAGCTCGTCCCGTTCCAGCGCATGGAGATCGCCCTGCGGCTGCCGCCCCCGGCCGGGGCCGAGTACCCCACGGCCCACGCGTTGGTCGACGAGCTGGCGTCGACGGCGACCAGCTCGTTGTACCCCGTGGTGGCGTTGGGCGTGGACACCGTCGACCACCCGGTACCGTCGCCGTGCAGCGCGAGCGTGCGCCCGGCGGCCAGGCTGACGTCGTACCAGCTGCCGACCGCCCACAGCGAGCTGGCCGAGCCGGCGGTGACCGCGTAGAGCGAGTTGGTCAGGCCGCCCCGGTTGGGCGTGGTCCGGACCGACCAGGTCGTGGCTGCGCGGGCCGGGGTGGCCAGCGCGAGGACGGACAGGGCCAGCCCGCCGGCCACGGCGACGCGCCGGACCGTGCGGGACCGGATGGTAGCGGGCCAGGCCGGCATCGTCGCCTCCTGCGGTGGGGGGACGGGTGCAGGGCATGCCCGGCCGCGGGGACGTCGGCAGCTGTCGATTTTCCCAGCGTCAGCCAAAACCGGCGGCGCTGCCGTCAAGCGGTCGTGCGGGTCCGCAGGTCGTCCACCAGCCGGGTGGTGACGGGCGCGTCGATGCCGTACCGGTGGGCGCCCCGCAGGACCGCACCCCCGATGGCGTCCAGCTCTGTCGGCCGGTGCGCCTCGGCGTCGCGCTGCATCGAGGACTTCAGGCCGGGCGGCGCCGCATCGAACATGGCCAGTACGATGCCGGGGTCGACGCGCGCGCCGGCGGCACCGGCGACCGCGGCCACCTCGTCGACGATCGCCTCCAGGTCGGCCCGCCGCGTCTCGCGCACCACCCCCGCCGGAGCATCGGCGTGCGTGGTGAGCAACGCCAGCGGTGCCAGCAGGGCCAGCTTGTCCCACAGCAGCCCGGCCTCGTCGTCGCGGACCGTCACCTCGAGGCCGGCCCGGTCCAGCTCCTCGGCCAGCGCCTCGACGCGTTCGCGGGGCGCGGTGTCGCTGGCCACCTCGATCCAGGAGAACGGGCTGTCGTGCTCGATCTCGCCGGGCCCGACCCGCGTGGACTCCACCCGGATGGCGCCGGCGACGACCTGCTCGGCCGGGAAGTGGGCGCGGAGCACGGCCAGGTGCTCGACGCCGTTGAGCAACGGGAGCACCAGGCCCGCGCCCACCGCCGGCGCCGGTACGGCGGCCAGCGCGTCGTCCAGGCTCGTCGCCTTGACCGTCACCAGGCACAGGTCGACCGGGTCGGTGAGCCGGGGCACCGCCTGCGCGGGCACATGGAACTCGCCGAACTGCGCGCTGCGCACACGCAGCCCGTGTGCGTTGAGCGTGGCGGCGGTATCCGGCTTCGCCACGTAGACCACCGGGTGGCCGGCCCGGGCCAGTACCCCGCCGAGCAGACCGCCGACACCACCGGGGCCGACCACCGCGACCCGCCACCGCGACTGCGCCACTCGTCCTCCCCGATTCACCAACCCAGATCCTGGACGCTAGCACCTCGGCTGTGGATTCGTTTGGAATCGCGGCGCGCCCGCCGCCCGGCGTCCAGACTGCGCTGGGCGGGCCGAGCCGGGCTGCGCACGCGACCACTGGAGGAGGGACATGACGGGGGCGTCCAGGCGGGTCCCGGCTGCCGCCCGGCTGGGTTCGCTGCTGCTCGCCATGCTGGTCGGGACCATGCCCGCGGCGTGCGGGGGCGGTGCGACGCGGGCGGGTACGACACCGCCGGCCGTTCGTCACCACCGGCAGCGGCGGCGCCCATCACGGGGGTGGGCCGGGGTGGGGGAGGTTCCATGGTGACTCGTCGCGCGGTCATCGCCGTGGTAGTGGCGCTGTCGGGTGTGGTCGCCGCCGGGGTAACCGGGTCGGCAGCCGCGCCGGCGGCGGGCGCGGCCGGGTCCGCCCGGCCGGTGCGCGCGCCGGACTGTGCCGGACAGGTGGCGGAGGTGACCGGCGCGGCGGCGACCGCGAGGGCGTGCGGGCACCGCGTCGAGGTGTCGTCGTTACGGTCGGAGTACCGCCAGACGTTCGTCAACGCCGACGGCACGACGACGGTGGAGGAGTCGGTGCGGCCGCGGTGGGCGCGCCGGGCCGACCGTGCCTGGGTCGGCGTGGACCCGTCGTTGCGCCGGGCGGCGGATGGCCGGGTGGTGCCGGTCGCGACGGTACCGTCGCTGGAGTTCTCCGGCGGCGGCGCGGCCCCGTTCGCCCGGATGACCAGCGGCGGCGCCCAGCTGTCCGTCTCGTGGCCCGGCCCGTTGCCGGCGCCGGTACTGGAGGCCGACACGGCGGTGTACCGGGATGTGCTGCCCGGGGTGGACCTGCGGGTGACCGCGGCGGCGCAGGGGTTCTCCCACGTCCTGCTGGTCAAGGACCGGGCGGCGGCGGGCAACCCGGCCCTGCGGGAGCTGACGTTCGGGCTGGCGACCACCGGCCTGACCGTCGCGGTGGCCGACGGCGGCGCGCTGGTCGCGCGGGACCCGGCCGGGCGGACCGTGTTCGCCGCGCCGGCCCCCTTGATGTGGGACGCGGGCGAGGACGGCGGCGCGGGCGGCCGGCGGCAGGCGGTCATCGGGGTGCGGGTCGCCAGCGGGCGGCTGGTGCTGACGCCGGACCGGCGGATGCTGGAGGACCCCGGCGCGCGCTTCCCGCTGTCGATCGACCCGTCGTGGGCCGGTCACGTCGCCGGCAACGCGTGGACCACGGTCTGGAGCAAGTTCCCCACCTCGTCGTTCTGGCAGAACGGCACGGCGATGAACAACGCGCCGACCTTCGGCGGTTCCGGTTCCGGCCGCACCTGTGACCGCTCCACCGACCAGGGGGTGTGCCTCACCAGTCCCTACGTCATCCGGTCCATCTTCCGGATGGACCTGTCCGGCGTGCAGGGCAAGCAGATCAGCGGCGCAACGTTCCGCATCCAGCAGCGGTGGGCGTGGACCTGCAACCCGGCGACCAACGCCAAGCTGTGGCTCACCAGCCCGATCTCGCCGTCGACCACCTGGAACGACCAGCCGTGGTGGGACCCCGACCACACCGCGCAGACCCTGGCCAACCATCGCGTCGGTGGCGGGGCCGGCTGCACCGGCGAGCACGACGTCGAGTTCGATGTCACCGGGATCGTCCAGCTCGCCGTCGGCGGCGGCTGGGGCGACGTGACCTTCGGCCTGCGCGCGGTCGACGAGGGCACCACGGCACAGTGGAAGCGGTTCGACGCCGGCTCGCCGGTGCTGGTGATCCAGTACAACACGGTCCCGAACCGGCCGGACGGGCTGGCCGTCGACGGCAAGGCCTGTGGCAAGGACGGGGTGGTGTTCGTGTCGACCACCACCCCGACGTTGCGCGCCAGGGTGAGCGACGCCGACGGGGACTCGCTGCAGACCTGGTTCGCCTATTCGCGGTGGGATCCGGCACAGAACAGGTTCGACGACGTCGGCGGCGGCGTGCAGGAGCTGGTGCCCAACGGGGGCGTCGCCCAGCACACGGCCGGTGGCCTGGTCGACGGTGGCCGGTACACCTTCCGCGTCCAGACCAACGACTACCACGGCGGCGTCAGCCCGGTGACCGACCTGGACGGCTGCCAGTGGCAGGTGGATCTGTCCGACCCGGTCGTCCCGGCGGTGACCGCGGACCTGTACCGGGAGAACTCCGCGGGCTGCCCGCCGACCGGCTGCGGCGGGGTCGGCCAGACCGGGCAGTTCACGTTCGCCAGCTCACCGGATGTCGCGAGCTACCGGTGGGGCTTCACCGACCCGCCGTCGACGGTGGCCACCCCGGCGGCGATCGGCGGTAGCGTGACCGTGGCCTGGACGCCCACGGCGGGCGGCCCCCACACGCTCTACGTCCAGGCCGTGGACGGCAGCGGCCGGACCGCGCGCAAGGTGTACCAGTTCACCGTCGCCGGTCCGGCGCCGGCGGCGGCCCGGTGGCGGCTGGACGATCCCGCGGGCACGACCCGGCTCGCCGACAGCACCGGCAACGGTCACGTCGCCATCCTGACCGGTGGCACGCTCGGCGTGCCGGGCCGCATCCCCGGTGGCGACACCGCGCTGTCCCAGGCCGGCAGCCCGGACAACGAGGCCTACACCCCCAGCCCGGTCATCGACACCAGCCGCAGCTTCACGGTGTCGACCTGGGCGAAGCTCGCCGACAAGGGCAGCCAGTGGGGCATGGTCTACCAGGACGGCACCACCCTCAACGCGTTCGACCTGGAGTACAACGCGCTGCAAGATGCGTGGAAGCTCGCCTTCTCGGCCGCGGACCAGCGCCCGACCACCTGGTCCGGTGCGGTGTCGACGAGCCGGCCGGCGCTGGGCGTGTGGACGCACGTCACCGGCGTGTACGACGCCGCGGCCAAGGAGGCGCGGCTGTACGTCAACGGCCGCCTGGAGGGCAGGCGCGGCGGGATCACCGCGTGGAACGCCACCGGGACGCTCCACATCGGACGGATCGGCTCCGCGGCGAAGGGTTCGCTGTCGGACATCCAGGTGTGGAACCGGGTGCTGCTCGACAGCGAGGTCGCCGCCCTGGCCGACCCGCTGCTCGTGGGCAACGTCGGGGAATGGCACCTGGACGAGGTGGGTTCCGGACCGGCGACCGACTCCTCCGGGCTGGGGCACGACCTGACCTTGCACGGCAACACCTCCATCCCGCCCGGCGGCAGCGGGCAGGCCGGTACCGGGCTGCGCCTCGACGGCGCCACCGGCTACACCGACACCGCCGGACCGGTGCTCTACACCGACCAGTCGTTCACCGTGTCGGCGTGGGTCCGGGTCGGGGACGGCAACGGCGACACCAGCGCACCGGACCTGCCCACCGGCAACCGGACCGCGGTCGGGCAGAGCGGCCAGTGGCTCAGCGCGTTCTTCCTCGGCTTCAAGGTGAAGGACGGCGCCACCCGGTGGTGCTTCGCCATGAAGGACACCGACTCGGACGGCGGCCCCTGGGTCGACGTCCTGTCCCCGACGCCGGTGTCGACCGCCGACGTCGGCCGGTGGGTGCACCTGGTCGGGGTGTTCGACGCCGCGGCGCAACGCATGAGCCTCTACGTCAACGGTGCGCTGGCCGCTTCGGCCGCGCGCACCGCCAGCTGGCACGCGAGTGGCCCGCTGACCGTCGGTGCCGCCCTGTGGTCGCCCGTCGGCGGCCCGCCGAGAATCGTCGACCACTGGCTCGGCGACCTCGACGAGGTCCGCGTGTACGCGGGCGCCGTCGCCGACGGCGCCGTCCGCTGACCATCCGTCCGGGGGAGGATCCGTGAAGCTCACGCGCGAGGCACGCCGGCCGCTCACCGCGGTGCTCGGCGTGGTGATGCTGGCCCTGCTCGTCGTCACGGTGCCACCCGCCGCGTCCGGTGCCGGGTACACCCCGGCACGGGCGCAACGCGAGAAGCCGGTGGCGGGTCGCTCCCAACCACCGGGACCCGCCCGGGCGCAGGCCGCCGCACGCCCGTTCCGGGGTGCGGCACCGGTGTGGCCGAAGCCCGCGGTGGCCGATGTGGACCTCCCCCCGGTCCACGTCGACGGGCCACCGGCGCACGGCACCGCGACCCCGCCTCGCGGGACCGCCGTACGCGCCGGTGGCCTCCCGGTCTGGGTGCAGTCCGAGGCGCCCCCGGCCGGGCGGAGCGCCGGGATGGCCGCGCCGGGCCGGGTCCGGGTGGAGGTCTTCGACCGGACCGCGGCGCGGTCGGCCGGATCCGACGGGCTGCTGCTGCGGCTGTCCACTGTGGACAGTACCGGCCCGGTCCGGGTCACCGTGGACTACTCGGCCTTCCGGTGGGCGTACGGGGCGGACTGGGCGAGCCGGCTACGCCTGGTCGAGCTGCCCGGGTGCCCGGCACCCGCGCCGGCCGGCGCGAACTGCGCGCCGAGCCCGGTACCGACCCGCAACGACCTCGCCGCGGGTACCGCCTCGGCGACGGTGACCGCGCGGCCCACCGGTACGCTCGTGGCCCTGTCCCCGGGGCCGTCCGGGCCGGCCGGCGACTACTCGGCGACCGCGCTGACCCCGTCCGGTACCTGGTCGGCCGGCGGCAACTCCGGGGACTTCTCGTGGTCCTACCCGATGCGCATGCCACCGTCGCTCGGCGGGCCGGCACCGTCGGTCGGGCTGTTCTACTCATCGTCCAGTGTGGACGGTCGGATGGCCGCGTCGAACAACCAGCCGTCCCTGATCGGTGAGGGCTTCGACTCGTCGCCGGGCGCCGTGATGCGCCGGTACGTGCCCTGCGGCGCCGACCGTACCGCCGGGGCGAACAACACCGAGAACACCGGCGACCAGTGCTGGCTGGCCGAGAACGCGACGCTGTGGACCTCCGGCCGGGGTGGCGAGCTGATCGAGGACGGCGCCAACCCGAACCGGTGGCATCTGCGCGGCGACGACGGCACGCTGGTCGAGCGCCGCACCGGCGCGGCCAACGGCGCGCTGGACGGCGAGTGGTGGGTGGTCACCACGACCGACGGCACGCAGTACTGGTTCGGCGGCACGCCCGCGTCGAACTCCACGCTGCTGGTGCCGGTCTACGGCAACCACCCGGGCGAGCCGTGCCACCAGGCCACCTTCGTCGCGTCCTCGTGCACCCAGGCGTACCAGTGGAACCTCGACCACGTGGTGGACCGGCACGGCAACACGATGACCTACGTCTACGCCAAGGAGACCAACCGGTACGCGCGCGCCATGAACCCGGCGGACCTCGCCGTCTACGACCGGTCCAGCCACCTGGTGCGCATCGAGTACGGTACCCGCGCCGACCGGGCCGAGACGGCGCCGATGCAGGTCCGCTTCGACACGGCCGACCGGTGCCTGGCCGACTGCGGCGCCCACGACGCGGCGCACTGGCCGGACACCCCGTACGACCAGGAGTGCACGGTGGCGCCGTGCCACATCTGGGCGCCGACGTTCTGGACCACCCGGCGCCTGGTGGCGGTGAGCACCCGGGTCGGCGACCGGGACGTCGAGCGGTGGAGCCTGACCCAGTCGTTCCCGGACCCGGGCGACGGTACCCGCGCCGGCCTGTGGCTGGAGCGGATCTCCCACACCGGCCTCGCCGGCCCGACCACGACCGTCCCGGACGTCACGTTCGCCGGGGTGCAGCTGCCCAACCGGGTCGACACCATCGACCACTCCCCGGCGATGAACTGGTGGCGGATCAAGACGATCACCACGGAGACCGGCGGGAAGATCGACGTCACGTACTCCGGTCCGGACTGCGTGGCCGGAACCCGGGTGCCCGACGTCCACGCCTTGCAGGACAACCGGTTGCGCTGCTATCCGGTGAAGTGGACCCCGCTGGGCAACCCCGGCCCGGTCACCGACTTCTTCCACAGGTACGTGGTGACCGACGTGGTGGAGGCCGATCAGACCGGTGGCGCGCCGCGGACCCGGACGCACTACGACTACCTGGGCGATCCGGCGTGGCACTACAACGACGACACCGGCCTGGTACCGGTCGAGACCGACAAGACCTGGTCGAACTGGCGGGGTTACGGGGCGGTCCGGACCGTCAAGGGCGATCCGGGCGAGCAGACGCAGAGCGAGACCCGGTACTTCCGCGGGATGCACGGCGACCACCTGCCGATCGGCACCCGCAGCGTCCGGCTTCCCGCGATCGCGGTCGGCGCCGTTCCCGCGGTCGACGACGAGGACGTGTTCGCCGGGATGACCCGGGAGACGATCACCTACAACGGTCCGGGCGGCCCGGAGGTCTCCGCCTCGGTGTCCGAGCCGTGGCGGTCGCCGCCGACGGCCAGCCGGACCCGCAACGGCATCACCGTGCACGCCCGGCACGTCCAGATCGGGGCCAGCCACACCCGCACCGCGCTGGACAAGGGCCGCGCCCCGCGGACGACCACCACGCGGACGGTCTTCGACGACACGTACGGCATGGTGGTCAGCGTCGAGGACCGGGGCGACGACGCGCTCACCGGCGACGAGACGTGCACGCTGACCGACTACGCCCGCAGCCCGGACGCCTGGCTCGTGGCGGCCGTCTCCCGGGTGCGCGTGTTCGCGGTGGACTGCGCGCGGGCGGGGGCCGGCGGGCTCACCGACGACGACGTGACCGGCGACCAGCGCACGTCCTACGACGGCAAGGCGTACGGGGTCGCCCCGGCCACCGGCGACGTGACCCGGACCGAGGCGCTGAAGGCCTACCACGACGGGAACCCGACCTACGTCACCACGGCCACGTCGGAGTACGACCCGTACGGGCGGGTGGTCAAGACCACCGACGCCCGCGGCCTGGTGACCACGACCGGGTACCTGCCGGCGGCCGGGGGACCGGTCACCGCGTCGACCCGGACGACGGACGGCACCTGGCGGACGACCACCACGACCGACCCGGCGTGGGGCCTGCCCACGTCCACGGTGGACGCCAACGGGCGCCGGACCGAGCTGGCCTACGACGGCCTCGGCCGGCTGGTGTCGGTGTGGAAGCCGGGCCGGGACCGGACCACCCAGTCGCCCAACTTCCTTTACGGGTACCAGATCCGGGACACCACAGCGGTCGCGGTGACCAGCCGTGCGCTCACCCCCGGCGGCGGGTACGCCACGACCTACACGCTCTACGACAGCCTGCTGCGGGTGCGGCAGACGCAGGCGCCGGACGCCGCCGGTGGACCGCACGCCGTGGTCACCGACACGTACTACGACTCGGTCGGGCGCCCGGCGCGGACCACCGGTGCCTACCTGTCGACCGCCCCGCCCGGGACCGACCTGTTCGTCCCGACCGCGGTCGTGCCCACCCGGACGGTCACCGCCTACGACGGTGCCGGCCGCACCACCGCGTCGGTGTTCACGGTCGACGCCCCGCCGGGCGGGAGCCCGGGCGGGACCGAACGCTGGCGGACCACCACGGCCTATGGCGGGGACCGCGCCGACGTCACCCCACCGGCCGGCGGTACCGCCGTATCGACCGTCGTCGACGCCCTCGGCCGGACCACCGAGCTGCGGCAGTACCACGCCGGCGTGGCCCCCGGCGGTGACGACCCGGCCGGGTTCGACCGGACCGGTTACCGCTACAACCGCAAGGGCCAGCTCGCGCAGATCACCGACGCGGCCGGCAACGCGTGGACCTACCGCTACGACCTCATGGGCCGGCAGGTACGCGTCGACGACCCGGACCGGGGCGGCACGGTCTCGGTGTTCACCGACGCGGGGGACGTGGCGTCCACGACCGACGCGCGGGGTACGACGCTGGCGTTCACGGTCGACCGGATGGGCCGGCGGACCGGCGCGTACGCCGGCAGCGTCGCCCCGGCCAACCGGCTGGCCGGCTGGGACTACGACACCCTGGGCGACGGCAGCACGGTCGCCGGCCAGCTGGTCCGCACGACCCGCTACCTCGGGCCGGCCGCCTACGTCGAGGAGACCACCGGCTTCACCGCGGACTACCAGCCGACCACCGTCACCTACCGGATCCCGGACGGCCAGACCGGACTCGCCGGCACCTACACCTACCTCTACACCTATCACGAGGACGGGTCGCCGAAGACCACCCGGATGCCGGCTCTCGGCGACCTCAAGCAGGAGACGCTGACCTACGGGTACGACGCGCTCGGCCGGCCCACGACGCTGGACAGCGCCTACGGGACCAGCCCCCGGACCGGTCTCGCCGGCGCGACGGGGTACACGTCCTTCGGCGAGCTGGGCGCCTACACGCTGCGCAACGACGGCGGCAACGCGGTCGGCGTCGCCCGGACCTACGAGACCGACACCCGGCGCCTGGCGCAGATCTCGACGGTCAAGCAGACCGCGCCGACCACGGTCGCCGACGTGCGCTACGGCTACGACCCCGCCGGCAACGTGGCCCGCATCGCCGACCTCACCAGCCGGGACCACCAGTGCCTGCGCACCGACCACCTGCGCCGGCTGACCGAGGCGTGGACCCCGGCCTCCGGCGACTGCGCCGCCGCGCCCGGCGCTGCCGGTCTCGGCGGCCCGGCTCCGTACTGGCAGTCGTACCGCTACGACCTGCAGGGCAACCGCGCCAGCGTCGTCGAGCACGCCACGCCCAGCGGCGACCGGACCACCCGGTACACCGCTTCCGGTGGCTCGCACCTGGTGACGACCCGGACCACGACCGACGACACCGGTACCACGACCGCCGGAGACACCTACGACCCCATGGGCAACATGCTGACCCGGCCCGCCGGCCCCGCCGGTACCCAGACGATGACCTGGGACGTCGAGGGGCACCTGGCCACCAGTACCGACACCACCGGCACGACCGGGTACGTCTACGACGCCGACGGCGCCCGGCTGATCCGGCGGGACCCGGGCGGCCGGACGCTGTACCTGCCCGGTCAGGAGCTGCGCTACACCGAAGGCAGCGGCACCAAGACCGCGGTGCGGTACTACGCCCACGCCGGGCACGACGTCGCGGTGCGCTCCGCCGCCGGGCTCACCTGGCTCTCCGGCGACGCGCAGGGCACGGCCCAGATCAGCGTCACCGCGCTGACCCAGGCGGTCAGCATCCGCCGCCAGGCCCCGTTCGGCGCGGCCCGCGGCGGTGCCGGCCCGTGGCCGTCCACAATGGACAGAGGGTTCCTCGGCGGCACGACCGACAACACCGGCCTGGTGCATCTCGGCGCGCGGGAGTACGACTCCGGCACCGGCCGGTTCATCTCGGTCGACCCGGTCTTCGACAGCGCCAACCCGCAACAGTTCAACGGCTACGCCTACAGCGGAAACAACCCCGCGACGTTCAGCGATCCCGACGGGCGGTGCTACGGGCGCGAGGAGGGCGACTTCTGCCCGGGGAACACCGCCGGGCGGTGGGCGCCGCCGAAGGCCGCGCCGGCCCAGCCGAGCCCACCGCCGTGCCTGCTCAGGAACCCCACCAACGGCCAGTGCCTCTGGGTGGCGGGCACCCCGCGGCCCAAGCAGATCCGCAAGGGCAACCTGACCAACCGCAGCGATGAGATCGCGCTCACCTCCGCGGCGCGCAGCGGTGGCACCTGCGAGCTGCGCACCTACCAGATCTACTGCTACAACGTGCGGACCCTGCACGACCGGGGCGGGTTCGCCCGGGAGATCTGCGCGTACGCCGGGAATCTGATCAACGACAACTCCGACGCCATCCACTGCGGGGAGGACGGCGAGCTGTCGGTGACCGTGCCCGAGGACCGGCCGATGACCATCGGCGACGTGGTCGTCTACGACGGATCGAAGGAGCGCTTCGAGGGCAGGCTCCGGGAGGAGCGGGACACCCGCAAGCAGATGTGGGCCCAGGGCGCCTCTGCCGGCTACATGAACGACTACGCCCCCGATCTCGAGCGGCACGAGGCGGCACACGCTGACCAGTGGGCCAATTACTCGCACTGGTCCGGGTTCGTGGTCGACTTCGGCCTGGCGTCCGCCCGGTCGGCACTGGCGTGCGGTAGGCCGGATCGGTGCAACGCCTTCGAGCTCAGAGCCAACGCCTACCGGGGCGGGTACCTGGCGCCGCCGCCGCTGGGCAACCTGCCGCCGCGGGAGAGGGCCACCGGCCGGTGACCGCCGTCCTGTTCCCGCGGGCGGCTGCGGCGCGGTCACCGGCTCGGTACGGTCGGGGCATGGACCGGGACGCGCTCTACCTCGTACCGCACACGCACTGGGACCGGGAGTGGTACGAGCCGTTCCAGCGGTTCCGGCTGCGCCTGGTGGACCTGCTCGACGACGTGGTACCGCGGGCGCAGGCCGACCCGAGCTTCCGGTTCACCCTCGACGGCCAGCTCGCCGCCGTCGACGACTACCTGGAGGTACGCCCGGAGGCGGAGCCCCGGATCGCCGAACTGGTCCACAGTGGACAGCTGGCGGTCGGACCGTGGGCGATCCTGCTCGACGAGTTCCTGTGCTCGGGCGAGAACATCGTGCGCAACCTTGCCTGGGGCCTGGCGCGAGCGGCGGAGCTGGGCGGGGCGATGCCGGTCGGGTACCTGCCCGACATGTTCGGCCACTGCGCCCAGATGCCGCAGATCCTCGCCGGAGCCGGGCTGCGGCAGGCGTGCGTGTGGCGCGGGGTACCGGCGGCCGTCACCCGCCACGCCTTCCTCTGGCGGGCACCGGACGGCACCGGCGTGCGCACCGAGTACCTGCCCGGCGGGTACGGCAACGCCGCCGAGATGCTCTCCGACCCGACCGGGTTGGACGACGCGGCGGCCGAGCACCTGGTGCGGATGCGGCCGTGGTACGGCGGCGATCCGGTGCTGGCGATGTACGGCACCGACCACTCGGCCCCGCTGCCCTGGCTGACCACCGCGGTGGCCGCGATGAACGGCGCCGTGCACGTCCGGCTGGCCACCCTCGCCGAGTACCTGGCACTGTTCGACCCGGCCGACACCGGCGGGCTGCCGGTATGGACCGGCGAGCTGCGCAGCCACGCCCGGGCCAACATCCTGCCCGGGGTGCTGTCCAACCGGCCGCACCTCAAGCAGGGGCTGTCCCACGCCGAGCGGATGGTCGAGCGCTACGCCGAGCCGTGGGCCGCGCTCTGGGGCCCGGCCCCGGCGTGGCCGGCCCGGCTGCTGGACATGGCGTGGTCGCGACTGGTCCAGTCGTCCTGCCACGACTCGGTCACCGGCTGCGGGGTCGACGAGACCGCGCTTCAGGTCGAGGCGCGCATCGCCGAGGCCGAACAGATCGGCCGGGGCATCCGCGACGGGGTCCTCGCCGGGCTCGCCGGGGGCGCACCGGCCGGCGCCGCGCTCGTGGCCAACCCGTCGCCGGCGCCGCGCACGGCCGTGGTCGGCCTGGACCTGGTCGGTCCCCCGGGACCCGGCCCGGTGGCGCTGCGCCTGCCCGACGGTACCGAGGTGGCCACCCAACCGATCAGCGGGCCGCAGGCGGATCCGCTGCACGTGACGCTGCGGCCGGCCGCCGCCGTGGCGACGGGCCTCCGCAAGGGGTCGCTCGGCCTGGACTTCCTCGGGCGCCATGTGCAGCGCGTGGACGTCACCGCACCGCGCACCCTGACCGTCACGGTGGGGCGGGTCGGCACCGGGCTCACCGCGGCGCGGCGGGGGCTGGCCACCGAGGTCGAGGCGGCCGGCGGGGACTGGGAGATCCGGGTCGTCGAGGAGCCGCGCCACGCGCTCTACGCGGCGGTGCCCCTGCCACCGCTGGGCTGGACGGTGGTCCAGGCGGTACCGGCCGGCGCGGCCGGCCCGGCGGTGCCCGACCCGGTCCGGGTCGGCCCGCGCACGCTGGATACCGATCTGCTGGCCGTCGAGGTCGCCGGCGACGGAACGCTGGCGCTGCGCGCCGCCGACGGTACCCGGGTCTCCGGCGTGGGCCGGATCGTCGACGGGGGCGACGCCGGCGACCTGTACAACTACGCGCCGGCGGACGGGTCGCGCCCGGACCGCCCGCAGGAGGTGGCGGTCCGGGTGCTCGACGCCGGCCCGCTGCTCGGCTCGCTCGAGGTGTTGCGCCGCTACGCCTGGGCGGAGGTCCGCACGGTCGTGCAGCTGCGCACCGGGGAGCCGTTCTGCCGCCTCACGGTCGAGTTCGACAACCGCCACCCCGACCACCGGGTCCGGCTGCACGTGCCGCTGGCCCGCGCGGCGACCCACTCGCACGCCGAGGGGCAGTTCGCGGTCGTGACCCGGGGGCTGGCCAGCGAGGGCGGCGGCGGCGAGGTGCCGCTGCCCACGTTCCCCGCGTACTCGTTCGTCGACGCGGGCGGGGTGGCCGTCCTGCTCGACCAGGTCAGCGAGTACGAGCTGGTGGACGGCGGGCGGGAGCTGGCGGTGACCCTGCTACGGGCGACCGGCATGATCAGCCGGCCGGACCACCCGCTGCGGGCCGAGCCGGCCGGACCGGTGATCGCGACCCCGCGGGCGCAGTGCCTCGGGCCGGTGCGGACCAGCCTCGCGGTCCTGCCGCACGGGGGCGGCTGGGCCGAGGCCGGCGTGCTCGCCGCGGCCGAGGCGTTCCGCTGCCCGCCGGTGGCGGTCGGTGGCGCGGGTGCTGCCGACCTCGCGCCGGCCGGGCAGCCCGGCCTCGCCGTCGACGGTGCCGGCGTCATCCTGACCAGCCTGCGCCGCCGCGACGCGGACTGGCTGGAGCTGCGGGTCGTGGCACTGGCGGAGGTACCGGCGACGGTCACGATCCGCGGACGGTTCGCCGCCGCCCGCCGGGCCGACCTGCTCGGCCGGCCCGGGCCTAAACTGTCCACGGTGGACGGTGCGGTGGCGGTGCCGCTGCGGCCCTGGGAGATCGCCACGTTTCAGCTCCGGTGTTGACGCTCGTAGAGGAGGCCATGACCATGCCCGGCGATGCTTCGTTCCTGCCCCAGGAGCCGCATCCGGATCCTTCGCCGCCCGCGCCGATCGTGACGTCGCCGATGACGTTCGACCTGGGCGCCGACCCGCGGGCGTTGGAGACGGCCGCCGAGTCGGTACGGACCTTGGGCCGGCAGGCGTCGTCGGCCCGGGAGACCGTGGACACCGCGGCCGGCCAGATCGAGGCCGAAGGGGCGTGGGAGGGGCAGACCGCGGACTCCTACCAGAGCCACCGCCGGAAGCTCACCGGCGACCTCGGCACGGTGGGCGACGCGGCCGACCGCGCGGCCGGCACCCTGGTCGACGCCGCGGCGATCCTGCGGAAGGGGCAGGCGCGTCTGGACGAGCAGAAGGCCAGGCTCGCGGGTGTCGCGCGCACGGAGGCCCGGGTGCGGGGTCTCCCGTCCGACCCGTCCGGGTCGAGCCTGACCTTCGAGCCCAAGGACGAGGCCGAGGCATCGCTGGTCCGGGACGTGTGCCAAGTCGCTGGCGAGATCCGCGCCGACGTGGACGAACAACTCGGCGTGCAGGCTGGGCTCTTTCGTCGCATTCTCAACGGCTGGGGTCCTGCCCCGGGCCGTGGCGGCCCTCCGTCCCTCACCGACGTCAGCCCGACGTGGCGACCGCGCAACGTGCGGGTGCTCACCTTCAACATCGGCGAGGGCCATGGGAACCAGCCGTGGTTCTGGCCTTTTGGCGACGACCGGGCCGAGGACGGTACGGACCCCGGCGACATCCCGAAGATCGGGCAGACCATCGCGGGCAGCGGCGCGAACGTCGTCAACCTCCAGGAGGTATTCAAGGGGGACGCGGACAAGCTGGCGCAGTGGCTGAACGAGCACACGGACGGCGAATGGGAACTGCACTTCGAGCCCGCCGACTCCAAGGTTCATTTCGACGACGGCATCCGCCACCCGGACCACGAGCTCCACGAGCCGTTCGGCAACGTCGTGCTGGTCCGCAAGGGCGGCGGCCTCGGAGACCCGACCCAGGCGTCACCCGTCCAGCTCCAGGACCCTGGATGGGTGCGCAGGCGGCCCGAGGGGCGGGTGCTCCAGCACACGGAGGTGCCGCTCGACGACTGAGCACACCGGATGGTGCCGCCTCCTACGGCCACCCCGGCAGGACGCCGACGTCGACGACGAGACCCTCGTGGTCTGAGGGATCGCCCTCGACCGTCCGCGCCGGACCGGTGACCACCACGCCGGGACCCACATACGCCTTGTCGATTGCCCTACTTCCCTCGGTGGGTACCGGATTACCCGCGGCGTCCTTCGACGCGTCGACCCATCCGTGGCCCAACAACGGGTCCACGTCGGGCGTCTCCGTGTTGAAGTCGCCGGTGAAGATCGCCGGCCCGCTGGACGACCCCACGTAGTCCACGGACCGGTCGAGCTGTTGTTCGCGCCGCTGACCCGACTTGGAATCCAGGTGGGTGTTGAAGACTCCCAGCGTGTGCGACCGCATCATGGTGGCGGTGATCCGATCGGCCGACTCGGCGTCCGTCCGCGTGAACGCGTACATGATCGCATCCAACCGGTGCGCGTCGCCGTCCAGCGAGAGGCGCAGGTACCGGGACGCCTTCTCCGCCTCGTTCGCGGTGTCCCACCAGGCGGCGTAGCAGAGCTCACTCCCCGCCGTGTTGCCGAAGGCGGTCGCGCTGACCGTACCTACCTGTGGCGTACCTGGCGCCACCGACCCCATCTCGTTGACAGCCGTCTCAACCTGGGCTCTGAGCCAACGAACCCGCGCCATGTCGATGCGAACCACGGGGATCAGGCTAACGGAATCCGTCAACCGGCGAAGGCCGGTCTGGCGCTGCGATGCCGCTCGCCGCTCAGCCGCCGCTGCCGTACGGACGGGTGATGATTTCCAGGAAATGCCCGCTCGGGTCCTCCCAGTACACGCCTCGCCCGCCGTCGTTCGTGTTAATCTCATCGGGTCGACGGCGCCCCGGGTCGGCCCAGTACGGCAGGCCGCGGGCACGGATCCGGCCGAAGATCTCGTCGAACTCGGTCTCGCTCACCAGGAACGCATAGTGTTGCGGGTGGACCGGGCCGCGGTCGTCGGCGAAGTCGAGCGACACGTCGTTGTCAACCTGCACGATCAGGAACGGGCCGAACGATGTCGGTTGGTCGAGCCCCAGGATCTCGGCGAGGAACGTCGCCGACTCGTGTTTGTCCCGGACCGACACGATGGTGTGGTTGAGCTGAATGGCCATCGGGGCCTCCTCAGCACGTTGACGGTACCGACAACCGGAACGTTACCGGGACCCGCGCCGCGTCGCCCGTCCCACCGTCTAGGCCGCCAGCGCGAGCACGCAGGTCCGGTCGTCCTCCAGCCAGTACGGGCCCGGCCCGGCGGGGAATCGGGCCGGGTCCGCGCCGACCAGCCGGCGCCGGCCCACCGCGTCGACCAGCAGCGCGCCCTCGCCGCCGAGCACCACGAACTCGTCATCGATTCGCAGCAGCACCGGACCGTGCGGCGACTCGCTGATCGCGACGCGGCCGGCGGCCAGGCCGTCGAGGACCGCCGGAACGCCGCGGTCGACGCAGGCGACCCAGGTCGTCGGCCGGCCGAGGCGTTCGGCGCCGGCCGGGGTGTGGAAGTCGGAGCCGCCCACCGGCACGGTGTCGGTGCCCCAGGCGAGCAGCCAGGCCAGCGGAGCGCCCCAGGTGCGGTCCCACCAGCCCGAGTGCCACACCTCGGCGAGCGGCGGCCGCGCCACCAACGGGTGCAGCCAGGCGCAGTCCGCGCCGAGGGGATGGTTGACCGACAGCAGTCCACCACGATCCTCCACTGTGGACACCCAGTCGTCGGCCGGGCGCCGGAAGTCGACCCAGCCGACGTCGCCGAAGGCGTTGGCGTGGCCCCGGTCGGTCGTGACCTCCTGGCCGGGGATGAGCACCACGCCGGCGGCCGCGCCCGCGGCGGGCAGCTCGGCGTGGTGGGACACGGTGTTGTGGTCGGTGACGGCGAGGAAGTCCAGGCCCGCCTCGGCCGCCAGGTGGGCCAGCGCCGCCACGGTCAGCGCGCCGTCGGAGTGCACCGTGTGCGCGTGCAGGTCCCCGGCGAGCCAGGTGAGGCCGGGCGGTGCGGGCAGCGCCCGGGCTGGCGGACGCATCGGCGGTCCGGCCATCGCGGCGTCCGCCGCCGGCCCGGCGGGCGGCGGAGCGACCGTCGACGTCTCCGCGGTCACTGTCCACGGCAGGCCCTCCGGCGGTACCCGGTGCAGGCCGAGGAGGACCTGCCAGGTGCCGGGGACGAGCGGGCCGGGCAGGTACCCCGGGGTCGCGTCGGCGGCGGAGATGGTGAACGTCGACCGGGCCCCGCCGGACCAGCCCCGGAACCGCCCGTCCGGGTCGAGGCAGCCGAGGTCGAGCACGCCCCCGTGCCGCTCGAGCGTGACGGTCAGCGCCGCGGCCCCGGGAGGTACGTCGACCGGGAGGTAGCGGTAGTGCTCCGCGGCGCGGTCGGCGGGGTACCACACTCCACTGTGGAGGATCGTCATCCGAGCAGGCCGCCGTCGGAGACGCGGTAGAACAGGACCCGGCCGGGGTTGGGGGTGAGCCACACCGCGCTGCCGGGTGCCGGCTCGTCCTCCTCCGGCACCGTCGCGCCGACCAGCTCGCCGCCGGCCTCCACGGTCACCAGCGAAGCGGTGCCGAGATGCTCCACGATGGACACCGTGCCGGCGAACGCGCCGTCGCGCGGCTGCGTCGACAGCGTCACGTACTCCGGCCGTACCCCCACGATGACGCGCTGCTCGCCCCCGACGCCGGGGGGCAGCGGCAGCGTGCCGCCCGCCACGGCCACCGCGCCGTCGCGCACGGCGCCGAGGAGCAGGTTCATCGGCGTCGAGCCGATGAAGTTGGCCACGAACGTGTTGGCCGGCCGGCCGAAGACGTCGCGGGGCGTACCGACCTGGCGGATCCGGCCGGCCTCCATCACCGCGATCCGGTCGGCGAGGGCGAGCGCCTCGGCCTGGTCGTGGGTGACGAAGACGGTGGTGACCGCCAGCTCGCGCTGCAGCCGCTTGAGGAACGTGCGGGCCTCCAGCCGCAGCCGGGCGTCCAGGTTGGACAGCGGCTCATCGAACAGGAACGCCTTCGGCCGGGTGGCGACCGCCCGGGCCAGCGCGACCCGCTGCTGCTGCCCACCGGAGAGCTGTGCCGGCCGGCGTGCCATCAACCCGGCCAGGCCGAGCTGGCCGCCGACCTCTTCGGCCCGGGCCGACCGTGCCTCCCGGGGCTGGCGGCGGATCTTCAGCGGGTACGCGATGTTGTCCAGGACGGTCATGTGCGGGAAGAGCGCGTAGTCCTGGAAGACCATGGCCACGTCCCGGGCGCCCGGCGGCAGCGTGGTGACCGCCCGGTCGCCGATGCGCACCTCGCCCGCGGTCGGCGACTCCAGACCGGCGATCGTGCGCAGCAGCGTGGTCTTGCCGCACCCGGACGGGCCGAGCAGCGCGAAGAACTCACCGTCGGCGACGTCCAGGTCGAGTGCGTCGAGGGCCCGGACCCCGCCTGGGAACTCCTTGGTCAGGGCGCGCAGCGAGACCTCGGCCATCAGCTCTTGATCCCGCCGTGGAAGCGGAACCCGTAGCGGCTCCAGGCGACCAGGTACATCAGCACCACCGGTATCGAGTAGAGCAACGAGAACGTGGAGATGAGCGCGAGGTTGGGCGAGCCGCCCTCCGTGTAGAACGTGCGCACGAGCACCGCCGCCGGCTGCTTGCCCGGGTCACGCAGCAGGATGAACGGGGTGAGGAAGCTGCCCCACACCTGTACCACCGTCCACACCGCGATCGTGGCCAGGCCCGGGCGGGCCACCGGTACCACGATGTCGCGCAGGATCTGCAACGGCCCGGCGCCGAAGACCCGGGCGGACTCCTCGTAGGACCGGGGGATCGTGTCGATGAAGTCCTTCAGCAGGAAGATCGCCGCGGGCAGCAGCCCGCCGGACAGCACGAGCACCACCCCGAAGCGGGAGTCGATGAGGTTGAGCTGGAAGATGAGCAGGAAGATCGGCACCATCGCGGCGGTGCCGGTGACGACGCTGGACAGCAGGAGCAGCAGGTACAGCAGCGCGTCGCGGCCGGGGATCCGGACCCGCGAGAGCGCGTAGGACGAGAGCGCCGCCGCCACGACGACCACGAGCATGGTGCCGCCCGCGAGCAGGACCGAGTTGACCAGCGAGCGCACCGCGTACGGGTTGCGCCCGATCTCGGCGAAGCTGTCCAGCGTGAGCTGCTTGGGCGGCCGTACTGCGTAGGTCGGGCTGGCGTCGAACGGCGCGGACAGCAGCCACAGCAGCGGCAGCGCGAAGAACGCGGTGCACAGCGCGATGACGACGTAGCTGCCGATCCGGCCGAGGACGCCGCGCACCAGGCTCATGACGATCTCGTCCTTCCCGCCCAGGCGGCCCGCAGGTACACCAGCGCGAGCAGCAGGTTGATCAGCAGGACCAGCAACGAGATGGCCCCCGAGTACCCCATGTCCCCGCCCACGATCGCGGTGTTGTAGATGTACGCCGCGATCACCTCGGACCGGTGGTTGGGTCCCCCGGCGGTCAGCAGGAACGGGGTGAAGTCGTTGAACGTCCACAGCGTGATGAGCAACGTGTTGGTCAGCCCGTACCGCCGGATGTGCGGCAGCACGACGTCGCGCAGCGTCTGCCCCGTGGTGGAGCCGGCCAGCCGTGCGGTCTCCAGGTGCGACGGCGGCACCGAGGACAGCGCGGCGGAGTAGAGCATCATCGAGAACGCGGTGCCCCGCCAGATGTTGAACACCACGATGCCGGCCATCGGGTACGCGATGAGCCACGCGGTGCCGGGGGTCTGACCGAGCAGCACGTTGACGGTACCCTCGTCGCGGTCCAGCAGCGCGATCCACAGGAACGCGACCACCGAGCTGGGCAGGATCCAGGCGAGCAGGACCAGCGCCTCGATGGCCCGCCGCACCGCCCGGCGGGTCGAGCGCAGCGCGTAGGCGAGGGCGAAGCCGAACACGTTCTGCCCGACGACCGCCGACCCGAGTACGAAGATCAGGGTGAGCCACAGCGACCGGTAGAACGTCGGGTCGCGCAGGGCCCGATCGTAGTTGCCGAGCCCGACGAGGTCCGGGGCACGCGCCGCGGCACCGGTGAGCCGGAAGTCGGTCACGCCGATGTAGAGGGTCCACAGCGCCGGGAAGACGAGGAAGACGCCGATGAGGGCGAGCGCCGGAGCGACGAAGCCGACGGCCCGCCACCGTCCCAGCCCGACGACGTCACTCGCCGGGCCGGGACGGGTCAGGACGGCGGCGTCGGGTTCGGCCACCGGGTCCAGGCGGGTCTCAACCGGAGGCAACCTTGTCCGCCCCGCCGACGATGGACTCGAGGTTCTTGGCGTAGGCCGCCGCCGCGTCGGCGGGGCTCTTGCCCGAGACCACGTCCAGGGTCGCCTGCTGCATGGCCTGCGACACCCGGGGGTACACCGCGAGGCCGGGCCGGTACGCGGTCAGCGGCAGCACCTTCTGCGCCACGAACGACAGCATCGGGTCGTTCGCGAGAACCTCGTTGTTGACGTCCTGCCGATGGGTGATCCGCGCGGACCCGCCGAGCTGCGCGATGGTCGCCTCCTTCGAGTTCATGAACTGCAGCAGCTCCCACGCCTGCAGCGGGTACTTGCTCGCCGGGTTGAGCACCCGCCCGCTGCCGCCGGATATCGACACGAAATCCTGCCCGCGGATGCCGGAGCCGGGCTTCATCGCCGGGATCAGCGCGTACCCCACGCTCTGGTCGCGGTCGGGCATCTTCGCGATGCCCTTGGTCGGCTCCACCACGGCACGCCAGAAGTAGTCTCCCTCGAGCAGGATGGCGATCCGCCCGGCCGCGAACGCCTGGAACGACTTGTCCCGCCCCTTCGCGTCCTGCTGGAGCACCGGGTCGCCGAGCCCGCCGCCGTACACCTTCTGGTAGAGGCCGAGCACGTCGCGCATGGCCGGGGTGTTGCCCTGCCACTTGCCGTCGGCGTAGATCTGCTGGCCGGTGCCGACGAGCAACGGCAGGACGCCCTGGGTCGTGGTCGCCTCGCCCATGGCGGTGCCGGCGTTGAGCTGGATCGGGGTGACCCCGGGCAGCTTTGCCTTGATCGTCTGCCCGGCGGTGAGAATGTCGTCCCACGACTTGGGCTGCCAGTCGGCGGGCAGGCCGGCCTGGGCGAACAGCTTCTTGTTGAAGTACACCACCCGGCCGTCGGTACCGACCGGCACCCCGTACCGCTTGCCGTTGTAGGTGGTGATGCCCTGGACGGCCGACGGGATCTGACCCCAGCCGTCCCACCCGTCGGCCCGGTCCTTGCCGACCAGGTCCGCCAGCGGCTTGATGTAGCCGGCGTCGGCGAACTCGCCGAACCAGATGCCGTCGATGCTGTAGAGGTCCGCGCCGCTACCCGTCTTCAGGTCCAGCGCCACCTTGCTCTTGTAGTCCTCGTCCCCCGCTCCGGAACCCTGGAAGTTGACGTGCGCGGTGCGCCCCTTGGCCTTCTGGTCCTCGATGAAGTGCGGGACGACCCACTTGCTGATCCACTCGGCCCCGGCGGCGTTCTTGCCGCCGGCGATCGCGTTCTCCGCGATGGTGAGGGTGAACTCCTTGGCGTCGGCGTTGGGGGGCTGGGCGTTCTTGTCCTCGCTCTTGCCCAGGCAGCCGGCGGCCAGGGCCGCGGTAAGGATGAGCGGCCCGGCCAGGGCGATCGCCCGCCGGACCGGCCCGTCGTGTCGGTGCATCGTGCCTCCCCTTTGTGAAGGAAGGTGTCTCCTGGTCGATGCGTCCGACACTTGCACTCTGGCGGCTCTGTGTCGACGTCCCGATGCAAGTCCGTTATGTGCGTCTGCGCGCCCGGCGGCCGGCCGGGGCGTCCCCGGGGGCGCGAAGGCCAGGCGCAGCGCGCCGATCTCGTCGGTGGTCCGGATGTCGCTGACCGCCCAGGTGGCACCGCCGTCGCCGGTGCGGGCGACGGCGATGCGCCCCCTCATGCGACCGTGACCGCGCCACGCCGGCAGGCCGGGCGTCAGGCGAGGATGTCCACCCGGTCGGGTACGACGAAGGTGTTGGTACTGCTCGGGTTGCGGGTACCGGTGACGCGGAGCCGGAACGTGTGCGTGCCGGCGGGCAGCAGCGCGCTGGTGAACATCGGCAGGTTTCCACTGCGGGTGGTGGCGAAGAAGTCGATGGCCGTCTCCGGGCCGCCGTCGATCGACACGGCGCCGATGCCGTGCTGCGGGTCCCGCACGCCGAAGAAGGTGATCTGCCGGCCGCTGAAGCTGACCGTCACCACGTCGCCGGTCACGTTGTCCCAGGAGTTGGTGCCGCCCCACAGGTCGGCACCGCAGTTGCTGCAGTGCTGCCAGCCGCCGCCCTGGTAGTTGAACTGGTTGGTACCGGTACCCGCGACGCTGTCGTCGACGGTGGTGACGGTGCCACCGCCGCCGGAGGCGGTCACCGAGAAGTTGTCGAACTGGGCGTTGCGCCACTTGCTGACCTGCAGCGCGACGTTGCCGGAGCGGTAGGTGGGGTCGGTGGCGGAGGCGACGCGGGTGTTGTCGACGAAGGCCTCGATGGTGCTGCCGGACAGGTTCAGCGACAGGCGGTGGAAGACGTTGGTGCCGAACGTGCGCGTGCCGCTGGCCAGCGTGGTGTCGGTACCGTTGTTGTCCTCCCGGAACAGCGACCAGCTTCCGCCGCTTGCGATGCGGAAGTGGTAGCCCGAGGCGGCGCTGCCGAACTGGTTGGCCAGCTGCAGCCGCCCGACCAGATCGACGCTGCCGGTCTGTTCCAGCAGCGCGTCGACGTTCACCCGGTAGTTGGCCCAGTCCGGATCCCCGATGACGGTGGCCGGCCGCATGCTCGACCCGATCGGCCAGGCGATCGGGGCCCGGTTGATGACCTGGCGCACGCAGCCGCCGGTACGCCCGCCGCCACACGGCGCGGTCTCGAAGCCGCCCTGGAAGTCGGTCATGTACCGGGCCAGCTTCCCGGCCGGGTAGCTGTCGAAGTTGTCGCTGTACGGCAGGGGGAGCGGGGCGCGCGGCGGGGAAGTCGCCGTCCCCTTGGCCTGCCCGGTGGTCGTGGTGATGCTGTAGACCGAGTTGGTCTGCACGGTGAGGGAGAAGGCGCCGCCCACCGGCGTGATGTCGCTGACGTGGACGAAGTCGTCGGCCGGGTTGGTCGAGCCGAGGCTGGTGCGCCAGACGTGCACGGTACCCGTGGACAGCCCACCGGTGATCCGGAAGTTCACCGTCTGCGCCGTGGTGGCGGTGGTGGTCTCGATGATCGAGCTGTAGTCGCGGTTGTTCGGCGACCTGAGTGTCACGAAGCTGCCGTTGGCGCGGTTGCCCTCCAGGTAGCCGGAGGCGCCGTTGAGGTACTGCCAGCCGGGCTGCGCGAACTGCCCGGTGTGCGCCATCACCCAGATGCTCTTGCCGAGCTGGTACGCCCCGGACCACGGCTGGTCGGCGACCATCAGCGAGTTGCCCGAATGCGGCACGGTCCGGTAGTACGAGGTGACCAGGTTCCAGTCCATGATCGCGGTGATCCGCGAGTCGATGTAGTCCCGGTTGATCGCGCGGGCGAGCTGCGGCGCCCCGCCGTTGAAGTTCTGCGAGCCGTGCTCGCTGGCCCAGATCGGCTTGCCGTTCTGCTGCAGTACCGACGTGTTGAGGCACGAGGTCGCGGGCTGGCCGATGTTCTGGCACGGGTAGTGGATGCCCATCACGTCCACGGCGGCGCGCAGCTGCGGGTCGTCGCGCATGCTGTCGCCGATGCTCAGGTCCCCGCCGGTGGCGTCGAAAGCGATCAGCCGCGTCGGCAGGCCGGCCGCCACGAGGGCGCTCTTGAGCCGGATGAACCAGTCGTGGTGCGCCGAGTACGGGGTCAGCACGTTGGCTTCGTTCCAGCCGCCGATGGTGTCGATCCGCAGGCCGTGGTCGGACTGCGCGTGCCGGATCCAGTTGAGCAGGTAGTTGATGTTGTCCTGGGAGTAGAAGCCGGCCGGGCCGCCGACCCCGCCGTCGAACCAGCCGGGCGCGCCCCACTCCAGCCCGTGCAGGCTGATGTTGGGGTTGCGCACCCTGGCCTGTTCCATCAGCCACCACTCGTACCCGCGCTGGTAGTTCTGGTCGGTCGGGGTGCGCTGGTGGCTGGCCTCGGAGCCGTTGGTGCTGTTCTCGTCGCCGCCGATCTCCACCTTGAGCATGTGCAGGCCGGCGCCGAAGTTCGGCTTGAACAGGTAGTCCAGGATCTCGTTCCGCTGCGCTTCGGGGTAGTCGGGCAGGAGTCGGGAGGTGCCGCCGCCGCCGCTGACCGCGCCGATGCCGTCGAAGCGGCGCCCGGCGCCGGTGCCGTCCACGGTGACCGTGGTCGCCGCGTGCGCGGGCCCGGCGGGTACCAGGATCACTCCGGCGGCCACCACGACCGCCGCCCACCACATGGCGTGGCGCCGGGGCCAGGCATTCATGCTGATCACAATCCCTTCGTCTATAGATCCGGATGATAACGTTGTCTCGGGCGCTGTGGAGATCTTGTACCGATCGATGGGACGGGTTACCGGTTGACCTCCGGCGGCGGGCGCCACACCCGCGCGGCCTGCTCGTAGGCGTACGCCAGGGCGAGCAGCCGGGCCTCGGTGAAGGCGGTGCCGAGGAAGGTCATGCCGAACGGCCGCCCGCTGGTCGGGTCGTACCCGATCGGCACCGCCACCGAGGGGTACTGGGCCCGCGCGCCGATGCCGGCCGAGCCGCTGCCCACGAACAGCATCGCGTCCAGCGACCGCGACCGCAGCACCGAGTCGATGCGCTGGCGGGCGGTCGCGATGCCGCGGTCCCGGTTGCTCTCGTACGTCGCGCGCAGGGCCGGGTCGGTGAGGTCGATGTTGTTCGACTGCACGAGCTGGGTCTGGCCGAACGGCATGGTCCCGCTCGCGGCATTGGCGACGTTGAACCGGACGATGTCGGCCAGCGTCTTCATCGGCGCGTTCGCCGGCAGGCGGGCGAGGTAGCCGTTCAGGTCGCGCTTGAACTCGTAGGCGAGGATGCTCGGCGGAAGCCCACCGGTGTCGACGGTGACCTTGACGACCGTGGCGCCGCGGGCCCGCAGGACCTCCTGCGCGCGGTTGAACGCCGCGCCCTGCGCGCCGGTCGGGGTACCCACCACGCCGATCCGCGCACCGGCGAGGGCGGTCGTCGACAACGCCTTGGTGTAGTCGGTGCCCACCACGCCGGAGCTGCGCGACGTCACCGGGTCCTGCGGGTCGATGCCGGTCAGCGCGGTCAGCAGCGCCGCCGCGTCCCACACCGACCGGGCCATCGGTCCGGCCGTGTCCTGGGTCGCCGAGATCGGCAGGATGCCGGTGCGGCTGACCAGCCCCACCGTCGGCTTCACCCCGACCAGCGAGTTGGCCACGGCGGGGCTGAGGATCGAGCCGGACGTCTCGGTGCCGATCGTGACGGTGGTCAGCGCGGCCGCCGCGGCCACGCCCGAGCCGGCGCTCGACCCGCTCGGCGTCAGTCGCAGGTTGTACGGGTTGCGCACCTGGCCGCCGAGCGCGCTGAACCCGGCGGGCATGCCGGTCGTCATGAAGTTGGCGAACTCGGTCAGGTTGGTCTTGCCGAGAATGATCGCGCCGGCCGCCCGCAGGCGCTTGACCAGGAACGAGTCCTGCGCCGGGACCGAGCGGCGCAGCGCGATGGCCCCCGCCGTGGTCGGCAGCCCGGCGGCGTCGATGTTGTCCTTGACGAGTACCGGGATGCCGTGCAGCGGCCCCCGCACCCGCCCCTGGGCGCGCTCCTGGTCCAGCCGGGCGGCCTGGTCCAGCGCGGTCGGGTCGAGCATGCGCACGGCGTCCAGCCGCGGCCCGGCGGTGTCGAACGTGGCCACGCGGTCGAGGTAGGCCGACACGAGCTGCCGTGACGTGACGGTCCGGTCGGCGAGCGCCTGCGCGAGCTGGGCCACTCCGGCCCGCTGGAGGTCGACGGGCAGTGGGGCGCGGGGTGCGGCGAAAGACGGGCGGGCGATTGTGCCGGTCAGGGCGACCAGCACGACGATGAGAAGCCTTCGCGCGATGCGCATGGCGATCCCTCCCTCGCAAAGTCACCGCCGACGATAGGTACTGACGATTATCGATTCAATGACCCCTACGGGATCCTGGGGGTAGGTTGGCAACGCCGGGTGGGTGGCCGCGCGCCGACCGCCGGGCGGCCCGGTGACCTCCGAGGAGTCGGCATGAGCACGATCGAGTACACGCCCGGCCGCGACGAGCTGTCCTGCACGTTCGGCGCCGGTACGCCCGTGGCGCACGTGAAGCCGGGGGACGTGGTGCGGGTGGCGACGGAGGACTGCTTCGGCGGGGCGGTGCGCGGCCCGGCGGACCTGCCGTCGGTGGTGTGCCGGTTTCCGTACCTGAACCCGGTGTCCGGCCCGTTCTTCGTGGAGGGCGCGGAGCCGGGCGACACCCTGGCGCTGCATTTCGTGTCCGTCATCCCGGCCCGGGACTGGGCGGTCTCCACGACGTTCCCCCATTTCGGCGCGCTCACCTCCACCCACACCACGGCCACCCTGCAGGACCCGCTGGAGGAACGGGTGTGGCGGTACGACATCGACGTCGCGGCCGGCACGGCCCGGTACCACGCCACCCGCGGCGACTACACCGTGGACCTGCCGCTGGACCCGATGCACGGCACGGTCGGGGTGGCGCCGGCCGGGTTCGAGGCCCGCTCCACGCTGACCTGTGACGCGTACGGCGGCAACATGGACACCCCGGAGCTGCGCGCCGGCACCACGCTGTACCTCGGGGTCAACGTGCCCGGAGCGCTCTTCGCCCTCGGCGACGGGCACGCCCGGCAGGGCCAGGGAGAGGCCTGCGGGGTCGGCGTCGAGTCCGCGATGACCACAGTGCTTGTCGTGGACCTCGTCAAGAACGCCGCCACGCCGTGGCCGCGCATCGAGACCGACGACCGGCTCATGTCGATCGGCTGCGCCCGGCCGCTGGAGGACGCGTACCGCATCGCCCACACCGACCTCATCGGCTGGACCGCCGCGCTGACCGGGCTGGACGTGCTCGACGCGTACCAGCTCATCTCCCAGGTCGGCGAGGCGCCGGTCGGAAACGTCTGCGACCCCAACTACGCCCTGCTCGCCAGCGTGGCCAAACGCTGGCTGCCCGGCCACACCGCCTACAACGGCGCCCATGAACGCCTGCGGGCGGCGGCGGCCGAGCTGACCACGGCCGGCGGGTAGATCGCGGTCGGCGTCAGCCGCCGTCGCCGGCGATGACCGTCGACACCGGGGTACCCAGCTCGACCGTGCGGGAGACCGTGCACAGCCGGTCGTGCGACATCTGTGCCGCGCGGGGCAGCGCCGCGCGCGCCGCGTCCCCGGCCTCCCCGGGCGGAAACGTCACGGTCAGCTCGACCTTGAGGTTCGTCATCCGGTTCCCGCCGGCCTCGTCACGGATCTTGTCTCCGGTCACCGTCACCCGGAACGCGGTGGGCTCGGCGCGCCGGGTGGTGATCAGGTCGACGTCGATCGCGGTGCAGCCGCCGATCGCCGCCAGGAGCAGCTCCACCGGGGTGAAGCTGTCGTCCCCGCCGCTGCCGACGGCCATCGCGCCGCCGCGGACGTTGCGCACGACGTAGTGCTCCTGGCTGGTGCGCTCAATCTCGACCGAGCGCAGGGTGCTGTCCGTCATGAGCACCGAAGGTACCCGGCCCGGGACACCGACAACGGTGCGGCCGCTACACCGTCCGCGACCCCGAAGGCAACCTCTGGAGCTTCGGCACCTACACCGTCGGCGGGAGCTGACCCGCACGCCGATCCCGAGTACGGTGAACTTGAACGTTCAACCTATTTCGGGAGAACGCCATGCGCGCGTTGCACGTCCCGGTCGCCGGTGCGCGACCGCAACTGTCCGACCTGCCCATCCCCGAGGTCACCGACGGCACCGTCCTGGTCAAGGTGAAGGCGGCCGGCCTCAACGCCATCGACAACGCCCTGGCCGCCGGCATGATGGCCGGGATGTTCACCCATGAGTACCCGCTGACGCTCGGTCGCGACGCCGCCGGCCTCGTGGCGGCCGTGGGGTCGGGCGTCGACCACGTCTCCGTCGGCGACGAGGTGTTCGGCCACGTCCTGCTCCGGTCGCCGGTACAGGCGGGGACTCTGGCCGAGTACGCGCTGCTGCCCGCCGCCGCGGTCGCGCCCAAGCCGGCCGGGCTGGACTTCGTGACCGCCGCCGCCATTCCCCTGGCGAGTACCGCCGCGGCCGCATCCGTGGACGCGGTCGACCCGCAACCGGGCCAGACGGTCCTGGTCGTCGGCGCCAGCGGGGGCGTCGGCTCGTACGCGGTGCAGCTGCTCGCGGCCCGCGGCGTCACCGTGGTGGCCACCGCGACCGCCGACGACGCCGCCCGCCTCACCGACCTCGGCGCCGCCGCCGTGGTCGACTACACCGCCGGGCCGGTCGCCGACCAGGTCACCGCGGCGCATCCGGACGGCGTCGACGCTCTCATCGACCTCGTGGCGTACAGCGCCGACGCCCTGCCCCTGCCGGCCGTGCGCAAGGGCGGCAAGGTCGCCAGCACCCTAGGCGCCGCCGACGAGCAGACGCTCGCCGCCGCCGGCCTGACCGGTACCAACATCATGGCCGGCCCGGTCCGCGAGGTGATCGCCCCGCTGGCCGAGCAGGCCGCCGCGGGCCGGCTCAAGGTGGACGTGACCACCGTGCTCCCGCTCGACCAGGCCGCCGAGGGCCTGGCCACGATCGCAAGCGGCCAGGCGCGCGGCAAGATCGTCGTCAAGGTCGAGGACTGAGACCGCGAGATCTTGGACGCTGACAACCCCCCAGGGGGCGCCAGCGTCCAAGATCTCAACCGACGGGTACCGCGGGGCGCAGGTAGCTCGACGCCGGCCGGTCCGGATCGGCGGCGGCACTGTCCAGCACCCGCACCAGGTGCCGCGCGAACGGCTCCACCCCGGCCGGCTCGAAGCGCTCCACGTCGGCCGGCTCGAAGCGCCCTGCGTACCCTCCCGGTCGCCCCCGCCCGGCCTGACCGGTCCGCTCCTGCGGGATCGTTTGGGATTGCCCACCCGGCCGGGCCGGCGTCGGACAGTCAACCATCGGCAGCGGTCCCGGTCGCCACCGGCCGGCCGGCCATGCCGTCATCGACGATCCGTGAGGCCGCCGGACGGGGGAGGGCGTATGAGGATGGGGCGCGCGCGCGGCGGCTGCTGTGCGCGGTGACCAGTTGACGGTGCTCGCCGCGACGGAGCTGACCGTGCCGGCGCTCGCCGCACCGGCGTACCGGCCGCCGCACGCGCAGCGGGAGAAGCCGGTCCGGGTCCAGAAGGTCCCGTCGGCCACGCGGGCCCCGGCGGTCACCGGGCGCGCCTTCGCCGGACCCGCGCCGGTGTGGCCCGCGGCCGGAACGGCCGAGCTGGACCTGGCCGCACCGGTGACCGGCAGCGCCCCGGCCGTGACCCGCGCCGGTGGCCTTCCCCTGCGGGTGGAGCGGGTGGCCGGGCCCCGGACCGGCGGTGCCACCGCGCCGGGACGGGTACGCGTGGAGACCCTGGGCCAGGATGCCGCGCGGGCGGCCGGGTTCGCCGGGATCCTGCTGCGGCTGTCCACATTGGACAACGTCGGTCCGGTACGGCTGACCGTGGACTACTCCGCGTTCGCCAGCGCGCACGGCCCCGACTGGTCGAGCCGGCTGCGCCTGGTGCCTGTCGCCGATCGAGACCGACCGGGTCCGGCGATGGCTGGCCCGGGCGTAGCGAGAGGGTCCTCTGGATGATCAAGTGGTACGCCCTGTTCTCTCTCTTTCTGTTCGTCGTCTTCGGGCTGGTCTTCGGGTTCTTCCTGGGCCGCTGGGGCGCGATTCCGGCCGCGATCGCGGTCGTCGCGGTCCTGGCGTTGCTCGGCCGCAGCGACATCCGCTCGAACGACGACGCGAGCATGGCCGCGGTCGCGGTGGGCGCCCTGGTGGGCATCGCGACGACCGTCGCGCTCATCCGGCTGGCGGCGGACAAGGCGCGGTCCGGCGTATGGTGGCCGGCCGTGCTGGAGATCGCCGTCGCCGTGCTCGTGATGGGCGGCGGTGCCGGGCTGTTCGTCCGCCGGCGGCGGTCGCCGGCCGCCCGCGAGGCCCGGGCCGCGCGGGCCGAGTGGGCGTGGGCCGAACGGGCGGCCACCGACGCCGCCCGGCGCAGCGACCGGTACACCGACATCTCGCAGTTGACCGTCCGGAAGCAGCTTGCGCTGGGCTCGCTCGTCGGCCTCGCCATCCGGTCGGCCGCGGCGCTGCCCGGCGGGCCGGCGCACGGCGTAGCCCGGGCGGACGCCGTTGCCAAGCTCGGCCGCAAGCTCGACCGCCACCGGTACCTGCTGCCGTTGGCGATCACCCGGGTGGATGCGGACACGCGCACGCCCCACGACGTCCGCGCGCTGGCTGTGGCGTTGCTGTCCGAGGCGGGTGCTGGGCTGGACCAGGCCGCTTCGCCGTAGCCCGCTACCGCCAGCGGCGGCCGGTGTCGCGGTAGAGCATCTGCTGGGCGCCGGAGCCGAGCAGGGCGCAGTGCTCCCAGACCGGTGTCGTGGTGGTGCCTGCGGCTTGATGGGGATAGCGTTGCTCGCCGTGACGACGGTCGAGCTTGATCCAGGCCGGGCTGCCCTTGTGCTCGTTGACCTGATGCCGCGGATCATCGCGCTGCCGACAGAGCCCTTCTCCGGGGTTGACGTGATGCGCCGGTGCCTCGCCTTGGCGGCGGCGTTGCGTTCTGCGGGAGGGTTGGTGGTATTCGTACGAGCGGAGCGGCCCGGCGTCGATGCTCAGCCTCCCGGCAGCGGGTTGGCCGCCGAGTGCGAGCCCCAACCCGGTGATGTCCAGATCGTCAAGCGCACGTTGGGGGCCTTCCACGACACTGGGCTTGACGGCGTGCTGCGATCGCGCGGCATCCAAACCGTGGTGCTCGGCGGTTTGGTCACCAACTTCGGGGTCGAGTCGACCGGCCGGGCGGCTGACGAGCACGGCTACTCGGTGGTGTTCGTGTCTGATGCGATGGCGGGCCTGCACGGACATGCCCACACCTTCGCCGTGGAGTACATCTTTCCCCGGTTGGGTGCGGTGTGCACAAGCGCCGAGCTGATGGCCGCGGCCGCCGACCCACCGGTCGCGTAACGTCTCGGTCGTGAACCCGCCAACCTTCCACCTGGTTTGCGAGATCGAGCCTCCGACGAAGCCCGACCTTCGGCACGTGCGGCATCAAATCAGCGTGCTGGCGCCGATTGCTCACTCGTTTCTGATTCCGGACAATCACATCGGTCGGGCGACGGTGTCCAGCATCGCGGTGGCGCACGAGGTCGCGGCGATGGGCGGGCGCAGCATCGCATGTCTGAACTCGCGCGACCGTAACCTGTTGGGCTTCCGGCGTGACATGTTGACCGCCGCCGCGTACGGGGTGAGCGAGTTTCTGTTCGTCTACGGCGACAAGCCCAGCGCAGGTGACCGAACGAGTGAGCTGACCGTCCGGACGATGCTCGACGAGGCGCGGCGCCTGGCTGACGATGCGGCCTTCGACGGTATCGGCTCCTTCAGGGTCGGCGTCGCATCGGGTCTCCGGCCGGTGCCGAGGTGGAAGCGGAGCGCTGACTTCGTGTTCGCGCAGATGAGCTTCTCGGTCGAGGCCCTGCTGCGCTGGCGTGATTCCGCGTCGCTGGACGTTCCGGTGTACGCCGGGGTCATGGTGCTCGCCAGCGCCGGGATGGCGCGACGCCTCGCCGTGACCATCCCTGACATCGAGATCCCCGATGAACTTGTCGAGCAAGTGGCACAAGACCACCGGTTTGGGGTGGATGCGGCGTGCGAGCAGATCGAGCGGCTGCGCGAGAGCGGAGCGTTCGACGGCGTGCATCTTGTGCCGGTGGCGCGTTACCACGAGGTGGCATTGCGGCTGGAAGGCCGGCTTTAGTTCGGTCGCGTGCCTCCCTCGGGGGGCTGCCGGCAGCTCGGGCGCGCTCACGTGGGATCCGGTGCGCCGCGCGAGGTCTTCGAGGTGGCGCGCGAGGTCTTCGAGGTGGCGCGGGCCGTCGACGAGGTGGTCGGCCACCCCATGTCGCACACCGCCCGGATCGCGAACGGCACGATGTCGTCGGCCAGCTCGGTCAGCCGCACGTACGACGTGATGTCCAGGCGCGCCCGCCCACCCGATGTATCACGGCAAGAGACTATTCACAAGATACAAGTATCGGCAAGGGCCATAGGGTGATTCTTGTATCTGGTACCGGAGGGTCGAGGGGGCGCGCCATGCACCTCCCGTGGTCAGGTGGCGCTCAGCTCGGCGTTCTTGCGCCGCATCCGGCTGATCCAGCCCTGCGCCGTGTGCACCGGTACCTCGAAGTGCGCGGCGACCCCGCTGATCGTGCCGACCTGCTCGTAGACCGCCTCGAGCTCGTCGGCCTCCGGCGCGCGCCGGTAGGCACGGCCCGCCGTGAGCGCGTTGGGCCGGCTGCCGGTGGCCGGGCGCCCGCGCGCCAGTGCCGCCCGGCGGGTGTTGCGGGCCGGCGCGGGTGCGGGCTCGGCCGCGGGGGCCGTGCGGGGCGCGACGACCGCGCCGCCCCGGGACCGCCCGTTCGAGGGGGCGATGAACGCCCGCAGCAGCAGGTCGAAGTCGACATACGGCAGTTCACCCGCGAGGCCGGCGCTGTCCGGGGCCCGGACCGTGAGCTCCTTCACCATCGGACGGCCGCCGGTCATGTCAACCCGCACGACCGTCTGCGCGACCGGGCCGGTGAACGCGTCGCCGTCGTCTTCCACCGGGACGATGGTGACGATGTACTGGCTCATGATGGTCCTCTCCTGGCGCACTGCCCCCGGCCGCACGTCTTACCCGTCCTACCTGTGGCGAAGATTCTCACCTATGGCGGGTCGTATGGTCAGTCCCACCTACGAGATAACGGATACCTCCGCACATCCTGCATTTTCACTATCCGCCATCTGCCTTCCCTTATCATCTTCCATCCCCCTCGCCCGGCTTCGAGAAGTGTGCATGTGACCAGGGGCGGAAGGTACGCCTCGTGCATCTCCGGTCCATCGCTTTGGCGTGATGCACGAGGGTCAGGCAGCATCTGTGGTCCGGTGACCATCCATCACGGGGCGCGGTCAGCCCATGGGCTCGCCGATGACGGGTTTTGCCGGCCAGGTCCTGCCGGTCGGACGGAGCCGCGGACCGGTCCCGCGGTCAGGAGCGGTTGGCCAGCCGAGGCGCCTACGGTCAGGCGGTCGGGGCGCGGGCGAGCAACTCCTCGGCGACCGGCAGAGCGGCGCCGCGGTCGGCGGGTACCAGGCCGATGCGGGTCCGGCGGTCGAGCAGGTCGGCCGTGTCGAGGGCGCCCTCGTGGCGGATGGCCCAGAGCAGTTCCGCGACGGTCACCGGGCCGCCCGGCACCACCGGCTCGTGTCCCGCCGGGCCGGCCTCGGCGAGCACCCGGGGTGCCTCGACGCCGTAGCGCGCGACGAGGCGCCGGGGCGCGGCGACCGTCGCGAGCAGGCGGGCGGGCGCGGCACCGGGCAACGGCAGCCGGCCGGTACGGCTGCGTCCGGCGGGCAGCCGCCGCAGGCGTACCGCGGCGTCCACCGTGTCGGCGGCCATCCGCCGGTACGTGGTCAGCTTGCCGCCCACCACGGTGACCACCCCGTCGTGCCCGGTGAGCACGGCGTGCCGGCGGGACAGGTCGGCCGTGCGGCCGGTACCGGTGTCCAGCAACGGTCGCAGTCCGGCGAAGGCTCCGCGCACGTCGGCCCGGCGCAGCGGGCGTTCCAGCGCGGCGCTGAGCGTGTGCAGCAGGAAGGTGATGTCGGACTCCGGGGGGTCGGCGACGTCGGGTACCGGGCCGTCGACCGGCTCGTCGGTCAGGCCGGCGTACACCTGCCCGTCGGTCTGGGGCAGGGCGAAGACGTACCGGTTCAGCTCGCCGGGCACCGGCACCATGAGCCCGGTGCACAGCCCGCCGAACGCCTCGGCGGCGAGCACGACGTGGGTACCGCGCGAGGGTCGCAGCCGGACCCGTGGCGCGAGCGTGCCGGCCCACACGCCGGTCGCGTTGACCACCGCGCGGGCGTTGACCGGGAACGAGGTGCCGCTCAGCTCGTCGCGTACCTGCGCGCCGTCTCCGGACAGGGCCAATGCCCGGCAGCGGGTCACGATCCGGGCCCCCAGCCCGGCCGCCGCCCGGGCCAGGCCGACCACCAGGCGCGCGTCGTCGCACAGCTGGCCCTCCCAGGACAGCAGCCCACCGCGCAGGCCGGCGGCCCGCAACGCGGGTACCAGCGTGCGGGTCTCCACGGCGGACAGCCGGCGGGGCGCCGGCAGGACCGTCCGGGGCGTACCGGCGGTGGTGCGCAGCAGTTCGCCGGCGACCGTGGCCGCCCGGGCGAACCCGGCGGCCGCGCGACCGTGCGCCGCAGCCCGGGGCAGCACGATCGGCAGCGCGCGGACCAGGTGCGGCGCGGTGCGGGTCATCAGCACGTGCCGCTCCTGGGCGCTCTCGTAGGCGACGCCGACGTCCAGCCGCGCCAGGTAGCGCAGGCCGCCGTGGACCAGCTTGGAGCTCCACCGGGACGTGCCGAACGCGAGGTCGTGCGCGTCGATCGCGGCGACCCGCAGGCCCCGCGCCGCGGCGTCGAGCGCGGTGCCGGCACCGGTCGCGCCGAGGCCCACGACGAGCAGGTCGAACACCTCCCCGCCGGCCAGCGCGGCCAGGTCGCGCCCGCGGCGGGCGGCGTTGAGCGAGGTCGACACGTGGCACCTCCTTGTGGCTGAGTTACATCGTGTGGAACAGTGTCACACATGGCGGACCGAGCCGACGAGGGCTGGGCGGGTTGGGGCGATCCGGCCCGGGCGGTGCCGTTGCCGGAGCCGATGCGGGCGATGCTGCGGGCGTTGGGCGCGCGACCCGGCCCACCGCGCGTGCCACTTGCCGAGGTGACGCTGCCGCCGCCCCGGCTGCCCGCGGGCGCCGAACGCGCGCTGGCGGCGGTGGTGGGCGCCGCGTACCTGCACACCGACATGGCGAGCCGCGCGCGCCACTCGGCCGGCCGCTCCACCCCGGACCTGATCCGGCAGCGGATGGGCTATGCGCCCTATCCGCCCGACGCGGTCATCGATCCCGGCTCCGCCGAGGAGGTGCAGGCCGTCCTCGCGGCCTGCGCCGAGCACCGGGTGGCGGTGGTGCCGTTCGGCGGGGGCACCTCGGTCGTGGGTGGCCTGGCCGGCGGCGGCCCCGCGGGCGGCGACGCCGGCGGTCCGACGAGCGCCGGCGGCACCCCGGGCGTCGGCGCGGGCGGCCCCGCGGGCGACCGTGGCGACCCGCTGGGCGGGTGGGGGCGCCCGGTCTGGCCTGGCGCGGTGCTCGCGCTGGACCTGCGCCGGCTGGACCGGCTGCTCGCCGTCGACCCGGTCGCGCGGACCGCGACCCTGCAGGCGGGGGTACGCGGGCCGGACGCCGACCGGCTGCTCGCCGCGCACGGGTTGACGCTGGGCCACCTGCCGCAGTCGTACGAGCACGCGACGATCGGCGGGTTCGCGGCGACCCACTCGGCCGGGCAGGCCTCGGCGGGCTACGGCCGCTTCGACGACATGGTGGTCGGGCTGGACGTGGCCACCCCGGCCGGCCCGCTGACCCTGGGCCGCGCGCCGGCGTCGGCGGCCGGACCCGACCTGCGGCAGCTGTTCCTCGGCTCGGAGGGCGCGCTCGGGGTGATCACCTCGGTCACCGTACGGATCCGGCCGGTGCCGGCGAGTCAGCGCTTCGAGGGCTGGCGGTTCGTGTCGTTCGAGGCGGGCATCGCCGCCGTGCGCCGGCTGGCCCAGGACGGTCCGCTGCCCGCGGTGCTGCGGCTGTCCGACGAACAGGAGACGACGCTGACCGCGCCTGGGGTCGACGGCTGCCTGCTGGTCGCGCGCTACGACGGCGACGGACCCGACGCCGGTACCGTGCTGCGCGCAGCGGGCGGGACGCCGCTGGGCCCGGAGCCCGGGGAGGCGTGGGCGGCCGGCCGGTTCGTCGCGCCGTACCTGCGCGACGCCGTGCTCGACGCGGGCGGGTTCGCCGAGACGCTCGACACCGCCGCGTTCTGGCCCGCGCTGCCCGGGCTGCACCACGCCACGCGGCGCGCCCTGCTCGACGCGCTGGCGCCGCAGCCGGCGCTGGTACCCGGCCACGTCTCGCACGTCTACGAGACCGGCGCCTCGCTCTACTTCACCGTGCTCTTCGCGCTCGGGGACGATCCACTGGACCGGTGGACGAAGGCCAAGACCCGGGTCAACGACGCGATCCTCGATCACGGCGGCACGATCAGCCACCACCACGGCGTGGGTACCGCCCACCGCGACTGGTTCCTCCGGGAGGTCGGGCTGCTGGCCGTCGACATGCTGCGCGCGGTGAAGTCCACAGTGGACCCCACCGGCATCCTCAACCCCGGCGTGCTGCTGCCGTGACGGCGGGCGGCGCGAGGTACCGGTCGAGCACCACGCCCAGCTCGGCGTCCAGCTCCGCGTCGGTGTAGGTGTCCGCGAGCAGCGCCGAGGACAGCACGAACGACTGGGCCATCAGCAGCACCGCGCGGGACATGCGCTGCGGGTTGCCGCGCCGGACCGAGCCGTCGTCCTGGCCGGCGCGGATGGCGTCGACGATGAACGCGAGCATCTCGTCCTGGCTGGCACCCCGCCGGTCGAGCACGTAGGGCAGCAGCACCTCCGGGTCGACCTCACGGATCTTGCGCAGCAGCGGGTGGGCCCGCAACGCGGCGGCCACCGCCACGATCCGCGCCACGGTGCGCCGCCGGGCCGGTCCCCGGCGCGGTGCCGCGGCGGCGGCGACCAGGACGCCGTGCAGCTCCCGGCTCATCAGATCGGCGACCAGGGAACGCACGTCGGGCCAGCGCCGGTAGATGGACATCCGGGAGACCCCCGCGCGGCGGGCGACGTCGGACACGGTGGTGCGCCGTACCCCGTAGGCCAGCACGCAGTCACGGGTCGCGTCCAGCACCGCGTCTTCGAGCTCCGGTGACGCCATGTGTCACTATGTACCACACCCGATCGGTGACAACGCGCGGCGTCACCGGTTCTGGTCGGCGCCGCGCCACCACGCTGCAGTGGCCAGCGCACCGGCGGCGCCGACCGCGAGCACGAGCAGGTACCCGACCGGTCCGGGCTTCGACTCGTCGGGTCCGGCGACCCCGCTGTACAGCGCCGGTACCGACCACGGGAAGTACTGCCCGTACCCGAGCGTGGCCACGATCTGGGCGACGAACACGATCCCGAACAGCACCCCGACCGCCGCGAGGTACCCGCGTCCGGCGCTCGCGGCCAGCCCGAGCGGGGTGACCAGCAGGACGGCCATCACGGCGGTGGCCAGCAGTATCCCCAGCGCCCGCGCGGCGGCGGCCACCGACCAGCCGGGCAACCCGAGGCCGGTACCGATGACCAGGCCGAGCAGATAGGTCTCGACGGCCAGCAACAGGCACCACACGCCGGTGACGGCGAACTTCGCCGCGACCACGTGGGTCCGCGGGGTCGGCAGGGCGAGCAGGTCCTTCGCCGTGTGGTCGCTGAACTCCCGCCCGAAGCTCCAGATGACGATGAGCCCGAAGACGATCGACCCGCCCACCGCGACCGACTGCGCCAGCAGCCCGAAGTAGGTCGGCCAGTCGGACGTACCCTCGACGAGCTGGGACTTGGTGCCGAGCAGCCCGAGCGCCCGGGCCCGGGCCGGGTCGGCCAGGATGAACATGAACAGGCCACCCACGCCGGCCACGACCGCGAACGCCAGCGTGCTCACCCACGGCAGCCGGGACCGGCGCGCCTTCAGCAGCTCCGCCCACACCGCGTCACGCATCGGCGTCCCCGTCGCCGGCCGGTGCCGCGCCCACGAGGCGCAGGAAGTACGTCTCCAGATCCTCCCGCTCCACCGCCAGCCGGGTCGGCGGGCAGCCGGCGACGACCAGCAGCGTGGCCACCTCGTCCGGGTGGTGCACGGCCCGGTCGTCGCGCACCACCAGCGCCGCGGACCCGTCCGGATCGACCCCGCCCGGCGCGATCCCGTCCGCCGGAGCTACCGTGAACCCGGCCGCCTCCAGCACGCGGCGCGCGGCCGCACCGTCCCGGGCCGACACCACCAGCCGCTGGCGGACCAGCCGAGCGAGCTCGTCGGCGTCGATCTCCTGCAACAACCGGCCTTCGTGGAGCACGCCGATCCGGGTCGCCAGCCGCGCCACCTCGGCCAGGATGTGGCTGGACAGGAACACGGTCGTGCCGTGCCGCTCGACCAGGTCGCGCAGCAGGTGCCGGATCTCCACCACCCCGGCGGGGTCCAGCCCGTTGGCCGGCTCGTCGAGGATGAGCAGCTCCGGCCGGTGGATGAGCGCCTTGGCCAGGCCGAGGCGTTGGGCGTTGCCGAGGGACAGGGCGCGCGCCTTCCGGTCGGCGTACTGGCCCAGGTCCAGGCGTTCGATCACCTCGTCGACCGTGCCCGGGTCGGCCAGCCGGCGCAGCCGGCGCACCAGCTCCAGGTTCTCCCGCACGCTCAGCTCGGGGTAGGCAGCGGGCGACTCGACGAGGTACCCGACCCGTGCCCACACCGACCGCCGCGCCGGATCGACCGGTACCCCGAACAGCGCCACCGCGCCGCCGGTCGGGCGGATCATGCCGAGGAGCATGCGGATCGTGGTCGTCTTGCCCGCGCCGTTCAGGCCGAGCAGGGCGTAGATCTCGCCGGCCGCCACGCGCAGGTGCACCCCGTCGACGGCCGTCACCGCCCCGTACCGCTTCGTGAGGCCGGACGCCTCGACCACCAGCATCCCGTCCTCCCTCCGCGCCCAGCGTAGATCTTGGACGCTAGTCCCCCCTCCAGGAACACCCCTCCAGGGGGTACCAGCGTCCAAGATCTCGCGTGCTTACTGCTGGAGCACGGACAGCACGTTGCCGGCGGGGTCGGTGAACCATGCGATGAGCGGGCCGCCGCCGCGGAAGACGCCCTTCTCGTCGGTCTTGGGGTTGTCGTACTGCAGGAACCGCACTCCGCGCGCGGTCAGCTCGTCCACGGCCCGGTCGACATCGTCCACCGGGAAGTTGAGGATGGTGTACGTCGCCGGGGTGTGGTCGGGCTTGGGGTAGACCAGGATGTCCCGGTCGCCCGCGATGTGCAGCGTCAGCATGCCGTTCTCCTCGGATACGCGCAGGCCGAGCGTCTCGCCGTAGAACCGGCGGGCCGCGGCGATGTCGTCGACCGCGAAGCCGCTGAACGCCTTGGTGTCACCGAACATGATCACCTCCAGGGTGGCCCGGCACCGTCCGGTGCCTCTGGGAATAACGACCGGGCGGCCGGGGCGAACTCATCGGTCCCCGGTCACCGTAAGCCCTTCGTGGCTCAGCCGGAGGAAGTCGCGTTCGGCGGCGTTGGCGGTGCGGGCGATGGCTGCCTCGTAGGCCGTGGCCGCCTCGGCCTCCCGGCCCAGCCGGCGCAGCAGGTCGGCGCGGATGGCGTGGAAGAGGTGGTACGCGTCGAGGTCGAGCGCGTCGACCAGGTGCAGCGCCGGCTCCGGCCCCTCGACCTCGGCCACCGCGACGGCGCGGTGCAGTGCCACCACCGGGCTCGGCTGCAGTGCCAGGAGCTGGTCGTACAGCCGCAGGATCTGGCGCCAGTCGGTGTCGGCGGCGCGCCGCGCATCGCTGTGCACCGCGTTGATCGCGGCCTGGATCTGGTACGGGCCGGGCTGGTTGCGCCGCAGGCAGTGCCGCACGAGGTCCTGCCCCTCGGCGATCAGGTCGCGGTCCCACCGGCCGCGGTCCTGGTCGGCCAGCCGGACCAGCGCGCCGTCCGGGGTGGTACGGGCCGGGCGGCGCGCCTCGACGAGCAGCATGAGCGCGAGCAGCCCCAGCGCCTCGGGCTCGTCGGGCATCAGCTCCACCAGCAGCCGGGCCAGGCGGATCGCCTCCCCGGACAGGTCCTCGCGGACCAGCCGGTCGCCGGAGCTGGCGGTGTACCCCTCGTTGAAGATCAGGTACAGCACGGCCAGCACCGCCCGCAGCCGGTCGGGCAGGTCCGCCTCGCGGGGGATCCGGTATGGGACGCCCGCGTCCCGGATCTTGCCCTTGGCCCGGACCAGCCGCTGCGCCATGGTCGGCTCCGGCACCAGGAACGCGTGCGCGATCTCCGCGGTGGTGAGCCCGCCGAGCAGCCGCAGGGTCAGCGCGACCTGGGCGGCCGGGGCGAGCGCCGGGTGGCAGCAGGTGAAGATCAGGCGCAGCCGCTCGTCGCGCACGGGACCCTCCTCGGCCGGTTCGTCGCGGGCGTGCAGCAGGGCGGCCTCGGCGTGCCGGTCGGCCCGGGAGGCCTCCCGGCGCAGGCGGTCGATCGCCCGGTTCCGGGCGGTGGTGATGATCCAGCCGGCCGGGCTGGGCGGCGTCCCGGCCTCCGGCCACCGGTGCACCGCCTCGGCGAAGGCGTCCTGGACCGCCTCCTCGGCGACGTCGATGTCGCCGAAGACGCGGACCAGGACCGCCACCGCGCGGCCGTACTCCGCGCGGAACACCCGTTCGAGGGGCGAGCCGGGCCGGTCGGGGGTCAGTGCCCGTCCCCGTCCTGCATCGGCCGCACCTCGACCGGCAACCCGGTCGCGCGGGCGGCCTTGCGGCCCCATTCCAGCGCGGCGTCCAGGTCCGGCGCCTTGATCACGGTGAACCCGCCGATGTGCTCCTTGCCCTCGACGAACGGGCCGTCGGTGATGAGGAACTCGCCGTCCCGCTCGCGGATCACCGTGGCCGTGCTCGGCGGGTGGAGCCCGCCGGCGAACACCCACGCCCCGGCCGCCTGGAGCTCGTCGCGCCAGGCCGTCACGTCCCGCATCACCGCCGCCAGGGCCTCCGGCGCCAGCTCCCCCTCGGGCTGGTACACGCTGAGCAGGTACTGCTTCATGATCAGCCTCCTTGACGTCATTCGCCGGCTCCGTGCCAGCGTCTCACCCACTACACGAACGGGCTCGCCGCCGAATCGACACCGGACCAGTCGGTATATACGGTGTGCCCTGGTGGAGCACCGCGCTGCCGAGGTGGGCCCGATCAGTCGAACCGGGCGCCGCTGGCGTCGGCGAGGGCGTTGACGAGGATGCCGTCGCGGTGGAGGAGGCCCGACCCGCCGGTGTCGACGTGACCGGCGGCGGCTTCCTGAACCAGCCATGCCAACAGCGTCGAGAACTCGTCGGCGATGACGAACTTGCGCTCCTGGTCACGGCCGAAGTTGATGACCTGGCCGGGCCGGCCGAGCGGACCGGGGTCGTAGTCCAGGCCGACATAGTCGCCGTCGAACGGCCAACGAAGCAACGGAATCCACCCGGGTGAGGTGTACCGGCGCTTGATGGCCTTCTCCGGGTAGGACCGCTGCGACAGGTTCAGGTCCTCGAAGAAGTCCTCATCCGGTTCCTCGCGCAGCTCCCGCCAACGGGTCCACTCCTGGGCCACCTCGGCGACCGGCTGCCACCAGAACCCGAAGGCCACGCCAAGATCGCTATCGACGACCTGCCCGTCGTGCAACCGCCAGCCGGCCTTGACCGCCTCGGGCAGCCGCTGACCGACCAGCGTCTCCAACTCGGTGATCGCGGCCTCGTCGGCCGGCGGGTTGAGCAGGCCGGTTGCCTGGGGTACCTGCTCGGCCAGCCAGCCGAGATAGGTCCGCCAGAGCGCACCGGCGTCGCGGGCACCATCAATCACGTCGATTGGCATCGATGTCGCTCGCTCCCGTCGCGGTTGCCGGAACAGGCGGAAGGCACGATGATAGCCGCGCCCGCGATCGTCATGGCGAAGGAGAGCCGCGCGATGGTCCACGACCTGCCGGAGGACGTGCTCGCGCCACTGACCGGGATGCTGCTGGACACCCTGCACGCCGGCGCCGGGGACCATGACCGCGCCGAGTTCCTGGTCCGGTTCGCCAACCCGGCCCGGCGAGGCCCGTCGTCGTACAGCTACGGCGCGCTGCGGGCTGCCGACCCGTATCACGAGATCCACTTCACCGAACCGGACGCTGCGTCCGAGATCATCCAGGACGCGCTCGCGAGGTCCCAGGCCCTTGACGCGCCGGTACGGACGCTGCACTTCACGTTCGCCCGCACCACCTGGTACTGGACATATCAGGTAGCCGTGGAAACGCTGGCCGACTACGTGGCCTTCCGCCCCGCGCTCAAGACCCTTCAGGGGCAGGTCGCGGGCGACCTGGTCCCCTTGCTGGGCCAAGCGTGGACGACGGTGTCGCTCACCCGGCAAGCGCTGCCCCCTCGGCCCGACAAGCTGGTCGTCCGCTCGACCGGCCAGCGCCAGCTCACCGAACCACCGGCCCCGCTGCGTCGGCGCCTCGACGAGGTCCAGGCACTGCTGCTCGCCAACCGGCGCATCCTGCGGACCGCCGCCATCAGGATCGCCGGCCGGCCCGACGACGTGATGGCCGCGGCGACTACGACTACGGGCTGCAACCCGGCTGACCACGCCCGACTGAAAGACGCCACAACAGGGCGACCGCGTTGAGGTGCAGAGCAAGGGTTACGTGGCCGGGCAGGGCAAGCTCGCCGACAGCCATCTCTACCGGGAAGCCATGGCCGGCACGCCGTCCGCGCCGACCGGTGCCCTGTACCTGGACGTGCAGAAGCTGACGGACACCGAACAGCTTCGTCCGGTGAAGGCGATCAGCTTTGCGGCGGGCCGCGACGGCGGTGACATCGTCGGCGTCGGCCGGATCATCATCAAGTAGGTCCCCAGTCAGGCTGCCGTTCAACCCGTCCTGGGCCGCCGGGGTTACCGGCAGCCCGGCAGGATGAACGAGGCCAGGCGGGTGTGCCAGTTCCGCGAGCCGGTCGTGGTGAGGTATTCCTGGGCGTACCAGAAGGTGCAGCCGTCGGCCGGGTCGACGACCATCGACGAGTAGTCGCCCCAGCGGGAGAGTCCGTTCTGCGAGCCGGTACCGGCGACGATGACGCCTTCGCCCTGCGTCATCTGGCCGGCCGGGTCGGCGGCGCGCCGCCCGGTGTACCGGATCTGCGGGTTGATCGACGAGCTGGACGCCGAGTAGCCCAGGCCGATGTTGCCGGCGCGGTCCATCGCGATCGAGCCCATCCAGCGGTACGTGCGGTCCGGCGCGTAGGTGCCCTGCTGGAACACGCGGGGCGCGCTGCCGGCGGTCATGCGCAGCTCGTACCAGCGCACGCCGACCGCGCCGTTGGCGGTGACCGCGTGGTTGGTCACCAACGACTCGTGATCCCCGAAGTTGCGGTAGGCCAGCCGGAACATCAACCGGTCCGACAGCGAGTCCAGTTGGCGGCTCACCCCCTTCTGCGGGATGCAGGTACCGCTGGCCCCGCAAGCGGTGGTGTACGCGGCGACGGTGAGGTTGGTCGGGCCGGTGAACGTGGACCTGCCCGGCGTGGCCCAGTCCACGTGGTGCTTCCAGAAGACCAGTCGGGTGGCCGTCGTGCCGAGCGCCACCACCGTGTTCGCCTCGCCCGCCGGCGGTGGCGTGCCGCCCTCGACGTCGGCCGCGAGCAGACTGCCGAAACTGGTCGAGGTGGTCCGGCACTGCTGGGTGGCGGCTCGACCGGCGAGCATGGCGGCCCGGTCCATCGCGCAGATCTCGGCGCCCCGGAACGAGTCGTCGGTACCGAACAGGTTGTAGGTGACGTAGTACGCGTCGGGCCACACCGACAGCTTCGGGTAGTCCGGGAAGCTGGCGTACCGGAAGGAGTACCGGTTCCACGCGCCGGTGGCGTCGGAGGTCCGGCTGACCGCGACGCACTCGAAGAACGGCCCGGTGGCGGAGCCCGCGTTCGCGAACTGGGTGACCACCCAGCGCCCGGCGAGGGTGTCGTAGCGGACCACCCCGTCGCCGTCGTTGGTGGTCTGGCAGGGCCCGCCGAACCCGGAGAACAGCGTGTTGGTGGCCGCCGGCCCAAACAGCGCCCGGCCGGTCTTGCTGAGCACCGCGAATCCGGTGTTGACGATCTCGAAGATCTGGGTGGGGCCGACCGCCGCGTTGGTGTCCGGGGGGATGAAACGGACCGTGAACGGACCGGCCGGGCCGACGAAGCCCTGACCGATGCCGTCGAAGTTGGCGGTGGGGGCGGCGATGGCGGTACCCGCCCGGCGCTGGACCACCGGGTCGGCGCCGGTACCGCCCCGGTTGGGCATCCGCCGGATCTGCTCACCCTCGTCGTCCCCGCCGGGCCGGACCGGGGCCATCCGCGCCAGCGGGGCCGACGTGTCGTGGTGCACCTCGTGGCGTATCGTGCCCGGGCCGGGCCGGGCTTTGTCATCCGCCGCGGCGGGCCGGGCGAGACCGGCGACAGCCACGGCGGCGGCGGAGGTGGCGACAGCGACGGCCGAGGCGACGAGCGCCCGTCGGAACAGCGGTGACATCGAACGTCCTTCTGGGGGGGAGTGCGGTGGGGCGGTACCCGCGTGCATCCTGGCGTCAGAAGGCTCGGTGTTTCAAGTACATCGATATTCTCAAGGGTCGATGCGAGGGGTGGGCTACCGCGCTACGGAAAGACCCGGCGCGGCCGGTCGCCCAGCGGTCGCATCCACCCCATCACGATCCTCTAGCCCCGGCAGGACATTCCGGGGTGTACCAGCTGGTTCATGTACCAGACGGTACATGCCCTCGCGCCGGGCGGCCAGCACGATGTGTCGCCTGGTGCGGTGCGGCGAGGCGGGCGATGAGCATGAGGAGCGCGCCGACGGTCGCGGTTGCCGTCATGAAGACCCAGCCCTGCCGGTAGGCGTGGATCGCTTCGTCACGGGTGGGCGATGCCACGATGGCGACGAAGGCGGCGACCCCAAGCGCGGCGCCTACCTGCCGGAACATCGCGGAAATGCCGATGGCGGTGGCGATGCGGGCGGGCCCCACGGCGTTGACGGCGACGGCCGTGAAGGCGGGGATGGACAGGCCGACGCCGGCGCCGGTGAGGAGTTGGCCCGGCAGGAACGCCCCGGCGTAGTCCGGCGTGAGGTCGATGAGGGCGGAGTTGACGAGGAGCCCGGCGGCGACGAGGAGGCCGCCGACGGCGCCGATGGTGGCCATGCCGACGCGGGGGCCGACGCGGCTGGCGAGCGCAGCGAAGGCGAGTGCGGCCAAGGGTCCGGGGGCGAGCTCGGCGCCGGCGCGCAGGATGCTGTGGCCCCACACCTGGGTGAGGAACAGCACTCCGGACAGCAGGAGGGCGGCGAAGGCGGCGAAGAACGCGAACGCCGCGGCGACCGCGAGGGCGAACGAGGGTATCCGCAGGATCGGGAGCTCCAGCACGGGTACCGGGTGGCGGGTGGAGCGGGCGAGCGTGGTGATGGTCAGCAGGGCGGCGGCGGCGAAGGCGGTCAGCGTGCCGGCGGTCGTCCAGCCCCATTCGCGGCCCTTCACGAGGGCGAGCGTCAGCGCGCCGATGCCGAGCATGAGGGCGACGGTGCCGGCGAGGTCGGGCAGGCCACCTGCCCGGGGGTCGCGGGACTCCTCGACGCGGCGGGCCGCGTACCAGATGGAGACCGCACCCAGCGGGAGGTTGACCAGGAACACCCACCGCCAGCTCGCCTGAACGAGCAGCCCGCCCAGCGGCGGCCCGGCGGCGGCGCCGACGGCGCCCACCGCTGCCCAGGCGGCGATGACCGCCGGACGGCGCTGCGGCGCGAACGCCGGCAGCACCACGCCCAGCGAGCTGGGCGTGAGGATCGCCGCACCGGCGCCCTGCAGGACCCGGGCCGCGATCAGGACCGGCGCCGACGGCGCGGCGGCGCAGGCGGCCGAGGCGAGGACGAACAGCGACATGCCGGCGACGAAGCCGCGCTTGCGTCCGTACAGGTCGGCCAGCCGCCCGGACGGCACGAGCAGGGCGGCGAACACGACCGCGTACCCGTTGAGGACCCACGACAGCTCGGCCAGCCCGCTGCCGGCGAAGTCCCGCTGTATGTCGGGGAACGCGATGTTGACGATGAACAGGTCGAGCAGCGACGCGAACACCCCGATGGAGATCATCGCGAACGTGCGCCCTGGTCTGGACACGGTCACCCTCCCGCGTTGGTTTCTTGATGCAACGCACGGTACGCTCAGCTGGTTGTTTCACGCAACCTACTGTCGGGGCGGAAGGCCATCGAGATGACGGCGCAGACTCTCGCCGTGGCGCGGGGACCGCATCGGGTACACGCGGAGGTGACGCCGGGCGGTGGCGTGCCCGTGGTGTTGATGCACGGGTTCCCGGACAGCCTGCGGCTGTACGACCGGCTGCTGCCGTACCTGGCGGGCCGGGTCGCGGTCGTGCGGTTCGACTTCCTGGGTGGTCTTCGGCGCCGCCGACCGGTACCTCAACCCGCGGTGAGTCCTGGCCCGGGGACCAGGTCCATGTCCTGCGGGCCGACCGGTTGGCCACAGGTGGTGCAGACCAGGGCGGCGCGCAGGACGCCGCCGCAGTCGCGGTGGTGGGCCAGCCGCGGTGGGCCGGACGGCTCGGCGAGGTGCCGGTCACCCCAGTGCATGAGGGCGATGACGGGGGTGGCCAGTTCGCGCCCCATGGGGGTGAGCCGGTACTCGTGGCGAACCGGGCGTTGCTGGTAGGGAACCCGTTGCAGCACCCCGGCCTGGATGAGGCGGTTCAGCCGGTCGGCGAGGACGTTGCGGGCGATGCCGAGACTGTGCAGGAAGTCGTCGAAGCGGCGCAGTCCGAGCAACGCGTCGCGGACGATGAGCAGGGTCCACCGTTCGCCGAGCACCTCCAGCGCGCGGGCGATCGAGCAGACCTGGTCGTCATAGGTTCGGCCGAGCATCGCCGTCGACTGTAGCTCAAGTGAGTTTCATCGTACTACTGAGCGGTGTCCGGCCGACCCAGTGCGCGGGTTTCGACAGCGCTGGCGGTATCCGCGTCCGCGCGTCACCGCGCGCCGCGTCGAGCTGGGACTGGGTGAGGAAGAGGCCGCCGCGCAGGTCCGCGCCGCGCAGGTCGGTACCGCGCAGGTCGGCCCCGGTGAGGTCGGCCCCGCGCAGGTCCGCGTCGCGCAGGTCGGCGCCGATGAGGCACGCCCCGCGCAGGTTGGCCGCCCGCAGGCCCTGCCCGCGCAGGTCGGCGCCGACCAGGTCAGCGCCGCGGTGGTCCGCCGGCGGCCGGCCGGCACCGGTCCCGGATCCGGCCCCCGCGCCGCGCCCCGCCCCGGAGCCGGAGCCGGTCCGGACCAGGTCGCTGACCGCGCGGAGCACCGCGTTGACCCGCTCCCGGTGCGCGGCCACGTCGAGCGTGAGCAACGCGCCCGAGCCCAGGTGGGGCAGCCGTTCGGTCTCCCGGAGCGCGATCGCCACCTCGTCCCGCAGCGGAGCGGCGCCGGGCAGGTCCAGCGCCTCGGTCAGGTACCACAGCAGCTCGTGCAGGTGCCGCATGACAGGGAACACGGCGAACATCCGCTCGGCCGTCTCCGGCGCCCGCCGCCAGTCCCGCCCGCCGAACGTCTCCTGGGCAACCCGCTGCCCGGCGCCGAAGCAGTCGTAGACCGCGCAGCCGGGAAAGCCCCGCGACCGCAGGTCGGTGTGGATGCCACAGCGGAAGTCCGCGCCCAGGTGCGGGCAGGGCCGCCCGGCGGGCTTGTCGATGGCGAAGTCGGCCGAGGCGTCGAAGGCCGGCACGACGCAGCACAACCCGAAGCAGCGGGCGCAGTCGGCGCGCAGGTCGGCGCGGTGCTCGGACACGGCTCCATCCCCGGTCGGGATCGCGAACCGCCCCCACGATACCCGCGGCCGACGCGCGCGGTACCTAGGCAACCACCCGGCCGGCCACCACCGTGCGCACGACCGTCCCGTCCCGCCGGACCGCCACGAGGTCGGCGCGCCGGCCGGGGGCGAGCACGCCCCGGTCGGTCAGGCCGGCCGCCCGGGCCGGCGCGCGCGTCACCAGCGCCACCGCGGCGGGCAGCGGCAGCCCGCAGCCCAGCGCCGCCGGCCACAGCGCCTCCGGGTAGTAGTCGCCGACCAGCAGGTGCAGGGCGCGGTGGGACAGCGCGTCGAACGCGCTCAGGTTGCCGCTGGTCGAGCGGCGCAGCAGCAGGTTGGGCGCGCCCATCGCAACCGCCAGGCCGGCCGGGCGGGCGGCCCGCGCGGTCTGCACGGTGGTCGGGAACTCCGCGATGACGGTACCGTGCGCCCGCGCCCGCCCGATCGTTTGCGGCGAGTCGGGGTCGTGCCAGGCCAGCGGTACCCCGGCCCCGCGCGCCGCCGCGGAAAGCCGGCCGAGCCGGTGCTCGACGGTGGTGTGGTTCCGGACCGACAGCAGCGCCACCTCGCCACGGGCGAGCAGCTCCTCGGCGGCGCGCACCGACTCCTCGTCCGCCAGCTCCACCCGCAGGTGCAGCCGGTGGTCCACGAGCGGGTCGGGCAGCGCGCGCAGCTCGGACCAGAGCGCCTCGGTCGCCGACCATTCCCGCCGGCCGATCTCGTCACCGATCAGGCGCAGCGCGGCGTACCCGGTCGTCACGCCCGCGCCGGCCAGCCGCCGGTCCAGCGCCCGGACCGCGACGCCGAACGGCAGGCGGACCCCGGGCCGGGGCTCGGCGAGCTTGGCCACCGCGTCGCTGTGCAGGTCGACCGCACCCGGTACCAGCAGCACGTCGCCGAGCGGGCGGGCGCCCTCCACGGGACCGGGCCGGACCGCCGCGATGCGCCCGGCGCCGTCCACCGACACGGTGCCCGGCCGCAGGATCAGGTCCCCGGCCACCACCGTTCCCGCCGTCCAGTGCGTCAACACGCTCATGTCCGCACCCCCACGATCTCCTCCGGGGTTCCCTCGGCGACCACCCGGCCGCGCTCGACGAGCAGCGCCCGCGTGGCCAGTTCCTCCACTGCGGACAGCTCGGGGAAGACCGCGATCGCCGCGGCGCCCCCGGCCACGCTCGCCCGGATCAGCGCGGCGGCCGCCGCCCGGGTCGCCGGGTCGAGCGCGCAGGTCGGTTCGTCCAGCAGCAGCAGCCGGGGCGTGCCGGCCAGCGCGCGCGCCAGGTCGACCCGCTGGCGTTCGCCGTCGGAGAACGTGGCCGGGTAGGCGTCATGCAGCCGCTCGGGCAAGCGCAGCCCGGTCAGCAGCTCGCGGGCCCGGGCCCGGGCGGTGGACCGGTCGATCCCGGCGCGCAGCAGCGGTTCCGCGACGACCAGGTCGGCCGGCGTCCGGGGCTCCGCGTGCCGGCACTGGCCCACCATGGCGATCTCGTCCGAGCGCAGCGCGACCACCACCGGGTCCGGCGCGGTGACCAGGTCCACCACCCCGTACCGCGCCGAGGCGTACCGGGCGGTGCCGCCACTCGGCAGGTAGGTCCGGGACAGGCACTTGAGCAACGTCGACTTGCCGGCGCCCGATGCGCCCAGCACGGCGAGCAGCTCCCCGCCCCGTACCGTCAACGACACGTCGACCAGCGCGGCCAGCTTCCGCCCACCCAGCAGGTGCAGCGTGAACGTCTTGCGCAGCCCGGCCACCGTCAGCACGTCGGTCATAGTGACGCCACCAGCAGTTGGGTGTACGCGTCCTGGGGGTCCTCCAGTACCTGTTCGGTGACGCCGGACTCGACCACGCGACCCCGGTACATGACGAGCGTGCGCTGGGCGAGCAGCCGGATGACGCCCAGGTCGTGGCTGACCACGACCATCGCCACCCCGGTCCGGGCCGGCAGCTCCTTGACCAGGTCGAGGATCGCCGCCCGGACGTGCGCGTCCAGGCCGCTGGTCGGCTCGTCGAGCAGCAGCAGCGGCGGCTCGTTGGCCGTCGCCTTGGCCAGTTGCAGGCGCTGGCGCATCTCGCCGGAGTAGGTGCCCGCGAGGTCGTCCACCCGGTCCGCGCCGATCTGCACCCGGGCGAGCAGCTCGGCGGCGCGGGCGCGGATCCGGCCGACGTGCCGCCAGTCCGCGGCCAGCAGCCGCTCGGCGACGTTGCCGCCGGCCGAGACGCCGAGGTCCAAGCCCTGCGCCGGGTCCTGGTAGACCATGCCCATGCGGAAGCCGCGCAACCACCGCCGGCGCTGGACGTCGACGCGGGTGAGCTCCTCGCCGTCCAGGCGCACCGAGCCGGCGTACGGGGCGAGGTCGAGGTGGACGCAGCGCAGCACGGTGGACTTGCCGGAGCCGGACCCGCCGACGATGCCGACGATCTCGCCGGGGTACACGTCGAAGGTCACGTCGGCGCAGCCGGTGCGCTCCCCGTACCGCTTGGTCAGCCCGCACACCTGCAGCAGCGGGTCGGCGGCGGTCACGCCGTCCCCGTCCGCGCGTCGCAGTAGGCCGTGTCGCTGCACCGCCAGCCCTGGTCCGGTACCTCGGTGCGGAACGACGTGGTCGAGCCGCACCGGGCGCAGGGTGCCTCGGCCTGCTCGATCTCGAACGGGTGGTCCTCGAAGTCCAGCGGTACCACGTCGGTGTACGGCGGCAGCGCGTACACCCGCTGCTCCCGCCCGGCGCCGAACAGGTACAGCGTCCGGCTCTGGTGCAGCTTGGCCACGTCGTGGCGGGGGATCGGCGTCGGGTCGGTCAGCACAGTGCCGTTGACCAGGCACGGGTACCGGTAGGACAGCGAGATCCGGCCGTACCGCACGATGTCCTCGTACAGGTAGAGCCACATCTTCGAGTAGTCGCGCTCGGCGTGCATCCGCCGGGTCACCGCGTCGCTCGGCGCCACCAGCCGCAGCGGCTCGGGACACGGCACCTGGAGCACCACGATCGCGGCCGGGTTGACCGGCCCGTCGGGGATCCGGTGCCGGGTCTGGATCAGCGTCGCCTCGGCTGCGTCGCGGGTGGTGCGGACCCCCGTCGTGCGGGTCAGTAGGGCCCGGATGTTGACCGCGTTCATGCTCGCGTCGTCGCCCTGGTCGATCACCTTGACCACGTCGGAGCGGCCGACCAGGCTCAGCGTCAGCTGCACCCCGCCGGTACCCCAGCCGCGCGCCAGCGGCATCTCGGGGCTGCCGAAGGCCACCTGGTACCCGGGCAGCGCCACCGCCTTGAGGGTGCGCCGGCGCAGCTCCCGCTTGGTGCCCTCGTCGAGGAAGGCGAAGCTGTACCCGTCGGCGCCGCCCATCCGCGCCCGCGCCGCCAGCGCGCTCAGCCGTCTCATCGCGGTACCCGCACGTGCTGCCGGATCGTCCGGACCCGGTCGAGGTCGGCGGCGAAGGTCACCTCGTGCGGCAGCTTCATGTGCTCGACGAAGCCGGCCGCCTCCACGCCGTCCACGTGCGCGAGGACGAACTCCTCGTCGGCGAGCGGGCTGTCGAACGGGGTGTCGTCGTGCACCCCGGACAGCACCGCGTCGAGGATCGCCATCGCGATCGCCCGGCGCTCGCCCCGGCCGGGTACGCAGCCGTACCCCATCCCGAGCGTGCCGTTGTCCTGGTTGGGTTTCTGCCCGATCGCCTCGGCCTCGGTCACCGGGATCTCGCCGACGCACACCGGCTCGCCGGTGCGCGGATGCGCCACGGTCAACGGCAAGGTGCCGACGCGCAGATCGGCCAGCGTCGGATGGAACGGCCCGTACCCGCGGAGGTTGGCGTAGGCGAACGCGGCCAGCGCCCCGCTCTGGCCCCGGGCCAGCGCCTGCAGGCGCGCCGACCGCTCAGCCGGGAACCGCAGCGCCGCCCGGGTGATGTCCTGGGCCGGCGGCGCCACCTGGGGCGGCGTCACCAACCCCTCGTCGCGCAGGTGGTCGACCACCTTGGCCATGCGCCGGGACGGGGCGGCGGGCCGTTCTCCGGCCGCCGCTTCACCCGCGCCGGGATCGCGGGCGGCCGCCGTCGGCGGCGCCTCGTCCGGTCGCTCGGCCAGGGTGAGGTCGAGCATCCGCAGGCCGTAGTCGTTGGTCGCGCCGAGGAGCTGCCCGCCGGGCGGATGCCGGAACGCCGAGCTGATCCGCCGCTCGGGCCGCAGGTCGCCGGTGTCGGCCCGGGCGGGCGCCCGGCGCGGCAGCGTCGACCGGTACCCGCGCAGCAGGAACACCGCCTCGGCGACGTCGCCGCGCGCCTGGGTGAACGCGATCGCCGCGAGCTCCGGCGCATACACCCCCGCCTCGCCCTGCACCTCGTCGAGCACCAGCGGGAGATGGGTGGTCACCGCCGCCACCGTCTGCCACCCGCCGGTGGGCCGGGCCAGCCCGCGCGCCGCCCGGATCGCCTCTTCCGAGCCCTTGACCGCGAGGTACCCCATGGTCAGGCCACCCTCTCCAGTGCCGTCGAACGGGGCAGGGCGGCGCAGTGGCCCGCCCGGTCCACCAGGATGAGGTCGACCCCGCACGGGTACCCCGAGCGGGTGACCTGCCACAACGCCACCTCGGGCCCGGCGACTCCGGCCAGCCGCAGGTGGCGCGGCACCGGCCCGACCCCGGGGCCGGTCAGCGAGAGCGCCAGCGGTCCGGTGCCGACCGCCTCGATCTCGTAGATGGCGGTGGCGCCCAGCGCCGGGTCGAGCAGCGTCCCGTGCCGCACCCGGATCAACTCGCCGTGCGAGTCACCGCTCCGGACGAGGACGAAGTCGGCGCGGTCCCAGTGCGGGTCGCCGGGCTCGGCGAGGGTCACCTCGTGGTCGACCAGCGTCGCCAGCACCAGCGGCAACCCCGGCTCGACGCCGTGCACGGTACCCGGCCGCGCCATCGCCACCAGCAGCGCGCGGTAGCAGCGCTGGGTGTCCAGCGGGCCGAACATCATCGCAGCACCTCCAGATCGACCCGGGTCGCCGCGCGGGCCCGGGCCCGCGCGTCCCGCTCGTGGCCGGTCGTCGCGTGCGTGTACGCGACCAGTTCCTCGACCTCTGCCCGGAACCGGCCGGCCTCCGCGGCGGCGTCGCAGACCGCGGCGGCCAGCGCGCGCTCGGCGTCGCAGCCGAGCACCACCGCGTCGCCGCGGCAGCCGTCCACGGACACGCTGGCCTCGCAGACCACGACCTCGCACAGGTGGAACGGCTGCCCGCCGACCGACTCGGTCAGCTCGACGAGCATGGTCGCCGGGCCCGGTACCGACAGCAGCTCGACGTGGGCGGCGGCCAGGATCCGCTCGGCCAGCTCGGCGAGCCGGGTCGGCTCGGCCACGGCGAGCCCGGCGAACCGCTGCGCCGACTCACTCATCCGCCGGCCTCGCCGTGCCTCGACGCGCCGCCGGGAGATGGTCGGTCATCCGAGTGCATCGTGCTTCCCTCACCATCGGTGTCTGTGCGGTTCCGGGTATAACGAGTTTGGAACCGATCCAGACATGGTGGTGGAAGCGAGGCGCTCTTCGGGTGGGCTATGCGGGATCCGCATAGCACCCGGACGACGGATCAGCCGACCGGGTCGAGAACGCCGGCCAGCGGCGCGATCGGCGGGGCGTCCCGCCAGGGAACCAGCCGGCGCAGCTCGTCGGTGACCACGGCCGCCCCGGTGCGCCGGCCCACGGCGAGGGCCTCGAACCCGATCGCGGCGGCGTGCTCCAGCGCGCCGGTCTCGGCGTAGGCGCGGGCCAGCTTGGCCAGGTGGATGCCCTGCTCCCACTGGCACAGCTGGGCCCGGCTGGCCTCACTGGCGCGGTACAGGTAGATCGCCTCCTGCGGCCGGCCGAGTTCGAGCAGGCACGCGCAACGCTCGGCGCGCAGGTGGTGCTCGGTGACGTAGTACCCGACGCGGTACTCGTCGGTCCACCCGCCGGTGATGCCGCCGGCGATGGTGCTGGCCTCGTCGAGCGTGACCAGGCAGGCGTCCGCGTTGCCCGCGGCCGCGTGGCCGCGCGCCTCCTGGGCCAGGGCCAGCGCGAGGACCTGCGCGGACAGCCCGTGCTCGCGCTGCGCCGCCCGGGCCAGCCCGATCATGCTGTCGTCGTCGCCCTCAGCCTCGGCGAGCTGGCCCTGGCGCACGTACACGTACGCCACCAGCTCCGGGTCCTCGGCGGCCTGCGCCTGTTGCAGGGCCCGCTCGGTCCAGCGCCGGGCGCCGGGCAGGTCGCCGACCTCCTGGTGCAGCCAGCCGCAGAACTCGGCGTAGAGCGCGGCCACGTCGAGCAGCTGCCGGCGCAGGTCGCCCCGGGCGGCGCGGCGGATCCGGTCGACGAGGTTGTGCACCTCCCGCACGGCGCGGGCCAGGTCGCCGGAGCCGAGCCAGTTGTCGGCCTCGTTGAGCAGCCGGCGGGCCACGAGCAGCCGACGTACCACGTCGGGGTCGATGGCGTGGTCCTCCTCCCAGGTCCCCGAGGCGTCGACCGGCAGCGCGGCCAGGACCGAGGTGGTACACGCGGCGGCGAGGGTGTGGCCGTCCACGGCCACCGCGGCGGTACCGTCGCCGAGCTGGGCGCTCAGCCGGTGCGCGTCCGGGCCGGGCATCGGGTACGCCCCGTCGGCGAGCCCCAGCAGCGGTCCGGGGATGCCGAGCACCCGCTGGAGCAGCCGCAGGATCCGCAGGTCGAAGGCGAGATTGCCGCCCGACTCCAGCCGGGAGACGGCCGACTGGGACAGCCCGGCCAGGGTACCGAACTCGGCCTGGTTGAGACCGTGTGCCCGGCGCGCCACCGCGATCACCGCGCCCGGGCCTTGACGGGCGGCCTCCCGCACGTCCCAGGAGCTCCACAGGGCACCGGGCAGCGGGCACAGCCCCTGTCCCGTCGGTAGGACCACCGTCAGCATCATCCGTACCCGTCTGGGGCGAGAGGTGGAACGCTGCGGTTCAGCCTAGCCCTCCGTGGCACTCCGTAGACGATCTGTGACGCGTCACGGCACACCCGCGTCCGGGCCTGCGCCGGTACCGGCGTCAGCCGGTGCCCGGGATCCGTGCCGGTAGGTCCGCCTCGATCCGCGCCGCGGCGGCCAGCAGCGGCGGCAGGAGCCTGCGCCGGACCGACTCGACCGGGGTACGGCTGGCGTGCGCGGAGATGTTGATCGCGGCGACGGTACGGCCGTCGCGGTTGCGGATCGGCGCGGCTACCGCGCGCAGCCCCTCCTCCAGCTCCTGGTCGACGATGGCCCAGCCCTGCGCGCGGACCCGGGCCAGCTCCGCGCGCAGCCCGGCGACCGTGGTGACGGTGCGGGGCGTGAGCCGGTCCAGCCGGACGGTGTCGAGGTAGGCATCGAGGTCGGCGTCGGGCAGACCGGCGAGCAGGACCCGGCCCATGGACGTGGCGTACGCCGGGAAGCGGGTACCCACGCTGATCGCCACCGTCATGATCCGCGAGGTGGGTACCCGCGCGACGTAGACCACGTCCCCGGCATCGAGCACGGATACCGACGAGGACTCGTTGACCTCGCCGACCAGGGCCTCCAGGTGGGGCTCGGCCACCTCCGGCAGGGACAGGCTGGACAGGTAGGCGTAGCCCAGCTCCAGCACCCGCGGGCTGAGCGCGAAGAGGCGCCCGTCGCTGCGCACGTACCCGAGGTCGACCAGCGTCAGCAGGAACCGGCGGGCGGCGGCGCGGGTGACCCCGGTGGCCGCGGCGACCTCGCTCAGCGTCAGCTCGGGGCGGGTCCGGTCGAACGCGCGGATGACCGCGAGCCCGCGTTCGAGCGACTGGACGAAGTCGGGACGGGCGCTCACCGGTCGCCGCCCGCGAAGAAGTCGGCGAGCAGGCCGGTCACGATCTCCGGCTGTTCCAGGTTGACCAGGTGCGCGGCGTCCACCACGGCCAGGCGCGCGCCTTTGACGGCGGCGACGATCGCGTCGCTGTGCGGTACCGGCAGCGCGGGGTCGCCCGCGCCGGCGACCACGAGCGTCGGTGCGGTGATGCGGTCGAGCACTGGCGTCAGGTCCAGCGCGGCGATGGCCTCGCAGCACGCGGCGTACCCCTCGGCCGGGGTGTCGAGCAGCATCGCCCGCGCCGACGCCACCACCTCCGGCCAGGCCCGGGCGAACTGCGGCGTGAACCAGCGCCCGACCACGGTGTCGGCCACCGCCGCGGTACCGCCCGCCCGTACCGCGGCCGCCCGCTCGTGCCACGCCTCGGGCTGCCCCGGCCGGGCGGACGTGGCGAGCAACGCGAGCCGCCGGACCCGCCCGGGCGCGTGGGCGGCGACCGACATCGCGACCATGCCGCCGAGGGACAGCCCGCCGATGTCGGCCCGGTCCACGTCCAGGTGGTCGAGCAGGGCGAGCAGGTCGGCGCCCAGCTCGTCGATGCGGTAGGGGCCGGGGGGCGCGGGGGAGTCGCCGTGGCCCCGGTGGTCGTAGCGCACCACCCGGCGGGTCGCGGTCAGCACGGGCAGCTGCGGCCGCCACAGCTCCGTGGTGGTACCCAGGGAGCTGCCCAGGACGAGCACCGGCCCGTCCGCCGGCCCGTCCACCCGGAATGCCAGCCTGGTCATGTGCCGCCGCCCGCGGCCGGCCGGGCACAGGGCGGCCGTGTCCACAACGGCGCGGGCGCAGACCGCTCCTCCCGCGAGGATCGGGCATGACCCGCGCGAGCGCAGCGAGCGCGAGCTAGCTCGGTCATGGCACCGTCCGGTCCACCAGCGCCGGCGCGTGGCCCACGTCGACCGGCCCGGTGCCGAGGTGGGCGCGCATCCGGTCCGGGTGCACGACCAGGTTCTCCAGGCAGTCGCGCAGCCACGCGGCGGCCGAGCCGGTGGCGGTCAGCAGCTCGCGCAGCGGCCGCCACTCCGCGTGCCACGCCCCGGCGGCGCGCTGCAGCTCGTGCGGCATCGCGGCGAGCAGGGTGGCGACCAGGCCTGGGACCTGCGCCGCGGCGGCGAGCGTGGACACCGCCGCGACCGGGTTGCGCTTGTGCGGCATCGACGACGAGCCGCCCGGCCGGCCCTCGCCGACCTCACCGACCTCGGTCTGCGCGAGCAGCGTCACGTCGCGAGCCACCTTGGCGAGCGCACCGGCGGCGGTACCCAGCGCGCCGGCCAGCTCGGCGATCCGGGTGCGGTCGGTGTGCCACGGCAGCACCGGTACGGTGAGGCCGAGCGCCGCGCCGAGCCGTGCCGGCAGGTCGGGGCCGAGGCCGGCGAGGGTACCGGCGGGCCCGCCGAGCTGTACCGCCAGCCGCGTCTCCCGGACCTCGGCGAGCCGGCGGGCAGCGGTGTCCAGGCCGGTGTACCAGCCGGCGGCCAGCAGCCCGAACGTCACCGGTACCGCCTGTTGCAGCAGGGTCCGGCCGGGCATCGCGGTGTCCCGGTGGGTACGGGCCAGCCGGGCCGCGGCGCCGGCCGCGCCGCCCAGGTCGTCGAGCACCGCCCCGAGCGCCCGGTGCGCCACCAGCATCGCGGCGGTGTCGAGGATGTCCTGGCTGGTCGCCCCGAGGTGCACGTGCCCGGCCGCCGGTGGCCCGACGGCGTGGCGGAGCGCGGCGACGAGGGGTACCACCGGGTTGCCGCTCTGCGCGGCGGCGCGGCCGAGCGCGCCGGCGTCGTACCCCTCGGGCCGGCAGGCCGCCGCGATCGCCGCCGCCGACGCGGCCGGGATGAGTCCGGCGTCGGCCTGGACCCGGGCCAGCGCCGCCTCGACCGCGAGCAGGGCGGCGACCCAGGCGTCGTCGGAGAGCAGCCCGCGCACCGGCCCGCGCGCGAGGACGGCGTCGAAAAGCCCGGGTTCAGAGCTGGAAGAAGACGGTCTCATGCGGCCCCTGGAGGTGGATGTCCAGCGCGTACCCGTCGTCCGTGGCCGTGGCGACCAGCGTGGCGCGGCGGGCCGGGTCGAGCCTGGCGAGGACCGGATCGCCGGTCGCGTCGGGGACGTAGAGCCGCGTGACCACGCGGTTGAGCAGCCCGCGTGCGAAGACCGAGAGGTTGACGTACGGCGCGGGTCGGGGGGACCGCAGCGCCCACCGGCCAGCGGCGTCGGTCGCGGCGCGGGCGAAGGCCGGCGGATCGGGGTGCCAGGCCTCGATCAGCGCGTCGGGCACGGGTTCCCCGGCGCCGTCGAATACCTGCCCGCGCAGCCATACCCCGTCGGGGACGCCGGGCGCGTCGGGCAGACCGAGCGCGAAGAACGGCCCAACGGTCTGCGACGGCGTGGTCATGATGGTCCCTCAAACGGCGTGGCGCGCAGGACGATGTCCCACCGGTAGGCCAGGGCCCACTCCGGCACGCTCTCCGGCAGGTCCAGCGCGGCGACCAGGCGGTCGCGGGCGAACTCGGGCACGGCGGTGGCGATGGCGTCGTGCGGCAGCAGCGGGTCGCCCGGGAAGTACATCTGGGTCACCAGCCGCTGCACGAATGCCCGGCCGAAGAGGGAGAAGTGGATGTGCGCGGGCCGCCAGGCGTTGCGGCTGTTCTTCCAGGGGTACGCGCCGGGGCGGATGGTGACGAACCGGTACCGGCCCGCCTCGTCGGTCAGGCAGCGGCCGGCGCCGGTGAAGTTGGGGTCGAGCGGGGCCGGGTGGCGGTCGGCGTCGTGCCGGTACCGGCCGGCTGCGTTGGCCTGCCACACCTCGACGAGCGTGTGCGGCACCGGGCGCCTGTCCGCGTCCAGCACCCGGCCGTGCACGATGATCCGCTCGCCCTGGGGCTCGACGGCGTGCTGAGCGGTGAGGTCCGCGTCGGCGGCCGCGACGCCGCCCTCGCCGAACACCGGGCCGGTCTGCTCGGCCGGGCCGGGCGGCAGCGGTACCGGCGGCCGGGCGGGCGCGCGCAGCGCGGTGGACCGGTACGCCGGCCAGGCCAGCGGGGGATCGGCGTCCACGGGCGTCCTCCTTCACTTCGTGGCGAGCTTCATGTCGCGGCGAGCAGCGCGCGCAGGGCGGACAGCTCGGCGTCGGTCGGCGGGTCGGTGCGCCCCAGCGGTTCGGCGACCGTGAGGTCCCAGCCGGTCGCGGCGCGCGCGTCGTCGACCGTGACGCCGGGGTGCAGCCGGGTCAGGGTCAGCTCGCCGGTCCCCGCGTCGGGTTCGAGCACGCCCAGGTCGGTGATGACGGTGAGCGGTCCGGAGCCGCCGGCGACGGAGGTGACGAAGTCGACCCGTTCGACGAACGTGCGCGGGTTCTGCCGGACCACCATGATCACTTCCGGGCACGAGGCGGCGATCTCGGGCGCGCCGCCTGACCCGGGCAGCCGTACCTTCGGCCGCCGGTAGTCCTCGCCGATCACCGTGGTGTTGATCCGGGCGTACCGGTCGAGCTGCGCCGCGCTGAGGAAGCCCACCTCGATGCGGCCGGCCTGGAGCCAGTAGTTGAACACCTCCGGCACGCTGACCACGGCGTCGGCGGTCTCGGCCAGCTCACCGTCGCCGATGGACAGCGGCAGCCGGGTCGGATGCGCGCCGATCGCTCCGGACTCGTAGACCAGTGCGAGGTCGGGGCAGATGGTCCGCTTGGCCAGGTTGGCCGCGGTGCTGGGCAGGCCGATGCCGACGAAGCAGGAGCGGTGCCCGGCCAGCGCCCGCGCCGCCGCGACCGTCATCATCTCGTCGGCGGTCCAGCTCACTGTGCCTCCCGCTGCGCTCACGTCGCGTACACCTGCCGGTCCAGCCACGCGGTGAACGTGGCCCGGTCGCGGCTGATCGTGTCCCATTCGCGGTAGGCGCGGTTGTCCCGGTCGTAGTAGCCCTGCGCGTAGGAAGGGCGGGCGCCACCGGGTACCACCGAAAAGGCGGTGACCACCCACGCGGGCAGGACGACCGCGCCCGGCCGGGGGTCGAGCCGGTCGACCACCTCCTCGACGGTGACCAGCGACCGGCGGGCGGCGAGGACGGCCTCCTTCTGCACCCCGGTCAGCCCCCAGAGCTGGACGTTGCCCTGCCGGTCGGCGCGCTGGGCGTGCACGATCGCGACGTCCGGGTGCAGCGCCGGCACCGCGGTGAGCACCTCGCCGGTGAACGGGCAGGTGATCGGCGCGATCGTCGGGGTGTGCTTGGCGAGGTCGGTGCCCCGGTAGCCGCGCAGGACCGCGAACGGCAGCCCGGAGGCGCCCGCGACGTACCGGTTGGCCATGCCGGCGTGGCTGTGCTCCTCCAGCTCCAGCGGCGCCGGCCAGTCGTGCTGCACCGCGTCGCGTAGCCGGTGCAGCGAGCCCACCCCGGGATTGCCGCCCCAGGAGAACACCAGCTTGCGCGCGCAGCCGGCGCCGATGAGCTGGTCGTAGATCAGGTCGGGGGTCATCCGGACGAGCGTGAGGTCGCGCCGGCGTTGCCGGATGATCTCGTGGCCAGCCGCCATCGGGATGAGGTGGGTGAAGCCTTCCAGCGCGACGGTGTCGCCGTCGCCCACCAGCGCGGCGATGCCGTCGGTCAGGGAAACCAGCTCGGCCATGCCCGTCCTCGTGTACGCATAGCGAACGCCACGTGCTCGTCTCGGACCCTAGGCGGACCCGCCCACCGCCGTCAACGCGGCGGACATTGACGATCGCCAGGACGGTACCTACGGTCGCTATGAGAACCAGCGTGCGGCATCCGAACTCCTCGCGGCCGGCGGCCGGCCGGCTTGCGACTGCCGGGACGGAGGTCCCCCGATGCGCCGACAGCTCGCCGCGCTCGTGTCGTTCAGCCTGACCCTCACCGGCGCCGCCGCGTGCGGCTCGTCCGGTACCCCCAGCAAGCCGTCGCCCGGGCAGCCGGACAAGGTCGCCGGCGCGGTCATCGCGATCGTCGACGTGGCGCCGGTCTACCTGGGCAAGCAGAAGGGCTTCTTCAGCCAGCGCAACATCGACCTGTCGCTGTCGACCAGCCAGGGCGGCGCGGCGATCGTCCCGGCCGTGCTCAACGGGCAGGTGCAGATCGGCTTCAGCAACGTGACCTCGCTGCTGCTCGCGGCGAGCAAGGGCCTGCCGGTCAAGATGGTCTGCAACGGGGTCGCCTCGACCGGCGTGCCCGACAAGGACTACAGCGGCGTCGTGGTGAAGGCCGGCAGCCCGGTGCGTACGGCCGCCGACCTGGCCGGGAAGACGGTCGCGGTCAACACGCTGAAGAACATCGGCGACACGACGGTACGGGCGTCGGTGCGCAAGGCCGGCGGCGACCCGAAGGCGGTCAAGTTCGTGGAGCTGGCGTTCCCCGACATGCCCGCCGCACTGCAAGCCGGAAGGGTCGACGCGATCTGGGTGGTGGAGCCGTTCCTGACCGCCGCCAAGGCCGGCGGGGGCCGGGTGGTCGCCGCCAACTACGTGGACACCGCGCCGAACCTGACCGTCGCCACGTACTTCACCTCGGCGCAGCTCGCCAAGTCCAACCCGGACCTGGTCAAGAGGTTCACCGAGGCGATGACCGAGTCGCTGCGCTACGCCGACGCGCACCCCGACGAGGTGCGGCAGGTGCTCGGCACGTACACCCAGATCGCCGCGGACGTGGCGGCCAAGCTGACGCTGCCGAAGTGGCCGACCGACATCAACCGGCAGTCCGTGCAGACCCTGGCCGACCTCGCGGTCGGGGACGGGCTCATGGACAGGGCGCCGGACCTGTCCGCGCTGTTGCCATGAGCGCTCCTGCCATAGGAAGGTGGCCGGGCCTGGTCGGGCTGCTCGCCTTCGGCGGGCTGCTGGAGCTGCTGCCGCGCGCCGGACTGGTACCGGCCGGGTACCTGCCGCCGTCGAGCCGGATCGCGCGGGCGCTGGCCGACCAGGCGCGCCGGGCGGAGTTCTGGACCGCGCTGGGCGACACGGTCCGCACCTGGCTGACCGGCCTGGCCATCGCCGTGGCGGCCGGGCTGGTCTGCGGGATCGTCATCGGGTCGGTGCCCGCCCTGCGCACCGCGACCGCCTCGACCGTCGAGTTCCTCCGGCCGATCCCGTCCGTGGCGCTGATCCCGCTGGCCGTGCTGCTGTACGGCACCGGGATCCGGGCGACCTTGGTGCTCGTCGTGTACGCGGCGTTCTGGCAGGTGCTCGTGCAGGTGCTGCACGGGGTGGGCGACGTGGACCCGGTGGCCCGGGACACCGCGCTGTCCTACCGGTTGGGGCGCTGGGCCCGGGTGCGGTACCTGGTATGGCCGACGGCGCTGCCGTACGCGCTGACCGGGGTACGGCTGGCCACCTCGGTGGCGCTGGTGCTGGCGGTGACCGGCGAGCTGGTCATCGGTACCCCCGGGCTGGGCCGGGAGATCGCGGTCGCGCAGGGCAGCGGCGCGGTACCGGCGATGTACGCCCTGGTCGTCGTCACCGGCCTGCTCGGCGTGGCGGCCAACCTGGTCACCCGCGCGGCCGAACGGCGCGTCCTCGCGTGGCACCCCTCGGTCCGGTCGGAGGTGCCGGCATGACCGAGCGCAGCGAGGTGCCGGCATGACCGCCGCCGTGCGGCGCACCGCCGCCATGCTCGGGCTGCCGGCGGTGCTCGTGGCGGTGTGGTGGTTCGCCAGCTCCGGCAGTACCGACGTCTACCGGCCGCCGCTGTCGCGGATCCTGGTCGCCTTCCGGGAGACCTGGTTCGGCCGGCGGCTGCTCGACGACGTGGCACCGAGCCTGGCCCGGCTCGCCGTCGGCTACGCGGTGGCCCTCGCCGTCGGCGTCGGGCTCGGCCTGGTGCTCGGGTCCAGCCGCCCGCTGCGCGCGCTCACCGAGCCGGTACTGGAGTTCCTGCGCGCGATCCCGCCGCCGGTACTGGTCCCGATCGTGATGCTCGTCGCCGGCATCGGTGACCTGATGAAGGTCCTCGTCATCGTGTCCGGCTGCCTGTGGCCGGTCCTGCTCAACACCGTTGAAGGCGTCCGCGCCGTCGACGAGACCCTCGCCGACACCTGCCGGGTGTACCGCGTCGGCGGCGCGCTGCGCCTGCGCCACCTCGTGCTCCGGGCGGCCAGCCCGCAGATCGTGACCGGCGCCCGGCAGGCGCTGTCCATCGGGATCATCCTCATGGTGATCAGCGAGATGTTCGCCGCCAGCAGCGGGCTGGGCTTCACCGTCGTGCAGTTCCAGCGCGGCTTCGCCATCCCGGAGATGTGGAGCGGCGTGCTGCTGCTCGGCCTGCTCGGGGTGGTGCTGTCGCTGGGCTTCCGGGTGGTCGAGGCGCGCGTGCTCGGCTGGTACCACGGGCTGCGGGCGGCCCAGCGGGGGAGCCGGTAGGCATGCTCGACGTCCGCGGACTGCGCAAGGTCTACGAGGGGCACGGCCACCGGGTCGAGGCGATCGCCGACCTGACCTTCCACGTCGGCGCCGGCGAGCTGGCCTGCCTGGTCGGCCCGTCCGGGTGCGGCAAGACCACGCTGCTGCGCTGCCTGGCCGGGCTGCTCCCGCCGACCGAGGGCGAGCTGCGGGTGGAGGGGGCGCCGGTCACCGGGCCGCCGCCGGGTCTCGCGGTGGTGTTCCAGGAGTACGGCCGCAGCCTGTTCCCGTGGCTGCGGGTACGGGAGAACGTCGAGCTTCCGTTGCGCGCCAAGGGACTGCCCAAACCGCAGCGCCGGGACCTCGTGGACAGCGCGCTCGGCGCCGTCGGGCTGGCCGGCGCCGGCCGGGCGTACCCCTGGCAGCTCTCCGGCGGCATGCAGCAGCGGGTGGCGATCGCCCGCGCCGTCGCGTACCAGCCCCGCGTGCTGCTGATGGACGAACCGTTCGCCGCCGTCGACGCGCAGACCCGCGCGGACCTGGAGGACCTGATCCGCGCGGTCTGGCGCAGTCTCGGCGTGACCCTGCTGTTCGTCACGCACGACATCGACGAGGCGGTGTACCTCGGCCAGCGCGTGCTGGTCCTGTCCGCCGCCCCGTCCACCATCGTCGAGGACCTGCCGGTCGCCCTGCCGGACGACCGCGACCAGCTCACCACGCGCGCCGATCCGCGCTTCACCGACCTGCGGACGCACGTCTACGCCCGCATCAAGCCCCTGGAGGCGTCCCATGAGTCCTGACGACCTGATGCACGACAAGACCTGGCGGGGCCAGGTGTTCAGCCACGGCTGGACCACCGCGCACGGCGGAGACGCGGCGGTGGTCGAACCGGCCACCGGCGCCGAGCTGGGCCGCGCCGGCCGGGCCGACACCGAGGACGTGGCGCGCGCGACCGCCAGCGCCGGCCGGGCGCAGAAGGGCTGGGCGGCCACCTCGTTCGAGGAACGGGCCGCCGTGCTGCGCCGGGCCGGCGCACTGTTCGAGCGCTGCGCCGCCGACATCGAACGCTGGCTGGTGCGCGAGGCCGGGTCGATCCCGCCCAAGGCCGGCGTGGAGACGCACACCGCCGCGCAGGAGTGCTACGAGGCGGCGGCCCTGGCCTCCCGCCCGCTCGGCGACATCCTGCCCACCGCGCTGCCCCGGCTGAGCCTGGCCCGGCGGGTACCGGTGGGGGTCGTCGGCGTCATCGCGCCGTTCAACTTCCCGCTGATCCTCGGGATCCGTTCGGTGGCGCCGGCCCTGGCGCTCGGCAACGCGGTGGTGTTCAAGCCCGACCCGCGTACCGCCGTCTCCGGCGGATTCTCCATCGCCCGCGTCTTCGAGGAGGCCGGCCTGCCCGCCGGGGTGCTGCACGTGCTGCCCGGCGACGCCGCCGTGGGCAGCGCGCTGGTCACCGACCCGGTGGTACGCCTGGTGTCGTTCACCGGGTCGACCTTGGCCGGGCGGCACGTGGCCGAACTCGCCGGACGCCACCTCAAGCGGGTGCACCTGGAGCTGGGCGGCAACTCGGCGCTGATCGTGCTCGACGACGCCGACCTGTCGCTCGCGGCGGCGGCCGGCGCGTGGGGCTCGTTCCTGCACCAGGGGCAGATCTGCATGACCACCGGCCGGCATCTCGTGCAGGCCGACGTCGCCGACGCCTACGTCGCCGCGCTCGCCGAGCACGCCGACGCGCTGCCGGTCGGCGACCCGAACACCGAACAGGTCGCGCTCGGCCCGCTCATCGACGCGGGGCAGCGGGACAAGGTGCACGCGCTCGTGACGTCCACTGTGGACAGCGGTGCGCGGCTCGCCGCGGGCGGCCGCTACGAGGGGCTGTTCTACCGGCCGACCGTGCTCGACGAGGTGCGGCCGGAGATGCCGGCGTACACGCAGGAGGTGTTCGGCCCGGTGGCGCCGGTCGTGCGCTTCGGTGACGTCGACGAGGCCGTGCGGCTGGCCGCGGACAGCGGGTACGGGCTGTCGCTGGGCATCCTCACCGGCAACCCCATGCGCGGGCTGGCCCTGGCCGAGCGGATCCCCACGGGCATCGTGCACATCAACGACCAGACGGTCAGCGACGAGGCGGTCGCGCCGTTCGGCGGCGTGCTCGACTCCGGCACCGGGGCGCGCTTCGGGGGTACCGCCAACCTGGACGCCTTCACCGAGACCCGCTGGATCACCATCCAGGGCGAGATCCCGGCGTACCCGTTCTGATGCGCACGCAGATGCGTATCCGGCTCGGCATCGTCGATGCCGGCCGGCTGGCCGCGGAGCCGCAGCGATGATGCGCACGCAGATGCGTATCCGGCTCGGCATCGTCGATGCCGGCCGGCTGGCCGCGGAGCCGCAGCGATGATGCGCACGCAGGTCGGCATCGTCGGCGCCGGGCCGGCCGGGCTGGTGCTCGCGCACCTGCTGCACCGGCTCGGCATCGACTCGGTGGTACTGGAGAACCGCAGCCGGGAGTACATCGAGCGGCGCATCCGGGCGGGCGTGCTGGAGCACGGTACCGTCGATCTGCTCACCGAGCTCGGGCTGGCCGACCGGCTGCACCGGGAACGGATGGTGCACCACGGCCTGGAGCTGCTCTTCGACGGGGCGGGGCACCGCATCGCCCTGAGCGAGCTGGCCGGCCACCCGATCAGCATCTACGGACAGCACGAGCTGGTGAAGGACCTCGTCGCGGCCCGCCTGGCGACGGGCCGGCCGCTGCACTTCGAGGTCTCCGACGTGAAAGTGTCCACAGTGGACGGGGTGGTGGAGTACACCGTGGACGGCCGCCGCGAGCGGCTGGAGTGCGACATCGTCGCTGGCTGCGACGGGTACCACGGGGTGTGCCGCCCGTCGATCCCGGCCGGGGCGCTGGAGGTGTACGAGCGCGAGTACCCGTACGCGTGGCTGGGCATTCTCGCCGAGGCGCCGCCGTCGTCGGAGGAGCTGATCTATGCATACCACGACCGCGGGTTCGCCCTGCACAGCATGCGCTCGCCCCGGATCACCCGGCTCTACCTGCAGGTCCGGCCGGACGAGCCGCTCGACGAGTGGCCCGACGAGCGGATCTGGGCCGAACTGCGCACCCGCCTTTCCCGCCGGTCCGGGTTCCACCTCGCCGACGGCCCGATCCTGGAGAAGGGCGTCACCGCGTTGCGCAGCTTCGTGGTGGAGCCGATGCGGCATGAGCGGCTGTTCCTGGCCGGCGACGCGGCGCACATCGTGCCGGCGACCGGCGCCAAGGGGCTCAACCTCGCGGTCGCCGACGTCGCCGTGCTCGCCGCGGCGATCGCCGACTTCTACGCCGGCAGCCGCGCCGGGCTCGACGCGTACTCGGCGACGTGCCTGCGGCGGGTGTGGCGGGTACAGCACTTCTCGTGGTGGATGACCTCGATGCTGCACCGGCCGGCGGACGGCGACCGGTTCACCCGCCAGCTCCAGCTCTCCCAGCTCCGGTACGTGGTGGGGTCCCGGGCGGCGGCGACGTCCCTGGCGGAGAACTACGTAGGCCTGCCGGTGGGCTGGACGTGAGCCGCGGAGCGAACCGGGCGGCACAGTGAGCGGACCGGGTCGGGGTTCGTGGTGGCTGGCGGCCATCGTGCTCGTCGCGGTCAACCTGCGCACCCCGATCGCGTCGATCCCGCCCATCGTCGGGCCGATCGCCCGGGACCTGCGGCTGAGCGCGGCGGCGACCGGGCTGCTCACCACGTTGCCGGTGGTATGCATGGGGCTGTTCGCTCCGGCCGGCGCGCTCGCGTCCAGGCGCTGGGGCCGGAGTCGGGTACTGGCCGGGGCGGTGCTCCTCATCCTCGCTGGCACCGCGCTGCGCCTCGCGCCCGGCGCCGGCCCGCTGTGGGCCGCGACCGTGCTGGCCGGGATCGGCATCGCGGTGGCCGGCGCGCTGCTGCCGGCGCTGGTGCGGGCCCGGTTCCCGCACCGGGTCGGGCCGGTCACCGGGCTGTACACCGCCGGGCTGATTGGTGGCGCGATGCTCGCTGCGGCGCTGACCGAGCCGGCCCGGCAGGCGCTGGGCGGCTCGTGGCCGGCCGCGCTGGCGGTGTGGGCGGTACCGGCGGGGCTCGCGCTGCTGGTATGGCTCGCGGTGGCCGGGGGTGGCGCACCCGCGTCGTCGGACGCGGCCGTGGGCGTTCCGGGCGCCCCGAGCACGCCGTGGCGGGACCGCACCGCCTGGTACGCCGCGTTCTACCTGGGCGGCCAGTCGCTGATGTACTACGGGATCCTCGCCTGGCTGGCCGCCAGGTACACCGCGATCGGGGTACCGGCGGCGCGGGCCGGGCTGCTGCTCGGCCTGTTCAGCGCGGCGCAGCTGATCTCGGCGCTGGCGCTGCCCGTGCTGGCGCACCGGCGCGGCCGGCTGTCGCCGCTCATCGCGCTGTGCGTGGCCACGAGCACCGCCATGCTGGCGGTCGTCGCGCTGGCGCCGGCCGGCGCGCCGGTCGTCTGGGCCACGGTCCTGGGCCTGGGGGTGGGTGGGCAGTTCGCGCTCGCGCTGACCGTGCTGGGCAGCCTCGGCCACGGGCCGGCCGGGTCGGCGGCGATCTCCGGGATGGCGTTCTTCGTCGGGTACCTGCTCGCGGCGCTCGGTCCGGTGGCGGCCGGCGGGTTGCGCGACGCCACCGGCGGGTACCGGGCGCCGTTCCTGGCCCTGGCCGGCGTGGGCGTCGGCACGCTCGTGGCCGGCATCGCGGCGGGGCGGGCCGCGGCGGCCGGCGGGTCCACCGACCCCGGCCAGCGCCCGGCGGTCCCCGGGTGAGCGCCCGATCCGCGCGCGGCCGCGCGGCGGCGCGGCGCCGGTCAGGCGTGGTCGAGGGCGTCGAGCGTCGCGGCGGTGACCGCGCCGAACGCTAGGTGCGGGACGAGGTCGCTCAGCCAGTCACCGGCCGACCAGGTGCGCAGATCGGTGACGCCGAGCCTGGCCATGGAGCCGTTGGTCGCGGCCATGGTGGCCAGGGCGATCAGGAGCGCGCCGACCGGTCGTGGCGGCCGGATCCCCAGGGCGCGCAGGCCGCCGAGGACGGCGCCTACCCCGACCCCGGTGACGGCGCCGGACAGCGCCCCGAGGCCGGTGAGCCGGTTCTGCCGGGTCTCGCCGTCGCCGGGGACCTTCCGGCCGAGCCGCCGCGCGATCGCCTCGACGCTGCGCTCCGGGGTGGTACTGGCCGGCCGGCCGCGCCAGGCCATGTCGAGGTAGGTCACCGCGTCGAGCGCGGTGGTACCGGCGGCCCCGGCCGCGGCCCCGGCCGCGGCGCCGCGCACGAGTCTGGGTACCATGCCGTGCCGCTACCCGGTCGCCGGCGCGGCAAAACCGTCGGGCCGGCTGCATACGCTGGGCCGGTGCCGGAGATGTGGCGCTGTCCCTCGTGCGGGCGCAGCTTCGCCAACCGCAACCAGACGCACACCTGTGCGCCGGCCGGTGACCTCGACCGCCATCTCGCCCCCGTCTCGCCCGCGGTGCGGGAGACCGTCGACCGGACGCCCAGTTCGCCGGCTGGCTCACCGAGGCCTACCGGGTCGGCGCCCAGGAGCATCCGCGACGGTTACCGGGCGCCGCCGGGGGTACCGGCTGAGCGTGCGATTCGGCAACGTCGAGGTCCGGCCGCTGGGTGGCGGCCTGGGCTGCCTCCTGATGATCCTGGCCTCGCTCCTGCTCTCGGCCGTCCTCACGCTCGGGGTCAACCTCCTGCTGCGCTGAGGACGCCGGCGGCCGGGCGACCGCGAGTGTGCGGTCGGGTCCCGGCGCAAAGGCCTCGTGGACCGTACCGAAGCAGTGCGGACGGCAGGACGGTACGGGTAGTACGGCCCTGGGCGGCCGGTGCGGTCGAGGGGGACCGTAAGGGGAACGAAGGAGGCGGATCATGGTAGCCGCATCGATGGAGCCCGTCGTCGTCGGCGTCGACGGGACGCTGGCCAGCATGCGGGCGCTCGACCTGGCCGCGGACGAGGCCATGGGTCGGGTCGTCCCGCTCGTCGTGGTCTACACGGTCGCCCCACCGCTGGACCCGACGCTGCCACAGCATCAGCGGCTGCTTGACCTGGCCGTCTCCCGGGCGGAGGCGGACCATCCCGGCCTCGCGGTCAGCGCCGAACTCGTGCGGGGCGAACCCGTCGAGGCGCTGATCGCCTGGTCGTGGCGGGCCTGCCTCCTGGTGCTCGGCCACGCTCACGGCGACCACCCGTCGGTGGCCGCCGGGGTGGTCGAGCGGTCGGCGGCTCCCGTGATCGTCTACCGGCCCTTCGTCGGCGCGTCCCAGGTGGACCGCCGGCCGGTGCTGGTGGGCGTGGACGCGACCGGACCGGGCCTGGCGGCCCTGCGGTTCGCGTTCGAGGAGGCCGCGCTGCGCGGGGCGCCGCTGTCGGTGGTACAGGTCTGGCCCGGGCCGGCCGCGGATGAGCCGGGGGTGACCGGGGCGGCATCGCCCGCCCAGGCCGCCCGCCTGCTCAGCGCGGCGATAGCCCAATGGTCCAGCCGGTACGCCGAGGTGCCGGTACACAGCGAGGTACTGCGCGGCCGGGCGGTCGCGTCGGCCCTCGCGGGTGCGTCGCGCAACGCGGCGCTGGTCGTGGTCGGTGCGCACCACGACGGTGCCGCCGGGTCCAGCGGGCCGGTCAGCCGCGCGCTGATCGACCTGGCCGCCTGCCCGGTGGCCGTGGTGGACGCCGTCCGCGTACCGGCCGCGCTCGCGGCCTGACCGCCGCCGCCCGTCTGGTCCCGCCGCGCTCGCGCGGCGGGACCAGACGTCATTGCCCGGCGGGGAACTTGTAGCTGGACGGCACCTGGGGCTGCTGGTCGGCCGGACCGACCCACACGACCACCTCGTCGTGGCCGTGCAGGACCAGGGCGGCGGGATCGCCGGTGACCGCCTGGCCGTTGCGGTACACCCGCAGGACCCGGCCGGAGCCGAGCGCCACCGGTCCGACCGCGTTCGCGCGCAGCGGCTGGCCCCACTCGGTGAACACCTGCCCGAGCGTGAACGGCACGTCGGTGGCCGACTCCACGTGCACGATGCCGGAGCCGTCGTGGGTGTGCAGCGGCGCGATCAGCTGCCGGACCTGGTCGATGCCGAGCCCGGCCGGTACCGGTACCGCCTGGCCGTCGACCAGCACGTCGAGATGGGCGTGGTAGTGCACGGCCAGCTTCTCCTCGCCGAGCATGGGCAGTCCGGCCGCCCGGGTGGCGGCGGAGGCGTCGGCCGGGGCGGCCCAACTCGTCGACCCCGGCGCCGGGGCACTCGCCGACGCGGACGGCGGGGCGGCGGCGGTGGACGCGGCCGGGCTCGGCGCCGGTGCCGAGGTCGGCGCGGGGGAGCCGGTGCAGCCGGTCAGGGTGACAGCGAATGTGGCGGCGGCCGCCAGGCGGATGGCATGGTTGGCCACGTCGTCTCCTCGGTCAGCGGGGTTCCGGTCGGTCCGGGCCGGGCGGCAGGGTGAGGGTGAAGGTCGCGCCGCGCCCCACCCCGTCGCTGGCCGCCGTCAGGTCACCGCCGTGCGCCCGGGCCAGCGCCCGGGCGATGGTCAGCCCGATGCCGCTGCCGCCGGTGGCCCGGCTGCGGGCCGGATCGGCCCGGTAGAACCTTTCGAACAGGTGCGGCAGGTGCGCCGCGGCGACCCCGTCGCCGGTGTCGCTCACCGCGACGGTACCGGCTGCCGTCGCGATCGTGACGGTACCCCCGGCCCGCGTGTGGCGCAGCGCGTTGCTGAGCAGGTTGTCGAGGATCTCCCGGACCCGGTCCGGGTCGGCGACCGCGCGGGCCGGCGCCGGTGCCGGGGTGTGGCGCAGGGTGACGCCCTTGGCCGCGAAGGCCGCGGTGACCGCCCGGACCGCACCGGCGGCGAGCGCGTCCAGGTCGACCGCCGCCGGGCGCAGGTCGACCCGGCGCTCCTCGGCCCGGGACACCAGGTCGACGTCGTCGACCAGCCGGCGCAGCCGGGCGGTCTGCTCGTGGAGCGTGCGCCACGTGTCGGCGGTGGCGGGCAGGACACCGTCCTCGACGCCCTCGACGAAGCTCTCGATCGTGGCCACCGGGGTCCGCAGCTCGTGCGCGAGGTCGGCGAGCAGCTCGCGGCGACGCCGCTCAGTGCCCTCCAGGCTCGCCGCCATCCGGTTGAACGCGTTGTCCAGCACGGCGAACTCGGGTCCGAGCCGGCTCGGCGGCACCCGCGTCCCGTAGTGCTGGTCGGCGACGCGCGACGCGGCGGCGGCCAGCGCGGTCACCGGCCGGGTGAGCCGCCGGGTGACCAACCAGGCGACCGCGGCCGCCGTCGCCATCGACGCGGCCACCGCGACCGCGAGGGACACCAGCAGCGCCCGGCCCAGCGCCTGGTCCAGATGGCGGGCGAGATCGGGCGGTACCGGCTCGGCGACGCGGCGCAGATGGTCGCGGAACAGGCCGGGTGCGACCACGACCGCAACGATGACCAGGGTGACCGCGCCGGTGGCAACGATGAGCACCTGGGCGGCGAGCAGCCGGGTGGCCAGCCGGACCCGGGACCGCGCGGGCATCAGCCGGTACCCATGCGGAAGCCGACGCCCCGGACGGTCCGCACGTACCGGGGCCGGGCCGCGTCGTCGCCGAGCTTGTGGCGCAGGTTGCCGACGTGGACATCGATGACGTGGTCGTCGCCGTACCAGCCGGCACCCCACACCCGCTCCAGCAGCCGCCGGCGGGGCCACACCACGCCCGGTTCGGCGCTCAGCACGTCCAGCACGTCGAACTCGGTGCGGGTCAGCTCGACCGGCCGGCCGTCGACACGGACCTCGCGCGCGGCCGGGTCGACCTCCAGCGCACCGAAGCGGCGGACCGGCCCCGCCGCGGCGTCCGGTTCGGCCCGGGGCCGGCGCAGCATGGCCCGCACCCGCGCGACCAGCTCGCGCGGGGAGAACGGCTTGGTCAGGTAGTCGTCGGCCCCGACGGAGAGGCCGACCAGCTTGTCCACCTCGTCGCCGCGCGCGGTGAGCATGATGACGTAGGCGTCGCTGAACGTGCGCAGTTGCCGGCACACCTCCATCCCGTCGATGCCGGGCAGCATCAGGTCCAGAACGACCACGTCCGGGCGCCGCTCGCGGGCCAGCGCGACGGCGCTCTCCCCGTCGCCCGCGGACAGCACCTCGAAGCCTTCCCGGGCCAGGTACCCGCAGATCACCTGGACCAGCGGCGGCTCGTCGTCGACGACCAGCGCCCGGACGCGGGCGGCCATCCCCGGCTACCCCTCAGTCGCGGCGACGTACCGGCCGTGCCAGGTGTGGTACCAGACGGTGCCGGTGGTCGCGTGCACCGACATCATCCCCACGACCGTCCCGCCGCGCCGCGTCTCCAGCGTGTAGTACCCGGGGAACGCGGTGGCCGCGCCGGCGACCTCACCCGGCCGCTGGGCGTCCAGCCACCGCTGCGCCAGCCGGGTCGCCTCGGCCGGCGTGACCGTGGCCGCGGCGGTGCCGGGGTGCATGCCGTAGCGGGTGTTCCACATCATCGCCGGGCCGTACTCGACGGTGACCGCGCCACCGGCCGGGTCGACGAGCACCTCGGTCGCGCCCTGCCCGTCGGGCGTCAGCAGCTCGGCGTAGAACCCGTTGCTGAACTGGATCACCTCACCGACCCGCAGGCCGAGCCCGTCGGCGTACCGCTGAGCCCGCTGCCGGGCGGCGTCCAGGGTGGTCACCTTCCGGCCGTCACCCGGCAGGGCGAACGACCCGGCCATCATCCCGGGCCCGGCTCCGCCCATTACCCCGGGCCCGGCTCCGCCCATCATGCCGGAGCCGCCGCCCATCATCCCCGGGCCGCCACCGCGCGCCGTCATGCCCGCGCCGGCCGTGCGGGCCAACGCCCAGGTGCCGGCCGTCACCAGCGCCGCCAGCGCCACGATGACCAGGGCGAGCAGCGCCCACCGCCGCCGGGTCACCGTACTCACCTCCGGCCCGGGCGGGCGGCGGCGAGCTCCTCGCGCGCCCGCCGGTACTCCTCGGTGTCCAGCTCACCGAGCGCGAAGCGCCGGTCGAGGATCTCCTCGGGGGTCTCGGGACGGCCCCGTCCACCGGCGCGGGCGCCGGGCAGCAAGGCCACGACCGCCCACACCACGAGGGCGAGCACCACGACCCAGAACAACCCCATGAAGACCCAGCCGGCGAAGCCCATGCCCCATCCGTAGCCCATCATCACCGTCTCCTTTTCCGGTCGGCGACCGTTACCCTTCGATGCTCGCGCGGCGGCCTCAAGTACCCCCGGACGGACCGTCAAGGTCTGGTCAAGAACTACCGGGCGACCAGGGTCAGCTCGAAGGAGTACCGGGAGGCGCGGTACACGTGGCTGCCGTACTCGACGGCCCGGCCCTCGTGGTCGTAGGCGGTCCGGGACATCGCGAGCAGCGGCGCGCCCCGGGGCTCGCCGAGCAGCCGGGCCTCGGTGGCGTTGGCCCGGCGGGCCCCGATCGTCTGGTCGGCCATCCGCACCTGCACCCCGGCGGCGCGCAGGAGCTGGTACAGGCCGTGCTCGATGAGCTGCTCCGGGGTCAGGGCGGCGATCCCGGCCGGCAGGTAGTTGCGCATGATGGCCAGCGGCTCGTCCTGGGCGAACCGCAACCGCTCGATCGCCACGACCTCGCTGCCGGCGGGCAGGTGCAGGGTGGCGGCGATGTCGTCGGGGGCCGGGACGTGCTGGAAGGACAGCAGTTCCGTGCGGGGCTGCCGGTGCGCCCGTTCGAGGTCGTCGTACAGGCTGCTCAGCTCGACCTGGCGGCGGACCCGCGTGCGCGCGACCTGGGTGCCCACGCCCCGCTTGCGCACCAGCAGCCCCTGGTTGACCAGGTGCTGGATGGCCTGGCGCATGGTCGGCCGGGACAGCCCGAGCTGGTCGGCCAGGGCGATCTCGTTCTCCAGCCGGGATCCGGGCGGCATCTCCCCGGACTCGATCAGCTCCTGCAGCCGCTGGGCCACCTGGAAGTAGAGGGGGACCGGGCTGGACCGGTCGACCCGGATCAGAGCGGACACGGGCTCCACGACTGCTCCTCGGCTGGGATACCGGACCCTATCATGCGACATCCAGGAAGTTCTAACGTCATTATGTCTTAACAAAGTATTGACGTGAGCGGAGCCCGGAGTTAGAAATCCGGTGAGGAGAGGGGTGTTCATGCGGATCGGGCTCGTCGGCGCCGGGCGGATCGGCGCGTTCCACGCGGAGACCCTGAGCGGACTGTCCGGGATCGAGCGGCTGGTGCTCACCGACGCCGACCCGGCCCGGGCCCGGGCGGTGGCCGACAAGGTCGGCGCCGAAGTGGCCGACGCGCTCGACGAGCTGCTCGCCTCGGGCGTGCACGGGGTGGTGGTGGCCGCGCCGACGTCGGTACACGCGCAGGCGGTGAGCGCGGTCGCGGCCGCCGGGCTGCCGGTCTTCTGCGAGAAGCCGGTCGCGCCGGACGTCGCCGGCACCCGGGCGGTACTGGACCGGGTCGCGCGGGCCGGCGTGGCGCTGCAGGTCGGCTTCCAGCGCCGCTTCGATGCCGGGTACCGGGCGGTGCGCGAGGCGGTCACCGGCGGCCGGCTGGGCTGGCTACACACGGTACGGGCGTGCACATCCGACCCGGCCCCACCGCCGGCCGGCTACCTGCCCACGTCCGGCGGCATCTTCCGGGACTGCTCGGTGCACGACTTCGACATCGTCCGGTGGGTCACCGGCCGCGAGGTGGTGGAGGTCTACGCGCACGGTGCCAACCGAGGGGACCGGGCGTTCGCCGCCGCCGACGACGTGGACACCGCCGTCGCGCTGCTCACCCTCGACGACGGCACGCTCGTCACCTGCGGGGCCACCCGGTACAACGGGGGCGGGTACGACGTGCGGCTGGAGGCGTGCGGCTCGGAAGGCACGCTGGTGGCGGGGCTCGACGACGGGGTACCGCTGGCGTCGGCGGAAGGCGCGCCGTGGCCGGCCGGCCGCCCGTACCGGGACTTCATGCAGCGCTTCCGCGACGCCTACGTGGCCGAGCTGGCGGCGTTCCGCGACGTGATGGCGGGGCTCGCACCGAGCCCGTGCACCGGCGCCGACGCCCTCGCCGCGCTGCTCGTGGCCGAGGCGGCCGACCGGTCGCGGCACGAGCACCGGCCGGTACTGGTGGCGGAGGTGGCCCAGTGAGCCGCGCAGCGAGCAAGGAGGTGGCGGCCTGATGCGCATCGCCGGTGCGCCCATCTCCTGGGGCGTCTGCGAGGTACCCGGCTGGGGGCACCAGCTCGACCCGGACCGGGTGCTGCGGGAGATGCGCGAGGTCGGGCTGGCGGCGACCGAGTTCGGGCCGGCGGGGTTCCTGCCCGACGACCCGGCCGGGAAGGTCGCGACGCTCGCGGCGCACGGCCTGGCCGCCGTCGGCGGGTTCGTCCCGGTGGTGCTGCACGACCCCGACCACGACCCCACGCGCGAGGTGAGCCGGGCGCTGGACGGGTTCGTGGCGGCCGGCGCCGGCACCCTGGTCCTCGCGGCGGCCACCGGCGGGCAGGGGTACGACGCCCGCCCGGCGCTCGACGCGCCGGGCTGGCGGACGTTGCTGGGCAACCTCGACCGGCTCGCCGCCGGGGCCGCCGCGCGCGGCATCACCGCGACGCTGCATCCGCACGTCGGCACGATGGTCGAGCGGACCGACGAGGTGTCGCGGGTCCTCGACGGGTGCGACGTCGCGCTCTGCCTGGACACCGGGCACCTGCTCATCGGCGGTACCGACCCGGCCGAGCTGGCCCGCACCGCCACCGACCGGATCGCCCACGTGCACCTCAAGGACGTCGACGCCGGTCTGGCGGCGGCGGTGCGCGAGGGCCGGTTCAGCTACACCGACGCCGTCGGGCGCGGCATGTACCGGCCGCTCGGGCAGGGCGAGGTCGACGTGGCCGGCATCGTCGCCACGCTGAGCGCGGCCGAGTACCCCGGCTGGTACGTGCTGGAGCAGGACACCGTGCTCGCCGCCGAACCCCCGCCCGGCGAAGGCCCGGTCGCCGACGTGCGCGCCAGCCTGGAGTACCTGCGCAAGGTCACAGCATGAGCGGCTTCGACGTGATCGCGATGGGGCGGCTCGGGGTCGACCTGTACCCGCAGCAGGCCGGCGTCGCGCTGCCCGACGTGACGACGTTCGGCAAGTACCTCGGCGGCAGCGCGGCCAACGTCGCCGTCGCGGCGGCCCGGCACGGGCGCCGGGTCGCGCTGGTCAGCCGCACCGGCGCCGACCCGTTCGGCACGTACCTGCACCGCGAGCTGCGCGCCTTCGGCGTCGACGACCGGTGGGTCACGCCGGTGGCGGGGCTGCCAACGCCGATCACGTTCTGCGAGATCTTCCCGCCGGACGACTTCCCGATCTACTTCTACCGGTACCCGAAGGCACCCGACCTGGAGATCCACCCGGCCGAGCTGGACCTCGACGCGATCGCCGCCGCCCGGGTGTTGTGGGTGACCGGAACCGGCCTGTCGGCGCAGCCGAGCCGCGCCGCGCACGCCGCCGCGCTGGCCGCCCGTGCCGGCGCCGCCGGCCACACGGTCCTCGACCTGGACTACCGGCCGACGCTGTGGCCGTCGCGGGAGGAGGCCATCGCCGAGCTGGGCGCGGCCCTGACCCACGCCACCGTCGCCGTGGGCAACCTCGAGGAGTGCGCCGTGGCGGTGGGGGAGACCGACCCCGAGGCCGCGGCGGCCGCGCTGCTCGCGCGCGGCGTCGGGCTCGCGGTGGTCAAGCAGGGCCCCAAGGGGGTACTGGCCCGGACCGCCGACGAACGCGTCGAGGTGCCGCCGATCCCGGTCGAGGTGGTCAACGGCCTCGGCGCCGGGGACGCGTTCGGCGGCGCGCTGTGCCACGGGCTGCTCGCCAGCTGGCCGCTGGAGCGGGTGATCCGCTTCGCCAACGCGGCCGGCGCGATCGTGGCGACCCGGCTGGCCTGCTCGACGGCGATGCCCGGGACCGACGAGGTGGAGCGGTTCGCGGGGGGCGGCGATGCGTGAGGAGACCCGGCGGATGCTCGCCGAGACGCGGGCCCGCCACCCGGCGGCCATCGCGGAGACGGCGGCGGCCCGCCCGCGGCGGCCGATACTCGGCCCGCGCGGCCGGCTGATGCTCGTCGCCGCCGACCATCCCGCGCGCGCGGCGATGGCGGTACGGGGCCGGCCCGCCGCCATGGCCAGCCGCGTGGACCTGCTGGACCGGTTGCAGGTGGCACTGTCCCGGCCCGGCGTCGACGGCGTCCTGGGTACCCCCGACGTGCTGGAGGACCTGCTGCTGCTCGGCGCGCTCGACGGCAAGGTGGCGGTCGGCTCGATGAACCGGGGCGGCCTGCTCGGCAGCGCGTTCGAGCTGGACGACCGGTTCACCGCCTACGACGCGGACACCATCGCGGCGATGGGCCTCGACGCGGGCAAGATGCTGCTGCGCATCGATCCGGGCGACCCGGCGACGGTACGCACGCTGGAGGCGTGCGGGCGGGCCGTGTCCGCGCTCGCCCGGCACCGGGTGATGGCGATGGTGGAACCGTTCTGGGTGCGCCACGACGGCGCCGGCGTGGGCCGCAACGACCTGACGCCGGACGCGATGACCCGGGCCATCGCGGTGGCGCAGGGGCTGGGTACCACCTCCGCGTACACCTGGCTCAAGGTGCCCGTGGTGCCCGACATGGAACGGGTGATGGAGGCCACGACGCTGCCCACCCTGCTGCTCGGCGGCGACCCGGAGGGCGCGCCGGAGGAGACGTACGCGGCATGGGAGAAAGCGCTGCGCCTGCCCACCGTGTACGGCCTGGTGGTCGGCCGGGCCCTGCTCTACCCGCCAGACGACGACGTGGCCGCGGCGGTCGACACCGCGGTCGGGCTGCTGTGAGGTCTTCATGGACTGGTACCTGCCACACGGGGCGACGGCCGAAGGACCGTGGAGCCTGTGCGCCACGCCCGTGCGCACCGGCCTGAAGCACGCCTCCCTGCGCATCCTGACGCTGCCCCCGGGCGGCGCGCACCCGGTCGCGACCGGGGACGAGGAGATGCTCGTCCTGCCGCTTTCCGGTGCCGGGCGGGTCGGCGACGTCGAGCTGACCGGGCGCCCCCATGTGTTCGCCGGCCCCAGCGACTTCGCCTACCTGCCGCCCGGCACGACGCTGACCGTGTCCACTGTGGACGGTGGCCGGTTCGCGGTCGCGTCGACCTGGGCCGGGCGGGACCTGCCGGCCCGGTACGGCCCGGCCGCCGAGATCCCGGTCGAGCTGCGCGGCGCCGGCGCGTGCAGCCGCCGGGTCACCAACGTCGCCTCGGCCGACTCGTTCGAATGCGACCGGCTGATGGTCGTCGAGGTCCTGACCCCCGGCGGCAACTGGTCGAGCTACCCGCCACACAAGCACGACGACGCCACGGCGGGGGAGACCGAGCTGGAGGAGATCTACTACTTCGAGGTCGCCGGCGGGGGCTTCGGCTTCCAGCGGGTGTACGGCACCCCGGAGCGTCCCATCGACGTGCTCGCCGAGGTGCGTACCGGCGACACCGTGCTGGTGCCGCACGGCTGGCACGGCCCGTCGATGGCCGCACCCGGGTACGACCTGTTCTACCTCAACGTCATGGCCGGCCCGGGCGAGGAGCGGGCATGGCGGTTCCGCGACGACCCGGACCACGCCTGGATCCGGGAGACCTGGACCGAGCAGCCCATCGATCCCCGGCTGACCAAGGGAGGCGCGACATGAGTGAGCGTCAGCGAGCGAATCATGGGCTCAGCGTCAATGTGCCTCATGGCGGCTCCGCGCGCAGCGAGGAGGCGACATGAGTGAGCGCCGGACCATGGCGCAGGCGCTGGTGGAGTTCCTGGCCCGGCAGTACACCGAGCGGGACGGGGTACGCCACCGGCTCTTCGCCGGCTGCTTCGGCATCTTCGGGCACGGCAACCTCGCCGGGCTGGGCCAGGCTCTGATGCAGCACCAGGACATGCTGCGCTACCACCAGTGCCGCAACGAGCAGGGCATGGTGCACACCGCGGCCGCGTACGCCCGGATGACCAACCGGCTGTCCACGTTCGCGTGCACCACCTCGATCGGGCCGGGCGCCACCAACATGCTCACCGGCGCGGCCGGCGCGACCATCAACCGGCTGCCGGTCCTGCTCCTGCCCGGCGACACGTTCGCCACGCGGCCCGCCCCGCCGGTGCTGCAACAGCTCGAAGTGCCCTGGGCCGGCGACGTGTCGGTCAACGACTGCTTCCGGCCGGTGTCGCGCTACTTCGACCGGGTCAGCCGCCCCGAGCAGCTCGTCGACGCGGCGCTGCACGCGGTGCGGGTGCTGACCGACCCGGTGGAGACCGGCGCGGTCACCCTCGCGCTGCCGCAGGACGTGCAGGCCGAGGCGTACGACTTCCCGGACGGGTTCCTCGCCGAGCGGGTGTGGCCGGTGCGCCGGGCGGTCCCCGACGCGGAGAGCCTGGGCGAAGCCGTGGCGCTCATCCGGGGCGCGCGCCGGCCGCTGGTCGTCGCCGGCGGCGGGGTGATCTACGCCGAGGCGACCGAGGCGCTGGCCGCGTTCTGCGCCGCGACCGGGGTCCCGGTCGCCGAGACCCAGGCCGGTAAGGGCGCGCTGCGGTACGACCACCCGTGCGCGGTCGGCGCCGTCGGCGCGACCGGTACCACCGCCGCCAACGCCCTCGCGGCCGAGGCGGACGTGGTCATCGGCATCGGTACCCGCTACAGCGACTTCACCACCGCCTCGCGCACGCTGTTCGCGACGCCCGGGGTGCGGTTCGTCAACGTCAACGTGGCCGCCGTCGACGCCGCCAAGCACGCCGGGCTCGCGGTCGTCGCCGACGCCCGGGTCGCCCTGGAGGCGCTGACCGAGGCGCTGCGCGGCTGGCAGGTCGAGGAGTCCTACCGGGCCCGGACGGTCGAGCTGGCCACGGCCTGGGCGTCTACAGTGGACGGTGCCTACCACACGCGCCACCGGCCGCTGCCCGCGCAGAGCGAGGTGATCGGCGCGGTGAACGCCGCCGCAGGCCCGCGCGACGTGGTGGTGTGCGCGGCCGGGTCCATGCCGGGGGACCTGCACAAGCTGTGGCGCCCCACCGACCCGAAGCAGTACCACGTCGAGTACGGGTACTCATGCATGGGCTACGAGATCGCCGGCGGGCTCGGGGTCAAGCTGGCCGACCCGAGCCGCGAGGTGTTCGTGCTCGTCGGCGACGGCTCGTACCTCATGATGGCACAGGAGCTCGTCACCGCCGTCGCGGAGGGCATGAAGCTCGTCGTCGTCCTGGTGCAGAACCACGGCTTCGCCTCGATCGGCGCGCTGTCGGAGACCGTGGGCGCGCCCCGGTTCGGCACCTGGTACCGGTACCGCGACCCGGACACCGGCCGGCTCGACGGCGCCCACCTGCCCACCGACCTCGCCGCCAACGCCGCGAGCCTCGGCGCCGACGTGTTGCGGGTGTCCACGGTGGACGAGCTGGAGGTGGCGCTGGACAAGGCGAAGCGGTCCAGCCGCACCACCGTCGTGCACGTCGAGACCGACCCGCTGATCCCCGCGCCGTCCTCGGCGGCGTGGTGGGACGTGCCGGTCGCCGAGGAGTCCAGTGTGGACGCCACCCGGGCGGCGCGGGCCGCCTACGTCGAGTCCAAGCGCCACCAACGCCCGTACCTGTGAGGAGCCACCATGCGCACCATCGAGCACTGGATCGCCGGTACCCCGACCGCGGGGACCTCGACCCGGTCCGGCCCGGTCTTCAACCCGGCCACCGGCGAGCGGCAGGCGTCGGTGGCGTTCGCCGAGCCGGCCGAGGTCGACGCCGCGGTCGTCGCCGCGGCCAAGGCGTTCGAGACGTGGCACGACGCGTCGCTGACCCGCCGGGCCCGGCTGATGTTCGCCTTCCGCGACCTGGTCGAGCGCCACGAGGAGGAGCTGGCCGGCATCGTCGCCGACGAGCACGGCAAGGTGCTGGCCGACGCGCGCGGGGAGGTGGTGCGCGGCCGGGAGGTCGTCGAGTTCGCGTGCGGCATCCCGCACCTGCTCAAGGGCGGCTACTCCGACCAGGTGTCCGGCGGCGTCGACTCGTACTCGTTCCGCCAGCCGCTGGGCGTGTGCGCCGGGATCACCCCGTTCAACTTCCCGGTGATGGTGCCGATGTGGATGCACCCCGTCGCGATCGCGTGCGGCAACACGTTCGTGCTCAAGCCGAGCGAGCGCGACCCGTCCGCGTCCAGCCGGATCGCCGAGCTGTACGCCGACGCCGGCCTGCCCGACGGGGTGTTCAACGTGGTGCACGGCGACAAGGTGGCCGTCGACGCGATCCTGGACCACCCCGGCATCGCGGCGGTGTCGTTCGTCGGCTCCACGCCGGTGGCCCGGTACATCCACCAGCGGGCCAGCGACGCCGGCAAGCGGGTCCAGGCCCTGGGCGGGGCGAAGAACCACGCGGTCGTGCTCCCCGACGCCGACCTCGACGACGCGGCCCGGCAGATCACCGCCGCCGCGTACGGGTCGGCCGGGCAGCGCTGCATGGCCGTCTCGGCGGTGGTGGCGGTCGGCGCGGCGGCCGATCCGCTCGTCGAGCGGCTGCGCGCGGCGGCCGGACAGATCCGCGTGGGACCCGGGCGGGACCCGGCCAGCGAGATGGGCCCCGTGGTCACCCCACAGGCCAAGGAGCGCGTGCTCGGCTACGTCGAGCGCGGCGTGGCCGCCGGGGCGCAGCTCGTCGCGGACGGGCGCGACCGGGTCGGCGACGAAGGGTTCTTCATTGGGCCGTGCCTGTTCGACCGGGTCACCCCCGGCATGGACATCTACACCGACGAGATCTTCGGGCCGGTCCTCGTGGTCCTGCGCGCGGAGACCCTCGACGAGGCCATCGAGCTGGTCAACACGAACCCCTACGGCAACGGCGTGGCGCTGTTCACCGCCGGCGGCGAGGCCGCGCGCCGGTTCCAGCGCGCCGTGTCGGTCGGCATGATCGGGCTCAACGTGCCCATCCCCGTACCCATGGCCTTCTACTCCTTCGGCGGCTGGAAGGCCTCGCTGTTCGGCGACACCCACATCCACGGACCCGAGGGGGTCGCCTTCTACACCCGGGCCAAGGTGGTCACCAGCCGCTGGCCCGCCGGTACCACCGATCCGGCGCACATCCATTTCCCCACCGCGACCTGACCGCGGTCGTCCGCACCCCCTTCCCGGAGGAACCCATGAAGACACCCATCCGGCGCCTCGGCGCGGGCGTCGCGCTGTTCGCGGCGGCCGCGCTGGTGCTGGCCGCCTGCGGCAAGAGCAACGACAAGACCAACACCAACAACGCGCCGGGCTCCGGCCGCACCTACGCGGTGATCACCCACGGCGGGGCCGGCGACGCCTTCTGGGACGTGGTGAAGAAGGGCGCCGAGCAGGCCGGCAAGGACCTCGGGGTGACCGTGCAGTACCAGGGCTCGGGCAAGCCCAACGAGCAGGCCGACATGATCAACACGGCGGTGGCGAACAAGGTGGCCGGCATCGTCGTCTCGATGGCCAACCCCGACGCGCTGGCCGACCCCATCAAGAAGGCGGTCTCCGCCGGCATCCCGGTCATCACCATCAACTCCGGCGCGGCCAAGTCCAAGGAGTTCGGCGCGCTGGGCCACGTGGGCCAGGACGAGTCGGTCGCCGGCCAGGGCGCCGGCCAGAAGCTGGCCCAGGCCGGGATCAAGCACCTGCTGTGCGTCAAGCACGAGGCCGCCAACGTCGGCCTGGACCAGCGGTGCGGCGGCGCCGCCGACACCCTCGGCGGCAAGGTGGACACCCTGCAGGTCGACGGCAAGAACCTGTCCGAGGCGCAGAACACCATCGCCTCCAAGCTCCAGCAGGACAAGTCCATCGACGGCGTGCTGGCGCTCAACCCGGCCGTCGCGGTGGTCGCGGTCGACGCCGCCGGCAAGGCCGGCTCGTCGGCGAAGGTCGCCACGTTCGACCTCAACCCCGACGTGATCGACGCCATCAAGGACGGCAAGGTGCTCTTCGCCGTCGACCAGCAGCAGTACCTGCAGGGGTACCTGCCGATCGTGATGCTCAACCTGTACACCACCAACGCCAACACCATCGGTGGTGGCAAGCCGGTGCTGACCGGGCCGGGCTACGTCACCAAGGAGAACGCGGCCACGGTCAAGGACCTGGCGGGCAAGGGCACCCGATAGTCACCGACCCCGGGCGGGCACCGGTCCCGCGGTGCCCGCCCGGCACACCCCCGGGAGGTGAGAGATGACCACGGTGACTGCGCCGGTCGAGCGCGACGAGCGCCTGGTCCGGACCGGGTTGCTGCGCCGGCTGCTGGGGCGCCCCGAACTGGGCGCCGCCGTCGGGGCGATCGCGGTATTCACGTTCTTCGCTGTCTACACCGACCAGTTCGCCACCGGACGGGGCATCGGCAACGCCCTGGACCCGGCGGCGACGCTGGGCATCATGGCCGTGGTCGTGGCACTGCTCATGATCGGCGGCGAGTTCGACCTGTCGGCGGGCGTGATGACGGCCAGCTCCGGGCTGCTCATCGCGATCCTGACCACCAAGGCCGGGTTCGACGTATGGCTCGCGCTGCCCCTCGCGCTGCTGTTCGGCGCGCTGATCGGGCTGATCAACGGGCTGCTGGTGGTGCTGACCAAGCTGCCCAGCTTCATCGTGACTCTGGGCACCTTCCTGGTGCTGCAGGGGCTCAACCTCGGCGTGACCAAGCTGATCACCGAGACCGTGCAGATCAGCGGCGTGTCGCGCACCAAGGGGTATGACTCGGCATACGCGGTGTTCGCCCGGACGTTCCCGATCTTCGGCGGGGACTACCGGATCACGATCGTGTGGTGGATCGGCGTCACCGCGGTGGCGACGTGGGTACTGCTGCGGACCCGGGGCGGTAACTGGATCTTCGCGGCCGGCGGGAACCCGCTCGCCGCGCGCAGCGTCGGGGTACCGGCGGCACGCACGAAGGTCGTGCTGTTCATCACGGTCTCGATGACGGCGGCGCTGGTCGGCGCGATGACCGTGCTGCGGCTGCGCTCGGTGCAGGCCAACCAGGGCATCGGCGACGAGTTCGCGTTCATCATCGCGGCGGTCATCGGCGGCTGCCTGCTCACCGGCGGGTACGGCTCGGCGATCGGCGCCACGATCGGCGCGTTCATCTTCGGCATGGCCCGGCAGGGCATCGTGTTCGCCGGCTGGGACAGCGACTGGTTCCAGGCCTTCCTCGGCGTCCTGCTGCTGCTGGCCACCATGCTCAACCACTTCGTCCGGCGCCGCGCGGAGGTGGCCAAGCGATGACGACCCCGCTGTTGGAGGTCCGCGACCTCGGCAAGAACTACGGCAACATCATCGCCCTGTCGGGCGTGTCCACGCAGATCCCGGCCGGCACCGTCACCTGCGTGCTCGGGGACAACGGCGCCGGCAAGTCCACCCTGATCAAGGTGCTGTCCGGGGTGCACCAGCACGACGAAGGGGAGCTGCTCGTCGACGGGGAACCGACCCGGCTGGCCAGCCCCCGCGATGCCCTGGACCGCGGCATCGCCACCGTGTACCAGGACCTGGCGCTGGTACCGCTGATGTCGATCTGGCGCAACTTCTTCCTCGGCAGCGAGCCGACCAGGGGCTGGGGTCCGTGGCGCCGCTTCGACGTCGGGTCGGCCCGGCGGACGGCCCGTGCCGAGCTGCTCGCGATGGGCATCGACATCCGCGACCCGGACCAGCCGATCGGGCAGCTCTCCGGCGGCGAGCGGCAGTCGGTGGCGATCGCCCGGGCGGTGTACTTCGGCGCCCGGGTGCTCATCCTCGACGAGCCCACCTCGGCGCTGGGCGTCAAGCAGGCCGGGGTGGTGCTGCGCTACATCGCCCAGGCCCGCGACCGGGGCCTCGGCGTCGTGTTCATCACCCACAACCCGCACCACGCCTACCCGGTCGGCGACCGCTTCTTGATCCTCAACCGGGGCCGCAGCCTCGGTGACTACGCCAAGGCGGAGATCAGCCGCGACGAGCTGACCCGGCTGATGGCCGGCGGTGCCGAGCTGGAACAGCTCAGCCACGAGCTGGAACAGCTCCGGCCGGCTGCCGACTGACGGTGGCGGCGGTCGGTCGGGCAACCTTCTGGACGACCTAGCGGCTTGTGGAATGCGGCTGCCCTGCACGGGAGCTGACGCGTGGATGTCATGGTGAGGGAGTTGCGAACAGGCGCGGACGAGGGTCGACGGGGCGCGAGTGGGGTGGCAGGGTGGCGCGGGTGAGCGACCTGGCGACCCGGCCCGCCGTACCCGCCGACGCGCCCACGATCCAGCGGCTACGGACTGCCTGCGCCCGAGCCCTGGACGCCGGCGCGCGGGTCGAGCCGGACGATGTCGCCGCCGACCTGGCCCGCCCCACGGTGGACCTGGCGCGCGACACCCTGCTGGTCACCGGCCCGGCGGGCGAGCTGGCCGGGTGGGCCTGGGTCAACCTGGGCCGGCGGGCGCAGGTTGACGTGCACCCCGACCACCCGGACCGGGGGCTGGGCACCCGGCTGCTGACCTGGGTCGAGGCGCGCGCCCGGGAGCTGGGCAGCCAGCGGCTGGGCCAGAACGTCGACGACCGCAACGCCATCGCGGCCGCCCTGCTCGGCGCGCACGGCTACCGGCCCAGGGCGGTGGCGTGGCTGATGGCAATCAGCATGACCGCGGAGCCGGTGGTGCCCGAGCCGCCCGCCCCGCTCACCGTGCGGCCGTTCCGGGCCGGCGACGCACCGGCCGCGTTCCGGCTGATCGAGGACGCGTTCGCCGAGTGGCAGCAGCGGCCCCGCGAGTACCCGGAGTGGGCCCGGCTGGGCATCGAGCGGGACAGCTTCGCCCCGGACCTGTCCCCGCTGGCCTTCGACGGCGACCGGCTGGTGGGGGCGGTGCTGTCGCTGGACTTCGCGGACGAGCACGAGGGGTACGTGCACCAGGTCGCGGTGCACCGCGACTACCGCGACCGGGGCATCGCCCGTGCCCTGTTGCGGTACGCGTTCCGGGGCTTCTACCGCGCCGGCCGCCGGGACTGCACGCTGTGGACCCATTCGGACACCGGCGCGCGGTCGCTGTACGAGCGGGTGGGCATGACCGTGCGCCGCAGCTCCACCCACTACTCGAAGGCGCTGACCGGCGAGCCGGACACGCACTGATCCCGGCTGCGGCGTGGGCCGGGATCAGGGTCGGCCCGCCCCCGTTGGCGGCGCCTCGTCACAGAGAGCTACCGGCTGGGCCGCGGCTAATATGATGCGGCCGGCGATGTGGCCGGAACCTTGCCGAATCCTTGCGGTCCTGATAGGGCGGTGGGTAACCAATGGCGGAGGGTGCGTCACGTGGTCGAATTCCGGGTCCTGGGGCCGGTCGAAGTGTGGGTCGACGGCCGCCCCGTCGATCTCGGTACCGCCAAGCGGCGTGCACTGCTCGCGGCGCTGCTGATCGACGTGGGGCGGAGCGTCGACGTCGACACCCTGGTCGACCGGGTGTGGGACGAGGCGGTCCCCGTCCAGGTGCGCAACACCCTGTACGCACACCTGAGCCGGCTACGCGGAGTACTGGCCCAGGTCGCCGACGCCACCGGTGAACCGGTCGCGCTGGAGCGCCGCTCCGGCGGGTACGCGCTGCACGTCGATCCGGACCGCGTCGACCTGCACCGGATGCGCCGCCTGGCCGACCTGGCCCGCACCGGGAACCTGCCCGACGAGCGCCGTGCCGAGCTGCTGCGAGAGGCGCTCGCCCTGTGGCGGGGGGAGCCGCTGGCCGGCCTCGCCGGCCGGTGGATGAGCCAGGTCCGGCAGGGTCTGCACCAGCAGCGCATCGACGTGGCCGGGCACTGGGCGGGGGTCGCGCTGGGCCTGGGTGAGCCGGCCGCGCTGATCGGCCCGCTGACCGCGCTGGCCGGCGAGTACCCCCTGGTCGAACCGTTGACCGGGGCGCTCATGCGGGCCCTGGTCGCCGCCGGGCGCGCCCCGCAGGCGCTGGACTGCTACGCCGCACTGCGCCTTCGGCTGGCCGAGGAGCTGGGTGTCGACCCCGGTGCCGAGCTGCAACGGCTGCACCGGGCGATCCTGCGGGGCGAGACCGAGCCGGCCGCGGCGGATCCGGTGCCGCCGGTGTCGCCGGGCGGGCCCGGTCCGCAGGCGGCCACGGTGCCGGCCCTGCTCCCGCTGGACGTGCGCGGGTTCACCGGCCGGACCAGCGAGCTGGCCCAGCTCGACGCGCTGCTCGACGCGGCCGGCGAGCAACCCACCGCCGTGGTGATCTCGGCGATCGCGGGTACCGCCGGGGTGGGCAAGACCGCGCTCGCCGTGCACTGGGCCCACCTGGTGCGGCACCGGTTCCCCGACGGCCAGCTCTACGTCAACCTGTGCGGGTTCGACCCCGCCCGGCCGCCGGTCGAGCCGGGCGAGGCGCTGCGCGGGTTCATCGAGGCGCTGGGCGGCGCGCCGCAGCGGGTACCGACCGAGCTGCCCGCGCAGATCAACCTGTACCGCAGCCTGCTGGCCGACCGGCGGGTACTGATCACCGTCGACAACGCCCGCGACGCCGAGCAGGTCCGGCCGCTGCTGCCCGGCTCGCCCGGCTGCATGGTCGTGGTCACCAGCCGCAACCAGCTCACCAGCCTGGTGGTCGCGGAGGGCGCCCACCCGATCGCGCTGGACCTGCTCGACCCCGACGAGGCCCGGCGGTTGCTGGCCAACCGCATCGGTGCCGCGCGGGTGGCCGCCGAGCCGGACGCCGTGGCCGACATCATCACCCGGTGCGCGCGGCTGCCCCTCGCGCTGACCATCGTCGCCGCGCGTGCCGCGATCTACCCGCAGGTGCCGCTGGCGACCGTCGCCGCCCAGCTCCGCGACGCGCACCGCAGCCTCGACCAGTTCACCGACGCCGACCCGGCCGCCGACATGCGTGCCGTGCTGTCCTGGTCCTACGACGCGCTCCGCGCCGACGCGGCCGGGCTGTTCCGGCTGCTGGCCCTGCACCCGGGGCCCGACGTCACGGTCGCCGCGGCGGCCAGCCTGGCCGGCCGGCCCGAGGCCGAGATCCGGGCGTTGCTGGCCGAGCTGGTCCGGGCGCACATGCTGACCGAGCCCGGCCCCGAGCGGTACACCTTCCACGACCTGCTCGCCGCCTACGCGAGCGAGCTGGTCTGCACCCGGGAGAGCGAGGCGGACCGGCAGGCCGCGCAGCGCCGCGTGCTCGAGCACTACCTGCACACCGCGTTCGCCGCCAGCGTGCTGCTGATGCCGCACCGGGAACCCATCACGCTGGACCCGCCCGCGCCCGGGGTGGTCCCCGAGCGGCTGGCCAACCGCACGCAGGCGCTGGTCTGGTTCGCGGCCGAGCATCCGGTGGTCCTGGCCGCCGTGGAGCGCGCGGCCGCCACCGGCTTCCGCACCCATGCCTGGCAGCTCGCCTGGACCATCGCGGACTTCCTCGACCGGCAGGGGCACTGGCAGGACATCGTCGACTCGCAGCGCACCGCGCTGGACGCCGCCGAGCGCGGCGGCGACGTCACCGGCCAGACCCACGCCCACCACGAGATCGCCCGTGGCTACGTCCGGCTGGGCCGCCACGACGACGCCCACCGGCACCTGGACCACCTGCTGCGGCTGTTCGCGGCCGACGAGGACGCTATCGGCCAAGCGCGCATCCACCTGAACATGTGCCACGTCATGCAGCTGCGCGGCTGGCACGCCGAGGGGCTCGACCACGCGTTGCGCGCTCTCGAGCTGTACCGGGTCGCGGGGCAGCGCTCCGGCGAGGCCAAGGCGCTCAACTCGGTCGGCTGGAGCTACGCGCTGCTCGGCGACTTCGCCCGGTCGCTGGCCTACTCCGAACAGGTACTCGCGATCTTCGAGGAGCTCGGCGACCTCACCGGGCAGGCGGCCACCTGGGACAGTGTCGGCTACGCCCACCACCACCTCGGCCGGTACCCGCAGGCGATCGACGCCTACCGGCACGCCCTGGAGGTGGTCCGCGACGTCGGTGACCGGTTCCACGAGGGGATGATCCTCGACCACCTCGGCGACAGCCACCACAGCGCCGAGGAGCCCGGCGCTGCCCGCGACGCGTGGAAGCAGGCGCTGGCCATCCTCACCGAGCTGGACCACCCCGACGCCGCGGCGGTGCGCGGCAAGCTCGACCGGCTCGAACGCGCCGAGGGCCGGGGGTAGCGCGCCGATGGGCTGGCTGTACCACGCCCTGGCGATCGCCGGGTCGATGACGTGGGAGATCCTCTGGGCGCTGATCCTCGGCTTCTTCCTGTCGGCCGTGGTGCAGGCGGTGGTGCGCCGGGAGACGGTGGTCCGGCTGCTCGGCGACGACTCGCCCAGGGCGCTGGCCGCCGCGACCGGTCTCGGCATGGCCTCCTCGTCGTGCTCCTACGCCGCGGTCGCGCTGGCCCGTTCGCTGTTCCGCAAGGGCGCCGGCTTCACCGCCGCGATGGCCTTCGAGATCGCCTCCACCAACCTCGTGATCGAGCTGGGCATCCTGCTCGCGCTGCTGATGGGCTGGCAGTTCACCGTGGCCGAGTTCGTCGGCGGGCCCATCATGATCGTCCTGCTCGCCGTCCTGTACCGAGTCCTGCTGCGCCAGCGGCTCGTGCGCGACGCCCGCCGGCACGCCGAGGAGGGCCGGGCCGGATCGATGGAGGGACATGCCGCGATGGACATGGCGGTGACCGGTACCGGCTCGTTCCGGCGCCGGCTCACCTCACCGCGCGGGTACACGGCGGTGTCGCACATCTTCGTCATGGAGTGGGCCGCGATCTGGCGGGACATCGTCGCCGGGCTGCTGATCACCGGCGCGCTTGCGGCGTGGATACCGGTGGAGTTCTGGAAGAGCTTCTTCCTCACCGGCCACCCGGTGCTCGCCGGGATCTGGGGACCGGTCGTCGGGCCGGTCGTCGCGGTGGTCAGCTTCGTCTGCTCGATCGGCAACGTGCCGCTGGCCGCGGTGCTGTGGAACGGCGGGATCAGCTTCGGCGGGGTGGTGGCGTTCATCTTCGCCGACCTGATCATCCTGCCGATCCTCAACATCTACCGGAAGTACTACGGCTGGCGCATGGCCGCGTTCATCGCCGGCACGTTCTACGTGACCATGGTGCTCGCCGGGTACGCGGTGGAGCTGCTGTTCGGCGCGCTGCACCTGGTCCCCCGCGAGCGCAACGCCAGCGTCATCGAGCCGCACATCGCCTGGAACTACACCACCTGGCTCAACCTCGCGTTCCTCGCGCTGGCGGCGGTCCTGGTGGTGCGGTTCGTCACCGCCGGCGGGGTACCCATGCTGCGCATGATGGGCGGCGCCCCCGACGCGGGGCCCGAGCACGAGGGGCACGAGCACGCAGACCGCTGAAACCGCGCCCGGTCAGCCCACCTGCCAGACCCGCACGTAGTCGACCCGCATGACGCCGGGCGCGGACGGGCCGCCGTAGCCGCCGGTCGTGTAGTCCAGCAGCACGAACATCGGGGCGCCCGTGACGCCCGACGTGATCCGCCCGACCCGCACCCCGTCGTAGTAGTACGTGACCGAACCGGGCGCCCAGTCGGCCGCGAAGGTGTGCCAGCCGGTGAACGAACCCGGCGCGCAGCCACCCGGGCCGCCGGCGTCGGAGTGGAAGTGGAAGCACGCCCGCCCGGACAGGCCCTCCATCACGTCGTCCTCGCCGGTCGTCGGCCAGGCTCCTTCGCCGTCGGTCCACACCGCGGGCCAGTTCGCGATCGCGCCGGACGGTGCCGCGGGCAGGAAGACCCGCGCCTCGATCACCCCGTAGGTGAAGTCGAACCCGCCGGACGGCCGCCCGTCCTTGGGGTTGGTGGAGACCAGCGCGCCGGTGTACGGGCGGCTGGACCCCCGGCAGGTGGCCGGGTCGGCGGTCAGCGCCAGGTGCAGCGTGCCGTCGCCCGGCACGGTCGCGTGGGAGCCGCGGTAGCAGGCCCGCTCGGCGCCGTTGACCGGACCGGTGATGCCGGTGCCGAACCAGCCCGGCCGCCACGTCGCCGGGTCGAGGCCGGTACCGCCGAACTCGTCGGCGAAGACCGGATGCCAGGTGCCCGGGACGCCGACCGGCCCGCCGGTCCGCCGTGTGGCCGCCGACGAGTCGATGACGGGGACGAGCGCCGCCAGCGCGCCGGCGCAGAGCACGGTGAGAGCCACGATGAGACGCCTCATCACTTCTTCCCCCGCTCGGGTGGTAGGCCAGCGCGACAGCATAGGGGATCCGACGCGCAGGCGCGGCCCCATTGCCGGCGGCGGTTACCCGGTCTCGGGTACCCGGGCCAGGAGTGCGGGGACGTCGACACCGGTGGGCAGGGTGCCGAAGGCCAGGCCGCCCGCGCCGGCCAGCCGGGCGGCGCAGAACGCGTCCGCCACGGCGGCCGGGGCGTGCCGGACGAGCAGCGCGCCCTGCAGCACCAGCGCCATCCGCTCGACCAGCCACCGGGCGCGCGCCTCGACGGCGGGCGCGCCGGCGTCGCGGACCTCGGTCAGCTCGCGCTCCACCGCCGTCCACGCGCCGGCCAGGCGCCGGTCCTCGGGCAGCGCCGGGCGGACCTCGGCGGCGAAGGCCTCCCAGCTCGCCGGCTCCTTGCGCAGCGCGCGCGGCACGTCCAGCGCGGTGACGTTGCCCGAGCCCTCCCAGATGCTGTTGAGCGGCGCCTCCCGGTACAGGCGGGGCAGGCCGGACTCCTCGACGTAGCCGTTGCCGCCCAGGCACTCCAGGGCCTCGGCCACCATCGCCGGGTGGCGCTTGCACACCCAGTACTTGGCCACGGTCGTGGCAAGCCGGGCGAAGGCACGCTCGCTCTCGTCGCCGCGCACCGCCCGGTCCACCGCACCGGCCACCCGCATCGCCACGGTCAGCGCCGCCTCCGATTCCAGCGTCAGGTCGGCCAGCACCCCGCGCATCAGCGGCTTGTCGATGAGCAGGGCGCCGAACGCGCGCCGGTGCCGGGCGTGGTGCACCGCCTGGACGAGCGCCGCCCGCATGCCGGCCGCGGAGCCGAGTGCGCAGTCCAGCCGGGTCAGCGCCACCATCTCGATGATGGTCGCGACGCCCCGGCCCTCCGGCCCGACCAGCCACCCGACGGTACCGTCGAACTCGGGTTCGGCGCTGGCGTTGCTGCGGTTGCCGAGCTTGTCCTTGAGCCGCTGGATGCGGAACGGGTTGCGGGTGCCGTCGGGCAGCACCCGCGGCACCAGGAAGCAGGACAGCCCGCCCGGCGCCTGGGCCAGCACGAGGAACAGGTCACACATCGGCGCGCTGGTGAACCACTTGTGCCCGCGCAGCAGCCAGGTGCCGTCGGGACCGGGCGTGGCGGTCGTGGTGTTGGTCCGCACGTCGGAGCCGCCCTGCTTCTCCGTCATGCCCATGCCGGCCAGCAGGCCGCGCTTGCGCGCGGGAGGGCGCAGGCCGAAGTCGTACGCCCGGCTGGTCAGCAACGGCTCGTAGGCCGCCGCGAGGTCGGGCGTGGACCGCAGCGCGGGCACCACGGCGTAGGTCATCGACACCGGGCAGGTGTGCCCCTGCTCCACCTGGCCCCACACCACCAGGCCGGCGGCGCGGGCAACGTGGGCGCCCGGTCGCGTATCGGCCCAGCAGGAGCCGGCCAGCCCGGCGCCGACCGCCACGTCGAGCAGCGCGTGCCAGGCCGGGTGGAAGTCGACCTCGTCGATGCGGTACCCGAACCGGTCGTGGGTGCGCAGCACCGGGACGTAGCGGTTGGCCGCTTCGCCCCAGCGCTGCGCCTCCTCACCTCCCGCCAGCTTGCCCAACCGGTGCAGCTCGTCGACGGACCAGCCGGCGCCCTCGCGCTCGACGGCCCTCAGCAGGACCGGGTCGGCGGCCACGTCATGACCGACCAACGGGGGTACCTGATTGGTCACCTCATGGGTCACCTACCGGATGGTACCGCCGGCCCGGCACGCCTCACGGGCTGAGGCCCGGGCATGGTGTCGGGTTCGGCGTGGAAGACGACCTTGACAAGCGGGACGGCCGGGCAGAGCCGGCCGGGGGCCGCGTCGTCGACGCCGTGGTCGCCGGGGCCACGAGCGTCCGGCCACCATTAGCCGGCGACCCTGCGGCCACCTGCACCGTCCGGGCGTACATTGCACCTGATCTTGCACAGTCCGGACCTACCTTGCGAATGGACAGGGTTATCCTGCGAGTCGCTGCCGAGGACAGTGTGATCGACGGCGAAACATGTGCGGCGCGATGGCGGCCTTGGTCGTAGTGCGCGATGTGGCCGACGCGGAGCTGGAGGGTCTCGACGTGGGCGTGAACGGGTCCGGGACGGGCGTGAGCGCGGATGCGCCGCCCACCGGCGTCGGCCCGTTGGACCGGCGGGTGATCGCGGTCGGCGGGATCGCCTTCGTGGTGCTGATGGCGCTGTCCACCCGGTACGGCTTCCAGCGCGACGAGGTGTACTTCCTGGACTGCGCCCGGCATCTGCAGGCCAGCTACGTCGACCAGCCGGTGCTGGCGCCGCTGCTGGCCCGGGTATCGCTGGAACTGTTTGGCGTGTCGCTGCCCGGGCTGCGGCTGTGGCCGGCGCTGGCGGCCTGGGCCACCGTGGTGGTCGGCGGGCTGACCGCCCGCGAGTTCGGCGGTGGCCGTCGGGCGCAGCTGCTGGCCGCGATCGCCACCGCCACCATGCCGGCCCTGTGGGGCAGCGCGCACGTGGCCAACACGACCGCGTACGCCGTGCTGGCGTTGGCCGCGCTGGCGCTGATCGTCGCCCGGATCGGGCGTACCGGCGACTGCCGCTGGTGGCTGGTCGCCGGTCTGGTCGCCGGCCTCGGGGTGGCCGACAACCACCAGCCGGGCTTCTTCGCCCTCGCAGTGGTCATCGGCGCGCTGCTCAGCGGTGGCCGCCGGCTGGTATTCAACCGCTGGTTTGTGGCCGGCGCTGGGATCGCCGTGGCGTTCGTCGTGCCCGACATCTGGTGGCAGGCCCAGCACGAGTGGGCGACGATCGCCATGACCCGCCAGCTCAACCGGAACAACGGCGGCCTGCTCAACATCGGCGTCTGGGTGATCGGCCAACTGTTCCTGGTGAGCCTGGCCTTGGTGTGGGTGTGGGTGGCCGGGCTGCGCCTGCTGTGGCGCTCCGGGCGGCCAATGTGGCGGGCGCTGGCGTGGGCCTACGGGCTGCTGTTCGTGCTCTACGCCCTCACCACCGGTGCGAAGATCTACTACCTGACCGGGGCGTACGTATATCTGCTCGCCGCCGGTGCCGTAGCCCTCGACGGCTGGCTGTACGCGCGGCCACGCCGGATCCGTGCCCTGGCCCTGGCGACCACGCTCACCACCGCCGTGTTCGCGCTGCTGGTGCTGCCGGTGCTCCCACCGTCGGGCATCGGTCCCAGCCACACGATGGACCAGACCCTGGCCGAAACCGTCGGATGGCCCGAACTCGTCGACACCGTCCACACGGTGTGGACCTCCCTGCCGCCCGAGCAACGGGCCAACGCCGTGATCTTCACCGCGGACTACAGCGAGGCCGCGGCCATCAACGAACTCGGCTGGGAGATGGGCCTGCCAACGGCGGTCAGCGGGCACAACAGCGAATGGTGGTGGGGGCCCGGCAACCCGGACGCCACCACTGTGGTGGCCGTCGCGCCCGGGCCCGCCGCCGCCCCGGGCTACGCCGACTACCTCAGCCGCTTCTTCACCAGCGTGCACGAGGTGGCCACCCTGTCCAACCCGGATGGCGTCCACAACATCGAATCCGGCGGCCACGTCTACCTGTGCACCGGCCCCCGCCAACCATGGTCCCAGCTGTGGCCCCAGCTACGGCACTACGACTGACAGCAGATCTATTCTGCGAGCCGCAGGTCGATGCGCTGACCCTTCGCAGCCTTCGACTGGATCGGACAGCGGCTGTCCTGTCCGCCGGGACTTTGCGCCATCCGGACCTACCTGCACCTGATCTTGTACGGTTCGGACGTACCTTGCCCCGTCGACGTTTCCCGATCGACTGCCTACCACAGCCCCGGCACGAGGCGATGTGTTGCCCTCTGGTAGCTGCGGTACTGGTCACCGAGCACCCGGGCCAGCTCGGACTCTTCGGCCGCGATGCGCGGCAACAGCCCCAACGGCGGGATGACGGCGCAGATGGCCAGGGACAGCCAGTTGCCGGCGCCGAGGCCGAATCCCAGGGCGACCAGCAGCAGGCCGGTGTAGGAGGGATGGCGCACCCACCGGTACGGGCCGCGGGTGACCACGGCCTGATCGGCGTCGACCTGGATGAAGGTGCTGAACGATCCGCGCAGCGTCAGCACCGCCCAGACACGCACGGCCAGACCCACCCAGATCGCGGCGATTCCCGCGGCGGCGAACGCATTCGGCGCGGGTGTGTCCAGCGCCGGCACCCATCTGCGCAGCAGGATGCCGATCCAGATCGATCCGGCGAGGGACAGGGAGACGATCACGCCGGTGCCACGGTCCCGACCCGGGCGGCCCTTCCGCCGGACCAGATCGCGCACCACCAGACCCACTTCCAATGCGAACCAGCAGTAGATCGACACCAGGAACGGCGTGGACAACGCGGGCATGCCTCGCAACGTAATCCGCCGGCTTCACCAACGCGACCCGGCCGTGGCATGGACACCCGGCCGACACGCGAGCAGGTGCCGGGTCGAGCCATGGCCAGCCACCGAATGTGCAACGTAGATCCGAACACCGGACAACCGGACGGCCCGAACGTCCGGACTCACCTTGCATCGCCGCAGGTCGACGCAACCGGCGGGTGCAACGTCACGGCGGAACGGACATTCGTGTCCGGTATCGCCGGAGGCTGCGAATGTCGGACTCAGGTTGGGAGTGATCTTGCGATGGTCAGCGTAACCCTGCGAGTTACGGGCTGCTGGGCGCTGGTTTCTCGCGTTCGAGGTACCTGCGCAGCCCTTCGAAGTAGGCGCGCATGTACCGCCGATGCACTCGTGGGACGAGACCGAGGCGGGCGAGAAGCCGTAGCAGGCGTCCCTGGGGGCGGACCTGCTGCCGGTAGCTCGCTCGCGTCCTCCCGCCGACGGGGGTCAAGGTCAGTGTTCCCACGCCGAGCTCGGGACCGTCGATGTATTCGTAGCGGTGCATCTCGTTCTCGCGCACCTCGACGATCCGCAACGTGGACCTGCCGCCGGGCAGCCGACCCACCACCATGTCGAAGACCCCGCCGACTAGGTCAGGGCCGATCTCTCCTCGGGGCCTGATCTCCACGCCGGGCCACCACTGGGCATTCCCTCGGATGAGATCCCCGAGCGCGGTGTAGACCCTCGTCTGGTCCGCGTCGATGAAAGCCCCATCGACCCGACTTGGCTCAAATTAATGCGCAGGTCGGCTGGGTTGAGTGATGGCTTCGAGAGCGTCGCGGAGGTCACCGGGTAGCGGGTCGGCGGCGCTGATCGTCGTGCAGGCGAGTCTCGCTCCGGTGCGTTCGGTGCCTATGGCACAGTCCTGATAGTGCGGTTGGACGATCTGCCGGACTGGTTGCCGGCTTGGTGTCTGGATCATCTGGGTGGCGAACCGGCCGACGTGCTGTTCCAGCTGCAACAGGTCTCGATGGTGTTCGGTCTGCGGCTGGCCGGTGGTACGGACGTGGTGGTCAAGGCGCGCGCCGATGACGGCCGGGCCGTGTCGTGTGTCGCGGCGCAGGCCCGGTTGGCCGAGCGCGGGTTTCCCTGTGCCCGGCCGCTCACGCCGGTGGTCGGTGTCGGTTCGTTGGCTGTGCACGCGGAGGAGTTCCGGCCCGGCGGCGAGGTGTTGCACGGGGACTCGCCGGACGTGGCCGCGCGCTACGCGGAGGTGTTCGCCCGGCTGATGGCCGAACTGGCCGACGTGACCGTCGCGCCGCCGCTGCCGAATCCGCCTTGGGTGCGTTGGGATCACACCGGTTCCGGGGTGTGGCCGGCGATCGACTTCCTCGATAACCGGGACCAGAGCGTCGTGCCGGGGTACGTCGTTGAGGCGGCGGAGCGGGCTCGTGGGCGGATAGTGGCCGCCGGCCTGCCGTGCGTGCTGGGCCACGCCGACTTCGAGGCGCAGAACCTGCGGTGGCACGGCCGGGAGGTGTGGGCGGTGCACGACTGGGACAGCCTGGCGTGGCAGCCGGAGGCGGCGCTGGCGGGAGCGGCGAGTGGTGCGTTCGCCAGTGCCGGGCCGCCCACGCTGGCGCCGATCGAAAGCTCCGAGGCGTTCCTGGTGGCTTATCAGAAGGTTCGGGGGCGCGTGTTCACGGCCGTGGAGCGGGAGGTCGCGTGGGCGGCCGGCTTGTGGATGGCAGCGTACAACGCCCGAGAGGAAGCACTGCGCGGCCACAACCCGGTGTGCCGCGATGCGCTCCGCGCACAAGCAGCCGAACGCCTCCGCCGGGCCAATGCCTAGCCGGAGTTTCCCCCTTTTCATGATCCACGTCTGCGTTTGACCTGTTCATAGGCCGTTTTCGGGCAGCCCGCCGGTATTATCCAACCGGCCAGGTGATGACGGGGCTGCGGCCACCATGTCCGTCGGATCCGGGCCGGAATTGTGGGTAATACGCCCACGATGCCCGAATGCGTTGCGGCGCAAGGACTCTAGCAGATGTCGATCACCAAAACCGGAAACTCCCGCTAGCACCAGCATGCGAGTCCAGCGAACTGAGCCAACGCCTACCCCGGGTACGGGGACACCAGCCCACCCTACGGACCCAGAATTAGTGCGCACATTTGCTCCCAACGAGCCAAGAACCCACTGGTCAGCGCGACGAGCGGCGGAATCCGCGATCTTGAGCCAAGTCAGGGATGAGATCCCCGAGCGCGGTGTAGACCCTCGTCTGGTCCGCGTCGATGAAAGCCTCATCGACGATATCGACTTCATCCATCTCGGCACATCCTCGTACCTGCGGGCCCACACCGCCCGAACGCTCACCGGTCCGAAGCCATCATGAACGGCTCCCGCACCGGACGGACCACGGTCAGCGGTGACGGTAGCGGGTACGACGACCGCGCTCGACCCGGCTCAGCCGACGAGCGTCTTGACCGCCGACGTTAGTGCCGCCACGCCCTTCTTCGCGTCGGCGAAGTACATCCCGGTGCGCGGGTTGGCGTACAGCTCGTTGTCGATGCCGGCGTACCCGTGGCCCATCGAGCGCTTGATGACGATGACGCTGCGGGCGTGGTCGACGTCGAGGATCGGCATGCCGGACACCGGGTTGCCGGGGCGGCGGGCGGCCGGGTTGGTCACGTCGTTGGCGCCGATCACCAGCGCCACGTCGGCCCGGGCGAACTCGGGGTTGACGTCGTCCATCTCGCGCAGCAGCGGGTACGGCACGTTGGCCTCGGCGAGCAGCACGTTCATGTGGCCGGGCATCCGGCCGGCGACCGGGTGGATGGCGTAGCTGACCTGCACGCCGCGCTGCTCCAGCAGCTCGCCCAGCTCGGCCAGCTCGTGCTGGGCCTGCGCGGCGGCCAGCCCGTACCCGGGCACCACGATCACCTTGTCGGCGTAGGCGAGCTGGATGGCCACGTCGTCGGCGGAGACCTCACGGACGCCCGCGCCACCGGGCCCGGCCACGACGGCCGCCGCGTCGCCGGTACCGAAGCCGCCGATGATGATGCTCGGGATGGACCGGTTCATCGCGTCGGCCATCAGCTTGGTGAGGATGCCGCCGGAGGCGCCGACGAGCGCGCCGGCGATGATGAGCACCGGGTTGGCGAGCACGAAACCGGCCATCGCGACGGCGGTACCGGTGAACGCGTTGAGCAGCGAGATCACCACCGGCATGTCCGCACCGCCGATCGGCAGCACCATCGTCACGCCGAAGGCCAGCGCGGCGACGGCGAGCACGACGAGCGGGATGGTGTTGTGCGGTGCCACCACGAGCCAGGTGCCGCCGCCGAGGAAGCCCAGCGCCAGGACCAGGTTGACCACGCGGGCACCGGGGAAGACGACCGGCTGGCCCGGTACCACCCCCTGCAGTTTCCCGGCCGCGACCAGCGATCCGCTGAAGGTGACCGCGCCGATGAGGATGTCCAGCCCGGCGGCGACCGGGGCGGAACCGGAGCGCAGCAGGTCGTGCACGGCGAGCAGGGCGGCGGCTCCGCCGCCCACCGCGTTGAACACGCTGACCAGTTGCGGCATCGCGGTCATCGCGACCTGCCGCGCGGCGTAGAGGCCGGCGACCCCGCCGACCGCCGCGCCGGCGACCAGCACCAGCCAGCCGGCCAGGTGCACCGAGCCGGTGCGGATCAGCACGACGACCGTGGTCGCGACGGCGACCGACATCGCGGCGGCGGAGAGCTGGTTGCCGCGCCGGGCGGTCACCGGGGAGTTCATCAGGTGCAGGCCCAGGACGAAGCCGGCCGCGCACGCCAGGTAGATCAGGTGGATCGCGGCGTTCATCGGGCCACCTCGCTACGTTCGCCGGCCCGACGAAGCTTCCCCGTGCTGAGCCAACTGGTTCGCTCGCTTCGCTCGCTCATCGTGGTGCTCCCCGGGCGCGGAACATGCCGAGCATGCGGTCGGTGACCACGTACCCGCCGACCACGTTCATCGCCGCGAACGCCATGGCGACGAACGCGAGCAGGTAGCCGACCCAGTCGTCGGCGGAGGCCGCGATGAGCATCGCGCCGACCACGACGATGCCGTGGATCGAGTTGGCCCCGGACATCAGCGGGGTGTGCAGGGTCGCCGGCACCTTGCTGATCACCTCGAGGCCGACCAGCAGCGCCAGGACGAAGATGGTCAGGTCGAAAAGCAGGTCGGGGCTCACGACAGCAACGCCTTTCCGTCGTGGGTCGCCACGATGGCGGCCTGGATCTCGTCGGAGAGGTCGATGGCCGGGGCGCCGTCGCGCACCAGGTGCGCGGTCAGCGCCGCCACGTTGCGGGCGTAGGCGGCAGAGGCCGCGGACGCCATCGCCGAGGGCAGCCGGCCGGCGCCGATCAGGGTCACCCCGTCGGTGGTGACGATGGTCCGGTCGGCCTCGACGCCCGCCACGTTGCCGCCCCACGGTCCGGCGGCCAGGTCCACCACCACCGACCCGGGCCGCATCCCCTTCACCGCCTCCTCGGTCACCAGGGCCGGTGGCCGGCGACCCGGCACCTGCGCGGTGGTGATCAGCACGTCGAAGTCGCCGATGCGTTGCTGCAACGCCGCCTGCTGCGCGGCCCGCTCCTCGTCGGTCAGCGCCCGGGCGTACCCGCCGACGCCGTCGGCCGCCGCGACGCCGGACAGCTCCAGGAACCGCGCCCCGACCGACTCCACCTCGGTACGGGTCTCCGGCCGGATGTCGTACCCGGTGACGAGCGCGCCCAGCCGCCGGGCGGTACCGATCGCGGCCAGCCCCGCCACGCCGACCCCGAGGACGAGCACCTGGGCCGGCTTCGCGGTACCCGCGGCGGTCATCAGCAACGGGAAGTACCCGCCGTAGGTGTCGGCGGCCAGGATCGCCGCCTTGTACCCGGCGACGTTGGCCTGGGAGGTCAGCGCGTCCATCGACTGCGCCCGGCTCAGCGTGCGGGGCAGCAGCTCCAGGCTGACCGCGGTGACGCCGCGCTCGGCCAGCGTGGCCACCAGCTCGGCGTTGCCGGCCGCGTTGAGCAGGCCGACGAGCACCTGCCCGCGGCGCAGCCGGGCGACCCGCTCCGGCCCGGGTGGGCCGACGCACAGCAGGACGTCGGCCTGCGCGTCCAGCGTGGCCGCATCGACCACGGTCGCGCCGGCCTGCGCGTACGCGCTGTCCGGCTGGAACACTCCCACCCCCGCGTCGTGCTCGACCAGTACCTCGAACCCGAGGCCGAGCAGTTTGGGCAGTACTGCCGGTACGGTGGCCACCCGGCGCTCACCCGGCTCGAATTCCTTCACCACGCCGAGGCGGACCATGGCGTCCTCCCATCCGATTTGCCCCTCAGCATCGCCCGTTGACCGTGGCCAGGGGCACGGTCCGCCGCCCCCCGCACCCAGGACCTTCGACTCCGTTCGCCGTGTGGTGTTTGCCACAGAGGCACCGGGGTAAGGGCCGTGCACCGCCCGCCGACCGGGCCGTGCCGGACGCGGGTCGTGGTGGTGCTCAAGACAGGGGCGCGCCGAGCTGCCGACGAGTCCTGCCCCGGGAGCACCGATGACCACCATCCCCGCGACGGCGCCCAGCACCGCGACCGCACCGCCGATCCCGCAGTCCCGGCCGGCATCGGGCCCACGGCGGGCGGTCGTCGACGACCAGGCCGCGGTCCTGGCCCGTACCCTGGCCGTGCTGCCCGCCGACGACCCGCGCCGGATCCCCTTACGGGACAAGGCGATCGAGGCCTGGCTGCCGCTGGCCGCGCACCTGGCCAAGCGGTTCAACGGGCGCGGCGAGCCGCTCGACGACCTGGTGCAGATCGCCAGGATCGGGCTCATCAAGGCGATCGACCGGTTCGACCTCGCGCACGGCGAGGAGTTCGCCGCCTACGCGGTACCCACCATCGTGGGGGAGATCAAGCGCCACTTCCGCGACCGGACCTGGGACGTGCGGGTACCGCGCCGGTTGCAGGAGCTCAAGCTCGACATCAGCCAGGCGGTCGGCCACCTGGCCCAGCGCCTCGGGCGTTCCCCGACCGTGGCCGACGTCGCCGCCTACCTGCGCCGCAGCGAGGACGAGGTCATCGAGGGCATCGAGGGCACGTGGGCCTATCGCGCGGTCTCGTTGCAGGCGCCCACCGGCGACGGCGCGGACGGCATCGAGCTCGGTGACCTGATCGGGGCGGAGGACGGCGACCTCGCGCTGGCCGAGTTTCGCGTGGCGATCGGCCCGGCGCTGCGTACGCTGTGTCCGCGGGAGCAGCGCATCGTGATGCTGCGCTTCTACGGCAACCTGACCCAAACGCAGATCGCGCAGCACATCGGCATTTCGCAGATGCACGTCTCCCGGTTGCTGGCCAAGGCACTCGCGACGCTGCGCGCCCAACTCCTCGCCGGCTGAGCGCCGGGCGCGCGGGGAGGGCGCCCGGGGATCCCGCGGCGCCGAAGTGATTTTGAACCGCCCAGTGGGTACCGGTGTGCTGTGAGATGGCGGATCGGGTTGCTGGGCGCCGTGGCGCTTCTTCTCGTCGGTTGGGTGGCCCAGGCCTGGTCGACCAGCCAGGGTCCCAACCTGCACGACTTCCGCACCACCGTGGCCACGTGCACCCAGGGGGCGTTGTCGGCGGTCCGCACGGCGCAGCTCGCCGGCCGGGCCGAGCTGGACGGCCGGGCGGTGGAGACCTACACGACGCCGGTGCTGGACAACGCGATCGAAGGGGTCGGGACGGCCCAGCAGCGGCTCACCGGTACGCCCCCACCCGGGCCCGCCGAGGCCGTGACCCGCGACGAGCTGGCCCGGCTGCTCGACGAGTCCGCCCGCACCCTCCACGACCTGGTCGCCGCGCTCGACCGCGGGGACGACCCGGCGGCCTCCGCCGACGTGGACGCGCTCGGCCGGCTCGGTGACCGGCTGGCCGACTTCCTCGAGGAGCACCCGACGTGAAGAAGCTCCTCGCGGTCACCCTGGGCATCCTCACCGCGATCGGCGGGTTCGTCGACGTCGGCGACTTCGTCGCCAGCTCGCAGGCCGGTGCCCGGTTCGGCATGTCCCTGGCGTGGGTGACGGTGCTCGGCATCGTGGGCATCTGCGCCTACGCCGAGATGGCCGGCCGGGTCACCGCGATCAGCAACCGGGCGGTGTTCGACCTCGTGCGGGAACGGCTCGGTCCCCGGGTGGCGCTGCTCAACCTCGCCGCGGCGGTCCTGGTCACGCTCGTCACGCTCGGCGCGGAGCTGGGCGGCGTCGCGCTGGCCGTGGAACTGGCTTCGAGCGTGCACTACCTGTTGTGGGTGCCGGTCGCCGGGCTGGCGCTGTGGATCGCGCTGTGGCGGGTGAAGTTCGAGACGCTGGAACGCGTCTTCGGCCTGGTCGGGCTGGCGCTGGTGGTGTTCGCGGTCGCGCTGACCCGGTTGCACCCCGACTGGTCCGGGCTGTGGCACCAGGCCAGCCACCCGGTACCGACCGGCACGGAGAACTGGACCACCTACGGGTTCTTCGGAGTCACCCTGTTCGCCTCGGCGATGACCGCGTACGAGGTCTTCTTCTTCTCCTCCGGCGGGGTGGAGGAGAAGTGGGGCCCGGACGAGCTGCCCGTCATGCGGGCCAACGTGCTGCTCGGGTTCCCGCTGGGCGGGCTGCTGTCGCTGGCCATCATGGCCGCCTCGGCCACCCTGTTCCACCCGCTGCAGGTGCAGGTCAACTCGGTCGGCCAAGCCACCCTGCCGGTCGTGGTCGGGCTTGGCAAGATCGGTCTGGTCGCGGTGATCCTCGGGTTCTTCGCCGCCACCTTCGGCGCCGCGATGGAGAACGGGCTCTCCGCCGGGTACACCGTCGCGCAGTACTTCGGCTGGCAGTGGGGCAAGCTGGTGGCACCCCGGCAGGCCGCCCAGTTCCACTTCGTCGTGCTGGCCAGCATCGTGGTCGGCGTGCTGCTGCTGTTCACCACGATCGAGCCGGTCCAGCTCACCGAGGGCATGCTGGTGCTCAACGCGGTCATCCTGCCGCTGACCTACCTGCCGATCCTGGTCGTGGCGAACGACCGGGAGTACCTCGGCGAGCACGTCAACGGCTGGTTCACCAACACCGTCGCGGTCGTCTTCCTCGTCGTACTGGTGGTCGTGGCGGTCGCGGCGATCCCGCTGACGATCGCGACCGGGATGGGAGGCTGAGCCGTGTTTCTCGGGTTCCACCTGCTCGACCGGCAGGTCATCGACCGGGACGGGCTGCTGGTCGGGAAGGTCGACGACGTCGAGCTGTCCACCGACGACCCGCCCCGCGTGGCGGCGCTGCTGCTCGGCCCGGTCGCGCTGGGCGAGCGGATGGGCGGATGGCTGGGCCGGACCATCGCCGGCGTCGCCCGCCGGGCCCGCGCGGCGGGCGACCGCGACCCGATCCGGATCCCGTACGACCAGGTCGCGCAGGTGGACACCGCGGTACACCTGCGGATCCGGCGGGACCTGCTGCCCGAGCCGGCGCTGGAGGAGTGGCTGCGCGAGCACGTGATCGGCCGGATCCCGGGAGCCGACCATGCGGAGCAGTGACCTGATCGGCCAGCCGGCCCACGACGCGCAGGGCAACCGGCTCGGCCAGGTCGCCGACGTGGTCGTCGAACCGGGCGCGGACGGGCTGCCCCGCGTGGTCGCGGTGCTGGTGAGCCGCGGCTGGCACGGCCGGCTCCTCGGGTACGAGCGGGAGGAGGCGCGCGGGCCCTGGCTGATCGAAAAGCTGGCCAAGCTGTTGCGCCGGCGTGACCAGCTGCTCGACTGGTCCGAGGTGCGGATCACCCCGCGGAGTTAGGTTCCGCCCGGCGACTGTGGCGGGGCGCGCTGGGCCGGTCGGTGCCCCCGCTGGTCGCGCTCCTCGCCGCGCCGGCCTGAGCCGGCCGCCCTACGGCTGCTGGAAGGTGCCCGTCTCCCAGATGCGCTGGTCGAGGTAGCCGCGCACGCGACCGACGTACTGCTCGCCCTCCACCACGTGCCACCGACCGCTGAACCAGCGCCCGACGCAGCCCCATGCGTCCCCGGCCGTGTAGTCGCGGCCCCGCTCGGAGGTGTTGAGCCACTTCTCGTACCCCTCGAAGCAGACCCGCCAGATCGCGTAGGCGAGGTCGGCGTTCATCGCCGTGGAGGTGGCGATGCCCGGCCACGACGGCTTCTCGTACGGGTACCGGTTCTGCAGGATCCCGAAGCTCTCCGGACACTGGCCCGGCCGGCCGTCGACGCCCAGGCCCCGGCCCGGTGCGCAGCGCGTCGCGTCGCCGGTCCAGTCGCCCAGCGTGCCCTGCTGCCACCAGCTCTCGATGGCGGCCTGGGCGAGGACGAGGTCCTCGTCGACGCCCCACTTGCACGCCGCCCAGCGCAGGATCTCCCGGGTGGTACCGGTGAACTGCCCGTCCACCCGCACCCCGAACCGGGTGTTGGCCCGGGGGTCGTCACCGGTGAAGAAGCCGGTGCCGATCCCGTGACCGGTGGTCTGGTTGGCCCGCTTGTTGGCGCCCTTGTTCTCCGGGTAGGGCCGCGCCCGTACCCACGCGGCGCACTGCGCCCCGGACGGAAGCGCGGCACCCGGCGGCAGGGTTGCGAAGCGAGCCGGGGCTCCGGCCGGCGCGGGGCCGGTCTGGGCGCTCGGGGTCGGGCTGGCCGCACTCGGGCTGGGGTCGGGGCTCGGGCTGGCGACACTCGGGCTCGCCGCATCGTCAGTCCCCGACGGGTCCGGCGCGCCCGGGCCCGCGTGCCAGCGGGACCCGGCCGCGATCGCCGGTCCGGCGACGGACATCCGCACGCCGGCGACGGCGGCGACGGCCGCGGTCACGAGGAGGACGACGGCTGCGGCGGCCGGCCAGGCGAGCCGGCCCGGGGTGCCCTTCCACGACACCCGGCCAAGGCTAGGCCGCACGGCTGCCCCGGTCAACGCGTCGCCAGCGCGGGGTGGGCGGGGGCGGGGGTTGGGCCGGCGCGGGGGGTGGGCCGGCGCGGGGGGTGGGCCGGCGTCGCCGCCGGCCCACCCCGTCGACATCCGTGCGCTACGCGACTTCCAGCCAGTCCACGTTGGGTCCACCGGCGGGTACGATCGCCGTGGCCCGGATCGTGTTCGTGCCGGCGGTGAGGTTGGCCTTCACCGTGGCCGTGGCCCAGGTGTTCCACGAGCCGTTACCCGGGAAGGCCACCGTGCTCGAGGCACCATTGACGCTGATCGTCATCGGCCGGGCGGCCGTGGTGCCGTTGGCGTACCGGATGGTCAGCGTCACGCTGCCGGCCGCCGTCCGGGGTACGGTCCACTCGACGAAGCTGCCGGCCACGTTGGCGTAGTCGACGAACCCGGTACCGGTGAACCCGGTGTGGTTGGTCGCGACCGTGGCCTGCGAGAGCCGCGCGCTCTCCGCCTCGAAGTGGTTCGGCGGGGCGGGCGGCGGGCCGCCACCGGCCCGGAAGGCGGCCACGCCGTCGGGGGTACCGAGGCCGGTCGGACCGTCGTACCCGGGTCCGCCGGTGCACAGGTACGCCGGCGTGCACGAGCCGTTGCGCCCGGTGGTGACGTCGAACAGGTTCCCGGTGTGCGCGTACGGGTAGCTGGCCGGGTTGGTGTTCGCGGCCGGGGTACCGGCCAGGGCGTACACGCTGGCGATGATCGGCGCGGAGGCGCTGGTGCCGCCGAAGACGGACCAGCCGTTGCCGCCGAAGGTCAGGTACACCGCCACCCCAGTGGCCGGGTCGGCGACCGCGGACACGTCCGAGCTGGTCCGGCGCGGGCAGCCGGTGTCGTGCTGCCACGGGGGCTTGGGCGACTGCCGCGAGCAGCCCGACCCGGCACCGCTCCATGCCGACTCGTTCCAGCCGCGGGCGTTGCTCGCGCGGCGCAGCGAGGTGCCGCCGACCGAGGTCACGAACCGGGAGCTGGCCGGGTGGATCACGCCGAAGCCACCGTCACCGCTGCTGGCCGTGATGGCCACGCCGGGCTTGTTGAGGTGGATCTGGTCGAACCCGTCCTGCCCGGGCGACTCGGCACCGCCCCAGCTGTTGGAGATGTACTTCGCGCCCATCCGGGCGGCCGTGTCGATCGCGGTGAACAGCGAGTTGTCCGGGCCGTTCGACTCGACCAGCAGGATCTTGCACAGCGGGCAGATCGCCGAGGCCATGTCGATGTCCAGCGCGATCTCCCCGGCCCAGCCGGCGTCCGCGCGCGGCAGCGGGCTGGCCGCGCCGTTCTGGTTGACCTTCCGGAAGCAGCCGTTGGCCGTGGTGCACGGCGGCAGGCCGAACTGGGCCCGGTACACCGCGAGGTCGGCTTCGGCCTTCGGGTCGTCGAACGCGTCGATGATGGCGACCGTGGCGCCGCTGCCGGCCGTGGCCGAGGGGAGCTTGTACGCGCTCTGCAGGTCGGCCGGCCCGAGCCCGGCGGGGGCGGCCTGGGGCGCGAGCATCGGCTGCACGGTGTCGGTCTGTATCTCGGCCAGGCAGGCGTACCGGCCGGGGACCGTGGGAACCTCCCCGCACACCTTCCGCGTGGGATGGCCGGGCGGTGCGGCGGCGGGGTTCACGGACGCCTGCGCGGCGACCACCGCTCCGCCGAGGCCGACGGTACCGAGACAGACCGCGGCGAGCAGGGATACAGCAGTACTTCGGCGCACTGGGGATACCTCCGAGTGGGCGGATGTCGCCACCAGCCAAGAGGTAGCCATCGATGTTTGTCAAGCCCCAATGTTGGCGCACGGGAACGCGACCCGGATCCGGTGAACCCAGGGTCATCATTCGGTGGCGTCACGCCAGCGCCAGCACCACCAGCGTCTGGTTGTGGAAGCCCGAGATACCCCGGGTACGCGCGATCTCGCCGTAGGTGTAGAAGCCCGCGTAGGGGGCGCCGGCCGTGCCGCGTTCCAGCCGGGCACCCTCCCGCCGGATGCCGTCGTCGCCCAGGATCGCGCGTAGCGCCGCGCAGCTGAACGTGAGCAGCCCGATCGGGGGCCGTCCACCGAGCCCGGCGGTGGCGTCCTGGCACGCCGCGTCCACCGCCGCCAGGATGGACTCCTCGTTGCCGTCCATCACCCAGGCCAGGCCACCGGCGTCGATGCCGCCACCGCCGCCGATGGACCGGCCGTCGAGGTCGACCTCGGTGCTGACGTTGCGCGCCTCGACGCCGCTGCGCCGCTGGATGCCCAGCGGCCGCGACAGGGCGAAGTCCACGAACGCGCTGGCGTCGGTGTACGCGGCCGGCGGCGCGCCCAGCCGGTCCAGGTAGACGTCCAGCGCGGGGCGGTCGTCGAGCGTGAGGACCCGGCCGTTGGCGCTGCTGGTCACGAACATGGCCGGGCCGACCAGGCGGAACCCGTGCCGCACCGACACCGACAGCGGCGCGTCGGAGGCGATCATCGCGGCCACCACCGCGTCGCTGAGCACCTTGCCGTCGGCCATGAGGTAGGTACCGGTCATCCGCCAGCCGTCGGCGGCCGCCCCGCCGAAGAGCGGTACCCGGGCGCCGAGGATCGAGTAGCAGCCGCGCAGGATCTCCTCCTGGTCGCGGATCAGCCCGTCGGTCAGCAGCAGCAGCACCTGGTAGGGCCGGTCCTCGACCCGGCCGGCCTCCTCGGCGACCTTCGCGCCGGCCGCCCGCTGGTGTGCCGAGACCTGCTCGGCGACACCGGTACCGATGGAGAAGCCGGCACCGCCGAGGGCCGCGACGGTGACCGAGTCGTCGGCCGGGCCACCGGGCCCGATCTCGCCGTGCGTGGTGCAGCCGAGCAGCGGTACCGCCTCGGCGACCTCGCGCACCCCGGCCTGGACCGCCTCGAGGTCGTGCGTGATCCCCGCGAACACCAGCAGCAGCTTGGGATCCGCGCCGGCGACGGCCGCCCGCGCGGCGGCCGCGCCGGCAGCACGCGACTGGGCGAGGGCCGACCGGCCCACGCCCATCCATCGCGTCGGAGTGGCCATCAGGTCCCCGTGGTGAGCACCACCCGGAACCGGGCGGCTGCGCTGAGCATCCGGTCGTACCCTTCCGCCGCCTGTTCCAGCGGCACCGTCTCCACCATGGCGCGTACCCCAGTCAGAGCGCTGAAGGCCAGGGCGTCCTCCGAGTCGCGGGAAGTGCCCGAGGCATGCCCGACCACACTACGGCTACCCATGATGAGCTGCATCGGCGAGATCGGCAACGGGTCGACCGAGGCGCCGGCGAGGATGAGCTGTCCCCGCGGCCCCAGCCCGTCGACCGTGGCACCCATCGCCGCCGAGTCGATCGCGGTGGCCAGCACCACCCGCGCCCCACCGAGGTCGGACAGCGCCGTCGCCACGTCGGTGGCCGTGCTGTCGAGGTAGTGGTGCGCACCCAGCTCGCGGGCGAACTTCTCCTTCTCCGCGCCCCGGGCGATGGCCACCGTCTCAAAGCCGAACCGGGCCGCGTACTGCACGCCGAGATGTCCCAGCCCGCCCAGGCCGAGGATGGCGACCAGGTCGCCCGGGCGGGCCACGCTGGTGCGCAGCGCGTGGTACGTGGTGACCCCGGCGCACATCAGCGGCGCCGCCTCGACGGCGGACAGCCCGTCGGGGATGGCGGCCAGCGCGTCGGCGGGGACGACCATCGCGTCTGCGTACCCGCCGGGGTAGGCGACGCCGGGCACCTTCAGCCTGGCGCAGTCGATGAAGTCGCCCGCCCGGCACGTGGCGCACCGGCCGCAGGACCCGCCGAACCAGCCGATGCCCACGCGCTGCCCGACCTGCCAACCCTCCACCTGGTCGCCGAGCGCGTCGATCCGGCCGGCGACCTCGTGCCCCGGCACCAGCGGGAACGTCGCCCCCGGCAGCCAGCCGTTGACCAGTACCGCGTCGGTATGGCAGATCCCGCACGCCTCGACGGTGACCCGTACCTCACCCCGATCGGGTACGGGCAGGTCCCGCTCGACGATCTTCGGCGCCTCGCTGGCCGTGGCCACTTCGGCGGCACGAATGCCCGGCATCGCACTCCTCCCCTGACTTTCCGGACAACAGAGAGCCGTTCCACGGACGGGGCGGGACGGCCACCGTCACAGTACGCAGCGACGAGGATGATTAGCAGTAGTCGCCGCGATTTTTTCCGCTCAGTACGAACGATCCTGGCCGAGCACGTGCTGGGCGACGAAGTTGAGGATCATCTCCCGGGAGACCGGGGCGATCCGGGTGGCGCGGGTCACGCCGAGCAGGGCGGCGACGCCGTACTCGGTGGTCATCCCGTTGCCGCCCATCGCCTGGATCGCGGTGTCCACGGCGAGCGCGGCGGCCTCGGCGGCGGCGTACTTGGCCATGTTGGCGGCGGTACCGGCCGCCACGTCCCGTCCCGCGTCGTAGCACGCGGCGGCCTTGGCCACCATCAGCCGGGCCAGCTCCACCTGGATGTGCGCGTGCGCCAACGGATGCGCGACCCCCTGGTGGGTGCCGATGGGGCGGCCCCACACGCTGCGGGTGGCGGCGTATTCCGCCGCACGGGACAGCGCGTACCGGGCGGAGCCGCAGGACATGGCGGCTATCGTGACCCGCTCCGGGTTCAGGCCGGCGAACAGCGCCGGCAGGCCGGCGTCGGTGGACTCGCCGACCAGCGCGTCGGCCGGTACCCGCACGTCGTCGAGGTAGAGCAGGAACTGCCGCTCGGCCGCGACGATCTCCATCTCCAGCTGGGACTTCGACAGGCCCGGCGCGTCGGTGGGCACGAGGAACAGCGCCGGCTTGAGCTTGCCGGTGGCCTCATCGGTGGTACGCGCGACGACCAGCACGAAGTCCGCGTTGTCGACGCCGGAGATGAAGCACTTGTCGCCGCGCAGGAGCCAGTCGGCGCCGTCGCGGCGGGCCACGGTACCGAGGCGGTGGAAGTTGGACCCCGCCTCCGGCTCGGTGATCGCGAAGACCACTCTCGTCGACCCGTCGGCGATGCCGGGCAGGTAGGCGCGGCGCTGCTCCTCGGTGCCGTGGCGGGCGATGACCGTACCGGCGATGGCGGGGGAGACGACGATCAGCAGCAGCGGGCAGCCGGCGGCGGCCAGCTCCTCGCCGACGATCGCCAGCTCGGTCAGGCCGCCGCCGGCGCCGCCGTACTCGACCGGCAGGTTGGCGCCGAGGTAGCCCAGCTTGCCCGCCTCGGCCCACAGCTCGCTGGTGTGGCCGCCGGACTTCGCCTTCGCGATGTAGTACTCGCGGCCGTACTTGCGGCCCAGCGCGGCCGCCGCCGCGCGTAGCGCGGCCTGTTCGGGGGTGTCGTCGAAGTCCATGGTTCATCCCTCCGGGTGGATGACGGCGAGGATCGTTCCGGTCTCGACCTGCTGGCCGGATGCGACGGGGAGGGCGGCGACGGTACCGGCGTGCGGGGCGAGCACGGCGTGCTCCAGCTTCATCGCCTCCAGGGTGAGCAGGAGGTCGCCGGCCGAGACCCGCTGGCCCGGCTCGACCGCGATGCGGCCGACCGCGCCCGGCAGCGGGGCGGTCAGGGAGCCCTGCGCCGCGCCGGTCTCCGGCGGCGGGAAGCGGGGCAGCTCGATCAGCGCGACCGCGCCGTCCGGTCCGTCCACATAGGACACCTCGCCGACGCGGTGGACCTCGTAGGTCTGGCGCACGCCGTCGACGTCGAGAACCACGCGGTCGGGCGTCGCGTCGCGGGCGTCGCGGCCGTGGTACTCCACGCGGATCCCGCCGGCGTACTCGACGACCTGGGGGTGCGCGGGGACGTTGCGCCATCCCGGCGGGAACGGCCCGCGCCGCGCGGCGGCCGAGGCGAGCGCGGCGGCCCGGGCGTGGCTGTCCACTATGGACAGCAGCGGCGCGAAGCTCTCGGGGTGCCGGTCGAGGAACCCGGTGTCGGTGTCGCCGGCCAGGAAATCGCCGTCGCGCAGCACCCGCACGAGCAGGTCGCGGTTGGTGGCCGGGCCGTGGATGCGGGCCCGGGCCAGCGCGCCGGCCAGGGCCCGGGCGGCCTCGGTACGGGTCGGCGCCCACGCGACCAGCTTGGCGAGCAGGGGATCGTAGTGGGTGCCGATGGTCGTGCCGGTTTCCACGCCCGCGTCGAGCCGCACGCCGGGCCGGTCCAGCGGCGCGAACGTGCCGGCGACGCCGGGCACGTCGAACCGGTGCAGCGGGCCGCCGGACGGCAGCCAGCCGCGCGCCGGGTCCTCGGCGTACAGGCGCGCCTCGATGGCGTGGCCGCGCACCGGCGGCGGCGCGCTCATCGGCAGCGGCTCGCCCTCGGCCACGAGCAGTTGCAGCCGGACCAGGTCCAGCCCCAGCACGCACTCGGTGACCGGGTGCTCGACCTGCAGCCGGGTGTTCATCTCCAGGAAGTAGAACCCGCCGTCCTCGTGGGCCGGCACTTGGGCCGGACCAGTCCGGCGGCGCTTGTCAGCGAGCAGGAACTCCACGGTACCGGCGCCGACGTAGCCCACCGCGCGCGCGGCCTCGACCGCGGCGGCGCCCAGCTCGGCCCGCAGCCGCGCGCCCACCGCCGGGGACGGCGCCTCCTCGACCAGCTTCTGGTGCCGGCGCTGGATCGAGCACTCGCGCTCGCCCAGGGCCAGCACGGTGCCGTGCGCGTCAGCGAGGACCTGCACCTCGACGTGGCGGGCGCGGTCCAGGTAGGGCTCGCAGAAGACGGTACCGTCGCCGAAGGCCGCCGCCGCCTCGCGCCGGGCCGCGTCCACGGCTTCGGCCAGCCCGGCCCGGTCGCGGACCACCCGCATGCCCCGCCCGCCGCCACCGGCGGACGCCTTCACCAGCACCGGGAACTCCGCCACCTCGGCGGGGTCCACCGTGGACAGTACCGGTACCCCGGCCGCGGCGACCGTGCGCTTGGCCGAGATCTTCGAGCCCATGGCGGCGATCGCCTTGGCCGGCGGGCCGATCCAGGTGAGGCCGGCGTCGGACACGGCGGCGGCGAACGACGCGTCCTCGGACAGGAACCCGTACCCGGGGTGCACCGCGTCCGCCCCGGATCGCCGCGCCGCGGCGACGAGCAGGTCGCCGCGCAGGTAGGTGTCGGCCGGCGCGGCACCGGGCAGCCGGACCGCGCGGTCCGCCTCCCGGACGTGGGGTGCGGCGGCGTCGGGATCGGAGTAGACCGCGACGGTCTCGATGCCCAGGGCCCGGCAGGTCGCGAAGACCCGGCGGGCGATCTCGCCCCGGTTGGCCACGAGCAGCCGGCGGATCATCGCACCCCTCACATCCGGAAGACGCCGTAGCCCCGCGCGCCGCGCAGGGGTCCACTGTGGACGGCCGACAGCGCGATGCCGAGCACGGTACGGGTGTCGCGCGGGTCGATGACCCCGTCGTCGTAGAGCCGGCCGGACAGGAACAGCGCGGCGGACTCGGTCTCGATCTGGTGCTCGACCATCGCCCGTACCCCGGCCGCGGCCTCCTCGTCGAACGGCTGCCCACGCGCGGCGGCCGCCTGCCGGGCGACGATCTCCAGCGTCCCGGCGAGCTGCGCCCCGCCCATCACCGCCGACTTCGCGTTCGGCCAGGCGAACAGGAACCGGGGATCGAACGCCCGCCCGCACATGCCGTAGTTGCCGGCCCCGTAGGAGGCGCCGATGTTCAGCGTCAGGTGCGGCACCCCGGAGTTGGCCACCGCGTTGATCATCAGGGCGCCGTGCTTGATGATGCCGGCCTGCTCGTACGCGGACCCGACCATGTAGCCGGTGGTGTTCTGCAGGAACAACAGCGGGGTGTCCGAGGCGTTGGCGAGCTGGATGAACTGGGCCGCCTTCTGCGCCTCGGCGGAGAAGAGCACGCCCTGCGCGTTGGCCAGCACCCCGACCGGGTACCCGTGCAGCTCGCCCCAGCCGGTGACCAGCGCCGTGCCGTAGCGCGGCTTGAACTCGTCGAACTCCGACCCGTCCAGGATCCGGGCGAGGATCTCGCGCGGGTCGTACGGGACGCGCAGCGCTGCGCTCGGGATGCCGAGCAGCTCCTCGGGGTCGTACCGCGGCGGGGCCGCGTCGGCGCGCGGCACCGGCCCGGCCTTGCGCCAGTTCAGCCGCCGGACCACCAGCCGCGCCAGCCGGATCGCGTCGCGCTCGTCGCGGGCGAGGAAGTCGGCCAGACCCGACGTCGTGGCGTGCATCTCGGCCCCGCCGAGAGACTCGTCGTCGGTCATCTCCCCGGTGGCCATCTTCACCAGCGGCGGCCCGGCGAGGAACACCTTGGCCTGCCCGTCCACGAAGATGGTGTAGTCGGACATGCCGGGGACGTACGCGCCGCCGGCCGTGGCGTTGCCGAACACCACCGCGATCGTGGGCAGCCGCGCGGCGCTGGCGGCGGTCAGGTCGCGAAAGACCCGGCCGCCGGGGATGAAGATCTCCGACTGGGACGGCAGGTCCGCCCCGCCGGACTCGACCAGGTTGACCAGCGGCAGCCGGTTCTCCGCCGCGATCTGGCCCAGCCGCTGGCTCTTCCTCAGGCTGTACGGGTTGACCGCACCGCCGCGCACCGTCGGGTCGTTCGCGATGAGCACGCACTCCACGCCCTCGACGACGCCGATACCGCCGACCATCCCGGCGCCGGTCGGGTAGTCGGTACCCCACCCGGCGACCGGGCACAGCTCCAGGAACGGCGCGTCGCGGTCGAGCAGCAGCTCGATGCGTTCCCGGGGGAGCAGCTTGCCGCGCGCGTGATGCCGCCCGGTGTACTTCGGCCCGCCGCCGGCCAGCGCGGCGGCCAGCGCCGCGTCCAGCTCGGCGAGCCGCTCCCGCATCGCCGCCGCGTTCTCCACAAAGGACGGTGCGGTGGTGTCCACACTGGACATCAAGACATTCACGGCGCGCCGCCCAGCTCGACGGGGACGTCGACCAGCCGGGAGCGCAGCCACTCGCCCAGCGCCTTGGCCTGCGGGTCGAACCGGGTCGACGCGGCCACGCCCCGGCCCAGCAGGCCGTGGATGACGAAGTTCAGCGCGCGCAGGTTGGGCAGCTCGTACCGGTCGACGTCCAGGTCGGCCGCCTCCGGCAGCAGCGTGCCCAGCTCGTCGACAGTGAGGTAGGCGCGTAGCCAGCCGTAGCCGCGCTCGTCGCGGGCCCACACGCCGAGGTTGGCGTCGCCGCCCTTGTCGCCCGAGCGGGCGCCGACGACGGTACCCAGCGGGACGCGCAGCGTCGCGCCGACCGGGGGATCGGGCGGGGCGGCCGGACGCGGGGCGGTACCGGGTGGCTCGGTGCGCGCCGGCGCCGGGATCGCCACCCGCTCCCCGCCGGGGAGCACGGCCACGTGTGACACCTGGTCCTGCGCCACGGATCCGGCGGTGAACACGCCGAACGGGGTCGCGTCGCCCGGCGGGGTGGTCAGCGTGCAGCCGGGATAGGACGCGAGCGCCAGCTCCACGGCGGACTGGGAGAACGCCCGCCCGGCCCGGGCCGGGTCGGGGTCGGTCAGGTGGACGTGCAGCAGCGCGCTCGCGGTCTCGGTGGAGTCGGCGTCGGGATGGTCGGTGCGGGCGAGGCTGAACTCCAGCCCGTCCTTGCCCACCGCCTCGGTGAGCTGCCCCCGCACCAGCCGCGCCTTCGCCTCGATGTCCAGCCCGGTCAGCACGAACGTCATCATGTTGCGGTACCCGCCGAGGGTGTTGGTGCCGGTCTTGAGCGTCGGCGGGGGCGGGCTGCCGCGCACGCCGGACACCGCCACCCGGTCCGGGCCGGCCTGCTCCAGCGCGATCGTCTCGAAATGCGCCACGACGTCGGGCCCGAGGTACCGGGGCGGCCCGATCTCGTAGAGCAGTTGCGCGGTGACGGTCTCCACGGTGACCGCGCCGCCGGAGCCCTCGTGCTTGGTGATGACGCACGAGCCGTCCGCGGCCACCTCGGCGACCGGGAAGCCGGGGTGGTGCACGTCGGCCAGCTCGGTGAAGAACGCGAAGTTGCCGCCGGTGGCCTGGGCGCCGCACTCCAGGATGTGCCCGGCGACCGTGGCACCCGCCAGGGCGTCATAGTCCTCGCGCCCCCAGCCGTACCGCTCGATCGCCGGCCCGACCACGAGCGAGGCGTCGGTGACCCGCCCGGTGACCACGACGTCGGCGCCGGCGGCCAGGCACCGGGCGATGCCGAACGCGCCGAGGTAGGCGTTGCTGGCCAGCGCATCGCCGGCGGGCAGCTCGTCCCCAGTGACGTACCCGATCCGTGGTGCCAGACCGAGCTTATCGCCCAGCGCGGTCAGCGCCGCCGTGAGCCCGGCGGGGTTGAGCCCGCCCGCGTTGACGACGATGCGTACCCCCTTGTCCAGCGCCAGCCCGAGCGTGGTCTCCAGCTGTCGCAGGAACGTGCGCGCGTAGCCCAGCCGCGGATCCCGCACCCGGTCGCGGGCCAGGATCAGCATGGTCAGCTCGGCGAGGTAGTCGCCGGTCAGCACGTCCAGCGGGCCGCCGGTGAGCATCTCCTCGACCGCGGCGAACCGGTCGCCGTAGAAGCCGGAGGCATTACCGATGCGGATCACTGTGCCTCCTGGTTCGCTGTGCCTCCTGGTTCGCTGCGCCTCCCGGTTCGCTGCGTCTCCTCGTTCACGAGGCCTCCAGCACGGTGGCGAGCTGGCCGGTCCAGAGGGCGAGGATCGCCTGCCGGCGGGCCGAGTCGTCGCTGAGCAGGTTGGCCACGCCGAGCCCGCGCAACAGGTCGAGGGTGGCCTGCACCGCCTCGCGTACCCCCGGCCGGGTTTCGTCGGCGGCCAGCAGGTCGACGGCCAGCCGGTGCAGCTCCCGCCCGACCCGCGCCTCCAGCGGGACCAGCGCCGCGCGCAGCCGGGGCTCGGTGCGGGCGGCGACCCAGACCTCCAGCGCCGCCACGTAGAGCGGGCCGGTGAACGCGGCCTCCAGCAGCGCCAGGGCCTGGTCCGGCCGGTGGTCCGGCAGGGCGGCGGCCTCCGCCCGGATCTCCGCGGCGCGCCGCGCGGCCAGGTGCTCGACCGCCGCGAGGACCAGGGTCGCCTTGGTGGGGTAGTGGTGCAGCTGGGCCCCCCGGGACACCCCCGCCTTCTCGGCGACGAGCGTGGTGGTGGTGCCCGACCAGCCGTGCTCGATCAGGCACTCCACCGTGGCCTGCAGCAGCCGCTGCTGGGTGGCCCGGCTGCGCTCCTGCTGCGGGGTCCGCACCGGCCCAGCATGCCGGCCAAGAAACAAACAGTCAAGCCTGCATGTTTCTCGATCGGCATGACGTTCGGGTTCACCATCCTGTTGTCCTTTCCGCGCCAAGGTGGCGGCGTCCAGGTCAAGGCGGCGGATGATCTGGCGGCGTCCAGATGCAGTTGGCGAGCCATGCCCGGGCGACGACGACGGGGCGAGCCGTCAATCCCGCATCGACGCGACTCGGTAGGTCTCCACCTCGGGTGGCTTGGCCAGCAATGCCCGCCAGCGCCGAAGGTAGCCCTGCATCTCGGCGTCGCTGTCGACCCTGATCTGGTCGCGATCGTAGATGTCCTGATCGGCGTACTCCACAACCTCGACGAACCGGTCGGGATCGCTCACGTCCCACAGCGGCCGGACGCGGATCCCGCCCGGCCGTTCATAGAACGGGACTGCCTCGCGCAGGAAAGCAACAAGGTCAGCACGCCGCCCGGACGCAGCACGCCCCCGCAGATGTAGCTCGATCATTCGGCCACGCTACCCACCGGCCGGCCGGCTATCTCCGGGTGTCCTGCGACCCAAACCAGCTTCCGGCCACGAACTCTCACCTGATCATGCGGACGTGACCTATCGAATCCGCCAACTCGACCTGGACACCCGGGCAATGGGTCGTCCACGTCTACATGGCGAACTGCACGCCAGCGCCTGCGCCGTTCGCCACCCTCACCTGGACGAGACAGTCGCAGCCGTGACCGTACAAGGTGGCCGGGCCGATGCCATCGGTACCGTGACCGGGCGCGGCGCCGGTGGGCGACGCGCGTCACCTGCACCAGCGGAGCAGACGAAGCCGACCCGATGAAGGAGGACGGGGATGACGCGCAGTTCTGATCACCAGGTGGTGTTGCTGACCGGTGCCTCCTCGGGACTGGGCCAGGTCACCGCGGCCCTGCTGGCCGAGCGCGGCTACCGTGTGTTCGGTACCAGCCGCCGACCGGCGGGCGACGGCCCGGCCGGTGTGGAGATGCTGGCCCTGGATGTCCGCGACGACCGGTCGGTGGCCGACGCGGTGGACCGCGTGCTCAGCCGCGCGGCCCGCCTCGACGTGCTCATCAACAACGCCGGCTACCTGCTCACCGGCGCCGTCGAGGAGACCTCGATAGACGAGGCCCAGGCGCAGTTCGAGACCAACTTCTTCGGCGCGGTACGCATGGTCGGCGCGGTACTGCCCGCGATGCGCAGCCAGCGCGGCGGCCGGATCGTCACCATAGGTTCGCTCGCCGGCCTCCTCGGCGTCCCCTTCGAGGGCTTCTACAGCGCCAGCAAGCACGCGCTGGAGGGCTACAGCGCCTCGCTGCGCTACGAGGTCAGGCCGTTCAACATCCACGTGTCGGTGATCGAACCGGGCTTCTTCCGCTCCCAACTCGGCGGCGCCAAGCGAACCCCCGCGCGTACCGTGCCCGACTACGACACCGCACGCGCCAGCGCCGCCGCCTCCTTCGACGCGGCCATCGTGCACGGGCCCGACCCGGCACGCATAGCGGCCACCGTCGCCGCGGTGATCGCCGCGCCCGCCCCGCGCCTGCACTACCGGGTCGGCCGGGACGCGACCACGGTGCCCCGGATGATGGCGCTGCTCCCGCAGGCCGTGTTCGAGTGGGGACTGCGCCGCCGGTTCCGGCTCGACCGTTGACCCACCGTGATCAGCAGCGGACTACGACCTGAGCGAGATCGATCGCACAGTCAGGCAGACCGGAGTTCGCGGAATCCGCCACGTATCTCTGGACGATCCGCGGCCCGACTGTCCGGATCTACCTGGCGGGGCGGAGGTCAAGGTGGTCACTGTCCGCCACATTGAGTTGGACGCGACACCTGTTCCAGTGACCCGGCGGGCCCGCGCCGCCCGACTTAGGCTGGGCGGGCAGGCGACCCGGGGGGAGTGACCAGTGATCATCGGGATAGACATCGGCGGGTCGGGCATCAAGGGCGCGCCGGTCGACGTCGCCACCGGCACCCTCGCCGCCGAGCGGTACCGGGTGCCCACGCCCGACCCGTCCGACGTCGCGCACGTGGTCGCGGCCACCCGGGAGGTGGCTGCCCGGTTCGGCGTAGCGGACCGGGTCGGGGTGACCTTTCCCGGCGTCGTCGTCGGCGGGATCGTCCGCACCGCGGCCAACGTCGACCGCTCCTGGGTCGACGCGCCCGCCGCCGCCCTGTTCAGCCGCGCCATCGGCGGCCCGGTCGTGGTGCTCAACGACGCGGACGCGGCCGGCATCGCGGAGATGGCCTTCGGCGCCGGACGGGGCCGCCCGGGCCTGACCATCATGCTCACCTTCGGCACCGGCATCGGCAGCGCGCTCTTCCTCGACGGGCGGCTGGTGCCCAACACCGAGCTGGGCCACCTGGAACTGCACGCGCACGACGCCGAGGACCGCGCGTCCGACCGCGCCCGCGAGGAGGAGGACCTCGACTGGCCGCAGTGGGCCCCGCGGGTCGAGGAGTATCTGCGTCACGTCGAAGGGCTGTTCCAGCCCGACCTGTTCATCATCGGCGGCGGGGTGAGCAAGAAGGCCGACCGGTTCCTGCCGTTCGTGAAGGTCCGAACCCCGGTCGTGCCGGCCCTGCTGCAGAACAACGCCGGCATCATCGGCGCCGCCCTCGCCGCCGCCACCGCGCCGGATCCGCCCGGCGGAGCCTCTCCGCCCTGAGCTGTCTCGTCGTGGGCGGTCCAGGTCGATGACGGTCTCCGGTACCACATCATCAAGTCTGCGTGCCCGCGATAAGTCTGTGTGCCCCGACCACCCGACCCACTCAGTGGCCGCGGAACGCCTCCTCCAGCCACCAGGACCCGCGGTTCGCCGTCACCTTCGCGTCGACCAGCAGCGGCCGGTCCCGGGGTCCGGCGAGCCAGGCGCCGACCGCGTCCAGGTCGGCCGCCGTGCGCACGGTGACCCCGGCGCAGCCGAAGCCCCGGCCGATCGCGGCCAGGTTGGTGTCGGGGAACGTGACGGTGTCCAGGGGGACCCGTCCGGGCCGAAGTGGTGCACCTCGGCGCCGTACGCGGCGTCGTCGTACACGACGACCACCATGGGCAGGCCGAGCCGCACCGCGGTGTCGAGCTCGGCCACGCCCATGAGGAAGCCGCCGTCGCCGAGCGCCGCGACGGGCAGCCGGTCCGGGCGCGCCAGGGCGGCGCCGATCGCGGTCGCGAGGCCCAGCCCGATCGACTGGAAGGCCTGGGTGAAGCAGAACCCGCACTCGTCGGGCACGGACAGGTACATCGACGGGTACCCCATGAAGTTGCCGGAGTCGACGGCCACCACGCGCGCGGCGGGCAGCAGGCCGTCCAGGCGCGCGGAGAGGGTACGGGGGTCGATGCGCCCGTCGGCGCTGTCGTCCTCGTAGGGCACGTCGCGCCAGTGCACCCCGGCGGGCAGCGGCTTGTCCCGGTACCCCCGGGTGGTGTGGCCGCGCCGGGCCAGTTCGGCCTCGACCGCCCGGGCGGTGGTACCGGCGTCGCCGAGCACCCCGAGGTCCACCCGCCGGTTGGCGCCGAGCGCGGCGGGTTCCACGTCGACCTGCGCGACGGTCGTGCCGGCGCCGATCAGCCGGCCGTGCCGGGTGGTCCACATCGTCAGCGCGCAGCCCCACGCGACGAGCACGTCCGCGCCCAGGATCAGCTCGGCGGCGGCGGGGGACGCGAACCCGCCCGCGACGTCGAGGTACCACGGGTCGCCCGGGAACAGCCCCTTGGCGACGGCCGAGGTGGCCAGCAGCGCGCCGCACCGCCCGGCAAGGTCGGCCAGGGCGGCGCGGGCGTACGGTGCGCGGGCGCCGCGCCCGGCGACGAACACCGGCCGGGCGGCACCGGCCAGCAGGTCGGCCAGCGCGGTGACCGACGCCGGCGCCGGGGTCACCACCGGGTCGGGCGGCAGGCTCACCGGGCCCGGCGCGGCGACCTCGCCCGCCTGGACGTCCAGCGGCAGGCTGAGCACGACGGTACGGCGCTCGGCCCGGGCCCGGCGCACCGCCCGGACCGCGTCGTCGACCGCGCTGTCCACAGTGGACGCCCGCTCGTACGCCGCCCCGACCCCGGCCGCCAGCCCGGCCTGGTCCAGCGCGAAGTTGGAGCGGGTACCGGCGGCACCGGTGTCGGCCGCGAGCACCACCATGGGGGTGCGGCTCTTGGCCGCCTCCGCGATCCCGGTCAGCGCGTTGGTCAGCCCCGGCCCCTGGTGCACGGTGAGCACGCCGAGCCGGCCCGAGGTGCGGGCGTACGCGTCGGCCATCACCGCCGCGCCGCCCTCGTGCCGGGCCGCCACGAACGCCACCCCCGCCGCGGCGAGCGCGTTGGTCAGGTGGAAGTTGCCGCTGCCCACCACGCCGAACGCGCGGTCGGCGCCGAGCCCGGCCAGGACCCGCCCGACGGCCTCGGCGACGCGCACCGCCGGCTACTCCGCCGCGTCCGGTCCGACCAGCGCGAGCACCCGGCACGGGCTGCCCGAGCCGTGCACGATCGGCAGCGGCGCCACCACGAGCACCGCGCCGCGCGCCGGCAACCGGCTGACGTTGCGCAGCTGGGTCAGCCCGTACCGCCCGGCGCCGAGCAGGTACGTGTGGCACGGGAACGGCGGGTCGAACGAGTGGGCCGCGCCGGCATCCGTGCCCACCGTCTCCACGCCCAGGCCGATGATCGGGGTTTTGTCGGCGAGCCAACGGGCGCACTCGATGGACACCCCGGGGCTGCGCCCGGCGTTGGCGAACGCCGCCGCGTCGTCGCCGCGGGCGTCCCACCCGGTGCGGTAGAGCAGCCAGCCGCCCTCGGGCAGCGGCCCGTGCTCGGCCTCCCACGCCTGCACGTCCTCGACCGAGAGCAGGAAGTCCGGATCCGCGGCGACCCGGTCGGTAGCGTCGAGTACCACCGCGGGCGCGACCAGCCGGCGCGGCGGTATCTGCGACACGTCCTCCCCGCCCTGGCCGGTCACCCAGTGCACCGGCGCGTCGAGGTGGGTGCCGGTGTGCTCCCCGGTGCGGATGTTGTTCCAGTACCAGGCCGGGCCGCGCTCGTCGTACCGGCTGATCTCGTCGAGCTGGAACCGCCACGTGTTGCCGAACGGCTCGGGCAGTTCGAGGATCGGGGTCCGGCCGTGCAGCGGCGCGGTCAGGTCGACGACCTCGACGGAGCCCTGCGCGACCGCGGCGGCGAGGTCGGACAACACAGACATGCCGCGAAAGCTACGCCGCACCCCGTGGCGCGGGCAAGGGACCGGGGTGGCCCCCTTGCGCGGGCCGGCGACACTCGACCAATGAGCGAGCGTCCCCCGTCCCCGATGCCGTACTGGCCGGCACCCCCACCCCCGGCGCCGAAGAAGAGCCGGGTCGGGCTGGTGCTGGCGATCGTGGCCGGCGTCGTCGTGCTCGCCCTCGGCGGGGGCGCTGCGGTGTTCTTCGCGACCCGTCACGGGCAACCGGCGGCCACCGCGCAACCCGCCGGCTCGACGGTGCCGGCCGGCAGCGCCCCGGCCGTCGCCGCCGCGCCGGCGGGCAACGGGTACGCCCCGCCGTCGGACGTCTGCGCGCTGGCCGATCCGGCGGTGCTCGACGCCGGTACCCCCGGGTCGGGCTCGATGGAGAAGGAGGACACCCGGTTCACGCTGACCGGGTGCGTCTGGGACCTGGCGGCCTCCGACGTGACCAACTCGGTCAAGCTCTTCGTCGCCGTGGACGGCGACGCCCAGGCCCGGTACCAGGAGTCGGAACGGATCTGGGCCGGCCACACCGTGCCGGGCTTCACCAGCCAGCCGGTCGCCGGCCTCGGGACCAAGGCGATCGCCGCGCACCGGCTGTCGTCGCAGAACCGGCGGCTGGAGTCGGTGCTCGCGCTCTACGACCAGAACCTGTATCTGGAATGCCGCTTCTCCGGCGGTGGGACGAGGCCGTGGGATGCCGCCGCCGTGCGGGACCGGATGGTGTCGTTCGCCCGGGCGGCGCTGGCGAAGGTACCCCGGCGGTAATCACGTTGTCCGGGCCCGGCGCACCGCCTAGGGTCCCGCGCATGGCCATCTTCCTGACGGCGGTCCGCCGTGTCCGCCCCGGGACGCTCCCGGCGGGCGTGGGGTTGGCATCCGCTCGTTGACGAGCGGGCGGCGCGGGTCGTGGCAGACGCCGCCGTGCCGCCGGGACAGCTCGTGCTCGACCTCGGCGCGGGGGAGGGCGCGCTGACCGCGCACCTGGTCGCGGCCGGGGCCCGGGTGGTCGCGGTCGAGCTGCATCCGGCTCGGGCGGCGCGGCTGCGGGACCGCTTCGCCGCTTCGCCGGTGCGCCGGTCACCGTGGTGCACGCCGACGCCTTGGCGGTGCCGCTGCCGCGCCGGCCCTTCCGGGTGGTGGCCAACCCGCCGTACGCGATCGCGAGCCCGCTGCTGCGGCTGCTGCTCGCGCGCGGGTCCCGGCTGGTCCGGGCGGACCTGGTGCTGCAACGGGCACTGGTGCGCCGCTTCGCCGAGGACCCGCCGCGCCACTGGCAGGTGTATCCGGGCCGCCCGCTACCCCGGCGCGCGTTCCGCCCGGCTCCCCGGGTGCACTCCGCCGTCCTGGTCGTCCGGCGGCCGTGAGCCCTCCGCCAGCTCCGCGCGGGCCCGGCTCTCCAGCAGCCGGTACCCGGTGGCGCGCGCGAGCGCGAGCCCGTCCTGCGCGTGCGACCGGGCGGCGTCCGGCCGGCCCAGGCGCCGGTAGGCGCGGGCGAGGCCGAGGTGTGCCTTGACCTCGGGGTACCGGTTGCCGATCTCGCGGGCCAGCGCCAGCGCGGCCGCGTGGTGCGCGCGGGCGGCGTCCGGGTTCCCCGCGGCGTCCTCGATCGTGCCGAGCGTGGTGAGCGTGTCCGCCTCGTACCGGCGATCGCCCGCCGCGCGGGTCAGCGCGAGCGCCTCCTGCGCCACCTCACGGGCCCGCCCGTGCTCGCCGGCGTCGCGGTGCAGCACCGCCAGCAGCCGTACCGTTTCGGCCTCCCCGCCCCGGTTGCCCACCTCCCGGTGCAGCGCCAGGGCCCGGTCGAGGTGGTCGCGGGCCTCGCCGGGCCGGCCCAGCGCGTGGCACACCTCGCCGAGCCCGGTCAGCGTCACCGCCTCGGCGAAGCGGAACCCGGTCTCCCGGCATATCGCGATCGCCCGGGTCGCGTACCCGACGGCCTCCGCCAGGCGCCCGGCCTCCCAGCACACCGCGCCCAGGTTCTCCAGGTTGGCCGACACGCCGACGGTCCAGCCCAGCTCCTCGGCGACGGCCAGGGCCTGGCGGTAGTGCTCGGCGGCCTGATCGAGCGCGCCGGACTGCTGGTACACGTTGCCGAGGTTGCCCAGCACCGCGCCGTGCCCGTGCCGCCAGCCGGCCTTCTCGGCAAGCGTGGCGGCCCGGTGGTAGTGCGCGATCGCGTCCGGGTACCGGGACAGCCGCCAGTGCAGGTCGCCCAGGCTCAGCTCGGCCGCCGCCCGGGCCGGCATGTTCCCGTCGTGCTCGGCGGCGGCCCGCCCGGCCCGCGCGACCGCCAACCAGTCCACTGTGGACATCCGCTGGTGGAAGTACCCGCGCAGCAGGTCCGACAGCGCCCAGCCGACGGGTGGGGGCCCGTGCACGGCGGCGGCGACGAGGTTGGCCCGTTCGGCGTCGAGCCACGCCAGCGCCGCCGCCGCGTCGGGGAACGGCGGCCCCGCCGGGGCGGTCGCCGGCAGGCGCAGGATCTCCGGATAGAGCCCGGCCGCAGCGGCGGCCACCCGTTGCCGGTACCAGTCGAAGAGGCGCCCGGTCGCCGCCGCGCGCGCCGCGTCGGTGTCCTCCGCGCCGGCCCGGTCGGCGGCGTACTCGCGCAGCAGGTCGTGGAAGGTGTACCGGCCCTCCGCGTGCTCCTCGACGAGGTGCGCCACGGCCAGCCGGTCCAGCCACCGGGCGGCCTCCGGTTCGGTGGCCCCGGCGAGCGCGGCGACGGCCGGCACGGTGACGTCCGGCCCGGGTACCAGCCCGAGGTGGCGGAACGCCCGGCGAGCGTCCTCGGGCAGCGCCGCGTAGGACAGGTCGAAGGCGGATCGCACCGCGCTCTGCTCGTCGCCGTCCACCGCGAGCCGGCCGACCCGGTCGCCGCCGGCGAGCCCGGACACGTAGGTACCGATGCGCCGGTGCGGCCGCTCGGTCAGGTGCGCCGCGGCCACCCGCAACGCCAGCGGCAGGCGGGCGCAGAGCCGGACCAGCTCGGCGACCGCCGCCGGCTCGCCGGCCGTCCGCTGCGCACCGACGGCGCGGGCGAGCAGGTGGTGCGCCTCGGCCGGGCTCAGCACGTCGAGGGTCAGCAGCCGGGCGCCCTCCCGCGCGACCAGGCCGCCCAGCCGGTCTCGGCCGGTGACCAGCACGGCGCAGCCCGGGTGGCCCGGCAGCAGCGGGCGGACCTGCGCGACCGTCGCCGCGTTGTCCAGCACCACCAGAACCCGCCGGTCGGACAGCAGGCTGCGGTACCGGGCGGCGGCCGCGTCCAGCTCGACCGGCACCTGCTCGCCGGCCACCCCGAGCGCGGTCAGGAACCGCGCCAGCGCGTCGACCGGGCGCACTGGCGCCCCGCCGCCGTACCCGTTCAGGTTGACGTAGAGCTGCCCGTCGGGGAAGTAGCCGCGGACCCGGTGCGCCCAGTGCACCGCCAGGGCCGTCTTGCCCACCCCGGGCGCGCCGGTGAGCACGGCGGCCGGCGGTCCGGACGCCGCGCCGGCGAGCACCGCGTCCAGCTCGGCGAGGTAGCCGTCGCGGCCGGTGAAGCCCTCGACGTCGGCGGGTAGCTGGGCCGGTACCGGCCGCCGCGCCGCCCCGCCCGGGGCGGTCAGCCGCCGGTCCCCGGTGAGGATGGCCCGTTCCAGCTCGCGCAGTTCCGCACCGGGTTCCAGGCCCAGCTCCCCGACCAGGAGCACCCGGCCGCGCCGGTACACCTCCAGCGCGTCGGTGCGCCGGCCGGCCCGGTGCAGCGCGAGCATGAGCTGACCGCGCGGGCGTTCCCGCAGCGGGTGCTCGGCGACCAGCGCGGACAGCTCCGCGACCAGCTCGGGGCCGCGACCGAGCTCCAGCTCGAAGGACAGGCACTCCTCCAGCGCGGCGAGCCGCTGCTCGTCGAGCGCGGCCGCGCCGGCCTCGATGAGGCGCCCGGTGATCCCGGCGAGCGCCGGGCCGCGCCACCACGCGAGGGCTTCCCGTAACCGCGTGGCGGCTGCGGCGAGGTCGCCGGCCCCGGCGTGCTCGCGGGCCCGGGACACGCCGGCGCGGAACTCGTCGGCGTCGAGCTCCCCCTCGGCGACCCGCAGCAGGTACCCGGCGGGTTCGGTGGCGATCGTGGCCGGGTCGCCGAGCCGCTGGCGCAGCGTGGAGACGCTGTTGCGGACCAGCTTGCCGGCGCTGTCCGGCGGGTCGCCGTCCCAGACCGCCTCGACCAGCCTCGCCAGGGGTGCCACGCGGTTGGCGTGCAGCAGCAGCGCGGCCAGCACCCGCTGCTCGCGGGAGCGGCCCAGGCGTAGCTCCTCCCCGTCCACGAAGGTCTGGAGGGGACCGAGGATCCGAAACCGCATGACAGCTCGCTCCGCGCGTCGAGGGGTCACCGGCCAGCGTAGAGCCCGGACGCGAGGCGGCGCGCACGGCCGATCCACCACCCCCCTCGAGGTCCGCTGTCTTGCCCACCGCGGATCCGCCGTCGCGGTGGATCGACCGCCCGCCAGGAGCGATCGTGCGGGAGGCCGTCCCCGAACCGTCCCCGCCGGTTCCCCAGGCGCCGGTCAGGTGGTTTCGAAGACCAGGCAGGACGAGGTGGCGTAGGCGACCAGCCGGCCGGCGGCGTCGGTCAGCCTGGCCTGGGCCAGCGCGGTCCGCCGGCCGCGGGACAGGACGGTGCCCTCGCACCGCAGCCGCCCCGAGGCCAGGGTGACCGGCCGCAGGTACTTGGTGGTGAGGTCCAGCGAGGTGTACCCCTCGTTCGCGGCGAGCGTGGTGTGCACCGCGCAGCCCGCCGCCGTGTCGAGCACGGTGGCCAGGATGCCGCCGTGCACCGTGCCGAGCGGGTTGTAGTGGAACTCCTGGGGCGTGAGGTGCACGAGCACCCGGCCCTCCTCGACCTCCAGCCCGTCCATGCCGAGCAGGTGCATGACCGGCGGCGAGCGCCGTTGCTCGATCATGGCCTGGAGCGCGGCGAGGCCGCTGCGCCCGCGGAGCCGGTCCGCGTACTCGTGCGGGTCGGTCCACGAGAAGGTCCGGCTGCGCTCGCCCACCTGAGTCTGATCCACGGACCCAGCGTACCCGGTGCGCGCGCCCGTGGCGATTCCGGGCCCCGGAAAGCGCACCTCGACAGCTATCGATGCGCTCTGCCAGGGTTGGTGCTGTCCTGGGAGGCGACATGGGGATTTCGGTTCCGCGGCGGCTGTTCCTAGGCGCGCTCGGCGGCGTGCTGGTGGCGGCCCTGCTCGGTGCGGGCCCGGCGGGTGCGGATCCGGCCGGCGCGGGCCGGGACCGGGCGCCGGACTGGAGTGTCACCGGGCCGCACGGCGGCCCCACCGCCACCGTCCACTACGACGCGACGGCCGGTACCGTCGCGCTCGCCGTGTCGCGGGCCGGCCAGCCGGTGCTCGAACCGGGGCCGCTCGGCATCGTCACCGAACAGGCCGACCTGACCACCGGGCTGCGCTTCCTGCGCCGTACCGACCACTGGGTCTTCGAGCACTACACCACGACGGTCGGCAAGCGCACCCACCGGTTCTCGGCGATGCGCGAGGCGCGCTTCGCCTTCGCCGGCGCCGGCGGCGCCCGCGTCGACCTGGTGGTGCGCGCCTCGCGCGACGGCATCGCGTACCGCTACGTCCTGCCCGCCGGCTCCGGCGCGGTACTGCGTGAGGCGTCCGCGTACGCGGTGCCGGCGGCCAGCCCCGCCTGGCTCGCCACGTACATCGTCTACTACGAGAACCCGTTCGTACCCACGACGGCCGCCGCCGCGGCGCCGGGGGAGTACATGCACCCCGCGCTCTTCCAGACGCCGGGCGGCTACGTCCTGCTCACCGAGTCCGATGTGGACGGTCGCTACTCGGGCGGGCGGCTGGTCCACGACATGGGCACCGGTACCTACCACGTCAAGCTCGCCGACGAGCGGGTGCTCGTGGACGGGCCGCTCGCCACGCCCTGGCGCACGATGATCGTAGGTACCGCGGCGACCATCGCTGAATCGACATTCGTCGACGACCTCGCGCCCCGTTCGCGGGTCCGGGACACCTCGTGGATCCAGCCGGGCAAGGCGTTCTGGAGCTGGCTGGCCGGCGGCCGGGAGGCCGGCCAGAGCCTGAAGATCCAGAAGTCGTACGTGGACTACGCGGCGGCGCACGGCTGGCCCTACGTGGTCGTGGACGCCGGCTGGAACCGCGACCCCAACTGGGACCCCGACCCCACGTGGGAGCAGACGAGCTGGCTCCCGGACCTGGTGCGCTACGGCGCCGCGCGCAACGTGAAGATCTGGACCTGGATCCACGTCACCGACCTGGAGACCCCCGAACAGCGGGACCGGCGGCTGCCGCTGTTCGAGAAGTGGGGCATCGTCGGGCTGAAGATCGACTTCATGGACTCCGACGCGCAGGAGCGCTATCGCTGGTACGACCGGATCCTGCCGGAGACCGCCGCGCACCACCTGATGATCAACTTCCACGGCTCCACCGTCCCCCACGGCATGATGCGCACCTGGCCGCACGTCATCACGATGGAGGGGGTGTGGGGTGCCGAGCACACCCGCGACACCAGCCCCACCCACCTGACCGCGCTGCCGTTCACCCGCAACGTGCTCGGCTCGATGGACTACACCCCGATGGCGTGGCACCGGCCGACGCGGCAGACCTCCGACGCGCACGAGCTGGGGCTGTCGGTGCTGTTCGAGTCCGGGCTGCAGAGCTTCGCCGGGCGCGTCGACGGGTACCAGGCCCGGCCGGAGGCCGAGCGCTTCCTCGACCAGGTACCCACGGTGTGGGACGGGACCCGGCTGCTCGCCGGCCGCCCGGGCGAGAGCGCCGTGCTCGCCCGGCGGTCCGGGGACCGCTGGTTCATCGGTGCCGGGTTCGCCGGAGCGGCGCGGACGGTCGGCGTGCCGCTGGCCGTCGGCAGCGGGCGCTGGCTGGTCGAGGTGGTCCGGGACGGGCCGGCCGGACTGGTCCGCGAGCCCCGCGTCCTCGGTGGCGGGGAGCCGCTGATCGTGGACGTGGTGGCCGGCGGCGGGTTCGTGGCGCTGGCCTGCCGCTGGCACCCCGGCATCGGCACCTGTGACCGGCCGGTCGACGTGGTGCGGCGGACGACGGTCACGGTGGCCCCGGCGACGGTACCGCTCACGCCGGGCGGCTCGTTCACCGTCGCCGGCCGGTTCACGCTCGACGACCGTGCGCCGGTGTCGGACCTGACGCTCGCCCCGCGGGTGCCGGACGGGTGGACGGTGACCGGCGCCCCGGTGACCGCCCGGCGCCTGACCACCGGGCAGTCCGTCGAGGGCACCTGGACGGTCACCGCCCCGGCCCTGCCACCCGTGGGGTACGTCGACATCCCGGTCGTGGCGCGGTTCCGGGAGCGTCCGGGCGGGACGTTCTTCGAGTCCGAGCGGCCGGTGCAGGTGCACTCGTGGCGACCGTTGCCGGAGGGCTGGGCGTACCTGAGTGACCTGCCGTTCGCGACCTCGACCAACGGTCTCGGCCCGGTCGAGCGGGACATCACCAACGGCGCGGCCGGCGCTGGTGACGGCCGCGGCATCGCGATCCGCCGCGTGCCCTACGGCAAGGGGCTGGGCATGTTCGCGCCCGGTGAGGTGAGGTTCGCGCTCGACGGCCGGTGCACGCAGTTCGTGGTCGACGTGGGGCTCGACGACGAGGCGAGCCTGGACATCGCGCGGACCCGCATGGGCGGGACGATCACGTTCACCGTCGTCGGTGACGGGGCCACGCTCGCGGACACCGGTACCGTCGGCACCCGCGACCCGGCGCGTACCCTCACCGTCGACGTCACCGGCGTGCGGGCGCTGACGCTGCGGGTCGGCGACGCCGGTGACGGTACCCAGAACGACCGCGCCTCCTGGGCGGACGCCCGGATCCGCTGCGCGTAACCCGCCGCCACCGCCCGTGGCGCGCCGGCACGCTCGAGTTGATAGTTGAGTGAGTCACACATATGGTCGGGGTATGACGAAGAAACTGGAGACCCGACTGGAGATCAAGTCGTGGGACGAGAAGCCCTACCGGGAGCTCGCCGACGGGCGCAAGTTCACCCGCGCGGAGGTCCAGCTCGCCGGCGGGGCGGACGGGCTGGAGTCCGGCGCGTTCGACGCGCTCATGTACTACCGCGCCGACGGCACCGGCACCTACGTCACGCTCATGTCGCTCAGCGCGACGCTGGACGGGCGCACGGGTGACGTGGTGCTGCAGGGCGAGGGCACGTACGACGGGACCAGCGCGCGGATCGGGTACCACGTCGTCGAGGCGACCGGTGGGCTGGCCGGCCTGACGGGTACCGGGGAGAGCGTCTCCACGCACGCCGACTACCCGCACATGCCCCTGACGCTGGCGTACGACCTCTCTTGACCGAGCTCGACCGGGAGGCGAACGTGCTCGGCGCGCTCGCGCTGGTCCTGGCCGACCAGACGGCGCAGGCGGTGGCCGCGGCGGCGGGGCAGTCCGCCTCGGCGGCCGCCGCCCTGTCCGCGCTGGCCCAGTTCCTCGACCGGCCGACCCTCGACCAGCTTCGCCAGGTCCTCGGGCTGACCCCGTCCGGCGCGGTCCGGCTGGTGGACCGCCTGGTCGAGGCGGGGCTGGTCGGTCGCGGGCCCGGCGCGGACGGGCGCTCCCGCGCGGTGCAGCTGACCGCGCAGGGGCGGCGGGTGGCGGCCCGCATCGCGCACGCCCGCGCGCGGCTGCTGACCGGCGCGCTGGCCGGGCTGTCCGGGGCCGACCGGGCGGCGCTGCGGGACCTGCTCGGCCGGGTCATGGCCAACGTCGTGCAGGCCAAGGAGGGCGGCCCGTGGACCTGCCGGCTGTGCGACCTCACCGCGTGCGGGCGCGCCGGCGGCCACTGCCCGGCGGCCACCGCGGCGGCGGCGAAGTACGGCGACTTTTCCGCCGCGGGTGGCAGCAGCGGGGGCCGCCCACCGCATTGAACAAGCGTGACCGCACGTCCCCGCGTCCTCGCCCTCGTCGCCGCGCTCGGGGTCCTGGCGACCGTCGGGCTGGTCGGTGCCGGCACCGCAGGCGGCGCAGCGGGCCCCGGCCACGCCTGCACCGCCATCACGTGCACGCTGCGTGACCACACACCAGCCGCCCCGGGGCTCACCCGGACCGCCGCCGGCGCGGTGCTCACCGTGCCGGTCACGCAGAAGGCATTGACGCTGGTCATTAGGGTACCGGCCCGGTACCCGGCCAGCGACGCAGAGTTGTCCCGCTTCGCGGCCGGGATCCACGTCACCCCCGACGCCGAACCGGAGGGCGGCTGAGGCTTCCGGTCGGCGGCAGCACGCCGTACCCTCCGGAATTGATCCCCATGACGACCACGACGACGCAGCGTAAGGACGCGCCGGCCGCCGCCCCCGGGTGGCCGCGATGGGTTCCCCCGGCCATCGTCTGCGTGCTCTTCCTGCTCTTCGCCGGCCCGCTGGGCAGCATCGGCGGAAAGCTCGCCGAGGTGCAACGCAACGACAGCAGCGCGTACCTGCCGGCCGGCGCCGAGGCGACCTCGGTGCTCGCGGACACCAAGCGGTTCACCGGCCTGGAGGCCACCACGGCGATCCTGGTCTACACCCGGCCGGCCGGCGCTGGCGACCCCACCATCAGCGAGTCCGACGTCAAGCAGCTCGTGCTCGTCGGCCTGGCCGTCGCCGACTCCCTCAACATGCGGCTGGCCCTGCCGCCGATCGGACCGATCGTCTCCGACGACCACCGGGCCGCCGAGATCGTGGTCCAGCTCATCGGCTCGGACCCCACCCGGATCCGGGCCGACGTCGGCTGGCTGCGCCACGACCTGCGCACGGCGCCGGGCCTGGAGCTGCACGTGGCCGGTCCGGCGGCCGCGCTGACCGACCTGACCGAGGTGTTCGGGGCGGTCGACGGGGTGCTGCTGCTCGTGGCGCTCGGTGCCGTCCTGCTGGTCCTGGTGCTGGCCTACCGCAGCCCGGTGCTGCCGTTCCTGGTGCTCGGCGTCGCCGGGCTCGCGCTGGGCCTGGCCAACGGCGTGGTGTACCTGCTCGCCCGCGACGGCGTGGTGACCGTCTCCGGCGACGCGCAGGGCATCCTCGACGTGCTGGTGCTCGGTGCGGGGACGGACTACGCGCTGCTGCTGACCGGGCGCTACCGCGAGGAGCTGCGCCGGCACAAGGACAAGTACGACGCGATGCGGGTGGCGTGGCGGGCCGCCGTCGCGCCGGTGCTCGCCAGCGGCGGTACCGTCATCGCCGGCCTGCTCTGCCTGCTCGCCTCCGACCTCGCCTCGACGCGCGGCCTCGGTCCCGTCGCGGCCATCGGCATCGCCTGCGCGCTGGCCTCGATGCTCGTGCTGCTGCCGGCGGCGCTGCTGCTCACCGGGCGGCGGGCGTTCTGGCCGTTCCGGCCGGACTACCGCGCCGAGCCCGGGCCGGCGCGCGGACCCTGGCCGCGCCTGGCGGCGGCGGTCGGGCGCCGGCCCCGTCTGGTCTGGGTGGTCACCGCGCTCGTCCTGGCCGGGCTCGCCCTGGGCGTCACCCGGCTGGAGGCCCACGGGGTACCGCGCACCGAGTCGTTCCGCGCCACCGTGGACTCCACCGTCGGGCAGGCCGTGCTCACCGAGCACTTCCCCGAGGCGACCGCCACCCCGGTCGTCATCGTCGCCCGCGCCGAACAGCTCGACGCGGTGGTCCGGGCCGCGACCGACGTGCCCGGGGTGACCAGGCCCAAGCCGTACGTCGATCCGCTGGAGGCCTACGACCGGCGCAACGCCGGCCAGCCCCCGCCGCCGCCCAAGATCGTCAACGGGCTGGTCCGCATCGAGGTGACCATCGACGCGCCGGCCGACTCGACCCGTGCCACCGACCTGGTCCGCCGCCTGCGCACCGCGGTGCACGCGGTACCCGGGGCGGCGGCGCGCGTCGGCGGGTACACGGCGACCAACCTGGACCTGCAGCTCACCGCGCAACGCGACCGGACGGTCGTCATCCCGCTCGTGCTGGCGCTGGTGTTCGTCGTGCTCGCGCTGCTGCTGCGCGCGCTGGTCGTCCCGCTGGTCCTGGTCGCCACGGTGATCCTGTCGTTCGTCGCGACGCTCGGCGTGTCCGGCGTGGTCTTCCGCGACGTGCTCGGCTTCGCCGGGGCGGACTCGTCCTTCCCGCTGTTCGCGTTCGTGTTCCTCGTCGCGCTCGGCGTGGACTACAACATCTTCCTGATGTCGCGGGTCCGCGAGGAGGTACCCCGCCGGGGGCACCGCGCCGGCACGCTGGCCGGGCTCGCGGCGACCGGGGGAGTCATCACCTCGGCCGGGGTGGTGCTCGCCGCCACGTTCGCCGCGCTGTCGGTGCTGCCGCTGGTGTTCCTCGCCGAGCTGGCGTTCGCCGTCGCGTTCGGCGTGCTGCTCGACGCGCTCGTGGTGCGCACCCTGCTGGTCCCGGCGCTGACCGTCGACCTCGGCCGGGTCGTGTGGTGGCCCGGCCCGCTGCGCCGCGCCGATCCTTAGTCCGGCACGGGGCACCGCGGACGCCGCCGCTGCGCGAGGATGTTGCCTCGCGGCGCGAGGCAACCTCACGGGGCGCGCCTGCGTCTAGGGGAGTGGGTCGTCGATCGAGTCGGGGGTAACCGTATGGCGAGACCACTGCTGGTCCGGCTTTCCTGGTTCGCCGCGGTCCTCGCGCTGGCGGGTGCCTGCGACGCGGCCGGGGCCAAGACCGACAATCCGGGGCTGGCCTCGCGCGACACCGTCATGACGACCGTCAAGCCCAAACGGCAGGACCTGGCCAACAAGGTCAGCCTGGCCGGGAAGGTCACCCTGGGCCCGGTGTTCGGCCTGGTGTCCCCGGTCGCCGGCCAGGTGCGCTACGTGGACGTCAAGCCGGTGCAGGGGACGCCGACCAAGCCCACCCGGGTCGCGACCGTGGTGGCGGGCGGAAAGTCCTCCAACGTGGACGTCCCGGCGGGGTCGGTGTTCGCCGGCCGGCTGGTGGACGACCGGACCACGGTCACCGCCGGTATGCCGATCGTGTCGGCGAAGTACGGCGGGTACGGCATCGTCGCGGACATCGACGGCGGCCAGGCGTACCAGCTCTCCGACTCGCTCAGCTCGGTGCAGGCGCAGATCAAGAACGGGCCCGGCCCGTTCCCGTGCACCGTGCTGGGCACGGTCGCCGCGCTGCCCGCCGGTACCATCCCGGAGCCCAAGACCGCGGCGCAGCAGCCGGGCCCCCAGTCCAGCGGAGCACCGCCGGGGCCGACCGACGGCAAGGACAAGACCAACCCGTCCGACGCGACCGGGATGCGGCTGGTGTGCACCGCACCGGCGGACGTGAAGCTCATCAACGGCGCCACCGCCACCCTCGAAGTGATCACGGAACGGGCCACCAACGTGCTCGTCCTGCCGGTCGAGGCGGTCGCCGGGCTGCACGGCAAGGGCAAGGTGGACGTGGTCAGACCGGACGGCACCCGGGAGACCCGCGACGTCGAGCTGGGCCTGACCGACGGCAAGGTCGTCCAGATCAAGTCCGGCCTCACCGGCGACGAGGTCATCGCGATACCCGGACCGAACCTGCCCGCGCCGAAGGCCACCGACACCGGTGAGCCGGGCGGCCCCGGCGGCCCCCTCCCGCCGAGATGAGCCCGCTGATCGCGCTGACCGGCATCCGCAAGACGCTGCACGGTCAGCAGCAGCCCCGCACCATCCTCGACGGCGTGGACCTCACCGTCCACAGTGGAGAGAGCGTGGCCGTGCTCGGCCGGTCCGGCTCGGGCAAGAGCACGCTGCTGAGCCTGATCGGGCTGTTCGACCGGGCCGACGGCGGCCGGTACCTGCTGCACGGTCGCGGCATCACCCGGCTGCCCGAGCGCAAGGCGGCCCGGCTGCGCAGCGCCGAGTTCGGCTTCGTGTTCCAGCGCTTCTTCCTGCTCAAGCACCTCACGGCCGCGCAGAACGTGGCCATGGCGCTGGTCAACGGCCAGGGCTGGCTGCCCCGGCGCAAACGCCGGGCCAAGGTGCTCGCCGCGCTCGACCAGGTCGGCATCGCGCACCTGGCCCGGCAGCGGCCACCCCGGCTATCCGGCGGCGAGCAGCAGCGGGTGGCCATCGCCCGAGCCCTGGTCCGGGAGCCGACGCTGCTGCTCGCCGACGAGCCCACCGGCGCGCTGGACACCGAGACCGGCAACCTCGTCGTCGACGTGCTGCAGGCGGCCACCACCCGGGGCTGCGGGCTCATCCTGGTCACCCACGACGCCGACCACGCCGGCCGGATGTCGCGCATCCTGCGGCTGTCCGAGGGCGTCCTGCATCCGGCCGGCGCGCAACCCGAGGAGGAGGCGGCGTGAGTTGCCCTGTGTCAAGCCACCATTGGTTGATCTTGTTTGGTGAGCCGTTGGAGGGCGCGGTGTTGGTCGGGGTCGTAGGCGGTGTTGGTGGTCCAGCACTTCCAGATGACGTCGAGCCAGGCGCGGGCGAG
>WNFV01000148.1_pt1 | contig 189441 bp, 184 predicted proteins | sample 5400101 | NCBI WGS metagenome assembly WNFV01 (sample SAMN13153361, study PRJNA577476) | soil metagenome | isolation source: 115 cm soil or saprolite under grassland replicate 1 | place: USA:California | collected 2016-06-15 | reverse complement strand
GGGGTGCGAGTCTGCGTCGTGTTCACCTGGCGAGACGTGGGGGTGCTGAACCTCGACGCTGGTCGTCTTCGGTTCCCGGACGTCCAAGACGTGCCGGGTGTGTATCGGTTCGACCTCGGCGAGCGGGTCTACATCGGAGAGAGCGATCGGCTCCGCAGGAGGTTCCAGCACTACAGGACGCCTGGACCCACGCAGGCGACCAACCTTCGATTGAACGCGCTGATGCTCGACCTCCTCGCTGGCGGAGGCCCGATCTCCCTGTGCACGATCACCGACGCGAGGTTCGACGTTGACGGCGAGGCGCGGCCCTTGGACCTCCGCGACAAGCCGGCGCGCCTGCTCGTCGAGAACGCAGCGCTGACCGCGGCACGACTTGCCGGGCACGCGGTCGAGAACCTGTAGCGCCTGTCGCCGAGTGCCACGATGGACCGTCCGGCACCGCTTCGCTCCGTCCGTCGTGGCACGCGTGTGGCACGACGGGCACGCTGGCGAGTATCGGTAGCGTTGATCCACCGCCCTGACCCAGCGCGTTCACAATCCAAGCCCACGTAGCTCAGGGGATAGAGCGTCGGTTTCCTAAACCGTGCGTCGGAGGTTCGAGTCCTCCCGAGGGCGCTGCGTCAGGTGAGTGGTCAGCGAAGACTCTCGCGCTCGGGCAACCGCTCAGGTGTCGGCGCCGAGACCGCGACGGCGGGCCAGGACGACGGCCTGTGCTCGATCGGCAGCGTTGATCTTGGCCAGGACGTTGGAGACGTGGTTGCGGACCGTCTTCGGGTTCAGCACCAGTCGGCGGGCAATGGCTTGATTGTCGAGTCCGTCCGCCACCAGGTCGAGGATGTCGCGCTCGCGTGGGCTCAGCTGAGGGAAAGCCGACTCGGCACGTGTGCCGCGAAGCTCGGCCAGTTCGGTGATGGCCAGCGCGAGGTCGTGGTCGACGACAACGTCGCCGGCCATGACCGTGTGAAGCGCATGCTCGACCCGCGACGGGTCGGCGCCCTTCACGATGTAGCCCCGAGCGCCGTCGCGAATGGCAGCCAGAGCTGCGCGGTGGTCTTCGGACATGGTGAGCACGATCACTTTGACTTCGGGGTGATCGCGCGCCAGCCAGCGGTTCACTTCGAGTCCCGACCCATCGGGGAGCTGGAGGTCGAGCAGGACGACGTCGGGCTTGGCGTCCGACAGGAGCTGCGGGACGTCTGCCGCGACAGCAGCCTCGCCCACGAGCTCGACTCCGTCCATCTCTTGGAGAGACAGGGCGAGGCCGAGACGAAAGATGGGGTGATCATCGACCACGATGACGCGCACCGAGCTCACTCTGTCACCAGCGGCAAGGTGGCGTGAACGCACGTCCCATGGGGAACGACACCTGTCACCGTAAGGGTGCCTCCAAGCTCGGCGACTCGCTCACGCATGGCGGTGAGGCCCACGCCGGGGCGCTGCCCCGGTTGGAGCCCGACTCCGTCGTCCGTGACGACAATGTCGACGTGATCCATCACCGCCACCCGCAGGCAGCACGTCGTAGCGGTGGCGTGGCGCACGACGTTGGTGAGGGCCTCGGTGGCGATCCGGTAGGAGGCGACTTCGACCGCGGCTGGTAGCGCGGGATGAGCCGGCGCGAGGTCCAGCTCGACGTCGAGCACACCATCCAGGGCGTGGGCGAAGTCGGCCAACGCGACGACGAGGCTCTGGTCGTCGAGGGCCGTCGGTCGCAGATCGCGCACGATCCGCTTCACGTCGACGGACGCCACGTCAACCTCGTCGGCCAAGCGACCAAGTAGCGCGACGGTCGCCGGCTCCACCTCCTCGCGACCGACGCGACGCACGATGGTTCGCAGGCCCATGGCGATACCCGTCAGCGTTGGGCCGAGCCCGTCGTGCAGGTCGCGCCGCAACCGTCTCCGCTCGTCCTCACGACTCGTCACGACAGCGAGGCTGGAGCGCCGCAGCTCGGTGGTGAGCTCGACCAGACCGACGGTCAAGGTCACGTGAGGCACGATGTCGGCCAGGACGGCACGGTCGCGGGAACGCAGACCGCTACCGTCAAGCCAGCCCACCACCAGGCGGCCGACCTGTCGTTCGCCATTGGCAAGGGCAAACGACTCGCTGTGCGGCGTCGGTCCACCGTGAGCAGCGAGCTGGCGCCAGCCGGTGGGCGACAGCACGTCGATCGAGACGAGCTCGAGCCGCATGGCGCGAGCCAGGGTTCCCGCGAGCGACGGCAACACCGCGTCGATGTCCACATCGGCAGTGACCCCTTGCATCACCTGACGGACAAGGGTGAGTGGGTCATCCCGCTCGCCGTACACGACACCATCCACCAGGCGCCGGGAGCGTCCTCGGACCGGCTCGATGGCGAGGGCGATGCCGCCGGTGGCCGCGACGAGTAGCCATGCCGGACCCTCCGATCCGAGCAGAGCCCCGAAGCCGGCGACGACAGCCGTATAGGCAACCGCAATCCCTGCGGCGAGCAAAACCCACACCAGGAAGCGGTGCGACGCCACTGCGAAGTGCCCGGGGTCGTCGCGCATGACTCCAACGACGGCGCCCACCGCGAGGAGGGGCACGGTGGTCAGTAGGAGCAGGGGTCCGGCGATGTTGGCTCCGGGAAGGCCGCCCACCGCCAAGGCCGCGAATCCTGCACCGAGGCACGATGCCACGACGCCGGCAGTCAGCCAGCGCCCGAGGGGGTCACCGGGGCGGCGACGGTCACGCCACGGCAGCAACCAGGGCACGCCACCGACGAGCACCACCAAACCCCCGGCCTCGAAGAGGTCGGCGACGGAATTGTTCACCGACGAGCCGATCCCCTGTGGGTCCGCGGCGGCTGCCCATTCGGCCGACAGGGCGGACACCAGCTGAGTAACTCCCACGACCAAGAACGCCGCGCCGAGCAGGCGCCGGTGCGGACGAGCCAGGAGCAGCAGCCCGGCCGGAAGGTAACCGAGCGCCATCCCGATCGCGACGGCAAGCCACCAGTTGCGGCCCTCCGGCTCGAGACCCTCGTTGACCATCCGCAGGACCACGACAAGCCCGCCTGCCGCAACGGCGACGACCATCGACGCGACGGCGCTCATCCTCGCCACTCGCATCTGCAGGTCCCGCGCCACGACACAAGTCTCCCGCGACGCGCGTCCCGCGTACATGGGCCAGCGTCCTGACCATGTCCCGGGCGGACCTCGGGACGCACGCCAGCAGCGCTCGGGACATTGGGCGGCGCACCCTGAGGCCAGTCGGCCCCTCGAGCCGCAGAAAGGACTGTCCACGATGATCGCCTCGACCAAACCCCCCGTCGGACTCGCTGCGGTTGTGCTCGTCGCCACTCTCCTCATCGGCGTGCATCCCAGCGCCGGCGCCGGAGACGCGGCCTCCCAACTCACGTCGCCCGATCAGCAGCACTCGCGCCTGCTCGACCGACGGGTGCTGCCCGCCGCGACGAGCCGAGCCGGATCAGCGCCAACGGGCGCCTTCTTCTCCTCTGCGAATGCCGCCGACGCCGCCCGCAACGGGGTCGCCGACGAGTTGCCCGACGACCCTGCCTACCTCGCGCATCAGCCGGTCCAAGGGTTCAGCGGCATGATCCCGGCGGGCGACGGCACCTGGTGGGCGCTGTCCGACAACGGCTTCGGGGCCCGCGACAACTCCGCCGATTACGAGCTCGTCGTGTATCGCGTCCAGCCCAACTTCGGCGCGTCGACCCCCGCCATCGTGCAGACCATCACGCTGCGGGATCCTGACCGGCACGTGCCATGGCAGCTCGTCTGCGACCGCACCGGCGCCGCCCTGCCCGACCTGTCGATCAACGTGCTTCCCGCTAGTGCGCCGCCCGTGTGTGGCAACGACCCGGCAGCTCGTACGCTGACCGGCTTCGACTTCGACCCCGAGTCCATCCAGATTGATGGTGACGGCGATTTCTGGATCGGTGAGGAGTTCGGTCCGTTCCTGCTGCATACCGACATCACCGGTCGGTTGCTCGAACCGCCGATCTCGGTCCCCGGCGTCAAGGCGCCTCAGAACCCGATGCTGAACGTCGGTGTCGAAGCTCCCAACGTTGCGACGAGCCGCGGCCTCGAGGGCTTGGCCGTCAGCCCGGATCGCAAGACCCTTTACCCGCTGCTCGAAGGAGCTGTCGGTGACGACCATGCGCAGGACGTCCGGCTGTACACGTTCGACATCTCCAAGCGACAGTTCGAGGGGTTCGTCCGACTGCGCCTCGAGATGCCCGGCGCCAAGGCGAATCTGACTGTCCTCAGGCGCGCCGACGGCACGCCTGCCTATCCGGGTGCCATCGCCCCTTCGGGAACAGGCGGACAAGCACATGGGGAGATCACCGCCATGAACAGCAAGCAACTCCTCTTCATCGAGCGCGACGGAGAGGGCGATGGGCTGAACGCACCCCGGTTCAAGAAGGTGTTCCTGATCGACATCTCCCCGCACGCCACCAAGGACGGGTATGTCGACAAGCAGATCCTCGTCGATCTCCTGGCCGTGCCCGACCCGGCTCGAGTCGGCGGCGATGGTGACTACTTCCGGTTCCCGTTCATAACCATCGAGAACGTCCACGTCGTCGACGAGCACACGATCCTCGTCGCCTGCGACAACAACTACCCCTTCTCCAACGGTCGATCGCGCAGCCGGTCCGTCGACCGCACCGGTCCCCTGGCACCGGATGACACCGAGATCATCCTGATCGGCCTCGGTACCAAACTGGACGTCGACAAGCGGCTGCTCACACCCGGGTGACAATGGCGTCACGCGGCACGATGATGTCCCGGCGCCCCTCGGCGCCGGGACATCCGTTCTCGGGCTCCCGTGTCGCCAGCGTGGTTGACCGCCAGGAAAACCGTCGACAGGATCGACGGGTGGCCCGAAAGCCGACGGCCGAAGCAGGCGCGGTCGTCTATCGGCGGGCGGGCGACGCCATCGAGGTTCTCCTCGTGGGGGCCTCCGATGATCCCAACGTGAGCATGTTCCCCAACCGTCACCTCGAGCTGGGCGAGCGCGAGTACGACGCGGCCGAGCGAGAGCTACGCGAGGAGGCCGGGGTTCGCGGCCGTTTGGTCGACGCCGTGTGCCCGCCACAGCGCTTCGGCTCCAAGGACGAGATGGTCGAGGTGCAGTACTTCGTGTTCTCCTTCGAGGCGGACGACGCGACCGACGAGCCGCGCCGGCGGCAGTGGACCCGGCTGGACGACGTCGACGCCAGGCTCACGCATCCGGAAGCCAAGGAGACATTTCGTCGGGCCGTGCCGATCATCTGGCGCGACGCCCAGATCGACGACTCCGACGACCACCGCGAGTTGTCGCAGGACTTCTTGTTGAGCGAGTACGAGCACGCCGCCGCATCCCTGCTGGCGAGCGAACAGGACGGCGAGCGCCGGGTGAGCTTCTTCCTCAGCCTGGCCGGCGCGGCGGTCGGTATTGCGGTGTTCGCCCGCGGCGATCGCGGAGCATTGGAGCCGGACGAGAGCGAGCCTCTCCTCGCGCTGGTCGTCGGGGTCATCGGCGTCCTCGGGTACACGACGCTGCTGCGCGTGATCCAACGCAACATCGCGAGCGACCAGTACAAGAGCGGGCTCAACCGCATCCGCCGCGTTTTGGTTCCCTCGCCGTCCGATCCGCGCATCCGTTCGCTCGCGTTCGATCCGTTCGACCGGCCCTGCCGAAGGTGTTCGACATGGCGCTCGATCGGCAGAGGAGGCTGGCTCGAGACCGTCGCGTTGGTGGAAGCCGGGCTCGCCGGCGGCTTTGCCGCGCTCCTCATCCCCTCGCCGTCGTGGTGGCTTGATGGCGTCATCGCCGCGGTGGCCGCGGCGGCCGCGTGGGTGTTCCTCATCCAGCGGGCGGCTCGGCTCTACTACCCGCGCTCGGTTGCTCCTCGACCCGGATGAGTCGCGAGTGTGAGTTGACGATCGACGCGGCGTCGGCCGCGCCGCCGACCGTGAGGCCGTCGTACTCCTCGGCGACGGCGCCGGACTCCCGCACGACCACACGGAAGGCACCCGGCGGACCATGGCTGGCGCGGCCGATCTCCACGCCGACGTCGTCGCCGAGCGGTCCCCCCGCGATCGCCTGAAAGCTCAGCGCGTCCGCGCCGGCGCTGGCGACCGGGGACCCGCGGAACCACATGGACACCCGAGTGCCGCCATCCCGCAAGGTGTCCCGCGGCGGCGGGAAGTCCTCCTCGAGGCCATCGGCGTCCACCTGGAACAGGCGACTGCCGGCCGGGAAGCCACGCAGCACGAACACGCCGAGGTCCCGCATAGAGCACTCGACCGCGGCCGCACACACCGGCCCCACCACCGCCTCCGAGCACAGGATCTGGCCGCCGTGCGCCGCGGCGCAGATCCTCGACGCCTCGTGCACGGTGAGGCCCACGTACTCGCCGCCCGACACGGTGACCGGTCCGCTGTGGACGCCCATGCGCACCCGAAGGCGGACACCGACCGGCCACTCGTGGTGCTCGACCTTCCGTTGGGCGGCGATCGTGGCCGTGACCGCATCGGCGGGCGTGCTGAACACATAGAAAAGGCCGTCGCCCTCGTGGCCGACGGGTGTGCCCCGGCACTCGGCGAAGCACCGCTCGATCATGCTCTGGTGCACGCGCAACGCGAGGCCGTAGCTGCCTTTCAGCTCGCGCACGAGCGCGGTCGAGCCCTCGATGTCGGTGAACACCAGGGTCAACCCGCCGGGCGGCTCATCCATCCTGCGCATTGTCGCCGACGGACCGGTCGGGCCGCCCCGAGAGACCCTTTGCACCTTTCCTCCGGCACCGCAACAGGACAGGAACGCTCACCGTCAATGCCTGAGCGGTGCTAGACGACGGCAGTGGTCGTCGCCCTCGTCTCCGCCGCCAACTCTCGCGCCCTCGACGACGACCTGCCGCCGCTGAGCGCGGCGCTCGACGCCCTCGGTGTCGAGACCGAGGTCGTCGACTGGGACGACCCGAACACCGACTGGTCCGGGTTCGATCTCGCGATCGTGCGCTCGACGTGGGACTACCCCGACCGGCGCGACGAGTTCCTGGCCTGGGCCGAACGGGTGGAGACCGCGACCACGTTGCTCAATCCCTCTGCAGTGCTGCGTTGGAACACCGACAAGCGCTACCTCGCCGACCTGGCCCGCCACGGGGTGCCGGTGGTGCCGACGACCTTCTACGCGCCGGGCGACGCCGTCGACATCGCCGCCGAAGACGCCACGGTGGTCAAGCCGGCCGTATCCGCCGGCGCCCGTGACGCCGCCCGCTATGCGGCGGGCGACCGGGATGGTGTGCGTTCGCACGTGGCGGGACTGAACGCGGCCGGCAGGGTCGCGATGGTGCAGCCGTACATGCCCGGGATCGACGAGGCGGGCGAGTCCGGGCTCGTGTTCGTCGACGGCGTGCTGAGCCACGGGCTGTTCAAGGGGCCGATCCTCTCCAGCGCCGTGGAGATGGTCGATGGCGTCTACGCGCTCGAGACGCTGGCGGCGCGCGATCCGACGGAGGCCCAACACACGGTGGGGACCGCGGCGCTCACGGCGACGGACGCGGTGCTCGGTCGGGACGCCCAACCGCCGTTGCTGTACGCCCGCGTCGATCTCGTGCCCGGGTCCGAGGGAACGCCCCTCGTGCTCGAGCTCGAGCTAACCGAGCCGTCGCTCTTCCACGCCTACGCCCCCGGATCCGCCGCCCGCTTCGCCGCCGCCATCGCCGCCCGAGTCCAAAACACCCATTCTTGAGGCTGACGGGGACGTTTTCCGTCCCCCTCAGCGTCGAGAACGCGGCTTTGGGGGCGGTCAGACGGCCGAGATCGAGTCGTAGACCTTCTCGAGCTCGGAGATGGTGTCGTCGAAGAAGTCGATCTGGTCCGAGGGGCCGAAGACGATGCCGACGACGATGGCGCCGTCGTCGGTCTGCCCGCCGCCGACGACGGCCGCGGTACCGGTGGACCCGCTCCTGTAGATCTCGCGGTCGGTCTGGTCCAAGGCCATGAAGTACAGGCCGGCCTCCTCGTCTTCGACCGCGAGGTCGTTGGCCAGCGCGTCACCGGACAGGAACCCGACGGCGGCCGCCATCATCGTCTCGGTTACGTCGTGAGTGTCGCCATCGCCGTCGGCGTCGAAGAACGCCCCGCTGTACGGGTAGATGCGGAACATGTACGCGCCCTGGCTGCGATCGGGGGCTTCGTAGCCGAACACGATCCCCTCCAACGAGCCGGTCTGGCCGTCCGGCCCCGTGCCCAAGAAGTCCTCGTGGAGCGCCCAGTCCTCCGGGCGGCAGAAGCCAACCCTCATGTCGCTCTCGTACGCGGCGGTGAGCTGGCCCGTGTCGATGGCGGGCTCGACGGCCGACACCTCGAGCCGCCCGTTGATGTAGATCTCGACCTTGTAGTCCGCGGTGGGCAGGCACTGGCGGGCGAACTGCAGGAAGTGTTCGTTGTCGAAGTACGTCCCGTCATTGCTGCTGTACTGCAGCGGGTGGTACCCGAAGTCCTTGCTCCCCCAATTCGTGATCTCGCTGATGCCGTTCCACGCGTTCTCGACGCCACCATCGGACGGGGGCCGCTCGTACCACACGATGGTGACGGCCTCCTCGGCGATGTCCTTGCCGGTGTCGCCGCCGTAACCGTCCGGCGTCGTGAACGAGACCTGGGGCCCATCGGGGGTCACGACGAAGGCGATGCTGTCCTCGTCGATGTCGACCTCGGTGGCGGGCGGATCGTCGCCGTTTGTGGCGAGCGCGGTGGCGACGAGGAGCTTCATCGTTCGCGCCGCCTCTTGGATCTCGGGCTTGTCGGCGACCGCGTGCCCCAGCTCCAGGTTGTCGAGATCGGTGAGCGCCCCCGACAGCCATTGGCCCTGGCGGCCGCCCGCGTTCACGCGGGGGACGTCGGCGGTCGGGCCGGTGTACAGGATGTGCTGGATCCCGATCCGGTACACCGACTCGGCCTCCTCGATCTGGCCGTCGGCCAGCAAGATGAGCGCGAGGTTCATCCATGTGACCGGGTCCTCGGGATCGCGGGTGGTGACGTCGCGGAAGAGATCGATCGACTCTGCAGGCGGCCGACCCGACTCGTGGCGCAGCCACCAGACGTACTGGTCGAAGCCGAGGTTGTTGAGCAACCCTGTGTCCCGCAGGCCGAGATCGAAGGCCTTCTGCTCGTCGGCGATCTGCTTCTCGAGCCACTCGTCCTCGACGTTGCTGAGGAAGCCGCCGCCGACCGCTTGCGAGCCCCGGGATCCCTCCGCAACCGACCGCTCGAAGTAGGCGCGGGCGAACGTCGGCCGTTCCTCGACCGCGTCGGTGAAGGCCGCGATCGCCTGGTCGAGGCCGTCCTTGTTGCTGGCCGTCGCGAGGTAATGCTCGCCGAGCGTGAACGAATCGGCCGCTGCCTCCGACACCTTTCCCGGCGGCGTGCGCGCCGCGTTGAGCGACCATCCCGTCCCGATCGCCACGAGGACGACGCCGAGCACCGCGAACATGAGCCGCGAGCTGCCGTAGAGGCCGAGGGCGGTGCCCAACAGGAACAAGGCGACCGCGAAGATCGTGAGCACCGCGGAGTACTCGGACGTCAGCTTGGACCAGCGGCCGCCGATCTCGTTCTCGCCATCCTGGAGGGCCGTGAGCTTGGTGGCCTGCGCGGTGCGCACCGTGAGGAACGCATTCGGGAAGAAGGGGTCGCGTGCCGGCCCGAAGGCGCTGTCCGGCCCGAGATCGTCGGGAATGCTCGCGGCGGTGCTGTCGGCGACGGCCTGAGCGGCGGCCTGCATGTCCGACCACCGGAAGTCGCCCTCCAGCGCGATGAACGACGCCTCCCAGAACGCGGCGCCGGCCTTCCGCAGCTCGGCCTGGCGCAAGACGTAGTTGAAGTAGTCGGCCTCCGCCTTCTGCCGGGCCGCCGGCAGCTCGGCACTGGCTTGGAGCGCGTACTGCTGGGCGCGGTCGTTGGCGCGGTCGGACTCGTTGGTCGCGTGGTTCAGGAGGTAGCCGACGATGGCGGCCAGGAGCGTCGTCAGGACGATGGCCGTTCCGAGGAACCGGGCGTCGGGACGGGCCGGGGGCGAGGGCTCGGCCGGCCCGGTGCTGTCGGCATCGCTCACTAGAACTCCGCGACGATCAGAACGGCGAGCGCGACCATCGCCGACAGCGCCGCGGGTATCGCCGCGAAGAGGCGGCGGTGGAGCCACCCGAGGTCGGCCACGGTCAGGAAGAACATCGCGGCGATGAACAGCGCGCCGGCGACCACCAGCTGTTGGGCGACGCGACGCGTCACGCTCGACTCCTGCGCGACCCCTCGAACGTTCGCCGGGTCCAGGGTGCGCAGGTCGGCGTTGCCGGCGCGCTCGAGACCCGCGTTGGCGTCCCGGTCATAGGTGACCGACCCGTCGGCCTCGATCGTCGGCGAGTAGGTCAGAAAGCTGGCCGCGAGGTGGCGGGCGATCGCACCCTCGACCCGGGCCTCGGCCTCCAACGCGTCGACCTGGCTGGTGTCGTCGATGCCGGCCGCGGCGTTGGCGTCGCGTGTCGTCCCGGCCCGCTCGGTGAGGGCGGCCGCCGCCCGCAAGTGCTCTTGATAGATGAGCGACAGGCGGGCATCGAAGTCGATCCGCCCGTCGCTCAGCGCCCGCACCGCCTGGTAGCGGACGCCCATGTCGACCGCCTGGCGGCTCAGGTCGGCCGCGGCGTCGAAGTCAGTGGACGCGCGCCACGCGAGCAGGGCTCCGACGATCGACAGCGCAGCGATGGCGAGGGTGACGCCGTTGTGCCACCGGTCGACCGAGGCGACCTCGGCGTCCAGCGGCGGCAGCTTGCTCGGGTCTCGCTTGAAGCGCGTCCACTCCATGAGAACGAGGTAGACGCAGCCGGCCACCACCACCCCGCCGAGTACAACCATGACCACCGCCACCCGAGCATTCTGCACGAGGCAGCCGCAGCGCGTGGCGCGTCATGCTGGTCCGGCGTCCGCCCACCACGTGTCGAGGAGGTCGATGTCGCCGTCGTCGCGGCACGCGTACGCCGTGATCGGGAACTCGTCGTCGGTCCATACCCGGCACGCGCTTTCCTCGAGGAAGAAGTCGGCATACCGAGCGTCGAGGTGACTGCCCCCGGTGTAAGTGCAGTCTCGGGGCGGGGAGTCCCCACAGTCGCCGATCGGTACGTCGTGGTTGGCGACGAGCGTGTCGTAGAACTCGTCGGCTGACGCCTGGTCGGTGAAGAGGAGGTACGTCGCGAAGGTGGGCGCGCCGTCCTCTTCCGGCACGCAGTCGACCGCGTCGATGACGGTGCCTGCGATCGAGTCGGGGTTGGTGGTGCAACTCGGCTGGATGTCAGCGGGCACGTGGAAGAGGACGCCGACGTCGGCCGGCGTGGTCGTCGTCGTGGTGTCGAGGCCGGTCGTCGTTGTCGTCTCGGTCCCGCTCGTTGTCGTGGTGTCCCCGCCGCCCGCCGTGGTGGTTGTGGCGACGGCTTCGGTAGGCACCGTGAACGCCGAGGGCGACAGCTCCTCCTCGGTGCTCCCCGTGGTCTGGCTCACCGCCAAGAAGACGAGCGCGACAGTCACGGCGAGGCCGACGACCAAGAGGACGCGGTTCGCCGTGCTCGTGCGCACGCGAGCCGTGATCGGCCCCGGGGGCGTCGGAGCCGGCGGGGTGGGCGGCGGGGGCGCGGGCGGCGGCGCGTCAGCGGGGCCTTCGTAGTCGGGATGGGACTCCGGCGGATACCACTTCCCGTCCGAGGCCCGCCACCAGCCGGGGCCGGGCCAGGAGTCGCTCATCGCGATGAGTGTGCCCGAGCCGCCGGGGGCGTGCTAGTAGACGGGTGGACCACGAAGGTGGAGGAGTCGTCGATGACCTACCGGGTCGTGCAATGGGGGACGGGCAACGTCGGACGGTTGGCCCTGCGAGCGATCATCAACCATCCCGAGCTCGATCTCGTCGGGCTCGTCGTGCACAGCCCGGAGAAGGACGGGCGCGACGCCGGTGCGATCGTCGGGCTCCCGCCCACCGGCGTCGACGCCACCACCGATCCCGATCAGGCCCTCGCCACCCAGCCGGACTGCGTCTCGTACATGGCCACCGGCGACCTGCGGCCCGACGACGCGGTGGCCGACATGTGCCGCATCCTCGAGCTCGGGATCAACGTGGTGTCCACGTCGGTCGTTCCGTTGGTGTACCCGCCCGCGACCGAGCGCCGGCTGGTCGCGCCCCTCGAGCAGGCGTGCGCCGCGGGTAACTCGAGTTGCTTCACGTCCGGGATCGATCCCGGGTTCGCGAACGACCTCGTCCCGTTGACGCTGCTCGGCGTGTGCGAACGAGTCGACCGGGTGCGGGTGATGGAGGTGCTCGACTACGCCACCTACGAGCAGCCCACGGTGCTGTTCGAGACGATGGGGTTCGGCAAGCCGATCGACGAGACCCCGCTGCTGTTGCTGCCGGGCGTGTTGAGCCTGGCCTGGGGCGCCACGGTCGGGATCCTGGCCGCCGGGCTGGGCGTCACCCTCGACGGCGTCGAGGAGCACTACGAGAAGTTCGCGGCCGAACACGACTACGACCTCGGCTTCGGCGTAGTCCCCACGGGCACGATGGCCGGGCTCCGGTTCGAGGTGCGCGGCATCGTGGGCGGTGAGCCCCGCATCGTGCTGGAACACGTGACTCGCATCGGGCCCGACGTCGCGCCGGACTGGCCGGCGCTGCCGGGACAGGGCGGCTACCGCGTGCAGATCGACGGCAACCCGTCCATCTCGTGCGACCTCCAGCTCGTCGGCGAGGACGGCGACCACAACACCGGCGGGGTGCTGGCGACGGGCATGCGGATGCTCAACGCCATCCCCGCGGTGTGCGAAGCGCCGGCGGGCGTCCTGTCGACCCTGGATCTCCCGCTCGTGACCGGCCGGGGCCTCATGCGGGTCCCGACCGGGTCCTCCTAGCCGAGCCAAACCCCTCCGTTCTGTCGGCAGTTACTGCACTCATAGGTCGATAACTGCCGACAGAAGCGCGGTTCGTGTCGCTACTGGATGAGCGAACCGTCGGGGGCGACGACGAACCACTTGCCGGCCGTGCCTTGACCGTTGGTGTCGCCCGCGGCCTGATCGCCGGTGAAGTGGTAGAGCGGGTGATCGCCGTAGGTGACCTGCGTCGTGCCGTCGCCCCGCGTGATAGTGCCGAGCTTCGATGCGTCGAGGCCGTCGCCGGCGGTCACGCCGTCGTCGGCGAGCGGCGGCCAGGTCGCGGCGCAGCCGCCCTCGCACGTGCTCGCGTTGGCGCTGTCCGGCGTGAACGCATACAGCGTCATCCCGTCGGCGCTCACGAGCACGTCGCCGAGGCCGGTGGAGGCGACCGCCACCGCGTTCTCCGAGCTGGCACCACTAGTGCTCGTGGTCGTGGTTTCCTCCGGCGCGACGGTGGTCACGGTCGTCTGGTCGGCGTTGACCGAGTCCTTCGAGTCGTCGCTGCACGCGGCGAGCGGTATCAGCAGGGTCAGGGCGAGAAAGGCGATGCGCGATGTCATGTCCTACATACGGACGCCGGCCCCGATCGGTTCGTCGGTCGCGTCCACCCGGATCCACGGCGGCTTCCTGCGGTTGGGTTTGTACGGCGCGTCGACGCGCTTGGCCACCAGGCCGGCGAGGCCCTGGGCCCTCGCGGCGTCGAGGAGAGCGGCTCCGTCGCCGATGTGGGCCGAGGGCGCCTGCCACGCGGGCCCGTGCAGTCCGAGGTCGTCCAGCAGCTTCCGGCGGTCGCGCCACGGCCGGTCGACGACCGGGTGACCGTCGAGCCACAAGACGTCGAAGGCCATCAACGCGAGCGGGTGGTCACGCGCCTGCCGGCGGATCGCCGACTCGCTCCGGACCTGCCGCCGGCGCGTCACCCAGGACGCGTCGCCGTCGGGCGAGATGACGACGCCGTCGAGGATGACCTCGGTGCTACCGATGGCCCGCCCGATGCGCCGCACCTCCGGGAACGAGGCGGACACGTCCTCGCCGGCCTCGTCGCTCATCGTCACGATGCCACCCGACGAGGCCACCAGCGCGCGGCAGCCGCGCCACAACACTTCGAAGGCCCAGCCGTCGCCGCGGGGCAGCCGCCCGGGCTCGCTCCGGAGCAGCGGCATGGAGTCCGGCAAGGGTTCACGGGTGGCGTCCTCGGGCGGGTCCATGCGATGGATCAGCCAGTCGCGGCCGCGGGTCTGGAACAGCGCGTACTTGCCCTTCGCCTTCTCGCCGTGGAGCGAGATGACGACCTTGTCGTCGGTGTACTTGTCGATCTCGTAGGTGCCGCGGTCCCAGATGAACATCGAACCCGCGCCGTAGCTGCCCTCCGGGATATCGCCCGAGAACTCGAGGTACTCCAACGGATGGTCCTCGGTGTGCACCGCCAGGTGGTTCTGTGCCGGCGTCCACGGCAACCCCCGCGGCAACGCCCACGATGCCAGCACGCCGTCGTGCTCGAGGCGCAGATCCCAGTGAAGCCGGGTGGCGTCGTGTTGCTGAATGACGAAGCGATGGTTGTCCTCGGCTGCGGAAGTGACGTCGCCCGCGGGCTCGGGCGTCGCCTCGAAGTCGCGCATCGACTGGTACTGCTCGAGCTTGCGGCGCGACCGGCCCTCAGCCATCACGTTGAAGTGTTACGCGGAGCGGCGCTTGGCGGTACTCGCCTTCTTCGCACGCGTCGCCTTCTTGGCGGGCCGCTTGGCCGGGCGCGTGGCCGGCGTCTTGCGCGCGCCCGACGCCCGGGTCCGCCGACCCGACTCGATGCTGGCCTCGAGGGCGGCCATGAGGTCCACGACGTCGGCCCGCTTCTCCGTGGGTTCGGGGACGACGATCTCCTCGCCGGAGGCCTTCTTCTCGATGAGCTCCAGCACCCGTTCGCGGTAGGTGTCGTGGTAGCGGTCGGGCTCCCACTTCGACGTGAGCGAATCGATGAGCTTGCCCGCGGCTTCGAGCTCGCGGCTGCCGACGCTCGCGTCGACCTCGGTGCCACCGAGATCGGCAGGGTCGACGATCTCGTCCGGGAACAACATCCCGTGCAGCGCGATCGTCCCATCGACGGCGCGCAAGGTGGCGAGGTGTTGCTTGCCTCGCATCACGAACCGGCCGATCGCAACTCGCCCCGACTTCCCCATCGCCTTGGTGAGCAGCGCGTAGGCCTTGCGGGCGCCCTTGTTCTTCTCGGCGGCCAGCCAATAGGTGGACTCGAAGTACATGGGATCGATCTCGTCGAGGGCGACGAAGTCCTCGATCTCGATGGTGCGCGTGTCCTCGGGCGCCATCGCCTCGAAGTCCTCGTCCGTGACGGGGACAAAGTTTCCCTTCGCCACCTCGTACGCCTTCACGATCTGCTCGTAAGGGACCTCACGGCCCGACTTCTCCGAAACGCGCTTGTTGCGCACGCGGGCGCCGGTCTTCTCGTCGAGCTGGTGGAACCGGACGTTCTTCTTGCGGACGGCGCTGTACAGCTTCACCGGCACGTTGACTAGGCCGAAGCTGATCGACCCACTCCAGATGGCACGCGGCATGGGCCAGTCAGTACCCAGGATCCCTCCGGCTTCCACACCAATACGTGTCGAGTGAGCGCCCAGAGGACAGGATGGAGGGGATGGACACGGTCGACCGGCTCTATCGGCTGCCGCCCGATGAGTTCGTGGCGGCCCGCGACGAGCTGGCTCGGCAGCTCCGCACCAGCGGGGAACGGGTACAAGCGACCGAAGTCAAAGCGCTGCGGCGGCCATCCGTGGCGGCGTGGGCGCTCAATCAGGTCGCCCGGCAGCGCCGAGGCGACATCGACACCCTCATCGAGATCGCCGAGGAGCTGCGGCGCGCGCAGCAGCAAGCGCTCACCGGAGGCGAAGCGGACGATCTGCGCAAAGCGAGCCGCCGCCGGCGCGAACTGGTCGGCACGCTCACCGAAGCGGCCCACTCCGTGTTGACCCGCACGGGCCGCGACGCCCGGCCGCAACTCGCCGCGATCACCGCCATCCTCGACGCCGCGGTCGCAAACCCCGGCGTGGCCGCGGTCCTCCGCACCGGTCGCCTCGTCGCCGAGCCCGAGCCCGGCGACCTCGATGCGTTCGGTTTCTTGGGGGGGGAATCGTCGGCCGACGCGCCGGACGTCGACGTCCGCGACGAACCGAAGAGCGAACCGGCGACGCGGACGACCGGGCGGCAAGGCGCCCGGTTCACCGGGCCGGCGCCCGCATCCCCCGCCAAGGAGGACCGCGACCGCACCGCGCTGCGCAAGGCCGTGGGCCGGGCCCAGTGGGAGCGCGACACCGCGTTCCAGGCCGCGCACGACACCGAGACCGCGATGCGGGCCGCGCAGGACCGGCTCCACGCGATCGAGCAGGAGATCGAGCAGGTGCGCCAGCGGCTCACCAACCTCGAAGACGCGTCGACCGACGTCGCCGATCAGCTGGCGGCTGCGACGTCGACCCACGACGAGGCCACGGCCCGACTGGCGGCCGCGGACGCTGCGCTCACCGAGATCCGCGAGAAGCTCGACGAGGGTGGCGGATAGCGGTGCAGTCCGGGCGGATCGACGTCGAGATCGTCGAGGTCTCGGCGCGCGACGGCTTGCAGAGCGAGGACGTGATCCTCGACACGGCGACCAAAGTCGAACTGATCGAGCGGGCGGTGGCCGCCGGCGTGAGCCGAATCGAGGTCGCGAGCTTCGTCAACCCCAAGCGCGTGCCCCAGATGGCCGACGGCGAGGCGGTGGTCGCCGGTCTCCCCTCCCGACGCGGCGTCACCTACATCGGCCTGGTGTTGAACGAACGAGGCTTCGAGCGCGCCGCGGCTGCGGGTGTGCGCGAGGTGAACGTGGTCGCAGTGGCCACCGACACCTTCGGCCAACGGAACCAGGGAGTGACTCGCGACGAGTCGATCGCCGTCTTCGAGCGCGTCGCCGCGCTCGCCCAGCGCGCCAGCGTGCGGACAACCGTCACGGTGTCGGTGGCGTTCGGATGCCCGTACGAAGGGGAGGTGCCCGCCGCTCAGGTCGTTACGGTCGCGGCGCGATTGGCGGCGGCCGGCGCGGCCGAGATCGCGCTGGCTGACACGATCGGCGTAGCCGTCCCCACCGACGTCGTCGAGCGGGTCGGCGCGGTTCGAGCCGCCGTGGGCGACGTTCCCCTGAGGTGTCACTTCCACAACACGCGGAACACCGGGTTGGCCAACGCCTACGCCGCGGTGGACGCCGGCGTCCGCACCCTCGACGCCAGCCTCGGCGGTATCGGCGGTTGCCCGTTCGCGCCGAACGCCACCGGCAACATCCCCACCGAGGATCTCGCGTACATGCTCGAGCGCATGGGTGTTGCAACCGGCCTGGACCTCGACGCGCTGGCCGCGGTCGTGCCGTGGCTCGAGGACAAGCTCGGCAAGCGCGTCCCGGGTCTGCTGTCCAAGGCCGGCCCGTTTCCCCGCCCGGCCGCCTAAGCGCGTCCCCACACGTCGTGGACGAGCGCGACGTGATTGGGGTCGAGGACGGCCCGTCCGGCGTAGCCGAGCCGTCGCAGCCGCTCGCTCGAGGCCAGCACGTCATCGGGTGCACAATCGGGACGAGGTGCGGATCCGATCGGCGGGCGCTTCGCGAACGCGGCCGAGATCACCACGAGGTGACCGCGGACCGAGGCCAGCTCGACCTCGTCGGCCGATGGGTCCAGCCCGAGTTCGCGACCGAGCGGCCCTTCGCCGATGGCCAAGTGCGACACCCGGTCGACGGCGGCCAACCCGCCGGAGTTGAGCAACCCGACCGCGGTCTCGATCACCGGACACAGCACGGCCCGGCGGGCGCCGAGGATGTGGTCCAGTTCGACCAACAGCCCGGCGTCGGTCGCCGCCGGAACCCAGATCCCGGCGATGTCGTGGCAGAGCACCACCTGCACGTCGTCCTCGAGGAGATCGCCCCCATTGATACGGACCCACACGTCACCGGTCGGCACCGTTCCGGTCCGTAGCCACGCGTCGAGCGTCCACCGGGCCTGCGCCTTGGCCTCGCCGGGGACCGGGTCGGAGAGGTCGACCACGACGGCCTCCGCACCAGCGGCCGCCGCTGCGGCCAACGCGCCCTCGTCATCACCGGGCACGAGCATCCAGGACCGGGGGTGCACGGCGGCATCATCCCATCGCGTCACCGCGCGTCGATCTCGGCGCGGACGGCCTCCAACACCTCGACCTCGATGAGGTCCTTCGGACGGGCCGCGGACCGCTTGAGGTGAATGAGGTCGTCGAGATCGGCGACCGGTACCACCAGACCGCGGCCGAGGTCGACCGCCGCGGCAGCCTCGACGAGATCGTCGTAGCGCAGCCGCCCGGCGGGCTCACCGAGCAGGTCGAGTGCTCCGGCCGACGTGGCGAACGGGAAGTTCATCCCTTCCGCCAGAGACTCGGCGTCGAGGGCGAACAGTACGTCGGTCACCCCGCGCAGCTCGGCCCGCAACTCGCGCAACGCGGTGGCCAGCCGCTCGAGGTTGTCCGGATCACGGGAGTAGCAGACGTCGAGGTCGTTGGTCACCGTGGGCGACCCCCACAGCCGGCCCGCAAACCCACCGATCACGACGAAGCGCACGTCGTGGCGGACGAGGACCCGCAGCGCCTTGAGCGGATCCCACGTCACCGGCGCGCCAGCACACCGGCGGGGATGGTGTCGAGCACCCTCGCCCCCGGGCGGCACGGCCACGACTCGCCAGCCCGTGGCGCTCAGCAGCCGCGCCAGCGTGTCGGCCCGCGGCGACTCCTGGCCCCGCTCGATGCGGGCGATCGTGGGTTGCGCGATCTCCGTGGCGACGCTCAACGCTCGTTGGGTGAGGCCGGCGTGGCGGCGCGCTCGCCGGAGGATGACATCCGCTCGCATGATGGCACTGTACAGGTTGATAGTGTTTTCGCTATCAAGTGGACCCGGAATGCCGGCCAGGGTGCAACAGTTGTGGTCGACCATGCGTGCCCTCGTCGCCTCGCCCGGCTCCGCGTCCGCCCTCGAACTCCGCGAGGTCGACGAGCCGGTACCGAGTGCCCGCCAAGCCGTCGTCACCGTCAGGGCGATCTCGCTCAACCGCGGCGAAGTGCGGGGTTTGGCGAGAGCGCAGGACGGGGCGCGACCCGGATGGGACGTCGCCGGCGAGGTTCTCGCCGCGGCGGCCGACGGACACGGTCCCAGGGCGGGCACGCGGGTGGTCGGATTGGTCGACGGCGGCGCCTGGGGCGAAAGGGTCGCAGTGGCCACGAACATGCTGGCGGCCATCCCCGACGAGTTGTCCTTCGCGGCCGCGGCGACGCTGCCGGTGGCCGGCCTCACCGCCACTCGAGCGCTGGGCGTGGCCGGGCTCCACCACGGGAGCCGGGTCCTCGTCACGGGCGCGTCGGGTGGCGTGGGCCGCTTCGCGATACAACTCGCCGGCCACCTCGGTGCCGACGTGACGGCCGTCGTCGGGCGAACGGGCGCCGGTGAGGGCTTGACGGAGCTCGGCGCGTCGTCAGTGCTCGTCGGGTTGCCGCCGAGCGGCGAGCGCGAGTTCGACATCATCCTCGAGTCGATCGGCGGCGAGTCGCTCGGCACCGCCCTCTCGTTGATCGCGCCGTGCGGCACGATCGTGTCGTTCGGCAACTCGTCCGACCAACCCACCACGTTCGACGCCCGGACCTTCTTCCCTCGGAGTGGCGCCCGCCTCTACGCGTTCATGCTCTTGCCGGAGCTCGACCGCGCCGGAGGCGCAGCCCACGACCTCGCCCACCTCGCCATCGAGATGGGCGCGGGCCGGCTCGACCCGCAGATCGACCGTCAAGCGTCGTGGCGCGAGGCGGCCGACGTCGTCCAGGCGATGCTCGGTCGTGAGATCCACGGGAAGGCCGTCCTCACCATCGACTAAGCAATTCGTCCCATGGGACGGCTCGACGGCAAGGTGGCGCTCATCACCGGCGGCGGCAACGGCATGGGGCGGGAGGCGTCGCTCCTGTTCGCGGCGGAAGGCGCGATGGTGATGGTGGCCGACGCCGCCGAAGAGGGCGGGCGGATGGTCGTCCACGCGATCCGAGCCGCGGGGGGTACGGCCGAGTTCGTGCGCGTCGACGTGTCCGACGCCGCCGAGGTCGAGGCGATGGTCGCCGCCACCACCGCGGCGTTCGGGGGCCTTCACGTCCTCTACAACAACGCCGGCATCTTCCCGCCGGACGACGGCGGTGTTCTCGACACCCCCGAGCCGACATGGGATCGGGTGATGGGCGTGAACCTCAAGGGGGTGTGGTTGGGCTGTCGCTTCGGGATCCCGGCCATGGTGGACGCGGGCGGGGGCTCGATCATCAACGTCGCATCCTTCGTCGCCCTGGTCGGAGCGGCTACCGCCCAGATCGCCTACACCGCAAGCAAGGGTGGCGTGCTCGCGATGACGCGGGAGATCGCGGTGGAGTGGGCGCGGCGGGGCATCCGGGCCAACGCGCTGTGCCCGGGCCCGATCGAGACGCCGATGCTCGCCGAGCTGCTGTCCGACCCCGAACGGCGGGCGCGCCGCATGGTCCACATCCCGATGGGCCGCCTCGGGCGGGCCGACGAACTCGCCAAGGCCGCCCTGTTCCTCGCGTCGGACGACTCGTCGTTCATGACCGGCTCGGCGCTCGTGGTCGACGGCGGGATCACCGCCGCCTACGTGACCCCCGAATGATCGACGACATCGTCGCGGCCATGGGCTGGTCGCCGGGCGCCGTCGCGGCAACGCCCGCCACAGTGCCGCTACGTGTGCGCTAGACCTCGCGGGATGGACGTCACCGAGCTCGAACAGCTCGTCGCCGCCGACGAGGTCGACACGGTCCTCGTCGTCTTCCCCGACCTTCAGGGCCGTTTCGTGGGCAAGCGGGTCACCGGGCACTTCTTCGTCGACCACGTCCTCGCCGACGGGATCGAAGCGTGCAACTACCTGCTCGCCGTCGACGTCGACATGACGCCCCTCCCCGGCTACCGCTTCGCGACCTGGGAGCAGGGCTACGGCGACGTCGCCTGCCGCCCCGACCGGTCGACCCTGCGCCGCGTGCCGTGGCTCGACAAGACCGCGCTGGTCATCTGCGACCTGTACGACACCGAGACCGCGGCCCCCGTGGAGGTCGCGCCCCGGCAGATCCTGCGCCGCCAGCTCGAGCGGGCCGCGGCCATGGGGTTCACGGTGAAGTGCGGCTCCGAGCTCGAGTTCTACCTGTTCCGCGACTCGTACGAGGACGCCGCCGCCCGGCGCTACCGCGAGCTCACGCCGCACTCGGACTGGATCGAGGACTACCACATCCTCCAGACCACCCGGGACGAGTACCTCATCCGCCAGATCCGCAACGGCATGGACGCGGCGGACGTCCCCGTCGAGTTCTCGAAGGGTGAAGCGGGACGCGGCCAGCACGAGATCAACCTGCGCTACACCGACGCGCTCGTGATGGCCGACCGGCACACCGTGTACAAGAACGGTGCGAAGGAGATCGCCGGTCTCAACGATCGGGCGCTCACGTTCATGGCCAAGTACTCGATGGACGAATGTGGCTCGTCGTGTCACCTGCATTCGAGTCTCTGGTCGGCCGACGGGACGACCGCGCTCGACGCCGACCCCACGGTGGGCATGAGCGAGTCGTTCCGTCACTACCTCGGCGGGCTCATCGCCCACTCGCGCGAGCTGGCGTGGTGCTTCGCTCCGTACGTCAACTCGTACAAGCGATACGTGCCCGGCTCGTGGGCACCGACCGCGGTGGTGTGGGGGCGGGACAACCGCACGTGCGGCCTCCGGCTCGTCGGCCACGGCGCGGGGCTGCGCATCGAGTCGCGCATCCCGGGCGCGGACTGCAACCCGTACATCGCGTTCGCCGCGACGATCGCGGCCGGACTGGCCGGGATCGAGAACCGGATCGAGCCGGGTGACGAGTTCGCGGGCAATGCGTACGAGGCGGAGGACGTACCTCGCATCCCCTCGACGCTCGTCGAGGCGATCGCACTGTTCGAGGCGAGTGAGATGGCGGCGAAAGCCTTCGGCGACGAGGTCCACTACCACCTGCTCAACACGGCCCGGCAAGAGTGGGCCACGTTCAATGCCGCGGTCACCGACTGGGAGCTCATCCGCAACTTCGAACGCCTCTAGCCCGGCCCACCCCTTCGTTCTGGCGTAGAGATCTGGCGCGTGGCGTCGTTGTCCTACGCCAGAACGAGTTCGGGAGTCTGCGACACTGGTGTCGTGATCGCACCCGCGCCGCTCATCGCCGTCACCGGCCGCATCGTTCCAAGTGAGCACATCACCCGTTGGTCGAACGACGCGGCCGCGTCCCCTCGCGGGTACACCGACGGCATCGAGCGGAGCGGCGGGTTCGCGGTCGTGCTTCCTCCCGTCCCGCTCACGGCCGCGCAGGCCGCCGAACGCCTGAGCCGCTTCGACGGCCTTCTGCTCACGGGCGGGGCCGACGTCAACCCGGAGCTCTACGGCCAACGGCCCGCGCCGGAGACCTACGGGGTCGACGCCGTCGTCGACGAGTTCGAGATCGCGCTGCTACGGGCCGCGCTGGCCGCCGACATGCCCGTGCTCGCGATCTGCCGTGGCCTGCAAGTCGTGAACGTCGCGCTCGGCGGGTCCCTCGACCAGCACATCGCCGGGCGCGACGGTCTCGTCGCCCATGGGCAGCCGGGGGTCGCGGGCGCACTGCACGAGGTGTTGGTCCCGGCCGGGACGCGCTTGGCGAAGGCGATCCGGGTCGATCGCGCCCAGTGCATGTCCCACCATCACCAAGCCGTCGCCCGGGTGGCCGACGGTGTGACGATCACGTCCGTCGCCGACGACGGGATCGTCGAGGGTCTCGAGGTCGACGACGCGTCGTGGGCCGTCGCGGTGCAATGGCATCCCGAGGAGACCGCCCAGGCCGACCCCGTGCAGCAGCACCTTTTCGACGCGTTCGTGGACCAGGCCCGCAACTGGCGGTCGGATTAGATCAGGCGGCCTTCGCGCTGCCAGTACTTGTCGCGCAGCAGCCGCGTGTAGAGCTTGCCGGTGGGGTGGCGGGGCAGCTCGATCTCGAAGTCGATCGAGCGCGGCACCTTGTAGCCGGCCAGGCGCTCGCGGGCGAAAGCGAGGATCTCGCGCTCGAGTTCCGGTGACGGTTCGTACCCGTCGATCAGCTCGATCGCGGCCTTGACCGACTCGCCCCACTCGTCGTCGGGGATGCCGAACACGCCGACGTCGGCGACGGCCGGATGCTCGATCAACACCTGCTCGATCTCGGCGGGGTAGATGTTCACGCCGCCCGAGATGATCATGTTGGCCGCCCGGTCGGACAGGAACACGAAGCCCTCGTCGTCGACCCATCCCACGTCACCCATCGTGAACACCCCGGGCTCGAGGTGCGCCCCCGCCGTCTTCTCCGGCGCGTCGTGGTACTCGAACACGTCGGTGGTGATCAGGTTGCGCGTGTACAACGTGCCGATCTCGCCGGGCGGCAGGCGGTTGTGGTCGGCGTCCACCGCGAACACCTCGTAAGTGGGGATGGCCTTGCCGACGGTGCCGGGCTTGGTGAGCCATGTTGCGCTGTCGACCAACGTGAACACGCCGCCTTCGGTCGACCCCCAGTACTCGAGCAGGACCGGCCCCCACCACTCGATCATCCTTTCCTTCACAGAGGGTGCGACCGGGGCGGCGCCGTGGAGGATCGTGCGCAACGACGACGGGTCGAACGCGGCGCGGACGTCGTCGGGGAGCCGGAGGCAGCGCACGAACATGGTGGGGACGAAGTGGCTGTTCTGCACGCGCCGCTCCTCGATCAGGGACAACGCCCGCATGGGGTCCCACCGCGGCATGAGGATCAGGCCCGCCCCGTTGTGGAGGTCGATCGACGCGAACCCGAGCGGCGCGGCGTGGTACAGCGGCCCGGTGACGAGATGCGGGCCGCCGCCCTCGTGACGCAGCAGGCGGCCGGGCGCGGCAGTGGCGATCAACTGCGCCTGGACGGTCGATGCGCGAGGCCGGCGGACGCCTTTGGGCCGTCCGGTGGTACCGCTCGTGTACAGCATCGAGCCGCCCGCGTCGGCCTCGAGGTCGAAAGGCTCGGCGGACGCGGCCGCCAGCGCCGCGTCGAGCTCGTCGCCGGCGACGACCACCGGAACCGGGCTCACGGCCAACTTCGCAGCGGCCCGGGCCGTCGCCTCGAACTCGGGGTCGGCGACGAGGAGACCGGCACGCGAGTCGTCCAGGATGTACGCGACCTCCTCCGCGGTGAGGTGCCAGTTCACCGGCGTGAACCACACGCCCGCCAGCAGCGAGCCCAGCGCGACCTCGCAGAACTCGACGCGGTTGCCGAGGAGCATCGCGACGTGGCCCCCGCGCCCGATGCCGAACGCGTCGGTCACGAGGTGGCCGGCCCGCACCGACCGGTCGACCATCTCGGCAAAGGTGCGCGCCCGCGTGAGGTCGTCGAGCGCGAGCTCGTCTGGATGGGCCGCGGCGTAATCGAGGATCGTCATGGAGCCCAGCAGTCTGCCAGCGCGGCGTGGTCGAGACCTACGCTGCGTCCCTTATGGCCGGCGGCGACCAGGGACACGGCACGCGAGCGATCATCGCCGCGTTCTTCGCCAACCTCGGTATCGCGGTCTCGAAGTTCGTCGCCTTCGCGTTCACCGGGTCGGCGTCGATGCTGGCGGAGGGCATCCATTCCGTTGCCGACACCGGAAACCAGGGGCTGCTGTTGCTCGGCGGGCGGCGGGCCAAGAAGGCGCCGACGGAGGCGCACCCGTTCGGGTTCGGTGCCGAGCGCTACTTCTGGGCCTTCCTGGTTGCCATGGTCCTGTTCATGGTCGGCGCGGCCTTTGCCATCTTCGAGGGCATCGAGAAGATCCGCGAGCCCCACGAACTGGACTCACCGGCATGGGCGATCGTGGTGCTGGTCGTGGCGATCGGGCTGGAGTCGTTGTCGTTCCGCACCGCGTTGCAAGCAGCGAACGCGGTGCGGGGGTCGGACAGCCTCGTGCGGTACGTCCGCAAGGCAAAGGCACCCGAGATCCCGGTCGTCCTCCTCGAGGACACCGCCGCGCTCAGCGGCCTCGGCCTCGCGCTGGCGGCGGTGTTGTTGTCGCTCGCGACCGACGACCCGGTGTGGGACGGCTGGGGCACGCTGTCCATCGGACTGCTCCTGGGTGTGGTCGCCGTCGTACTGGCGATCGAGATGAAGAGCCTCCTGATCGGCGAGGCGGCGTCGGCCGACGACGTCGCGGCGATCCGGCAGGCCATGGAGTCCGACCCCGAGGTGGCGAAGGTGATCTCGTTGCGCACCATGCATCTCGGGCCCGACGAGCTCCTGGTGGCGGCCAAGCTCGAGTTCGGTCGATGGCTCGCCGGCCAAGCGCTGGCCAGCGCGATCGACGCGGTCGAGGAGAAGATCCGCCGCGAGGTCCCGCGCTCGCGGCTCATCTACATCGAGCCCGACGTGTTCCGCGCGGACGGTTCGGGCGGGTAAGCGGTACCGTCACCGCATGGCGCTCGACGAGACCGCCCGGCACCAATTGGAGGCGCTCGGCGACTTCATCCGGGCCCAACGGCGGATGGCGCAGCTGTCGCTGCGCGACCTCGCGGCGCGCACGAACGTCTCGAACCCGTATCTCAGCCAGATCGAGCGCGGGCTGCACGAACCGTCGGTTCGGGTCTTGAAGGCCATCGCGCACGCGCTCAACCTCTCGGCGGAGACATTGCTCGTGCAAGCGGGGGTCATCAGCGAGGACGAAGATGGGGACGCCGACGCTCCGCCGTTCACCACCGAGATGGCGATCCGGGCCGACCCGGCTCTCAGCGAGGATCAGAAGGTGGCGCTCCTCGGCGTCTACCGCAGCTACGTCGCGATTGGGAACGCGAAGAAGCCCTGAGGCCGGAGCCTCAGGGCCTCTGTTGCGAGCTGGAGTGGGGAGGGTCAGGCGGCCTTGACGGTCGTCTTCGCGGCCGGCTTCGCCTTGGGCTGCTCACGCAGCACCGGGGCCGCGGCCTTCAGGAGTGCTTTGGCGAACTGGTGCTGGGTCTCGAGGAGGCGCTTCGCAAAGGCGAAGTTGTTCTCGACGATGTCGGTGGCCGTCGGGACCTGATCGGCGAACGGCAGCTCGGGCAGCTCGTCGGGCAGGACGCCGGCGACGTACTCGGCGAGCTTGCTCACGATGTCGGTGACGGGCTCTTGTACCGACTTCATGACGTCGATGACCTGATCTTCGACGCTGGTGATGGTTTCGATGGCGGTGGGCATTGTGGGAGGGGCTCCTTGCGGGGGGGACTTGCGTGTCTTTGCTAAGTAAACCAAGCAAACGCGCTTCTGTCAACCAGATGCTTGGTGAACTTTGCATGACATCCGTCACCACGAACTCTTGCGGGTGATCGACTCGCTCCAGCTCTCCGCCGGCTACAGCGTGTCCACCCCCGTGAACTGGCGGGAGGGCGAAGACGTGATCATCATGCCGAGCGTCTCCGACGAGGACGCCAAGGAGAAGTTCCCGAAGGGCTGGACCGCGCCCAAGCCCTACCTGCGCCTCACCCCCCAGCCGAACAAGTAGGCCGCCGCCGCCAAGCTGCGTTCTTGAGGCTGACGGGGACGGAAACGTCCCCCTCAGCGTCGAGAACGGTGCGGTACGGGAGTCAGGCGGGGACGCGGCCCGTGTTCGGGCTGGCCGCGAGTGAGAAGGCGCGGCGCCACGCCGTGTCGCTGACGTCGATCGCGTCGAGGCGATGCTCGGCGTCGACGGCGACCGCCGACGCCCGGTCGTCGCCGACGACCGCGAGAGCCTCGGCCTCCGCGAGGCGCACCAGCGCCTGGGACAACCGGTCCTCGGTGGCGTCGGCCGTCTCGCGGGCGACGACCAGCGCGGCCGCCGAGCCCGCGGCGTCGCCTTGCTGGGCGAGCGCGAGCCCGCGCGCCATCGCTGCCAGCATCCGGTCCGCGTACGTGGCCGAATCGGATTCCTCGACCGATTGGGCCGCCATCACCGCGGCCTCGACGTCGCCGGACGCGGCCCGCACCAACGCCAGGGCTGCGGTGGCGTAGGGCGCGAACGTCACGGCGCGCTCGACCGCGGCTTCGGCGAACGCGCGGGCGGCGTCGATGTTGCCCCGCTGCAGATGCAAGAGCCCGGTCGCCACGTGGCTGTCGGTGAAGCCGATCTCGCCCGGGGCGCCCGGCAGCGCGTCGGGCTCGTTGAACAAGTGGCTGGCGCGGTCGGGGAGGCCGACCTGAGCCGCAGTCATGATCGACAGCACCTCGATCCATTGATGCTGGAAGCCGGAGGCTCGGGTGGCGTTGTCGAGTGCCGCCTCTTCCAGCAGACCAAGTCCCTCCTCGATGCGTCCCGACGCGACCATCGACCGTGCGAGCACGCCCAGCGCGTTGCCGTGGCCGTACCAATCGGCCATCTCTTCGAACAGGGCGGCCGCCTGGCCCGCGGGCTCGAGCGCCTGGCTCGCACGGCCGGTCCACAACCGGAGCGCGCCGAGCAGGACCAGCATCATGCCGACGGCCCAGCGATCGCCGCGCTCGCGGGCCTCGCCCAGCATCTGGTCCGCCAGCCGCTCGGCCTCGTCGTAGCGGCCTTGGTGATAGCGCACCCACGCGAGGAGACCGAGCGCCCATCCGAGACCGCCGGCGTCGCCGATGTCGGAGAACATCGCCGCCGACTTCTGCAACCATTCGTCGGCCTCGTCGGCTCGGCCCAGACTGAAGGCCAGCCACGCCAGATTCTGCAGCGCCCACGCCTCCCCACGCCGGTCGCCGGCGACCCGATAGAGCTCGAGCGCTTCGCTGAACTTCGCGGCGGCGTCGTCGTTGTGGTCGACGAACATCAGCGTCATCCCGAAGGCGCGGAGCGCCTCCGCGGTGCCGTGCCCGTCGCCGAGGGCGCGGAACTCGGCGACTGCCTCCTCGAGCGTGGCCAGCGACGCTTCGAGCTCGCCCGCCTTCTGCTCGACGTCGCCGCGACCGAGCAGCACCTGCGCCCGCTGGCCCGGCTCGTGGGCCTCGGCCATCGCGTCCACGAGATCGCTTCGCGCGCTTTCCAACTCCCGCAAGTGGGTCGCGGCGCGCGCCCGCGCCAGGAGGAAGCGCAGCCGGTCGGCCGGGGCAACGCCGTCGCCCAGCTCCAACGCTTGGGTGCACAACTGAATGGAGACCACGTGCAGCTCACCGGCCTCGGCCTGGGTGACCGCCTTGTCCAGCCAGAAGGTCGATCGGTCGGCGAGCTCGTGCAACGAGACGAGCCCTTCGCCCCCGCCGATCTCGGCCGCCAACCGGGCCGACAGCGCGTAGTGGTGCGCGATCCGGTCGACGTCGGCCGGGTCGCCGTGGTGATGGTGCTCCATCCACTTCGCGATGCCGAAGTGCCGGCGGGCCCGGTCCGCCTTCGTCATGGTGCCGTAGGACACCTCGCGCACGAGGTCGGATCGGAACGACCACTTCCCCCCTTCGATGACGAGCACGTCCTTGTCGACGAGACCGGCGAGGACATCGTCGATGTCGTTCACGTTGTGCGCCTCGGCCGCCATGATCCGCAACGCCTCGGTGCTGCCTCGCCGACCCATGACCGCGGCGTCTTCGAGGGTGCGGCGTTCGTCGGACGTCAGTCCATCGAGGCGCGCCGCGACCAGGCCGCGAAGGGTGTCGGGCAGGTCGACGGTGACGGGGATGCCGCGCGCCGGACCGCCCACCATCCCGGCTTCACTCAAGAGGGCGACGAGCTCCTCGGCGAAGAACGGGTTCCCGCCACTGCGGTCGAGCAGCAGCTGGCGGAGGTCGGCCGGGAGCTCACCCTCGACGAGCGCGTCGAGCAGCGCGCCCGTTGCCTCGCGGTCGAGCGGATCCAGGTTGAGCGTGACGATGTTGTGCCGCCCCGGCGTCGGCGTCCACCGCTCGAGCAGCGCCTGCCGGGCGGTGGCGATGAGGACGAACGGCTGCGTCGCCACACGCTCGAGCAGCAGGCTCATGCGTTCGAGGACGATGTCGTCGGCCCAATGGAGATCGGAGAGCACGACCACCATCGGGCGCCGCCGCGTGGCTGCCTCGACGAAAGCCAGGAGCGAGCGCACCATCTCCTCGCGCGCCCGGCTGGTGTCGATGTCCTGGAGCGGCCCCTCGTAGCCCATGAGGTGCATGAGTCCGTTCGTGACCCGCTCGACCTCTGCGGCGGTGGCGTGATCGTCGAATGCGGCCCGCACGGTGGCGAGGCACTGGGCGCGAGCGACTTCCGCGGGGTCGGTGGCGCTGATGTCGCAGCCGGCGCGCAACGCCTCGGCCACGGGCCACCACACGTTGGCCTCCCCGTACGGCACGCAGCGGCCCTCGAGGACTACCGCGTCGTGGCGGCAGCGAGCATCTTCGGCGGCCTCCTCGGCCAGGCGGGTCTTGCCCATCCCGGCCTCGCCGATGAGCAGGAGCAGCTGGGCGCGGTTGCGGGCGATCGACGCGTCGACGGCATGACGGAGCAGGCCCAGTTCGGCGTCGCGGCCGACGAGCGGTGTGCGCCCGCGATTCGGCCGGGCCCCGGGCGGGAGGAGCACCTCCTCGGCCACCCACGCGTCGACCGGTTCCTCGCGGCCCTTGGCCACGAACGGCCCGAGGTCGGTGTAGCGCACGCAGTGGCGGGTAGCGGCGTACGTCGCTTGTCCGACGAGGACCTGGCCGGGTGCGGCCGCGGTCTGGAGGCGGCTCGCGGTGTTCACGACGTCGCCCATCGCGGTGTAGTCGCCGCCGGCCCGGAACGCCCCGACGAGCACCTCGCCGGTGTTGATGCCGACCCGGATCCGCAGCGCGTCGGCGCCCTCGGACTGGGCCCACGATTCGAGCGTGCGCTGCATCTGGAGGCCGGCCCGCACGGCCCGCTCGGCGTCGTCCTCGTGGGCGACCGGCGCGCCGAACAGGGCGACGATGGCGTCGCCGATGATCTTGTCGACGCGACCGCCGTAGGCGTCGATGTCGGCAACGAGGCGCTCGAAGCACTTGTCGACCAGGTTCTTGACCTGTTCGGGGTCACGGATCTCGGCCAGGCCCGTGAAGCCGACGAGGTCGGCGAACAGGATCGTGGCCACCCTGCGCTCGTCGCCTCGCCGACGCAGGTCGAGCCCGCACGACGCGCAGAAACGAGCGTCGGTCGCGGCCGGCGCGCCGCAGGCCGGGCAGGTCATGGGGGGAGTCTACGAGGCCGGTGGTTCGGCACGGCAGTCTCTACCGGACCATCGAGGCATCGCGTCTGTGGCATGTGTCACCCCTTGCGAGAGTTGGTCATTTACCGCCGGTCACCCCCGCGCCGCCGTCATAGGGTGGCTGGTCATGCCCATTGCGACTGATCCCAGCGTCGACTCCACCGCCACGGTCGTCGCCGAAGCGATACACGCAACGAAGATCTACGGCGAAGGCGACACCACCGTGCAAGCCCTCGACGACGTGTCGATCCAGTTCGGGGGCGCCGTGTACACCGCGATCATGGGCCCGAGCGGGTCGGGGAAGTCGACGCTGATGCACTGCGTCGCCGGCCTCGACACGCTCACATCGGGTGAGGTGCGCATCGCCGGTACGACGCTCAGCACCCTCAACGACAAAGAGCTCACGCGGTTGCGCCGCGACCAGGTGGGCTTCGTCTTCCAGGCGTTCAACCTCCTGCCGACGCTGAACGCGCTCGAGAACATCACCTTGCCGATGGCGCTCGCCGGGCGCGATCCGGACAAGGCCTGGCTCGACGCCGTGGTGAAGACCGTCGGCCTCGGCGACCGCCTCACCCATCGACCGAGCGAGTTGTCGGGGGGCCAGCAGCAGCGCGTGGCGGTGGGCCGGGCCCTCGCCAGCCGCCCGGCGATCATCTTCGCCGACGAGCCCACCGGCAACCTCGACTCGCGGGCATCGGCCGAGATCCTCGACTTCATGCGCCGAGCGGTCGACGAACTGGGCCAGACCATCGTGATGGTGAGCCACGATCCCGTCGCGGCGGCCCACGCCGATCGGGTGGTGTTCCTCGCCGACGGACGCGTCGTCGACGAGATGAGCGAACCGACCGCCGACCGGATACTCGACCGCATCAAGGCGCTCGGAGGCTAGGCCGTGAAGCGGGTCACGTTGAAGAACCTCGCCGCGCACAAGCGCCGTCTCTTCTCCACGTTCTTCGCGGTGCTCCTGGGCGTCGCGTTCCTCGCCGGCACCCTGACGCTGACCAACACCATCGGGCGGACGTTCGACAATCTCTTCGCCGATGTGAACAAGGGCGTCGACGCGTGGGTGCGCCAGGAGAGTGAGATCAGCACCGGGCAGTTCACGACCCGGGGCCGCGTCGACGTCGAGCTCCTCGGCACCGTCGAAGACGTCGACGGCGTCGCGGCCGCCGAACCCCAGATCCAGGGCTACGGGCAGATCGTCGGCGCCGACGGCGAGGCGATCGGCGACCCGGGGATGGGGGCGCCCACGTTCGCGGGGAACTGGAGCGAGGTTGCGGAGCTGAACCCCTACCACCTGGTGGACGGGCGGGCGCCGCGGACCGACAACGAAGTCGTCATCGACCGCTTCGCGTCCAAGGAGGGCAAGCTCCACGTCGGTTCCAAATCCACCGTCATCACCCAAGGCGGGCCGATCCCGGTGACGATCGTCGGCATCGCCAAGTTCGGCGACGCCGACAGCACCTTGGGTGCGACCTTCGCGGGGTTCACGCTCGAGGGCGCGGAGAAGTACGTCGCGGAGCCGGGGAAGGTGGACGCCATCGCCGCCGTCGCCGAGGACGGGGTGTCGCAGGAGGAGCTGAGGAAGCGGATCCAAGCCGCGCTGCCCGATGGCGTCGAGGTCATCACCGGTGCTGCGCTCACGAAGGAGAACCAGGACGACGTGGGGTCGTTCTTGATCTTCTTCACGATCTTCTTCGGCATCTTCGCCGGGATCGCCGTCGTGGTGGCGGTGTTCAGCATCTACAACACCTTCTCGATCATCGTCGCCCAGCGCACCCGCGAGATGGCGTTGCTCCGGGCGATCGGCGCGGGGCGCGGCCAGGTGCTCGGCTCCGTGATGATCGAGGCGTTCATCGTCGGAGTGCTCGCGTCCGCGCTCGGCTTCGTCGCCGGATTCGGGGTCGCCGGTTTCCTCAAAGTCGTCCTCGCCGCGTTCGGCGTCGACATCCCCGCCGGCGGTCTGGTCGTCAAGCCGTCCACCGTCGTGTGGTCGTTCGTAGTCGGCATCGGCGTCACGCTCGTCGCCGCGATCATCCCGGCGCGCAAGGCATCGAAGGTCCCGCCCATCGCTGCGCTCCGCGACGTCGCGCTCGAGCGGACGAAGGCGTCCGTCGCTCGCATCGTCATCGGCGCGGTGCTCACGGTGCTGGGCGTCGCCAGCGTGCTGAACGCGGTCCTTTCGAAGCCCGACAACGGCGTCGCGGCCGCTGGCATCGGCGCCCTCCTGACCATCATCGGCACGGTCGTGCTCGGTCCGGCCGTCGCCCGACCGGTGAGCAGGATGCTCGGGGCACCACTGCCGAGGCTGCGCGGCATCACTGGGTCGCTCGCGCGTGAGAACGCCTCGCGTAACCCTCGCCGCACCGCGGGCACCGCGTCGGCGCTGATGATCGGCGTCGCCGTCGTCGCGCTGTTCACGGTCGTGGCCGCGTCGATCAAGGCGTCGTTCGCCGAAGCGCTCGACCGGTCGTTCGCGGGCGACCTGTTCGTGCAGTCGGGCAGCTTCGGTGGCGGGGGGTTCGACCCGACGATGGCGGCCCGGCTCAACGACTTGGACGAGGTGGCGGCGGCGTCGGGTGTCCGGTTCGGCGCGATGAAGGTCAACGGCGAGGCGAAGGACGTGCAGATCATCGACCCGGTCACGTTCCCGGAGGTGTTCGACGCCGACGTCAAGGCGGGCGCGTTCGATGATCTGGGCGAGCACGAGGTGGCCGTGTCGAAGCACACCGCCGACCAACACGGATGGCGCGTCGGTACCGCGCTGCCGGTGGAGTTCGCCAACGGCAAGAAGGATCAGTTCACGATCGCCGCCCTGTACGAGCGGCGGGAACTGCTGGGCGACTACGCGCTCGGGTTACCGGCATGGGAGCCGAACGCCACGGACCATTTCGACGCGTTCGTGATCGTGAAGCTCGCCGACGGCGTCACGATCGAGCAGGGCAAGCGGGCCGTGCAAACCGTCTCCGACGACTACGCGACCGCCAAGGTCCAGGACCGCGACGAGTTCGCAGAGTCACAGGCGAGCCAGGTCAACCAGATCCTCGCGCTCGTGCTCGTGATGCTCGCCCTCGCCATCGTCATCTCGCTGCTCGGCATCGCCAACACGTTGTCGCTGTCCATCTTCGAGCGACGCCGTGAGCTCGGCCTGCTGCGAGCCGTCGGCACCCAGCGCCGGCAGGTCCGGTCGATCGTGCGGTGGGAGTCCGTCCTGGTGGCGTTGTTCGGCAGCGTCGGCGGCCTCATGATCGGCGTCTTCTTCGGCTGGGCGCTAGTCACCGCGGCCTCCGAACAGGGCTTCACCGCGTTCGCGCTGCCCGTCGGATGGGTGGTCGGCTTGCTCGTGGCCGGGGCCGGGGCGGGGGTGCTCGCGGCGATCTTCCCGGCCCGGCGGGCGGCCCGGCTCGACGTGCTGCTGGCGATCGCGACGGAGTAGAGGCTCTGGCAGGAACGCCAGAGCGTCGCGGAGCCTCCCGGAGCCGCGACCGCCGGACGCTGGTGGTGGTTCTGCCGGCCGCGTGGCGCCCTACCCGCTCCCGCGGGCCGCGATGTGACCTACCTTGGGCGAAGCATGGACGGGATCTCGTCGGCGCGGGCGAAACGAACGATGGCCGCCGCCGGCTACTCCGGCACGCCCCTGGCGCGGAAGCTGGGCATCAAGGAGGGCCACACCGTCGCGCTGCTCGGCGCGCCTCGCGGGTTCGACGCGACGTTGGACGGTCTCGCCGACGGCGTCGCCATCCGCACCCGGGCCGCGGGCGTCGCCGACGTGATCGTGTCATTCCACACCGAGCGGGCGGAGTTGGAGCGCCGTATCCCTGCGCTGTTGAAGGTGCTCGACGTCGACGGCGGGCTGTGGATCTCGTGGCCGAAAAAGGCGTCGAAGGTGCCCACCGACATCACCGAAGACGTGCTGCGCGAGGTCTTCCTGCCCCTCGGTCTCGTCGACAACAAGGTGTGCGCGGTCGATGCCACGTGGTCGGGCCTGCGCCTCGTCTGGCGCAAGGGGCTCCGCGCCGCCCGCCGCCCCTCATCCACTCCGTTCTCGACGCAATAGCCCGGCGAAGCGACGGCTATTGCGTCGAGAATGGGTCACGGTTGGCGGTCGGCCTCGAGGATCAGGCGAGGGCCGCGGTCCCATGTCAGGTAGTTCCACGCCCAATTGAGCAGCACGGACAGACGGTTGCGGAAGCCGATCAGGAAGACGAGATGGAGCCCGAGCCATGCCAGCCACGCGGGCGTGCCCCGCAGCCGGATCCGGCCCGGCAGCTCGGCCACCGCGGCCCGCCGGCCGATCGTCGCCATCGTGCCCTTGTCGAAGTAGTGGAATCGCTTTGGCCGAGCACCATTGAGCCGGCGGACGATCTCGCGGGCGGCGTGGCGACCGGACTGCATCGCCACCGGCGCGAGTTGCGGCAGCGCGCCGCCCTTCGGTGCCGCGATCTCGGCGACGTCGCCGATCGCGAAGACGCTGCCGTGCCCGCCCTCGGGCGTCACGCGCAGGTCGGGGCCGACCACGATGCGCCCGCTGCGACCCGTCGGGAGACCCAACGCGGCGGCCAACGGGTTGGCTTTCACGCCGGCGGCCCAGATCAGCGTGTGGGCCTTGATCACGCCGCCATCGGCGAACGACACCCGAGTCGGCGCCACCTCGGTCACGGCCGCCCCGAAACGCACGTCGATGCCCTTCCGCACGAGCGTCTCGCGCGCGTGCTGTTGCGATCTGGGGTGGAACGGATCGAGCAGATGGTCGGCCATCTCGACCAGCACCACCCGCGCCTGGTGGACGTCGAGGGTCCGGAAGTCCTTGCGCAGCACCATGGAGAAAAGCTCGGACAGTGCGCCCGCGACCTCGACCCCGGTAGGTCCGCCGCCGACCACGACGAAGGTGAGGGCACCGTCGTCCACGAGCGACCGGTCGACGTCGGCGGCCTCGAAGCGCTCGAGGATGTGGTTGCGGAGCCGAATTGCGTCCGCGAGGGAGTACAGCGGGAACGAGTGCCGTGCCGCGCCGGGGATGCCGAAGTCGTTGGTGCAGGCGCCGACGGCGACGATCAGGTGGTCGAAGGCGATCCGGTCGTCGCCCCGGAGCAGCAGCTCACCGGCGTCCCAGTCCACGCCGGTGACGGTCCCTTGCCGGAACGTGACGTTCGCCTGCCTCTGAAAGATGCCGCGGACCGCGTACGCGACGTCCGCGGCATTGAGCCCCGCGGTCGCAACCTGATACAGCAGCGGCTGGAACGTGTGGAAGTTCCGCTGATCCACGATCGTCACGTCCACCGGAGCGCCGGCGAGCTCGCGGGCTGCGGCCAGCCCGCCGAAGCCGGCGCCGACGATGACCACCTTGCTCACGGTCACCGCTGACACGTCGGGCACCAGTAGGTCGTGCGCGGTTGCGGACCCTGCAGGGCGGACCGGATCGGCGTGCCACAGCGGCGACACGGCTGCCCGGCCCGGCCGTACACCGCGAGCCCGCCCGGCACGGTGGGGCGGGCGCCGGCCGTCGCGGCGACGCTGGCCCGCAAGAGCCTCGACGCCGTCGTCAGGAGCCGCCGCCGGGCGGCGACCGCCAGAGCACCGACGGGCGTGAACGGGTCGACCCCGCACGCGAACAGCACCTCGCTCTTGTAGACGTTGCCGACACCCGCGGCCACCCGCTGGTCGAGCAGCACGACCCCGATCTCATCGCTCGACTCGGCGCGGGTCTCCATGCGCTCGACGGCGGACGTGATCTCGGCGTCGGTGATGTCGGCGCGGGTGAGGTCCGGACCCAGGTGGGCGAGGCTCACGCCGGGCCGCCGGTCCAACTCGACGACGGGTGCGGAGAAGCACACGGCCACCCAGCCGTCGACCTCGACCACGGCGCGGGCCAACCACGGCGGCTTCTGCCACCGCTGGCCAGCGCGGTACAGATGCCAGCTGCCCGTCATGCGCATGTGGGTGCGCAACGTGACGCCGTCGGCGAACCGGATGAGAAGGTGCTTGCCGACCGCCTCCACCGCGTCGACGCGCGTGCCGGGGGCGGGGGGACGACCGACGGCGCGAGGGGCGTCGAAGCGCACCACCTCCTTGCCAACGAGCGCGTCCCGCAACCGGTTGGCGGTGCGGTGGATCGTGTCGCCCTCGGGCACGCTCGGGCTACGCGACGGCGACGGCGTGCAGCGCGGCGGCCCGCTCCACGAGGTCCGGGGGCGGGCTCCCGCCCGGAACGCAATAGGGTCGAGCCTCTCGGGCCAGCGCGATGAGCTCGTCGCCGTAAGGCACGCGACCCGCCCGCTGCTCCTCGGCGAATGTCTCGTGCTGGAAGATGCCGTCGAACTCGAGGCCCCATGTCTCGGACAACAGGCGCTCGCGCACCGCGACGAAACCCGGATGGCACTCGCGGGCTCGATCGAGGTTGCGCTGGGTGACCTCGGGGTCATCGTTCGCGAAGCGGGGGTCGGTGGGGGCGAAAGCGCAATGCGCTTCGAGCCAGTCGACGACGAGCGTGAGGACGGCGTGCCACCGCGCCACGAGCGCGGCGCGGGCGGCGACCGTCGGCTCGTGGGCCGCGTCGATGCGCGCGCGGCGCAGCTCGAACGCGAACGGGTCGGGCGCGGGCCAGGGCGACGACGCGACGAGCTCGTCGAACGCCCGGAGAAGCTCCCGCTGATGCGCGGCGCGGGCCGGCTCGCCGTCGACCTCGGCCGCACTTAGGGCAGCGGCGATGTTCGCCCGCGTGGCGACTTGGCGCTCGAGAAGGAGATCATGACCGCGCTCGATCAGGCAGCGCATGAACACGGGGTAGCTGGCGCCCGACCGGGCCAGGTCGACGGCGTCCCGGAACGGCTGTCCGAGCTCGGCCTCCGCGGGGGTATCACGGATCTGCTCGAGCAGAGCCATGTGCGCAGTCAGCTGGACGCCGAGCAGCTCCTCATCGCTCGGGGGGCGAACCTCGGGAAGCTCGTATACGTACTGCGCGTCGGTGGGCCAGCTGGCGAGCATCCGGCTGTACGCGTCGTTGAAGCGCTGCGAGAGGCCGAGGTTGGCGATCGCCGCGTAATACGCCGCCGGGTCCTCGAGCATCGACGCGAGCCGCTCCATCTCGGCTACCGCCCAGGTCATCTCGGCCAGCTCCAGACCGGTCGTCGTGGCGCCCTGCAGGTCGACCAGGACCTGACGGTACGGCCCCACGACCGAGTCCACGATCGGCGGATCGACCGGCATCGCTATCCCTCCGCGCCGGCAGCAGGTGCCGCGGCCTCGCCGCGGTAGCGGCGATGTTGCGCGATCCGGCGCTCGACGATGTGGTCGGGGAACGGGATGCGGCGGCGGTGACGGACCACCCACACCTCCCGGTCGTCGAGAGTCCATCCGTCCCACACCTGACGCGCGGCCGGCGCGATCTCATAGGCCCAGCGGCGGGTCCCTTCCGCCACCGTGGCCGTGACCCGCTCGTCGAGTTCGGCGCGCCATCGCTCGGGCACGTCGGCGGTCTCCCACACTTCGATGTCCTCGAGGACGGCGAAGTCATCGCCGATGCGATCGACGAACGAGTCGATGGCGAGGGCGCGCGCCGACTGTTCGCGCGCCCCCGTCGTCATCTCGTTGAGCGACGGCAGGTCGACGATCCCGTCGAGCGCACCGAGGATCGTCCGGGCCCCGTGGACCTTGACGGGATCGTCGAGCTCGGTGTGCACCGCGGCCCGACCGTTCTCGTGGTCGCGGAGCAACGCTTTCGCGTTGTCGACGAGGAGCGTGGTGGTCCAGATCGTCTTCTTGAACGAGTCGACGTCGGGGGCGTCGTCGATGACGTCCATGGTCTGCCACGCGACCGACGCCGCCACGGGGTAGAGCGAGTTGTCCTGGTAGCGGGCGGCCAGCGTGCGGTAGTAGTCCAGCCACTCTTGGTGGCGCTGGGTCCGCTCCGCCATCGCCCGCACCGTAACATCGAGGGCCGAAGCGAGGCCGAGGCCGAGCGCCAGCGAAGCGGGGACGACTGCCGAGCGACCCAGAAACGCGGTCAGCGGCGCGCCCGGTAGACCAGACCCTTGTAGCCGTCGACGAAGCCGGCCTCGCGGAGCGTGGCGGCGTGGCGCGACTCGGACGCGGGCTCGCCGTCGATCTTGCGGATCTCGACGGAGCGGCGCCGCCCGGAGTCGGCCAGCCACCGCACACCGGCCGGCCAGTCGGGCTGGGCGGACGTCGCCGCGAACGTCACGAGGCTGTGGGCGCCCCGTTCGACGAACGCCACCAGCTCGCCATCCGCGAGCACGACATGGGCGCCCGCGGTTCGTGCCGGGCGTCCGGCGCCGGCCGGCTCGGGCCACGGCAGCGCCGCGCCGAACGGCTGGCCCGGGTCCGTCGCGGCCAACACAACCCATTCTCGACGGTCAGGACCACGGATTCCGTGGGTGTCAGCCACGAGAATGCCGCTGTCGCCCTCGCGGTGGAGGCGAAGGCGGTCGACTGCGCCGGGCAGGGCGAACTGGGCGGCACCGAGCCCGGCGACGAAGTAGCCGCGGCGGATCTGGCCGCGCTCCTCGAGCGCCTTGAGCACCGGGTACACACCGGCGAAGCCGCCCTCCGCGCCCTCGCCCAGCGCCGCCTCCCGGGTGAGCACCCCGTAGCGCTCGAGCAGCTGCAAGGCGCGGGCGTGCGCCGCCTCGGTAGGCGGCGGCGCCGGTTCGAGCAGGGGCGCGACGAGCGACCATCGGCCCGCGCCGGCGGGAGGGCCGAGCCGTGACAGTCGTCCCGGACGAGGGCGGCCACCGAGCCCGCCGCGGCGCGCGGACGGTGCCGCGCCACCACTGCGCCGGGAGCCTCCGCCGACGAGGGCCCGTACCGGCGCGAGCGAGTCGTTGGTGACCAGCCCGCCCCACACGAGATCCCACAGCGCGGTGAGGACCTCGCCGTCGTCGTACGACAGACCCGCGGCACTGACGGCGCGCACCAACTCCGGCCAGAACGACGCGCCCCTCTCGTCGAGATGGTCGAGGAGGGCGCGGTGGGCGGGCTCGGGCTCGAAGGTCGGCGGGGCCGGCACGAGAAGCGGGGCCTGATCGCGGAAGGCCAACCGGATGCGACCGTCGCTGCCGCCGAGCCCGCCGGCGCCGACCCACACGACCTCGCCCGCGGTGCAGAGGGCGTCGAGATCCGCCCTGCGGTATTCGACCAGCCGGGCCGGGAGGATGTCGGTCTCGAGCACCGACGCCGGGAGGGCCGCGCCCTGCAACACACCGAGCACCTCGACGAGACCGTCGATCCCACGGCGCGGCGTGGCCACGCCCTGCCAGGCCGGAAGGAACCGGGCGAGGGCGCTGCCATCGACGGGCTCGATCTCACGGCGCAGCGCCGCCAGCGAGCGCCGCCGGAGCTGGCGGAGGACGTCGTCGTCGCACCACTCGCGCTCGACCCCGTCGGGCCGGAACTCGCCGAGGACGATCCGGCCGTCGTGCTCGAGGCGCTCGAGGACGGGCCGGACCCGGTCGGGGGCAACGCCGAGGTGGGCGGCGACGTGCCCGGTGAGAAACGGACCGTGGGTGCGGGCGAAGCGGGCCACGAGATCGACGAGCGGCGCGTCGACTGGGTCGGTGAACGCCGCGGGCAGGCCCATCGGGAGCGCCACCCCCAGCGCGTCGCGCAGGCGCGCGGCGTCCTCGGCCGCGGCCACCCGTTCCTCGCCGGCGACGGTGACCCGGATGGCGCGCCGCTCGTCGACCAGCGCGTCGACCCACGAGGCAACGGGCGAGCGGTCGACGGAACGGGCGTCGAGGTCGGTGACAGACTGCGGGCCGAGCAGTCGCAACAGGTCGTGGAGCTCATCGGCATCGCGGGCCCGGCGACCGTCGGTGAGGTGCTGCAGCTCCAGCTCGAGGTCGGCCAGCACCACCGGGTCGAGGAGGTCGCGCAGCTCCTCCGCGCCCAGGAGGTCGCGCAGCAACTCACGATCGAGCGCCAGCGCCGCGGCGCGCCGTTCGGCAAGGGGGGCGTCGCCCTCGTACATGTACACCGCGATCCAGCCGAACAGCAGCGACTGGGCCATAGGTGATGCGCGGGGGGTGTCGACCGGGACGACCCGGATCGCTCGCGACCGAAGATCGCGCAGGACGTCGCGCAGCGCGGGAAGATCGAAGACGTCGTTGAGGCACTCACGAGTGGTCTCGAGCAGGATCGGGAACGTCGGATGGCGGCCGGCGACGCTCAACAGGTCGGCGGCCTTCTGGCGTTGTTGCCACAGCGGCGTGCGCTTGTCGGGCCGGCGTCGAGGGAGCAGCAAGGCCCGCGCCGCGCACTCGCGGAACCGGGACGCGAACAGCGCGGTGCCCGGTAGCTGGGCGATGAGGATGTCGTCGATCTCCTCGGGGTCGATGAGCAGCTCGTCGACCGGCAGCTCGTCGATCGCCTCGGGAAGGCGCAGGACGATGCCGTCGTCGCTCCACATCAGCTCGACGTCGATGCCCCAGCGCTCGCCGAGCCGGGCCTGCAGCGCGATGGCCCACGGAGCGTGCACCTTGGCGCCGAATGGGGAGAGCACGCACACCCGCCAGTCGCCGATCTCGTCGCGGAAGCGCTCGATGACGACGGTGCGGTCGTCGGGGACCGCTCCGGTGGCCTCGGCCTGCTCGTCGAGGTACATGACGAGGTTGGCCGCGGCGCGCGGGTCGAGGCCGGCCTCGTCCTCGAGGACCTTCGCCGCGCCGGCGCCCCGCGCCCGGGTCTCGCGTACGAAGGCGCCGACGGCTCGGCCCAGCTCGAGCGGTCGGCCCGGGCCCTCACCGTGCCAGAAGGGCATCTTGCCGGGCTGACCCGGGGCGGGGGTCACGACGACCCGTTCGAAGGTGATGTCCTCGATCCGCCACGTGCTGGCGCCGAGGAGGAAGCTCTCGCCGGGCCGGCTCTCGTACACCATCTCCTCGTCGAGCTCGCCGACCCGGGTGCCGTCGGGCAGGAAGACGCCGAACAGCCCGCGGTCGGGGATGGTGCCGCCGCTCGTGACCGCCAGGCGCTGGGCGCCGGCCCGGCCGCGGATGATGCCGTTGCTCCGGTCCCACACGATGCGCGGGCGCAGCTCGGCGAACTCGTCGGAGGGATACCGACCGGCCAGGAGGTCGAGCACCGATACGAGGACGTCGTCGGACAGCTCGGTGAAGTTCGCGGCGCGGCGAACCAACGCGGCGAGCTCGTCGACCTTCCACTCCTCCATCGCACACATGGCGACGATCTGCTGGGCGAGCACGTCGAGCGGGTTGCGCGGGTACCGGGTGTGCTCGATGAGCCCTTGGTGCATGCGCTGCACGACGACCGTGGCCTCGACGAGATCGGCGCGGTGCTTCGGGAACAGCTTGCCCCGGCTCGGCTCCCCCACCTGATGGCCGGCCCGGCCGATGCGCTGCATGCCGGCCGCGACCGAGCGGGGCGACTCGACTTGGATGACGAGGTCGACCGCGCCCATGTCGATGCCCAGCTCGAGCGAGCTGGTGGCGACAAGGCCCTTCAGCCGCCCGCTCTTCAACTCGTCCTCGATCTGGAGCCGCCGTTCGCGGGACAGCGAACCGTGGTGGGCCTTCACCAGCTCGGTGCCGGGCGCCGGTGGCCGGCCCTCCTGTTCGCTCGCGCGTGACACGCCCTCGAGGGCCAGCTCGTTGAGCCGGGTGGCGAGACGCTCCGCCAGGCGGCGGGCGTTCACGAAGATGAGCGTCGACCGGTGCGTCTTGACCAGCTCGAGCAGCCGCGGATGCATGGAGGGCCAGATGCTGCGCCGGGCCGGACCCGCGGCGGCCGGACCGGACACGGGCTCGTCGATGATCTGGCCGAGCTCGCCCATGTCGTCGACCGGAACCACTACTTCGACGTCGAGCTCCTTGCGGACACCGGCGTCGACGATCGTCACTGGCCGCCACCCCGACTCCGTGCGGCCTCCGAGGAAGCGGGCGATCTCGTCGAGCGGTCGTTGCGTGGCCGACAAGCCGACCCGCTGTGGCGGACGGTCCGTGACCGCTTCGAGCCGTTCGAGCGTGAGCGCGAGGTGGGCGCCCCGCTTGGTGGCGGCCAGCGCGTGGATCTCGTCGACGATGACGGCCTCGACATTGCGGAGCGTCTCGCGCGCCTGCGACGTGAGCATGAGGTACAACGACTCGGGCGTGGTGATGAGGATGTCGGGCGGTGTGCGGATGAGCCGGCGCCGCTCCTCGGAGGACGTATCGCCGGTGCGCATGCCGACGGTCGGTTCGCTCACCGCCAGGCCGAGCCGCTCGGCCGCGAGGCGAACGCCGGTGAGGGGGCTCCTGAGGTTCTTCTCCACGTCGACCGCGAGGGCGCGCAACGGCGACACGTACAAGACGCGGGTGCGGCGCTCCTTGTCCGGAACGGGCTCGGTCATGAGCCGGTCGATGCCCCACAGAAACGCGGCGAGCGTCTTGCCTGAACCGGTCGGGGCGAGGATCAGCGTGTGGTCACCGGCGGCGATCGCGGGCCAGCCATCGGCCTGCGCAGGGGTGGGAGTCGGGAAGGAGGTCTCGAACCAGGCCCGCACGGCGGGACTGAAGCGATCCAACGGCACGCCCGTACGGTACCGGCGCGGTGTGACACGTCCTCTGGGGTCCAAACCGGCGAGCGGGGAGAGAATTCGACCGCGCCGTAGACTGCGGTGCGTGCCCGAGTACCAGGCGCCCGAGTGGCATCCCGCCTTCGAGGAGTACTGCGAGGCCATCTTCGAACTCCATGAGGACGACGTCGCGGTGATCCAGGCGCGGATCGCGGATCGCCTCGGCGTCTCTCGCCCCGCCGTCTCGGAGATGATCCGCCGGATGGAGGGCGCCGGCCTCGTCGAGATCGGCCGGGCCGTCCGGTTGACCGCCGCCGGCCGGCGCTTGGCGGAACAGGTCGTGCGCCGCCACCGCCTCGCCGAGCGGCTCCTCACCGACATCCTCGGACTGTCGTGGGCCGAGGCCCACAAGGAAGCCGGCAAGTGGGAGCACGTCATCTCCGACTCGGTGGAGGCCGCCATCAACCGACTGCTCGGCGACCCGACCACGTGCCCGCACGGCAACCCGATCCCGGGGGCCGCCTACAAGGCGCCCGACGCCCGCCCACTCGCGAAGCTGGCGGTCGGCGACGAGTTCACCGTGAGCCGCATCACCGAGGAGCTCGAGTTCACGCCCGGGCTCCTCGAGTACCTCGAGGACGCCGACATGTGCCCGGGCGCATCGGGCACGATCACGGCCGCGTCACCCGACGGCACCACCACCGTCGAGGTCAAGGGCCGTCACGTCGGCATCGGCGCTTTCGCCAGTCAACGCATCCTCGTCACCGCCGGCTGACTACGGCGCGGCCCTCCTGGAATTCGCGTCCGAGGTTGTGGTGCTTCGGTGGGTTGTGGTGGTTGGGTGGTTGCCAGACCCCAAAGCACGACAGCCTCACGGCAGGGCCGTCATCCGACCCGCACCCCGCCCCGAGCAGGGCCAGCGGGGACACTGCGGCGAGCCGTCGAAGGATGGTCTTGGTCATTGGATCTCCCGTCGAGTGAGTACCAACCGGCAGCAGCAACGAAGGCCACGACCGCCAGCCATGCCAGGTGGCGGGCCCAGGTCCCGGCCGACGGGTGGCGGTAGTCGGGCAGGGTCATTCGCAACACCGCCTGGACGGGGCCCGCATCGCGGGCAACGTCGACGACGAGACGGCGCTGCATCCGCAGGACGTCGACGAGCACCCAGACCCAAGTCACGACGGCCAGCCCGCCGAGCGCGGCGAGCCCGGCGCGCCAGCGGGCCGCCAGCTCCGCCCGCCCGACCCACCAGGCGGTCGCGAGCACGAGCGCTGGGAGCACGACGACCACCTGCCGCCCCGGCCACCACACGCCGTGCATCGTGAGAGCGACGAACGTCGCGGTGAGCCAGCCGGCCACCACGGGGAGGACCAAGACCAGCCATCCTGGGGGGCGCCGCCGCGCCAGCGCGGCCAAGGCGCCCACCGTGAGGATGTACGCCGGTGCCCACGCCGCCAGCCCGTAGGTCCTGTCCGTCAGCAGTCCCAGCAGACGAGACGACCGCCCCAAGTATCGAGGGTGCTCGCCAGCCACCGTCAGCTCCCCGCCGGCGAAGTGGCTCCCGGCCGCGTACACGGTCCAGCCCCCGTAGACGAGGTGATGGAACGTGAGGTAGCCGGCGCCCATGACCGCGAGGACTGCGCCGACAGCAAGGGCGGGTGCGGCGCCGAGCCGAGCGTGCACGAGCCACAGCACGAGCGCGGCGAGCACGGCGGCGACGGGGACGTACTTGACCGACAGCCACGGGAGAGCGACCACACCGAGGGTGGCCGCGATGCGGCCTCGGGTCGTCAACGGGCCGGTCGCGGCGGCGATGACGACGGTCAGCGCAAGGGCAGCGGGCAGTTCCGGATAGATCTGCGCGCCATACACGGTGAGCGGCGGCGTGATCGCGAAGACGCCGACCGCGACGGCCGCGGGCCGCACCGGAACGGCGAAGCGGCGGACCGCGACCCACACGAGCAAGCCGGCCAAGATGCCGGCGATCACGGCGATGGCGAGCTTGGCTCCGATCCAGCCGCCGAGCGCGACCGGCACCGCCAGGATCGCAGGCAGCAGCGGATCATGCGGGCTCAGTTCGCTCCCGTCCCGCTGCACCTCGCTCTGCTGCGGCAGGAGCGCCTCGTGGAACGGCCGCCACCGCTCCTGGCGCAGCTCGTCGCTGATGTCGAGGTCGTGATCCTCCGCCAGACTGATGGCGGTGAGGAGGTACTGGGGCTCATCGGCCGTCACCCGGGCGCCATAGGTTGCCCGTGCCGGCACGCCGGCCGCGGCGGCCAACGCCGCGCCCACGCCCACGAGGACCACCGCCCAGCCGAGCCTCACGGGGAGGACCGTAGCGAGCGGGGGCGGCATGTGTAAAGATCACCTAACAATGAAGATGCACGTCGCCGAACATGCGCCGGGTGCGATTGTCCTCGTCCTCCCCGCCCGCAACGAGGAAGCCACCGTGGGCACGGTGGCGGCGCGGGTGCCGCGTACCGCCGGCGGACGGCCGGTCGAGTGCATCGTCGTCGACGACGGCTCCACCGACGGCACGGCGGCGGTCGCCGCGGCTGCGGGAGTTGTCGTGGTCCCGTCGCCGCGGCCGGGCCTCGGTGCCGCGGTGCGCACCGGATTGGCCGCCGCGACCGCGCGGGCCGCGGTCGCCGTCGCGTTTTGCGACGCCGACGGCGAGTACGCGCCCGAGGAGCTCGACCGCCTCGTCGCACCCATCCTCGAAGGCCGCGCCGACTACGTCGTGGGATCGCGGTTCGCGGGCGAGGTCCGCCACATGCGTCCGCATCGGGCGGTGGGTAACCGAATCCTCACGTCGCTCGTACGTCGGCGGAGCGCGCTGCCCGTGACCGACGGGCAAAGCGGGTTCCGCGCGTTGTCGGCCGCCGCGGCCGCGAGCGCGGTGATCGTCCACGACTACAACTACGCGCAGGTGCTCACCCTCGACCTGGCGGCCCGCGGCTTCCGCTACGCCGAGGTGCCGATCTCGTACCATCGCCGCCGCCACGGTCGGTCCTTCGTTCGCCTCGTGCCCTACCTTCGTCACGTCCTGCCCGCGATGTGGCGCACATGGCCGGCGAGCGCCGAGGAGATCGCATGCGAACCTTCGTCGTCACCGGATCGGCGTCAAGGATGGGCGCGGCCACAGCCGCCCGTCTCCGTGCCGACGGGCATGAGGTCATCGGCGTCGATCTGAAGGACGCGGAGGTCGTCGCCGACCCTCTCGACCCTCCTCCGACGTGACGACTGGCCGCCCCCGAGGCCGACCGCCTCAGTCCTCGACCACGTGCTGCCGGAAGGTGGCGAGCGACCGGCTCCACGCGTGGGCGTCGAAGCGGTCACCGCGAAGTGCGGCCGCGGCCGCCCACGCCATCGCCAGCGCGTGGTGGGTGTTGTCGGGCACGAACAGGCCTTGCCGGCCGAAGGTGAGCAGGCGGGGCTGCGCGGCGGCCCACAGCTCGAGGCCGGAGAGGTCCCACAGAAAGCCCGGGCGGTAGAGGGGATACACGCGCGGCAGCCGGCGGACCACGACCTCCGTCGGCGCGGCGTCGGGCAGACCAAGGGCCGCGAGCTCCGTGGCGACGCGCGCGCCGAGAGCCGCTTCGGAGTCTTCCCACGTGCTGTCTCCTGGCGAGCACGGCACCTCCGCGCACAGCACGGTCCGGTCGGCAGGGTCGGCCGGGTTGTGCCGGTAGTTCTTCGGCTCGGAGAGGCGGCTCACGACGGTCTCGGCGCCGGGCAGGTAGTGCGCGTCGAAGGACGTGTACTGGGGCCGGTCGAGCCCGAGGAACACCAACGCCAGCCCCCGATGCTCGAGCCGCCTGGCCCGCGCCAGCACGTCCTCGGGCGGCTCCGGCGAGATCCGGGCCGCGAGCGCGGCGATCGGCGCGGTGGACCACAGCATTTCGGCCTCGACGACGCCGCCGTTGGCAACCGTGAGCGTGACGCGGTCATCAGCGAGCCGAATGCCGGTGACGGCCGCGCCCAGGCGAATGTCGACGCCGGCCGCGGTGGCCGAATCGGCGAGGCGTTCGCAGATGGCACCGAAGCCGGTCCGGGGATAGAGGAACTCGTGGCGGGGCCGCCGCAGCACGCTCAGCACCGACGTCGACGACACCCGTCGCCGCGCCAGCTCACCGTCGAGCTCGGTGGCCTCCACTCCCCAGAGCTTGCGGACGATCGGTTCGTACAACGCGGCCGCGACGGTCGGGCCCAGCCGGGCGCGCACCACCTCCGCGAACGTGTCGGCCCGCGGCCGGCGCAGCGGACCACTGACTAGGTCGACCGCGGCGCCGATCGCCAGCCGCGGTGGGAGGCGGCGAGCGAGCTCGAGCGGCCGCAGCGGAAACGCCAGCCAGCGACCGTCGACCCGGACGCGGCCGTTTCGTGGGCGGAGCTGGAGATCGTCGCCGAGGAGCCCGCGCAAGGCGGCGAGGATCTCGGGGGCGATCGACGGGTGGAGCCGGTGGCTGCCGTGGTCGACCCGCACGCCGGTCACCTCGAAGCTCCCGGCCATGCCGCCGACCGCGTCTGCCGCCTCGAACACCGTGGCCGTGTGGCCGGCAGTCGCAGCCCGCCACGCGGCCATCAGCCCCGCGGGGCCGGCTCCTATGACCGCGACATCCATTCTCGTTGTCCATTCTCGACGCAACAGTGCCTGTCGCAGAACCGGCCGGAGTCGACGCAATAGCCGGGCGAATCGCCGGGCTATTGCGTCAGGAACACAGCTACTCCTGCAGGCAGTCGGGCAACGGTCGGGCGTGGACGACGGCGAGGCGCTTGGTGGCCCGGGTGAGGGCGACGTACAGGGCCCGCAAGCCTTGCGCTTCCTCCTCGACGATCGCCACCGGCTCGACGACGACGCTCGCGTCCAATTCGAGCCCCTTCACCAGGTTGATGGGCACCACCATCACCGCGTGGTCGAGGCCGTGGCGGTTGGCGTGCCCGTGCTCGATACCGGCGGCGTCGAGGGCGGCGCTGACGTCGTCGACCAACGACGCGGGCACGATCACCGCGACGTTTCCCGACCCGACCGCCTCGCGCTCCCGTGCGGTGGTCGCCGCCACCTCCGCTGCGAGCCGCGCCGGCGAGTCGGCCTGCACCATCGTGGGTGCGTCGTCGCTCTCGCGGATCGAACGGGGGGGCGCCAGCTCGGGCGCCGCGACTGCGAGCACCCGGGTGGCGAGCGTCATGTTCTGCGCCGGGATCCGGTACCCGATCGTCAGTTCGGCGGTGCGGGCCGGGCGGCGGTCGGGCAGGTAGGCGAGGATCTCGTCCCAGCTGGCATGGGCCCACGCCCCCGTCGCTTGTGCGATGTCGCCGACCACCGTCATCGACCCGTTCAGCGACCGCCGGGCGAGCATCCGCAGTTGCATCGGAGACAGGTCCTGGGCCTCGTCGACGACGATGTGGCCGTACGTGCGGGCCTCTTCGTCGTCGCGCCGGCGCCGCGGGCCGAGCAGAGCCCGGGCCTCGTCGAGCAGCGGCACGTCGTCGCTCGTGAAGACCGGCGCCTCCCCCGCCGGCGCCCGGGGCCGGACCAGCGCGGCGGTTTCCTCCTCGGTGAGGCGGTCGCCCGCGGCGAGCCGCAACAGCGCAGGGGACCCGAACAGGTCGTGCAACAGGTCGCCCGGGGTGAGCAACGGCCACATCCACTCGAGGGCCTCGCGCACCTCGGGCGTGTGCCGGAGCCGGTCACGCACGTCTTGCGGGTTCGGCTGGTTCTGGATGCGGGCCGCCAGCGAGTCGAACAACCCCAGCTCGACCAACCGCCGCCCGGCGTTGTGGGCGCGGGACCTTCGCCGGGCGTCGGCCACAAGGCGGGCGCTCTCGGCCACCGTGAACGTCAGCGTCTGCACCCCGTAGCCGACGCGCAGGTCGCGGCGCAGCGGGCGCTCCCGGTCGCGGACCGCTTTGGCGAGGACCGGCACCATTCGGGGGTCACCCTTGACGCGGGCGGTGGCGGCCCGGTCGTAGCCACGGACCGTCACGCCGTCGGGGATCAGGTCGGCGAGCACGGCCAGCTCGACGCCGGCCTCGCCGAGGGACGGCAGCACCTGCTCGATGTATCCGAGGAACAGCCGGTTGGGCCCGACGACGAGCACGCCCTGTCCCTCGAGCGGGAACCGGTACGTGTACAGGAGATACGCGGCCCGGTGGAGGGCGACGACGGTCTTGCCGGTTCCCGGTCCGCCCTGCACCACCAGGACCCCCGGCATCTCGGCCCGGATCACCTCGTCCTGCTCGCCCTGGATCGTGGCAACGATCTCGGTGAGGCGGCCGGAACGCGAGGTCTCCAGCGCGGCGATCAGCGCGCCGTGGCCGCTGATCTCCCGAGCCCCGTTGCTGCCGTTGCCGTCGGCGGCCCCAAGGGTGGCGGCGGCTCCGCCGAACAACTCGTCCTCGATCCCGAGCAGCGTGCGCCCGCGAGTGGCGAAGTGGCGGCGGCGCACCAGGCCCATCGGCAGCCGACCGGTCGCGCGGTAGAACGGCTCCGCCACCGGCGCCCGCCAGTCCACAACGACCGGCTCCTGGTTGGGGTCGGCCACCGCGAGGCGGCCGATGTAGAACGTGTCGCCCTGGGCCTGCTCGTCGGCCGGCTCACGGTCGATGCGTCCGAAGATGAGCGACGCGTCCCCCAATTGCAGCTCACGCAGCCGGTTGAGGATCGTGTCCCAGATCACGTCCCGCTCGTACCGGGCCTGCTCGGTGCCTCCTTGGCCGACCTCCACCATCGTCTCGAGCCGGGTCGCCGACCGGCGAGCCGCCTCCAGACATTCGTAGGCGTAGTCGATGTACGACTGCTCGCTCTCGAGGTCGGGGTGGAGGGACAAAATCGGTTCCTTGTCCAGGGAACGGACCATGCTACCGGGCGTGGAAACGCCTGTGGGTGCCTTCGGCCCGCTGATCGAGACCCGGCTGCGGGTGCTCAGCTGGAACATCTGGTGGCAGTTCGGGCCTTGGCAGGAGCGGCTTCCCGCCATCTCCGCGACGCTCGCCCGCATCGACGCCGACGTCGTCTGCCTGCAGGAGGTGTGGGAGGTCGAGGGTCGCAACCAAGCCGCCGAGCTGGCAGCAGGCTTGGGCTTCGACCACGTGTACGGCACTCGCATCGACTGGGATGGCGTGCGCTTCGGCAACGCGGTGTTGTCCCGTTGGCCGATCCGGGGATCCGAGGTGTGCGCGCTGCCCGCGCCGTCCGAGCACGAGGAGTTCCGCACGGTCGTCCGGGCCGATGTCGACGGCCCCCGCGGCCCGCTCCAGGTGTACAGCACCCACCTGAACTGGCGTTTCGATCACAGCTACGTACGCCAGGACCAGGTGCGGCGGCTCTGCGAGTTCGTGCACGGTGCGCCCGCCCGCTCCTACCCGCCGATCGTGGGCGGCGACTTCAACGCGCCGCCCGACTCCCACGAGGTCCAGATGATGACGGGCCGGGCCGCGGTGGCGGCGCCGCCCCTCGTGTTCTACGACGCGTGGGAGGTCGCCGGCGGTGGCGGTCCCGGCCACACCTGGTCGAACGCGAATCCGTTCGCCGCGCTCGACCTCGAGCCCGACCGCCGCATCGACTACCTGTTCGTCGGCTGGCCCAAGCACGGCGGCGCGGGTCACATCCTCGAGGCCCGGGTGGAGGCCGTCGACCCGGTCGACGGCATCCACCCCAGCGACCACTACGCCGTCTGCGCCGAGCTCCGCTACTGAACGGAAACCCGTCGTTCTGGCGAGGTTCGCTAGTCGCCACGACTAGCCACGCTCGCCAGAACGCGCTGGTCGTGGAACCCGGACACGTAAAGTCCGGGTCTGTGAGGTTGAGCGAGGGCATCGAGTGGGGGTTGCATTGCTGCGTGGTGCTGGCCGTGCTGCCTCCCGGTGAGACGTTGCCGGCCGCCCGCCTGGCCGAGTACCACGACGTGCCACCCGCCTACCTGGCGAAGCACCTCCAGACCCTGGCCCGGGCGGGGGTGGTCGAGTCCGTGCCCGGGGCGCGCGGCGGGTATCGGCTCACGCGAGCCGCAACCGAGATCACCGTGCTGGAGGTGGTCGAGGCCATCGAGGGTCCGGCCGAGCCGTTCGTGTGCACGGAGATCCGCCAGCGCGGCCCGGTGGCGTCATCACCGGGGTCCAGCGTGTATCGCGCACCGTGCGGCATCGCCCGCACGATGCGGCGGGCCGAGGCCGCGTATCGGGATGAGCTGGCCCGGCACACCCTGGCCGATCTCGTGGTCGACGCCAGCCGGGCCGTCGGCCACGAGACTGCCGCACGTTTCGCGAGTTGGTACGGCGACATCCGCCGACCGGCCGAGCGGGCCCGGACCCGATGAGCGCGCCGTCGATCGGCCTCGTGCTCGGCGCCGGCGGCGTCGTCGGGGCCGCCTACCACGCCGGAGTGATCACCGCGCTCGCCGAGAGTGCCGGCTGGGATGCCCGGCGAGCTGCGGTCATCGTGGGCACATCGGCCGGCTCGGGCATCGGCGCCACCGTCCGGGCCGGCTTCCCGCCGCAGGACTTCCTGGCCCGAGCCACCGACCAGGCCCTGTCCTCCGAGGGCGCGGCGCTCATCGCCGGCGCGCCACCGGTCGTGGGCCTCCCTCGCCGCGGTCCTCGCCGCCCGGGCATCCCGCGCCCCGTGGCTCCGTGGCTGCTCGGCTCGATGCTCGGCTGGCCGCCGCGCGTGCGACCGGGACCGGCGCTGGCGGGACTCCTCCCGGCCGGCACCGTCCCCACTGCCGTCGTGGGCGACCGCATCCGCGCCATCTACGGTGAGCGTCGCTGGCCCGATGAGCCCCTGTGGATCTGTGCGCTGCGGCTGACCGACGGGGTGCGGGTCGTCTTCGGGCGCGACGAGGCGGAGGCGCCGGACATCGGCACCGCGTGCGAGGCCTCGTCCGCCATCCCCGGTTTCTTCCAACCGGTCCACATCGGGCACCACCGGTACGTCGACGGCGGCGCATACTCGCCCACCAACGCCGATCTCGTGGCCGGGCTGGCCCTCGATGCGGTCGTCGTCGTGTCGCCGATGTCGGCGGTGCGCTCGGCCCTGCGCATCCCGTCCGCCAACTCCGCAGGACGGCGGCTGGCCGGTGCGGTACTCGCCCGTGAAGTCCGGGCGATACGGGCGAGCGGAACGCCGGTCCTCACGCTCCAACCGACCGCGGCCGACGTGCGCGTCATGGGCGTGAACGCGATGGATCCGGCCCGCCGGACCGCGGTCGCCCGCCAGGCGTTCGAATCCGCCCAGCGCCGGCTGGCGGACGCCCGGGCGGCCGACCTCGTGGCGCTCCTCCGGGGCTGACCGGCGCCGTTACGGTGATCCCCGTGGAGGACGATCCGTTCCTGGCCGGCTGCTGGGGCGCGCCGCACGACCGGGTACCCGTGTGGTTCATGCGGCAGGCCGGCCGATCCCTCCCCGAGTATCGGGCCATTCGCGGCGAGGGCAGCATCCTGGACGCCATCCGCCAACCCGATCTGGCCGCCGAGATCACGTTGCAGCCGGTGCGTCGCTACGGGGTCGACGCGGCGATCCTGTTCTCGGACATCGTTGTGCCCGTCGCCGCCATCGGCTTCGGGGTCGACGTCGTGCGTGGCACCGGCCCAGTGGTCGAGCATCCCTTCCGTTGTGCGGCCGACCTCGACCGGCTGCGGCTCCTCGAGCCCGAGGTCGACACGCCGTACGTTGCGGAGACGGTCCGCATCGTCACGGCGGCCAGTGAGGTGCCGCTGATCGCCTTCGCGGGCGCGCCCTTCACCGTCGCGAGCTACCTCGTCGAGGGCGCCCCGTCCCGCACCTATGCGAAAACGAAGGCCCTGATGTACGGCGAGCCCGAGCTGTGGGCCGCCCTCGCCGAACGGCTCGCGTCCATCGCCGCCGCGTCGCTGCGCGCCCAAGTCGACGCCGGTGCCAAAGCGGTGATGCTCTTCGACAGTTGGGTTGGCTCACTGACGCCGGCGGACTACCGGCGCTACGTGATGCCCGCCAGCCGCCAGGTCTTCGCCGCGCTGCACGGGGCGGGCGTCCCCCGGATCCACTTCGGCGTGAACACGGGTGAGCTGCTCGGGTTGATGGGCCAAGCGGGAGCCGAAGTCGTCGGCGTCGACTGGCGCACGCCGCTCAGTGCGGCCCGTGAGCGAGTGGGGCCGGGCAAATCGCTGCAAGGCAACCTCGATCCGGCTGCCTGCCTCGCGCCGTGGGCCGCGGTTGCCGAGCGGACGCGGGCGGTGCTGACCGAGAACGGCGGCCATCCCGGCCATGTCTTCAACCTGGGTCACGGCGTGCTCCCCGAAACCGATCCAGGCGTCCTGGCCGAAGTGGTCGCCCTCGTCCACGACGAAGGCACGGTTCACCCGTGACCACGGGCGTCGTCGTCATGGCCTACGGGACGCCAGCGTCGATGGACGAGGTCGGCGCGTATTACACCCACATCCGGCGCGGTCAACCGCCGACGCCCGAGCTGCTGGCCGACCTCGAGCGTCGATACCGCGCCATCGGCGGTACCTCACCCCTCGCCACCCGCAGTGAAGCGCAGCGCGCCCGCCTCCAGTCGGCGCTGGACGAACTGGCGCCCGCCGCGTACCGAGTCGTACTAGGCCACAAGCACGCCCCGCCGTTCATCGAGGACGCGGTGGCCTCGCTCGCCGCCGACGGGCTGCGCCGGGCAGTGGGGCTCGTCCTCGCCCCGCACTACAGCCGGGCCAGCGTCGGCGAGTACCTGGCCCGCCTGCGCGCGGCCGCCGCCGATCGCAACATGACGGTGGCCACGATCGACAGCTGGCACGTCGAACCCCCGCTCGTCGACTTCCTCGCCGGCGCGGTGAAGGAAGGGCTCGGCGCCCTCCCCGAGCGCACCAAGGTGCTCTTCACAGCCCACAGCCTCCCGGTCAAGGCGATGGCGCCGGACGACCCCTACGAGAAGCAGCTGCGCGCCACCGCCCGCGCCGTGGCCGAACGCAACGGGCTCGACCCCTGGTCGGGCTGGGCGACCTCGTGGCAGAGCCCGGGCCGCACCCGCGACCCATGGCTCGGCCCCGACGTCCTCGCGGTGATCGCCGACCTCGGTGCCACCGGCCGGGCCGACGGCGTGCTGGTGTGCCCCCACGGGTTCACCAGCGACCATCTCGAAGTGCTTTACGACCTCGACATCGCGGCCGCCGCCGCGGCGAACGTGGCTGGCCTCGCGTTCGGGCGCACGCGCTCGGTGAACGACGACCCGGACGTCTTCGCCGCGCTCGCGGCACGCGTCGCCGCCGCGACCCCCACCGACCCATGAGGGTCGCCGTCGTCGGTGGTGGGATCACCGGCCTCGCGGCCGCTTACGAGTTGGTGCAGTCCGGGGGCGACGTCATCGTGTTCGAAGCCACGGACCACCTCGGCGGCAAGATCCGCACGACGCCCTTCGCGGGGCGGCAGGTCGACGAGGGGTCCGACGCCTTCCTCGCCCGGGTCCCGGCCGGAGTCGACCTGTGCCGCGAGCTCGGCCTCGACGCCGACCTGGTCTCGCCCGCCACCGGTGCCGCGTCGGTCTGGACCGGGGGCCGCCTCCGGCGCCTGCCGGCCGGGCTCGTGCTCGGAGTCCCGACCGACCTCGACGCGCTCGCCGAGTCCGGCGTGGTCAGCCCCGCAGGGGTGGCACGGGCCGCGGCTGATCTCGACCGCGAGCGCGACGACCGGCCGTCCGGCGACGAATCGGTCGGCGCCCTCGTCCGGCGGCGCTTGGGCGACGAGGTCCACGAGCGTCTGGTCGACCCGTTGATCGGCAGCATCAACGCCGGCGACACCGATCGGCTCAGCCTGCGCGCCACCGCCCCTGTGCTCGCCGCGGCCGCCGACGCGTCACCGAGCCTCATCGCCGGTCTCGGTGCGCCCCGGGATCCGATCGCCGGTCCCGTCTTCTACGCGCCGCACGACGGCATGGGCGCAATCGTCGACCGGTTGGTGACCCATCTCACCGACGTCCGGTGCTCGACCGTGGTCCGCGGCATCGAGCCCGGAGCCGGCGAATGGCACGTCGTGACCGAGAGCGAGCGGGCCACGGTCGACGCCGTCGTCGTGACGACACCGGCGCCCGTGACCGCCTGGCTCGTGGCCGGGATCGCGCCGGCCGCCGCGGAGATGCTCGGCGCGATCGAGTACGCGTCCGTGGTGCTCGTGACGCTCGCGTACGACGAAGGTGACATCGGCGCCTCACTCGACGGCAGCGGCGTCTTGGTGCCCCGCGGCGAGGGTCTCCTGCTGACCGCGTGCTCGTGGGCGTCGAGCAAGTGGTCCCATCTCGGTGGTGACGGCACGGTGCTCCTGCGGGCGTCGGCCGGCCGGGCCGGCGATGAACGGGCGCTCGCGCTGGGCGACGACGAGCTCGTCGCCGCGCTCGGCGCGGACCTCAGCCTCACGATGGGCGTCACCGCGCCGCCCCGCCAGGTCCGGATCAGCCGTTGGCCGAACTCCTTCCCGCAGTACGCGCCGGGGCATCTGGATCGGGCCGACGCGATCGACGCCGACCTCGCCCGCGCTGCTCCCGGTGTGGCCGTCGCGGGTGCGTTCCTGCGCGGGCTCGGGATACCGGCCTGCATCGACCAGGGACGCGCCGCCGCCCGCCGGGTGATCGAGTGATGAGCCGCGCCGCCACGCTCGCCCGCCGAGCCGCCGGGCCGGTGGCAGCCGGCATGCTCCTGATGCTCTCGCTGCCCCCGGTGACGTGGTGGCCCCTCGCCGTGCCGGGCATCGCGCTCCTCGACCACGCCCTCGACGGCCAGGCGGGGTGGGCTCGCTTTCGGCGCATGTGGCTGGCGATGGCGGTCGTCTTCTTCCCGACGCTGTTCTGGATGCAGTACCTGACGCTGCCCGGCTACTTCATCGCCGGGGCCTGGTACCCGTTTCTCTTCGCCACGGGACTGAGCCTCGCCCCCCGCTCACGAACGGGCCGCTGGCTCGCCCTTCCCGGGGTGTGGGTGCTCGTGGACGCGGTACGGGGCCGGTGGCCGTTCGGGGGCCAGCCGCTCTCGACCCTCGCCCAGGGACAGGTGGGCGGCGTGCTCGGTCCGATCGTCCGCGTCGGTGGTCCCTTGTTGCTCATCGGCGTGACGGTCGTCGCCGGCGTGGCCCTCGCGGCGGCGACGCGGCGCGCGTGGCGGTGGGCGGCGGTCGCGGCCGTGCTCGTGGTCGGAGCCGGGATCGGCGCCGCGGTGGCGCCGCGCGGCCACGCGACCGGGTCCCTGCGGGTCGCGCTCGTGCAGGGCGGCGGTCCCACCGGGCATCGCGACGTCGAGCAGGACGACCGCGCCGTCTTCCTGCGTCACCTCCACGAGAGCGAACGCGTGCAGACGCCCGTCGATCTCGTGGTCTGGCCGGAGGACGTGGTCGACACCGAAGGCCCGGTCACCGCGAACCCCGAGGGCGACGAGCTGGCTGCCCTCGCCCGGCGGCTCGACGCCACCCTTGTGGTCGGCACCGTCGAGGGCGAGGGCGACCGGTTCCGCAACTCCGCGCAGGTGTTCCTTCCGGACGGCTCGGTGGGCGACCGGTTCGAGAAGGTGCGGCGCGTGCCCTTCGGCGAGTTCACCCCCCTGCGTTCCATCCTCGAGCTGTTCGCCGGCGACGCGTTGATCCAGACCGAGGCGATCGCCGGTCACGGGCACGGCGTGATCGACACGCCCGTCGGGCGGCTAGGCGTGGTGATCTCGTGGGAGGTCTTCTTCGCGGACCGGGCGCGGGACGCGATCGGCCACGGCGGCACCGTGCTCCTCAACCCGACCAACGGTGCGACGTTCCGGGGAACTGCCGTGCAATCGCAACAGCTCGCCGCATCGCGATTGCGCGCCATCGAGACGGGACGATGGGTCCTCCAGGTCGCTCCCACCGGCTACAGCGCGGTGATCTCACCCACGGGCGAGGTGATCGTCCGCACCGACATCGGTGAGGCGACCGTCGTCCATCGGGACATCGAGACCCGGGCCGGCCAGACGATCGCCACGCGGGTCGGCGACTGGCCCGCGGGCGTGCTCGCGGTGCTGGCCCTGGCCGCGGGGTGGCTCGTCGACCGCCGCGCTCAGCGCTCGCGCACGACGAACGTGGTGGCGGGCCGCGCCACGACCCAGGCCCCGTCGGAGTCGACCGGCGAGCCGGCGGGAACGGCTTCGACTTCGAGCTGATCCAGCCCGAGCGGGCGGGCGGACTCGACGAACACGCGCAACTCGTCCGCGGTCGCGGCGTCACCGGCGGCGAGGATTCGCTGATCCTCGATCACGGCCAATCCGCCCTTCGCCGCATCGAAGAGGCCGGTGCGGGACGGGTGCTGGCACGGATCGAACGCCCAGAGGCGGAGGAAGCGCGCGTCGCCGAGCGCCAGCCGCTCCTCCCACCCCGCCGGTTGGTGGACTACCGAGCCGACTTCGGTGAGCTGCGGGTGAAGCCTTCGCAACCGCTCGACTTCCGACGGCCCGAGGTGGTCGTAGCTCGACGACCAGACGTCATCGAGCGCGACGAAGTGGGAGGGGCCGGCGTTGGGCCCGCGGAACGGCATGAACCCGCACCGCTCGAGGCGCGCCGTGACCAGGCGGTCGCCGCGCCGCACGAACGTGGCCGAGACCTGGAGGCCCGACGAGAGCGAGAGGGGCGCCACGAGACGGCCGCCGTCGCGAAGCTGCTCCCGCCACGCCGGGGCGAGATCGGTGACGCCGACGGTGACGATGATCCGGTCGAACGGGCCGCGGTCAGCCGCCCCTTCCCACCCGTCGCCGGCGCGGACGTCGACGCGGCTGACCCCGGAGGCCGCGAGGTGGGCCCGCGCCTCCGCCGCCACGTCGTCGTCGATGTCGACCGTGGTGACCGTGCCCGCGGGGCCGACGAGATGCGCCAACAGGGCGGCGTTGTAACCCGTGCCCGCGCCGATCTCGAGCACACGCGCCCCGACGTGCACGTCGAGATCGGTGAGCATGATCGCCATGATCGTGGGCGCGCTCGACGAGCTGAGTCCCATCCCGTCGGCGGCTTGGCGGGTGAGGATGGCCCGGTTGGCTTCGTACACGCGGCCCAGGTCCACACCCGGCAGGAACCGCTCGCGCAGCACGGACCGGAACGCGGCCTCGACGGCACCGGCGACGAGACCCTCCGCGACGAGATCGTCGACCATCGCGTCGTTGGGCCCGGTCATCACACCTCGAGCATGACCGTGACCGGGCCGTCGTTCATCAACAGGACCTTCATGGTCGTGCGGAACCGGCCGGTGCCGACGATGGCGCCCAGCCCGGTGAGGTGGTCGGCGACCATGCCGACGAGGGGTTCGGCATGCTCCGGCGGTGCGGCCGCCAACCACGACGGCCGCCGGCCTTTGCTGGTGTCGCCATAGAGCGTGAACTGGCTGACCACGAGAACCGCCTTGGTCGTCTCGGCCACCGACCGGTTCATCACGCCGTCCTCGTCGTCCATGACCCGCAGGTGCCAGATCTTCTCGGCCAGCTTCTTCGCCGTGGTCTCGTCGTCGTTGTGCGTCACGCCGACGAACGCGCACAGACCGGGACCGATGAACGCGGTGACGGCGTCGTCGACGGCGACCATCGCCCCTGTCACCCGTTGCACCAGGGCCCGCATCGTTCCGACCCTACGCTTCGGCGATGATCGGGCTGGCCGCCGGCGCGGCGCGGGCGACCCTCGACCCGGACGACGGCGGACGGGTCACCTCCCTCGTGGTCGATGAGGCCGAGCTGCTTGTGCCGCGCGCTCCCGACGGGAACGCGTCCTCGTACGGCTGCTTCCCGATGGTGCCGTGGGCCGGTCGGATCCGCGACGGCCGCTTCACGTGGCAGGGAGTGACGCATCAGCTGCCGGTCAACCTGCCTCCTCACGCGATCCACGGGACCGGCTTCACGCGCCCGTGGAACGTCGTCGCCGCCGACGAGCGCTCGACCCGGATGGAGGTCGATCTCGGACCCGACTGGCCGTTCGCGGGCCACGCCGTGCATGCGCTCGGGCTCACGCCGGACGGGCTCGACCTGCGCCTCGAAGTCCACGCGGCCGGCGAGCCGTTTCCCGCGTGGTGCGGCTGGCACCCGTGGTGGCGCCGCCCGGTCGAGCTCAGCTTCCACCCGGGCGCCATGTACCGGCGCGACGCCACCGGCATCCCGACCGGTGAGCTGGTCGCGGTACCACCGGGTCCGTGGGACGACTGCTTCACGCGAGGGGCTGACCCTCCCGTGCTTCGATGGCCGTCGGGCCTCAGCGTCGCGGTCGAGTCGAGCGCCGACTACTTCGTCGTCTACGACCAGTTGGACCATGCCGTGTGCGTCGAGCCCCAGACGGCACCCCCCGACGCGGTCAACCTCGGGCTGGCGACGGTCATCGAGCCCGGCCGGCCGCTCGTCGCCCGTGCCGCCTTCCGGTGGGGCCGGCCTATCCTCGACATCCGTGGCTGAGGTGCGAGGGACGATTGCGCAGTTGTGGCGCTATCCGGTCAAGTCGATGCAAGGCGAGCAAGTCGATCAGGTCGAGCTCGACGCATCGGGTGTCGCCCGCGATCGCCGGTTCGGCGTAATCGACGCGACTTCGGGCCGTGTGCTCTCGGCCAAACGCTGGCCGGCTCTGCTCGAGGCGACAGCGCGCGCTCAGGCCGCGACGGTGGTCGTCACCCTCCCGGGCGGCGGGTCGTTCGACACGTCCGATCCGGCCATCGACGCCGCGCTCTCCGAGTGGCTGGGCCTCCCCGTACGGCTCGGCCCGGCGTCGGCGGACGCGGGCGGCACGTACGAGATGGGCAGCGACCCGACCGACGACGACGCCGAGACGTTCGAGTTCACCGGTCCCGCCGGCAGCTTCGCCGACCTCGCGGCTGCCCACCTGCTGACGACGGCGAGCCTGAGCGCGGCCCGCGAGCTGCATCCGGACGGGCAATGGGAGGTCCGCCGCTTCCGACCGACCGCGCTCGTGGAGGGCGCTGGCGACGGCTTCGCCGAGGACGCGTGGGTCGGTTCGATGCTGCGGGCGGGGTCGGTCGACCTCAACGTCGTGATGCCCACGGTCCGGTGCGCGATGCCGGCCCGGGCCCAACCCGCCTTGCGGCGCGACCTCGACATCGCTCGCACGGTGAACCACCACCACGACGGCAACCTCGGCGTCTATTGCTGGGTCGTCACCGCTGGGACCATCGCGGTCGGCGACCCGCTCGTGGCCGCTTGACCGCTCGGTCAGTTCTCCCTTTAGGCTCTCCCCCCTATGCATCCCGACCAGCCCCTGCGCATCGCGCTCCTCGCGTACCGGGGCAAGCCCCACGTCGGGGGCCAGGGCGTGTACACGCGCCACCTGAGCAAGGCGCTCGTCGACCTCGGTCACCACGTCGAAGTGCTCGGTGGCCAGCCGTACCCGGTTCTCGACGAGCGCGTGCCCCTGGTCGAGCTGCCGAGCCTGGACATCTACAACGACTACTTCCCGATGCGGATGCCGGGTGTGTGGGAGCTGAAGAAGTGGACCGACTTCGTCGAGGTGGCGTCGTTCTCGGCCGGCAACTTCCCCGAGCCGTTGGCGTTCAGCCTGCGGGCCTGGGACCACCTCCGCCGGCGCCGCGGTGAGTTCGATCTGGTGCACGACAACCAGTCGCTCGGCTACGGCCTGCTGCTCATCGAACGGCTCGGGCTGCCGGTGCTGGGAACGATCCACCACCCGATCACCGTCGACCGCCGGCTCGAGCTGACCCACGCCCGCTCCCGGTACCAACGTCTCACGTTGCGGCGGTGGTACTCGTTCACTCGGATGCAGACCCGGGTGGCGAAGCGCCTGACCCGGATCATCACCGTGTCCGAGTCGTCGCTGCACGACATCCACGCCGATCACGGCGTGCCGCTCGAGCGCCTGAACATCGTGCCGGTCGGCGTCGATCCCGAACTGTTCCGGCCGATCCCCACCGTCGCCCGCGTTCCCGGCCGGCTGATCACGACGGCCAGCGCGGACGTCACCATGAAGGGCCTGCGTTACCTGCTCGAAGCGGTGGCCAAGCTCTGCACCGAACGGCATGTGGAGCTGGTCGTGATCGGCAAGCCGAAGCCCGGGGGCCGGTCGGCCGAGACCATCGACCGCCTCGGTCTCTCCGACGTCGTCACGTTCGTGAGCGGGGTGCCCGACGCTCGGATCATCGAGCTGTACTCGGAGGCCGAGCTCGCGGTCGTGCCGTCGTTGTACGAGGGGTTCTCGCTCCCCGCGATCGAGGCGATGGCCTGCGGCGTCCCGCTCGTCGCCACCACCGGTGGTGCCATCCCCGAGGTCGTCGGCGCCGACGGCGACACTGCGCTCCTTGTGACGCCGGGCGACAGCGAGGCGCTCGCGGCCAAGCTGCGCACCGCGCTCGACGATCCGGCGCTGCGGGCGCGGGTCGGGGCGGCCGGCCGGCAGCGCGTCATCGACCGGTGGAGTTGGCTCCACACGGCCGAGCGCACCGTCGCGCAGTACCGGGCGCGGTTGGAGGAGCACCGGGCCGGGTGCTGACCGTCCGGTACGACTGGCTGGGCTTACGCGCGGGCGACCGCGTGCTCGACCTCGGGTGCGGCGCGGGGCGCCATGCCTTCGAGGCGTACCGGCGCGGGGCTCAGGTGGTCGCCCTCGACTATTCGGCGACCGAGCTCAAGGACGTCGGCGCGCTCATGGAGGCGATGCGCGATGGAGGCGAGGCCGGCGGTACCGCCGACTCGATGGGGGTCACAGTGAACGGCGACGCCACCGTGCTCCCGTTCGCCGACGCGTCGTTCGACCGGATCATCGCCGCCGAAGTCTTGGAGCACATTCCCGAGGACCGCCGCGCCGTCGACGAACTCGCCCGCGTGCTGCGTCCGGGCGGCACCATCGCCGTCACCGTCCCCGCGTGGTTGTCGGAGAAGGTGTGCTGGGCGCTGTCCTCCGAGTACCACGCCCCGTTCGTCGAAGGCGGTCACGTTCGGATCTACACCGAGCCGGGCCTGCGCGGTCTCATGCGGTCGGCCGGGTTGCGGCCCGGTGCCGCCCATCACGCTCATTCGCTCCACACGCCGTACTGGTGGCTGCGTTGCGCGGTGGGGCGGCTGCGCGACGAGGACCACCCGCTGGTGCGCTTGTACCATCGTCTGCTCGTCTGGGACATCACCCAGGCCCCGCTGGTCACCCGGATCCCTGACCGGCTGCTGAACCCGGTGCTCGGCAAGAGCCTGGTCGTCTACGCCCGCAAGCCCGAGGAGCCCGTCCGTGTGGTTGTCTGACGTCCCCGGCATCGTTGGTGCGCCGTCGCTCGCGATGACCGTCGACTCCATCGCCGCGGTCCAGTTGCCGTCGGGCATGATCCCGTGGTTCCGCGGTGGCCACGCCGACCCATGGAACCACGTCGAGGCCGCGATGGCCCTGGCGTTGGGCGGGCGGCGCGCCGAGGCCGAGCGGGCGTACGACTGGCTCGTGCGGATGCAGCGGGCCGACGGCTCGTGGCACCAGTACTACCTGGCGGACTCGATCGAGCAGGACAAGCTCGACGCGAACGTCTGCGCGTATGTGGCCGCGGGGGTGTGGCACCACCACCTGCTGTACGGGGACGGCGGGTTCGCCGAGGCGATGTGGCCGGTGGTCGAGCGGGCCATCGACTTCGTCCTCGAGCTGCAGACGCCGCGCGGCGAGGTCATCTGGGCGCGACACGCGGACGGCACGCCCTGGTCGTTCGCGCTGCTCACCGGCTCGTCGTCGATCTGCCATTCATTGCGATGCGCGATCGCGCTGGCCGAGCACCTCGGGCACGAGCGCCCGGACTGGGAGCTGTCGGCCGCGTCGCTGGCCCGCGTGATCGTCCACGAGCCCGAGGCGTTCCAGCCCAAGCACCGGTGGGCGATGGACTGGTACTACCCGGTACTCACGGGCGTGATCTGCGGCGACGCCGGACGGGAACGGCTCGCCGCCCGGTTCCCGGCGTTCGTGGTGGAGGGCCGGGGCGTGCGGTGCGTCAGCGACCGCCCATGGATCACCGCCGCCGAGACCTGCGAGTGCGCCGTCGCGCATGTCGCGGTGGGCGACCCGGACAGGGCGCGGGAGCTGTTCTCGTGGGCCCAGCAGCTGCGCGGCGAAGAGGGGCGGTACTGGACCGGCATCGTGTTCCCCGAGGAGGTGCATTTCCCGGGCGGCGAACAGTCGACCTACACGGCGGCGTCGGTGGTCCTCGCGGCCGACGCGCTCACCGGCGCATCCCCCGCCAGCGCCCTGTTCGCGGACACGTCCGCCGTCCTCCCCGCCCTCCTGGACACCGACGCCGGCGAACCCGCCGTCGACCGCGACTGACCGCACTCTTAACAGCCCCAGCCCGCATTCTCGACTAGTTGCGGCGGAGGACTCGTAGGGAGCCGACGGCGCGGACGTCGACAAACGTGCCCGACTCGACGGCGCGGCAATAGATCTCGTAGGGGGGGCGGCCGCCGTCCGCCGGATCCGGGAACACGTCGTGGATGAGCAGCAGCCCGCCCGCGACGACGTGGGGGGTCCACAGCTCGTAGTCCCGGTGGGCGGGCTCGGCCCCATGCCCGCCGTCGATGAACAGCAGCGCGAGCGGCGTCCGCCACGCCGCGGCGACCACCGCGGATTCCCCGACGACCGCGACCACCGTCCCCTCGAGGCCGGCGTCGTGGATCGTCCGGCGGAAGAACGGCAGCGTGTCCATCTTGCCGACCCGGTCGTCGACGAGGTCGGGCTCGTGCCACTCCCACCCCGGCTGGTTCTCCTCCGACCCGCGGTGGTGGTCGACCGAGAACAGCACCCGGCCGAGCACGCGGGCCGCCGCTCCCAGGTACACGGCCGACTTGCCGCAATAGCCGCCGACTTCGAGCAGCGGGCCGTCGACGCCTTGGGCCACGTCGCCCGCGGCTGCGTCGAACAGCGCCAGTCCCTCGTCGGGCGGCATGAAGCCCCGCGCCGCTTCCGCGGCGGCGCGGAGGTCGGCGGGCATCACGCCCGAGACACTACGAGGAGACGAACAGCGCGCCGGCTTTACCGGTCGTTCAGCTCGATGAGACGAGCGCGTTGGCCGCGGCCACCGACCCCAGCCAACGCGCCGACGCCTTCGGCGTGCGGGCAAAGGTGGTGCGGTCGACGGCGACAAGGCCGAACTTCGGTCCATAGCCGAAGGCCCACTCGAAGTTGTCGAGCAGACTCCAGTACGTGTAGCCGAGCACCGTGACGCCGTCAGCCACCGCCCGCAGCACGCCCTCGAGGGCACCCCGTATGTACGCGACCCGCTGCATGTCGTCATCGGTGCCGATCCCGTTCTCGGTGACGAGCAACGGCGTGCGCCCGCCCGTGTACTCCCACGCCCGGCGCAGCGTCGCCTCCAGCGACTGCGGCCAGAACTCGTAGCCCATCGGCAGCGTCGGCACGCCGGGCTCGCCACCGAGCATGCCCGACGGCCCGATGCGGCTGCGCGAATACGTCTGGACGCCGATGTAGTCGTCACCGTCGGTGACGTCGAGGAACACGTCCTCCATGCCCCGACGGATCTGGTCGCGCTTCTCCTCACCGCCGTCGACCGCTTGGTAGTCGGTCATGGACAGTGTCAGCCCGACCGGGACTCCCGGCGCCGACTCGCGGATCGCCTCGACGGCCCGCCGGTGGGCGTCACAGAGGATCTGGTTCGTACGGCGGCGTAGCGCGACGTCGCGGAGGCCGGGCGGGAACACGCCCGCGAGATGGCCCATCGTCGACACGACGTTGGGCTCGTTGATCGTGCACGCCCGCCGCATCACCGGCCCGAGCGCGGCTGCCGCCCGGCCGCAGAATCGGGCGAACACCTCGGCCGCGGATGCCTCCGTCCAGCCGCCTTTCGCGGCGAGCCACCGTGGCGACGTGAAGTGGTGGAAGGTGACGACCGGCTCGACGTCCCGCTCGAGCAGCGCGTCACACACCCGCCGGTAGTGGTCGATCGACGCCACCGACCACTCGCCCTCCTCGGGCTCGATGCGGCTCCACTCGATCGAGAACCGGTAGTTGTCGAACCCGAGCTCCGCCAGGAGCGCGACGTCGGCGTCCCACCGGTTCCAGCTGTCGCAAGCGTCGCCGCTGGGCTCGGTGCATCCCGAGCCGGGTGTGTGCTCCCAGGTCCACCAGTCGTTGTTCCAGTTGCCGCCCTCGATCTGGTGGGCCGCGGTCGCGGTTCCCCATGTGAATCCGTCCGGGAAAGGGGCCATGCCGCGGACGTTACCGACCGACACCTCTGCAAGGATGACTCGATGCCACAGGACGCCGTCGACGCCCTCGTGAAGCTCCTGGACCTCGAACCGATCGAGGTCAACATCTTCCGCGGCGTGAGTCCCGATGAGAACCGCCAGCGGGTCTTCGGCGGTCAGGTCGCCGGTCAGGCGCTGGTGGCGGCGGCCCGCACGGTCGACGACGAGACATCGGTGCACTCGCTCCACGCGTACTTCCTTCGCCCGGGCGATCCGACCATCCCGATCCTCTACGAGGTCGACCGCATCCGCGACGGCCGGTCGTTCACCACCCGCCGAGTCGTGGCGATCCAACACGGGCGGGCCATCTTCAACCTGTCGGCATCGTTTCACCGCACCGAGTCCGGCCTCGAACACGAATTGCCGATGCCGGCCGCCCTTCCCGATCCCGAGACCGTCCCCGATTTCCGGACCCGGTGGTCCCACGGGCGCGACAAGCTCGGCGACTGGTTCGAGCGGCCCCGTCCGATCGATGTGCGCCACGTCGACTGGGCGCCGCCCGACCGCAAGGAGCCTCTTCCTCCGTACCAGCGGGTGTGGTTGCGGGCGGACGGCCGCTTGCCCGACGACCCCCTCGTGCACGCGTGCGTCCTGACGTACGCGTCGGACATGACGCTGCTCGACACCACGCTGCTGCCCGTCGGCGGCAGCTTCGACGAGGACGGCCTGATGATGGCGAGCCTCGACCATGCCATGTGGTTCCACCGCCCGTTCCGGGCGGACGACTGGCTGCTCTACGCACAGGACACACCCTCGGCGTCCGGCGCTCGCGGCCTCGCCCGCGGGCTCATCTACACCCAGGACGGCCGCCTCGTCGTGTCCGTCGTGCAAGAGGGCCTGATCAGGTTGATCAAGTGAGACGAGCCCTGGCCGGGATCGCATGCGTCGCGGTGGCCGTCGCCGCGTGCAGCGGCGGGTCGGGCGACGCCACGACGACGACCTCCGGCGCGATCAGCACCACCACGGCACCGCCGGCGACGCCTCCCGCGAGCACAACGCCGCCGCCCGACCTCAGCGCGATCAGCGTGAAGCTCACGGAGATCGCCACCGCCGCATCGGCGACGGCGATGGCGGTTCGTTCGGGCGAGAGCGCGCTGTACGTCACGGAGCAGGAAGGCCGCGTTCGGCGTATCAAGGTCACCGACGACGGCAAGGGCAGAATCACGTACAGCCTCGAACGCACGCCGGTGCTCGACATCAGAGACGACGTCACTGCGGGCGGCGAACAGGGTCTCCTCGGGATCACGTTCTCGCCGGACGGGCGACGGATGTACGTCGCCTACACCGAGCGCGATGGCCGGCAGCGGGTCGACGAGTACCGCATGGCCGACACGAGGGTCGACACCGCGTCGCGCCGGATGATCTTCGAGATCGACGACTTCGCGCCGAACCACAACGGCGGTGAGGTGATCTTCGGCCCCGACGGCTTCCTGTACTACGGCATGGGTGATGGCGGCGGTGGCGGCGATCCTCACGACACCGGGCAGGATCCGAGCGACATGCTCGGCAACCTCTTGCGCGTGGACCCCGAGGGCGGTGACCCCTACGGCATCCCCGACGGCAACCCGTTCAAGGACGGCGGCGGGGCGCCCGAGGTGTACGCCTACGGGCTGCGCAACCCGTGGCGGTTCACGTTCGACCGGTCGACCGGCGACCTCTGGATCGGCGACGTCGGACAAGGCGAGTACGAGGAGATCGACTTCCTTCCCGCGGCCTCCGGTGCCGGCAACGGCGCCAACCTCGGCTGGAGCGAACGGGAAGGCGCCCACTCCTACGACGGCGGCGACATGCCGGACGGCGCCATCGACCCGATCTTCGAGTACGACCACTCCGAGGGCTGTGCCGTGATCGGTGGCTACGTGTACCGAGGCACCAAGATCCCGGCGCTCGACGGCGCCTACCTCTTCAGCGACAGCTGCCAGGGTGAGCTGCGCGTGCTCGTCCAGCAGAACGGTGCGGTCGCCGCGGAACGCAGGCTGGGCGTCGAGGTGCCCAGCCCCTCGTCCTTCGGCGAAGGCCCTGACGGCGAGCTGTTCGTCGTGTCCCTCGGGGGCACGGTGTACCGGATCGACCCCGCCTAACGGTCTCCGGGCCGCGACCCGTAGTCCTCGAACGGGTCGTCCCGATCGCGCACGGCCTGCCGGAAGCCAACGTCCTGCGCGCGGCGCACGAAGTCGAGTCCTTCCTGGGTGTGTCGGGCGATCCCGTCGAACAACGAGCCCAGCGTCCGGCTGGACGCGAGGCCCATGTTCTCCGCCGTCTGGTTGCACAGCAGTTTGAGCATCACGAGTTGCGTCGTCGGCACCTGCGCCATCCGCGTGGCGAACGCGGTCGCGTGCGGTTGGAGATCGTCGTCGGGCACTGCTTCGAGGATGAGACCGATCCGGGCAGCCTCGGGGGCGGGGATCTCGTCGCCGGTCAGTAGGTACCGCTTCGCCCGCTCGAGCCCCAGGCGGTACACCCACATGGCCGTCGTCGGCGTGCCCCACACGCGGCTCGGCGGATACCCGAACGATGCCCCTTCACCCGCGATGACGATGTCGGCACACAGCACCATGTCGGTGCCGCCGCCGATACACCACCCCTGCACCGCGGCGATGGTGGGCTTGGCCGCGTACCAGAGCTTCATGTACGTGTCGACGAAGCGCCCGATCATGCGCAGGTCGCCGACCGAGTCCCACACACGAGTCGCAGCGGCCCCGGATTCGGTCGCTTGTGCCGCGGTGGACCAGTCGAGCCCGTAGCCGGCGCAGAACGCCGGCCCCTCGGCCCGCAGGAGGATGACGCGCACGTCGGCGTCGGCATCGGCGTCGTCGATCGCGGCCGCCAACTCCGTACGCATGTCCGGGGTGATCGTGTTGTACTCGGCCGCGCGAGTGAAGACGATCGAGCGGACGCCGGCGTCGGTCTCAGTTCGAAGCGTGCGAGGCATGGGCGAGATACTCGCCCACCGCTTCCGCGCCCACCAGCCGTGCGATGACGGCGCCCCGCGCGTCCGCCAGCAGCGTCGTGGGCGCAGCCCGGATCCTGAAGGTGGACGCGAGGTGAGGGTCCTCGGTGGCGTCGACCTTCAAGACTCGCGCCTCAACGTCGGCCCGCCGCAGGCGCTCGACCACCGGCTCGCACGTGGCGCAGTACGGCGTCGTGAACACGACCCATGTGCGCGGCGCGGGCGGATCGCCGATCAGGCGAGCGGGGAGCGGCGGGTTCGGGCCGGCGTCACCGCGCACGGCTCCTTGCCATCGGCGATAGGCGACAGCACCCGCGCCACAGACGGCGAGGACGGCGAGCGCGATGACGACACGGGCGATCATGCGACCAGCTCGACGTGGCGACGGCGAGCGAGGAAGAGCCACACCTCGCATCCGACACAGATGCCGGTGGTCGCGGCCAAGCCGGCCAGGCCGGCGACGACGAGGCTGAGCACCCACCCGGCACCGACGGCGCCCGCCCCGAACGCGACGGTCGCGGCGAGGAGGAAGGCGACGCCGACCGCGGCCGCGAACCGAGGCGGCCGCGGATCCTCGAGCTCCTTGGGCGCACCGAGGCGGGGGCGGATGACGTCGGCGTACAACCGCAACACGGGGCCGTAGCGGGGCCCGAACGCCGCGCCGAGAAAGAGGACGGCGGCGAACAGCGCCGGCACCCAGCGGGCATCGAACACGAACCCCGCGAGCAGGGCGACGGTCAGGACGGCCTGGTTGAACCGGGGGCCCCGAGGGTCGATCGGCCTCGGAGCGGCGCCATTCGCCATGGCCGCAGTCTAAACCTGAGTTTTCCCATCGGTGTTTCTCGTATTGGTTTGTCCCGTATCGTGTCCGGCCATGGACGGGAGGGGCTGCGGGCGGACCGCAGCCGCACTACTGGCGCTCGGCGCGCTCCTCGGCATGACCGCATGCAGCGGCGGGGGTCCCGAGGCCGAGGCTCGCACGGCGAGCGCCGGAAGGTCCACCACCACTCCGGCCCCGACGACCACGGCCGCGGTGACCACGACGGTCGCGCCCACGACCACGGCCGCGCCGCCCCCAGCACCGCCCCCCACGCCACCCCACGCCGCCGCCGATCCCGCCGGTCTCGCCGCCCAGCTCGCGGCCGCGGCGCAGACGCTGCGCGATCCGGCGAGCACGCCGGAAGCCGTCGCGGCCGCAGCGTGGCTTGAACAGGTCGCCTACCGGCAGCTCGGCGATCACCCGGAATGGGACGCCGACGTGCTCGGCGCGTTGCCCGTCGAGCTCCAAGCGAGCGTGCAACGCAATACCGCCGCTCGCCGCGAGTTCCGGGGCATGGCCACGAAGATCAGCGACACGCTGCCGGCCTGGCGGATCGTCGATCCGCTGCCGGCAGAGGAGTTGCTCGGGTACTACCAGGAAGCCGAGGCCTCCCTCAGCGTGCCGTGGAACTACCTGGCCGCGATCAACCTCGTCGAGACGGGGATGGGCCGCATTGTCGGGCTGAGCGTCTCGGGCGCGCAGGGCCCGATGCAGTTCATGCCGTCGACGTGGGAAGCGTTCGGCGACGGCGGCGACGTCAACAATGCGAGGGATGCGGTGTTCGGTGCCGCGAGGTACCTGGTGCACAACGGTTTCACCGAGGGCAACGTCGAGGGCGCCCTGTTCCGGTACAACAACCACCCCAACTACGTCCGTGGCGTCATCGACTACGCCGAGGAGATGGCCGCCAACCCGACCGCGTTCACCGCCTACTACCACTGGCAGATCTACTACCTCACGACGATGGGCGACGTCTTCCTGCCCGTCGGCTACGAGTCGCCCGACCGCATCCCCGTCGCCGACTACCTGGCCACGCATCCCCAGTAACTGGCCACCCTCGCGTTCTGGCGCAGGTTTGCGCCCTCACAGGTCGCGCTGCTGCGCCAGAACGGCGGGGCAGGATGCGAGCGCGGCTCGAATCTCGGCGACGATCGCGAGCGGCTCGTTGATGAACCGCTTCCAGGTGTAGCGGAGCACGAGCCACCCCTCGAGCTTGATCCGGTTCTCGCGGGCCGGATCCTCCTCGAGCGACTTCTCGCTGTCGTGACCTCTGCCGTCGAGCTCGATGGCGACCTTGACGGCGACGAACGCGAGGTCGACGAAGTACTTGTGGCCGTCGGCGACGATCGGATGCTCGCACTCCGGCTCGGGCAGACCCGCCTCCTCGAGGAGCAGAAGGAACAGCCGCGCGAACTCACCGCCGGGCGGCGTCCTCCGGTGGCGCGTGGCCAGGATGCGCCGGAACATGCGGATCCCGTTGCGACCACGGCACGCATGACGCACGAGGGTCTCCCACAATTCGGGCCACGTCACCAAGCCGCGGCGGCGTGACTCGTCGAGGGCGCGCAAGGGCGGGACGACGTCGCGCATCGAGCCCGCACAGACGTCGAGGATCGTGCGTGCGATCCCGGTGACCGGCACGCCGAACCGCGTCGTGCGGCCGATCAGATCCCACGCCTTTGTTTGATGAACGGTGACCGGGGCGCCCCATCGTCGGTTAGGACGCGGGACGGTGACCTCGATCCTCCCGGGTGGCCCGAACCCGTCGAGGCGCCACAGATGGGCGGCCGAGCGGTGAGAGACCACTGCGTCAGGGCCGGCCCACAGGCACGCCGCCATGGCGTGTTGTTCCCATGTGCGCGGCGCTGGCGCCATGCGGTACACACCCAGATGGACGACGATCCAGAGACCGCTCCGGACACGGGCGCAGATCATCTTCCGGCTCAGGCCGGCCGCAACGGCCTGATCGTCAGTGATAAGTCCGTGCTGGGCCGCCGCCGTCGCGCCGACAGTCGCATCGAGTCGAGCCATCGTCACTCTTCCTCCTAGAACGCAATTGCGTTCTGGCGCAGGAACACGCCCTCACGGGTCCCGTTGTTGCGCCAGAACGGCGGTAGCCGTTGGGGGAAGGTGAACTGGGGGCCAACGTAGTCCCGTGGGCAATAGGGGCTGGCCGTTGTGGGGAGAACCGGGCCATGGCGATCGAGCATCGTGTCCTGCCGTCCCGGCCGATTTCCTCTCTCGATGAGTACGTGGCCCAGCGCGGCGGTGGTCGCGGGTTGGACGCGGCGCGTTCTATCGAACCCGACGTCGTGATCGCCGAGATCACCGCGTCGGGGCTGCGCGGGCGGGGCGGCGCCGGCTTCCCGACGGGCATGAAGTGGCGCACGGTCCGCGACAACCGCTCCGATGCCGTCGCGTCGACGGTCGTCGTCAACGCCGCGGAAGGCGAGCCCGGCACGTTCAAGGACCGGACCATCCTGCGAACGAACCCGTACCACGTCCTCGAAGGCGCTCTGATCGCCGCGCTCGCAGTCGAGGCCGGCGACGTCGTCGTCGCGCTGAAGGAGACCTTCACCACCGAGATCGCGCGACTGAGAGCCGCCATCGACGAGATCGACGCGGCGGGCTGGACCGGCGGCCTCAAGATCACGGTGTTCGAGGGCCCGGGCGAATACCTCTACGGCGAGGAGACGGCGTTGCTCGAGGCGCTCGACGGCCGGGCACCACTCCCCCGCATCGCCCCGCCGTTCCGCCGGGGCGCGATAGACGTGGTCGACTCCGACGACGACGTCAGGACCGAGAGCGGGCTTCCGGCCCACGTCGACATGAGCGGCCCGACCGACGACCAGCTCGCGCCCGCCGCGCTCGTCGACAACGTCGAGACCCTCGCCAACGTCCCGGGCATCGTCGCCCGAGGCGCGGCGTGGTTCCGCGAGATGGGCACGACCGAGTCGCCCGGAACCATCGTGTGCACCGTCGTCGGAGGCGTGCGTCATCCCGGCGTCGGCGAGGTCGCGATGGGAACGACCCTCCACGAGGCCATCGTCGCGATCGGCGGCGGGCTGCCGGACGGTCGCACGATCGTCGGTGTGCTGCCCGGCGTCTCCAACGCCCTGATCCCGGCCGCCCACCTCGACACCCCGCTCACCTACGAGGCCATGGCCGCCGCGGGCAGCGGGCTCGGCTCCGCGGGGTTCATCGTGCTCGACGACACCACCGATCCCGTCGCCGTCGCCGCCGGTGCGTCCCGGTTCCTCGCGGTCGAGTCGTGCGGCCAGTGCACACCGTGCAAGCAAGACGGACTCGCGCTGAGCGAGCTGCTCGCGTCACTCGCCCGATCCGACGCGAACGAAGACTCGCTCGCCGCCATCCGTGAAGGCCTCGCGACAGTCACGGACGGGGCGCGCTGCAACCTCGCGGCGCAGCAACAGGTGATCGTCCAGTCGCTGCTCGAGCACTTCCCCGGCGCGGTCGAGGCCCACCTGCGCGGCACTGCAGATCCCGTCGCGCCGATGGTGGTCGCCGAGCTCATCGACGTACGCGACGGCGAAGCCATCGTCGACATCCGCCATGAGGACAAGCAGCCGGACTGGACCTTCGACGACGAGGACTCAGGCGAGCCCCCGGCCGACCGCCTCGCCGAGCACCGCGCCTAGCTGGCTCGGGGGCCACCCGCTCCATGGCGCCGGCCGACTCATATGGACGAGTTCGCCAACCAACGCTCGAGCACGGCCGCGTCACCTTCGACCGTGGCCCAGTCGGCCACTGGGTGGCGCCCGTAGAGCACCAGCAGCAGGTCCGCCGCCGCGGCGCTGACCCTCACGGTCGGCGGATCGTCCGAGTCCCCGTGGTCCCACTCGAAGCCATCGGGCCCGAGCGCCACTGACCACGTGACCCCGACGTCCGGCGCCACGAACGACAGCCTCTCGCCTTCACCCTTCAGCTCGGCGACCGCGGGCGCGAAGTAGACCGCGCAGGGAAGATTGTCGAGAAACTCGTCGATGCCGTCAACGGCGACCGGCCCGGTGATGAGGGGCTCCCGGCCCGACGCGATCTCGGCGTCGACCCGATGCACGGTCGTTTCGTGGAGCATCCGGCGGGGCCAGAAGCGGACGTGCTGGTCCGACCCCCACGCCCACATCTCGGCGTCGGGGTCGGCGGCGTGGAAGCTGTCGATCAACTCGACGCCCCCGGCCGCCAACCACGACGGGATGTCCTCGTCCGCGTCCGGGATACCGAGATCGAGCGTGCTGGCCGAGATCCGCTTCGGAGCGGCGAGCCGGACCATGTTGGCCGCCCACCGATGGACCGTGCCGACGTGTTCCGCGAGCTGGCGGACCGTCCAGTCGGGACAGGTCGGCACCGGTGCCACGGCATCAGCGGCACCGACGGCCCCGACCAACCGAGCGACCTCACTCGCGACACTGTCGCAATAGGCCGACACGTCGGCCCGGTGGCAGGTCGCCGTCACTACGAGATGTCACGCCCGGCGAACGCGAGGAGCTTGTCAGCCGGCGTGCTGCTGTCGGACGACGTCTGCTCCTCCTTGAAGAAGCCGCCCTGCCGGAGCTCGGGGCTGACGATGTGCGGTCCCAGCTCGAGCGCGGCGCCGAGCAGCTCGTCGTCGCCGACGTCCTGACCCGTTGCCCTTGCCAGGTCGCACGCATGGGTGGTGACGTCGAAGATCGCGATGTTGAGCGCGACCCCGGCGGGCAGCTCGGCGAACGGCAGCTTGACCAACTTCTCCATGACGCCGGGCTGGTCGTAGGCGGCCAAGGCCCTCTTCGACGCGACCGCCCACGCCCCTTTGAAGTCGTCGCCGAGGTTGTCGCCCCCGAGCAACTGACCGACCATGTCGTCGGGAACGGATCCTCGCTCGGCCGACACCGCGAACATGGTGGCGCCGCCGGTGATGTGGTTGATCAAGTCCCGCACCGTCCACTCGGTGCACGGCGTGGGATCGTCGAGCTGTTCCGGCTTGGTGCCGTCGACCAGACGGGTGGTCGCGTCCACCGTCCGCTGCAAAAGAGCCACACCCTCCATTTGCCCCTCCTCGTTTGACCCGTGTGCCCCGACCGTAACCCGTGCCGGCCGGACGCGCCCGGGAGTAGACAGGCTGTCGTGGTGAGCGCCGCCGATCTCATGCGCACGCTTTGGGCGGACTCGTGCGATCACATGCGGATGCTCGTCGCCGGGCTCGATGACGGGGAGTTCTTCTGGGAGCCATGCGCCGACTGCTGGACCGTGCGTCCGGATCCCGCGGCGCCCGGCGGTTGGATCATGGACTACCCGTTCCCACCGCCCGATCCCCCGCCGGTGACCACCATCGCGTGGCGGCTCCTCCACATCGCGCACGGCAACTGGATCTACTGGGAGCACGCCTTCGGACCGGGGCGGCGCACGTTCGTCGACCTCGAGACCCACCACACGGCCGCGGGCGCGGTGACCGATCTCGTCGCGAGCCAGGAGCCCGTGACCGCCGCGCTGCGCGAGATCGACGACGAGGGACTCGACCGACCATGCCGACGACTCGAGGGCGATCCGTGGCCCGCGCGGCGCATCCTTGCCACCCTCCTCAACGAACAGGTGCACCACGGAGCGGAGATCAGCCTGCTTCGCGACCTCTACCGCAACGGGGCGACGCTCACCCCGCCGCCATAGCCGGGCGGAGCGTGACAGATGCCCTCGACGTTGTCACCCGTGCCACCCGAGAGTCAGCCTCGTAAGTCGCAGCGATAGGCATTCGTCTACCGGGCGAGGCGAGAAGTCCTCCGCTTCTTGGGTCGCGACTTGGGTGCGCGGGAAGGTCGGCGGCGGGCTCGACAGCCCGTGCCTGTGAGCGCGGCTCGTCATGCTCGGGTGGCGAGGTAGGTCGCGTCCCGGTACGAGCCGATCGCTCCCAGGTTGTCGCGCGCGGCGAGCGCGGCGTCGCCCGCCGCGAGCGCGGCATCGGCCTTGCCGAGGGCTTTGGCTTCGGTCCCTGAGCAGGTCGGCAGCGCGTAGGACGTGCAGCCGGTGCGCGCCTTGGCTGCGGCGATGCCGTTGACGGCGACGGTCCTCGACAGCTCGGCGAGCTGGCGACTCGCGACCGCGGCAACCTCGAGGGGCACGGTCGTCAGCTGCTCGACCGCCGCCTTGATCTTGTCGAGCGCGGCGACCGGGTCGGTGGCGAGCTCGTCGGCAGCGCCGACGCCGGCGCCACCGTCGCCGCCGATCAGGCGATCGATCGCCCGCTGGAGCGCGCGGCGCTGCAGCAACGTGAGCCCGTCGGTCGGGGCGTCGGCGAGGCGGGCGGCGATCGCTTCGACGGCGGCTGCCCCCGCGGCGACCACCATCTCGTAGCTCGCAGACGAGCTGTCCTCGGCGTCGTCGACGGTGACGGTGATCGTGAAGGACCCGGCCCCCGCGTAGCTGTGGGTGGCCTGGAAGGTGCCGGGCGCCTGGGCGGGAAGGGCAGTCGTCGATCCGTCGCCCCATGTCACGGTCACCGTGCTGCTGTCGTCGCCCGGGTCGGTGAACGAGCCGGCGATGGTCACGGTCTCGTTGGGCAGCGCGACCAGGCTGGCCGGCGAGACGGTGGTCTGCAAGGTGGGCGCCACGTTGGCAATGGCGACGGTCACGCTGTCGGCATCGGAGGCGCCGTCGGCGTCGGTGAAGGTCACCGAAGCGGCCGACGAGGCGGAGCCGTCGGGGAACGTGCAGGCGAAGGAGCCGTCCCCCGACCACGTGAGGACACCGGCGGCACCGCAACCGATCTCCACCGAGCCACCGGCGACGCCGTCGGCGTCGCTCAAGGCGTAGGTGAACGTGACGGTGTCGCCCTCGTCGGCCGACGCCGCGCCGCTCAGCTCGACGACGGGAACGTCGTTCACCGACGCCACCGCGAGCGGCACCGTCACCGTGGACGACGCCGCGGCGAGGCAGTACGGGCCGACCGGCGAGCAGCCCGTGGGCGACCCCCCGTCGGTGACGGTGAGGTCGAACGAGTCGGAGCCGTGGTAGTTCGCGTCGGGGGTGTAGGTCCGCACGAACCCGGTGCCCGACAGCGAGCCGTGCGCCGGATCGGTGGCCGCGACGTGGAGGTCGCCGACGGGAGTCAGGTCGTCGGAGTCGATGAAGTCGCCGAGGTCGATCTGGAGCGACCCGTCCTCGGACAACCCCAGCGGTGACGCCGGGGCGACCGTGACCGGCGCATGGTTGGCCGCAGGCGTGACGTCGGCGCTCCGCGTAATGGCGGCGCTGGCGCCGCCGTCGTCGTCGACGGCCTGGACCGTCACCGTCCGGAGCCCGGGGGACCCGTAGACGTGGCCCAGCTCGAACGTGCCCGCCAACGGCTGGCTCATCGCCGACTCGAGACCGTCACCCCAGTCGACCGTCAGCATGCCGGTGTCGGCGCCGGGGTCGCTGACGCTGCCCGTGACCACCGTCTCTGCGCCGGCCACCACCGATGGCACCGCGTCGACGGTGAGCGTGGGGGCGACGTTCGAGATCGTCGCGGTGTCGGTCGCCGTGTCGAGGAAGCCGGTCATTTCCTTGCGGACCTTCGCCGACACCGTGCGGGTGTCGTCCGCGCCCGCCGGGTCGTCGGCCACCGGCACGTCGAAGCCGAACCACACGTAGACGCACGGGTTCTGACAGATGAAGAGGCCACCGGCCGGCGGCGTGGGCGAGAACGGGCACACCGAGTTCGGCGCGCACGGGTAGCCGAAGCTGGCCGGCCCGAGGCCGTCGCCGAAGTCGACGGTGAGGACGAGGGGGTCGAGCGATGGGTTGAGGATCCGGCCGGCGACGTGCATGGTCCCGCCCTCGGGCGCGTCGGTGGCCGTGAGCTCGGGGATCGTGAGGGGCATGGGCGTCACCGGCTGCTGCACGGTGCGGACCACCGAGGCGCCGTCGTCCATCACCGTGACGGTCACGGTGTACGAAGCCTGGCCCGCGGGCGGCGGGTCGGCGTAGACGTGCGTTCGGAACCACGACGTGGGGCGGGCCGTCGAGCCAAAGATGTCGGGGGAGCAGGACCCGTCGGCGGCCACGGCGGAGAGGCAGGGGTAGTCCTGGACCGACGAGGTGCCGTCGCCCCAGTCGATGGTGACCCGCACGTAGTCGGCGCCGGGGTCGGAGAACGTGCCGCTGATCGTGGCGGTCCCCGTCTCCTCGGTCGCCGCCACCGGCGTGTCGACGGTGACCTCGGGCGCCACGTTGCGCACCCGGAACCCGAACCGCTGCTCCGTGAAGGCGCCGTGCTCGTCGACGACGACGACGCGCCCGTAGTAGTCGCCGCTCCGGAGGTACTGCCGGTTGACGGTGGCGCCGGTCAGGGCCGGCCAGGGGCAGACCCACGGGTTGGCCTCACCCGTGATCAGATCGATGCACGTCACGGCCCCGCCCTCGGGCTGCAGGAACCACGTGACGGTGACGTCGTCGCCGTCGGCGTCGCTGGTGACGGCCTCGAAGGTGAGCTCGGAACCCTCGTAGAGGTCGTCGGTGACGAGCACCTCGACCGTCGGCCGGCGGTTGCCGGCGACCGCGGTCACGTCGGCGAAGCCGGCGGACACGATCGTCACCCGGAGCTGGCTGTCGTCCAGCGGCAGGATGTCGAGGACGAACCGGTCGTTGTTGCGCGTGGCCGTGGCCTTGCGGCCGTCCGGCTGGCGATAGCGAAGCTGCGGCGACCACTCGTACGGGCCACCGTCGATGCTGGTGGCGAACCAGCCGTCGGCCAGGTAGGTGACCTGCGGGCGGCCGTCCCAGTCGACGGTGGCGACGGTCGGCGTCGTCGACCCGTCGGCATGCTGGAACACCGGATCGGACTCGGGGTCGTGGGGCCGGGGCGTGGAGACGGCCAGGCGCTCGTCGTCGAAGCTCGGCAGCGTCTCGGCGAACAGGATGCCGAAGGCCTCCGTCATCTGGTCCGGGTCGTCGAGGATGGCGGTGAGGTCCGGGATGGTCGACTGCTCGGTCGCCAGGCGCAGCTGGAGCTTGGGCAACGTCGACTGCGTCTCGATCTCGCGCCAGGTGCCGGCCGCGGTCACCGCGGCCGCGATGGCGAGGATGAACGCCAGGGTGCCACCGGCACCAGCGCCGACCGTCCGGATGATCTCGAGGCCGGCTCGAGCGGCGTAGGGGAAGATCTTGGAGAGGAGGCCGGTCGTGGTGGCGGTGGCGCCGATGACGTTCGCCGTGATGACCGACGCCACCCCCGCGACGACGACGGAGGCGGCGAGCGAGGCCAGCTCGGCGACCTTGTTCCAACCGGCTTCGACATCGGCGTCGCCGAACACCTGGCTGTTGACGATCGCGGCGCCGTACTCGGTGAACTGCTCCGCGAACGGCGGTGCCGGCTGGACCTGCCCACCGAGGCCCACGCAGATCGGGCTGTAGGGATCGAAGCCGTACCCGGCCGGCGGGTCGAAGTTGCAGGGGTCGGACTCCCACCGGTCGTACTCGGCGAGGGCGGACTGGGCATCGCGGACGCGCTTGCGCTGGAGCTCGCCGGCGAGGTGGTCGAGCCAGGCCTGCTCGTAGGGCTCGATGGCCACGCCGTCGTCCTTGGCGATGAGGAGCCAGAGCAGCCGGTTGTACATGTACGAGACGACGTCCTCGCGGGCCGCCTCGACGATGCGGCGATCGTTCGGCACGCCGTAGAGCGCCGACACCGCCGCCTTCGCCTCGGTCTCGAGGGATGCCCAGGCGACGGCCGAATCGGGCTCGCCGGCGGCGATCTCCTCCGGGGTGTTGGGCTGGACGACCTGGTACAGGAACTGGCCGCCGGTGGTGGGGGGGGCGACGCCGAGGTCGAGGTTCCCGCAGAAGAGGCCGAAGCCGCAGTCGATCTTGCCGTCCTCGAGTGCTTCCGTAGCGGCGGCAGGCCGCGCGTGGCGAGCATCGATGGCGGCCAGCACCGTGGCGACGAGCGCCATCGAGGTGACGACCGCCACCAGCCCCCGCACGGCGACGACAACGGTGGGACGGCGCGCCGCCCCGTGCTCTGCTCGATCCATCCCGCGCTCTCTTCTCTCTCGCCCAACTCCCAGTGAGGCGGAGTGAACCACGTCCGTAGCGGGCGCACATCGGGCATCTGCCCGGGGTCGACCGCCGAGGCTGGTAGACACGCTCGTGGTGGATGGCGCCCGACACCACGTCGCGATCGGCCTCCCGGCGTCGCATGGCGGCGTCATGGTCGGCCGGAGCGGCGAGCTCGCCCGGCTCCTGGCGCTCGTCCACAGCGCCGACCACGGCCTCGTCACCGTCAGCGGTCGGGGCGGCGTCGGAAAGTCACGCCTTGCCCTCGAGGCTGCCGCCGTCGCGGCGGCGTCGGGCGACCGCGACGTCGTCTGGGTGCCGCTGGGCTCGGTCCGCAACCCGCACGCGGTGCTCGACGAGATCGCCGGCGTCCTCGGCGTGCGCATCGTCGACGAGGCTCCGGCGGAGACGCTCGCCCGCCGGTTGCGACGGGTTGCCACCCTGCTCGTGCTCGACAGTGTCGAGCACCTCGTGACCGCCGGTCCGACGCTCGGCGAGCTCGCCGGGCGGTGTCCGACGCTCACGATCCTGATCACCAGCCAGACCCGCCTCGGGCTCGTCGGCGAGCGCGTCCTGGCGCTCGGCCCGCTCCCCGTGCCCGACGACGACCCGAACGCCTCACCGGCCGTCGAGCTGTACGTGGCTCGGGCCGCCGCCGTGGCCGACCGGACCCACGACGACCTCCTCGCCGTGGCGGAGCTGTGCCGGCGCCTCGAAGGACTCCCGCTCGCCATCGAGATCGCCGCCGCCCGGGCAGGCACCCTGCGGGCCGCGGACATCCTCGCCCGGCTCGACGAGGCGCCTCTCGACGCGCTACGCCGCGGTCCGCGCGACGCACTCAGCCGGCATGCCGACCTGCAATCCGCCATCGCGTGGACCGCCGGCCTGCTCGGCGCCGACGAGCGCGACCTGCTGCGCCACGTCGCCGTGGTGCCCGGGCCGTTCGACCTCGACGTCGCGATCGCGGCGCAGGGCCGGCTCCCGGCAGCGGACGTCGTCGACGCCGTCTCGACCCTCGTCGACTTCCACCTCGTCGACCCAACGGGCGACGGGTGGTTCACGATCCCGTCGTCCATCCGGGCGTACGCCACGGGCGAGCTCGACGCCGACGTCCGAGCCGAGGTGGTCACCCGCTTCGTCCGGTGGTGCGCCCGCCGGCCCGCGCGTTCCGGCGCCCGGGCCGAGGCCTTGTTCCGCACCGGGCTCCGCCTCGCCATCGAGACCGGTCGCGCCGAAGACGCGCACGTGCTGCTCGACCGGCTCGGGCCGATCTGGCGGCGCACGCCCCGACACCACGAGCACCAGGACCTCATCGGCGCGACATTGGCGATGCCCGCCGCCGACGTCGGCCCCGGCGTCCGAGCTCGGGCGCTGCTGTGGTCGGCCGCGCTCGCCCCTCGCGCCGCGACGGGCGCCGAACGCGACGAGCTGGCCAGCCGCATCGCCGAAGCCGAGCAGGTCGCCCGCGCCGAGGGCGACGACGAGCTCCTGCTTCGTGCCGTCAGCGCCCGCATCCTCGCCAGCGCCTCCCTAGGCCCCGTCGACGACCTCACCGCTGTCATCGCCGATGCCCGCGCCGTGGCCCAGCGGCTGGGTCACCGGCGATGGCTCGCCCGCTGCGATCTGTGGGCCAGCCACGATGCGCAACGGCGTGGGGACATCGCCGCGTCCATCGATCACGCCAGGGCCGCGCTGCTTGTGGCTCGAGAGCCGGTCTCGTCGACTACGAGGGCTTCCTCCTACCCATGCTCGTCGACGACGCCGTGGCGGCGAAGAACCTCGACGCCGCGGTGAGGTGGTGCACCGAGGGCCTGGAGCTCGCCGCCGACGCCCCGGCGGCGGTGGTGGCCATCCCCAACCTCCTCGTCGCCGTGTACGTGGCCCAGGCGCTCGGCGACGAGGCCGTCGCCGCACGGCTCTACGGGTCGATCCAGCGCAGCGTGCCTTCCTTCCTGCCGACGCTGCAGCCGTTCCGCGCTGCCCGCCACGACGAGGCCGTGGCGCGGCTGCGCACATCGCTCGGTCCGCAGTTCGACACGCTCGCCCGAGCGGGCGCGGCGTTGTCGCGGCCCGACGCAGTCGAGGAGGCCCTGTCGTTCCTGGCCCGCCAGCCCCGGGCTGCGACCCGGCAGGCCCGCGCGGCGAGCACCCGCGTCACGCCCCGGGAGCGCGACGTGCTCCGGCTGCTGGTCGCCGGGCTGACGAACAAGGAGATCGGCACCCGCCTCGCGCTCACGCCGAAGACGGTCATGCACCACACGAGCGCCATCTACCGGAAGCTCGGCGTGCGGGGCCGCAGCGAGGCGGCCGTGTGGGCGATCCACCACGACTCTGCTGCGAGCTGAGCGCCCGATGAGCTCGAGGCTCCTCTCAGACGAACCTGCGGGGGGACGAGCTCCTTGCGAGCGTCATTCGATAGACGTTCGTGTCGCGGCGCTCGAAGCCGAGCTTCTGGTACATGGCGTTGGCCGCGATTCGGTCGGGCCGCGACGTCAGGTCGACGGTGACGCAGCCCAACTCGCGGGCGCGGTCGACCATCGCGTGCGTCAGCGCGCTCCCGGCACCCTTCCGGCCGGCCGCCGAGTCCACGACGACGTCCTCGATCCACGCCCGGAGGGCGGTGGGTATGCGGAACACCGCGAGCGTCGCCACGCCGACGATCGTTTCGTCGTCGTACGCCACGTACACGTCGGTGGCCGGCGAGAAGACGATCTCCTCGACCTGCGCTCGGGTGGGCGGCGGGTTCGAGCGCGACAGCTGAGGGATCAGGCGCTCGAAGGCGACCACCAACTCGTCGGTGACAGTGGTGGCGACCTCGACCTTCATGCCGCCGGTACGGGGGCGGGCGGCGGCGGGCCGACGTAGCGCGCCGAGGGCCGGATGATGCGGTTGTCGGACGCCTGCTCGAGGATGTTGGCGCACCACCCGATGACACGGCTCGACGCGAAGGTGGGGGTGAAAAGCCGCCGGGGCAGTCCGCAGTGCTCCATCACGACACCGGCGTAGAACTCGACGTTCGCGTACAGGTTCCGGCCCGGCTTCAGCTCGGCGAGGACGTCGACGACGGTGCGCTCGACTTGCTTGGCGAACTCGACCTTCTCGGCGTGGATGCGCTCGGATACGCCCCTCAGGAAGATCGAGCGCGGGTCGTCGGTCTTGTAGACGCGGTGGCCGAACCCCATTATCCGCTCGCCCCGCGTGACGGCGTCGACGAGATACGGCCGCGCGTTCTCGGGTGTGCCGATGGCGTCGAGAAGGTCGAGGGCCCGCGAAGGGGCGCCGCCGTGGAGCGGCCCGGAGAGCGCCCCGATCCCGCCGACGACGGCGGCACCGACGTCGGCGCCCGTGGAGCAGATGACCCGGGAGGTGAAGGTCGATGCGTTGAACCCGTGGTCGATGGTCGTCATCTGGTATTGCTCGACGGCCCGCCCGATCTCAGGATCGGGTTCCTCGCCGTCGAGCATCCAGAGGTAGTTGGCGCCGTACCCGAGATCGCCGTGGGGCTCGATGGGCTCCAGTCCCTGGCTCAGCCGCCAGATCGCCATGATGAGGGTCGGCACGACCGCACACAGGCGCAGCGCGTCGCGCCGGCGCTGGGCAGCGTCGATGTCGAGCCACGGCCGGAAGCCCTCGGCGTAGGCCACGAGCGACACTGCCGTCCGTAGCGCGTCCATGATCACCAACGACTCGCCCGTGCGGGCGATCGCGGGCAGGATCGGACGCACCGCTTCGGGGACGACGCGCAGCGGCCGGATCTCCTCGAGGAACGCGCGTCCCTCGTCCGCGGACGGCAAGTGTCCCTCGAAGAGCAGGAACCAGACGTCCTCGAGGCGCCGCTTCTCCGCCAGCTCCACGGCCGAGTACTCGCGGTAGTGGTAGAAGCCCTCGAGCCCTCGCACGTCACCGACCGACGTCTCGGCGACGATCACGCCTTCGAGGCCCGGAGGCGCCTCGATGTTGCTCGGATGGACGACCGGCTGGATCGATGCGACCCGCATGAGGTCGCGCAGTGACACGACGCCGACGAGCTCTCCCGAGTCGACGACCGGGATGTGGCGGTAGCCGTGCTCGGCCAGGCTCGTGAACGCCTCTTGCACGGACAGGCCCGGGCCGACGCAGTCAGGGTCGGCGGTCATCCACTCCGACACCTTCGTGCCGCTGCCCTCCGCGCCGGACGCGCCGAACCGCACGAGGTCGCGTTCGGTGAGGATGCCAATGGGCCGGCTGCCGTCCACGACGATCACCGAGCCGACCCGGCGCTCGGCCATTCGGGACGCCGCCTCCGCCACGGTCTCGGAGGGCAGCGCGGTGACGGGCGGCGCGCTCATCACCTCGGCGACAGTGCGCACAGTGGGGCTGTCGGGCATGAGTGCGAGCCTACCGATGCTCGGCCGTCCGGACGCCTCGACTGGCAAGGAAGCATTCATCCGATGGTGACCCACGGGTCACGCCCCTGTCGGCCGCCGGACATCGCGGGTTCGTACCTTTCTCGTCATGAGGACGGTGATGGATTGGCTCCGCTCGCTCGGCAACGTTGGCGCCATCGCCAATGCCCGTGCACTGCACATGGAGCGTCGCCGGGAGGACTGGATCGTCGACGCCCTGACCCGGAGCCTGCCGAGCGCGCCGACGGTCGAGCCCGCCGCCCGCGCCGCCTGACCCCGGGGCGCAACGTCGACGTTCTGCCGTAGAAATCCGGCGCGTGGCGTCGCGTCGCTACGCCAGAACGCACACAAGCAAAGTGGGTCCCTAAGGCACCCACTCGGGGTAGTAGTTCTCGGCCCCGATCGCCTCGATGTCGTGGAGCCAGTTGCCCTCGTAGACGTCGTTGCGGGTTTGCGAGCCGGGCGCGACGAGGTGCCAAGCCTGGCGCTTGTACGTCCAGTTGTCGGGCTGGAGGCGGTGCGCTTCCTTGAAGTGAGCGACCGCGGCGTCAGTCGCGCCGGTGCGATGAAGGTGTTGGGCCAGCTCGAAATGGGCGGCCGCGGTCGCCGCGTCGCGTGATCGTGGCTGCGACCGGGCAACGACCTCGTCGGGCGTGAGCGCGAACTCGCTGTCCGCGCCGTGCTCCGCCCAGTCGATCACCGCGGCGCGGTAGGCGTCGGGACTCGAGCGGATCTTCACGACTTGGCGCATCACGTCGCCGAGCTCGCCCGGCAGGGAATCGGGATCGAGCTGACGCAGCGAGTCCATCGTCGGGTTGTGGCCCGGGAACGCGGGCTCCGCCGGTCGCACCAGCACGCCGTTCTCGTCGATCCACACGGCGTTGGGCACGTTGACGAAGCCGAACAGCTCGTCAGTGACGTGGGCGCTGTCCACCAACGACGGGTGCGCCGGCGCCGCCGCCTCGATCCATTGGCGAGCGTCTTCGGGGTTCACGTCGAGACCGACGGTGACGACCTCGAGGCCCTTGGGGTGAAGCTCCTCGCGCAGGACCTGCCACCCGGGCAGGTCGAAGCGGCATCCTCACCACGACGCCCACGCGACGAGCAGGACCTTCTGGCCGCGCAGGCTCGACAGCTTGAACGGATTGCCGTCGACGTCGGGGAGCTCGAGCTCGGGGGCGTCGGCCGTCGTCAGCGCCCGGCCAGTGACCGCGGTCTCCGGCCCGAGGGCCCACAGTCCCGCGTCCTCGTCGTGAACCAAGGGCATGCCGAGACGTTCGGACAAGCCAGCCGCGTCGATCGGCGCCGACGGCAGCGGCACACAGACCGGGCCCTTGCACGCGCCCTCGGGCTTGATGGCCCACCCGGTTCGGGCCTCGAACGCCGCGGGATCGATCGCGAGGGAGGTCAAGAGCATGATGCACCCTACGCTTACTCACCATGAGTGACACCGTTGCGAAGACCGAGGCAGAGTGGCAGGACGAGTTGACGCCCGAGCAGTACGAGGTCCTGCGCAAGAAAGGTACGGAGCCCCCGTTCAGCGGGGCGTACGTCTACAACAAGGACTCCGGCATGTATCGCTGCGCGGCGTGCGGCGCCGAGCTGTTCGCCAGCGACGCGAAGTTCGACTCCGGTACGGGTTGGCCCAGCTTCACCGAGCCTGCCGTCAAGGCCAACATCGTCACCGAGGACGACACCAGCTACGGCATGCGCCGTGTCGAGGTGATGTGCGCCCGCTGCGGCGGCCACCTCGGCCACGTCTTCCCTGACGGCCCCGGCCCAGAGGGCCTTCGCTACTGCATCAACTCCCTGTCCCTCGACTTCGACAGGGCCGACGAGCACAAGGCCGACGACGCGGGGGCCCGGGAGACGCCCGGGTAGCCTCGGAACGATGGAGCACGTCCGCTGGACGGGTCGACCGCAACTCGACCACCCGGTGCTCATCGCGGCGTTCGAAGGCTGGAACGATGCGGGCGACGCGGCATCAGGCGCGGCCCGCTGGTTGCGCGACCACTGGGACGCGGCACCGTTCGCCGAGATCGACCCGGAGGAGTTCTACGACTTCACGTCGACGCGGCCGATGGCACGGATCACGAGCGGGCTCCAGCGCGAGATCGTGTGGCCCTCGAACCAGTTCACCGCGGCCCGCACTCATTCGGGGGCCGACATGGTCGTGCTCGTCGGCAGCGAGCCCCAACTGCGGTGGCGGACGTTCTGCGCGCAGGTGATCGCGGTTGCGGGCAGCCTCGAGGTGCGGATGGTCATCACGCTCGGCGCCCTGCTCGCCGAGGTCGCGCACTCCCGGCCGGTGTCGGTCATGGGCACGGCGTACCACGCCGATGTCGTCAAGAAGCTGGGGCTCCAGCCGTCCACGTACCAAGGTCCGACGGGCATCGTCGGTGTGCTGCACGACGCCTGCCGGCGGGCCCGCATCCCGTCGGCATCACTCTGGGCCGCGGTGCCGACGTACGTGCCCGGCTCACCGTCGCCCAAGGCCACCCTCGCTCTCGTCGAGCGCGCCGGTCAACTGCTCGACGTCCCGTTGCTGACCACCGACCTCGAGATAGCAACCGCGGACTACGAGCGTCAGATCGACGAGCTCGTCAGCTCCGACGACGACACCGCCGCCTATGTCGCTCGTCTCGAAGAGCGCTACGACGCGAACACCGACGAGGACGGCGACGAGGACGACGAAGAGGACGAGGTCGGCGCGGGCGGGGTCACCTCCCTCATCGACGAGGTCGAGCGCTTCCTCCGCGACCAGTAAGCGTCAAGCCGGGTCGGGCGCGAACCTCGGCCACGGCCTCGCTTGTTCCAGGATGCGGGCGAGGCGGAGGGGCACCTCGTCGTGGTGGCGGCGGGCGATGATCTGCAACCCGACGGGCAGGCCGGCGGCCGTGAGACCGGCGGGAACGGAGATCGCCGGGTTCCAGCACAGGTTGGCGAGCATCGTGAACGGCGTGGCCATCGCCCCGGCCGGCTTCACGGGCTGGCCGGCGATCTCGTCGGGCGGCGGTCCTTCCGCCGGAAACGCTGGGACCGCGGTCGTCGGGCACAGCACGACGTCGACCTCGCCGAACAGGCGGGCGGCGTCGGTCTCGAGTTGCGCCCGCCGTACGACGGCCCGAGCGAAGCGGGGCAGCGGATAGTCCACCGTCAGTTCGAGAGACTGGCGCGAGTAGAGCGTGAGGTCGTCGGCGACCCCGGGCCACATGCCCGGCTCGAGCGACAGCCACATGTCCATCGCGCCCGCCGACAACCAGGTACGCACCGGATCGGTGAGCTCGATCGCTTGCTCGTCGAGCCCGAATCCGGCCGCGGTGGCGAGGTCGGACGCGGCCGCGCGGCAGAGGTCGGCCACCTCGGGATCGCAGACCGCGAACCCGAGGTCGGACGACCAGCGGACGCGGAGGCCGGTGACGTCGAGCGTCTCGATGGCGTCCTCGTAGCGGACGAGGGGTGATGGCAACGACGTGCGGTCGAGGTCATCGGGACCCGAGGCGACGTCGAGATGGCGGGCGGCGTCTGCGACCGTCGTGGTCAGCGCGCCGAACACGCTCGTCTGCGAACCTGTCGGCCCCGGGTAAGGGATGCGCCCGTGGCTCGGCTTCATCCCCACGAGGCCGCTGAACGCGGCGGGGATGCGGATGGAACCCCCGCCGTCGCTCGCGGTGCCGAACGGGATGAGACCGGCGGCGACTGCGGCCGCGGTGCCGCCACTGGAGCCGCCCGGGGTGCGAGTGGGGTCCCACGGGTTCCGCGTCACGCCCCACGCCTTGGTCTTGGTGAAGTTCAGCGTGCCGAACTCCGGCGCCGCGGTCTTGCCGATCGGGACGGCGCCGGCCGCCCGCAGGCGGGCGACGTGGACCGAGTCGGCCATCACCGGACCGCGGCCCTTGTAGAGGAGCGAGCCGTGGGAGGTCGGCATGCCGGCGCAGTCCTCGAGATCCTTGACCCCGAAGGGCACGCCGGCCAGCGGTCCGGGATCGGCGCCGGTCGCGACCAGCTCGTCGACTCGGGCCGCGGCCTCGCGGGCGATCGCTTCGTCGAGGTGGACGAAGGCGTTGAGAGGCGCGTTTCCCGACGCCACTCGGCCCAGGTACTCGTCGAGGACCTCGACCGCCTTGCGGTCACCGCGGCGGACCGACTCCGCGATCTCGATGACGGTCGGGTCGTCGCTCATGGCTGTGCCTTCTTCCTGGTGGCTCGCTTCGCGGGTCGCGGAGCGATGGCGGTCGCCGCGACCAGTTCGGCCGCGGCTTTCTCGATCCCGTCGGCGATCATTCCGAGGTCGGGCAGCACGTCGCGATCCCCGGTGATCCCGAACCCGAGCTGCCCGTCGTACGACAACACCGCGATCGTCAGGCCCATGTTGTCGATGATGCCGACATACGGGAACGCCTCGAGCAGGCGGGCGCCCATGCAATAGAGCGGGAACTGCGGTCCCGGCACGTTCGTGATGCCGAGGTTCATCGTCCGTTGCCGGACGATGAGACGCGCTGCCCGCGAGAGGATCGTCGGCGGCAGGAAGTTGGTCATCTGCAGCAACGCGTCCGCGCTGACTGCGAGGCCGCTCTCCTTCATCTCCTTCATGTGCTCGTGGATCATGCGTAGGCGGGCGCGAGGGTCGGGTTCGCCGATCGGCAAGTCAGCCGTGATCAGCGAGACCCGGTTGCCGAGCGCGCCGCGTTCCGACTCATCGCGGACCGACACCGGCACCCCCGCCTTCAGCACCAGGCCGTCGACGGGCGCTTCCCGCGCTTCGAGGAACGATCGCAGGGCCCCCGCGCACACCGCCAGCACGACGTCGTTGAGGGAGCATCCCGGTGCCAGCCCCGACGCCTTGGCCGCATCCTTCACGGCCTTCGCCTGCGCCAACGAGACCCGCGCGTTCTCCCAGCGACGGTGGGGGCTGATCGGCACGTTCCACGGCGTCTTGGGTGCGATCTTGCCCGCGGAGGACAGCGCCCGGCCGAGCGTCGCCAGCCGGTCGGCCGCCGCCTTCGGGCCACGGAGCGCGGCCCGTGCCGAGCGAATCAGTTCCGCCGGCTCGGTAGCTCGTTCGACGATGCTCTCGACCATCAGCTCGAACGGCTTGGGTGCCGGCTCGGGCCGCCACACTGGCGCCCCGGCGGGGGCAGGATTCGCCTCGAGGTCGAACAGGACGGTGGCGATGTCGATGCCCGAGATGCCGTCGACCATGCAGTGGTGTGTCTTCTGGATCAGGGCCACCCGATCGCCGGCAACGCCGTCCACGAACCACAGCTCCCACAGCGGGCGGCGCCGGTCGAGGAGCTGGGCCTGGAGCCGACCCATCAGCGCCTTCAACTGCTCCTCGGTGCCGGGCCGCGGCAGGGCGGTGAGCCGCACGTGGTAGGTGAGGTCGAACTGGTCGTCGTCGACCCACACCGGCCGTCCCTGCTCGAGCAGGACCGACATGATCCGCTTGCGGAACCTGGGCACCAGGTGCAGGCGGGCCGCGATCGCCTCGCGGACGTCGTCGAGACGGACATGGCCCGCGGCGTCGAGGAACGGCGCGGCACTGAACAGCGCGAGCGCGCCGATGTGTTGCGGCTGCGCGTCCGACTCGATGTGGAGGAAGCTCGCGTCCTGCGCGCTCAGCCGCTCGTAGCCCACCGCGCCTGATGCTAGAAGCAAGGTATGGCCTTGGTCCCGACGTGTGTGTGGCGCATCACGCCCGAGCTGATCACCGCTCTGGACACGCGCTTCGGCGAGCCGGTTGACGCGTACGTCAACGGGTCCCAGACGTGGCTCCGCGACGACGGTCCCGCCGGAGTCACGCTCGAGTGGCGGCTCCACCCGGTGGCCGGCTACTCGCGGCCCGCGGGAGTCGACACGTTCGAAGTGTTCGCGTCGGCGGCGTTCGCGGTGGCGACAGGAGCCGACCCGCCTGTCCCCCTGGCACGCCTGTGGGACGGGCTGGAGGCGTTCCCCGCGCACGGCGACGAGGTCGAACCGGCGCCGTTGCGGGTGGCCGTGACCCAGGCGCTCGGCATCGCCCCGGACGCGGCCGGCCTCGTCGATCACGTCCGCATCGCCGACGACTGGGAGCGCACCGCCGGCCGCACCTCCATCGTCGACGCGCTCCTGGCCCAACTCCGACGGACCTGACCGACTGAATCTCGACGCAATAGCCCGGCGAAGCGACGGGCTATTGCGTCGAGAACGCGCGGGGTTAGGGGGCACGACGCCAGGGGCTGTCGCGGGGTTGGTCGAAGAGGACGTCGCGGGGTTCGCCACGGATGGCTGCGAAGGCGTACGGCCCCCACCGGTCGACGCCGGCCAACGGCCACGGCAGGTTGTCCTCGGCGAACCATCCGACCGCCGCGGTCTCGAGGGGGTGCCGCTGCAGGTCACCACCGACCGCGGTGCAGTGGAAGATCAGCGAGTAGAGCGGCACCCGCGTGAACCCGAGGCGCAACCCGTCGAGCACCATGATGAGCCGTTGCGGCTCGCACTCGATGCCGGTCTCTTCCTTCACCTCTTTCACCGCCACCTCTGCCGCCGAGTAACCGATGTCGGCCCACCCCGTTGGATATAGCCACACGCCGGAGTCGGCCCGCTGCACGAGCAGGATCTCGCCCTGGTCGTTGCCCACGACCGCGCCGATGGCGACCTTCGGAGTGACGTAGCCGGCGACGCCATCGCCGACCATGCGCATCCACTCCTCGACGAGATGCTCGTGGTCGAAGTCGCTGCCCGCGGCGACAGCGATGTCGGCCGCCACCGACAGCACCTCTTCGAACCGCTCGCGCTCGTACAGGCTCTCGGTGAAACCGAGCCCGGTGCGGGCGATGCCGGCCAGCGCCTCGCTCCATCGACGGAGGTCCTGGCGCGTCGGCCGGCGTTCCTCGCCCTCGGCTGGCTCCACCGGGCGAATCTACCGAAGCCCCGCGCCAGCTCGCCCCCTAGGGAGACGCGAGCGCGTGGAGCAGGGCGCGCTCCAGTTCGCGGAGATGCTCGGGGTCGGTGATCTTCTGACCGAAGCCGTCGCGCACGTAGAACGAGTCGACGACCTGATGACCGATCGTCTGCACCTTCGCGAAGCGGATGTCGACGTCGAGGTCGGCCAGCGCGCGCGTGATCCGATACAGGACGCCGATCCCGTCGGCGGCCTGCACGTCGATGACGGTCGCCGCGGCCGACGTGTCGTTGTCCACGCTGACCGAGGTCGTCGGCGGCGACGCGGCCGGCGGCGTACCGCGGGCGTACCGGCGGGCCCGCTCCTGGAGGCGGGCGTTCAGCGCGATGCGGCCAGTGAGCGCCAAGTCGAGGTCGTGGCGCACCCGGTCCCAGGGCAACGAGGGACCGAACGGGCTGTCGACCCGGAATACCGCCAGCGCCATGCCGCCGTCCGTCGACGTGGCGTCGGCCCGCAGCACGTCGAGCCCGTTGAGCGCCAGCACCCCCGCGATGCGGCTGAAGAGGCCGGGCCGGTCGGGCGCCACGACCGTGAGGATGTCGTCGACCGCTTCGAGCCGCTGCTCGCCCCCTTCGATCAGCGCCAGCTGCTCGGCGGTCGGGAAGTCCTCGCGCAGCTCCGCGGTCGTACCCCCTCCGAGCACGTGGGCGACCCGCCCGACGAGCTCGCGGACGAGATCGGCCTTCCACGGTCCCCACGCAGCGGGACCGGTGGCCAACGAGTCCGCCTCCGTCAGCGCGGTGAGCAGCCGCAGACGGCCGAGCGAGCCGACGGCGCCGGCGACCAGCTCGATCGTGCCGGGGTCGGCGAGGTCGCGCCGAGTGGCCACGTCGGGCAGCAGGAGGTGATGGCGCACCATCGCCACCAACGTGGCGACGTCGTCGGGCGGAAATCCCATCCGGACGCCGATCTTCTCGGCGAGCGCGACGCCCACATCCGTGTGGTCGCCGGGATAGCCCTTGCCCAGGTCGTGCAGCAACGTGCCGATCACGAGCAGATCGGGACGCTCGACGCTGCCAGCCAGCGCGGCGGCGTTGGCGGCGGCTTCGACCAGATGACGGTCGACGGTGAAGCGGTGGTAGGCGTTGCGCTGCGGTCGGCTGCGCACCGGCTCCCACTCGGGCAGCACCCGGACCCACAGCCCGCGCTGATCGAGCGCCTCGATGACCGGGATCGCGGCGGTCCCGTACAGCAACAGCTCCGCGAGACGCCGGCGGGCCTCGTCGGGCCAGGGCGTCGGGAGCGGAGGAGCTTCGGCGACGAGGCGCTCGAGCGAGACGCGGTCGATGATCGTGGCGTGCGCGGCCGCCGCGGTCGCGACCCGCAACACGAGCACCGGGTCGGTCGCGGGCGACGCGTCGAGGTCGAGGCGGATCTCGCCGTCGCGCAGGAGCACGCCCGGCGCCACCTGGCGATCCCGCCGCGGGATGCGTCCGAGGGGGCCCTTCAGCGACGATCCGACGCGCCACCACGCCTCGTCGCTCATCCACGCGATCGTGCGGGCCGCGCCGGCGATACGGGACATGAGGACGTCGGCGTCGTCGTCGCCTACTGCCGACGCGACCGCGGGCTGCTCCTGGAGTACCAGGCGGTCTCCGGTGCGTCCCGTGACCCGGTGGAGCTCGACCCGGGCCTCGAGCAGCACGTCGTACGCCGCGTCCAAAGCGGCGTCGTCGCCCTCGAAGAGGAGATGCCGGGCCTGACCCGCCCAGGCGAGGGCGTGCGCGTCACGCAGGCCGCCCCGTCCCTCCTTGAGGTCGGGCTCGAGCAGGAACGCCACCTCGCCCGCTCGGTCGTGGCGCTCCTCGATCGACCGGCTCAGATCGGCGAGCCACTTCTTCGCCCGCCGCTGCCACGCGGTGAGCGCGCCGGCCGCGAGCTCGGCGGTGAGCACCGTGTCGCCGGCGACGTGGCGCGCGGAGAGAAGTGACGTGGCGGTATCGAGATCGTCGCCGGCGAGCACGAGTGCTTCCTTCACCGTGCGCACGGCGTGGCCGAGCTTCACACCCGCGTCCCAGATCGGGTACCAGATCCGGTCGGCGACCTCACCGATGTCGGGCCGGTTGTGGTGGACGAGGACGACGTCGACGTCGCTGGCCGGGCACAGCTCCCGTCGCCCATAGCCGCCGCACGCGACGAGCGCGACGCCGTGGATCGCCACGCTTCCGGCCGCGTTCTGAAGGAGCCGGGCGAGCCAGTCGTCGACCAGATCGCTGTACGCGCGACAGAACACGCGCCCGCGGCGCGACTGATCCGCGAACAACCCGTCCCGCGCGTCGATCACATGGCGAAACCTAACGGTTTCGCCTCGCCTCGCAACCTCCGGTTGCGATGCGAGTCACAACGCGTGGACGAGCGCGGCCGAGGCCAGGACCCATGCGGTGCTGCCGCTGTCGAACTCCATTTCGCCCCTTTTCGACCCGGAAGTTGGGCGACAGATTGCGACAGGTTCAGCTCACGTCAACCGCCGCCGCTCCCTCGGCGATCGGCGCGGTCGACCAGGCGACGCGCCGCCACTTGGACCGGATCCCACAACGGGCCAAACGGCGGCGCGTAGCCGAGATCAGCGTCGACGATGTCGTGCGCCGACATCCCCGCCGCGAGCGCCATGGCGACGACGTCGATGCGCTTGGCCGCACCGGGGCCGCCGACGATCTGAGCGCCGAGCACCCGCCCGGACCGCTCCTCGGCCAGCATCTTCACCGTCATGGGCCTCGCCGTCGGCAGGTAACCGGCGCGGGTGGTGCTCTCGATGCTCGCCACCGTGTAGCCGAAGCCGGCCTCGGTCGCCTCGCGTTCGTTCAATCCGGTGCGGGCCACCTCGGTGTCGCACACCCGCGTGACCGCGGTGCCGAGGACGCCGGGGAACGTGGCGTAGCCGCCCACCAGGTTGATCCCCGCGACCCGTGACTGCTTGTTGGCGACCGTCCCGAGAGGCACGTACACGTCGCGTTGCGAGACGAGGTGGAACGATTCGCAGCAATCACCCGCGGCCCACACCCCGTCGGCGCTCGTGCGCTGGCGGCGGTCCACCCGGACCGCGCCCGCCACACCCAGCTCGATGCCGGCCGCGCCGGCCAGCTCGCCGTTCGGCACGACACCGAGTCCGAGCACAACGAGGTCGGCGACGATGGTCCCGTCCTCGGTTCGCACACCCCGCGGCTCGAACCCGGTGACCTCGAGGCCGAGCCGCACGTCGATACCCATCCGCTTCATCGCGTCCGCGATCACCGCGGCGACCTCCGGATCGAGCGTGCCCATGAGCTGCGGGCTCGCTTCGACAACCGTGACCCGCGCGCCCCGCTCGACGAACGCCTCGGCTATCTCGAGGCCGATGTAGCCGCCACCCACCACGACCACATTGCGGCTCTTCACGTCGGCCGCGTGCTCGAGGAGATGCGCGGCGTCGTCGAGGGTCTGCACCCCGTGGACGTGGTCGCCGTCGATTCCAGGCAGGGGCGGGCGCCGGGGCCGGGCACCGGTGCCGATGAGGAGCTGGTCGAAGCCGACGGTGAACGTGCGGTCGTGGCCGTGGTCGCGGACCTCGACCTTGCGCGCGTCGAGGTCGATGCCCATCACCTCGTGCCGCAGCCGGACGTCGATGCGGAACCGGGCGCGGAACTCCTGGGGCGACCGGGCCACCAGCTGTGCGAGCTCGCCGACCGCGCCGCTGACGAGGTATGGGATGCCGCACGCCGAATAGCTCGTCCAGTTCCCACGCTCGAGGGCGACGATCTCGATGGCGTCGTTGCGCCGTCGAGCCTGCGCCGCGGCGGTCATGCCGCCGGCGTCGCCTCCGACCACCACCAGGCGCTCGGCCATGGCTCAGCCTGACACACTGACTGGCGTGAGGGTCACGGCCAAGGTCGACTACGCCGTGCGGGCCACGATGGAGCTCGCCCGCGCCGCACCCCGCGACCCGGTCAAGGGCGACCACATCGCGCGGGCGCAGGCCATTCCGATCAAGTTCCTCGAGAACATCCTGAGCGATCTCAAACGGGGCGGACTCGTCGCCACCCAGCGGGGCGCCGAGGGCGGCTACTGGTTGGCGCGCCCCGCGGAGGAGATCACGGTCGCCGACATCATCCGGGCCGTCGAAGGCCCGCTGGCCGCGGTACGCGGCCTGCAGCCCCAGGACGTCGAGAGCGACGGCGATCTCGCCGTTCTGCAACGGATGTGGGTCGCGGTGCGCGCCGCGCTGCGATCGGTGCTCGAACACGTGACCGTGGCCGACCTGGCCAGCGGCGCGCTCGTCCCCGAGGTCGACCGGCTGGCCGACACGGAGGACGCGTGGGCGAGGCGGTAACCACCCGCGCGGTGTTGCTGGACTTCTACGGCACGCTCGGCGAGTCGACGTGGACGAGCAACTGGCTCGACGAACTGTTCACCGCCCGCGGTTACGTGATCAGACGCGGCCACGCAGCGGACGAGTGGGACGGCCAGGAGCACGACGAGCATTCGCAGAGCCGCGACCACTACGTCGCCTGGCTGCGGTCGCGGTGGGTCGAGCTGCTGACGGACTCGGGCGTGCCGCGGGCCGAGCACGATGACTTCCTCGCCGCCATCGACGCGCGGCGGTCGGAGTGGGAGATGCGTCTGTATCCCGAGGTGCTCGAGGTGCTGCACGGGCTGCGGGCGAGAGGGCTGCGCGTCGTGCTGTGTTCGAACTGGGACTGGGACCTCGGCGACCACGTGACCAAGCTCGGGCTCGCCGGGCTGTTCGATGAGGTCGTGTGTTCCGCGTGGCTCGGCGCCCGCAAGCCCCATCCCCGCGTCTTCCATGCCGCCCTCGACGCTGCGGGCGTCGACGCCGATGCCGCCGTGTTCGTCGGGGACAACGTCGTCGCCGACATCGAAGGCGCGGTAGCCGCGGGCATCCGCGCGGTCCACGTCTGGCGGGGGACCTCCGAGCCGCCGCCGCTGCCCGACGGCGCGGAGCGGATCGCCGATCTCCGGGGTCTGCTCGACCTCGTCTGACCCACCGCCGCCGGCTCAGGCCGCTCACGAGAGCCAACGGGCGAGATCGCCGAAGAACGCCGAGCGGGCGAGCACCTCGCTGCACCCCGCGGCGCGGGCCGCGGAGAGCAGGTCGCGGTCGACGTGGGACCCGAAGCCGATGACCCGGCCCGACAGCCGCGGGATGACATCGAGAACTCCCGGCCGGCTCAGATCGACCACGACGGTTGCGGCTTCGGCTTCGGTGAGTGCTGCGGCCGTCGCGACGAACGTGACGCGGTCGCCGGCCACGGCGGTGAGGCGCGATCGGTCCATCAGGTCAGGGACGAACGCGGCGATCGTCACCGCCCGAGGTGCCCGCCGCCGGCGCAAATGGACATGGGCCTTCGCGGCGCCCCATTCGAGCCCGGGCTCGTGCAGGGCTTCGTCGACGTCGGCGAACGACGCGGGAGTGAGGTCGTACACATCCTCAGGGAACGACCGCACCGCGAACTCGTCGCGCACGACCTCCGGCACCCCCGCATCGCGCAGGACTTCCGTCGGGTACCGCACCGCGGTCCTCAGGAGGGCCAGCGGCGTCGTGCGCTGGGTGTCGATGTCGGCCTCGAGCAGACGCCGCACCTGTCCACCGACGTCGCGGCCCGCTCGCACACCGGCGGTCGTCGCCCGGGCCACGACCTCGGGGTCGGCCTGGCCGAGCGCTTGGTTCAGTCGCTCCTCCACGACGCGGCGCACCCACCCGGGTACGGCCGTCTCGATCGCGTCAGCCAACGCATCGGCGTAGCGGCGGAGCGCGGCCTCTTCGTCCATCCGGTCCATCATGCAATCCGCCAGCCATGCTGCTTGGTCATCGGTTAGAACAGTAGTCTGTTGTTTTTCTCCGCTATCGGCGCGAGCATGGTCGGGTGCCTGACATCGGCGACGTGACGTTGGCCAACATTGACGAGATCCCCGTCGGCGTTCCCCGCCTGGTGAAGGCGGACGGCCGGCGCCTGTGCATGATCCGTACACCCCACGGAGTGTTCGTGATGGACAACGCTTGCCCGCACGAGGGCTATGGCCTGGTGCAGGGCGAGCTCAAGGGCGGTGAGCTGACATGCGCGTGGCACAACTGGAAATTCCGCGTCGCCGACGGCCGTTGCCTGTTCGGCGAGGAGGACGTGCGCACGTACCCGGTGCGGATCGTGGGCAACGAGGTGCGGGCCGACCTCACCGAGCCCGATCCGGCCGAGCTGCGCCCCAAGTTGTTCGACAGCCTGCGCCGAGCGATCCGCGAGAACTTCGTGGGCCAGACCGCCCGCGACGTCGTGCGCCTCCTCCAAGCCGACGCGAACCCTGGCGAGCTCGTGTGGGAGGCGATCGCGTACGGTGCGCCCCGCGCCGAGTTCGGGTGGGGCCACGCGGTCGCGTCCGCCACCGACTGCCTCGAGATCGTGGCGCGCTTCGACGGTCTCGAGCGCGCCCACCCGATCGTGCAGGCGATCGCCGGCATCAGCGAGGTCGAGCGCCGGCGGCCGCGGCGGCCGCAGCCCGCGCCCGCGTCCGCTCTCCCGCACGATCTGGCGGGCGCGTTCCGCACTCTGGTGGAGGACGAGGCGCTCGACGACGCCGAGGCGCTGGTGCTCGGCGCCATCGCGGCCGGCGCCTCACGGGACGAGCTCCTCCCCGCCTTCGTGGGCGCGGTGACCGACCATCACCTCGGCTACGGGCACATGGCCATCTACACGCAGAAGGCCTTCACGCTCCTCGACATGCTCGGTTGGGAACGGGCGCCGACGGTGCTTCCGCACCTCGTGCCCTCGATCGTCTACGGCACGCGCGAGGACAGGCTGCCGTACATGCGGCCGTTCATGCGGGCCCTCGCCGGCGTCGACCTCGACGACGTGGCCACTCGGGCCGCCGACCCGTCGTGGTCGGACGACGGTCGGCTGCTCACGGCCCTGCTCGGCCGGGACAAGACCGCACCGCTTGCGGCCGCGGTCGACGCCGTGCGCGATGGCGCGGGCATCGAAGGGCTGCTCGACACCGTGGTGCTCGCGGTGTCCGAGCGCCTGCTGCGCCACGACCCCACTGTCGACTTCGACCTGCACGACGACTTCGGCTGGCTCGACATCACCCACGGCCTCACCTACGCCCACGCGGCGCGGTGGGCATGGCGGGCCCGGCCCGGACCCGACACCGCCCGGCTCGCACTGTTCACCGCGTTCCAGGCCCACTACACCGGCCGGCACGAGTGGCGCCGTGAGGGCGCGACGCCCGAGATCGAGCCCCGGTCCGGAGATCTCCGGCGCGCCGTCGAGGATCGCCGCGCCGACGACGCCGTCGCCCACGCCCTGTCGCTCCCTGCCGATCAGGGCGCCGCGGAACTCGAACGAGCCGCGCTAGGCGACCGCGCCGGGTCGTTCATCGTCGCCGCCCACATGATCAAGACGGGGCACGCGGCCGCCGCCGAGTCGGCCGTCCTCGACCCAGAGGTTGCCGCGCGACCGATCGCGGCCACCGCGCGGTTCATGGCCGCACCCCGCCTCGAGCGTTTCGTCGCCAGCAACGTCGCCCAGTCGATCGACTTCCTCACCGGCCAGTCGCCCAAGGACGACGACTGAGAGCTCGAGCGGAAAGGCGGAGCCGTTCCGCTCGGTCCGGCGGTGTCGCTTCGCTACGCCAGAACGGCTGTATCAGCTGCTCGCTTCGCGGAGGGCAGCGGTGCCGATGGCGTCGACGAGGATCTTGGGCACCTTGTTGGAGGTGCAGGTCAACACGAGCCCGCCCTTCTGAAAGTGGAACTCGACGTCGCACGGCACGATGTCGACGTCCGGCAGGGGGATGAGCACCCTGGTGGCCGGCTCGACGGACAACTCGATGCCGGTGTCGACGACCTCGGCGCGGGCGGTTTCGGTCTGCCCGGCCACCGCGATCGTCGCACCGGTGCCGAACAACCGGATGTCCTGGCCCGTCGCTTTGCGGATCGTGCCCTCGCTGATCACCGCGGACAGCTCGACGAAGCCGACCCCGGTGAGCTTGGGCTGGCTGAACAGGCTGCCGCGGTCGAAACGGACGTCGTGCAGCTCGAGGTGCAACAGGCTCACGTCCAGCGGTTGGCTGGCGATCCCCGCGAGATCGAGCGTGAAGCGCTTGACCTTCCCGGTGAACGCCAGCCGCTCGAGGATCGGGAACGAGTCGATACTGGCGTCGGCGGCAATTGCGTCCGCGAGCTCCCGGTCGGCCGCCGACTCGACCTTGGACTCGATCCAAGCCTTGGCCACAAAATCCAGCACGCCAAGGAGAAGCACGATGATCAATACGATCGCAAGGATCCGCCTCATGACGGAACATCCGTCGGCCGCCGCAACGCCGCATTGAGGTTCCCGGACCGAAGGCCCTCCAGATCCAGCGTGACGTAGCGGTAGCCGGCGGTGTGCACTGCGGCCACGACCTCCGCGCGCAGCGCGAGGACCCGGTCGAGCTCATCGATCGGCACCTCGATCCGCGCGGTGTCGTCGTAGTGACGGATCCGCAGCGATGCAAAGCCGAGCGCCTTGAGCCTGGCCTCGGCCCGCTCGACCTGGCCGAGAACGCCCACGCTGACGCCCGTCCCGTACGGGATGCGGGACGCAAGGCAGGCGGCCGCCGGCTTGTCCCACGTGCGCAGCCCGAGCTGCCGAGACCAAATGCGGACGTCGGCCTTGGTGAAGCCGGCCTCTACGAGCGGGAACGCCGCTCCCCGGCCCGCCGCGGCCCGTTGCCCGGGCCGGTGGTCGCCGAGGTCGTCGAGGTTGACCCCGAGGACGACCGTGGCGCCCGCCGCCGCGGCCGCGGGGCCGAGCGCGTCCATGAGGGCGTCCTTGCACCAGAAGCAACGATCGCCGTCGTTGCGTCGATAGGCCGCGTTCTCCATCTCGACGGTCTCGACCGTCGACCAGCGCAGGCCCCACTCCTGCGCCAGTTCGGCGCACTCGTCCCGTTCGGCACCCGACAGCGACGGCGACACCGCCGTGACCGCCGACGCCGCGGCCGGCCCGAGCGTGTCGTGGGCGACCCACGCGAGGAACGCGGAGTCGGCGCCCCCGCTGAACGCGACGATCACCGGCGCGAGGTCACGCACGCGGTCGCGCAGGCGGTCGAGCGCCGGCGCGTCAGGCATCGACGATCTCGATCCGTATGCGCTTGTTCGCCTTGCCCTTGGACTCGGTCTTGAGCACGCGTATCTGGCCCACCTCGTCCGTCGACCGCACGTGGGTGCCGCCGTCGGCCTGCTTGTCGAGCCCGACGATGTCGACTACTCGGATCTCCTGTACCGACTCCGGGATCAGGTTGACCTTCGTGCGGATGAGGTCCTCGTCGAGGACGGCCTCGGAACGGGGCAGGAAGGTCACCTCGATGGGCCGGGCGCCCCGCAGCTCGGCGTTGACCAGGCCTTCGACGGTGGCGCCGAAGCCCTCGGGCAACGGGTCGAACTCGAAGTCCATGCGGGCCGCGCCCGGCTCCATGTTCCCTCCGGTGACGGCCTTGCCCCACTCGTTCCAGATCACTCCGCAGAGCACGTGCAATGCGGTATGCGTGCGCATCAGGGCATGGCGGCGGTGCCAGTCGATCTCGCAGTGGACGGTGGACCCGACCTTCGGAAGCTCGGTCTCGAGACGGTGCCACACCTGGCCTCCGTCCTTGCGCACGTCGACCACCGCCGCGCCGTCGAGGGTGCCCGTGTCGTGCGGTTGTCCGCCGCCGGTGGGATAGAACGCCGTGCGGTCGAGCGTGACGCGATCGCCCTCGGCCTCGGTCACCACCGCGTCGAACTCGCGAAGGTAGGCGTCCCGAAGGAACAGGAGATCTGTTTCCACGAGGTTGCATTCTGCCGTCTTCCCTTGACCTCGGCTGCGCTGGGGCTAAGGTCCCGCGCGAATCCCGTAGCCGAGCAGGAGGGGAATTCCCTGATGCGACATCGTCGAATGTGGCGGATACCGGCCATCGTGTTCGGTCTGGCGTTGCTGGCGGCAGCCTGCGGCAACGACACCGAGACGTCGAGCACCTCCACGACAGGCGGCGGAAGCACGACCACCGGAGGTGCTGGCGCCAAGGTCGGTGAGCTGGCCAGCCTCAAGGGCACCACCCCCCTCGTCGAGCTGAGCGACGACTTCAAGAACCGCATGAAGGCGGTCGACCCGAGCTTGAAGGACTTCAACTACGGGGGCGAGTCCTACGACGCGGTGATCACCATCACGCTCGCTGCCCAGCTCGCCAAGACCGATGGCATCGACATGGCGAAGCAGATCAACGGCGTCACCCGCGGCGGCACGAAGTGCACGTCGTACAAGGAGTGCAACGACCTGATCACGGCCGGCACCACCGACATCGACTACGACGGTGCGTCCGGGCCGATGGAGTTCTCCGGCAACGGGGAACCCACCCAAGCGAGCTACGGCGTGCTGACGTTCGGCGACGACGACCGCATCGACGACGCTGCGACCGAGTACATCAAGGCCAGCGCACCGGCCGAGGCCGATGTGGCCGAGGTGCCGGTCGAAGGCACCCGCGCTGGCGACGGCACCCTCAAGTTCGGCTCGATCCTGCCCGAGACCGGCAGCCTCGCGTTCCTCGGCCCACCCGAGTTCGCGGGCGTCAACCTCGCCATCTCCGAGGTGAACGAGAACGGCGGGTTCGGCGGCAAGGACGTCGAGTACTCGCAGGGTGACTCGGGCGACACGTCCACGGACACCGCGAGCCAGACCGTCGACCGCCTCCTGGCCGAGAACGTCGACGCCATCATCGGCGCCGCGTCGTCCAGCGTGTCCTTGACGGTCATCGACAAGATCGTGAACGCGGGCGTCGTGCAGTGGTCCCCGGCCAACACGTCCAAGAAGCTGTCGACGTATCCGGACAAGGGCCTGTACTTCCGCGACGCGCCGTCCGACATCCTCCAGGGTCAGGTGCTCGGCGAGATCATCGCCGACGACGGCTACACCAGCATCGCCATCCTCGCCCTCGACGACGACTACGGCACCGGCCTTGCTGAAGACCTCCAGAAGTCCTTCGAGGCATCCGGTGGCGAAGTCGTGAAGACGATCATCTACGACCCGCAGGCACAGACCTTCGACTCCGAAGTGAGCGAGATACTGGCCGAGGATCCCGAAGCCATCGCGCTCATCGGCTTCGACGAGTCCTCCCGAATCCTGACGACGCTCGTCGAACAGGGCGGCGGGCCGAAGGACATGCCGATCTACGGGTGCGACGGCAACATGGGCAATGCCCTCGGCGAGAACTTCGACGCCGGGAAGTAGCACTACGGAGTTGTTGCGGCGGCACGGCCGGCCCTCCGGGGCCGGCCGTGCCCGCGCTTTAGCGGTGGTCGTGGCGTTCTTCGCGGCGGTCGGCTGCGGGAACGACCCGGCGCCCACGTTCGCCGCCGTGGTGTGCCCCGCCGTCGTCGACTGGTCGATCACCCAGACCCGAACAGTGAACGCGTTCACCCGTGACAGCCGACAGCTGTCGGACCCGACCACGCGACGCATCCGCTACGAGGAGGCCTTCGAGCAGCTCCTCGCGCACACCGACGGCCTGGCGCGCGCGATCGCGGCGGCGCCGACACCCGCCGGCGACGACGGCGAGCTCGTCCAGGCGGAGCTGCAACGAGCGGCCGCCGACGCCAGGGTGGAGCTGGCCGACGATCTGGCCCGGGCCCGCGCGTTGCCGGACACCGCCTACGAGCAGCTCACCGTCGGCGATGGGCACCTGGTCACGGGCACGGAGAAGACGTTCGCCATCCTTCAGCACGCGCTGTTCGACACCGGCGAAGCCCACGACCACCCCGACCTTCAAGGCGAGTGCGGCCACCCCGCCTTCGAGACCGACGTCGGCGTCCCCTAGCCAACCCGCTCGCTTTCTGTCGGCAGTTATCGACCCACAGAGGCAGTAACTGCCGACAGAAGGGACAAGGGACGGGTCGGTTGGGTTATTTGACCCGGGCGAGGGTGCCGAGGTACAGCTCGATGACCTTGGGGTCGGCGAGGAGTTCGTCGCCGGTGCCGGTGTACGCGTTGGACCCCTGGTCGAGGACGAAGCCTCGATGGCAGATCTGCAGGCACCGCCGAGCGTTCTGCTCGACCATCACGATCGACACGCCGGTGGCGTTGATCTGCCGGCAGCGGATGAACACCTCGTCCTGATATGCGGGCGACAAGCCGGCCGACGGCTCGTCGAGCAACAGCACCTGCGGGTCCATCATCAATGCCCGACCCATGGCGACCATCTGGCGCTCGCCCCCCGACAGCGAGCCCGCTCGCTGCTTGCGCCGCTCCCCCAACATCGGGAACAGCGAGGCGACGGACTCGAACCGGGCCGCGAAATCCTTCGGGCGCTGGAACACGCCCATCTCGAGGTTCTCCTCGATGGTGAGGCGCGGGAACACGTTGTTGGTCTGGGGGACGTAGCCGACGCCCCGCCCGACGAGCGCGTGCGCCTTCATGCCCGTGATCTCCACACCCCGCAGCTTGACGGCGCCGGAGCGGACAGGGATCAATCCGAACAGCGCCTTCAAGAGCGTCGACTTGCCCGCGCCGTTCGGGCCGATGATGCCGACCAGCTCGCCCCGCTGGAGGTCGAGCGTGCAGCCGTTCAGGATGTGCACCTCGGGCACATATCCCGCGACGATGTTCGTCGCCTCGAGCAGCGGTCCGTCCCAACCGGCTTCGTCGACCGGCTCGAGGTCGATGGTGGCGCTCACTCGGCCGCCTGCTCGCGCGCAATCGCCCGCTCCGCTTCGGCGAGCTGGCGCTCCTCCTCCTGCACCGAGATCGGCGCGTCGTGGTGGGCGCCGAGGTACGCGTCGATGACCGCCGGGTTCGCGCCGATGACCTGCGGTGGTCCCTCGGCGATGATCTGACCCTCTGCCATCACGACGACCCAGTCGCTGATGTCGTAGACGACGTCCATGTCGTGCTCCACGAACATCACCGTCATCCCCTCGGTGCGCAGGTCCTTGATGTGGTGGAGGAGCGACTGCGTCAGCGCCGGGTTCACCCCCGCCATGGGTTCGTCGAGCATCACCATGCGGGGTTGCACCATCAGGGCCCGCGCCATCTCCAGGAGCTTGCGCTGCCCGCCCGAGAGCGTCCCCGCGTACTCACTGCGCATGTGTGTGAGGTTGAAGCGCCCGAGCAACTCGTCGGCCCGGGCCTCGATGTCGTGTTCCTGCTTTCGCCACAGGGGCGGGATGAGCGCTTGGAGAAGGTTCTCGCCCGCCTGCCCGGTCGCGCCGAGCTTCATGTTCTCCATCACCGACAGTTTCGCGAGCGACTTTGTGAGTTGGAACGTTCGGACCATGCCCTTGCGGGCCACCTTGTACGCCGCGAGACCGGCGATCCGCTCGCCGTCGAAGCGCCACTCGCCCCGGTCGGAGTGATCGAAGCCCGTGAGGAGGTTGAAGAAGGTCGTCTTCCCCGCGCCGTTCGGACCGATGAGGGCGGTGATCGAGCCCCGCTGGACCTCCACGTGGTCGACGTCGACCGCCACCAGACCGCCGAACCGGCGGTGGACGCCGTCGGCGACCAGGATGGGGTCGGGCTTGGGCACACCCGGGATCGGCTCGAGGCCGACGAACATGGCTTCGGCGCCTCGCAACGGAGTGCTCACAACATCAGCTCCCGCCGGTTTCCGAACAGCCCTTGGGGTCGGAAGATCATCAAGAGCATGAGCCCGACCCCGACCATGATGAACTTCACGGCACCAACCTGATTCTCCTGGAGCAGCCAGCTCGGGATGGTGCCGGCCCGGATGCCTTGGCGGAGTCCGGTGTCGGCGAACTGCAGGAAGAAGAACAACAGCATCGCGCCGACGATGGGCCCGCCCACACGCGCCAGGCCGCCGAGCACCACGGCTATGAGCGCCAGGAAGGTGATCTGGGTCCCGAAGTTGTCCGGCTGGGTCGACGAGTTGGCGAGCGCGTAGATGAAGCCGCCGGTGGCCCCGAAGACGCCACCGATGACGAGGCTCTGCATCTTGTAGGCGTACACGTTCTTGCCGAGGCTCCGAACCGCGTCCTCGTCCTCGCGGATCGCCCGCAACACTCGGCCCCACGGGCTGTGCATCAGGAGCCAGACGAAGATCGACCCGATCAGGATCAGCGACCACGCCACCGTCAGCAGCCAGAAGCGGCGGTAATCGAAGTCGATGGGTCCGATGCCGTAACGGTGCCCCGCCGAGTACGGGTTGAGCTCGTAGAAGTCGCTCGAGAAGTTCTGCAGTCCCGACGAGCCACCGGCGAAGTACTCGTAGCGGACCGACCGCGCGAACAGGCGGATAATCTCCGACGCCGCGATCGTGACGATCGCGAGATAGTCGGCGCGCAGCCGGAGGGTCGGGACGCCGAGGATGAAGGCGAGGCCGACCGCGGCGCCGACCCCCACCAGGAGGCTCACCCACAACGACCAGCCGTAGAACGTGACGCTGATCGCCATGCCGTAGGCGCCCATGGCGATGAACGCGGCCTGCCCGAAGTTCAGCAGGCCGGTGTAGCCGAGGTGCATGTTGAGCCCGATTGCCGCTAGCGCGTAGATCGCAGCCTCCGCGTTGAACAGCGCGGTCACGGCCGTCTCGAAGATCAGGCTCCAGTCCACGGCCGCTCCCTCAGCCCACCCGCTCGAGCCGGCCGAGCAGGCCCTGCGGACGTACGAGAAGGACGACGATCAACGCGATCAGGCCGCCGACGGTCTTGAGGTCGGGCGAGATCCACAGCGTCGAGATGTTCACGAAGATGCCGATCACGAGCGAGCCCACGAGGGCCCCGTAGGCGGTGCCGAGTCCGCCCAGGGTCACGCCCGCGAACATCAGCAGCAGGAGCTGGAAGCCCATCTGCCAGCCCACCTGCTCGCCGAGTCCCTGGAGGACGCCACCGAGGGCGGCCAGTCCGCTGCCCATGATCCACACGATCAGCACGACGCGGTCGACGTCGATGCCCGACGAGGCCGCCAGATCGGGGTTATCGGCCACGGCCCGGGTGGCCTTTCCGATCCGGCTGCGTTGTAGGGCGGTGGCGACGGCGATGAGCACGGTGACGGAGATGGCGATGGATACGAGGTCCTTGGGCGGGATCGACGCCGGGCCGATGTCGACTCCCCGCTGTACGGCGTAGTCCGCGAACTGGCGGGTCCGTCCCCCGAACAGGAACAGCCAGATGTAGCGCAGGGCGAGCGCCAGACCGAACGACACCACGAGCATCGAGATGAGGCTCGTGCCGCGCTTGCGCAACGGGCGCCACAGACCGCGGTCGAGCACGGCGCCGGCGAGCCCGCCGAAGGCGATGGCGATCAAGGCGGCCGGGATCAGATGAACGCCTCGCAGCACATTGAAGTACCAGGCGACGAGCGCGCCGAACGTCACCTGCTCCCCGTGGGCGAAGTTCGTCAGGCCGGTCGTCCCGAAGATGAGCGAGAGACCGACCGACGTGATGGCGATGATGAGCCCGAGCTTCACGCCTTCGATCAAGAGCTGCGGGACCCGGTCGAGCTTGCTGCGAGTGTTCCGCCCCGCGCCTCCGATGTCGTACAGGAGGGGCCGCGACTGGTTCGGGTTCACGAAGAACGTGATCGACGAGCGGTCCTTGTCGCGCAGCTCGGCCCCCTCCGGCAGGGTGTCGAGATCGAGCTCGGCGATGTAGGTCCCCGGCCCCGGCAGGGGGATCTCGAACTTGCCGTCCTCGTCGCTTTCGGCCGAGTCGACCTCAGTCCGGTCCTCCTTGAGGATCGTGATCTTGACGCCCTCGACGGGAATGTCGTCGGCGGCATCGCGGGTGCCCTTCTTGTCGACGAGCGTGCCCCGGACGAACTCCGTTGCGTCGTCGTCACCACCCTCCTGGCGGGGCTCGGCTGCGGCCGCCCCGGCGCCCGCGCCGGTCGCGAGGATGCCGGCGGCGACCAGCGCAAGGACCACTACGAGCAGGCCTCGCCGCCGGAGCGATGAAGGCGTGGGTACAGCCGGCTCCACGATGGGCGCGCAGTGTAGGCCGTGTCACTACTGCAGGCCCGCCTCCGTGAGGACCTCCTCGATTGACGCGACCAGACCAGTGTAAAAGGGACCGAATTCGGCGTACAGCGCCGACGCCTCGTCGAAGCGCATCGTGTAGACGACGTCCTTCAGATCATCGGGGTTGACCGCGAAGAGCGTCACGCCCCACTCGAAGTCGTCGAGGCCTGCCGAGCCGGTGACGACCTGCAGCACGCGGCCCGCGAATGTGCGGCCGGTCGCCCCGTGGCCGTACATCAACTCCTTGCGCTCGTCGTACGGCAACGTGAACCAGTTCTGGCCGACGTTGCGTCGCTTCGACATCGGATAGAAGCACCATGCCCGCTTGCCCTCGGGCGGGAGCTGCGGGTAGAGCCGGGCCTGCTTCAGCTCATCGGGCACCCCTTTCGCGTACTCGGAGATCTCGGTGAGCGAGACATACGAGTCGGCGACGTCGAGGCCAGCCTCCTGAAGCTCGGTCTGGAGTCGGCGAACGCGCCACAGGTCGGGCCCGAGCGCCATGAACCCGACGTCGGCCTTGTGACCGAGCACGGTGACGGCCACGACTTGATGGCCGTCGGCTTCCGCGCCCTTCACCGCGGCCACGATCGCCGCCGCGTCGGCCAGCGGCGTCAACTTGCAGAACAGGTGCAGCACGCCCCATCCGACCGACGGCGACAACGGCTCCGGCATGCCCGCGAGCCTACAAACGACTCAGCGACACGATCGCGTTGTAGTCGGGGATGCGTGAGCCCGGTTCGCGGTGATCCGCACCGCCGGCGATCAGCGCGTTGCCCTCGGGCCAGTGGACCTGGAGCGTGCGGGCCGGCAGGCGGACGACCTTGAGCCGGCCTTCGAATTGGCCGACCTCGGACGTGAGCACCACCGGATCGCCGTCGGCCAGTCCGAGGGCGTCGGCGTCGCCTTCATCGATGAACACGGCGTCGCGGGCAGCCCCAGTGAGCGGATCGACCGACCCGTGCACCATCGAGTTGAACTGCTTGCCCCGGCGCGTGCCGACGGTGAACGTCCCCTCGGGCAGGTCGTGCCGCGGCGGCACGAGTGGTGTGAACGACCCTCGCCCGGTCGGCGTGGGAAACACGCCGCCCGGGCACAGATGACGGCCGCCCCACTGCACCTGGTCGCCGCTCGCGGCCAGCCGCTCGATGCCCGCGTAGAGCGGGACGACGTCGGCGATCTCGTGGCGCAGGGCCGGCCCGTCGGGCCACGCGAACGCAGCCGCCAGATCGGGGCGCACGCGCGCCGCAACCCCGGCGAACAGTCGCCACTCGCTGCGGGCTTCGCCGACCTGGCGCGGCAGCTCCGGCGAGTACACGATGCGGCGCTCGGTGGTGGTCTCGGTCCCACCACCCTCCTGCTCGTAACGCGTCGCGACCGGCAGCAGGATCACGTCGTCGCCGCGGACGAGCATCGGCGCCGTGAGGACGACGTCTTGGTGCACCCTCAGCGGTACGCGACCGAGGGCGGCCTCGACCCGGCGGGGATCGGGCAACACCTCGACGAAGTTGCCGCCCGACGTCCAGAGCACGTCGATCTCGCCGCGCTCGGCGGCCTCGATCATCTCGGGCGCGGTGAGGCCCGGCGCATCGGGGACGGTGAACCCCCACTGCTCCCCGAGCGCGGCGGCGGCCTCCGGCGTCACTGGCGCGCCCCCCGGCAGCGCGGTGGCGTACGCGCCCATCTCGGCTCCGCCTTGGACACCTGAGTGCCCGCGGATGGGCATGAGCCCCGCGCCATCTCGGCCGACGTTGCCGCGGGCGAGCGCGACGTTCACGATGGCCCGCACGCCATCGACGCTGTCGCGCCACTGCGTGATGCCCATGGACCACACGAGCACCGACGCTTTGGCCGCGGCATAGAGGTCGACGAACGCGTCGACCGCAGAGCGGTCCAGCCCAGCTTCCTTCAACAGCTCGTCGAGGTCCTGCGTCGCGAGCGCGACGACGAGGTCGTCCCACCCTTCGGTGTGGTCGGCCACGAATCGACGGTCGATCCCGTTGCGCTCGATGAGGACCTTCAGCACCGCGTTGGCAAAGGCGACGTCGCCCCCCGGCCGCACGGGGATGTGGAGGTCGGAAACCTTCGTGCCGAACAGCGCGGACTCCAGGCTCGACGGCACCCAGTAGCGCTCGAGTCCGGGCTCGAGGTACGGGTTGACGACCACGACCCGACAGCCGCGCTGCTTCGCCAGGTACAGGTACTTCATGAACACGGGCTGGTTGTTCGCCGGATTGCAGCCCCAGAGGACGACGAGGTCGCTCTCGATCACGTCGGGGAACGAACACGTCGTCGCCGCCACACCGATGGTCTGCTTCAGGCCGAGCGTCGACGGCGCGTGGCAGACGCGGGCCGCGGAGTCGACGCTGGCGACCCCCATGGCCCGGGCCGCCTTGCCGGCCGCGTAGTACACCTCGTTCGTGATGCCCCGGCTCGTGAGGTACATGGCGACGCGGTCGCCACCGGCGGCGGCGATGGCCCCCGACAGCGCGGCGAGCGCCTCCTCCCAGTCGATGCGGGTGAAGCCCGGCTCACCCCGTCGCCGGCGCATCGGATAGCCGAGCCGGCCGAGAGCCCTCAGCTGCGCGCCGGTCCGGCTCCGCAGCGGCTCGACAGTCGCCAGGAGCGCGGGGTCGAAGGCATCGGCCGTGTTCAGGTCGAGCAGCTTGAGCCGCGTCGTGCAGAGGTGGACGCCGTCGAGGGTCCAGTCATGGAAGCCGGCGACGCCGAGCGCGCAGCCGTCGCACACGCCCTTGCTCAGTACGTCCCACGCGTACTTCGGATGGGCCCGGCTGGCCCACGCCGCCTTGGCCATGTCGAGGTAGTGGTTCGGCTTCTGCTGCCCGATGCCATTGGGGGCGAGCCCGGCCCAGAGCTCCGGCCGCCAGCGCCCGAACTGTTCTTTCAAACTCAAGGCTGCTCCCTAGTTCTGTCGGTAGTTAAGAGGTCTATATCCGGATAGGTACCGACAGAAGGGCGGTGTGCGGGCGTTGCCTACGGCGACGCGCACCGGCCGACCCTCACGGGCCGGCCGGGCGTACAGCTACGACGTTGGGCCGTGAAGGCTCAGAAGTCCTCCATGCCGCCACCGGGCATGCCGCCGCCTCCGGACTTCTCTTCGGGCTTGTCGGCGATGACCGCTTCGGTGGTGAGGAACAGGGCCGCGATGGAGGCCGCGTTCTGGAGGGCCGAGCGGGTGACCTTGGTGGCGTCGGGGACGCCGGCCTTGAGCAGGTCCTCGTAGTCGCCGGTGGCCGCGTTGAGGCCAAAGGCGCCTTCCAGACCCTTCACCTTCTCGACGACCACGCCGCCTTCCATGCCGGCGTTGACCGCAATCTGCTTCAGCGGCTCCTCGACGGCCCGGGCCACGATGCGGGCTCCCGTGGCCTCGTCGCCTTCGAGTTTGGCGATGGCGTCGAGGATGGCGGCCTGCGAACGCAGGAGCGCGACACCACCGCCGGGCACGATGCCTTCCTCGACCGCGGCCTTGGTGGTGCTGACCGCGTCCTCGATGCGGTGCTTCTTCTCCTTGAGCTCGACCTCGGTGGCCGCGCCGACCTTGAGCACGGCGACGCCACCGGACAGCTTCGCCAGGCGCTCCTGGAGCTTCTCCCGGTCGTAGTCGGAGTCGGTGTTCTCGATCTCCTGTTTGATCTGGCTGATGCGGCCCTTGATGTCCTCCTCGGCGCCGGCGCCCTCGACGATGGTGGTCTCGTCCTTGGTGACGACGATCTTGCGGGCCCGGCCGAGCAGGTCGAGGGTGGTGTTCTCGAGCTTGAGGCCGACTTCCTCGGTGATGACCTGGCCGCCGGTGAGGATGGCCATGTCCTGGAGCATCGCCTTGCGGCGCTCGCCGAAGCCGGGGGCCTTGATGGCGGCCGACTTGAACGTGCCCCGGATCTTGTTGACGACGAGCGTGGCCAGGGCCTCGCCCTCGACGTCCTCGGCCACGATGGCGAGCGGCTTGCCGCCCTGCATGACCTTCTCGAGCACCGGCAGCAGGTCGCGCACGGCGGAGATCTTCGAGCCGACGAGCAGGACGTAGGGATCCTCGAGGACCGCCTCCATCCGCTCCGGATCGGTGACGAAATAGGGCGAGATGTAGCCCTTGTCGAAGCGCATGCCCTCGGTGAACTCGAGCTCCATGCCGAACGTCTGGGACTCCTCGACGGTGACCACGCCGTCCTTGCCGACCTTGTCGATGGCTTCGGCGATCAGCTCACCGATCTCCGTGTCGTTGTTGGCGGAGATGGCGGCAACCTGCGCGATCTGCTCCTTGGACTCGACGTCCTTGGACAGGCTGTGCAGGTGGGCGACGGCGGCCTCGACGGCGGCCTCGATGCCCTTCTTCAGGCTCATCGGGTTGGCGCCGGCGGCCACGTTCCGCAGCCCCTCGTGCACCATCGCCCACGCGAGCACCGTGGCCGTGGTGGTGCCGTCGCCGGCAACGTCGTCGGTCTTCTTCGCGACTTCCTTGACGAGCTCGGCGCCGATCTTCTCGTACGGGTCTTCGAGCTCGATCTCCTTGGCGACCGACACACCGTCCTTGGTGATCGTCGGTGCGCCCCACTTCTTCTCGAGGACGACGTTGCGGCCCTTCGGCCCGAGCGTGACGCGTACGGCATCGGCCAGCTGGTTCATGCCGGACTCGAGGGCCCGCCGGGCCTGCTCGTCGAAGGCGATGATCTTGGGCATCCCTGGTTCCCTCCATAGGGGTCCTGGAGTTAGCACTCTCGCTATGAGACTGCTAGATCCTACGCGCGTCGCGCCAGCACTCGCAACCGGCGAGTGCTAACGGACCGCGTGCCGGTTTGGGCGAAGCCGTCGACGCCCCGCCCTCTGCCTCCCGCACCGAGAAGCCGTGGTCCTGCAACGTGAAGGCGAGCATGGAGCGGATGTCGGGGGTCGTCGTCGACGATGAGGACGTCGGGCACGACCGGTATCGGCCAGCGGTGGCAGAGTTGAGCGCGGGGTTACGGGCGGTTACGGCCGAGCGACGACCGTGCAGGTGCCGACCTGAATCCACTCCCAGAAGGCGTTGCAGTCGTCGCCGAGCCGGTACTCGGCGGACCTGACCGTCGGGAACTGGAACACCGTGGCGTTCAGCTCGGCCAGCATGGCTTCGCTCCCGGCCGAGGACGATGCGCTGCTCGCAGCCCCCACCAACCTCGGGTCGAAGGCGACCACGGCTTTCCCCTCGGCGTCGATCGTGACGTCGGCGAGAAGCCCCGCGGTCTTGTCGGAGAACACGGACGTGAGCCCGCTGGCGCGCTCGTCGGCGTTCGGGCCCTCGAGCAGTGCAGTGAGCGCGGTCCTGAGCACGCCGACGCCCTGCTTCGGCCGGTCGGCGGCGGCGAGCTCGCCGTTCTGGTCGTGGAAGAACACTTTGACGAGTTCCGCCGACGACGGACCGATTTGCAAGGGAACCGCGGTGAAGGAGAACGGGCCGTTCTCGAGTCCGCCGGGGTTGGTGAGCACCAGAGCGCCGGATTCGTTCAGCACCTCGCCCAACGTGATCTCGACGCTGAACGGCGCGAGCTCTTCGCAACAGCCTGCGGTGGCGCTGGTGCGCGCAAGCACGGAGCCGCTGATATCGCGGATCTCGATGATGATGTTGCCTTCGAAGCCGCGTCCTCGACCTTCGACCTTCAGGGGCCCGCTGAACACAGGCCCGGGATAGGTCGAGTCGAGGACGATGTCGTCCGCGCGTGCGCCGGTGACATACCAGTAGTCGCCGAACTGCTCAAGCGAAACGACGCTCGACGGCTCGCCGATGGTCCCGTTCTCGAACCTCGGCCGGACCGTCACGGTCGCCGAGCCGCCGTCGGCGCTCGCGTCGTCGAGAACGAACGGGAACGTGGCGGCCCCGAGGTACTCCTTCACGAACGCTTCGACCGCGGCGCCAGGATCGGTGAACCTCGGCTCCTGTGGAAACACACGGAGGATGCCGACGGCACCGACCGTGGTCGGGGTCGTCACCGTCGTGGGCGTCGTCTCGGTCGTCGTCGGAGCGTCGGTGCCGGTGGGCGGGATCGTGTTGACGTTCGAACGGTCGTCGCCGACGACTGCGACCGCGACGATCACGGCGGCGGCGAGGCCCACCGCGCCGGCCGAGGCGCGCAGCGCATTGCGGCGCCGACGGGCCGCCGCGCCCCGAGCGCGGATGCGGTCGAGGCTCGTGAACTCGTCGGCGTCCACCTCGTCGGCCGTGCGATGCAGCGCGGCGCGGAGGCGATCCTCGGTGCCGTTCATCGTGCCTCCTCTTCCGGGCGATCTCCCAGCCGGGCCTCGAGGGCGGCGAGGCCCCGGTGCACGTGGGTCTTCACCGAGCCGACCGAGACGCCCATGGCGGCAGCGATGTCGGCCTCGGACAGGTCCAGGTAGAACTTCAGCGCCAGCGCCTCGCGCTGGCGCTCGGGGAGCGCACGCATGGCGGCGACGACGCGGCGGTGGTCCTCTATCGCCATCGCTCCGCTCTCGGCCGAGCCGGCGTCGAGGTTCGGCGTCCGGCGCTCGGCGTGACGGCGGCGCACACCGCGACGCCGCAGCTGCGATCGGGCTCCGTTCAGCACCGCGCTGCGGAGGTAGGCGGGCGCCTTGTCGATGTCCCGTAGGCCGCCCCAGCGGAGTTGAAGCTTGATGAAGGCGTCCTGCACCACCTCCTCGCTGGTTTCGGTGTCACCGAGGAGCAGGGCGCCGAGGCGAACGAGCGAGCGGTAGTGGGCCCGGTGCAGGGCTGCCAAGGCGTCGTCGGCCTCCGGCACACTCCTGGCGAGAGGAATCGCCATCGTCGTCACGCCCCCACTGACGCCGTGGCGGCCGTCGGGGTTGACGCGTCAGCCGCCGGCGACCGCAGGGATGATCGAGACCGTGTTGCCCTCGGGCACGGGCGTATCGAGACCCTGGAGGTAACGGACGTCGTCGTCCTCGACGAAGACGTTCACGAACCGGCGCAGCCCGCCATCGTCGTCGCAGATGCGAGCCTTGAACCCGGGGTGGACCGCGTCGACCGCGGCGAGCGCAGCCCCCACTGTGCCGGCGTCGACGGTGATCTCGGCGTTGCCGCTCGTCGCCGGACGGAGGGTGGTGGGGACTCGGACGATGACGCTCACGCCGCCCAATCGTAGGAGCGAACGGCGGGGACCGGCGGTACGGGCGGTACGTGCAGAAGTTGCTCAAGATCCGAGTGCGGAAACCCGAATATGGGAACGAAGGCGTTCTCCGCAACCCGGAGGTGGCGAGGGGCGAATGGGTAAGGCGACGGCAGCGCGAGGAGTTAGCCGCATGGATCTCACACCACACACCGCGCTCCAACTCGACGAGCTGTCGGCGGACGGCGTATCGCCGCAGGCGATCTCGCTGGATCAAGAGATCAGAGTGCGGCGTCTGGCCGAGATGGTCCAGCACCTCACGGACTGCCCGCCCGACGGCGCCCTCCACGCGGTGAAGCGTTCGCTGCGCAAGGCACCGTCAACCGCAGACGAGGCGCTCGACATCGTCGCCCGTGCCATCGTCGGTCTCAAGCACGGCATCGATCTGCGCGACCAGATCGAACTCGACTAACGCGCCTCCGCGGCGACACCGAGCTCGCCGTCGGCTTCCGAATCGGGACTTCTTGCCTCACCGGCTTTGCCCGCCTCGGCCTCTTGGAGCGCATCGTCGTCCATGTCGACAACGTCTTCGACGACCCCTCCCTGCTCGAGATCCTCCTTGGCCCATTCGGCCTCGATCTCCTCGATGGGTTCCCCGAGCACGTACGTCCGCCAGATGTGGCCGATGAGGATCTTCATGACCGCGGCGGCCGGCACCGCGAGGAGGAGCCCGAAGAAGCCGCCCAGGGTCCCCCCGGCGAGGAGCGCGAGCATGACGGCGGCCGGATGCAACTTCACCGCCCGTTGCATGACGTTCGGCGTGATGAAGTGGTTGTCGATCTGCTGAGCCCCGGCCATGATCACCACCACCCACACTGCGGTGCCGACGTCGCGAGTGGTGAGCGCGATGATCACGCCCGGCACGGCACCCACCCAGGGGCCGATGAGCGGGACCATGTTGAACAGCCCGGCCACCATCCCGACGAGGAGCCAGAACGGCAGCCCCAGGATGGCAAGGCTGATGGAGACGATCGTCCCGACGATCAGCGCGATGAAGAGCTGACCGCGGAAGAACCCACCGATGGCGCGGCTGAGGCGCCGGGCCACGACGAGCACCTCTGGTCGCATCCGTTCTGGGATCAGCGAGTCGGCCACCCGCCGCAAGTGCGGCAGGTCGACCAACAGATAGAACGCGATGATCGGCGAAAGGACGACGATCAGCAGCACGTGGAACACCCGGAGCCCGAACTCGCGCACGCGGTCGAGCTGCTCGCTGAAGCTGCGGTTCTCACCGCCGAACTCGCTGGTGAGCTCGTCGACGTTGGGGATCCGGATCGGCCAGTTGTTGGCGTCGGACTTCGCGGAGACATCGTTGATCCAGTCCTCGACGTCCGCGCGGAGCTCGGGCCACTGCTCCTTCAACTCGTCGGTCTGTCGGGACGCGAGTGGCGCGATGAGCACGCCGAGGAGCACGAACCCCCCGATGACCCCGATGTACGCGAGCCCCGTGCCCGCGGCGCGGGGGATGCGGCGGTGCTGGAGGAAGGTCACCACCGGGTTGAGGAGGAACACGATCGCGCCGGCGAAGATCAAGGGCGGTAAGACGACCCGGAACACCCAGGCGATGAAGCCGAGCAGCCCCACCAGCGCGGCGAGACCCAGCACGGCCCAGGCGATGGTGCCCGCCCGGCGGATCCGCTCGACCATGGTCGTCAAGGTTACGACCACGGCGCGACAAGCGTTCTGGCGTAGCGGGGCGACACCACCCGTCGCATTCCTACGTCAGAAGGGAAGGGTTGGGTCAGGCGTGCACCGCGGGGCGACGGTCGGCCCAGGGCTGGGCGGCCTCGAGCTGTGCGGCCACCCGGACCAAGACGTCCTCACGACCGTACGCCGCGACGAGCTGGATGCCGATCGGCAATCCCGCATCGTTCCAGTGCAGCGGCAGCGAGATGCCGGGCTGGCCGGTGATGTTGAACTGCGCCGTGTACTGGAGCAGCTCGAGCACCCGCTCGGTGCCCTTCTCGGGGTCGGACAGCCACCCGAGGAGCGGCGGCGGCCCGCCGAGCACAGGCGTCAGCAGCAGGTCCCAGCCCTCGAGGTCCCACCATGACTCGACCCGGCGGGTGTAGCCGTAGAGCCAGTCCTCGGCCGCGACATACGCCGGGGCGCTCGCCTGCCGCCCGCGCTCGCGCAAGAACTGGTTCCCCGGCTCGAGCTCGTCCTCGCCGAGAGGATGACCGACGATGTCCTCCCATGCGTCGAAGTCGGCCGCGTTGGCCGCAGCCACCACGACCATGAATCGCTCGATGAACCCCGCGTCGCCGAGCGCCTCCGGATGGCCGGGCTCGACGGTGTGGCCGAGTGATGCCAGCAGCGCCGCCGCGCCCTCGACGGCGGCGGTGCAGTCCGGATGACCCGCGCCGGTCGCGAGCAACGGTCGGGCGAGCACGCCGATGCGGAGGTTGCCGGGATCGGCGCCGACGTCGGCCGCGTACGGGCGCACCGGCGCCGGCGCCACGTACGGGTCGCCGGGTTCGTAGCCCGCCATCACGTCCAGCGCGGCCGCGGTGTCGCGCACGGTACGAGTGACAGCCCCTTCGACCGCGCCGCCCATCCACGACGACCCGTGATCCGGGCCGACGCTGGTACGCCCTCGGCTCACCTTCAAGCCGACCAACCCGCACTCGCTCGCGGGGATCCGCACCGAACCGCCACCGTCGTTGGCGTGCCCGATGGGCACCATGCCCGACGCCACGGCGGCGGCCGACCCGCCGCTCGATCCGCCGGTGGAGTGGGCGGTGTCCCACGGGTTGCGCGACGGTCCGTACGCGAGTGGTTCGGTGGTGATCGTCGAGCCGTTCTCGGGCGTGTTGGTGCGCCCGACGATTACGAACCCGGCGTCGCGAAACCGGCGAACGATGAAGCTGTCGTGGTCGGCGCGGTAGCCGGCCGCCTTCAGCGCCCGGTTGCCGCAGTGGTACGGGTCGCCCGTCGCGTGCGATGCCCCGAGATCCTTCAGCACGAGCGGCACGCCGCGGAACGGTCCATCCGGCAGTGACCCTCTGGCCTCGTCGAGCGCCTCGTCGAACCGCGTGTGGATCACGGCGTTGAGGTCCGGGTTCAGCTTCTCGATCCGTAGGATCGCGGCTTCGACGAGTTCGACGGGGCTGGCCCCGCCGCCGCGGACGAGCTCAGCTTGGGCCGTTGCGTCGAGCGAGGCGAAATCATCGGACATAGCTCGTAGTCTGTCAGCGATGAACGAACGCTTCCCCGCCGACCAAGAGCGGCCGACGATCCCGTGGGGCGGCCTCATCCTCGTGGTGTTGGCGGTGTTCGGCGCCATCACGCTGGTGGGGTTCGTGCTGCGGACCGTCTTCCTTCTCGTGAAGCTCGCGATCGTCGTCGTAATCGCCGTCGCCGTGATCAGCCTGATCATGGGACGCAAGACCGACCGCTGACGACGTCACCCTGTCATCCTCGTTCGAGGTAACCGGCCACCACCTCTTCGACGCAGGCGACCGTGTCGGACTGGGCCTTCTCCGCGCCGTACCGGTCCACGAGTGAGACGACCTCCAGCGGGTCGCCGATGCCGTCTGGATTCTCGAGATCGAGGTCGTAGTCGATCTCGCCCACGATGGCCACCGCCCGCACGCCGGCGGCTCGGGCCATCTCCGCGACACCGCCGACGACCTTGCCTTCGAAGGACTGGTCGTCGAGGAACCCTTCGCCCGTGACGACCAGATCGGCTTCCTCGATGCGCTCGTACAGGCCCACTTCGTCGGCGACGACGTCGAACCCGCTCAGCAGCGCGCCACCGACGGCGGCGAGGCCCCCGGCGAGACCGCCCGCCGCGCCGCCGCCTTCGAGGACGCGGACGTCGACGCCGTGCTCCTCGAGGTACACCTGCGCGAGGCGCTCGAGCCGGCGGCGGAGCAGCTGCACCTGCGCGGCCGTGGCTCCCTTCTGGGGTCCGAACACGTCGGCCGCGTCGAGGAATCCGGTGCGCACATCGCACGCGACGGTCAGCTCGACGCCCCGCAGGCGCGCGAGCGGATAGAGGGCGCGGAGCGCGCCGAGCCCGCCGTCGGTCGACGCCGAGCCTCCGACGCCGACGACAACCCGCCGGGCGCCGGCGTCGAGCGCGGCGGCGATCAGTTCACCGGTGCCGTAGGTGGACGCCGCCATCGGGTCGTTGCCGTTGGACCCACCGACCAGATCGAGACCCGACGCCTGGGCCATCTCGATGACCGCGGTGTCGCTCGCCATGCGCCATGCCGCCACGACCGGATCGCCGAGCGGACCGGTGACGGTCGTTGTGCGGTTGGCCCCGCCGAGCGCCTCGAGGATGCCCTCGCCGCCGTCGGCGAGGGGCACCTCGTCGCATTCCCACCCGCCGCGTCGTGCCGCCCGCGCGACGGCGGCCGCCACCTCGGCGGCAGTGGCGGTGCCCCGGAACTTGTCGGGCGCAGCGACGACGCGCACGGGCTCCATGTTGGCGCGCCGCCGCTAGGGTCCTTCACCGTGCCCGGCGCCGACGCACAGGTCGTCATCCTCTCCAACCGAGGCCCGGTCTCGTTCGTGCGCCGCGACGGTGCTCTCACCGCGGTGCGGGGCGCCGGTGGGCTCGTCGCCGGCATCGCCCCGGTGGTCGCCGGGACGGGGGCCACGTGGATCGCCGCCGCCATCACCGACGGCGATCGCGAGGCCGCGGCGGCTGGTGTCGTCGACGCCGAAGGTTTCCGGGCCCGGCTTCTCGCCATCGACGCCGACACGTATCGCATGGCGTACGACGTCGTCTGCAACGCCACGCTCTGGTTCGTGTACCACGGCCTGTTCGATCTCGCCCGCCGGCCGCGACTCGACCGGCGCTGGCGCGAAGCGTGGACCGCATACCGGACGCTCAACGCGGCGTTCGCAACTGCAGCCGCGGAGGCCGCTCCCCCCGACGCGACCGTCCTCGTGCAGGACTACCACTTGGCGCTCGTCGGCCCGATGTTGGCCGTCGCTCGGCCCGACGTGAGAGCCGTGCACTTCAGCCACACGCCGTTCTGCGCGCCCGACGGCCTGCGCGTGCTGCCGAGGGATGTCGCGGCCGAGCTACTCGAAGGGATGGCGGGGCACCGCGCGTGCAGCTTCCATACGGCCCGGTGGGCGGACGCCTTCGCCGACTGCTGCCGGACCTTCATCGGCCGCGCGCCGGCGACGTCGGTGTCGGCGCTCGCCGCCGATGGCGCGGGGATGGCCGCGGTGGCGGCCTCGCCGGCGTGCGAGGCCGCGGTGGCCGAGCTGGACGCGATCGTCGGCGACCGCCTCATGCTTGCCCGCGTCGACCGCGTCGAGCTGTCGAAGAACCTGCTGCGCGGCTTCCACGCCTTCGACGATCTGCTCACCCATCACCCCCGCTGGCGCGGGCGGGTGGTGTTCGTCGCCTTCGTGTACCCGACCCGCGAAGGGCTCTGCGAATACCTCGCATACCGGCAAGAGGTCGAGGGTCTCGTCCGCCGGCTCAACGAGAAGTGGGCGACGCCGAGTTGGACGCCGATCGTCCTCGAGGTCTCCGACGACTTCCCGCGGTCCGTCGCCGCACTCCGCCGGTGCGACGTGCTCCTGGTCAACCCCATCCGAGACGGGCTCAACCTCGTGGCGAAGGAGGCCATGCTCGTCAACGACCGCGACGCCGCGGTCGTGCTCAGCACGGAAGCGGGTGCATGGGACGAGTTCGGTGCGGCGGGCGCGCTGCCAGTGAACCCGTTCGACGTGTCGGACACGGCGGACGCGCTCGACCAAGCCTTGTCGCTGGACGACTCGGCGCGCGCACAACGCGCCGCCGCGCTGCGCGCCGCGGTCGCGGCTCGGACGCCATCGGACTGGCTCGCCGACCAACTCGCGGCGGCGGGTTAGGGCCTTAGAGCAGAAGGCTCTCGAGGAAGGCGAGGACGCCGTCGGGGCCGTCGACGACGAGGTCGGCGCGCTCGAGGAGCTCGGGGGGCGCCTCCGGGCTGCGGACCGCGACGCGCACCACGGTGGTGCCGCCGGCCTCGAGCCGGTCGAGGGCCGCGAACGCGGGAAGGTCGCCCCGGTCGTCGCCGATGAAGCACACCGCGTCGAGCCCGCGCGCGACCTCCTCGACGGCCGATCCCTTGTCCGCCGGGATCGGTGGATGCAGCTCGAAGGACATGCGGGCGGGGCGGACGTCGAGCCCCGAGCGCGCGGCCTGCCGCTCGGCCCACGCTTCCACGTCAGCCTCGATCTCCGGCCGCGTCCGGTAGTGCAGCGTGAGCGAAAGTCCTTTGTTCTCGACCCGCATGCCGGCCGGTCCTCGCGCTTCGGAGTACGACGCGACGTCGTTGATGACCTCCCGCCACGCGCCGCCGGACGGATGGTCGCGGCGCCGCCCACGGTCGATCACTTCGAGCCCGTAGAGCCCCGACAGGAACAGCACCGGCGGCAGGAACCGGGCCAGGAACGCGACCGGGCGACCGGACACGACAGCCACCCGCTCGTACTGCTCCGCGAGCTGGGCCAGCACCTCGGGGACGCCGCTCAGCGGCTCGGCCGCGCCAGGGTCGTCGACGATGGGCGAGAGGGTGCCGTCGAAGTCGGCGAGGATGCCTGATCGAGATGGCTCCCCGCGGAGCGACGCGAGCTTCTCCGCCCCGACCCCCACCCTGGTCACTGGAGCGACAGTACCGTTCGACGATGCGATCGTCGGTATCGCTCGCCCTCGCCGCGGCAACGCTGTGCGTTCTGAGCACCGGCTGTCAGCCCGACACGGTCCGCATCGCCTTCCGACCGGCAGAGGGTGCCGCGTACGGATTCGAGGTCACCACCGACGCCCGGACCACGACGACGCTGCCCGGCGAACCTCCCGACGTCACCAGGGACACCGCCGTCCTGCGCGAGGAGCAGCGCATCCTCGAGATCGGCGGCGACCGGGTCCGGGTGGAGGTGGTGGTGCGGCTCCCCGACGTCGGCACGCAGACCTATGTCGTCCAACTCGACCGCGCCGCGCAGCTCACCGAGGTGGAGACGGTCGAGGGGATCCCCACTGCCACCCTCGGCGAGCTCGGGCTGACCGAGATCTTCCCGGCCGCGGCCGGTGCGCCCCCTGATCGCCGGCTCCGCACCGGCGATCACTGGACGATCGACGACCGGGTGCTCGTGGCGGGACTGCCCGAACCGACGCGCCTGTCAGGCACGGGCGAGCTCGTCGAGCTCGGCGTCATCGACGGCCACGACACGGCCACGGTGCGCTCGCACTACGCGCTGCCGCTCTCCCAGACCACGACGACGCCGACGGGCCAGGGCACGCTCGAAGGCTCCCAATTCACCGACGTGACGGTGACCTACGACCTCGCCGACGGCGCGGTCCGCCGGGCCCGGGCGACCACCACCGGGCGGTTCACGCTCCGGCTCTCACCTCCGCCCAACGCTCCCGCCCGCCCGATCGTCGGGACCCTGCAGATCGAGGTCCACTCCGAGACGACCAGAGTGGATCTACCCGACGGGTAGCGCGTCCGGTCCGAGGATGACGACGATGTTGGCGCCCTGCGGATCGAAGGGCGGCGGCTCAGGGAGGGCTTGCACCGCGGTCGCCGGAAGCCCGAGGGCGGTGGCGACAGCGGGCGCGTCCGCGTCGTAGCCGACGGCAAAGTACACGACGGAGGCGGGCACATCGACGGGTGAGTTGTCCGCGGGAACCGTGACGTAACCCTTGCTGTTGAGGACCGTCGTGTCGGTGCCGGCGATCTGCGGCGGCCCACCTCCGTTGAGGACGAAGACCTTGACCTCGTTGACCGGGTGGGGTTGCGGCGGGACCGTCGCAGACGTGGTCGTGCCGTCTCCCGCGGTTGTGGTGGTCGCTTCGCCGGGCCCGGCGCCGCCGTCGGCGTCAACGTTGTTGTCGAAGCCCTTGGCCAGGAGCACGGCACCGATGATGACGGCCGCGGCGACGAGCACCGCGCCCCGGAGGACTCCTTGCGAAGCTGGATCGCTCGCGCCGCGACGGCCGGGGGCGGTCACCGGCCCGGCGGCTCACTCACCGAGGTGCCCTCGAACCGTGCCCGGCGGCGGCGGTCGCGAAGCCGGCGCAGGCGACGCACGACCAGTGGGTCGTACTCGAGGGCCTCGGGGATCTCCAACAGTTCGCCCAACACCTTGTAGTAGCGAGTGGCAGAGAGGTCCAGACGCTCACGGATGGCCCGCTCCTTCGGCCCGGGCTCGCTCCACCACGTGCGCTCGAAGTCGAGGATCGCGCGGTCGCGGTCGGTCAGAGGCATCCGTGGCAGCCTGCCAAGCTTGCCCTCGCGAAGCAAGAACCCTCGACCCGTCGCTCGATACCATCGGCACCTCACAGGCCCGAGTAGCTCAACGGCCAGAGCGCCGCTCTTGTAAAGCGGGGGTTGTGGGTTCGACTCCCACCTCGGGCTCGGGCGTTCCGGCAGCTCCCCGGACCGTCCGCCCGTCGCCGCAACCAGCTCAGGCGAAGGTCAGGGCGTCGTCGACGTCGGCGGCCGCTTCGTCCTGCAAGTGCTGATCGAGCTTGCGCTTGATCCGCTGGAGGGCGTTGTCGATCGACTTGACGTGGCGGCCGAGCTCCTCGCCGATCTCCTGGTACGACTTGCCGGTCACGTAGAGCTTGAGCACGTCTACCTCGAGACCCGAGAGCATCCTCGCCATGGACGCCTTCATCGTGTCGATCCGCTCACCGGAGACGACGGTGTCAGCCGGATCGCCGTGATGGTGGTCGCCCAGCATCTCCTCCACGGACCGCTCGGCGGGATCGTCGCCGCCCCGCACGCCGGAGATCGAGACGTACTGGTTGAGCGGCTGGTGCTTCTGGCGGGTGGCGGCCTTGATCGCGGTGATGATCTGGCGGGTGATGCACAGCTCGGTGAACGCCCGGAACGACGCCTGGTGCTCGGGGCGGAAGTCGCGGGCGGCCTTGTACAGGCCGATGAGCGCCTCTTGCTCGAGGTCGTCGCCATCACCACCGACGAGGAAGTACCCGCGGCACTTCGCCCGGGCGAACCGGCGGTACCGCTCGATCAAGGTGTGCAGTGCGCCGGCATCGCCACCCTGAAAGCGGGCGGCGAGCTCGTCGTCTGCCAGTTCGCTGAGCGGGGCGGGCGCTTGGCGAGTCGCCACTGGTTCTCCTGGGTGGTGCGACGGGTGCGGTGGGGTGCCAGGTGCTACTAGCAGTAGCCTCAAGGACTAGTCACTTTGAACCATGCCCAACGGGCGCGTGTCAACCGTCACAGCCGGATTTCGCGCAAGAAACGTTCCCGCAAACCGTTCGGTGTCGTTCATAATCGGTGAAACCGGAAGGTGCAGGTCGTGGCGCTCCCCGCGAGTGACTAGTCCGCGGTACCGGCCTCGGCCCGGTGGCGGGCCACCTCGTAACAGGCGATCGCGCCGGCCGCCGCCACGTTCAGCGACGAGAGACGGCCCCGGAGGGTGAGGGAGGCGAGTACGTCGCAGCGGCTACGCACGAGCCGGGAGAGACCGCGGCCCTCCGCTCCGAGCACGAGGGCGACCGGCTCCTCCGCCAGCGTCAGCCGCTCGATCGGTTGGGGACCTCCGGCATCGAGTCCGACCACCCAGACCCCGAGATCTTGGAGGCGGCGAATGGCGGTCGGCAGCCCGCCGACGACCGCGATCGCCACGTGCTCCACCGCGCCGGCGGCCGCCTTCGTCACCGCCGGGGTGACGTGGACGGCGCGGTGGCGGGGCAGGACAATGCCGGTGACGCCGTTGCCCTCGGCGGACCGGATCAGCGCGCCGAGGTTGCCCGGGTCCGTGACGCCGTCGACCGCGACCAGGAAGGGGGCGGGTCCGTTGCGCGATCGGCGGGCGAGCACGTCGAGGTCGACCTCGGCGAGCGCGGCCGCCCGCGCCAGGACACCCTGAGGGGCATCCGTCCGGGCGAGGCTGTCGAACTTGGTGCGGGCGACTGTCCGCACCGGCACTCTCGCTGCGGCCGCCAACTCGACGATGTCCTCGAGAATGTCCGCCTCGTCCATACCCGCGGCGAGCACGACCTCGTGGACCTTGCGCCGTCCGGCCACCAACAGTTCGCGGACGGCTTGCCGGCCCTCGACCTGTTCGCCGCCGACACCTCGGGCCCGCTCGCCGGTCGTACGCCGGCGGGGTGGCTCGGGCCCGCGCGGGCGACTCTGGCGCGGCGGGCGCCCGCGGCGGGCCGGACTCACGCGCGCTCCTCGACGAGCGCGACCGCCAGGCACGCGATGCCCTCGCTGCGACCGATGGGACCGAGGCGCTCGGCGGTCGTCGCCTTGACGGTCACCGGCGCGCTCACCGCACCCGAGAGCCGGGCCTCCATCGCGGAGCGTTGCGGTGCAAGCCGCGGCCCCTCCGCTATCGCGGTGCAGTCGACGTTGGCCACTACGAACCCCGCGGCCCGGACGCGGGCCACGACTTCGGTGAGGAGTTCGATGCTGTCGGCGCCGAACCATGCCGGGTCGGTGTCCGGGAAGAGGCCGCCGAGGTCGCCGAGGCCCGCGGCTCCCAGCAACGCGTCGGCGCACGCGTGAGCGATCGCGTCGGCGTCGCTGTGGCCCGCGAGCCCGCGCTCCCCCGCGAACACGACGCCACCGAGCACGAGGCGCCGCGCCGGGTCATCGCTGAACGCATGCACGTCGAACCCGAGACCCACCCTCACGCGAAGAACACTTGCATCGCATCGAGGTCGGAGGGCGTCGTGATCTTGCGGTTCTGCGGCTCGCCGTCCACGACCAGCACCTGGCCGCCGATGGCTTCGACGAGTGATGCATCGTCGGTCCCTTCGGCCTCAGTGGCGTGCGCGCGCCGCAACATCGCGGCGCGGAACGCCTGCGGCGTCTGGACCGCGACGAAGCGCGAGCGGTCGACGGTGCGACCGTCCACCTCGCGCAACGTGTCGCCGATCGGTATCGCCGGTACCACCGCATCGTGGCCGGCGCCCGCGTGGTCCACGACCTGTCCCCACAGGGTCTCGCTCGCGAAGGGGCGGGCCGCGTCGTGCACGGCGATCACCTCGGCCTCGGCCGGCACCGCGGCGAGGCCGGCGCGCACCGACGCACTTCGCGTCGCGCCGCCCGCGACGACCACATCGGCCAACGGCTCGGCGTCGCCGACGCGGTCCGATGGCACCACGAGAACGACACCGTCGGACACCTGGCGCGCCCTGAGCATCGACCATTCCAGCAGCCGCCGATCGCCGAGCATCTCGTACTGCTTGCGGCTGCCAAAGCGGTCGCCCGAGCCGGCGGCGACGACGATCGTCCAGACCGTCGACCCCCTCGAGACCGTCAGGTGAGCGCCTCGTCGAGCTTGCGCTCCGCCTCTTCCTCGGACACGCCGAGCGCGAACGTCAGCTCGGAGGTGAGGATCTGCCGTGCCTTCGCGAGCATGCGCTTCTCGCCGGCCGACAGGCCCTTGTCCTTCTCGCGCAGCGAGAGGTTCCGCACGACTTCGGCGACTTGGTAGATATCGCCTGACTTCAACTTCTCGACGTGGTTCTTGAAGCGCCGCGACCAGTTGGTGGGCATCCGCGCTTCCTTCTTGCGCAGGACCGCGAACACCTCCTCGACCTCTTCGTCGTTTATGACCTCACGCAGTCCGACCTCGTCGGTGTTGTCGGCCGGCACCTTCAGCGTCAGGTCGCCGTACGCGAGCTTGAGGACGAGGTACTCGCGATCCTCCCCGAAGACCGACATCCGCTCTCGACTCTCGATGACCGCGGCGCCATGGTGCGGGTACACGACTTTGTCGCCGACGTCGAAGGACATGGCTCTCCCGAGGGTCGAGACTAGGAGTGCTTCTAAGGGCGGTCCCCCAAGGGTAGGGAGCGCCCGGAAGGCACACAACTCGGTCGCGTTGGAGTGCTCTCGTTCGCCGCGCGCGGCGAACCCCTACGATGCGCACGATGGTCGATCCGTCGCTCCTCGCCAAAGTCGACCTTCTCGCCGAGCTCGGGCCCGCTGCCCTCGACCGAGTGGCCGCCGTCGGCGAAGCGCGGGAACTGCGTCGTGGTGATGTGCTCTTCGAGGAGGGCGCAGAGCCCGCCGAGCTCTTCGTCGTGTTGAGCGGACGTATCGCGATCCTCAACCGTTCGTTCGACGGTCGGGAGTCCGTGCTCGCGCTGATGGAACGCGGTGATCTCTTCGGCGAGATGCCCCTCTTCGATGGCCTCCCGCGGTCCGCGGATGCGCGGGCGCTCGAGAACTCCGACGTGATCGCCATCCCCTACACCACGCTCCGCCAGATCTACGAAGAGCGGCCGACGTTGCTGTGGGGCGTCACCGCGCTGCTCGCCGGCCGGTTGCGCTCGATGGACGAGGCGCTGGCGGACTCGGTGTTCCTCGACGTCACCGGGCGCACCGCCAAGCGGCTGCTGGAGCTCGGCGGCGACGCCGAGGAGTTCACGTTGCCGGTCACACAAGAGGAGCTAGCGGGAATGGTGGGCGCGTCCCGCGAACGGGTCAACAAGGCGATCGCCTCGTTCGTCCGCCTCGGCTGGATCGAACAGGCCGACCGGCGCTACCGCATCACCGACCGCGAACAGCTCTCCCGCCGCGCCCGCTGACGGACCGAAGTCGACGCAATAGCCCGGCGAAGCGACGGGCTATTGCGTCGAGAATGGCTGGCTCGGGTCGAGCCAGGCGATGACCCGGCGCCACGCGTCGGCGGCGTCGTCGGCGCGGTGGGCATCACGCGACGGGTCGTGCACGAAGCCGTGCTCGGCCCCCTCGTAGCGAACGACGGTGACGCCCGCGGCTTCGAGGTCGTCGACGTCCGTGGGCGGCGTCCAGATGTCCGCGGTCCCGATGATGGCCAGCACCCGCACGGCGACGTCGGGATCGCCAAGGCCGTCGAGCGGCTCGCGGTGCCCGCCGCCGCGCCACTGCTCCGGAACGCGGATCATCCCGTAGAACGCGGCGCAGCGGTCGAACCGTTTCGTCGCCGCGGCTTTCAGCGTGTACATGCCGCCCATACAGAACCCGATGAGCGCCACCGGCTCGACGTCGAGTTGGTCCGCGGCGGCGACGAGGTCTCCGATCTGCGGATCGTCATCGAGGTCTCCGACCGCTCCAAGCCGATCGGCGATGGGCATGTCCTCACGCCCGGGAAACGGCTCGACGGCGATGACCGCCCAGTCGTGCTCGCGCGCGAGGCGCGCCGTGAGGTCGTCGAAGAGGGGGCGCAGGCCCCCGATGTCCGGCGCGATCACGAGCCCTCGTGTCGGCTGCCCGGTTTCTGGACGCGCGACCTCGGCGGGCGTACCGGAGGGAAGCTCGACCCGCATATCTCGAGGCCTAGTTGTAGCGATCCAGGATGCTCGTCTCGGCGAGGCGCGAGAGGCCTTCCTTGATCGCCCGAGCCCTGGCCTCGCCTACGCCTTCGACGTCGTCGAGGTCGTCGATGGTCGCCCGCATGACCTTCTGCAGGTTTCCGAACCGGTCGACGATGTGGTTGATGACCGACTCGGGCAGGCGCGGGATCTTCGACAGGAGCCGGAAGCCGCGGGGCTGCAGGCTGATGTCGAGGTCGGCGCCGGAGGCCGTGAGGTGCAGCATCGAGGCGACGGTCTTGAGGTCGAGCAGATCGTCGGTGTCGAGCTCGGCCAACGCACTGAGCGCCTCCTCCAGGTGCCACGACGCATCCTCGTGGAAGTAGTCCTGGATCACGAGGCGCCGGTCGTCCTCGACCCCGCCCATCAGCTCCTCGAGCTGCAACCGCACGAGGCGTCCGTCGACGCCGAGCTCGACGATCTGACCTTCGATCTCCTCGGCGATCCGCCGAACCATCTCGGTGCGCTGCAACACGGTGACGACGTCACGGAGTGTGACGAGGTCCTCCACCTCGAGCGCGGACAGCGAGCCCGACACGCCGTCGAGACGACTCTTGTACCGCTCGAGGGTCTGCAGTGCCTGGTTCGCCTTGTTGAGCAGACGGGGAATGGGCTCGAGGGGGTACTTCTCGTCGGCGACGTACACGGTGACGATGGCCATGTCTTCGGAGACCGAGATCACGGGCACGTCGATCGAGCGCGCGACCCGCTCGGCGGTGCGGTGACGGGTGCCGGTCTCGGAGGTGGGCACGTTGGGGTTGGGGACGAGATGGACGTTGGCCCGGGCGATGCGGCTCGCGTCGCTGGCGAGGATGATCGCGCCGTCCATCTTCGCCAGCTCCGACAGGCGCTGAGGGCTGAACGCGGCGTCGAGTAGGAAGCCACCGGAGCAGATGTTGAGGACCTCGGGTCCGTCGCCGACGACGAGCAGCGCGCCCATGCTCGACTGCAGGATGCGATCGAGCCCGTCGCGCAAGGGCTCACCGGGGGCGACAGCCGCCAACGCATCGAGCAGCGCAACGCTGCGCCGGGGGGCCACGGCGCGATCGTAGTCGACACCCTCTGCCGGTCATGCCGCTGCGGCCTGTACTGGCAGCCGTTCGTCGAGCCCAGCGAGGCGTATCGCGTCGGCTAGCGACGCCGCCCGCACCACCGTGATGCCGGGCGGTGCGTCCGGCGCGGACAGCGGCACGATGGCCCGACGGAAGCCGAGGCGGGCCGCTTCTGCGAGCCGCCGACCCATGAGCCCGACCTGGCGCAGCTCGCCGCCGAGGCCGAGCTCGCCGCAGGCGACGAGGTCGTGCGCGACAGGTCGGTCGCGCGTCGACGATGCGACGGCGAGCGCCACCGCGACGTCGGCGCCGGGCTCGAGAACGCGGACGCCACCGACGGCAAGGGCGTAGACGTCGGAGTTGGCCGCACTGATTCCGGCGTGCTTGCCGAGGACGGCGAGAAGCAGGGCGACCCGGCCCGCGTCGAGGCCTTGCACCGATCGGCGCGGCTGCGTGAGCTTCGACTCCTCCACCAGTGCTTGCACCTCGACGAGCAGCGGACGCTGCCCCTCCATCGTGGGCACCACGACCGATCCGGCGGCGCCCTCGTGCCGATCGGCGAGGAACAGGCCGCTCCCGTCGGGCACACCGACGAGCCCGCCGTCGGTCATCTCGAACAACCCGAGCTCGGCCGTGGCACCGAAACGGTGCTTCACCGCGCGCAAGAGCCGCAGCGCGTGATGGCGGTCGCCCTCGAACGCGAGCACGGTGTCGACCACGTGCTCGAGCACGCGGGGACCGGCCAGCCCGCCGTCCTTGGTGACGTGGCCGACCAGCAGAAGGGCGACGCTGCGGGCTTTGGCCTCTTGGACGAGGGCGTGCGCGCACTCGCGCACTTGAGTCACTGACCCCGGCGCCGACGCCAACTCCGGGTCGTGCACGGTCTGGATCGAGTCGACCACGACGACGTCGGGCTTCACGTCGTCGAAGTGGGCGACGAGATCGGGCAGCGAAGCATCCGACGCGAGCCAGACGCCCGGCACCAAGGCCCCGAGCCTTTCCGCGCGCAGCCGCACCTGCGGCCGGGACTCCTCGGCCGAGACGTAGAGCACACGGTCGCCAGCCCGGGCCCGTTCGGCCGCGAGCTGCAACAGGAGCGTGGACTTGCCGATACCGGGCTCGCCACCGACCAGCGTCACCGAGCCGGGAACGAGGCCACCGGCCAACACCCGGTCGAGCTCTCCGATGCCCGTCGAGCGGGGCCGGAACTCGTCGGAAGCGACCTGGGCGATCGGCACTGCCCGCGGCGCGGTGGCGACGCGGGGCGCAACCCGTCCGCGTCGAGGCGCGATGCGCTCCTCGACGAGGGTGTTCCACGACCCGCACGCCGGGCATCGCCCGGCCCAGCGCGCCGCGGCGCCTCCGCACTCCTGGCATCGGTAGCACGTCTGGTCCTTGCCCATCACGGGGACCATACGCAGGGGGTGTGACAGCCCGGTCGGGCCGGCCCCAACTGGCAGCTGAGAGGCGGCGCATGCCACCTCTCGCTGCCAGTGCCGGTCAGCTGCCAGTTGCGAGGGCGCGTCGGTGCCTCAGGCGGTCGGCGACGATCACGAGGAGGAACACCAACAGGGCGAAGGCGGCGAGGGCCGCGAGGACGAGAAAGGCGAGCGTGGCGCGGTGCCACACGCGGCTCTCGGCCGTGAGCATCGCCGGCGCGTCGTCGGAGAGCCTGGGCTCCCACACGGCGCCGTTGTTCGCCTGGCCCGGTGCGTTCGACGAGACGGCGCCCGGGAGCCGTACCGCCACCTTCACGTGCACGAGCCGATCGAGGCTGCCCCCGAACTGCTTCTCGATAGCGGCGACGTCCTGGCCGAGCGGCTGGCCGTCGAGCGCGGCCGTGAGCTCCGGGTCGCTGAAGGACTCGAGGCCCTGGCTGAAGTCGACCGTGCCGGCGAACCGCAGCGTCGTGCGCGCGAACGTCCGGTCGCGCTCGAGATGGAAATCGTGGAACGGACCGCCCGCGACCTCCTCGAGCACGGCGGCCGCCTGCTCGGGCGTGTCGAACGGCTTTGTGGCCTCGAGCCACACGAACCCGTCGCGCCGGGCCGCGGGGCCGGTGACCTTCCATCCGGAGGCGGTGAGGTCGTCGACCTTCACGATGGCGCGAAGGTGGTCGATCCCGCCGAGCTTGTGGACCGCATCGCCGTCGAGCCCGACCGCGACCCTGACCATGCCGCTGCCGTCCTCGTGCGCGTCGACCCCCACCTCGACCCGCATCTGGCACGCGCTGAGCGCCACGACCAGCGCGAGGACCGCGAGCAGCCGGGTGCGATGCACCCGAGGAAGTTACGTGGTCTTGACGATCAGCAGGGTGCAGGGGAGGCGGTGGCTCACCTTGTCGGGAACCGCACCCAACGAGAAGAACCGGCTGATCCCGGTCATCCCGCGGTTGCCCATCACGAGCAGGTCATAGCCGCCGTCCTCGGCGGTGGAGACGAGAGCCGCAGTCGGGTCGTCGTCGACGACCACCGTGTCGATGGCGACGCCGGACTCGGCGTGGCGCGCGACCTCCGCGGCGACGATCGTCTCGCCCCGATCCTTGCGCGCCGCGCTCAGAATCGTGAGCGGCGCGTCCATCGACGCTGCGACCTCGACGGCGCGGTCGACGGCTTTGGCCGCGGTCTTGGAGCCGTCGGTGCCAACCAGGATCTTCTGGTACACGGGGTCGAATCTAGACGAGTCCGGCGCTCGTCCAACCGGCCGCTAGACCGCTACGGCCCATTCCATCCCGACGGATCGGTCGCACGGGTCCACTCGCACCGGCACCTTCGCGCCCCGTTTCGCCTGGCTCAGCGTTGACATGGTGGCCGGCACCTTCACGGTCGCCACGAACGGCGGCTCGCCCGGAAGCTTCACCAGCAGGTGCAGCGAGAGGGCCCGGTCGCCGTGAGAACGCTCGTTGGTCGGGCGCACCTCCACGATCGTCGCGAGGCCCACGATCCGCCCGTCGGCGGGCACGGTTTCCGTTGCTCGCCTGCCGTGGAAAATGCCCATCGCCTGTGTCTTCGGCACGCGGCGGCTCGGGCTTCACTCCGAATCGTCATTCATTCGCGCGAGGCGTGCACGTCATCCCGATTTGCGGCGCGCCGCTCGCGTGATTTTCGGGCGCGGTGGTGGCGTTACTCGAGCGGGGCCGCCGCGCCGCCCGTTTCGGCCAACTCGGCCACGGGCGGCGGCTCGAACCCTTCGATGGCGCGGAAGACGATGCGCTTCTCACCCTTCGTCGAGTCGGGATCGGGTTCCGTGTCGACGATCACGATCTCGCCGGCGCGGAACTCCTTGTAGAGCAGCCGCTCGGAGAGAGGATCCTCGATCAGACGCTGGATAGCCCGTCGCAACGGCCGCGCCCCGAGCGTGGGGTCGTAGCCCCTCGTGGAGAGCAGCAGCTTGGCGTCGTCGGTGAGTTCGAGGCCGAGCCCTTGGCCCTGCAGCTGGTTGGCGACCCGCCTGACCATCAGGTCGACGATCTGGGTGACCTCGTCCTGCGACAGCTCGTGGAAGACGATGACCTCGTCGATCCGGTTGAGGAACTCGGGCCGGAAGTGCTGCTTCAGCGCGTCGTTGACCTTCTCCTTCATGCGCTCGTAGCTGACCGCTTCGTCGGTCTTACCGAAGCCGACCGATGCCTTGCGGAGATCGGCCGTGCCGAGGTTCGAGGTCATGATCAGCACGGTGTTGCGGAAGTCGACCGAGCGCCCTTGGGCGTCGGTGAGGCGCCCCTCCTCCAGGATCTGGAGCAGGGTGTTGAACACGTCGGGGTGGGCCTTCTCGATCTCGTCGAATAGCACCACCGAGAACGGCTTGCGCCGCACCGCCTCGGTGAGCTGGCCGCCCTCTTCATAGCCCACGTAGCCGGGGGGCGAACCGACCAGCCGGGACACGGTGTGCTTCTCCATGTACTCGGACATGTCGAGAGCGATGAGCGACTGCTCGTCACCGAAGAGGAACTCGGCGAGGGTCTTCGCGAGCTCGGTCTTCCCGACGCCGGACGGGCCGAGGAAGATGAACGAGCCGCTCGGGCGCTTCGGGTCCTTGAGGCCGGCCCGCGTGCGCCGGATGGCCTGGGACACGGCCCGGATCGAGTCCTCCTGGCCGACGACCCGCTTGTGCAGTTCGTCCTCCATGCGGAGGAGCTTCTGGGTCTCCTCCTCGGTGAGCTTGTACACGGGGATGCCGGTCCAGATGGAGAGGACCTCGGCGATGGCCTCCTCGTCGACCTCGTCGAACAGGTCGACGCCGGACGCCTTGATCTCGCGCTGCTTCGCCTCCAACTGCTGGAGAAGCTCCTTCTCCTGGTCGCGGAGACGGCCGGCCTCTTCGAAGTGCTGGGCTTCGACCGCTTCCTTCTTCTGTTGCTGGACCAGTGCGATCGCGTTCTCGAGCTCCTTGTAGTCCGGCGGCGTCTCCATGCGCCGGATCCGCAGGCGCGAGCCCGCCTCGTCGATGAGGTCGATGGCCTTGTCGGGCAGGTGCCGATCGGAGATGTAGCGGTCGGCGAGGTTGGCTGCGGCCACGAGGGCTTGGTCGGTGATCGTGACCCGGTGGTGGGCCTCGTACCGGTCGCGCAACCCCTTCAGGATCTCGATCGTGTGCGCGACGGTCGGCTCCTCGACCTTGATCGGCTGGAACCGGCGCTCGAGGGCGGCGTCCTTCTCCAGGTGCTTGCGGTACTCGTCGAGGGTGGTCGCCCCGATCGTCTGCAGCTCGCCGCGGGCGAGCATGGGCTTGAGGATCGACGCGGCGTCGATCGCACCCTCGGCCGCGCCCGCCCCCACGAGGGTGTGCAGCTCGTCGATGAACAGGATGATGTCGCCGCGGGTGCGGATCTCCTTGAGGACCTTCTTGAGGCGCTCCTCGAAGTCACCCCGGTAGCGCGACCCGGCGACGAGGGCGCCGAGGTCGAGCGTGTAGAGCTGCTTGTTGTGCAGGGTCTCGGGGACGTCGTTGGCGACGATCTTCTGGGCCAGGCCCTCGACGATCGCGGTCTTGCCGACGCCCGGCTCGCCGATGAGCACGGGGTTGTTCTTGGTGCGGCGCGAGAGCACCTGCATGACCCGCTCGATCTCGCGAAGGCGGCCGATGACGGGGTCGAGCTTCTTCTCGCGGGCCAGCTGGGTGAGGTTGCGGCCGAACTGGTCGAGGACGAGCGAGCCCGACGGGGCTTGCTCGCTGCCAGGGCCGGCGGTCGCGCCGGCCTTCTCCTGCGGTCCGGGGCCGGAGTAACCGGAGAGCAGCTGGATGACTTGCTGGCGGACGCGGGACAGGTCGGCGCCCAGCTTGACGAGCACCTGGGCCGCGACGCCCTCGCCTTCACGGATGAGGCCGAGGAGGATGTGCTCGGTGCCGATGTAGTTGTGGCCGAGCTGCAACGCCTCGCGCAGCGACAGCTCGAGGACCTTCTTGGCCCGGGGAGTGAACGGGATGTGCCCGCTCGGCGAAGATCCACCTTGGCCGATGATCTCCTCGACCTGGCTGCGCACGGCCTCGAGCGAGATGCCGAGCGACTCGAGGGCCTTGGCGGCGACGCCTTCGCCCTCGTGGATCAGCCCCAGCAGGATGTGCTCGGTGCCGATGTAGTTGTGGTTGAGCAGCCGCGCCTCTTCCTGTGCGAGGACGACGACCCGGCGTGCCCGGTCAGTGAACCGTTCGAACAAATCCTTTGCCTCCCCAACGGGGGTCAACCGTGTTGGGAGTGTACCGCTGCACCTTCGAGAAGCACGTGCCGGCGGGGTGCCCCCATGGACCTTGTCGTTGCCCCATCGGCCCCGACCCCTCCGATCTGAAGGCAATGGACCGGCCACAGACCGGCCATTGCCTTCAGAATGATCGAGCGCCAGAGACCTGGCGCTTTTTCACACCGGCACGGTGGTGGCCTATCGTCGGCCCGTGACGCCTGTGGGCCCGTCCGAGCTGGAATCCCTGGCTGGCGACCTGAGCCGGGTCGAAGCGGCGCTCCGGGACTCGGTGCGGTCAGACGACCCGTTCCTGACGGAGGTCGCCAGTCACCTCATCGTGGCCGGCGGCAAGCGGGTGCGACCGGCGTTCGCGGTCGCCGCCGCCGGCACGGCTCGGTCCGGGGCCCAGCCCGTGACCGACGAGACCATCCTGGGCGGTGTCGCCGTCGAGCTGGTCCATCTCGGGTCGCTGTACCACGACGATGTCATCGACGACGCTCCCACCCGGCGCACGGTCGAGAGCGTCAACGCGCGTTGGGGGAACCTCAAGGCCATCCTGGCCGGCGACTTCCTGCTCGCCCGGGCGTCCGAGATCGCCGCGTCGCTCGGCACCGAGGTGGCCGGCCTCCTCGCGGCCACGATCGCCCGGCTGTGCGAGGGCGAGGTCCGCGAGCTCCAGGCGGCCTACGACGTGGGTCGCACCGAGGAGGCTTATCTCGCCGCGGTGGACGGCAAGACCGCGTCGCTGTTCGCCACGGCGTGCCGCATCGGTGGGATCGTCGGCGGGCTGCCGCGCCCGGCGATCGAGGCGCTGACCGCCTTCGGCCGTCACTACGGCATGGCGTTCCAGATCGTCGACGACGTGCTCGACGTCGTCGCCACCGACGAGGAGCTGGGCAAGCCCTCGGGCCATGACCTCGTCGAGGGGGTCTACACGCTGCCCGTCATCCGCGCCCTCGCCTCGCGTACCGGCGACGCGCTGCGCGACCTGCTTGGCCACCCGATCGAGGGCGCCGCGTTGGCCGAGGCGCGCTCGCTGGTCCGGTCCGACGGCGCGGTCTCCGACTCCGTCGCCGCGGCCGGCCGCTTCGTTGGAACCGCGGTGGAGGCCCTCCACCCGCTGGGGCCGTCGGACTCGGTCGACTGGCTGGCGGCCACGGCTCGCCAGCTGCTCGCACGGTTCGCCTGACCGCCGGAAGGTCGGGCGTGAGCCAGTGGTCGGGGGTTCGGGCGGCGTGTTGGCGTCGGTGCTGACGCGGCCGCAGTCGTACCGCGATCTGGTCGTTCGTCACTCGCGACCGTCGTGATGCTGTTGGGGGTGTTCCTGTCCGGGTGGTGACGGCCCTCAGCGGCCGCGTTCGTCACCCCACAGCAGGATGTGCAACCTTGGCGTGAGGTGCCAGCCGCGGGCGATCACCGGCTCGGCGAGCGCCCGCAGGCCGGCCGTGATCGCGTCGGCCGACGTGCCCTCGGGCATGACCCACACCGGGTCGAGCCGGTTGGCGTCGACGATCGCGTCGATCTCGTCGAGGTCAGCCGGGCCCGTGGCCACGAACTTGAACACGGCTCTGCCGGTGGCCATGAAGGCGGCCAGGACGGCGGGCTTGACGCGCCGACCCTCGACGATGCCGCTGTTGGCGAGCTTGGGCGAGACGTTGAACTGGGCCACGTCGATGGTCGGCTCGACCGTACCGTTGGTCTCGATCTCGACGGGCCAGCCCCGGCCGCGGCAGTGATCGAGGAGCGGGCCGAGGTGGGCCTGCTGGAGAAGGGGCTCGCCACCGGTGATCACGACGCGACCTGGTTCCATCGCGTCGAGCCGGGCGCACACCTCATCGGTCGGGAGCACGTGGATCTCCGCTGTCGGGTCGTGCGTGTCCCAGCACCACGTGAACTTGGTGTCGCACCAGGAGCAGTCGAGGTTGCAGTGGGCCAGGCGGACGAACCCGGCCCGCTGGCCCGCGGTCGGTCCCTCGCCCTGGATCGTGGGGCCGAAGACCTCCGCGACGGCGAGGCGGCCGGACCCGACGTCGGCCAGCCTCAGTCCGGGCGGTACTCGGCCCACGTCGCCGGCGTCTCGCTCACCCGCACGGCCATCAGTCGCACGGCGACGTCGTCCGGCAGGTTCGCCTTGCACCACTCGAAGAACCACCACGCCAACCGTTCGGCCGACGTCGGGCCCGGCATCACGTCGTTGAGGTGACGGTGGTCGACTTCAGCCGCCAGCCAGTCCTTGAACGGTGCGAAGTCGAGGTAGTCGTGCACGAAGCCGCGCTCGTCGACGTCGTCGGCGCGGGAGATGATCTCGACCTCGTAGTTGTGGCCGTGGAGCCGTCGACATGGGTGGTCGCCCGCCAGCGCGTCGAGGGTGTGCGACGCCGAGAACGAGAAGCGCTTCGCGATCGTGAAGCTCACTGCGCGGGCACCGTTTCGTACTCGGTGGGATCGGCGACCTCGGCCAGCAGAAACGCCTCGCGGCGTTCGACGCACGTGCCGCACGTCCCGCAGTGGCGCGGGCCGCCCTTGTAGCAGGACCACGTGTCCGCGAAGGGCACGCCCAGTTCGCTCCCTCGCCCCACGATGTCGGCCTTGGTGTCGTGGAGGAACGGAGCGACGACGCGGAAGCCGTCCACCGCGAAGCCGTCGTTGGCGAGGCGTGACAGCGACTCGAAGGCCAAGACGAACTCGGGCCGGCAGTCGGGATAGATCGGATGGTCGCCGGCGTGCATCGCGCACGCCACCGCCTCCGCGCCCGCCGCGACCGCGGCCCCCACCGCGACCGACAGCATGATCGCGTTGCGGTTCGGGACGACGGTGGCCTTCATGCTCTCGTCGGTGTAGTGACCGTCGGGGACGTCGACCCTCGAGTCGGTGAGCGCCGACCCTCCGAGCAGCGCGGTGACCGACGTGAGATCGACGACGTGGTGGGGTGCGCCCAGCCGGGACGCGGCCCGCGCCGCGTACTCGAGTTCGCGCCGGTGGCGCTGGCCGTAGTCGAACGACAACGCGGTGAGCTGCCAGCCCTCCGCGGTCAACAGGTGGGCGAGGGTGACGCTGTCGAGCCCACCCGACACGAGGACGACGGCCCGCTTCATCACGGGCGGACCGCGGTGGCCTCGGTGACGATGCCACCCCGCACGTGCTGGGTGACCACCACCTCGACCCGCCGAGGCCGGGCCGCCCGCGCGACCTCGTCGGCGATCTCGACGGCCAAGGCCTCCGCGAACACGGCCCGATCGCGGAACGACCACAAGTAGAGCTTGAGCGACTTCGACTCGATGCAGTGCGCGTCGGGCTCGTAGTCGATCAGCACCGACGAGATGTCGGGCTGACCGGTGACCGGGCACAGCGACGCCACCTCGTCGGTGGTGAACCGCACCCGCGTGCAACCGGCGGGAGCGGGGAAGCACTCGACATGCTCCCGCGGCGCTCGGACGTCGCGGCCGAGGGCGGTGAGGTCAGGCGTGGTCATGCGCGCCGTCCAGCGTAGGTCCCTCAAAAGGGGACAGAGTGCCGACGCGAGGCCGTAGGCCGAGCGCCGGCAAACCGCTGAGCGACTAGAGAACCCGGTCAGCGCCCCTGTTCCGGCCGCAACGTCGGGAACAGGATCACGTCGCGGATGTGGTGCACGTCGGCGAGCAGCATGACGAGCCGGTCGATGCCGATTCCGAGCCCGCCCGTCGGCGGCAGGCCGTACTCGAGGGCGCGGACGTAGTCGTCGTCGACCCTCATCGCCTCCTCGTCACCGGCCTCTCCGGCAGCGGCCTGCGCATCGAAGGTCGCCCGCTGCTCATCAGGGTCGGTCAGCTCGCTGAACGCGTTGCCGATCTCGCGACCCGCGGCGATCGGTTCGAAGCGTTCGACGTACCCGGGCTTCTCGCGATGATCGCGGGCGAGCGGCGAGACCTCTTTGGGGTAGTCGCACACGAAGACAGGGCCCCACAAGTTTGCTTCGGTGGTCTTCTCGTAGATCTCGAGGACGGTCTTGCCCGGCCCCCAGTCGTCGTCGGCCTCGAGCCCGACCTCGCGGGCCACGGCATGGAGCTCGTCGATCGGCATGCGCACGTCGACGCGCACACCCGCCACCTCCTCGACGAGGTCGGTCATCGACGCCCGCCGCCACGGCGGGGTGAGATCCAGCTCGCGCCCCTCGAAGGTGAGCTTCGTGGTTCCGAGTAACTCCTGGGTCACATGCGCCACGAGCTGCTCGGTGATGTCCATCATGTCGTGGTAGTCGGCGTAGGCCTGGTACAGCTCGAGCATCGTGAACTCGGGGTTCCACCGGTAACCGATGCCCTCGTTGCGGAAACAGCGACCGATCTCGAACACTCGCTCCATGCCGCCGACCACCAACCGCTTCAGATACAACTCGGGCGCGATCCGCAGGTACAGGTCCATGTCCAGCGCGTTGTGGTGAGTGACGAACGGCTTGGCGATCGCGCCGCCCGGGATGGTATGGAGCAGCGGCGTCTCGACTTCGACGAAGCCACGCGCCTCGAGCCAGTGCCGCATGAGCGACACCATGCGGCTGCGCAGGACGAACGTGCGCCGCGCCTCGTCGGTGACCCACAGGTCGACGTAGCGCTGCCGGTACCGCGTGTCGGGATCGCTGAGCCCGTGCCACTTGTCGGGGAAGGAGCGCTGGGCCCGGGCGAGCACTGTCCAGTCGTCCACCGTCACCGACAGCTCGCCGCGGCGGGTGGTCATCACCATGCCGGTCACGCCGATCCAGTCCCCCAGTGACAGGCGGGAGAACTCGTCGAACCGCGGCGTCGAGTCGGAGCGGGCGAAGAGCTGGATACGACCGGAAGAGTCCTGCAGCGTCCCGAACGTGAGCTTGCCCTGTTCTCGGCGCAGCATGAGCCGGCCGGCCACCGTGACGCGGTCGTCGGTCTCGCGGCCCGGCTCGAGCTCGGCGTGGCGCTCGTGCAGTGCGGCCGCACTGGCGGTCGGCTCGAACCGGTACGGGATGTGATCGCTCACGGGCGGTTCTTCTCGAAGATGAGCCTCAGACCGTGCAGCGTGAGCCACGGCTCGTGATGCTCGATGCTCTGCGAGAACGGTGCGATGAGACCGGCCAGCCCGCCGGTGGCGACGACGGACGCGGGACCGATCTCCTCCTCGATGCGGGCGCACAACCCGTCGACCTGCGCGGCGAAGCCGTAGACCGCGCCCGACTGGATCGACTCGACGGTGTTCTTGCCGATGACGCTGCGGGGCTCGACCAACTCGACCCGGCGCAAGGCGGCGGCTCGACCGAAGAGCGCGTCGAGGCTGATCTCGATCCCCGGAAGGATCGCCCCGCCGAGGTACTCACCCTTCGCGGAGATGGCCTCCAGCGTGGTCGCGGTGCCGAAGTCGACAACAATCGTCGGGCCGCCGTAGAGGTCGAAGGCGGCGACCGCGTCGGCGATGCGGTCGGCGCCGACCTCCTTGGGGTTCTCGTACAGGATCGGCATGCCCGTCTTTATGCCGGGCTCGACGACCAGCGCGGGGAAGCCGAAGTAGCGCTGGGTCATCTCGCGGACCGCGGCCGTGATGCTCGGCACCGACGAGCACAACGCCACGCCGTCGACGTCCTCCTCGAACGAGAAGCCGTGGAAGCCGAGGAACTCCTGCACGAGCAGCGCCAGCTCGTCGGACGTCCGCTCGGCACTGGTGGCGATGCGCCAGTGGTCGAGCAGGTCGCGCTCGGGACCGGTACCCCTGGCAACGAGGTTGGGGTCGTCGCGACCTTCGCGACCCTCGCGACCGAACAGGCCGATCACCGTCTGGGTGTTGCCGACGTCAATGGCGAGCAGCATGGAGAGCCGAAGTTACTGCCGGATCTGGATGTCCAAACCGATGTCGAGGTTGGGGGCCGACGCGGTGAGTGCGCCCGACGAGATGCAGTCCGCACCAGCGACCGCGTAGTCGTGCACGTTCTCGAGCGTGATCCCGCCGCTGACCTCGACCAGGCACCGTTGAGGCGCCTCACGGACCAGGACCACACACGCCCGGACGTCGTCGGCGTCCATGTTGTCGAGGAGGACGGCGTCGGCGCCCGCCGTCAATGCTTCCTCCACCTGTTCGATGCGCTCGCACTCGACGTGGATGATGCGAGCCGGCCATCGGATTCGGGCTTCCGCGACGGCGTCGGTGATGGCGAGCACCGCGAGGTGGTTGTCCTTGAGCAGGACCCAGTCGGAGAGGTTCCCGCGGTGGTTGCTCCCGCCGCCCGCTCGCACCGCCGCTTTCTCCAAGGCCCGGAGGCCGGGCGTCGTCTTGCGCGTGTCCCACACCCGCGTGCCCGCGCCCGCGGCCGCAACCGTGTCCACGAACCGGCGCGTGAGGGTGGCGATGCCCGAAAGGTGCGTGAGGAAGTTGAGCGCGGTGCGCTCGGCGGTGAGGATCGACGCCAGCGGGCCAGTGGCGAGGCCGAACGCCGTTCCCGCGGCGAGGTCGTCGCCGTCGTCCGCAGTCCATTCGAGGAGGATCCCCGCGTCCAGCTGCGCGAACGTCTCGTCCGCGCACCGCCGGCCGGCGAGCACGCCGTCGACCCGGGGGACGAACGCCGCCGTCGCCGTACGATCGGGCGGGAGCAGCCCCGACGTGATGTCGCCCAGTGGTGTCAGGTCCTCGGCGAGGGCGCGGCTCACCGCCTCACGGACCGCGGTGATAGGCGGGTGCGCGTCGATGGCGCGCACGCTACTCAGAGCGGATGGATGGCCTCGGCGGGGGCCAGACGGGCGGCGCGGGATGCCGGATACAGGCCCGCGAGGGCGCCGAGGACGAGCGACGCGCCGATCCCGCCGGCCAGCGCGACGGACGGCACGCTGATCGTCCAGCCCCGGGCCTGCGCGTACCCCGCGGTGACGCCCACGCCGAGCACGACCCCGGTGATCCCGCCGAGCACGGCGAGCAGCACGGCCTCGACGAGGAACTGGGCGCGGACGTTGCCGCGCGTCGCACCGAGCGCCCGGCGTAGACCGATCTCGCTGCGCCGCTCGAGCACCGAGATCACCATCACGTTGCCGATGCCGACGCCGCCGACGAGCAGCGCGACCGCGCCGAGCCCGAGCAGCAGTGCGGTCAGGGCTTTGTCGGTCTCGGCCTTGGCCGCCAGCGCGTCCGACGGACGGGACACGCTGACGTCGCTCGGGGACTCCGGGTTGGTGGTGGCGGCCAGGACGTCGCGCACGGCCTCGACCTCGTCGGGGTCGGTGCGGATCCGCACGGTGGACGGGGCGTCGTCGATCCCGAACAGCTGCGTGGCGATGTCGTAGCCGATGAGGACGGACCGGTCGATGTCCGGCGCGAGCGGCACGGGGTCGAGGATCCCGATGACCTCGAACCACTCCCCGCCGATGTACACGAGCACGCCGCTCGCCACCGAGTCGATGCCGAGCCGGCGGGCGGCCTTGGAGCCGAGCACGACCGCCGGGTAACGAGTGGTCGCGGCGTCGAGGAAACGACCCGAGTGCATCGTGGCCGCGAGCGTGGACTTCAGCTCCGGCTCCGTCGCGATGACGTGGATGCCGCCCGTCTGCTCCCGCGGGACGAGGTCGGTGCGGCGTACCGTGGTCGACACGGTGCGGGTCGCCGCCGCGGATTCGACCGGCCCGACCCGCCGGATCATGGCCGGGGCCTCGGCGGGCAGCGAGGTCTGCTCGCCGAACACGTCGTTGCCCGGCGCGACTTCGAGCAGGTTGGTGCCGAGCTCGTCGAGTTCGGCCAGCAGGTCGGCCTTGCTCGAGGCGGAGATGCCGACGACCGCCACCATCGCGGCGATGCCGATGGCGATGCCCAGCGCGGTGAGCGCAGTCCGGCCGCGCTTCGACCGCATCCCGACCGCCGCGGTCGGGATGACATCGCGTCGCTTCATCCCGCGCGTCTTCATCCCGCGCGTCTTCGTGCCGCGCGTCTTCATGCCGCACCGCGATCGCGGTCGGACTCGATGCGGCCATCGCGGAACGACACGCAGCGCGGCATCGCCCCTGCGATCGCGGCGTCGTGAGTGATGACGACGACGGTCGCACCGGCGGCATGCAGCCCCCGCAGCACGCCGATGACCTCCCCGCCCGTTCGGGTGTCGAGGTTTCCCGTCGGCTCGTCGGCGAGCACGATGGCCGGGGCTCCGACGATCGCCCGGGCGATGGCCACCCGCTGCCGCTCGCCGCCGGACAGTTGCGACGGTCGGTGCCGGAGGCGGTGGCCGAGCTCGACGCGCTCGAGAGCGTCGACCGCCCTCCGCCGGCGCTCGCTGGCGGCGACGCCGCGGTAGAGCAGCGCGGTGGCCACGTTGTCGACCGCGGTGAGCGCCTCGAGCAGGTGGAACTGCTGGAACACGAAGCCGATCGTCTCCGCCCGCAGCGCGGACACGTGCCGGTCGCGCAGTCCCGGCACCGACCGCCCTCCGAGGCGCACGTCCCCGCTCGTCGGCCGGTCGAGCGCACCCATCACGTTGAGCAACGTCGACTTGCCCGAGCCCGACGGTCCCACGACCGCGACCATCTCGCCGGCCCGGATCGTGAGCGACACCCCGTCGAGGGCCCGCACCGGAGGGGCCCCCGGGTACTCCTTGACCACGTCGTCGAGCACGAGCACGGGCGATGTCACGAGGCGGTCACCACCTTGTCGCCTTCGATCAGGTCCCCGGTCACCTCGACCCAGCCGTCGGCGAACGCGCCGGCCGTCACGGCGACGAGTTCGGACGTGCCCGTCGGGCCGACCTTCTCGACCGCATAGCCGCCTTCGGCGAGCGCCAGCAGTGCGGCGACCGGCACGGCGAGCACGTCCGTCGCGTGTGTCGTCGTGATCGTCACCGACACCGGGGCCTGGTCGAAGCCGCCGCCGGCCGTCTGGTCGTCGAGGGTGATCGTGACGGGGACGGTGGGCGCACTGCCCTGCGCCCCCGCGGTGGCGACCGCACTGATGGCGGCCACCGTGCCCGTCGTCGACGCCTCGTCCGGGAGCACGACGGCCACCGACTGCTGCGCGTGGACGTATGGCGCGAGCGTGGCGTCGAGGTCGACGTCGATGATGCGTGTCGTGTCGGTCACGCGCAGGGCCGGCCCGCCCGCGCTGGCACCCACCGTCCCGGCATGAGCCGCGATCCTCACCGGGCCGGGCTCGAACACCACGTCGCCGGGCGCGACCACACCGGTCTCGGCGAGGCCGAGGGCCTTCTGCCACCGCTTGACCGCGGCCGTGGTCGCCTGGCTCCACACCTGGTTGGGTCCGAGGTTGGCCGCGGTCCCATATCCCAGCTCGATGAGATTGGCCTCGAGCTGTTCGACGTCGGGTCCGTCCTCGACCCCCTCCTGCAGGACACGCCACAGGGGACGGTCGCCGTAGAAGAGGACGACCGGTGTCCCGTCGACCTCACCGAGCAGGGCGCCCCGGTCGACGGTCGTGCCGAGTGCAGGCAGCGCGGTGATGGTCCCGGGGCGGCCGAAGGCGACGTCGCGCTCGGCGCCGTAGCCGAGCGTGCCGGTGACCGTTCGAGTCTCCGCGAGATCGCGCCGGGTGACCGCGGCGGTCGAGCGAGCGCCGTCCTGCTCAGCCGCGTCGGCCGACGCGGCGTCCGAGCCGGAGGTGTTCCAGCCCACGGCGCGGACCGCGGGCACGATGCCAGCGACCACCAACCCGCCGGCCGCGACGAGGAAGTAGCGCCGCTTCATTCGTCGTCCTCGGGAGCCTGGTCATCCTCGGGAGCCTGGTCGCTCTGGAACCCGAAGCCGGGACCGCCGGTCTCGTCCTGGCACGCGTCGGCCGCAGCCTCGAAGGCCGGATCGGACCGCGGCCCGGCACCGCCGGTGACGGGGCCGTCGGTGCTGTCCGGCCCGTCGGTGCCTTCCTTGGGACCGACCTGGATCGAGAATTCGCCGTCGTCGCCGAAGGTGGGATCAGGCATGTCGATGCCGTGGTCGCGCATGCACTGTGCGAACTCGAGCGCCTGGTCCTGCATCCGGGCCAGCTCCTCGGGATCCGGCTGCGGCGCGTCCTGCCTGGCCTCGTCGAGGATCGGTTGGCACGCCTCCTGCGCGTCCTTGAAGGTGGCCGAGTTCGGATCGAAGGCGGGGCCTTCGGCGCTGCCGGGGCCGCCCATGATGGCGACGCCGCCCTCCCCGTCACCGGTGTCCCGGAACTCCGGGTCGGGCATGTCGACACCGTGCTCGCGCATGCATTGGGCGAAGTCGAGCATCGCGTCCTCGAAGCTGGCCCGGTCGCCGCTGCCGTCCCCACTGTCGTCACCATCGGCGGCCTGTTCGGCCCCGAGGCTGGCGACTTTGGCGTCCGCCCCGGCCCCGCCACCGCACGCGGCGGTGAAGAGGACGAGGGCGAACGACGCCATTGCGAGCATCCTGCGAGTCGTCATCCTGCGAGTCGTCATGAGCGGGTCCTTTCGAGCCGGGCCATGACCGGGGAGCCTGAGGGACCGACGCTGGCAGGAGGCTGAGCGCGGCTGAGACCGTTCTCAGAGACCGCGGCCCGGCCACGCTCGACACCGTTCACACTGGTCGCCGTGCGCGTGCTCGTCGTAGAGGACGAGGTCCGCTTGGCCGAAGCCGTGGCGCGAGGGCTCACAGCCGAGGGCTTCACGGTCGAGGTCGTCCATGACGGCCTCGACGGGCTGTGGCGCGCTCGCGAGCGGGACTACGGCGCCATCGTGCTCGACATCCTGCTGCCGGGCATGAACGGCTACGAGGTGTGTCGCACGCTGCGGGCCCAAGGGGTGTGGACCCCGATCCTGATGCTCACCGCGAAGAACGGCGAGTACGACGAAGCCGAGGCGCTCGACACCGGCGCCGACGACTTCCTGGCCAAGCCGTTCTCTTGGGTCGTTCTCATCGCCCGCCTACGGGCGTTGCAGCGCCGGGGCGGCGCACGGCGCGGACCGGTGCTCGAGGTCGGCGACCTTCGTCTCGACCCGGCGACGCGGGCCTGCCAACGCGACGGCGAGACGGTCGCGCTCACCGCTCGCGAGTTCGAATTGCTCGAGACGCTGATGCAGCGGCCCGGCGAGGTCCAGACCAAGACCGAGCTGCTCGACGCCGTCTGGGGTGCCGACTTCGACGGCGAACCCAACGTGGTCGAGGTCTACGTCGGCTACCTCCGGCGCAAGATCGACGTCCCGTTCGACCGGCGCACCCTCCAGACGGTGCGCGGCGTCGGTTACCGGTTGGTGCCCGATGAGTAGCCGGCTGCACACCGTGCGGGTGCGCATCACCGCCATCGCGACCGCGATGGTGGCCATCGCGATCGCTCTCGCGGCCTGGGGGCTCGTGCGCGCGGTCGAGCACCAACTGCTCGACAAGCTGCAAGGGGATCGACAAGCCCGGATCCACGCCATCCTCGGCGAGCTCAACCGGGGCGTCCCCCCAGATCGCGTGGCGATGGCACCGGCCCTCGGGATCGTGCAGCTCGTCGACTCCAGCGGTCGTGTCGTGGGCGGCACCGCCCCGCTGCCGACACCGCTCGTCATCGCGGGCGAGGGCACGCCGGCAGGGGCGTTCGGTACGACCGAGGTCAAGACGATTCCTCCGGGCGCGTCGGCGGCGGAAGCCTTCGACGTCAGCTACTCGGTGGCGGACACGCCCGGCGGGACGTTCACCGTCGTGGCGGCCTCGCCGCTGGACGGTGTCGCGCGCTCGATCGCGACGCTGAAGGGGAGCTTGATGGTCGGCCTGCCCCTCGTCGTCGCCCTCGTCGGCCTGGTGACCTGGATCGTGGTGGGGCGGGCCCTCCACCCGGTCGAGGCCATGCGCGCCGAGGTCGAGGCCATCAGCGCCGGAACCCTCCATCGCCGGGTCCCGGAACCCACGACGGACGACGAGGTCGGCCGCCTCGCCCGGACGATGAACGCGATGCTCGGCCGGCTCGAACATTCGTCGGTTGCGCAACGCCAGTTCGTCGCTGACGCATCGCACGAGTTGCGCAGCCCGGTGGCCGCGATCCGCACTGGGCTCGAGGTCGCGCTCATCGACCCCGCGGCCGCCGACTGGCCCGCGGTTGCCGGCGCCGCACTGGTCGAGGAGGGGCGGCTCGAGGCGCTGGTCGCCGACCTTCTGTTGCTGGCGTCGATCGACGAGCAGGCCAACGGCACCGCCGCGACCACCATCGTCGACGTCGCCGCGGTCGTGGCCGCCGAGGCGGCGCGCTCGCGGGCCGTGCCCGTCACGGTCACGGCGAACACACCGGTGACGGTCCCAGGCCAACGCGACCATCTCGTCCGCCTGGTGGCCAACCTCCTCGACAACGCATGCCGGTACGCGCGCACGACGGTGGCGATATCCGTGTCGCGGCGGGACGGCAGCGTTCGCATCGCCGTCGACGACGACGGGCCCGGCATCCCGGTCGAGGACCGCGAGCGGGTGTTCGAGCGATTCACGCGCCTCGACTCGTCGCGTGCCCGCAACGGCGCGGGTGGCGCCGGCCTCGGGCTCGCGCTCGGCAAGGCGATCGTCGACCGCCATGGCGGGAAGATCACGGTCGACGACGCTCCGATCGGGGGGGCCAGGCTGCTGGTGGTCCTTCCGGGCTGATCCGGACGAGCCATACCGAAGACCACCCGATCGCGTCATTGTCGCCGCCCGCCTGATGGGGCACCCTCCTCTCGAGAGGGGTGAAGGTCACGCCGTAGTTCCTGGGGCCGCCCCTCGGCTAGCTCAGCACGAGTCGCGTGCGGAAGGCGCGGTCGGCGTCCGGGAAGTCGGTGCGGGTGTGCGCACCTCGGCTCTCCTCGCGGACGGTGGCGGCCGCGATGACCGCCCGGGCCACCTCGACCAGGTTGCGCACTTCCCACGTGGCCGCGTCGTCGTGGCCGGCGGCCGCCGATCGGGCCACCGTGGCGACCACGTCGTCGGTGCGACCGAGCGACTCGGCCGAACGCAGCACACCCGAGCCCGATGTCATCGCCCGCTGGAGGCGCTCACGCAGCGCGTTGGGGGCCTCCGCCTCGCCGGGCTTGTGATCGAGCGCCGGCCGTTCGATGACTCGCCCGCCGACCGCGGCATCGCCGCCGAGCACCGCTCGCATCGCGCCGGTCGCCTCGGGTCCGTCCTTGCCCCGCTCGATGGCCTCGACCACGCGGGGAGCGAACACCATCCCGTCCAGCAACGAGTTGGACGCGAGCCGGTTGGCGCCGTGCACGCCGTTGCAGGCCGTCTCACCGGCCGCCCACAGCCCGGGCAGGGCCGACGCGCCATCGAGGTCGGTGATGATGCCGCCGCAGAAGTAGTGCGCCGCGGGCGCGATGGGCAGCCAGTCGCTGGCGGGGTCGAGGCCGACCTCTCGCAGCGCAGCGGCGATCGTCGGGAAGCGCTCGTCGAAGCGGTCGAGGCCGGTGGCGTCGAGCCACAGGTAGTCCATGCCCTGTTCGAGCATGCGTGCCGTCATCGCCCGCGACACCATGTCGCGCGGCAACAGTTCGTCGATGAACCGCTCGCCGTGCGCATCGCGCAACAGCGCGCCGTGGCCTCGCAACGCCTCGGACAACAAGGGGCGGGGCATGGCCGGGTGATGCAGCGCGGTCGGATGGAACTGCACGAACTCGACGTCGGCCACCGCGACCGCGGCGCGCAACGCCATCGCCACGCCGTCCCCGGTCGCCTCCACCGGGTTCGTCGTCACCGAGAACAGCTGGCCCGCGCCGCCGGTGGCCAGCAACACATGGGTCGCGGCGACCTCGACCCGCTGACCGTCGCGATCGAGGGCGACGACACCTCGGCATCGTCCGTCCACCACGATGAGGTCGAGTGCGAACCACGACTCGTGCACGACCGCGGCCGTCGAGCGGGCCGCGTCCACGAGGGCCCGCTCGATCTCTACACCGGTCGCGGCCCCTCCGGCGTGCACCACGCGCGCGTGCGAGTGGCCGCCCTCGCGCGCGAGCTCGAAGCCGCCGTGCTCGTCGCGGTCGAAGATCGCGCCGAGGGCGATGAGCTCGTGCACCCGGCCTGGCCCTTCGTCGACCAGCACCCGCACGGCGTCGGCGTCACATAGTCCAGCCCCTGCGGCCAGCGTGTCGGCGAGGTGGAGGTCGGTGGAGTCGGGGTCGGCCCCGCCGAGCACCGCGGCCACCCCTCCTTGTGCCCACCTCGTCGTCGCCTGGTGCAGCTCGCCCTTGGTCAGCACTCCCACCCGCATGCCGTGCGTGTCGGCCGCCCGCACTGCGGCCGAGAGCCCGGCCACACCGCTGCCGAGCACGAGCAGATCGAGATCGGGCACGCTCAGGAGGCTAAGGCTTCGACCCCTTGCGCTGGCTCGACGGCGTGGTTGTGCGTGTCGAGGTTCGCGTCCGTCACGGTCGCGCGGTGGATCTTGGACTTCATCATCCGACGACGCATCAGCCGGGTGCTCCTTGCTCGGTGGGCGCCGCTTCACCGGAACCGGCTACGACGGTCGCCCCCTGGTTGTCGATAAGTCTGGCCCGTCCGAAACGGGCCGCCACCAGCAGACGGAGACTCCCCGCCAGCGGGTCGACCTCCTGCAGGGTGGCCGCGTCGACCACCTCGGCATAGTCGAGCTGCGCCAGTGGTTCGGCCTGCACGAGGTCGGCGATGAGCTCGCGCACACGCTTCGCGTCGCGTTCGCCCGCCGCGATCGCAGCCGCGCCCGCCACGAGCGACCAGTGCAGCACGGGCGCGGCCGCCCGTTCCTCAGGAGTGAGATACGCGTTACGACTCGACAGCGCGAGGCCGTCGGGCTCCCGCACCGTGGGACAACCGACCACTGCGACTGGGAACGAGAGGTCCGACGCCATGCGGCGCACGACGGCCAGCTGCTGCCAGTCCTTCTCCCCGAAGTACGCCGTACACGGACCCGCGATGTTGAACAGTTTGGCGACCACGGTCGCGACTCCCACGAAGTGGGTCGGCCGGGACGCCCCTTCCATCGGCGTCGACACGTCGGCCACGGCCACCGACGTGAGGATCGGCTGCGGATACATCTCCTCGACGCTCGGGTGCAGGACGACATCGACTCCGGCCGCCTCGGCCATCGCCAGGTCGGCGTCGAGATCGCGCGGATACGACGACAGGTCCTCGCTGGCACCGAACTGGAGCGGGTTCACGAAGATGGTCATCGCGGTGAGCGACTGCTCGGCGACGCTGCGGTCGATCAGCGATCGGTGCCCGGCGTGGAGGTAGCCCATGGTCGGGACGAGGCCCACCGACGCGCCACCGGCCCGCGCCACGTCGAGCGCGGCCCGGGTCTCGCCGATCGTCGTCAGGACTCGCACGCGAGCCTCCTCGCCTCGGCGGCGAGCGCCTCGTACGCAGGGCGCTCGTCGGGCTCGAGGGCCGCGAGATGGTGCTCGAGCGTGGCCGCGTCACCGCGGGCCGCCGGACCGGTCAGCGCGGTCGCCGGACCCAGTACGGCGACGTTGTCGAGCGTCGCTCGGGCCAGGTCGACGTACGCCTCGAACGGCACGCCGACCCGTGCCGCGATGCGCTCGACCTGAGCGAGCAGCGCGACGAGATGGTTGGCGGCGATCGACGCCGCCGCGTGGTACGCAGCCCGGTGCTCGTCGTCCACCGTGAACGATCGTCCCCGGAGCGACGCGACCACCTCGACCGCGAATCGATCCCCGGCAACCGCGAACCACGCCTTGTCCGCGAGCCGGCGGGCGCCCAACTCAGGATCGGGCAGCGACACCAGCGGATGCACCGACGCACGCCGAGCGTGAGGCGCGAGCACGTCGAGGCCCAACGAGCCCGCCATGTGGGCCACGACCGTGTCGGCCACCGGCTCGACCGCAGCCGCAACGTCGGCCACCGCGGCATCGGGCGTCGCGATCACCAGCAGATCGACACCACCCGCCGCGCCGCCCACGTCGTCGCCGCGCCCGAGCAATCCGTCGATTCGCCAGCCCGCGCGCTCGAGCGCCCGCGCCAGCGACTGCCCGGCCCGCCCGGCGCCGATGACGCGCAGAGTGTGCACCACGAGCCTCCCCCGTCGATCCGGCTCGGGTCCGGTCGGCACCGCACGCTATCGCCGTCACACCCGACCGCCGTCGGGCGGAGCTCTTCGACGACCGGGGTGCCGGTCGTCGTCCGGCGGGACCATGAACACGATGCCGTCCTCGTGGATCACGGCCCAGCCCTGCGATTTGAGGTCGTGATGATGCGTACACCACCTCCGCAGGTTGGCCAGCTCCGTGACGTGACACGAGGCCCACGGGTCGACGTGGTCGATCTCGGTGAAGGGGCTGGCGCACCCGGTGATCCCGCAATCAGGCTGCGTCGCCAGCAACGCAACCCGCTGCGCGGTGTTCGGACCTCGCTTGAGATTGACCGTGGTGCCCACCGCCGACCCGTTGCTGAGCACCAGATACAGCACGGACTCGCCGACCAGCCGGCGGGCCACCGACACCGGCACCGGTCCGAGGCCGGCGATCTCACACGTCTCCTCACCGACGACGGCCCCCCGCCGCAGCACTTCGAGATCGACCCGCACGATGCCGAGGAACGGCGGCGTCTTCGACCGCCCGTGCCGAGCCCTCGGTGCGGGCGCAGGCACGGGCACTGGCGGCGCGCCGAGCCATTCGGCGCAGATCTGTTCGAGCACGTCGATCATGTACGCCCCGCGCGGCTCGCGCCGGCCCTCGGCCCGAGCGGCTGCGAACAGTTCATCGGCGCGCTTCTCGACCGCGGCCTTGATGGTGGCCATCTGATCGGGGGTCGTCGCGCCGAAGAGTTTGTCGACCCCGTTGCGGTCGGCCCAAATGCGCAGGCTTCGATCCGCACGGTTCCGGCGGTACGTCTCCTCAGGATCTGGGTCGGCCGCCGCCTTGACCTTCGCACACTCGTCGCGCAGATCCTTGAGCGAGCCGCGTACGGCCGCGCCGAGCAAATTGGCCTCCGCCGTCGGATCGGCGGCCGCGGCGTCGCTGACCGCGGCCGCCTGTTCCGGCGACAGCGATCCCGACCGTGCGGCCTCGTTCGTGGCCTCGAGTGCGGTGGGCCGACTCGCTGTCTCCAACGCGTCACGCGCCCGACCCACCGACGTGCCCATCGTTCTGGCCAAGTGCTCTTCGGCGGAGCGATCCCCGGCCCTGCGCCACTCACCCGTGTCGGCGATGCGCCTCGCGAGGAGCGCCTCCATCGTGGCGGCCGCGTTCTTCAGCACCGTCACGTCGGCGAGCATGCGCTGGGCGTCGTTGAGAGCGAGCGCACCGGGCGCGAGCGCGCGCGACGCCGCCGTCACACGCTCACGGATGTCGGCGATCTCGAGTAGACCGACCACGGCTCAAGCCCTCCCCGGGCGCGGGGCACACGTCGAACGAATCGAGGGTGCCACCACCCGAGCGGGCTGGCTCCGATCCCGACCGCCTCCCACGGCAACTGAGGACGTCGGTGCAAATATGATAGAGACCCGAACGTACGCGCGCAACCCTAATTTTCGGATGAGCGGTAGCCCTACGGAGCGACGAGGCCGTCGCAGTACCGAGCGGTTAGAGCACTCCTAAAAGGGTCACCCGGCCGTCGGCCGCCTCGAGCAGATCATCGGGGACGAGCTCGGGTGCGAGGTCCCGCAGCGGGGCGAGCACGAACCGGCGTTGGCGCATGCGCGGATGAGGGATCTCGAGATCGGGCTCGCCCACCGTGACGCCATCGATCCACAGGATGTCGATGTCGAGCGGTCGTGGCCCCCACCGCTCGCCGCGCACACGGCCGGCGGCCGACTCGAGGCGATGGCAGATGCCGAGGAGCGCCCGGGGCGACAGCGCGGTGTCGATCTCCACCACGAGGTTGAGGTACTGGCCCTGCCCGGACGGCCCGCCCATCGGTTCGGTCTCGTACACCGGCGAGACGGCGACGACGCCGGGCAACGAGTCGACGGCCTCGCGCAGCAAGCGTCGCCGGTCGCCGAGGTTGGAGCCGAGACCGAGGAAAGCTCGGCTCATTCGACGGGGCGGGACCGGGTGATCCGCACACCCGCGGTGCGGAGCTGCTGCGGCACGGGCGGGCGGAGCTTGCGTACCGCGACGGTGACCGACGTGACGCGCTCGTCGGCGAGCACGACCTCGGCCAGCCGCCCGGCGAGCCGTTCGAGCAACGCGAAGCGTTCGGTGGTCACGGCCCGGTCCACGAGCGCGCAGAGCACGCCGTAGTCGAGGGTGTCGTCGAGGTCGTCGGAGGTCGTCGCCGCCGAGAGATCCAGCACCACGTCGAGGTCGACCTCGATGGGCTGGGCCCGCTCGCGTTCCTCGGGCAAGACCCCGCAGATGCCGAGGGCGACAAGCCCTCGGAGTTCGATCGTGTCGGTCAACGGGGCTTCGGGAGCGCCGCGGCGACGGCCACGAGCTGACGACCGATCGGTCCCATCTGACGGTGAACGATCTGCTCGACGATGGAGATCGCCTGCGGCCCGCTCGTCACCGTGCCCGCCCACAGTAGGTAGCCGCCCACGAGCCCGGAGATGCGGTCGCCCAGCTCGTCTTGGTGGAGCAGGATCTTCGCCCCCTCGTTGAGCAGCTCGCGCAGCTCGGGGAACAGGTTGGCGACGATCGTTTGAGGATCGTCGTGGAGACCGAACGGGCGATGCCGCCACACGACGCCGAGCTCGTCGTAGTTGTGGAGGTTGTGGGGCGACGGGATGAGCGAGATCACACACGTGAACCCTTGCTCACGGATCCAGATGATCTCCTCCTGACGGCGCACGCGGCGGTGGTTGCCGCCGTAGCCGCCCGGCCGCTCGCACACGGCGAGGTGGTCCTTGATGATCCACGCGAAGTTGCGCGGCTGTATGCCCTGGGCCCACTTGCCCTTCATGCTCGGGCTCACGCGCCGGCCCCCGCGTGCTCCAACTCGAGCGCGACCACCCGCGCCGCAACCACGGTGGGGGCAACGTCGTGGACTCGCACCATTCGTGCCCCCCGATGGATGGCCCACACCGCGGTGGCGAGCGAGCCTTCGAGCCGGTCGTCGGCGGGCGTGCCGCCGGCGATGGCGCCGAGGAACGACTTGCGACTGGTGCCGACCACGACCGGGAACCCGGTGGCGACCAGTGCGTCCAGGTGGCGGAGGAGCGACAGGTTGTGCGCGGCCGTCTTGCCGAACCCGATCCCCGGGTCGATCCACACCTCGACCACGCCCTCGGCCACGGCCTGCTGCGCGCGGCCCACCAGGTACTGGCAGACCTCCGTGACCACGTCGGCGTAGCGCGGCTCGGCTTGCATCGTGGACGGTTCGCCCTGCATGTGCATGGCGACCCATCCGGCCCCGGTGGCCGCGGCGACCTCGTGCAACGAGGCCGACACGTCGTTGATCAGCGTTGCCCCCGCAGCGACGGCCGCCTCCGCGACCGACGCGTGCCGCGTGTCGACCGATACCCGCACGTGGGGCGCGAGCGCGGCGATCACCGGGGTGATTCGGCCGATCTCCTCGTCCTCGGCGACGGGTGCGGCGCCGGGACGGGTCGACTCGCCCCCGACGTCGACGATGTCGGCTCCCTCGTCGACGAGGCGCAGGCCATGGGCGATGGCGGCGGCCGAGTCGAGGAAGCGGCCGCCGTCGGAAAACGAGTCGGGGGTGACGTTCAGGACCCCCATGACCAGCGGCATCATCGTCTGTCAAGGCTAGCGGGGGTCGACGCCCCTCCCGGCGACCCTCCGACCAGCGCCGAGACCAGCGCGCGCCCGTCGCGACCCGTGCAGTTATCGCCCGTGGATGAAGCGCATCGCTTCTTCGCGGGTGGCGACGTTGTCGCGGAAAAGGCCGCGCACGGCCGAGGTGATCGTGGTCGCGCCCGGCTTGCGGACCCCGCGCATCGACATGCACAGGTGCTCCGCCTCTATCACCACCATCACCCCCCGTGGTTCGAGGGTGCGCTCGATCTCGTCGGCGATCTGGGTCGTGAGACGCTCCTGCACCTGCGGCCGGCGGGCGTACGCCTCCACGAGGCGGGCCAGCTTCGACAACCCGGTGATGCGGCCGTCGGCGTTCGGGATGTACGCCACGTGGGCTTTCCCGATGAAGGGAACGAGGTGGTGCTCGCACATCGAATAGCAGTCGATGTCCTTGACCAGCACCATCTCGTCGTGGTCGGCCTCGAACAGCACGCCGAGGTGGTGATCCGGGGTCTCGCGCAGCCCGGAGAAGATCTCCTCGTACATCCGGGCGACCCGGGACGGGGTGTCGACCAGACCGTTGCGGTCCGGGTCCTCGCCGATCGCTTCGAGGATCTCGCGCACGGCGCGCTCGATGCGGCGCTTGTCGACCGGCTCCCCGTTGGGTTGCGGCTCGATCCGGCGGATCGGATCGGTCATGCCGATGCCCCCGGGCGGGGGGCGCGCCGCAGGCCCCGACCCATGAGCCGGCGGGCCAGCCCGGGCTTGCGGGGCGACGCCTCGACCACACCCGCCGGTGTCCGTTCGTCGGCTCGGGGGCGCACCGGCGCGGGCGTCAGGGGCATCGAGGGCGCATCGGTGTCGCCGTCGCCGTCCTTGCCGGTCCACGTGGCCAAGCCCTCGAACAGCTTGCGCAGCTCGGGCTCTTCGAGCGTTTCCTTCGCGACGAGCGCGTCGGCGAGCTGGTCGAGCGTGGCCCGGTGCAGCGTGAGCACCTCGAGCGCCTCGGCGTGGGCCTCGTCGATGAGACGGCGGACCTCACCGTCTATCAGGGTGGCGACGTTGTCGGAGTAGTTCGGCTCGTGGCCGTAGTCGCGCCCGAGGAACACCTCGCCGTCCTTGCGACCGAGCTGTTGCGGGCCGAGCGAGTCGCTCATGCCGTACTCGGTGACCATCGCCCGGGCGATGTGCGTCGCCCGCTCGATGTCGTTCGCCGCGCCCGTGGTGGGATCGCCGAAGATGATCTCCTCCGCCGTGCGCCCGCCCAACAGCATCGCCAACTCGTCGCGCAGCTCCGAACGGGTCTGCATGTACTTGTCCTCGACCGGCAACGCGAGCGTCCATCCGAGCGCCCGGCCCCGGGCGATGATCGAGACCTTGTGGATCGGGTCGGTGTTGGGCAGGACGTGCCCGACGAGGGCGTGCCCGGCCTCGTGGTACGCGATGACCCGCTTCTCGCGGTCGGACATCACCCGGCTCTTGCGCTCGGGGCCGGCGATCACCCGGTCGATCGCGTCCTCCATCTCCTCCATCGCGACGCGGGTCTTGTTGCGGCGGGCCGTGAGGAGGGCGGCTTCGTTCATCAGGTTGGCGAGATCGGCGCCGGTGAACCCGGGCGTGCGCCGGGCCAGCACGTCGAGCTGCACGTCGTGGTCGAGGGGCTTGCCCTTGGCGTGGACGTTGAGGATCGCCTTGCGGCCTTCGAGGTCGGGGCGGTCGACGACGATCTGGCGGTCGAAGCGCCCGGGCCGCAGGAGCGCGGGGTCGAGGATGTCGGGGCGGTTGGTGGCGGCGATGAGGATCACGCCCGCCTTCACGTCGAAGCCGTCCATCTCGACGAGGAGCTGGTTGAGGGTCTGCTCGCGCTCGTCGTGGCCACCGCCGAGCCCGGCGCCGCGGTGGCGGCCGACCGCGTCGATCTCGTCGACGAAGACGATGGCCGGCGCCGCCGTCTTGGCTTGCTCGAACAGATCTCGGACCCGGCTGGCGCCGACGCCGACGAACATCTCGACGAAGTCGGAACCCGAGATGGAGAAGAAGGGCACACCGGCCTCGCCGGCGACCGCCCGCGCCAGGAGCGTCTTGCCCGTGCCCGGCGGCCCGTAGAGGAGCACGCCCTTCGGGATCTTGGCCCCGATGGCCTGGAAGCGGGCCGGGTTCTCGAGGAACTCCTTGATCTCCTGCAGCTCCTCCACGGCTTCGTCGCAGCCCGCGACGTCGGCGAACGTGACCTTGGGCTCGTCCTTGTTGACCTGCTTCGCCTTCGACTTGCCGAACTGGAGCACGCGGCTCCCGCCCTGCATCGAGTTCATCAGGACGAGGAACAGGATGAAGAGGAGCGCGATCGGCAGCAGGTTGAACAGCAGCGAGAGCCAGATCGACTCTCGTTGCTCGTCGACCTTCACGTGCACATCGGAGTCGGTGAGCTCGGTCGTCAGCTCGTCGCCGTACTCCTCGGGGAAGCTGACGACGTACTTCTCGCCGTTCTCCAGCTCCCCTACCACCCGGTGATCCCGGTCCTTGATGGTGGCGGTGTCGACCTTGTCGTCACGGACCAACTGCTCGAACTCGTCGAGACCGAGCTTCTGGGCCGACGGTGAGCGGCGCAGCCAACCACCCAGGATCACGAGGACGAGCAGCGCCAGCGCGACGTAAATGAGGAGGGGACGTGCGAGTTTCTTCTTCACGGTCCGGCCAAGGCTAACGGTCCGATGACCGCGTAGGCTCCTCGAAGATGCCGTCCAGTGTGCATTCAGCCACGGTCCGCGTGGCCAGAAGCACGTGCGACGGCATCGCCGTCGTGGCCTATTCGATGTAGGCGCAGAGGTACGGCAGGTTGCGGTAGCGCTCGGCGACGTCGAGGCCGTAGCCGACCACGAACGCGGGCGGGATCACGAAGCCGATGTAGCGGAGGTCGGGATCGTCGCGCTGGCGGCCTTCGCGGACCAGCAACGCGCACACCTCGAGGCTGGCGGGGTTGCGGGCGAGCAGGTTCTTGCGGAGGTAGTTGAGGGTCAGACCGCTGTCGACGATGTCCTCGACGAGCAGGACATGCCGATCGGACAGATCGAGGTCGAGGTCCTTGACGATCCGCACCACACCGCTGGTCTTCGTCGCGCTGCCGTACGACGCCACCGCCATGAAGTCGAACTCGACGGGGAGCGAGATCTCCCGCGCGAGGTCGCTCATGAACATGAAGGCGCCCTTCAACACACCGACGAGCAACGGCGCCCGCCCGCCGTAGTCGGCCGAGATCTCCTTGCCCAGCGCCGCGATCCGCTCGCGCAGCTGCTCCTCGCTCACGACGACGTCGCCCAGCTGAGGATCGTCGTGCACCGCGTCGCTCATGGCGACAAGGTAGCCCCGAGAGCGGAGCCGTCCGCCAGACTGCGAAGCGTGCAGATCGACTTCTCGGGCCACGTCGCGCTGGTCACCGGCGCGTCCCGCGGCATCGGCCGCGCCGTCGCGACGCGGTTGGCCGACAATGGCGCGCGAGTGGTCGTGCACTACAACACGAATGCCGAGGCCGCGGCTGCGGTCGTCGCGTCGCTGCCGGGCGACGACCACTTCCACGTGGCGGCCGACCTCGGCGACCCATCGGCGGTGGCCGCGATGGTGGACGTCGTCATCGAGCGGACCGGCCAGGTCGACATCCTCGTGAACAACGCGGCCCTGTACGTCGAGCACCCGATCGCCGAGGTCTCCTACGACGAGTGGGTAGCGGCGTGGCGCACGACCATCGACACCAACCTGATCGGCACCGCGAACGTCACGTTCTGCGTCGCGCAGCACATGATCGCCCGCGGTGCCGGCCGGATCGTGAACGTGTCGTCGCGTGGTGCGTTCCGGGGCGAACCCCTCTTTCCTGCGTACGGAGCGAGCAAGGCCGGCCTCAACAGCATGGGCCAGTCGCTCGCGGTGGCACTCGCGCCGTACGGCATCGGGGTCGCGACGGTGGCCCCTGGCTTCGTCGAGACGGACATGGCGGCGCCGTTGCTCGACGGCCCCGACGGCGACCGCATTCGGGCGCAAAGTCCGTTCGGGCGGGCGGCCACTCCCGACGAGGTGGCCGCGGTCGTGGTATTCCTCGCGTCGCCGGAGGCGATCTTCACCAGCGGGACGATCGTCGACGTGAACGGCGCGTCGTATCTCAGGCCTTGAGCACGAGCCGTCCGCCGTGGCGTTCGACTCTTCGACCGTCCCCGATGTCGGTGCCGCGCGCCTCGAGCCGAGCGACCGCCAGCACGCGCTCGACGGTGGCCGCATCCGGTGGGTGCAGTTCGTCCCCGGCGCGGAGCCAACGGCGGATCGCGGCGCGTGCGAGTGACACCGGCGCCGCCGCAAGGGCACGCGCGTCGGTCGGATCCAAGGCGTCCGCCAGCGACGAGATGAGCTCGGCGTCCGCGCCGAGGAGCGCGGCTTGGCGGGCGAGGAGGGGCACGACGTCGCGCGCCGCGATGTCGTCGAGAAGGGGCAGGAGCTCGTGACGGACGCGGTTGCGCCGGAAGGCCGGATCGTCGTTCGAAGGGTCGAACACGGGGGTCAGGTCGAGCGCCGTACAGAGCGCCCGCGTCTCCTCCCGTCGCAGCGCGAGCAACGGCCGGCGGCCGTCGGCCCGCATGCCGCTCATCCCTTCGAGCCCCGCGCCCCTGAGCAGGTTCAGGAGGACGGTCTCGGCTTGGTCGTCCGCGGTGTGACCAGTGAGGACGTCACGAGGCAGGACGGCGTACCTGGCGGCGCGGGCGCGGGCCTCGAGGTTCGGGCCGGCCGCCACAACGGCGCGCCGCGCCTCGAAGTGGGCACCGAAGCGGGCCGCCGCGGCCGCGACCACCGCAGCCTCGCCGGCCGAACCGGTGCGCAGGCCGTGGTCGACGTGCACGGCCGTGACCAAACATCCGGCCGTGGTCGCCAGCGCCAGCAGGGCCAGCGAGTCCGGTCCGCCCGACACCCCGCACGTCACGGCGGTGCCCGGCGGCGGAAAACAACACCGCCCCAGGAGGGGCCCGAGCGCGTCAGTCACGAGGGGGGCGGCGCCGCGTGTCTCGCCCCGGGGGCGGTCGCAGCGCGGCGAGCAGGTCGCTCACCGAGTCGACGCCCAGGCGGCGAGCACACCGGCGCAACGTCGCATACACGCTCGAGCGGCTGACGCCGAGGGCGGAGGCCGCGTCGCTCACCGACTGGGTGGCGACGGTCTCGACCGTCCGCCGCTGCGTGTCGGTGAGCCGATCGAGCGCGCCCAGTACCGCGTCGCGCCGCAGGCGCGCCGGCGAGATCTGCGGGCGCTCGAGCGCGGTGAGTCGGGGCCGGCGTCCCGCGGGTTCGGCCGGCAGGACCGCACCGGTTCCCCCCTTCTCGAGGCGAGCCAACTGTTCGAGAGCGCGTTTGCGAGCCCGTTGCCGCTGCACCGCCTCGGGCTCGTTCAACGCGGACTCGACCGCGCCGACCAACTCGTCGATCTTGAAGGGCTTGGTGAGCCACCGGACCGCACCCTCGATTCCACCCCGGGCCTCGGCCTGCGGCTCGTGCAGCGCGGTGAGCATGAGGACGGGCACCGACCGGACATCGGTTTGGGCGTGCTCTTTCAGCCGGGTCAGCACGGTCCAGCCGTCGAGCACCGGCATCATCACGTCGAGGACGATGAGGTCGGGCAGATGGGCCGGCTCCGTCTCGCTCAGCATCCGCAACGCGGTGACGCCGTCCTCGGCGAGCACGGTCGCGTGACCGGCGTGCTCGAGGATTCTCTGCATGAGCTCACGCAGGTCGGGCTCGTCGTCGACGACGAGGATCGTGGCGATGGCGGACGCCTATCCGGTCGCAGCCGCCAGGCCTGGCGCGGCGCGACCGCCGACGCGCTCGATCCAACGGTCCGGGGCCCGGATCTCGGCCAGGGTGGGGAGCGACTCGGGACCGTCGAAGGCCCGCAGCAACAGCGACGGACCGCCAACGACCTCGACGGCGGCGATGAAACGCTCGCCTTGCTCGTACTGGTTCATCTTGGCCTCGAGCCCCACAAGCCGCTGTAACACGCGTGCCGCGGGGCTGAGGTTGTGGCGGCGTTGGCGCAGCACCCGGCTGAAGCGGGCGGAGTTGGGGATCCGGTCGGCGCCGGCCCGGTCCATGGTCACGTCGCCGTGGCCCTCGAGCAGGCTCATCAAGCCACTGACTTGCTGGAGGACCTCCTGTTGCTCGGGCGTGGCGAGCAGCGCGAGCAGCCCGCCGTCATCGAGAGGGTTCTGGCCTCCGCGCACGCCGTCGAGCAGCCGCCGGAGCGCGTAGAGGAATCGCTTCGGGTCGGGGTCGACGGCGTCGAGGGTCTTGTCGACGAGGCTGAGGAAGTAGGGCCGCAGCCAGGGAATGCCGGTGAACTGGACACGATGCGTCACTTCGTGCAGCGCCAGCCACAGACGGAACTCCCGGGGCGGGAAGGCGAAGCGCTTCTCGAGCGCGAGCACGTTCGGACCCACGTAGTAGACGAGGTCCTGGTCGTGCGGGCCTTCCTCCTCGACGATCAGCATGTCGTATTGGCCGAGCACCCTCGTGCTCATCCATCCGAGCAGTGCCCCGAGTTCGGCGCCGGTGGCACGGCGGGTGAGCGCGCCGAACGCGTTCGGCAGCCCCGTCGTCCCGTCGCGGGGCTGAAGCATCCGGTCGAGCCGGTCCGTGAGCGGCCTGAGGAGTCGTTGGAACGAAGCGATGTTGGCCTGCACCCAGCCGGCGCGATCGGTGACGCGCGCTCGGGCCGGACCGGCCAGTGACCGCAGCCCCGTCTCTTGGGCGACGAGCTCCTCGGCCTCGGCCGTGAGCTCGTCGAAGTCGGGCTCGAGCGACGCGTAGTGATACGACTCGGCGAACGGCTCTCGTCCGGCGACACGTATCGCGATCCGCTCGGCCAGCTCCCAGTCGATGGGCGTCACTGCGTGGCCGCCCTACCGCCTCGGGTACTTGGGGCGCACGACTCGCATCACATACCCGGCCACGACGGCGAGCACGATCGGTATCGCCCCGAGGAACAGGAACACGCCGATCCAGTAGTGCCAGACCCGGGCCAGAACCATGGCTGCCACCCTACTGGGCCCTTACGACCACTCATGGTGCATCGACCGGCGATATGGCCTTCAGTGCACCCGCCACAGGCGGGCGCCAAATGACTCGCCTCGGCCCTCTGGTTCCGAGGCGAAAACTCAGTGCGGCGGCATCGCCTCGTGCTCGATGGCGTCGGCGATCCGTTGGCGCAGGGCCTCTGGGACCTGATCCGAGCATTTGCGGGCGATCACGATCCGCAACTCCGCCTCGAAGTCGAAGGCCTCGTAGCACGGCGGGCAGTCGTCGAGGTGCTCCTCGATGCGCTGGCGGATGTCCGGGGTCAGCTCGCCGTGGAGGAAGTGGTACAGCTCGTGAAGCACGTCGTCGCAAGGGTCGTGTTCGCCAGCGTGTTCAGCCATCACTCACCACTCGCAAGTCGTGCCGTCCCGTCGGGGGTTGTCGTGGACGCTGCGTCGTCGCCTCCCGTTACGAGGCCCCGACCGACAGCAAAGTCGTACAACCGCTTCTGCAACGCCTTTCTTCCACGATGCAGCCGGCTCATGACGGTGCCGATGGGGATGTCGAGGATCTCGGCGATCTCCTTGTACGAGAACCCCTCGATGTCGGCCAGCAAGACGGCCATGCGGAACTGTTCCGGCAAGGCTTCGACCGCGGCCTTGACCTCGGAGTCGGCCCAGAGATTGAGCAGCTCGTCCTCCGCGCTGCGACCCCGCATGCTCGCTTCGAGCGTGCCCAGGCGACGGTAGAGGTACAGGTCCTCCACGTCGTCGAACTGGCTCTCCTCGGGCCGACGGCCCTTGGCCCGGTAGCTGTTGATGAACGTGTTGGTGAGGATGCGGTACAGCCAGGCCTTCAGGTTGGTGCCCTCTTCGAACCCGCCGAAGCCCCGGTAGGCGCGGAGGTACGTCTCCTGCACGAGGTCCTCGGCGTCGGGCGGGCTTCGCGTCATGCGCAGGGCCGCCGAGTACAGCGATCCCATCAAGGGCATCGCCTGGTCGGCGAACGTCGCCTGGTCGGCCATCGCGATCACGCTACACAGGCGGTCTCATCCGACCTCACGCGGGGTACGGTCCCGGCCGATGAGCGAGTTCCTCACCGACATCCAGACACTGCGCGAACGCGCCCGAGCCAAGATCGAAGAGGGTCCGATCACCGACGCGTACACGGCGGACCGCGAGCGGGTGATCGACATCCTCAACGAATCCTTCGCCACCGAGATCGTGTGTTGGCTCCGCTACAAGCGCCATTACTTCACGGCCCAAGGCATCAACGCCCAGACGGTGGCGGCCGAGTTCCTCCAGCACGCGAACGAGGAGGCGGGCCACGCCGATCAGCTGGCCATGCGCATCACCCAGTTGCGGGGCGAGCCCAACTTCAATCCGGACGGTCTCACGTCCCGCAGCCACGCCGAGTACGTCGAGGGCGACGGCCTCGAGGACATGATCAGGGAGGACCTGGTGGCCGAGCGGATCGCCATCGAGTCCTACAGCGAGATCATCCGCTGGCTCGGCGACAACGACCCGACCACGCGCAACATCTACGAGAGCATCCTCGCCGTCGAGGAGGAGCATGCCGACGACCTCCTCAGCCTCCTCCGCGATCTGACCTGACGTTGTATTTCAGTACCTTCGGTTGACATCGATCGACCCTACGGTGTATGAAACAACACGAAACGTTGTCGTGTGAGCCGAAGGAGACCGACATGCCCAACCGAGTGCTGGCGACGGATCTGGCCAAGCAGAAGATCGTCCACGCCAAGAGCGTGATCGAGGGTCCGTTCCTCGACCAGATCCAAGCGTTGAAGGGCGACTTCACCGTGCTGAAAGACCCGAACCAGTGGGACGGCAACCTGGCCGACCGCTACCACGGCCTGATGACCGAGGCTGAGCAAGCGCTGCAGAAGGCGCAGACGAGCCTCGTCGAGTTCACCCAGAACATGGGGACGATCACCAACAACATCCTCATGGCCGGCGGCAACTAGCCCAACGGACCGTCGCACCACTTGCGGCAACGGCCATGCCGTACCCGCCCGGCTCCGAGTCGGTGACCTTCGACTACGGGTTGGCCGACGCCGCCGCGCAAGCGTGCACGCATGCGGCCACCTCGCTCCACCACGCCACTGGACGGCGGCACGATCTCGCGGCCGCCGCCCAGAGCCAGTGGAAGGGACCCTTCCGGGACCGCTTCGACGGTCAGCTCCACTCGATCGAGACCGCGGCCGGCGAACTCGAAGCCGACCTCCGCCGTCTCGCCGGCACCATCCGCAGCGCTGCCGAGGCGGCCCGGCTCGAGAACCAGCGGCGCAGCGGGCTGCGGGCGCAGTACCGCCACGACCATCCGGATGAGTTCGCACCAGTGGGGGTCGGACCGCGATGACGACGTCCTCCCGTTTCCATGACGTCGGTCCGCCCGGGCCTCCGCCGGCCGGCCGCGTCGGGCGGTACCGCCTCGAGGCCGAGCTCGGGTCGGGGGCGACGGGCACGGTCTGGCGGGCCCGGCTCGACCCAGGACCGGGACCGCCCGGACCTGTCGTCGCGCTCAAGCGGCTCCGCGCCGGCGGCGGCGTGCCCGGTGCCGACCTTCGCCACGAGGCGACCGTCCTGCTCGACCTCGATCACCCTCACATCGTGCGCGTCGTGGAGGTCGTCGCCGACGCCGACGGCGTCGCCCTTGCCATGCAGTACGCCCCTGGCGGGTCGCTCCTCGACCTGCTCGACGGTCGCGGCCACCTCCGGCCCGGCGAGGTGGTCGCCGTCGCAACTCCGATCGCCGAGGCGCTGGCCTCCGCGCACCGTCACGGCGTGATCCACGGCGACGTCACCGCGGCCAACGTCCTCTTCACCTCCGAGGGCGAGCCGCTGCTCTGCGACTTCGGCGTCGCCCGGTGGATCCGCGCGGCCGGCACGGGGCCGGCCGTCGGCACACCTGGGTACGCCGCGCCCGAGGTGGCCGCAGGCGCGCCGCCCACGGTCGCGGCCGACGTCTTCAGCCTCGGCGCGCTGTGCCACGAGGCGCTCACCGGGAGGCTCCCCGACGACGACCCCGGCGGCCGCGCCCTGCGAGGCCGGACCGGGATCCCCGACCCGTTGGCCGCGGTGATCGACCGCGCTCACGCGTCCGACCCGGGCCTGCGGTTCGCGTCCTGCGAGGACCTCGCCCGCGCGCTCAGGGCTGCGGTCTCGACTGAGGCTGTCGTGCTTCCGGTCGTCGCGCGACCCGCCGGTCCGTCCCTCACCGACTGGTCCGGTCCGGTGCGGCTCACCCGGACGTTCGGGCCCCGCCCGCCGGCCAGCCCGGAGCCCGGCTGTCACCGCCGGCGCGGCATCCTCGTCGCCCTCGCCGCCGCGGTCTTCTCCGTGGTCGCCGGGGCAGGTGTGGCGGCGGCGCTCCTCGGACCGGAGCGGACACCTGCTGCTCGCGGTCGCGCTGAGTCCCGGCTCGACCCCGCGCAGGTATCGGGTCGGACGTCCCGGTGACGTCGTGTTGCTCGGCGACTGGGACTGCAACGGCGTGGACACACCCGGCCTCTACCGCACGAGCACCGGTCGCATCCTGTACTTCGATGACTGGGACACCACTGGCGCCGGCCTACCGCCGTCGGCCACCGGCGCGGGCGATCCCGGCGGTGAGGCCTCGCTGTCCACGACCGACGACGGCTGCGACGCCATCACCGTCACCGCCCCCAACGTCTGACCCCTGATCGAAATCCCCCGTTCTGTACGTAGTTGTGGGGTCTATGGCCGGATAACTACCGACAGAACGAAACGGGGGGGACGGCCTAGCGGGCGAGTTGCACGAGGGCGACTTCGCCGCTGTTCACCAGGTAGCCGCGGCCGGGCACCATCGCCACCGGCGCTCGCCGAGGGAGGCCGACCCCGAGGATCTCGCCGTCGAGGTCGACGTCGGGCTGGAGCAGCACACCGAGCTTCGACCGGCGGATCTGGCGGGTCCAATGGCTGTAGGCCGCACGCAGCGCGTCGGACCGGCCGGCCACCACCAAGTGCAGGCCGCGTCGGGGGCTGGTGCTGAGGGTCGCGAGGACTCCACTCTCGTCGTCGATCCCCTCGGCGTCGTCGACCAGCACGAACACGGGGCTCCCCTCGTCGATCGTGCTCAGGACGCCTGGGAGCGTGCTGAGCGCGGACGGCACGATCACGTGATCGCCGGCATCCGAGCGTCGCAGCGGCGACCGGTCCCCCGCGACCACGATGCGGACCGCGGCCGGATGCGCTCGACCGACGACGGCGGCGATCGTCGCCAGGGCCGTGCTGCGCCCCGAGCGCGCCGGGCCGCAGACGAGCACGTGCTCGTGGTCGTAGACGACCAGCGCCGCGGGCGCCAAGTCGCGCTCGCCGAGGCCGACGGGCACGATCCATGGCCGATCGCCGAACGACGGGGGCGCGCCGAGGGCGTCCACCTCGACGTCCGCCGGCAGCGTCCCGATGACTGTCGGCCGCCGGGCCGGAGGCGTCGAGCCCGCCGACGCCGCGGCGCGGCTCACCGCCTCGCGCAGGGGCCCCGAAGGACGGGCGACGTGGATCACGTGACCGGACTCGACGTCGATGGCCCGGCCCGGCGGTAACGCGGGCACGGACTTGGACGGCAACCCGAACGTGCTGTATTCGAACGTGTCCGCCAGCCGGAACAACAACTTCGAGCGCACGGTCGCCGACAGGGCACCGGGCACGGCCCCGGCCCGGTCGGCGGTGATCACGCAGCTGATGCCCACCTCGGGCCCGTCGGCGAACACCCGGGTCAGGTCGTCGGTGGTGCCCATGCCGGCCACGTCGTCGTAGTCAGCCTTGAACGCGCCGTACCCGTCGAGCAGCAGCACGATCCGCGGCTCGGCTCGCTGCGCTGGGAGGTCGAGTTGCAGCCGCCGGTCCAACTCGCCGCGCAGGAACCGCACGAGTCGTTGTTGCCGCTCTCGTTCGGTGGCGCCGACCACCGCGCCGGTGTGCGGCAGCCCGCCGAGCGCGGTCAGGTCGCCGGCGCCGAAGTCCATGACGTACAGGTGCAGATCGTCGGGGCGACGTTCGGCCGCGAGCACGAGCGCGGTCGTGGCCAGCGCGGTGGTGGTGCCGCTGCCGACGATCCCGTACAGCATGAGGTTGCCGTCGGCCGGCCGCCAGCCCGCCGGGTACTGGGCCTGGGCGTCGGGATCGTCGGCCAACCCGATGGCGACGAGACCGGCGTCCGCCGGCGCGGGCACCGATTCGAGGGGCACGTCGAGCGGGAGGGGTTCCGGCCACGGGCGCCGAGGCGGCGCGGCGCCGGACGCCTCGAACGCGGCCGTGCACGCATCGACCAGCGTGGTGAGGTCCGTCGACTCATGGTGCTCGCCGATCGACGATTCCGCCCGAGTCGGCGTGGCCCGGGGGAAGGGCCCGAACCGGAACGGCGCCACGTCGACAGGCGCGACCGAGCTGCGATCGGCGGACGCGGTCGACAACGCCGTCTGGATGGCGACGACCTCGCCCGGCCCGAGCCGGACGTACGCCCGCCCGGCGCGCGACCGCGGAATGGCAGCCGCGTCGGCGATGCCGATGACATCGGTGGAGTCCGCGTTGTCCTGCACCCGCAACGCGATGCGCAGGTTGGTGTTGGCGCGAATGTTGTCGCTCACGGCGCCGGTCGGACGTTGCGTGGCGAGGACGAGGTGCACGCCAAGGCTGCGGCCCCGCTGCGCGATGCCCACGAGCGCGTCGACGAACTGCGGGAGCTCGGCCTTCAACGTCGCGAACTCGTCGATCACCACGAGCAGGCGCGGCAGGGGTACACGGCCGGTGCCTGCTCGGAGATAGTCGCCGAGGTCGTTGGCGCCCGTTTGTCGGAGAAGACGTTCGCGGTAGCGAAGCTCGGCCTCGAGGCAGCGCAACGCCCGCTCCGCCAGATGCTCATCGAGGTCGGTCACGAGGCCGACGGTGTGCGGCAGCCGGCCGCACTCGTCGAACGCGCTGCCGCCCTTGAAGTCGATCAGGACGAATGTGAGGTGATCGGGATCGACCGTCGCGGCGAGACCGGCGACGAGCGTCCGCAACAGCTCGCTCTTGCCCGAGCCGGTGGTGCCCGCCACGAGCCCGTGAGGCCCGTCGCGGACGAGGTCGATGGTGAAGACGTCGTCCTCGGTGACGCCGATGGGCGCGACCGGTGACGGGTCGGCACCCCCCGATCGCCACCGCTGGGCGATCGCGGCTGCGTCGACGTGGTCGACGCCGAGCAACGGCAACAGCCGGGCTCGGTCGGGCAGACCCGCGCCCGCGACTTCGAGTTCGGGGTCCTCGAACCGGGCGAGCGCGCGGGCGCACACGCGGGCGACGTCATCGGCCATTCCGCCGGCGAGGAACACATCGATGCGCTCCCCGGTCTGGGGCCGGTCGAGGACGGCCTCACCGTCGGGGCCGTGCAGCGTGATCACCGTCGTGCAGACGGCCGGGAGGCGATCGGCGGTGGACGCAAGGACGATGCCGGCGACGGGTCCGGCCGCGCCCCGCAGAAGCGTGCGCGCCGGCGCCCGGCGGCCTTCGGTGAGCGATTCGTCGTCGACGACTGCGAGCAGCGTGGGACCCGTCGGCGGCTCGTTCGGGCTGGACCGATCGGCGTCGTTGCGGCCGCTTGCCAGCAGCGCGTGGAGCATCGCCGTGCTCTGGTCGCGCTCGGCGCACAACAACCGGTTCCCGCCCCCCGCCTCGCGCGTGTGCGGCAGCCACTTGACCCAGTCCCACTCGAGCGCGACGTCGGGTCGCGTGAAGACGGCGAGGGCCAGGTCGGCCGGGCCATGGTGTACGGCCGCCTGGCAGACGAGGGCGCGGACAAGCGCGATCGACGCGGCGCGATCGCCCACGATGCCGACCACGCCGCCGGCCGAGAGATCTACGGGCACCGGCACTTCGGGGAGCGGACTCGCCGAAGCGAGCAGCGCGTTGATCTCCTCGGTGCGGTCGCCCGGGACGTCGACGGGCGGCTCCCAGGCCACGTCACCGAGGCCGGCCCGCAGACGGAGGAAGTCGGGATGCGCAGGCCGTCGCTCCCACAAGCGGACGCTCGGCAACGTGGCGCGGCGCACGATCTCGGCGAGATCGGGGGACGCCTCTTCTCGCCGGGCGCGCTCGGCCGCCACGCGATCACGGAGGGCCGACTCGAGCACCGCCATCTCGGAGCGGTACCGCTGCTGCTCGCGCCGTCCTGTCTTCTTGCCGTGCCGCCGGCTCTCGATCCACGTGCCGATGGCCATCACGGGACTGAGCGCGGCGAACAACAGGAACGTCGTGCTGTGGAAGAGGAACACCCCAGCGACGCCGAACGCCACTGGCGCGAGGATGGCGATCACGCTCAGCGGCATGCGGCTCGACGGTGGTCCCGGCGGCTCGGGCGCGCGGAGGTTGTCCGTCTCGGCCGAGGCCGCCGGACGGGGGGGACGGTTGAACGGCAGGGTGCCGGCGGCCGTGGCGTGGCGCAACGGATCGACGGCGAGGGGCCGGTCAGCGGCTCGGTTGCGCCGCACGACCGCTTGCACTGCGCCCATGCGCAGCACTGCTCCCTCCGGAACGTCCGTGGAGCCGTTGACGGCCCGGTCGCCGAGCCAGGTGCCGTTGTGAGAGCCGAGATCCCGGATCGCGATGCCGCCCGTCGGGGCGATCGTCAGCGCCGCATGACGAGCGCTGATGGTCTCGCTCGCGAGCAGCACGTCGCCCCCTGGCTCTCGGCCGACGAGCACTTCACCTGGGTGTAGGACGAAGCGGCGACCGGCGTCCACGCCGCCGACGACGTCGAGCACGAGGGCACCCTCGTCCGTCGGCGCCGGCCCGCTCGGACGAACTGGCGGCGGCGCGTCCGCAGCAAGTCGCACCACCGCGCCCTCGTAGAGGCCGCATTCCGCGAGGCCAAGATCGGTGTGGGCGACCCGACCGCCGATCAGCAGACCGGTCGCGCCCTGCTTGCCCGGGGCAAGGACGTCGAGCAGATCGCCCACGGTCGCGGTGGGGTTGTTCACCTGGACGTCGAGCTCGCGCCGGGCGCCGTCGTCGTCGAAGACGATCTGCATGGCACCGAAAGTCTCCCAGACCCGGCGAACGGGTCAGGCCAGGGCGACCACCAGCGCGGCCACGTCGATGCCGGCCTCGGCCGGGGTCGGCCAGCCATGGCCGGCGCCGGCGACGAGGACGACCCGGGCGCCGGGCCAGCGCGCGACGCGGTCGACTAAGCCGACGCGTGGGGCGAACGATCAGGCCGCCCCGTCCCGCACGCGCCGCGTGCTCGAGCGGCCGTCGCTGCGGGGCGCGGGCCTCACGAGTTACAGCATCTACCTCTGGCCCTACCCGCTGCTGGTGTGGATGGTACGCACGACCGGGCTCGCGGCCCACGGCCCCGACCACCACCCTGATCGCGATTGCATCGACCTGGTACGGCTCGTCGAACGACCCTTCATTCGCGACCGGGCCGTCAGGTCACGGCCGCCCACGACCGCTGTGACGCCGGTAAGCAGTCCAGAACCGGTCCTGGTAGGAGTCGCAGGCGGTCCGCCACTCGTCCTCGCCGAGAGTCCATCCCACGTCGACGTCGGCGATCGGCAGCCGGGCTAATTGCGCGTCGAGCCAGTTCATTCGTTCGTAGACGCCGACGCGCTCTGATGGTCGCCGTAGCGCGTGGCCCCGCGCCGTCAGCGTGAAACGCCGGGCGACGACCTCCACGAGGCCGGCGCCGACGAGTCGGTGAACCGCCCCGTCGATCTCGTCACGGCCGAGCACCGCGTGGTTGATGATGTCGCCGGCCGCGATGACCTGTCCGAGATCCGCGCCCGCGTCGGCGGACTCGGCCCAGGCGACCGCCTCGAAGAACCATGCGTCGCTCCAACACCAGCCCGATGCCACGGCCGCATCATTGCGCGGTCTCGACCAGCCGCCCGGGCGTGCCGCCGTCGCGGCGTCAGACACGGGACGCCGTGCTCGGCACGATGTCGGATGGCCCACCGCCACGCCCGCCACGCCCTCGACCTCGACGCCCCCGCTCTGTTGACCTGACGACTGGCAGCTGCCGGTCAACCGGCAGCGCTGAGGCGGCATTCGTGCGTGGGCGGGCCAGTGGCGAACCGCTCGACGAGACGAGCGAAGCGCTCCTGCTGCTCCTGCCACGTGACTCCGAGGTCGCCGATGCACTCGTCACCCGCTTGCACCATCTGCTGATGCGACCAGACGCACGAATGCTGGCTCGGGAACACCGACACCCGCACGTCATCGGACAGCGCGATCTTCTCGCCGCCGGCGACGCAGATCACCTGATCGAGGGGCACTCCGGATGAGGTCGTTGCCGTCCAGACCTCAACCGAGACGCTCATGGTCGGTGTGGAACCCACGCTCGTCGAGCCGTTGCGCCGGCCGGCATGGCAGTCTGACGCCGCCTGTCGTGTGAGCACTCGGAGGTCAACTGGTCGCCGCCGCCTCCTCAGGTTGCCGCGTGGGCGAGGTCCATCTCCCACCACAAGAAGTTCCTCGACTGGTCGAGGATCTGTTGACGGTGCTCGACATACGGCACGTGGCACGTCTCGTTCCAGGACTCGAGGAACGCGTCGAGCCCCTGAGCCTTCGCCGCGTTGATCGTGTTCACCGCCCACTGATACGGCACGCGCGGGTCGGTCATGCAGTGGAAGTCGAGGGCCGGGGCGTCGCCGGGCGAGATGGTGCCGACGACGAGCTGCGCACCCGCGAGCGCCACCGCCGCTCGCACGCTCGCCGACGGGTCTTCGGAGGACGAATAGCCCACATTCAGCGCGGTGATCGCACCAGCAGACGAGCCGCCGATGGCGATGCGGATCGGGTCGATGCCGTATGTCGCAGCATTGGTCCGCAGGAAACGCACCGCGGTCTGCGCATCAGCCGCGGCCTCCTGAATCGCTGCGACGCAATTCGAGAGGGATCCCGTGCAGCCCGGTGACTCGAGCCGATAGTCGATCGAGACGTTCAAATATCCCTCCTTGGAGAACGTCGTCGCTTCATCGACGAGCTCGGGCGACGTCTTACTGCCACAACAGAACGAGCCGCCATGGACCCACACGATCGCGGGCCGACTGGTGACCGTGTCGCCCGTGGGCTGGTACATGTCCAGCTGCAAGGTGATCGTCTGGTGCTCCAGGTTGACCGCGCTGCCGTAGGTGAGGTTGCTCGTCACCGTGACAGCGTTGAAGATCGGGTCGCGGTAGCGCAGCGGCGCGTCGCCGGGCGGGATGATGTTCGGCCAGTCGCATCCGGCGGCCACGATCACCAGCACGGCGACGATGGACAGCAAGAGGCGGTGACGCATCACGCGATGCTCAGTCTCGACCGGCTCGCAGTCAAGTCAAGGTCGCTTCGGTTGATGGTGTCCATCGTGACGACGCGGCTTGAGTCGCGCGTGCGGATGGTGCCGAGGTCGAGCGTGCTAGTCCGCGGCTTCGAACGTCGTGCGCCACACCCAGGCACCTTCGAGAGCCCGAGAAGGGAATCGAACCCTTGACCTGCTCATTACGAGTGAGCTGCTCTGCCGACTGAGCTACCCGGGCGGGGGATGCCGACGGTAGCGAGCGCGCCAGCGGCGAGACAACCGAGCTTCGCGGGTGCACGTACGACGAATCTCGGCGTCCTGGCGTTCGGATGCGACGTGGGGCGTCGCTCTGCTACGCCAGAACGCAGAGGTTGCGCGGCGCCATCGCGGCTACAGCGGTGGGAAGCGGAGGAACAGGCTCTGGAGGAGCAGGGCTTCGTTGGGGTTGCGGACGATCATCTCCGCCGCGTGGTGGATCGCGGTGATGGCGTCGATGAGCGGGCGGGGTGACGTCGACGTGGCCAGCTCGTCGCGGAAGCGGCCGGCGAGAGTGGCGAGGCCGAAGCGCAGCTCGTCGGCGCGGTGGCGGCGGACCTCGCGCTTTTGGCGGTCGACGAGCTCACGCCGGCCCGAGCCGCGCTCGCCGTAGCGGGTGACCCGGTCGTCGAGCTCGGCGACCTCGCGAGCGTGACGCTCGTCGAGGGGCGCCTGGGCGTCGTCGATGTGGGCGCGCAGCTCGTCGACCAACGCCGCGACCATGGCGCCCGTCCCGTCAAGGCGCGTGGGGGTCGTGCGCCATGCCTCCCGCCGCAACTCCAACCGGGGGTCGGAGACGAGCAGCCGCGCCCGGTCGAGATCGCCGCCCGCGGCGGCGACGGCGACCGCAGCCGTGTCGGGCGACGCGCCCTCGGCGACGAGCCGCGCCCGCATCACCTCGTCGGGCACCGGGTCAAAGGCGATGCGGACGCAGCGCGAGGCGATCGTCACGAGGTCGGGCGGCACGTCGTCGGCGACGAGAACGAAGATCGTCGACGGCGGAGGCTCTTCGACCGCCTTCAACAGGCTCGGAGCGCGGGTCTCGATGAGGTGCATCTCGTCGAGCACGATGATCTTGCGGTCACCCTCCACCGGGCTCCGCGCTGCGAGCCGGACCGCTTCCCTGGTCTGCTCCATGAGGATGCTCGCCCCGGTGCGTTCGATCACCGTGAGATCGGGATGCTGCTCGGCCAGCGCCAGCCGTACGTGGCGCGCGGCTTCCTCTGAGCCCGGCGGCGAGGCCGACGACAGCACCGCGGCGGCGAACGCCCGCGCCGCGGCTCGCTTGCCGGTGCCCCGCGGCCCGACAAGGAGGTATGCGTGCACGGGGTCGGCGGCCGCGGCTTGCAGTTGGGCGACGGCGCGTGGCTGACCCACGACATCGGCCCACACGTCGGGCAGGCCGTCGACCAGCGCGCTCATGGGCTCATCATGCCCGGGCCAGGCGCGCCTCGACTGCGGACCACACCCGCGCCTCGACCTCGTCGATCGAGCCCACACCGTCGATGACGAACCAGCGCTCAGGGTCTTGCGCGGCGAGGACGTGGTAGCCGTCCGCCACGCGCTCGTGAAACGCGGCGTCCTCGGCCTCCAACCGGTCCCGCGCCGCCCCGGCCATGCGCTGCGCGGTCAACCATGGGGGAACATCGAGGAGCACCACGAGGTCGGCGACCAGCCCGCCCGTCGCCCAGCGAGAGAGTCGAGCGATCTCGTCGACGGCCAAGCCCCGCCCGAAGCCTTGGTACGCAAGCGACGATCCCACGTAGCGATCGGACACGACGTCCTCACCGCGCTCCAACGCCGGGCGGATCACGGAGGCGACGTGCTGCGCCCGGTCCGCCGCGAGCAGGAGTGCCTCGGCCCGGGGGTCGACACCCGCGGTGGATGGGTCGAGCAGAAGCTCACGGATACGCGCGCCGAGCGGCGTGCCGCCGGGCTCCCGCGTGAGCCGCGCACCGAGTCGCGCCGCGAGCCGCTCCGCCTGCGTCGACTTGCCGCACGCCTCGCCGCCCTCGAATGCGACGAACCGTCCCGTCACGTGTCAGCCGAGTCGACCGAGTCGAGCGAGTCGACCGCGGCCGCGGCCGCGGCGTCGAGGTCCACGACGTCGTCGGCGTCCTCGGCGGGTGGCTGCCGCAGCTGCCCGGCCCGCAGCGACAGGAACGCCAAGGCCCCGGCACCGAGGGTGATGAGGCCCGCCAGCCACAACGTCAGGCGCACACCCGGGACGTAGACGTCGAGACCGAGGAGATGGAATCGGGCGTCATCCAACGCTCGCCGCGAGAGCCGGTCGAGCAGCTCGGACAGGAACGGGCCGATGGCGAATGCCATCAGCAAGCAGAGGCGGACGAGCGAGTACAGCGCGCTGAAGATCCGCCCCCGCAATTCGTCCTCGACCGACTCGTGGAGAAGCGTGAAGCCGAGCACGTACACCGCACCCGCGCAGATGCCGAGCACGCCGACTCCGATCACCGCGGTGGCCAACGTCGACATCGACGCGGTCACGACCAACGACAGACCCGCCGTCACCAGCGACGCGGTGAAGACCTGGGCCTTCGGCAGCCGCCGCTGTGAGAGGGAGACGCCGATCACGCCGATAGCCACACCGAAACCGAGCGCGGTGATGAACAAGCCGTAGCTGGCCGCGTCACCGCCGAGCACCTCGATGGCGAACACGGAGCCGAGCGGCACCACCATGCCTCCGCCGATCAGCCCGGTGGCCAGCCCGAGGTTGACGGCTCGCACGATCGGCGAGACGAAGATGTACTGCCAGCCCTCCTTCAGCTCGCGGAACGTCTGGGTGACGTCGATGCGGCCCTCGCCCGGGGCGCGCGCCCGGCGCTCGCGGGTCGGGAGGTGCAACGCCGAGATCAGGACGGCCGACACGACGAACGTCAGCGTGTCGGCGTAGAACGCGAGCGATTCCTGGGTCGTCTTCAGGCCGTGAAGCGCGTCGATATGGCTGAGCCAGATGGCCACCCCTGACAGGAGCGCGAAGAACAGCGCCGCGATGGGGAACGTCCCGTACGCGGCGGCCAGCGACAGCGAATTGGCCGACGCCAGCCGTTCTGTGGGCACCAGGTTGGGTACCGACGCCTCCTTGGCGGGTGACCACAGCAACGTGCCGACTTCGAGGATGAGCGAGGCGAGCACGAGCCCGTACACCGTGTCGACGAACGGGAGCGTGGCGACGACCGCGGCGCGACCGAGATCGCAGGTGACCATCACCTTCTTGCGATCCCATCGGTCGACCATCACGCCCGCGACCGGCGACAGGAAGAACCCCGGGAGGATACGGGCGGTCATGACCAAGCCGACGGCCGCCCCGCCCGATCCGCCCCCGACCCGAGCCGCGAGGATGGCGATGGCCAGGAAGCCGAGCCAGTCGCCGAGCGACGACACGACCTGGGCGATCCACAGCCGGAAGAACATGTGCGTGCCGAAGAGCCGGACGTGCAGACCGGGACGGTCCTCGCCCTCGTCCACCAGCGGCCAGGCCGGCGCCACCGACTTGGGGTTCGGGACGGTAGGGAGCGGCTCGGCGTCGTCCACGGTGAGCGAGCGGGTGCGCTGGTGGTCCTCGGCACGCGGCGCAGCCACGGGGTAACGCTAGACGGCCGGTGTCGGTGTTCCCGGCACCAACCGCACTTTTGAGCCCCGACCTACGAAGCGCGCTTACGGGCCTGCGTCTTGCGGGCCCCCGTCGCCTTCTTGGCCCCGCCCTTGGCGGTCGCCGCCTTCTTCGCGCCGGTGGCCTTCTTCGCCGTCTTCTTCGCCCCGGTCGCCTTCCGGCCGCGACCCCGTCCCTTCGTCGGACCGGCGTCGCGCCGGTCCTGGAGGAGCTCGCTGGCCCGCTCGGGCGTGAGCGTCTCCACGTCGTCACCGCGGCGCAACGACGCGTTGGTCTCGCCGTCGGTGACGTACGGGCCGAACCGGCCGTCCTTCACGACCATGGGCTTGCCCGACACGGGATCGGTGCCCAGCTCCCGCAGCGGCGCAGTCGGGGTCGCCTGCCGCCGCCCGTACTGCTTGGGTTGGGACAGCGCCGCGAGTGCCTCGTCGAGCGAGATCGTGAAGATCGCCTCCTCGCCCGGAAGGCTGCGGGTCTCGCTCCCCTTCTTGATGTACGGCCCGTAGCGTCCGTTCTGGGCCAGGATCTCCTCGCCATCCGCGGGGTCGACGCCGACCAGGCGCGGTAGCGACAGCAGTCGCAGTGCGTCCTCGACGCCGAGGGCGCCCGGGTCCATCCCCTTGAACAGGGACGCCATCTTCGGTTTGGTCCCCTCGGGCAGCGTCTCCGCGTCGCCCAACTGCACGTACGGGCCGTAGCGGCCGGACTTCACGAAAACGGGAAGACCGGTGCCCGGATCGTCGCCCAGCGGGGTATCGCCCTTTGCGGCCAGCAGCTCGAGAGCCCTGACGACGGTGAGCTCGTCGGGCGGAAGATCCTCCGGCACCGACGCGGTGTCGTCGCCGCGCTTCACGAACGGTCCGTACTTCCCGTTGCGCACGATGATCGCCGTGCCGTCGTCGTCGTGCCCGATCGGGATGCTGTTGATCTCGGCTGGGTCAGCCTCTTCGAGGGCCGCCGCGACGAGCGGCTTCACGCCCGGCGCGCCGTTACCGAGCCAGAACTTGCGGAGCTCGGGCACGCGCTCCTGCTGGTGGTTGGCGATCCGGTCGAGGTCGTCCTCCATGTTGGCCGTGAACGCGTAGTCGACCAGCGACCCGAAGTGGCGTTCGAGGAGGTTCGTGACCGCGAACGCGGTCCACGTCGGAATGAGGGCGGTGCCCTTCTTCCACACGTAACCGCGGTTCTGGATCGTGGTCATGATCGACGCGTACGTCGACGGACGTCCGATCCCGAGCTCCTCCAACCGCTTGACGAGCGACGCCTCCGTGTACCGGGCCGGCGGTTGGGTGCTGTGGCCCTGCGGGATCAGCGCGGGATCGGGGAGCAGCTGTCCCTCGGTGAGCGCCGGGAGCAGACCCTCGGCCGTCCCTTGGTCGTCGGCATCGTCGCTGCCTTCGACGTACACCTGCCGGTAGCCCGGGAACGTGATAGTGGTGCCCGACGCCGCGAACTCGGCCTCGACGCCGTCGGCCGTCGTCGTGGCGATCCGTACCGACACGGTCTCGCCGGTGGCGTCGGCCATCTGCGACGCGAGGGTGCGCTTCCAGATCAGGTCGTAGAGCCTCAGCCCGTCGCCCCGCAGCTCCGTGCGCAGCGAGTCGGGGCTTCGCCAGATGTCACCGGCCGGCCGGATCGCCTCGTGGGCCTCCTGGGCGTTCTTGACCTTCTTCGTGTACTGCCTCGGCTGGGCCGGCAGGAACCGCGCGCCGAACAGCTCCCGCACGTGCGACCGGGCGGCCCGCAGCGCAGTCTCCGAAAGCGTCGTGGAGTCGGTGCGCATGTAGGTGATGTAGCCCCGCTCGTAGAGCCCTTGGGCGGTACGCATCACCTGCTGGCTGCTCATGCGCAGCTTGCGGCCGCCCTCCTGCTGGAGCGTCGACGTCATGAACGGCGCCTTGGGCGACGACCGGTACGGCTTGGTCTCCACGGACCGGACGGTGAACGGGCGCTCCGCCAACGCGTCGGCGAGCGATCGGGCCGTCGCCTCGTCGAGCACCCGCACGTCGGCCCGGGACAGCTCGCCACGCGCGTCGAAGTCCTTGCCCACCGCGATGCGGGTGCCGTCGAGGGTCACCAGCGTCGCCGTGAAGGCGGGCGCGGTAGGGAAGTTCGCGTCGAGGTCCCAGTAGCCGGCGGCCACGAAGGCCATCCGCTCGCGTTCGCGCTCGACGACGAGCCGCACCGCCGGGCTCTGGACGCGTCCCGCGCTCAGCCCGGGGCTGATCTTGCGCCACGCGACCTCCGAGACCGGGTACCCGAACAGGCGGTCGACGATCCGGCGCGTCTCCTGCGCGTCGACGAGGGCGTAGTCGATGTCGCGCCAGTTCGCGACCGCCTCGTGGATCGCCGCCGCCGTGATCTCGTGGAACACCATCCGCTTGACGGGGATACGGGGCTTGAGCTCTTCGAGGAGGTGCCATGAGATGGCTTCGCCCTCTCGGTCCTCGTCGGTCGCGAGATACAGCTCGTCCGCATCCTTGAGCGCGGCCTTGAGCTCGCGGATGACGTTTCGTTTCTGCACCTCGTAGGTGACCTGGAAGTCGTGGTCGACATCGACCGACAGGCCCTTGGTCGGCAGGTCGCGGACGTGCCCCATCGAGGATCGCAGGTCGTAGTCGTGGCCGAGGAAGCCCGCGATCGTGCGGGCCTTGGCCGGCGACTCGACGATCACGAGCGAACGGGGCATCCCGCCATCAGTAGGTGCCAGCCCCGCCTGCTGTCAAGAAGCCGTGATCCCCGCCGGAGCGCGTCGTCGCGATCGCTCCTCCTCGCCGGCTCGATCTCGCCCGCGCCTTCGGCCGCGGTCTCGGGGGACGCAGGCCCGGCCTTCGGCCGGACTGTTCTGCAACCTCGCTGTAGTTTGAGCTTCCATGGATTTCTCGCTCTCACCAGCAGCGGAGGACCTGCGGACTCGCCTCCTGGCGTTCATGGACGAACACGTCTACCCGGCCGAGTCGGTCCATCGGCAACAACTCGAAGACGCCGGGAATCCTCACGCCCACACACCGATCATCGACGACCTGAAGGCGGAAGCCCGGCGGCGAGGGCTCTGGAACCTCTTCCTCCCGCACAAGACGCAGTGGACCGACGGCCTGTCGAACGTCGATTACGCGCCACTCGCCGAAGTCATGGGCCGCTCGACGATCGCGTCGGAGGCGTGCAACTGCTCGGCGCCCGACACGGGCAACATGGAGATCCTCACCATGTTCGGGACGGCCGAGCAGCAGGAGCAGTGGCTGCAGCCGCTGCTCGAGGGCGAGATCCGGTCGTGCTTCGCGATGACCGAGCCCGCTGTCGCGTCGTCGGACGCCACGAACATCGCCTGCCGCATCGAGGCGGACGGCGACGACTACGTGATCAACGGCCACAAGTGGTGGATCTCCGGCGCGGCCGACCCGCGGTGCCGCATCGCCATCGTCATGGGCAAGACCGACCCCGACGCGTCGCGCCACCGCCAGCAGAGCATGGTGCTCGTGCCCCTCGACACGCCGGGCGTGACGAGGGTGCGGTCACTGCCGGTGTTCGGCTACCAGGACCAGGAAGGCCACTGCGAGATCCGCTTCGAGGACGTCCGGGTCCCCCAGACGAACCTCCTTGGCGAGGAAGGCGGCGGATTCGCGATCGCGCAGGCCCGCCTTGGTCCCGGCCGCATCCACCACTGCATGCGCACGCTCGGGGCCGCGGAGCGGGCCCTCGAACTCACGTGTCGCCGCGTCCTCGACCGCGTCGCCTTCGGGAGCCGCCTCGCCGACAAAGGTGTCATCCAGGAGTGGATCGCGGACGCCCGCATCGAGATCGACCAGGCCCGCCTGTACACGATGTACACGGCGTGGCTCATGGACCAGCAGGGCAACAAGGCGGCCCGCGTCGAGATCGCCGGTATCAAGGTCGCTGCGCCTCAGGTCGCGCTCAAGGTGATCGACCACGCCATCCAGGCTCACGGCGCCGCTGGCGTCTGCGACGACTTTCCGCTGGCTTCCATGTACGCCCACATCCGCACGCTGCGCCTCGCCGACGGACCGGACGAGGTCCACCAGATGACGATCGCCCGCCGAGAGCTCCGCAAGTACGAGACCGAGCAGAGATAGCGCCGATGCTTCGTCGGTCGCTCCCCGTCGGGCAGACTGACACCTTCATCCAATGTGGGAGGCAATGTGCGACGACTAGTGGCGGGCGTGGTTGTGGCGGCGGCGATCGCCGTGGGCTGCGGTGGTGGCGGATCGGGCAGCGCCGCCTCGTTCTGCAGTGACGCCGAAGCGCTGAAGGCCCGATTCGACAAGCTCGACGAAGGCGACCTGAGTTACGACACGTTCGTCCAGATCGACAACGAACTGAAGAAGCTCACGCCGCCCGAGGCGATCAAGGCCGACTACAACAAGCTCGTCGATGCCTTCGACCAGCTGGTCGACGCCATGGAGCCATTGAAGGACGTCGACTTCAGCGATCCGTCCGCGATCGATCCGGACCTACTCAGCGATCCGGAAGTGACGGCCGCCTTCGAGAAGCTGCAGACAATCACGGCCGACGACAGCTTCACGACGGCCAGCGACAACGTCGACAAGTACCTGCAAGACGAATGCAACATCGACATCGGTAGCTGAGTTCTCGCGCGACGACCGGTACACGAGGGGGCCCGGGCAACCGGTCCCCCTCGTGGTCTCAGCCCCATGTGCGCCTCAGAGCAGGTATCTGATCTCGCCATCCGATGCTTGGAGGACGGCGACCACCGCGTCGTGCAGTCGGCCGTGCAACACGCGGAACCGGTCGGTCGCCGGATCGGCCTCGTCCGCCTCGACCGGCATGTCCTCGGTCACGTTGCCCGTCTCGAGTAGGGCGAGCTCGGCATCCCAGTCCGTCTCCTCTGCCGCGATTCGCAACCGCATCGACGGCGCTTGCAGCAGCGCCCGGTCGAGATCGCCGACGATGGCCACCACGACGTCGGTGGTGGTCATCACGCCCGGAGTCGCCAAGAGGTGGAGGGCCTGGAGCTTGCGCATCGCGAAGGCCGCGATCATGCGAGGATCTCCCAGCTCGCGTACCGCGGAGTCGATCGCCTCGAGGTCGAACGTCACCCGAGGGGGTACGTCGAACCACTCGCGCAACGTCTCGAACAACTCCGTCGTCACGTCGTGCAGCGCCAGCAGCGCGTCAGGCTTCGCGATCGTCGGCACCTGATCGTCGCCGTCGCTCACTCGAGCCCGCTCCAGGCCGTGTCCCGCCAACCACGGACGCGGCCCGCGGCGAAGACGACGAGGCGCACCACCGTGCCGCCGCCGGACGAGATGAATTCAGCCTCGTCCGTGAGCGCGCGGATCAGCGGGATGCCGAGTCCGCGCTCGAAGTTGAGTCGCGTCGGGTTCGTGACGGGAGGATGGGCTCGCAAGGTCCCGACGTCGAAGCCGCCGGCGGTGTCGGTGATGTCGACCTCGATGCGGTCGTCGCGAATCTGGAAACGAACGCTGACCGACGCGTCCGTGCCCGTGCCGTTGCGGGACTGGTACGCCTCGATGCTGTTGGCGCACGCCTCGGACACGGCAAGGCGAAGGTCGTCGACGCGGCCATCGTCGAGTCGGGGTCCGCAGCGCGTCACGCCGGACACCATCAACCGGGCGAGCGCCAAATACTCCGGCCGCGCCGGGATCTCGAGCTCGACCGCGCCCGCCATGTGTCCCGCAGAGCCTACGTTCGGGCGGAGACCGCGTCGTCGACGGACTCGTGCATCGGGAAGACGCGGGTGAGGCCGGTGATCTCGAATCCCTTGAGGATCCGAGGCTTGGTACACACCAACGCCAGCTCGCCATCGTGCGTGCGGACTCGCTTCAACGCCCCGACGAGCACCCCCAAACCCGTCGAGTCGAGGAAGTCGACACCGTCCAGATCGACGACGATGCGGTGATGCCCTTCGGCCACCAACGAGACGAGGCGTTCACGGAGGCGCGGCGCAGTCGCGACGTCGACCTCACCAGTGACCGCGAGCACTGCCCAGCCTCCCCTTTGCGCGACGTCCAAGCCCAGGTCCATGCTGCGACTCCTCTATCGATCCCGCGCGTCGCCCAAGTCGGCGACGCGTGCACCGGGCTACCCCACCGGGGGTGCGTCCCAACCTAGTGCTCGTCCGCAACCCGGACCCTATTGGGGGGTTGGCACCGCTATGTCGCACGGGTGTAATTACGTGGCCGCAACGCCTACTGTTGCGAGCGGTGCGGTGGATCTGCCTGTGATGACGACGATCGACGTACTGCCTCTCGACGTCCTGCTCTCGGCGCTGGACGACGGCCGGCTGATCCACCTCGAACGACTCCCGGCCCGTGACGCGGTCACGCGGCCGCTGGCTCGACCCCTCGCGCCGGACGTGGAGGATCGGTTGCCTTCCGTCCTCTGGTCGCACCAGGCCGCGGCCATCGACCTGGCTCGGCAAGGGACATCGGTTGCGGTCTCGACGGGCACCGCGTCGGGCAAGTCGTTGTGCTTCCAGGCGCCCATCGCCGACGCCGTGGCCGACCCGCTGCGACCAGGGACCGCCCTGATCGTCTATCCCACGAAGGCGCTCGCGCAGGACCAGCTCCGCGCACTCACCAACCTCGGCTTCCCGAAGCTGGTGGCCGGCACCTACGACGGCGACTCCACGGCCGACGACCGCGTATGGGTGCGTCGCCACGCGAATGTCGTGCTCACCAATCCGGAGATGTTGCATTGCGCGGTGCTCCCCCACCACGCCCGCTGGGCGACGTTCCTCATGAGGCTGCGCTACGTCGTCATCGACGAGCTTCATGTTTTCCGTGGCATCTTCGGCACGCACGTCGCCCACCTCCTTCGCCGGCTCCGGCGCGTATGCACGCTCTACGGCGCGGACCCGACCTTTGTATTCACGTCGGCCACGATCGGTTCGCCGGCCCGGCTGGCCTCGGCGCTGTGTGGGCTGCCGGTCGACGAGGTGACCGACGACGGTTCGCCGCGCGGGGAACGGCTCGTCGCCCTGTGGAACCCGCCCGTGCTCAGTGAAGACGCTCGGGCGCGCCGCTCGGGTCGGGTGCGCGCCTCTGCGCACGGCGAGACGGCCGGCCTGGTCGCCGAGCTCGTCCGCACCGGGCACCGGGCCATCGCCTTCTGCCGGAGCCGGCGCGGGACCGAGGTGGTCGCGTCCGACATCCGCCGCCGGCTGCCGCCGGACCAGGCGAACCGGGTGCGGCCGTACCGCGGGGGCTACCTGCCGACCGAGCGCCGAGCCATCGAGGCCGAGCTGTTCGGCGGCGCGCTGCAGGCGGTGGTGGCCACCACCGCGCTCGAGCTCGGGGTCGACATCGGGGGGCTCGAAGCCTGCGTGCTCGACGGGTTTCCCGGCACGATCGCGTCGTTGTGGCAGCAGGCCGGCCGGGCGGGGCGCGAACAACAGCAGTCGTTGGCCGTGCTCGTCGGCGGCGACGACCAGCTCGACCAGTGGTTCATGGCTCATCCTCGCGAGCTGTTCACCCGCCCGCCCGAGCCGGCCGTGATCAACCCGGCCAATCCGTTCGTGCTGCATCCCCATCTGGCGTGCGCCGCGTTCGAGATGCCGCTGACCCACGCCGACGAGGACTACTGGCCCGGCCTCCTCGACGACGGCGTACGGGACCTCGTCCGCGACGACCGGTTGCGCATCCGGCGCCGGGTGCGCGGCCGCAACGGTCCCGTCGCCGTGTGGGGCGGCCGGGGCTTTCCGGCTCACGGAGTCGGGCTGCGATCGGGCGCGTCCGAGGAGTTCACGATCGTCGACGACGACGGCGACGCGGTCGGCACGGTCGACGGCAGCCGCGCCTTCGAGCAGGTTCATCCCGGCGCGATCTACCTCCACCAAGGCCAGGCGTACCGGGTCACCAGCCTCGACCTCGACGAGCGCGTGGCGCGCGTCGAGCAAGCTACCGGCGACGAGTACACACTGGCCCGCACGGACACGACGTTCCGGGTCATCGACGTCGACCACGTGCGGGCCGTCGGCCGGGCGTGGCTGGCGCTCGGCGCCGTCGAGGTGATCAGCAGGGTCACCGGGTACCAGCGGCGGGACTCGTTCAACGGCGAGATCCTCGGCGCCGAGCCCCTCGACCTCCCCCCCAGCCGCCTCACGACCCGGGCGTTCTGGTACACGGTCGACGCGGCGGTCCTCGCCGCGGCCGGGCTGGAAGCCGACCGGTGGCCGGGGACGTTGCACGCGGTGGAGCACGCCGGAATCGGCATCCTCCCGCTGTTCACCATCTGCGATAGGTGGGACGTCGGGGGCGTGTCCACGCTGCACCAGCGCGACACCGGCCTGCCGACCATCGTCATCTACGACGGCTACGCCGGCGGGGCGGGGATCGCCGAACTGGGTTTCGAAGCCGCCGACCGCCACCTGGCCGCCACCCTCGACATCGTCACGTCATGCCCGTGTGCCGACGGCTGCCCGTCGTGCGTGCAGTCACCCAAGTGCGGCAACTGGAACGAGCCCCTCGACAAGGACGGCGCCCGCCGGCTGGTGGAGGTCGTCCTCGGCCGCTGTTGAGTGCCGGCAAACCGGGGCATGCACCCGGAGGTCGCAGCGCCCGTATCGGCGCTGCTGTCGGACGGGGCCATTGAGCGGCGCCAGCCGCTCCATGGCGGCGACCGACCAGAGTGACAACTGTCGAACGCAGAGCGGGAGCCGGCGCGGGCGGGTCACTGCTTGCAGGCGGCGATGGCGTCGTCGATCGCGTCCCGGACTTCCTTGGGGAGATCGCTCTCATCCTCGGCCGAGGCGATCTCGTTGAGGGTCTTCTGGTCGTCGGCGTACTTGTCGTCGAAGAGGGCGTCGGCGATGCACTTTGCCTCGGTGTCCGAGACGCCGTCCTCTTTGAGCGCCTTGACGAGATCAGCCTTGTCGGCGTCAGCCGGCGTGCAGCCGCTCATGCCCATCACCAGCGTGAGGGCGGCAATCGTCGTGGCGAAACGCTTGAGCATGGTGACGTCCTTGGGTGCGGTCAAGCGGCACGGGCAGCCTGACGGGTGAGGAAGCGAAGGTGCATCGCCCATACGAGTAGCACGATGGCGAGAGGTACGAGCACCGCTCGCCCGCCCTCCGGCTCGGTGACGTCGTGGACGATGGGGCCCCAGCTCGGCCGCGTCCCCGGGGAGCACAGGGTCGTCCTCGCCCGGGTCGAGTTCGCTTTCGGGCTCGACCTCGATGGTGGTGGGCGAAGTCGGGGCGCCGTGTGCCGCCGCCAACGTTCTGCCGCTTCCACCGTTGCTCAGGTAGTGGCCGGCACCCGCTCGCAGTGCCGTGGCGGTCGTGCCTCCTACGACGACTACGTCGACCTTGATGGACGGGATCCGGATCCGCGTGAGGCCGTCGCCTACCGGGATCCCCCCGTCGAGGTAGGCCTGCTTCGGTTCGGGGCTGGCCAATGGCGATCGAGTCGGTTTTGGACCGGCTCTGGAGGAGGTTCGTGTAGTAGGGGTAGCCGATCACATGGACGGCACTGGCCGTGATCGCGAACGACGCCAACGACAATGAGTGGCGGGCCCACCGCCGCCGGCGCAGCACGTCGACACCACCACGAGGGGATCTCGACGGCTCGCTGCGGTCGACGCGAGCGGGCCCGGCCGACGATCCCGGAGGCGGCGGGAGCCGTCGCTCATCGCCCCCGGGGTCGGGACGGCGCGCGAGAAACGTCGACGCGTATGTTCTCGCTGTGCCGGGCGCGGACGCCTGGCCGCCCACAACGACGAGGATGAGGACGGCCGCGGCGGGCCCGGCTACGACGATCATGAGCTGATCACGTGAACGACTGCCTCATGGGGCCTCGGCGCAGTGGCGGGCCGACGACGAGCCGGTCGCGCCGTCTCGGAGACTTCGTAGCCGGTGCGCCGAGTTCCTGCCGACAAAGGTCGCGGCGCTGTCGCCGAAGGGTTACTCAACGCGCATCGTCACCTCCGCGTGAAGTCGGACGTCGCCGAGCAACGCCCCCACGAGCGGGACGTCGGTGGCCTCCGCGTACGTGAGTCGCACCCGCACTCGGCTGCCCGCACTCCCGCGCCCGGTGATCTCGACGCTCAGACGCTCAGCTTCGAGTCCGGACCCGGCTCGCGCGGCGCTGACCGCGGCGTCGGGGTCGGGGTCGACGGCCGCCACCCGCGCGGCTTCTCGCGCCGCGTGGGTGAGCAGGATCTGATCGCGCACGACGAGACCAACCTGCACGACGGCGAGCAGCAGGGTGGCGACGAGGGGAAGGACGAGGGCCAGTTCGACGGACGCCTGGCCCTCGTCGCTCCGATCCCGGAGCGCACCACGGTCAGTCATGGCACATGTGACAGGACGCGGTCGAGGACGCCGTCGAGGAGCTTTCCAATCTTGTCGGTCTTGGTCGCCCACGCCGCGAGCATCAGCGCGACGGCCGCGGCGCCGAGCAGTACGAGTGCGTACTCCGCGGTGGATTGGCCGAGGTCAGAGTGGTCGACCGGGAGCAGCCGATCGATGAGTCGGCGGGACCACCAGAGCACGGTGGTATGGACGAAGACGATGAAGTCGAGCACGGTTCCTCCTTGGTACGGAAGGTCTCTCAGAGGCGCAGGCCCCGCAGGGTCCCGGCCAACAGCGGGACGACTGTGAGCAGCGCGAACGCGGGGAGGACGCAGAGCACAAGAGGGAAGAGGAGCTTGACGGGGACACGCCGCGCCGCCTCCTCGGCCGTGCGGCGGCGTTGCGACCGCACGTCGACCGCGAGTCGCTCGAGCGACTCGAGCAGCGGCGCCCCGTATCGCAGCGAGGTCACGAGGATCGTGATGAGGGGGCGGACGGCATCACCCAGCTGAGCCGGAATGCCGTCGAGCGCGTCGCCCAAGCGCTCGCCGCGTGCGGCGCGACGACTGGCGTCGACGAGCGCGGCGCCGACTGGGGGCGGCGCTCGCTGCCCGACCGCCTGGACGGCCAGCGCGACGTTGAGCCCGGCGGCGACGGCAACGACGAACAAGTCGACGATGTCGGGCAGCGAGAACAATACGGCCCATGCCCGCTCCCGGCGTCGGCGCCGCCGGTTCATGGCGGGCCACATCCATGAGGCGGCCGCCGCGCCCGCACCGACGAGCGGGCTGATCAGGCCCGCGCCGGCAACCACCGCGATGACGATGCCGACGCGTTGATCGGCAGCGGGGTCGGCCGGCCGCCCCACCGCGGCCCGGGCCCGGCGCCCGATCCATGCGATGGCCGGAGTGATCCGACCACCGAGGAGACCAACGGGTCGCCGTGCGGGCGTCGGGGGCGACGGAAGCTGGCCCCGCCGGATCTCGGCCAACGGCCGCCGACGCCGAGCCGTCGCTAGGACCAGCACGGCCCACGCCAGACCGAGGACGCCCGCGAGCGGAGGCGGCCACGCGCTCACAACGCGCCCCGCGTGAGGTGGGCCATCCAGTAGGCGGCCAACGCATCGAGCCCGAGTCCGCCGGCGAGGCAGGCCCATCCCGGCCCCGACCCGAGGAGGAAGCGGGCCGGGCGCGGATCGGTAGCGGCCGTGAGGAGACCGAACGCCAGGGGTGCGATCGCGATCACGACGGCGGACAGGCGCGCTTGCGACGACAGGGCGCGGATCTCGGCCTCGACGGCCAGCCGCTCCCGCAGGGTCGAAGCGACGCCGTCGACGGCGCGGGCCTGCGTGCCGCCGGCCTCGGCGGCGAGGGCCAGCGCCGCGGCGGCCAAGCGGACGGCGGGCGACGGCCGTCGCTGCGCCCACCGGTCGAGGGCGTCGACCAACGGCACCCCTCGCGCCGCGACCGCCGCGATCTCCGCCAGGTCGTCGCCCACGGGTGGACCGCAGGACACGCCGGCTTCGGCGACGGCTTGCCGCAAGGAAGATCCGGCGCGGAGCGACCGCGCCATGGTCTCGAGCGCGAGGGGGAGCGAGGCGTCGGCGAGCCGTTCGCGACGACCTCGAGGCACGCGCAGGAGGACGACCGGCCCGCACGCCGCGCCGAGACCACACACCACCGCGAGCGCGACCCCGCCGGCTATCTCACCGACTGCGGCCGCGGTCACCACGGCCAGGACCCACCGGCGGTCGAACGCTGCGGGCGACGACGCCACGCTGACTGGACGTTCGAGCCGGGCCATGACGCGGGCGCGGGCCGAGACCGCAGCCGCCGACATGGCGGCGAGCGCGGCAACCAGCACCAGACCGATCGTGACGGAGGCCGGACCGAGGGCGGTCATGGCTCACCTCGTCTCCGGGCCGCAGCCGCCGCGTTGGGGTTCATGACGCGACCGGCGGTGGTTCGAACGACGGCGACGCGTTGCGGACCAGGCGGCCCGGCGCGGCGCACAGCCCGCCGGCGTCGGCCAGGAGCCGGATAGCGGGGCGACCGTCCGGTTCCGCGCCGACCACCTCACCCACGGCGACAACCGAGCGGCCGCCGCCGGGCCGGCGCGCGACCTGCACCACGAGGTCGAGCGCGGCGACGATCTGGTCGCGCACGGCGGCCAACGGAAGCGCGACGTCGCTCATGAGGACCATCGTCTCGAGCCGGCGGAGCGCATCGTCGAGGCCGTTGGCGTGGCATGTTGACAGGGAGCCTTCGTGCCCGGTGTTCATGGCCTGCAACATGTCGAGCGCCTCTGGGCCGCGGACCTCGCCGACGACGATCCGGTCGGGGCGCATGCGGAGCGCGTTACGGACGAGGTCGCGGATGCTGACGGCGCCCACGCCGTCGGCGTTGGCCGGCCGCGCCTCGAGCCGCACGACGTGCGGGAGCGGCAGGCGTAACTCGGCCGCGTCCTCCACCGTGACCACCCGCTCCCCGTGCGGGATGCTGCCCGAGAGCGCGTTGAGCAGCGTGGTCTTGCCTGCGCCGGTGCCGCCGCAGACCACGACGTTGAATCGCGCGGCGACCGCCCACCGAAGCAGCGCCGCGACACCAGGCGGGCACAGGTCGGCCAACGCCAGGCCGCGCATGTGGAACCGGCGGATCGTGAGGTACGGGCCGTCGACTGCCAACGGTGGAACCACGGCGTTGACCCGTGAACCGTCGGGCAGGCGAGCGTCGACGAGCGGGGACGACCGGTCGACCCGAAGGCCGAGCGGCGCAACGACGCGTTCGATGAGGTGCTCGACGGTAGGCCCGTCGACGGACACGGCCGTGGCCTCGACCACGCCGGCTCTCTCGACCCAAACCGGCCCGGGACCGTTCACCATCACCTCGGTGACCGCCGGGTCGGCGAGCAGCGCTTCGAGGGGTCCGAGCCCGGTCACGTGGGCGAGCACGTGGTCGACGAGGACGTCGAGGGCGTCGGTGGCGAGGAGTGGTGCCCGCGCCCGGACCCGCTCGCGGACCGACGCGGGGTCGTGGCCCTCGCCGCCGTCGGTGATGAGCTCGGCGTGGACGGCGGCAATCAGCTCATCAGGCGGCATGTCGCAGTCCGCGTTCGAGCGTGCGCGGCAGGCGGGCCGCCAGCAATCCGGCGTCGACGGCCCGTGCGACCGCGGGGTCGAGCCTCAGCTCGACTCCCACCGGGACGGCCAACGCGTCCTCCACGTCGGCGGCAGTGAGCACGCGTTCCGGCTCGCTGAGCAACACGATCGACGAGGGGCGCAGCGGGGCATCCACCGCCCGCCGCAGCGCAACGAAGCACGGGCGCAAGACGAGCAGGGAGTGCGTGGCCGAAGCCGCGACGAGGACTGCGACCTCGCCTCCGGCCCCGCCTGTTGGCCCACCGAGGACGCCGCAATCGACGACGACGGGTCGGGGGTCGGCGGCGAGGAGGTTGACGAGCGCGTCGGCGGGGTGCCCCGCGGCCAGGCGGCCGTCGCCTCTCGGGACGAGCGCCACTCCGGGGCCCGCTCGGATCTCGAGCCGGGCGAGGCCGTCGGCCGGCACCGCCGCACCCGCGGCGAGCCAGTCCGCGACGCCCGGCTCCTTGCCGAGCTGGAGGCCGAGCACGAGCGGCAGGTCGCCCGCCAGGTCGACGAGCAGGGCCCCCGCCGGCGCGGATCGGGCGAGAAGGAGGGCGAGCGCGGCCGACACCACCGTGGTGCCGGATCCGCCCTTGGCGGACCAACAGGAAACGAGCACGGGAACCCCCGGACGCGAGTGATCAGCGGTGTGGGGGAAGCCGGGGGAAGCTCTGCGATCCACCATACGCAGGGGGTGTGACAAAGAACAAGTGGCTTCCGGTCCGGGGGGGAGTTGCGCCGGTATAGGGTCGGCCGTTCGTGGACGCCACCCGTGCGGCCGCCTTCTTCGACCTCGACAAGACCGTCATCGCCCGGGCGTCGATGGTCGCCTTCGGTCGGCCGCTGTACCGCGCCGGACTCATCAGCCGCTGGCTCCTGGTCCGCGCGCTGTACGGACAGCTCGTCTATCTGTACGCCGGGGCGGACGAGGCTCGCATCACGCGTATGCGCGAGGTGGTGCTGCGGCTCACGAAGGGATGGGAGCAAGAGCGCGTGCGGACGGTCGTGCGCGACACGCTCGGCGACGTGATCGACCCGATCGTCTTCGACGAGGCCATCGACCTCATCCGTCAACACCAGGCCGCCGGCCGGCCCGTCTACATCGTGAGCGCGTCACCCGAGGAGATCGTCGAACCCCTGGCCGGCTATCTCGGCGTCGACGGCTACATCGCCACACGGAGCAAGCTCGACGAGCACGGTCGGTATGCGGGCGAGATGGAGTTCTACTCGTACGGCCCGCACAAAGCCGATGCGATGCGCGATCTGGCCGCCAAGGACGGCATCGACCTGAGCGAGTCCTTCGCGTACTCCGACTCCGCGACCGACCTCCCGATGCTCGAGTGCGTCGGCCACCCGGTGGCGGTGAATCCGGACCGAGAACTCGCGCGCCGGGCGCGCGCCGAGGAGTGGGAGGTGCGTTCGTTCACCCGCCGGGTTCGGCTGAGGGACCGCGTCTCGATGCCGCCGGCCGGCCCGACCGCCGCGGTGGGAGGAGGGCTGGCGGCGACGATCGCCGGAGTAGTGGTGTGGTGGTGGCTACGACGGGACCCGACGCCGCCTCCGCCCACGATGTGGGAGCGGTATCGGGTGAGGGTGCGCGCGCCTTTGGCTAGGCGGCGCGGACCTTCTTCGCAGCGAACGCAGCGAGTCCAGCGAGGATCAGCAGAAGGAGCAGCTTCTTCATGGCGCCGGAGTCTAAGCCGCCACGACGACACCCGCGGCCGCGGATCGCACCGGCGCAGTCTCCGTGTTCTCCACCGTGCCTGAGGACGAACCGCTACGTTGCCCGGCCGGAGGTGTCAGCTGACCTGGTGGCAGCCCCCGCCTTCAAAGCGGGTGGTCGTAGTGATCCTGCGACGGCGGGTTCGATTCCCGTCCACCTCCGCCACATGACCAGGGTTTTCGTGCCTCGTGGTCACCCCGTGGTCAGGGATTGGTCACAGATTCTCGAGGAGAGCATCGGCCCGCAGGGCGGCGTCCTCGTCGTCGCCGGGCAGGACGTGCGCGTACACCTTCAACGTGACGCCGATGTCGGCGTGGCCGATGCGCTGGCTCGGGGGCGCGCCGGGCCGGGCCCGCTGTCCTCGTCGGTGTGTACGGCGGTGCCCGGCCCGGATCCCACAGAGGAAGGTGACCGCATGGCTCTGACTGAACGACAGGCGGCGAGCCGACCGAACTGCACCCGAGGCGCCTTCGGTGGCCGACGTGGTTCGGTCGCGCCCGCCGGGCATGAATCACAAGGGGGTAGTTCCCTAGCGTCTTGTGACGTGGCCGACCAGCAGCCGAACCCACAGGTCCGGTTCGACCTCCGAATCGCCGAGGCGCTGGAGGGCGGCGTGT